>OBWX01000003.1_pt1 | contig 427822 bp, 401 predicted proteins | sample 1476571 | NCBI WGS metagenome assembly OBWX01 (sample SAMEA2580139, study PRJEB22360) | human gut metagenome | biome: human gut; feature: human-associated habitat; material: faeces | place: Denmark | collected 2008/2010 | reverse complement strand
TTTTTAAATAGTGCCCGGTGTTTCGGGGGCCGTGCCTGCCGTGATTGGCGGCTGTGCCAGCACCTCCAACGTCTTAGCTGCACAACGCTTCAACATCCCGGCTGCCGGAACAATGGCCCACAGCTGGATTGAAGCTTTCCCTGACGAGCTCTCTGCTTTTCGCGCTTGGGCTAAAGTCTATCCTGACAACAGTGCGTTACTGGTCGATACTTATGATGTGCTCAAGTCCGGCGTGCCCAATGCGATTACGGTGTTCAAGGAACTCAAGGCAGCCGGCCATCACCCGGTTGGCATCCGCATTGACTCTGGTGACATCACCCAGCTAGCAAAACAAGCCCGGAAAATGCTCGATGACGCCGGCTTCCCTGATGCCAAAATTACAGCTTCCAATGCGCTTGATGAAACTGTCATTCAGTCACTCCTAAAAGAAGGCGCACCGATTGACAACTTTGGAATCGGTGAAAAGTTAATCACCAGCGCCTCATCGCCGGTTTTAAGCGGTGTTTACAAAATGGCCGCATTGCAAGTAAATGGCCAGTGGCTTCCTAAAATCAAGGTAAGTGCCAGTCGGGAAAAGACCACTTTACCAAGTCATAAACAGGTTTACCGCCTTTATCACCGCAATGATCAAACGGCCTTTGCGGATGTCATTGCTTTGGCCGATGAAAACCTGCCTGCAGAAATTGCCGCGGTCAATGCCAACCCGCTGGCTACCCAAACGCAAGTCACCTTACGCGATTTCACTGCCGAACCGTTATTAAAACCGGTCTTCCCTCAAGCACAAGATCCGCTCACAACTGATGTTTTTACCATTCAAAAACATATGCGGTCAGCACTCAGCCACCTGCCAGAAGCAACACAACGGCTCGTCAACCCGGACCTCTATCCGGTTTACCTCACACCGAAATTAGCCGCTTTGCAACAGAAATTGATTGATGAACATCATCAAAATTAAGTAGGCACTTGTTATTAAGCGCGTCTCGGTTTGATCCATCATGAAAATCAAAAACTGCTTCGGAGGCATGATCGCTTCCAAAGCAGTTTTTTAATTTCGTAAATTAAACATCGCCTTGAGCTGTATTCAAACCGGCGTCTTAGCTTCCTTGGCCACCAAGTCGCGCATATCCATCGCTTCTTCAAACCGATTGGTAATGATCCCGGTAACGTAACGTTCGCGCATCAGTTGTTTCATTTTCAGCGGATCATCAACTGTCCAGACGCGCTGGGCTTTGTTGAGGTGGCTGTTGTAATGTTCAATGTGGACGGCTTCCAAATACGATGGTAAGGTGGCACCGGTTAGAACCCGACTCGTTAACCAAGCCGTTTTCATTTTTGGCGCAAGGGTATGAATGACGTTGATACTGTCGTGATTGAATGAGGAGTAGATGACACGATCCTGCATATTGAACTGCTCAACGTAATCTTGCGTCAGCGCCTCAATGCCCGGATAGCGGATCTTGCCGGTTTTAAACTCAATGTTAACCATCACGTCATAATGGCTTAAAACCGTCAATGTTTCCCGAAGCGATGGAATGTGTTCGCCATTGGCCAGCCGCATCCCTTTTAGTTGCGTCCGGGTTAAATCCGCAATCCAGCCAGTGCCATCGGTTGTGCGATCAACCCGTTCATCATGCATGATCACCAAATGCCCATCCGCACTCATCTGCACATCGGTTTCAATGCCATCGATGCCATGCTCACAGGCATATTCGAATCCTTGCAAACTATTCTCCGGAAAACGCGCCGGATAACCGCGATGTCCATAAATTGCTACTGTCATCATGAGCCTCCATTTCGCATACTTTACTGATCAAAAACCGTCTGCGCCAAGCTATATCAGGCGTCTGCTTTCAAGGCCCGCACATGAGCTTCAATCTGATCGCGGACTTGGCGAAAAACCGCCAACACCGCTTCTTGCGAACCACTCGCCGCTGCTGGATCCGCCAGCGGCCAATGCAAGCGGCGAACGGTTAGCGGCGTCACCGGGCACCGATCCCGCGCATCCCCGCAAAGTGTCACAATCAAATCAGCCTGCTGCAGTTCGGCTTCGTTGAGCACTTTTGATTGCTGTTGCGAAATATCGATGCCTTTTTCTGCCATGACCTTAACCGCCAGTGAATTTAGGCCATGCGCTTCGATGCCGGCACTTTTCACCTGCCACTGACGCCCCAGCAATTTTTTGGCAAAGCCTTCTGCCATTTGACTGCGACAGGCATTCCCTGTACAGAGAAAATAGACTTTTGGCATGATCACGACCAACTCCTTTGCGATAATGATGTCTAACGTTGTCTTGATCATACGCGGGTTACGGTCGTTGGGCAATATGGGTGCAACTGGCAGTTTAACGCTTGTAGTCCAGCAGGTTGCCACTGACGGAATTGGTCTTTGAAATGGCCGTATTCGTATCGGCTTCCGCTTCATCTAAAGCTTTCTTAACATCGGCACCGCCATAAATCTGCTGCATAGCCAATTCAACGTTTTGCCGTTCTTCTTGGATGTTACTGAAGAACGCACCTGCTGTGGCCGCATTGATATGACCTTGGTTCAGTTGTTCAATCGGAACTGCTAAAGCAGGGTTTTTCTTAATCGCATCAGCCAGACTCTTCACTTGGTTGGCTTTTTGGTTAACCGCAAAGTAGCCCGTGCCGAGTTGCCATGTTGCCTGAGACTTAGGCGTCATTAGATACTTCATAAACTGCCAAGCCCCTTCTTGGACAGCGGTTGGTTTGTCCTTAGTAATCCATAGACTTGCGCCGCCAATCGCTACACCATTCGCTTTGGTACCATCCGGATGCGGTGTGAAGGTCACGCCGTACTTAAATTTGGCGTTCGTTTGTAACTGCCCTAACATAGCGGAACTTTGCATGAAGATGCCGACCTTTTGCGCCAAAAACGCCGCGCTCTGGTTGTTGCCAGCTGCTGATCCGGTCCCAAAGTTTTGGAAGGCGTTTTGTTTGATCACGTCTTGCAGCCAATTCATGCTTTTAATCATTTCCGGCGAGTTTAATGTGGCACTGGTTGCCATCGCTTGGCGGCCGTTATCGTGGTTGACGACAAGTGAATTTTGATTGGCAACCAACTCTTCTGGCAGCCAGCCATAGATCTGCATCGTCATCCCTTTGACCGCACCTTTACTCTTTTGGGTCAACGCAACCGCTGCCTTGGTCACGTCGCCATACGTCGGTGACATTGGCAAATCGGGAATACCATACTTTTTAAACAGGCTCTGGTTGTAGTACATAACCGAGCTAGAGGAGTTAAATGGCATAGAAGCTAACTTACCATTAATTTTATAAGCGGCTGTCACCCCTGGATACAATTGACTCAAATCATAGTGGTCACGATCAATGAACTTTTGTACCGGTACCGTTGAATTCAAGCCGATCATCATAGACTGGTTGGCCTGATCACTTTGAATCAAATCAGGCGAAACATTACTGCCGACCGTATTGGCATATTTCATAATCGACAATTCATAGCTGCCGGCGTAAATCGGCTTAACCGTGTATTTGGTCTGACTCTTGTTAAATTGATCAACTAAGCCTTCCAGAACCTTTTCATTCGGGCCATTCATCGAGTGCCAAAACGTGATGGTCGTGCGCCCGTTGTTATCAGCAGCACTGGCCGATTGTTGGTGGGTGAAGAAGAAGCCAAGTCCGAAAATAACAACAATCGCTGCGACTATCGCAATAATCTTCTTATATGTGGTTTTCAACCCTTCGTCCCCCCTGCATTCAAATTACGCTTGAAGAATTTCTGGCCAATGAGCAACAGTGCCAAGGTTGGTAACAACACAATGATCGCCGTGGCCATCACCATCCCCCAGTTGGCGAACGTATCTTCCGCCTGTAACTGCTTCAAGCCGACTTGAACTGGCCGGAAATCATCCGAGAAGGTCGTAATCAACGGCCACAGGTATTGGTTCCAATGGGTCAGGAACGTATAAAGGGAAAAGGTAATCAACATGCTGCGACTATACGGCACCGCAATTTTCCAAAGAAACCGCAAGCGGCTAAGACCAAGATACTTGCCAAAGTCCACCAGATCGGTTGGAATCTGTAAAAAGGCTTGACGCAGCATGAAAACCCCAAAGGCCGAGGTGAAAAACGGGATCGTCAAACCGGCATAATTATTCAGCCAGCCGAGTGCTTTTACCGTCTGAAAGTTAGGAATGATCTGGGCTTCAAACGGCAACATCATGGTGATCAAAAAGGCAAAGAACAACTGCTTTTTGTAGCGGAAGTTCATAAACGCAAAGGCATAAGCAGCAAGTGTACATAAAACTAATTGGCCGATAGTGATTAATCCGGCCGTCACAAACGAGTTAATCATGTAGCGAATAATCGGTGTGGTGACAAATGCCTGCCAATAGTTGTTAAGCGAGATATTGGTGGATAAGAAGTTCCCCGCCGCAATATCTTTTGTCGGTAGTAACGATGCCCAAATCCCCAACAGAATCGGGAATAAAAGTATCACCGCAACCACCGTCAATAAAAGATAACGTGCTCCGTGTTTGACATGTGTCATGCGTAATACACCTTCCGTTCTGTGAAATGGAATTGAACCCAAGTGGCCAAGGCAATAATGACGGTTAGCACAATGGATTCCGCACTGGCCGTTCCAAAGTTGTGGAAGGCAAAGGCATCTTGATAAATCTTATACGCTAGGAAATTCGTGGCATTGTTAGGCCCGCCGCCTGTAATTAAGTCAATCTGGGCAAACATTTTGAACCCATCAATGATTTCAACCACAAACAAGAAGAACAGGGTTGGCGAAATCATCGGAACCGTAATCTTGAGCGTCTGCTTGAATTGTGACCAACCAGCAATATCAGCAACTTCATAGTATTCTGGCGGTACACTTTGAAACGCACTCAGAAGAATCAAAAAGGCAAAGCCCAATGCCATCCAGACACTGGCTAAAACGATGACAATCATGGCACCGGTCGGATCAACCAACAAGTTGGCATTGGTGACGCCCAGCGCTTTTAAGGCAAAACTGGCGAGGCCGACAGACGGATTGAACAAGAACAGCCATAGAATCGAAGCAGCGGCGGCACTGGTGCCCATCGTACCGGCAAATGCCGTCTGGAACCAACTGATCCGGCGTAACTTCATCGTTGCCAAACGTGCCAAAATAACGCCAAGAACGATGGTCGCCAAAGCAAAGGCAACGACATAGACTAAAGTTCCCGTCAAACTCTGCAGGAATAAAGGATCCTTGAAGATATCAAGATAGTTACCCAGTCCGACGAATTTAGCCGATTCACCGCGGATGTTGGTTGCAAAGAAACTGTTATACACCGTCATGATCATGGGATAAAAAGTAAATAAGGTCAGGATCAGAAGTGACGGCATCAAAAACCAAAAGGCCGGCTTATTATTTTCCCGAATCGTTTCGGCAAGCTTGCCTTGCGATTTGGCAGTCGATTTATTAAGTTCCTTATTAAGCTCCATAAGCGGCCGCCTCCTTAACTGGCGCCACTGCAATCCGCTCACCGTCATCAATATTAAAGAGATGCCATTCATCGGCATTAGCCGGAAGTAATAAATTAAGCTCAGCGCCAACCGCTACGGTGAACTGTTCCGGTACCCGACTGACCAATGACTGGCCATCAAAGTCGCAGAAAATCAAGGTGTCATTGCCAAGCTGTTGCAAGCTCTTCACCTTGGCTGTAATGGTATCCGGGTTGGCAATCGAAACCGGCACCAACTTCTCCGGCCGGATGCCAAGATGATAGGAACCAGCCGGCAAGTCAAACGGAAGGACAAACGCATTGTCAGTCCAGAAAGTATCGCCAATGCTAAAGCGATCGCCTTCATCGCTAACCGTAATTGGCAGCAGATTCATTTCCGGGCTGCCGATAAACTTGGCAACAAATTCATTGGCAGGATGATTATACAAGTCCAGCGGGGTGCCAAGTTGCTGAATCTTTTCATCGTCCAACACAAGAATCCGATCGCCCATGGTCATCGCTTCGACTTGATCGTGGGTAACATAAATCAAGGTCATGCCAATTTCACGATGCAACCGCGCAATTTCTTCACGCATTTCGGTTCGCAACTGGGCATCAAGGTTTGACAACGGCTCATCCATTAAAACCACCGGCGCCTTGGTTGCCAAAGCGCGCGCCAGACTCACCCGCTGCTGTTGCCCACCAGAAAGCTCTTTTGGTTTCCGCTCACGCAAATCGGTCAAGTGCACCAAGTCCAACGCCCAATCCACACGCTTGTTTTTTTCGTCATCAGTTAAATCCTGATTCTCCAAGCCGAAGCGGACGTTTTGAGCAACGTTCATGAATGGCAGCAGCGCATAGTTTTGGAAAACCATCGCCAGCTTGCGATCTTTTGGCGGTAAATCCGTGACATCGCGTTCATTAAAATAAATCCGTCCATCCGAGACACTGGTTAAACCGGCAATCATCCGCAACAGCGTACTTTTACCGGAACCAGATGGCCCAACCATAACAAAAAATTCGCCAGGCTCAATCTCGACGGAAATGTCGGATAGTACTTTGGTGTTGCCAAAATCCTTTGACACATTTGCTAGTCGAATACTCATTCCTCATCAACTCCTTACACTGAGACTACCAAGCCTTTGTAAAGATCAGTGTCAAGTCGATGTATTAATTATGTAAGCATTCTGTAAAACGTATCGTTCCAGCTTGAAATTTTTCAATTTAGCGCTTTATCCGCGGCCATATTCAGCTTGATAGCCATGCAAAAAGCGTTGGTGAACGACTGCTATTCCGCTCACCAACGCTTTTCCACAAAAGTACTCTCCACTACTATTCAATGCCTTCCTGAACAAACACCCGCAAGATTCGCGGTGTGATCGCAATCATGTAAAGCAACGCCACGATCCCGCTGTATACAAAGACGAGGTAATTCTTCGCGATGTTTTGAAACAGGAACGTATAAAAGAAGGTTGCCACCGGGGTCACCGAATTATTGATCGTCATCAACGTGGTATTGACCCGGCCCAAAAAAGAAGTCGGGACCGTTTTTTGGATTTCCACCTGAATGACAATGTTAGGAATCACAATCAAGAAGCCTAGCACTACCATCAGAATCGTGCCAGGAATCGTCACGCCACTGGCTGTTTTAGCAACATTAAACACGCCGCCTAATGCGATCAAAAGCACACAATCCGCTAAAACCGGTCCGAGAATCTTAAGGCGAATCCGCTTCTCACCGCTGATCGTACTCATAAACAAACTGCCAATCAAAATCCCGATAGCAGAACCGGTTTCCAGATACCCGATCGGTGCACTGCCCAGATGCAGCGTATTCGTGATGACAAAAGGCATGCCAACCGTGACGCTGGTGAAGCTAAAATTCAAAACCACGCCAACCATGATGACCCCCTTAACCAACGGACGCGTTTTGACATAAGCCATACCTTGTTTAAACATTGCCAATGGTCGACTGGCAGCGTCATTTTTCGCGGTCGGCTGCCGCTTGGTCACATGAAACTTCATCGTCAGCATAATCAAAAACGAGACCGTTGACGAAACCATTTCCACGAAAATAAAGGCTTCAAACCCGACAAGCGTGTAAAGTCCTAAGCCCAACATCGGCGAAAAAATCGAGGAAATGGATCCAGCCGTGGATGTTAGTGAACTTAACTTTTGAATTTTCCGCTCATTAACCAATTCATGGACAGAAGCGGCATAGGCAGTTGAGCTAAAATCGCTGCATATGTAATCAATAATGGCAAAAAGGACAACCGGAACAAGTTTTTGCACGCCGGAAAATCCCGGTAGCGCCCACGCGAACAGCCCTAGTCCCAGCAGACGCACCAGATTGCTTACGATTAAAATACTTCGATGCGGATAACGATCAACAATGCTGCCCATAGGAACAAACAGAAGCAAACTAACCAGTGGCCCGACAATTGTTGATAAACCGAAACTGATCGCCAAGTGCGTTTGATTCAGCAGCATCAACCCCATCCCAAACGAAAACATGCCGCCACTCAATGAGCCAACCAGGTTGCTAGTAAAATCTTTGCCAATTTGAAGATTGGATTCCCGATCTGTAATCAGAACCGGGCTGGTTGCGTGGGCTACCTGCATAGGCTGTCAGCACTCCTTCGTTTTCCTCATTTTTTCGTAATAATTATTAATCATATTATAATAATTGCCACAAAAATAAAACCCCGCCTGTACACAAAGTCATGGAACAAGACGCTTGTGTCCAGGCGGAGCTTAAGCCGCTGCCAACTCAATTCTTTTTTCAGTGTAGTCGATTCCGGCGCTGCTGAAAGTCATCCACGATTAACGCACCAACTTGTTGATTAAACCGCATGGCCGCTTCACGTTGATGATCAAACGTTGTCAAAACAACTGCATACAATTGTTCCCCTTCAGCCGCAAAGCAAGCCGCATCATGTTCACAGTTTGGCAGTTCACCAGTTTTACCCGCTGTCCAGCCAACAAAATTCTTCATGGTTGGTGCCAGCAGCAACTTGGTACGATTCTGTTGATGACGCAGGGCACGGGCACACCAGTCACCGTCAGCTGGTCGGCACGGTGGGGTCAATAAGGATCGCAATAAACGCCACGTTGCTGCAGCCGAGATCCAGTTGTCATTGTCGGTATGCGGCTGCATCAAGGAACGGTTTAATTTGGCACCCGGAAACTGCTGATCCAACCATCGCCCCACCGTTGTTAGCCCATACGTTTTCAACAAAGCATTGGCCGCTAAATTATCTGAAACCATCAACATTAAAGTCACCAAATCACGCACACACCAGGATGAATCGGCCATGAACCGCAGTACCCCCGCGCCGCCAACCGACCGTGGTAATACTACTTTCCGCTGCCACTGACTAGGATCGGCTTGTGCCTGCGCTTTAACATATGCAGCGATCCCCAACTTAATCAAACTCGCCGCGGGGAAAAGCACATCGGTTCGCGTACCAAAAAGCACCTGCCGCTCATCAGCAAGTAACAAAGCGTGCGATTCACCAAACTGTTGCTGCAGCTGATCAAGTTGTGCAATTAAGTGGTCATGCGCCATTTCACATTATCTCCGATCGCAAGCCAGCCACCACCACTTGCGACAAGCGGTGATGCTTAACCCAAGTTACTATCGATCATACACCCACGTATGGTCGTCCTGCCAAAAACCAACCAAGTAACGCCCAACCTAATCCGGCCAGGAAGTTTCAATCCCGAAAAATCGAGTCAGCAGTTCCCGGCGGATGCGTAACCAAGCGCGGTGCGTCCGACTGGGATAAATACGATTGGTTAAACAAACAAAGCCACGCTGCGTATCGCGATCAAATGCAATCGAAGTACCTGTGAACCCGGTGTGCCAATATTGATGGCGACCTTGAGTCCAGCAGCGCCAGCCCAACGTCCGCCCACCAACACAGTAACGCTCAAGCAGTGAAAATGCCGCCGGAGGTAAAACCTTCTCACCATGCGACACTGGCAAACCAGCCAACAGCCGGGTGAAAGTCGTCAGATCGCCTAACGTTGAAAATAAACCCGCGTGACCGCTAACCCCGTCAAGCAGGAACGCTTTATGGTCGTGAACCGTCCCACGTAAAACCCCACCGCGTTCTGGCACGTTTTCAGTCGGCACAAAATCGCTTGGTGCCACTGCTTGCGGACAATAACCGGTTGCCGGCATCCCCAAAGGTTCAAAAACATGCTGATGCAAGCTGGCGGCAAGTGACCCATCCACTGCCGCAATTGCCCAGCCTAGTAATATAAAGTTCAAGTCAGAATACAGGGTGGTGGTGCCTGGCGGTGTAACTGCCGCCATCGTTTTAACGGCTTGAATCAATCCCGCTCGATCAAGTGCATGCACGTTAGGGACGTCAGCAGGCAACCCGCTGCGGTGCAACATGAGCTGTTCGATGGTGAGTTGTGGGTAGCGCAATCCGCTGACCAGTGATCCAATCGGCTGATCCAGCTGAATTTTTCCCGCCAGCAGCAATTGCAGTAAACGCGTTGTCGTGCCGACGACTTTGGTTAACGATGCCAGATCATACCGATTCCGGGGCATCAGTGGCAAATGGTCGGCACCGGTCCCTTGAAAGCCTAAAAAATGCACGCCATTCTCGTCCGCTCCGACCACACTAAACGCCACACCGCAAACTGCCTGCTGCTGAATTGCTGCGGTAATCGGTGCCAACAACGACTGCGGTTCAGACGCTTTTGCCATGCTCTGCCTCCCAAGCGGTCAAAACATCACTAATCACGCCATCATGAGCAGCCAGCACTTGGGTCGCCGCCGCAGCATCCAGACCGGTTTTGGCCATCACGATCGCAACCGGAACCTTGTGTGCAGCTGCCTCTAGCAAAGATGCCGCCTGAGTCGCGCTGACACCGGTTGTTTCGGCAATAATGCGTCGCGCGCGATCCACCAGTTTGGCATTGGTCGGCAACACATCAATCATTAAGTTGCCAAAAACTTTGCCCGCGCGAATCATCACGCCGGTCGAAAGCATATTCAGCACCATTTTCTGCGCGGTGCCGGCTTTCATGCGCGTTGACCCGGTAATGACTTCCGGGCCGACCACGGGAGCAATAGCAATGTCAGCATGATCGGCAAGTAAACTGGCGGCCACGCAGGTTACGGATATTGCTAACGCCTTTACTTGTTGCGCATACGTCAACGCCCCAATGGCATAAGGTGTCCGTCCAGAAGCCGCAATGCCAATGACCGTATCGTTGGCATTCAGGTTCAACTTCCTGAGATCATGTTCGGCAAGCTCAGCTGAATCCTCAGCGCCTTCAACTGACTTAAACATGGCTCCCATCCCGCCGGCAATCAAGCCCACTGCTCGTTCTGGCGGAATCCCATAAGTTGGTACCAATTCCGCAGCATCCAAAACTCCTAGCCGCCCGGATGTACCGGCACCGGCGTAAATCAACCGCCCGCCGCGATTATAACGCTGGCTGGCTTCATCGATCGCCGCGGCAATCTGGGCTGTTTGCGTAGCGATGGCCGGGGCGATTTTGGCATCCTCATGGTTAATCAGCGCCACGATTTCCGGCGTCGTCATGGTGTCGATGTGCATGCTGGCGGGATTTCGTTGCTCGGTTGTTAAGTCTGCGATTGACATATTTATCCCCTCGAATCTTCAACTCTCCAGTTAATTGTGATGTCGCCCGATAATTCTGCTCGGTTTGCTTAATTTCACCATGAACCACGCCGAGAAAAAGAATATTGGCAACATAAGTCTCCGTAAACATTGACGTCACGGCTCCGATTCGTAACAACGGCTCGGTCGGCGGCAAGGCAATCACGCAACTGGCCGCATCGCGCAATGGACTTGGTTCGGCACGCGTCACGGCAATCACCGGCGTCTGATTCCGCCGCGCTTGCTGGGCTGCCAACACCACTTCTTTCGTCAGCCCGCTATAGGAAAAGACCACCACCGCATCAGCCGCCGTTGTATAATACACGCGCTCTAATGCCGTGTGCGCATCGGCGTCAAAAATGGCCAGATACCCTGCCCGGATGAGTTTTAAATATAAATCCTGGGCGACTAACGCCGACGCACTCATGCCGACAAGACAAATATGCCGCGCATGACGTAATGTGGTAATCGCTTCTCGAACCGCCGTCTGATCCAGCTCGTCCGGTAAATCGCGAACCGCCGCAATCGCCGTCTGACTCAATTTTCGCATCATCGTTGGCAAATCATCATCATCCTGAACAAGCGGATCGAGTGGCGTCAGCGTAGGGGCTTGCGTATCCCGCACCAAGGCGAGTTTAAATGATTGCAAGTCCGGATAGTCAAACAACCGGACAAACCGAATCACCGATGCCGCCGATACGCCGCTAGCCCGGGCAATCTGCGCAGTTGTCTGAGCGATAAAGGCCTCGGCATCGGTTAACACATAGTCGGCCAAAGCGCGATTCACCGGACTTAATTGCGGCAATCGCGCTTGCACCTTCGTCAAAAGGGTCTTCATTCGACTTTATCAATAAAAGTAGCAATCGAGGTCTTACTCTCATTGGGCACCATCTGCGCAGTAATGGTGATCCCTTGCTTGAGTAAGCGCCGAATAATCGCAATATCATCGGCAGTCAACGCCACTGATGGCTTAATCTTCTTTGACCCCGGCTTTTCAGACAGATTGCCGACATTAAAGGATGTGATCGGCACGCCACCGTCAATTAACTTCGCCATATCCGGAATATTGCGGGTAATGACGAAAACCTGATCAGCGGCAAACTTGCCATTTTGCAAATTTTCAATCGCCTTGGCAACCGAGCTAATCGCCAACTTTTTCCCTGCAGGTCGGGAGATCTTCAGTCCTTGAATCGCCATGTCATCACGAACCACCGCATCATTGACGACCATGAGCCGATTAGCGCCCACCGTATTGGTCCACACCATCGCCACCTGGCCGTGAATCATCCGTTCATCAACGCGTGCTGCCACAATTGTCATTCGAATCTTCCTTTCACCATAACGTTTGAACTCAGCATGTGTGCCGATCGCCGTTTCACGTTTGTACTCAACAAGCTGGCGGATCTTCTTTTGAAAAGCGTCCTCATGCTTAAACTATGCTGCCAACCCAGCCGAAAATCGCGCCTAAGTTGCCGAGAACCATGCCGATGAGGATTAAAACAAAAATCAGCCGAGTCGAGTTCATATGCTTGCGTCCCAAAATCCAATAAGAGAACAAGGCAATCGCCAGCGGTATCAAAGCAGGCATGATCTTATCCAGCATATCCTGCACATTCATCGTCACCTTGCCGACTTTATAGGTTAAATCCAGTTTATAGTTGATAACTGCAGGAATCATCGCACCGACAACGGTTAAACCAAGAATCGAGGCACCTTCCGTAAAAATCGCCATGCTATCGGCAAAAGTCGTCGCCAACCGTGTCCCTTGAGCCAGCCCGACATTAAATAACTTCCACCGCACCCATAAAATAACCAAACAGCCAATCACGGGAATCAACAGGCCAATCGGTTGATTCGACAAAGCTAAATAGGCCGTGATGGAATAAATAATCGCATTATAAATCGCAACAAAAATCGTATCGCCAACGCCGGCAAACGGACCCATCAACCCTGTTTTCAAACCGGTAATTGCTTTTTCATTTTCATCGTTCATGCCCAATTGATCTTGCAAAGCCACATCCGCACCGACAATCAAGTGTGCCATTTGCGGGGTGGTATTGAAGAAGCCCATTTCCATATTGAGGGCCTGCTTCATTTTTGCCGGATCATCTTTGTATAAACGTTTCAGCGCTGGCATGACCGAATAGGCGTAACCTAGGCCTTGCATCTTTTCATAGTTCCAGCCTAGTTGTAGTCCTAAAACATTGTGAATGAAAATCTGCTTAAGATCTTTTTTGGTTAACTTACTTAATTTCAACTCAGACATCGATCTCGACCTCCTCATCGTCGCTATCGCCGCTGCCGCCATTATCAGGTTTACTTGGGCCATTGCCGCCGTTGCCATTGTGCTTGCGTTCGTTAGCATCTAAGACATGTAACGCCGCGAAGACGAAGCCAACCAGCGCCGTGCCCAGCAAGGAGAATGACTTCGCAAAGTAAGCCATTAACACAAAGCCGAGAATGAAGTATGGAAAATATCGTTTAATCGGCAGGTACCGCATCAGGATCGCAATCCCCATAGCCGGTAAAATAATCCCGGCCGTCTTCAAACCGGTCATCAACCACGTCGGAATCCAAGCGTTGATCGCCTTGACCACTGCAGAGCCAAAGAACAAGCCGACAAAAACCGGTAACATCCGCGAAACCGTCCACGGGATAATACCATAAAGATTGTTACGCTCGACGCCTTTATAATCACCTTTAGCCGCCAACCGATCCGCGTGATGCTGGAAAATCGTATTCGTCATTCGCGCTAAGATATCCATCTGGGTCAGCAGCAAGCCAATCGGAATCGCCAACCCGATCCCATACGCAGCCCCGCGTCCTGCCATAATCGCAAACGCACTGCCCATGATCGATCCGGAAAGAAAGTCTGGTATCGTCGCGCCGCCATAAGTAGCGACCCCCAACGTTGCCAACTGCAAAGTCGCACCGACAATCAAGCCGGTTTTCAAGTCGCCCATGACTAGACCAGTTACTGCCCCACCAAACACCGGTGAAAATAACCCGATCTTCAATGAGAGTGCATCAAGCTGTGCCAAGCCAACATAGATGGTCAGAAAAATAAGTGCAAAAGCAGATATCGCCATGATGTTTCCCCTCCCTACAAAGATTTCATTGCTCAACCTGATTATGGCGCTAGATGAAACTCAATTTCAAGTATTTGAGTTAGATAAGTTTACAATGAAATTTTGTTTCTAGGAGAACACGGTAAATCGTGTGTACCAATTTCCAGCTGGGAAGCCCGTTGCATTGGTTAAACAGCCATAGAAAACTGTATGCGGTTAAGGTCTGCGCATTGCCAAAATATGGTAGCAAGAACAATTAATTGACGGTCAGAAATATATTTGCTATTTTCCATATGCGAGCGGTTACATTGTGCCTTATTTTTTAAGGGTAGGAGATATCCATGAAAAACGTTCTGTCGAAATCTTTTTCAGCATCCGTTAAATTTTCAGTGATCATCATCCCGTTAATATTCATTCGGATACTTTGGGACACCTCCACGAAAGAAAGTGCGTCGCTTCAAACCTATCTCTACCTTTTCCTCCGCACATTAACAGGGGCTTTTGTCTTCTTTTTGTTGTTATTTTTAATTAAAAATCTGGTCAGACATCATAAGTAATCTCCTAATCTCGTCTATGGGCATGAAACAAATCCCCTGCCGAAACTTTTATCAGTCAGTGTTAATAAACAGAATAACCGCAGAAAGAAAAGCACGGGCTACTTTCCTATAAAACCGGAAATAGTCCGTGCTTAATCGTATGCAATAACTTTAGTGAGGTTTTACTTCAACTGGAACTTCAACACCACCGGATTGTGGTCAGAATACTGAAATCCGGTCGACACAACATGGACACTTTCCGCTTTGATATTTGGCGACAGAATATAGCCGTCAATTAAGGTCACAAAACTTTTTCCCGGCTTATACGGCTGGTCCAACGCGCGTACTGATGGTACCTTCGCCGCTGCCAGTCCCATTGTCGGGATATAAAAGCCGGCTGGTAACTTTGACTTAGGAAACAGATGCGTCCAGGTTTCGTCTAGGTCCTTCGTGTGGAAGATCTCGGCGGTATTTTTCAAGAGCCGGTGGTTATAATCACCTGCTACCATAACGTAATTGCCTTGCTGGTAGGCGTGATTGATATATTTAAACAACTTGGCAAACTGTGCCTGTTGGATTTTGACATTGGGCGTGAAGGCGGACATGTGGATGTTCACCATGATGAATTGCTTACCGTTTGCCACCGTAGTTTTCGTTGCCGTGAACGCGCGATCCAAGTCAATAATCTTATTGAAGTCAGTGTCCACCGGTAAACTGTAGCGGCGGGCGCTGGCGACTTTGGCCTTGCTCAAAGTCAGAATCCCGGACTTGGCCTTGCCGATCGGTTGATTAAACGGGTAAAACAGATACGCCGAATCGTAATTCTGGCCGTAAACGTTAGCGTAATGCCGTTGCGCATTCGTCACCATCTCGACTTCATTCACATGCCGCGAGCGATCGCCATCCGGATCAATTTCCTGATAAAAAGCGATGTCCGGCTGTTGCGCCTGCGTGGTTTTGATCACCCCATTGATGCTTTTCCGCACGGCTTGTTGGCTATAAGCACGCGAATACTTACCGCCGTCCATGAAAAAACTATAACTGGGCGGATAGGAGCCATAGCCGATGTTGTACGTCATCGCTGTGTAGGATTGTCCGGGCTTAAACTGCGCACTTTGCTGATTCTTAACCTTCAACGCTTGATCGTCTGGCAAACGATAATAAGTCGTAAAAAGATAAATCAAATAACCGCCTGCTGCCAGCACCACCACTCCGATAAGTGCCGCTACCCATTTCAATAGTCGTTTCAAGCTGCCGCCTCCAATAAGTTTGCTTGCATTTATTATAGCAGTTGTCTTTTTCCTTGAGACCGGTACGATTAAGGAAGTAAGTGTCAGGCAACGATTTTCGCCAACGGACTGTCACCGCAACATTTTTATCAAGGGAGCTTACTCAACATGTCAACCGAAATCAAACAGATCCTTGCTGCTTTTGAAAAATTCGAGACCATTATCATTCATCGACACATCAACCCTGATCCTGATGCAATCGGCTCACAAACCGGGCTGGCCTTGCTACTGCGCGCAGCCTACCCGCAAAAAAAGATCTATGCTGCCGGACCAGCCGCACCGGATCTGGCGTGGATCGGTCCGCAGCAAGACGTCCCCGCCGCTGCGTATCAACATGCGCTAGTCGTCGTGATTGATACGTCCAATCGTGAACGCGTGGCAGGTTCGCTTTTTGAGCGCGGGGCCATGGTGATTAAAATCGACCACCATCTGGAAGAAGAACCACTGGGCGCCATCAACTGGATCGACACGAACGCTTCCAGTGCATCTGAAATGGTGTGGCTGCTGACCCAACACAGCCAGCACCTGACACTCACGCAACCAGCCGCCGCAGCTCTGTATGCCGGCATTATTGGCGACACCGGCCGTTTCCTGTACGATCTGACCACCGCTCAAACCCATCGTGCCGCTGCTGACTTACTCGCCACCGGCATCGATGCTCCAGCAATCGGCCGCCAAGAAGATCAATTCCCGGAAAATGTCGGCCGCCTCATCGGTTGGGCACTTGAAAATGTCCACATCACTACAAATGGTGCCGGGTCGCTGATCATCACGCAATCCGTCCTCCAGCAGTTTGGTTTGCAATATGGCGAAGAACAGCGAGCAGTTGGCAACATCCGCAAACTCGCCAGCATTGATCGCTGGGTCGTGTTCACCGAACGCCAAGATGGCAAATATCGCGTTGAATTACGCGGAAAAACGAAAGAGATTAATACGCTTGCAGTCCGGCACGGCGGCGGTGGTCATCCCTTAGCCAGTGGCGCTGTGGCTGATGATGAGGCCGAAGTTCAGGCAATTGAAAAGGAATTAGCTTCTGATTGAGGACAACTTGGATCGGGAACCAAACGACTCATTTAACTGTGGTTCAGGGCTTGAATAACGTATCCTCAATACAGCACATCTGAATGAATGAAGTTTGCACTTGGGTGACCAAAAGGAACTAACAATTCGGTTCAACTTTTCCCTTGCTTTGGAGTGCACTCCAAGGTTTATAACAAAGGCAGCAAATAAAAGAAAAGAGATTTTACAAATGCAGACTTTTACATTAAACAACGGTGTCGAGATTCCCGCACTGGGCTTTGGCGTGTTCCAAATTCCGCAAGATCAGACAAAACAGGCGGTGTTGGAAGCCTTGAATGTCGGCTATCGGCATATTGATACGGCACAGTCTTATATGAATGAAGCTGAGGTAGGAGAAGCCTTGGCCGCAACCAAGATCCCTCGTGATAAGATTTTCCTGACGACCAAGATCTGGTTAAGCAATTACGGTTACGAAGCGATTGCAAAATCCGTGGAGGCCTCACTGACAAAACTACAAACGGATTATTTGGATTTAGTACTGCTCCACCAACCCTATGGCGATGTTTTTGGCTCTTTCAAAGCTCTGGCCGATCTCCAAAAAGCGGGAAAGATTCGCGCGATTGGCGTATCAAACTTCAATAGCGAGCGTCTGGCCGATATTGTGGCTTTTCAAGATACTCCAGTTCAAGTCAATCAAATCGAAATCAATCCCTTCTACCAACGCGAGCAAGACTTAATGAACGCCAAAGCACGCGGTCATGTTTTGCTCGAAGCATGGGCACCTTTTGCTGAAGGGAAAGACGGCATTTTCTCAAATAAAACTTTAACCACCATTGGAAAAAAATATGGCAAGTCTGCGGCACAAGTCATCTTACGCTGGAACTTTGAACGCGGCATCGTCAGTCTTGCAAAATCTGTCAAACCTGAGCGCATGACCCAAAATATTGACATTTTTGATTTTGCTTTGACCCATGAGGATAAAGCCCAGATTGCCACACTGGATACCAATACTAGTCAATTCTTTGATCACAACTCTCCTGACTCAGTAGATATGTTTGTGAAGTTTTTGCAAGAAAGAGACATCTAAGATTGATTGGCCAGTCTTCACAAATCGAAAAATAGTGAGTGATCAAAATTATGAATATCAAAAAAGCTGCTGACCTATTTGATTTATCACCAGATACGTTGCGTTATTATGAAAAAACAGGAATTGTGCCGCCTGTTCATCGCGCAGCATCGGGATTTCGTGATTATCAAACGCGTGATTTAAACTGGATCTATTTAGTAAGAAGTCTGCGCCGCGCGGGTATGGGCATTGATGCTCTCAGGCAATTCGCACAGCTTGCTAAAAAGCGCGAGTCAAACAACGGCTCATCACTCAAGCAAGTAGATGCTGCACAGAAGGCAATCTTACAAAATCAACTTATTGAGCTTGACGAGAAAATTGCCGAACTCCAACAAACACGAAAAATTTTGGCTTATAAGATTGCCACTTACGAAGATCACATCGGCAAATTCAAGAACGGTGAATGGGATGCAGAAAATCAGGAAAAGCTATGGGAACGCTAACTTTTTGGCTCTCACTGATATTCAGAGAATGCTAGCCAACTGGCCTCAATTTCTGTAGACTCGCTGTTAAACATTGACTAAGCAACCAGAGTATCTCCGTAGCCACTTTCGAATGCAGAAAGTTGGCTATTTTTTTCGCGCCAAAACAATAAACCGATCCTCAAACGTTGTGACGCTGCCGACACTGGCAATCATATCTTGGAGCTGATGCAGCTTTGGCATAGCCTGGTTAACGTCAAAGTTTGGAAACTCCCACGGGATAACCGTTGCGTAATAAACAATCGCGCCAACATCCGTGAAACGCATTTTGACAAACGCAGCGTCTGCCTTCAAGATTTCAAACCCGTGATCCTGCAATTGCGTCAATACTTGCGGAAGGTTATTGTCAGGAAAAGCGGGTACATACGCGGGATCTAGAAACCTTGACAACGAGTAATTGTTAGTTGCGCCCACCTGCTGCGAAACGAAAATCCCTTTTGAGCGAAGTACCCGAGCAATCGCCGGAATCGGCAAGCCGCCATGACTGTTGGTCACGATATCAAAATGCCGATCTGGCACCTGCGCCATCTGTCCATCCGGATCGGCATAAAGCGTCACTCCTTGTGGCACCAAGGTTCGCTTCAGCAAGTCAATGTTGGGTTGCCAACCTTCCGTGACCGAGGTCTTAGCAACAGGGTGTTTAAACGTCTGCATCAGCTCGCCACCCCCTGTGTCCATATCCAACCACTCATCACTAGACCGGAGATGCTGCTGTACCCACTCACTATAATCCCATGGCAGCGACTCGGTTTCACAACGACCCTTTAAGTGACTAAAATCCCAACCATGCATTGCTAGGTGACTTTCTTCAAGCCACGTTGCTTCTTCATTCATGTCGTATTCACACCTTTTTTAATTTGACTCGTTCATTTCCGCGAACTCACCATTTACAATGCCCCCTATCAAGCTTCAGGAAGAACGACTTGAAGCCTACGCTTAATCCGATTCGATGACATTACCTCACCTCCAGTTAATGGTTTAAGTCTAGCACGCAAAAGGTGAAAATCCTCACCTAATCGCCACTCGTCACTTTAATCCCGATGATGCCAATGACTAACAAGGCGATGAAAAACCAAGTCGCCGGTTGTAACTGGTCCTTAAATAAAACCACCCCGACAATAATCGACCCCACGGCACCAATGCCAGTCCAAACCGGATAAGCCAGACTCAACGGTAAATGCTTCACCGCCAATGCCAGAAACCCAAAGCTGAGAATCATCCCGGCTAATGTTGCCAAAGCAAAGCCCAAGCGCGTAAAACCGTGAGATAACTTCATAAAGGTTGCCCAAACAACTTCAAATCCGCCTGCTAACACTAAATAAAACCACTGCATTTTCTTGTTCCTCCTGTCATTTAACCCGTCCGCTACCCAATAAAAAAGGCGACAGTATCCGCAACCGCTGCATAGACCTAATGCGGTTGCGATACTGTCACCCGGTAGTGACTGGTTATTGAATTGCGATTAATAGTTATCTTTTCACATATTTTAGGTGGTGTCAAATTGGATGTGCGCGACGTAAGCTGTCCGCTTACTAACGCTGAGGCTTGGCCATTCCTTTTTTGAATCACGACATTGACGGCTATCAATTGTTCCTCTATTAAACATTCCACGTTACTTATCCTTCAAATAGTCAATGCCGGTTTTATATTTGTCCATAAGATCCTGGATGGTGGTAATTAATTCCTCTTTGCCTTCCATTTTACACCTCTTTATAACACGCATTTGCACTGTTCCATCTTCCATCATGTTGAATCGAACCTTGGTATTCTTCTTTATACCGCTCCGCCGTCTAATTTCGGCAGGTATCGTTACTTGACCTTTGCTAGTTACGTTTGCTTCTAAGAACTTTTTATGGGACAAAGGCATACGTGCCACTCCTAGCTTTATTCTTACTTTTTGTGTATTAAAGTTTAACATAGGGTAAGGCGAAAGTAATTATAGTTCGATCTCCTTAGTCAATTTTTTTGAGCGTATCAACCGCTTCATCCTCGGCTATATATTATGAGACTTCATTCAGAATTATCAGTCGCTTCATTGACAAATCGTAAAATCCTAACGCTGACTTTAAAAAATGGTCAGAGTCTAGAACTACCAACGCGTTCTCCTTCTCTATTATGGTTATTTCAGGTTACAATATGGCGACGAGTCATCAATGGTATTTCATATTCGATACTGTCTTACCACATTTATTTTCCGATGAAGTAACGAACTATCTTAAAGTGAGGTCTAATCCTATGCAGGCATTTTATAAACATCATCCCGCCACGGTTTGGCAAATCAGCAAGACGAACCAACGTCCTGATTGGGTACAAGAGGCGTTTAATCAAAATCACCTTATGTGGTTAGATGATCGCCTTCGAATTGTCATGGCCGGTTTGTATTCACCCATGATCCCGAGCTTGCAAAATGAAAAAGCCGATATTTTCCATGATCATGGTGTTATGTTCGGCATCACTTCGATCGGTTATTTAGGGGATTATCTAGACGTTACAAATCATCGTGTTGTCACGAAAGAACAATTTTCAAAGCACTATCAAATCCATGCGCCAGGTACTTGGACATAATGGGTATTTAAAAAGCAATCGCCTCGTTTCCAAAAACTGACGAGCGATTGCTTTTTAATTGCTACAGGGTCAGTGAACCCTGTCAAACACTTTAGAAATTCCGTGCAAAAGACCAGAGAATGACCCACTGAACAAAAACAAATGCAAGTGTATAGGTCAGTGCCCAGCGGCTGCCGGATTGGACAATGAGGAACCCGGCCAGATTTCCAATGATGACCAAACCGATCACAATTGCGATAAGTTCTTTGGTGCGATGATCAATTTTGCCTTTGGAGGTTTTAACGATCCATAAAATAACAACAGACGTAAATAAAACGTTAATGACATCACCGAACATCATGGTGATCACCTCAAATCGTGCGAGCCAACTCGTTGTTGTTGCAAGTGGCTTGTTAACCTGACATGCGAGCTAAGTTCCTAGTAAAAGTATCGAACGGCGCCACGATCCTTTTCCTAGCGTTAATCTACTGCCAATTCGCGCTAGACGTCAACTATTGATGCTTTTTCCTTTTTCTGGAGATCATCAAATCACTTTACCCGTTCAACCACCTGCTGTATCGCCTCCGCAAACGCTTGGGGTTGGGTGACGTTCAACTCATGCCCGCCTGCTAGAACCTCAAGTTGACTTTGCGGCATTAACCGGTTCAAGCGCTTGGCTGCACCGCGATTAGCCCAGTCGCGAGACCCGTATAAGATCGTGGTCGGGACGGCGACGTTTGCCAACTCCGTCCTTAAATCAAGTTGCATCAGCGAATCAGTCAAGGTACGTACTTGCGATTTGGTAACACCTAGATCAGCGAATGCCGAATCTGGTTGAAATCGGAACATCACATCTTGCGCCTTCATCAATAATCGGTTTGGCGGTGAGTACTGCGGTGCGCTAACTAAGGCCCCGACAATTTTAGTGGCTGGGTGGCAAAGCTGCATTAGCGTTAAAACAGCACCCAAAGACAGACCGCACAAAATAACCGGGGTTTGATTCTTTTGTAAGTCCCGTGCCAGTTTGTCATTGAGCATCGACAATGTCAGCGAGTCGTTTGGCGTTAGTCCGGCAAATACATCAAACGTGCGACTGGGCACCCGTAACTGCTTTTGAACCGGTTGCCAAACATTGGCAGACTGCCCTAAGCCCTGAACTAAGATAATTTCCATATGCCCTCCGTCAATAATGATATTAGGATCACTTTTGCATGATAGTTCTAATCTACCTGATGATTGACACTTTGTCTGCCCCGCGCGCCCCATTAAGTTCCCTGAGTGGTAGGTAAAAAGATCCCTGCTTCCGTTTTCGGGATAGGTGCATGCAAAAAGATAGGCAGTTTATCCGCAGGGACTGGTTGTTTCCTCCGATTACTGTGCCGGCTTGCGCACCATAACAAGTTCCCGAATCGTGCCAAATTTCGTCGCGTCTTCAAGGATCGTCTTGGTTTCGGTGAAGCCAAAACGGCGGTAAAATGCTTGCGCCGCGTGATTGTTGTCGAGTACACGTACATAATCATTTACATAGGTCACATCAAGTTCTTTGAGCGCGGCGTTAAGCAAGCGTTCGCCAACATGCTGCCGCTGATACGCTGGCAAAACATAAATCGAGTAAAGCTCACCCCACCCAGCACGTTCTGCCATGCGCGCTGGTCCATAACTGCAAACACCCACAATACCGGCGATGTCATCAATTGCTAGGAACGTGTCTTGCCAGCGGCGCTCAGGATGCCAGCTGGCCGGACTCAGCCGTTTCAAAAAGCTCGCAGGAATCAGATCCCGGTAAGCCACTTGCCAAGTCGTATAGTAAACTTGTCTAATTGCTGCAAAATCACTGTTCGGTGTTGCTGCTTGGATACGAATGTTGGTCATTGCCTACCTCGCCTCTTTTTCCTGTTGATTGTACCGAAGAATCCAAGCTGCAGCGGCTGCCAAATCTGCACATTCAACATAGTTCCCGACAACATCCTGCCGGCCAGCACTTCCGCGACCGGTTGCAACATGAATGCCAAGAATCCCGGCGTTATCAGCACATTGCATATCGGCCCGATAACTGTCACCAATGATTACCGCTTCCTGATTCTTAAAATGATATTTCAAATGAGCCTGAGTAATAAGACCGGTCTTCGGCTTTCGGCAGGTACAACCAGCATTTTCAGCGTGCGGACAAATAAACGCATCGGTACATCCCAGCTTAAAAAGCGAGCAACGTAATGCTGCTTCGTCCAACTGACCCGCAGCGATCTTTGTCTGATTTGTCAAAGCAAAAACCTGAAGCCCAGCCATTTTCAAAGCGCGAATCCCCGCGACACTGCCTGCGAAAGGAACAAATTGACAATAGGCGTAAAATGACCATCGCCTCCAATTGTCCCGTCACGATCAATGAACACGATCTTAATCGGCATCACATCATCACCGTCATTTCGTTAAATACAGATCGCGAAACCGGTTAATTTCAGCTGCTGACAATTGCAGCCCCTCATGTAAATATTGATCAAAAGAGCCAAAATGTTCTGTCACCACCTGGAAAAAGCGCTGTAAATACGCTGCATCCACGGTTAACGCTTCGCCAATGGCCTGTAGTTTCTGCTCGCCAAATCCTTGCTTTTTTAAACCAGCGAGAATTTCTTCGTTGGCTTTTTTACGTTCCTGATTAGTCCGCAGATAATCCGCCATGATGTCTTGATCAGATACACCAAGGATTTCTAAAATAATCGCAGCGCCAACTCCGGTCCGATCCTTGCCCGCAAAACAGTGGAAAATCGTTGGCCGATCTGGTACCAATAACGCTTGAATCAATGCGCGATAACCAGTTTGAGCCGAACTGCTTACTGCCAGCTGCTCATACGTTGCCAACATATTTTCGCGGACACTGCCTTGCTCGGTAATCATACGGCCGAGACTGGCATTATTAGCGGTGGCGTCTTTTAAAATATCCAACACCGCATAATCGGCGCCTGGCCACACGGTATCCGGAAACTGGGCACGCTCATCGGCACTGCGCATGTCAACAATCTGCTTGATGCCTAGATCTTTAGCTAAATAATGCTCCTGCGCTTCATCCAGTTCAAACAACTGACCGGAACGATAAATCAAGCCAGCCTTAACCGCTTGCCCATTCGCATTCCGATACCCGCCAAGTGACCGAAAATTCGTAATCTTTTCCATTTCAAATCCGCCCTTTCACTGTGACGCCAACCGATACTAGTTTCAACTCATGCAGAACAGTGCTACTGCCGCTGCGGAAACTTTTCCAATCGATAAAGCTGTTGATCATCCACCGTCGCATCCCCATTTTTAAACGTGTAACCCATGTGGCGGTAAAAGTTCACAGCAGTAATCGAAGCGGGAATTTCAACCCGATGTGCCTTTGTAAAATAGGGATCATGTTCCAATGTCTGAATGATCAATTTTCCAATACCACGCTTTTGATAAGCTGGCAGCACGAAAATGTCAAAAAAGCTAAATTCCGTCTCACTGCCCCAGTAAGGTCCGATGGCGCCGGTGCCTACAATTTTATCCGCATCACACACTAAGTAAAAATGCGTCTGCTTGGCCTTTTCAATGAAGAAAGTCGGATTCATTCGCTGAATACTTGCCTCTAAGTAAGCTTGCGAGTAATCCGCGCGATTTGAGATTCTCAGCGTCTGGGCAACAACCGCGGCTACTTCTTGGGCATCTTCCGACCGAAACCGCCTGATCTTTAGCATACTGCCATCCTCCTCGAGAAACCTGATGTGTTCATGAGTCCTTGTATTCGCTTAATCCTGATCCGGTTCAGACGCCAAGCAAGCAGCCGGCAACTGCAAATTGTGCCAATCAGTTTCGTGATAGTCTTCCATAAATTGTTCAATGTACTGGCAGGCATAAATATCCAACAGTCGCCGCCCGCCTTCTGTCAGGTACACCAGCAGTGACTTTTGACTGGTAAAGCTGCCAATTAAATCAGTTCCATACAGTTGCCCAAGTGCCTGATTAAGATCGGCTGACAACCCGTTCATCATCACGCGCGGTCGTTTACCCAACTGAATCAGCTGGTAAAAGATCATCGCTTGCGACTCTTGGGAAAACGTGGCATAGCTGTCATCAATTTGAAAGGTTGTCCGATGGTGATGCCCATATTTTACCAGTGACAAGACAAAAAAATCCCGATAGCAAAAGGTCAGCCATGGTGCCGTCTTCAGGAACGCCGTCAAATCAGCCGTCAATTGTTCCTGTGAGCGCAAAACAAATGTCGGCACTTTTTGAAACCCGCTAAAAGAACGATGATTGCTGACCCGAATCGGCAAATATTGGTTCTGCGAATGGCCAAGAATCACATACATGGACTGGCTTTTACGCGCTCGATAGAAACTAATCATGTGATCCCCAGAATCTAATGCCTGGGCAATGGCCGCTTTAACCTCCAACTCAAGTTTTTCACTCATCTGCATCAGCTCACCTCGCTTTCAAAATCCCGGTTGCTACTAACTTAACACACGGATTGACTAGCTGGTGACGATTAATGAAAAGTTATGGTTGCTAGCGGCGTTCTGATGCCAAAAGTGCAACGTTCTTCGGCCAACAAGTCTTCAACTGCCTGATTGACAACGGGATCATCACTGGTAAAAGGTTGGACCTGCCGGCTGTGAAGATCTATTAACTCGTACAGAAAAAGTCTCCGCAATTGGAGACTTTTTCTTCGGCATCAATAAATACTGCTACATCAAAGCGAATACACCACATGAAAAGACTCCAGCACAATCCGCGCCGTTTCCGGGTCAAACTGCTTCCCTTCTGCCGCGTATTCGTTTTTGAAGAATGCCAGATGGACTTCGCGCCAGTATGCCAGGCTCCGATCGCCTTCACCTTCGCGATAAGCGTGATCGGCACTGACAGCTAAAAAGGGCTGCACTTCAACCGCATCTGTATACGTCACACAAACCGGTTCATCTGCACCATTTAAAATCACGTCATAAGCGCCAACCTGAGGCAATGGTTCATCTGCTGCGTACAAATCCCGCGCACTGGCCGTTGCTGTTTTTTTGCCTGCAAGGACTAATGCCGCCAATTTATCTGCTTCGGCGCCGAATTGATAGGCACTTTGTAAAGTCGTTGATACTGGCAGGTTCAAAGCCTGCTTAGCCTCCGTAAAATAAGCTTCTGGTGTCATCACATAACCCTTTCTGTTCATATTCTTTGACGAATTTTCACACTCATTTGTGATATGGACTGCCGATATTAATCATAAAGGCCCGGTAAATCTGTTCCATTAGTACTAACCGCATTAGCTGATGCGGCATGGTCAGCTTGCCGAAACTAAGCGTATCATTGGCCCGCTTCATCACGGCTGGTGCCAAGCCAAGCGAACCGCCGATCACGAAGGTAATATCCGAATGCCCGTATGTACCAAGATCGGCAATTTCTTTGGCAAAAACTTCGGAAGGTCGCTGTTTGCCTTCAATGGCCAAGGCGATCACCCATTCTTTGTCTTTAATCTTATGTAAAATCCGCTCGCCTTCCTTGGCTTTCACATCCGCCATTTCGGCTTCGGAAAGATTCTCCGGCGCCTTTTCATCGGCCACCTCGATAATCGTGACTTTTGCGAATTTGTCCATCCGTTTTAAATACTCCGCTATGCCGTCGCGAAAATACTTCTCTTTTAGCTTACCCACACCAATGATCTTAATGTTCATACAACTCAGCCCTTTATCACGTCATTCATCAAACGGTAACTTATCCTTTTCAAGTATACCAGACGTTTTGCGGCGTTTGCCTATTGTCATCGTTCGGTTTTTAGCGCAAAATATACAAGTTGAGGTTTTTTCAAATGAGGTAAATTGATGATTGTTATTCAGCGTCTGATCAGAGATCGGGTCCTGCAGATCACCGCCTTGTTGGTTGTCATAAGCTTATTCATCGGACGGCCTAAAGCAAGCGACATAAGTTTTGCCACATTATGGTCAATTCTTGCCATGATGACGGTGATTCAAATCTTCGAACACCTACATATTCTTGATTACTGGGCTTATCGGTTAACTTCGCGAGCAAACAACACGCGTCAGTTAACATGGTGGTTTATTTTTCTGGCGATTTTTGCCAGCATGTTTCTTTCCAATGACGTGACGGTTTTAACCTTGGTGCCGTTATATCTGCGGGTAGCCAAGAAATATCAACTGCCGGAAATTCTTCCAGTAACCTTGATCGGGATGGCTGCCAATTTTGGTAGCGCCTTCACACCATTCGGCAATACGCACAATATCTTCTTGATGCACCAATTCGAAATTGATCTCCAACAGTTCTTTAGTTGGTCCATTCCGCTGTTGGGGTGCAGTTTCCTGGTGTTAGTGCTATTGAGTTTATTCTTGCGTAATGTCCCAGTGCCAAAAGTACCGACTGAACATATTCACATCCAGATGCGCCCGACCTTGTTTGCCATTGCCGTTGCGTGTGTGGTTTTTGCCGGCGTCATTGGTGTTGTTCCGGCTTGGCTGGGTGCAATTCTAGCCATTGGGTTGTCCGTAGCGCTGGATCCTAAAGACATGAAAGATGTTGATTATGCGGTCGTGCTCACGTTTGCCGGCTTCTTCATTATCGTCAGTGTGGTGCGGCAAATTCCTTGGGTGACACATTTTCTATCCAGCCTTATCAACTCTGAACCGTCTGTTTATTTCAGCAGCATCATCACAAGCCAGGCAATCTCCAATGTGCCGTCAACGGTTCTTTTAGCGCGGTTCACTGGTTATGTCGAGGCCTTGTTCTACGGCTCCAACATCGGTGGCGTCGGAACGCTGGTTGGTTCAATGGCGAATCTGCTTGTCTTCAAACAATACATGATCTATGGCAGCCGGCCGCATGCGCGCTTTTTTGTCGGCTTTACGATCTTCAACTTAATTGGTTTATTAATTCTCGGCTGTGCGGGCTACTGGCTGACCATTCGCTAAAATAGATGATACCGTGACACCAGGTAATCATAGTGTGCACTGGAAAAGAAGTCTTTGGGCACTTACATAATAAATAACACATGAAATGTATGCGTTTTCATTGTTTTTCCCCAAGAACGTGCTAGAATTAGGATTTGCTAAAGAACGAAGCGCATTTAATCCGCACGATGGCGTCAGACAAAGTTTTGTCTGGCGTCCTTCATTTCCGCATATGAAGCGGTTCGTTCGCGGACTCAGGAGGAAGATAACCATGAAGCGCAGGACGTTGTTTTCGATCATCGTCGTCACGCTGACCGCAGGATGTTTTACCTTATTCTACGGCATGCATAGTATGTGGACTGATACCCAATCAGCCCAAGCCGTTCAAGCTGCCACCGAAGAAGTTGACACATTATTCAAGGATAAGGCACACCAATTACCGGCAGACCAGCTTAGTCAAGAAAAGATCGAAGCGGTCGCAACCAAGTTACACGCAGCGCGGCAAAAGCTCACGGAACCTGAATACGCCGCCAAACTTGCCAGTGCCCAAGCTGATGTCGATGCTGCCAAACATATGCTAACCGTTAAAAAAGCGGTTGCACAAACCACCACTAACTTATCCGACTTAAAGACCTTAACAAGCGATTCACAGCAGGCCTTATCCGAACTGGCCACTCAAAAGCCTGAGTTTGTTCAGGCCTATCAAAAACGCGTGGCACAGTTATCCGATCAGGAAGCGGCGGTTGCAAAAATTGCCAGCTTATTTGATGATCCCGACTTCAAGGAGCCAAAAGCCGGTCTTAGTACTGCCCAAGTGCAAACCGCTTTGGCTGCCCTTGAACATGTGAATAATCAACAGTTTGCCGACCAAATGCTGCCAATCATCGCCACCGCCCAACAAGCAGCAACTGATGATCAGACGACGAGTGAAGCCAGTTCATCTGAATCATCAACATCAGGCGAATCAAGTTCCGCCTCGCGTGCAAGCACGAGTAGCACGCCGTCAGCATCCACCAGCAGTCAAGAATCGGCATCTTCATCAGCTTCTAATAGCGAATCTGAACAAAGTCAAAGCGTGCCAAGCAACTCAGCCGCCAGTTCGGCAAGTCCCTCAGGCCAGTTGCCATAAAATCGTATCAAAATCAAAAAGCCGGGTACCCGCGCGACCAAATTGTCACCGCGCCGATATCCGGCTTTTTTTCGTTGTCATGATCACAGGCTGAATCACTTGTATGCCACTTCTGATATGACCTATGACGAACAGCATGCAGAACGTCACTAAGCTGCTAGTTTGGTCACCAGTTGCGTCAGATAATCGATAAATCCTAAGTAATCCGCAATGGCAACATTTTCGTTTGGGCCATGCGCGGCTGAGTTAGCATTACCGATGCCACAGGAAATAATCGACGCATGATTGACATCGTAAAAATACTTCATCGGCCCGCTGCCAGGGGAGTTTAACTCCACTTGGACATCATCATCTCCATAAGTGTCACGCGCCAATGCTACTGCTGTTTGCACGCGTGGGTCGTCAGGATCGGTACGAAATGGCGGTTCGCCAAGAAAGTCCGAGACCTCAATATCCGCGTAGCCGCCTGCTATGAGTGCGGCTTTGACCAGTCGCACCGTCTCGGCTGGCGTCTGGTCCGGAACCAGCCGTAGATCAATTTTGGTTAAAGCTGTATGCGGCAGAATCGTTTTGCCAATGCCTGGCCCTTCATAACCGCTTGAAAGTCCGTTAATGGTCATGCTAGGGCGATTATACAAGGCTTCTTTAATCTGATCGTCTGGCACCGTAGCCGGACGGGTGATCCCATAATTCTTGGCAAAGGCTGCATAATCAAAGTCGGCTTGTTTGATGAGGCGCTTTTGGGTGGCCGTTAAAGGTTTGATCGCATCAAGAAAATGCGGAATGGTGATCTCATCCTGAGCATTTTTCAAGGTTGCCAGTGCCTGAACCAGCCGCCATGCCGGATTCTCCGTCACCGCGCCGAAACTGGAATGAAGATCGAAATCAGCAGTCTTGACACTCATCTGAAATGCAACGCCGCCTTTGACGCCCAAAGAGATTTGAAATTTACCTTGCTCATTTCGTCCGCCTGATTCCCACAAGCAAAAGTCAGCAGCAAGCAGATCGGCATATTGAGTCAATAGGTCATCAAGATGGGGACTGCCTTGCTCTTCTCCGCCTTCAACCAGAAACTTAATCGTACATGGCAACCCGCCTTGTGCTTGCAACCGGGCAATCGCTGCCAGTCGCGCTGCTAATTCACCTTTATCATCATTGATGCCGCGTGCATAGAGATGAGTGGCGGTTATTTTCAGTTCAAACGGATCACTTTTCCAAAGCTGCAACGGCTCGGCTGGCTGAACATCGTAGTGATTATAGAAGAGCAATGTCGGGGCCTCCGCTGCTTGGGCGGGAAACACTGCATACACTGCCGGATTGGCACCATCCGTCCGTAGAATTCGGCTGGTGGTGGCACCTAGGTCAGTAAATTGTTGCTTTAAAAAGGCTGCGGTTTCGGGAATCTGATTTTCAGCCGCCAGTGAAACGGACTGCAGTCGAAGATATTGCGTTAAAAAGTCTTGCATGGGAAGCGTCATCGTGACACCTGCTTTCTGGTTAATTTATTTGAAGTATGCATAGCGATATTCAGCCGGTTGCAACATGCTGTAATGCAAGCCGCCAACTTTCGTGTTAATCAGGCGGCTGTTGGCACTTTGATAAACAGGAATGTAACCGGCCACGTCAATTACCCGGGCATTGGCAGCAAGTTCTTGTTGATAGCGTGCGGTTGCGCTTTGGCCATTAGTATCGTTCACCTTATTCATTAAAGTTGTATACTCGTGATCGCTAAATTTCGAAAAGTTTGAAATGTTATCAGCAGTGGCGGTGTTTAGATAATCTGAGGGGTCTTGAATCGTTGAATTCCAGCTCATCAAGACGGCATCGAATTTGCCATTCAGTGATCGCTGAATCCGCGTCATTTTCGGTAAGCTATTCACGGTAACTTTGAGTTGAGGCAGTACTTTGGTGAGCTGGCTTTGTAAATATTCGCCCACTTGTTTATCGGTACCAACATCGGAAGTGAGAATCGTAAAGCTGATGCTGTCGGTATGAAGCTCCTTCAAAGCTGCTTTGAGATAGGCCTTTGCCTTAGTCGGTGAATAGGTTAGCGGTGTTTTGGCGTCGCTGGTGAAATCTTTACCCGTCGTCGGATTGGTTGCCAATCCTTTAGGGGCAAATGCCTTAGCTGGTTGCGAGCCATCTTGCAAGACTTTGCTAGTGAGAGCTTGGCGATCCAAGGCCGCGGAAATGGCACGCCGTAAGTTGACGTTGTTCAGTTGCGGATTCTTGGTGTTGAGCTGCAGGTAATTTATATTCGCAGCTGGCGTTTTGCTCAGTGCCGGATTGTCCGCTTCTTTTTGGATCAAGTTGCCTGATAACGGCGCATCATCCAGCTTGCCTGTAGCGAAAAGATTATCAACGGTACTGGAATCTTTCAAAACATTGACGTGTACATGATTGATTTTCACCGACTTAGCCGCATAGAAGTTCGGGTCTTTGACATAATCCCAACTGTCACTGGTCGTATTAAAATGCTTAATTTTATAAGCGCCATTGGTCACAATTTTGTCGGCAGCCGTGCCAAACTTCTTGCCGTAACGCTTAACGGCGGCTTCATTGGTTGGATAATAACCGGTCATCTGACTGGAAAAATAAGGCGTTGGCTGGCTCAACTGAATCTTGAGTACGTACTTACTAGGCGCGGAAACGCCCAAAGTATCCGGTGACTTTTTTCCAGCGACAATATCCTGATAATTCGCGATCGCATCGTATTGATAGGCAAATTCCGTTTTAGTCTCGGGATCAACAATGCGCTTGAGAGAATAAACAAAATCCTTGGCGGTCACAGGTGTCCCATCGCTCCATTTGACATCGCGCCGTAACGTCAGCGTATAGGTCTTGCCATTGTTGGTCGGTTTGACGACTTTGGTAGCCATCGCCGGAATGATTTTTCCTGATTGATCATGATCATAAAGCGGGGTCATAATCTGTTGAAGGATCCCGTCGCTGGTTGCATCAACCGCATGAGCCGGATCAAGTGAACTGGCTTCCGTGCTGACTGCAACGTTGAGTGTTCGCTGGTTGGTTGCTGCTTTTGCTGACTGGCCGCATGCGGCTAAAAGGATGGTGACGCCTAGGAGACTGAGACCTAGTGAGAGCTGCTTCTTCATTTTGTACACCTCGTGAAAGTATTTTTGGTGGGGGAATTTGGTACAGGCGAAGGAGGGAGACGGTGCGGATGGTGATGTTTTGGGTAGCTGGGTGCTTTTGGATAGGGGCCTTTCGTTTGACTGCGGGAAAGAACTTGTGAGAACGGAAGGGGTTCTATTTTGGGCACTTGGTTGGTTTGGGATTGCGTTCTATAACGCGCTCGCCAGCGCAGGGATCTGCGTGTAAGGACCTCGAACGCGATGGCCAAGGGCGGGCCATCACGCCCGAGGCCGCTTACACTCCGATCCCTAACCGCGCTGGCTCGCGCTCACACAAAAAAACCGCCCATAACAAACTTCTTGTTAAGGACGGTTTCCCGCGGTGCCACCTTAGTTTGATCATGAGACTGCGCCTAGGTATTGTGTCATTTGGCAGTTTCTGATCACGCTTAGCCCGGGGCCAACACCTCGGCGACAACTGACGTATGCCAACACGTTTCCCCGTACTTGCGGTGCTTTCGGGGGAACCCTCAGTGGTCCATTTACTGACTTGCGTTCGGCCGGACTCTCAGCAACGCCGGCTCTCTGTGCGTGCACCATCAGCTTGATCTCCACTTCAAAGGTTTGCATGAACGGTTATTTGATTACTTGAACTCTAACCGTTTGTCAGGTTATTTGTCAAGCGATATTTAACTAAAAAGCCTGACGAACTTTTTAGCTAAAGCGCCAGACAACAAAATATTGAAAAAAATTTTTTAAATTTAGACAACGTTAATAAAGTCAAGGGCTCGCAAGTTTTGCTTCACCTTACCAAACTTGCATTCAACTAGTAAACCCCTTATATTACAACTATATTAATGTGTAACAAAAAAGAACCATTTCGTGACCTGTTTGCAATGGTCTTGTTAAGTCCAGCCCGTACCATTAGGATATTGGAGGTGGCATCAATGAAGCGAAAACATATTTTCCAAGTCTTGGTCGGTACCTTGATTGCAGGGTACTTGACCGTTTTCTATGGGATGCGGAATACGATCGATACCTCATTTACACAACATGCCGTCCAAGCGGCAACGGAACAAACTAACCAACTATACACATCCACGAAACGCGCCTTTCCAGCAAAGAACCTATCTAAGAATGCAGTGACATCTACGCAATCCAAGCTTGAGCAATTAGCTCAGAATGTGGATGATCGCGATCAGAAGAAAGTTGTCCTCAAAGATAAACAGGACGCTGACGCTGCCAGTCATATGCTGACGATTGAAGAAACCGTAAAAACACAAAACGGTAATCTGGCTCAGATTGCTGAAGACGGTTCCCGTGCCAACGCAGCTTACAAAGCAATCGCGAATACCAAACCTGAATTTGCGGCTGACTACCAACAACAAGTCAATCAGCTTTACAAGAAGTCACTGGCCATTGCCCAAATTCAAAAGTTATACCAAGACCAGAATATGCAACATCCAAAGGCAAACCTCAGCAGCGACAGCATTGATCTTGCCGTCAATGCCGTCGAAAATGTTGAGAATCAGGATTTTGCCAAAAACGTTCTTCCCCTAGTTCAAGTAGCGAGAAATTCCCAAGAAAGTAACGACTCAAACGTTGCGATGGGCCAAAACAGTGCAAGCAGCCAGAGCAAACAGACGGATCAGCAAACGTCTGCTAGTGGCGCCGAACCAGCTAGTGGCGTAGGAACAACAGCTGCAGCTTCAAGTCAAAAGACGCCATCTAGCAGCTCCAGCCAAACTCCAGCTGAATCAAGCCAATCGTCCTCAAGCAACCCAACTGGCAGCAGCACTTCATCTTCTAACGATCAAGGCCAGTCATTATCAACCCCTGCTTCAACGGGTAGCATTGAACCCCTGACAACCGTGCTTAGTGGCGGCCTTTACAAAACTTACGATGATGCTGTCGCCGCTATTAAGGTTCAAGGCAAATCTGTTGACGACATGACCGTCAAGTCAGTCACCATGAGTGATGGCTCTTACCAGTGGACTTGGGGGCCAAACGGTGATAGCGGCAGTCAAACTAGCAGCAGTAGCGCCGCCGCAAGTAGCAGTACCGGTGCTTCAAGCAGTTCCAGTCGTACTGCCTCTTCACCAAGATCCAATGCCAATCAAGCTTCTAGTCAAGCAAATTAATTGATCATTCGTTTTCATGAAAATGCTGTCATCTGACTTGGATGACGGCATTTTTCTTTTGTCTGGATCCATCAATTAGCAGTCCAGACAAGGGATTTAATTGCTCTGTTATCCTTATGTGGCTTCCCATATGCCCACTAAGCAATGTCTTTTGACTCACTAGGAATTGTCGGGCGCTCCCGAGTCACTATCCCATTACTATCAAAGTTTTACCCGTTACAGTCTAGATCTTAATTATGTTTTGTAGCAGCTTAGCAACCCTTGATGACATAAAATCGATCACCTTACTGCAAAAAGCTACTTGCACCAAAAAAAGGCCCAATCAGATGCGCTTATATCGCGCGCATCTGATTGGACCCTGAAATCTCTTGATCTTAAATTGTTAATTAAGCATGTGCTTCTGCGCGAACCGGATCAACCAACGCCTGCCGATGCAAGCCATTACGTGCCCGCAGCGCGTATAAAATGGTGACCGTATCGACGACTTCTTGCAACATGGCGCCAATAATCGTTGGAATCACGCCGAAGCTGGCAATGAGCATCAATCCAGTACAAATCGCAATCCCGATCAGCACTGACTGCTTGGCAATGACCATGGTTTCTTTGGCGATCAAGGTTGCTGCTGCCACTTTTGCTAGATCATCACGTAACACCACCGCATCCGCTGATTCACTGGCAGCCGTTGCGCCATGTGCACCCATGGCAATCCCAACATCGGCAATCGCCAGCGATGGTGCATCATTGACCCCGTCACCCACCATGACAACGGGACGATCATCCTTAGGCACATTGTCCAACACTTCAATCTTTTGTTGCGGCAATTGCTCAGCATACACTTGGTCAATACCGACTTCTTGAGCAACCTTATCGGCAATGGATTGTTGGTCACCTGAGATCATGATCAAGTTGGCATCGTTTAATTCGTGCAATTTGGTCATGGTTTCTTTTGCTTCAGGCCGAATTTGGTCGGAAAAGGTAATGGCACCGGCATATTGGCCATCGACATTGACATAAACCGCCGTTGTATCCAAAGTGTCTTTTGCATCGGCGAACTCAGCCTTGCCGACTTTAACCTTATGCCCGTCAACGGTTGCATAAACACCGAAACTAGTTGCTTCACTGACTTCGCTTGCCGGCAGCCGATCTGCTGCTGGTACTGCGTCTGTCAACGAGCGCGCCAAGATATGGGTCGATTGGCCTTCTGCACTGGCAGCTAGATTCAAAAGCTCATCTTGGGAAAAACCGGCTTGCGGTAAAACTGTCGCGACTTTCAAAATACCGCGGGTGACGGTTCCGGTTTTATCAAAAGCGAAAGTCCGAGCGTCACTCAATTTTTCAAGGGTAGTCCCCGACTTCACAATAATCCCGTTACGGCTATTGCGACTCATACCCGAAACCATGGCAATCGGCGCCGCCAGAATCAATGGACAAGGCGATGCGACAACTAGTACCTGCGCAAACCGAACCGGGTCGCCAGATAAGAACCAACCCAATCCGGCAATGACATAAGCAACTAACGTAAATGGTACCGCATACCGGTCTGCCATCCGGACGAAATGAGCCGGACGAGCTTCGGATTCCTTAACAAGTTTAATGATTCCCTGATATTGACTGTCTTCTGCTCGCTGCGTAACTTTAACGGTTAATGCCGAATCCCCGTTGATCGTCCCAGACATGATGTCAGTACCTGCGTTTTTGGCAACTGGTTTGGATTCACCGGTCAAACTGGCTTCATCCACCAAACTCTCGCCTTCCAAAACCGTACCATCGACTGGAACAACTTCTTGAGGCTTAACCAAAATCGTCTCGCCCACTTGAACGGCATCAACGTCAACATCTTCAACGTGGCCATCAACCAACCGATGAGCTGTCGTTGGTGCGTTTTCTAATAACTGTTTCAGTTCACTGCTGGCTTTTGTCGCAGCATAACTTTCCAAGGCGTCCCCACCAGTCAGCATCAGCAAAACAATCATCGCTGCCCAATACTGACTGACTGCCAAAGTGGCGACTACCGCCGTAATTGCTAACAAATCAACCCCGAAATTACCTGAACGAATGGTCTTGACCATGCCGCCGAACATAATCAAAGCAATAATTGACCCCATGACTGTAATCAGTCCCTGAGCAATCAATGGCTGTTTTAATATGAACGCAAAGACCAGCGCCACAGCACTCACAACAAGCACCATCATAAGCTGCCAGTTCTTCTTCATTGTTGCCACTCCCTTTTCCTAAGTACCCCAATTATAACCATTACAATTTAAAAACGCAACCCTTTTTAGAACGAATATAATCTGGACGTTCAAATCCTGTAACCGATATAATTCAGTCTAGGCTAACTCAGTAAACGATAAGGATGGCAAGTGTTAGCTCGGAGCTGTTTTCTAGGCCTTCACCTAGACAATTCTCTTTTCAGTTATCCTAAATGTTTACCTTCTATTATACGCTTTTACAGCGAAACGAATCATTAATTTGAACTTATTTCCTGTTTTCAGTGACCTCATCTGCTCTGAAGAAGCTGCTACTGCTGTCACTTTGTTCGTCAGGATCAAATGACCGGTAGCTAGTTATTGCTAAGCGCCCCTTGCTCACGCTCGAAAAAGAGCCGGATCAGTTTCCCGATCCGGCTCCTCAAGGTATTCATACTAGACAAACAGATCCGATTCAATCGATCGTAATCTGATGCCCTTCCTGCTGCTCAGCTGCCATCTTTGGTAAATCAATGGTCAAAACGCCATCACTGACTTTAGCACTGATCTTACCTTCATCAACGCTTGGCAACCGATAGCTGCGGCTCATACGGCCATAGCTGCGTTCAGACATTAGCATATTGCCTTCCTTGTCTGAATGATCAGCCTGTTCCTCATGTTTAACTGCAATGCTGAGAACATCATGGTCATAGCTTAAATTGATATTTTGCTTCTCGATCCCAGGTACATCAACCTTCACAACATATGACTCGTCATTTTCCTGAATATCCGTTTTCAGCAGGCGACTGTTGTCAACCCCACGAGTTGGCGTAAAGCTGTCAAAAATATACCGTCCCAAATCATTGAAGAATGGATCATTCAACCAATCATTCCGCCGCATAAGATCATTAGCCATCATCGAAAACTTCCTTTCATTTTGAAGGTTACGACTTCCTCTTCCGAACATCTTTAGTATAACACAAAAATTAGCACTCGTCATGTTAGAGTGCTAATTTGAATTTTCTGCTATTTTGATTGTTTGTCGTTTTACAGGGTCAACGGCTCATGACTGCAAATCAGCAAATCTTGCCGCCTAGCGATTTCATTTCCTCACGGCGTTTGTCATCATTTTGCGGTGTTGAAGTTACCTGATTAAGAGTAACGGCACCGTCTAAAATACCACTATCATCACGCAAGGCTAACGAAGCATTTTTAAAATCAAGCGTCAGGCCGCTTCCGAAATAATCGGTTTCCGGATCGCCTGTGGTCAGCTTCAAGCCCGCATCATTTTCCAGTGGCAATGCATAGTCTTGGTCGTCCTGATTGGTCACAACAATTTGGTACTTATTGCCAATAGCACAGGAGCCGCCTAGTTTCGAATACTTACTTGAGCCATCATCTAATGCCAGAAACAAATGTTGATCCTTTGCAACGTGCTCGTTCAAGTACGTCACTGCAGCTGGTTTAATCGTGATTTTCATGACGGACCATCCTTTCAAATACATTGTGCACAATTCTTTTACCTATTTCATCGTAACCACTTCCGCTACCGAAGTCAAATGTTAAGTTTTTCGCAGCAAACAACAGGTTGTCCACACCGGTTATCCACATGTTCAAAACTCAAGGCCCAAAATATAGTATTAAGTATGCCCATTGACACTAAATAGACGATTCAAAAAATTCAAGTAAAAAATTTTTCGACACCGTTCGTCCACAGTTTTTAATTGTTCGATTTCACAAAGTTCAGCCGCTTAATCCCGCTCCAGCAGCCGGGAACAAACGTTTTGTCACAAGTCAAAAAAGTTTATCCACAAGTTATCCCCAGTTTGGTGGACAACTTACTCACACCCGGAAATCTTAGTTATGAACAGTATCCACAGAGTTATCCACAGGTCAGGGCATCTTTTTACGCAAAAGTTACCCACTCTTGACAAATCTTTTACTTGAACTTTTCCACAGATCAGCGCTAAAACTTTCGTGAAATTCTGAAGAAACCGCTTTCGGCTAATTACGCTGAAATAGCAAAAGAGCCTCGATCAAAAGACGAATCTTTTAATCGAGGCTCTCATCATTTAATTCTTCAAATCACTTGTTGTCTGTGAAAGTTTTATAGATACGGTTTGCTGCTCGCCTTTACGATACAAGGTCAGTTTGACGGTATCGCCGACTTTATGCTTATACAGTTGCGTGTGTAGCGCAGCGGTATTGGAGACACTGACACCATCCAGCGCAGTGATGACATCATACTGTTTCAATCCTGCCGCCTTGGCACTGCTGCCACTGGTAAAGCCGCCGACAACGACCCCACCGGTAACACTTTCAGGTAACTTCAAAACGGATTTTTGCTGACTGGCAGAAACGGTGGACAAGTCGCGCACTTCAATGCCTAGCGCTGGCCGAACAACTTTACCATTTTCGACCAGTTGATTGATGATCGAAACGACTTCATCACTTGGAATCGCGAAGCCCATCCCTTCAATCGTTGCTCCTTCAGAACTGTTGCTTGAGCTTCCGGACAGCTTCATTGAATTAATCCCGATAACCTGACCTGACAGATTGATCAACGGGCCACCTGAGTTCCCTGAGTTGATCGCGGCATCCGTTTGAATAACCGTTGCCTGTCCGGTGGTGTTGCCACTGCTATCGGTCACATCAACGGTACGACTCTTCGCACTGACAATCCCTTGCGTCACACTGGTAGCATATTGTGAGCCCAGCGGCGACCCGATTGCCAAGACAGTTTGCCCGGCTTCAATCTTGCTAGAGTCGCCAAAGCTGGCAACTGTGTTAACCTTACTGCCATCAATTGTCAAAACCGCCAAGTCAGACGTTGAATCGGTTCCGACTAAACTGGCTGTCAGTTTGGTTCCATCGCTCAAAATAACTTCGAGCTTATCCGAACCACTCACCACATGGTTATTGGTGACAATATAAGCCTTACCATCTTTCTTTTGATAAATAACACCAGAACCTTCGCTGGCCTCTTCAAGACTTGATGAACTACTGCTCGAACTACTGTTATTTTGGTTATCCTGGCCAAAAATGCCTTCAAGCCCGCCAAAAGTATCCAGCCCATCGCTGTTACTTTCAGCCTTTTGCATGTTAACAACTGAGACAACTGCGCCTTTAACCTTTGCAAAAGCCTGTTCTGAAGCACTGCTTTGATTGACTGAAACATTGGAAATCTTGGTCGTTCCGGCTTTACCAGAGGTATCGGTCACGCCAAGGCTCGTCGTATGGTTGATCGCCCAATAGGCAGTACCACCACCAACACCGCCACCAATCAAGGCAGCCACAACAGCAACAATTGCGGTCTGCTTCAAACCATTCTTCTTCGGTTTTTCCGCCGACCGTTGCGGCTTCTGATCCTGTGGCGTCTCCTGAAAGTTATGACTTCCGTTATCCATAACGGTTTCCTCCTTACGGGCATTCTAACTCACCCTGTTTACAAAGATTATTGTAAGTGACGATTTTGACGAAACTATGAACAACATCGGTATTTTTTAGTGAGCGTGAGCCAGCGCGCTTAGGAGTCGGAGTGTAAGTGGCCTTGGGCGCAATGGCCGGGCTTTGGCCATTGCGACCAAGGTCCTTACACGCAGACTCCTGCGCTGGCGAACGCGTTATGGGCATAAACCAGAACATAAGCGGCCTCAGACGTGATAGCCGCACTTTACCCATTGCGACCAAGGTCCTTACACGCAGACTCCCACACCAGTAAACGCGTTACAACGAGCGCAAACTGCCACGCGCATCCTCCCCAACCCACAAAAAAACCGGCCAGCTTACATGCTTCCATCTAAGTCGTCCGCTTTTTCACACTGCTAAAACTGCTTTCAAACCGCTTCACACAACAAACAACGGGTCGGCAACTGCCGGGTCAGTATCATAAATATGAAAGTCATGATCCACCGCCAGACCTTGTTGTGCCAACAACGACGCCACGGTTAAATGCGCCAGTGGCTTATTGTTGTTATGCGGTGATAAATGCCCCAGATAAATCCGCTTCGTCCGCAAACCGATGACATCCATCAAGGCATCCGCACCATCCTCATTGGACAGGTGCCCTTGATCGCTTAAAATCCGTTGCTTCAACGGCCACGGATACGGACCCGTCCGCAACATTTCAAGGTCGTGATTGCATTCCATCACATACGCATCGGCATCGCGAATCGTCCCGGCAACCCGATCCGAAACGTAGCCCGTGTCGGTTAGGATAGTGAAGGCCTTGCCGTCATGATGAAATTGGTAAAACTGAGGCGCGGCAGCATCATGCGAAACGCCAAAACTTTCCACATCCAAGTCACCTAACGTCAAAGTTGTCCCCATATCAAACAACCGCAGCTGTGCTTCAGGGATTTTGCCCACGCTTTTTGGTAAAGCTGCAAACGTCTTGGCATTCGCATAAACGTTGAGCTGCGGATAACGTCGCGCCAACACGCCTACACCACGCACATGATCGCTATGTTCATGCGTGATAAAAACACTGTCAACATCGGTTAGATCTCGACCGATGCTCTTCATCAGTGCTTCTATTTTCTTGCCTGACAAACCGGCATCCACTAACACCTTGTGACCAGGCGTTTCAATATAGGTTGCGTTACCTGAGCTGCTGCTGGCAAGGACACTGACACGCATCCCAAAATCTTCGCCCACGATCACCATCTCCAAACTTTTTACCATTTAGTCAACTGCCTGATCTAAGCAATCGGCTCTCACTGCCGTCCATTCTACCACTTAACTGTCATTACGGTTTTTCATAACTGTTCGAGTGATCGCATTGACACGTTTTACCGTGACATTTCCGGTCGAACGATTCTTGACGCCAATGTACCAAGCCGGGACATAAACCGTACTGCCTTTTGCATCAAGCAGGTAACTATAAGCCAACTGTGTGGACACAATCGCCGAATTATTAGGGATATCATTGTCACGATATAAAGCAATGACAGCATCCTGTTCACTCATCAAGCTTAAATGATCCCGCAAAATGTTTAATTTGGTCAGATAAGTCTGTGTATAACTAACCAGACGATTATCGGATACATGCAATGTCACTGCCGCACGCCGATCGTAAATCAGTCCGGCTTGGGGATGCTGGGCAAACACCACGCGTTCGTCATTAGAGAGCGCCGGTGCATACTCATACTCCTTGCCATGGTAGACATTGTTTTTAACAAAAGTCTTCATCTGGCGCAGTTCCTGATTCTTTTTTAACGTTATGGGCACATCCAGATTGGCCTGCAATTCCTGATAATCGCCTTCGCTAATGGAAACCTGCTGCTTCACCAGGTTCGTGCGCGCCGCGGTTAATGCTGAGTTGGCTTGACTTGCAAGATAATCGCCTTTGGGTGTCTTTTTGCTTAAACGCGGCAGCTTAATTTGATCGCGCGTAATGTCCGTGATGGTTGCCGCATCGCCACTTTTAATCGTTGCCAAGTCAACTTGCTGCGCCTGAAAATAGCTAATTCCCAGGAAAATATTCAGGCCGACAAACACAACTAGAAAGATCCATTCAATCCGTCGAAAATCCACAAAATCGCCTCCCTCAGCAAGCAGTTTATTAGCTTGTCAGTTAGTTAAAGATCAGTTATTGCGTTGGCTCAGATTCGCTCGCACTACTATCATCATTGCTCGGCGTCGCAGTCTGGCCGCTAGCGGCATTGGCAGACGCCTCGCTACTATGATTCAGCCAGCTTTGATAATCCCGATATTCGCCTTTCATCTCAACATAATAAGTCGGCTGCAAATCGACCACTTGCTGATCATTGCTACTACCGGTCCACTGGTAACCAATCAGGATATCCGTAATCTGACTGGCACGATAACCCGCAGCCACTAACTGATTCACCACGGTAGCAGTTGCTGGCAAGGTTTGTGCCGGTTGATTTGTAGGAATCGGCACCGTCAGATTGGTATTAGAGAAATTAATCTCCTGTGACGTCTGCGTATACCGAACAGTAACATCACCTTTTTGATCCACATTAAAGATCGGGAACCCTTGCGCATAGGTTTTATAAACCACTTCGCCACGGCTGGCATCATACTGAAAATACCGCATACTAGCCAGGTTTGTCATCTGTAAATCGCTAAGTCCTTTGAAGGTTGCGTGCAGGAAATTAGTTAAGCCACTGTCAGGAAATGTTGCCGTATAGTTTTCAAATTCGATCGCACCGGTTCCCGAATCAGCGGTCATTCGTCGAGTCGAACCCGCAGTATAAAGCGTGCTATCACCAATTTCACGTGCATCGACATTGCTGGCGGTTTTCGATGGCATTAGCAGGGAGACATAATAATTGGCACTTTGTTGATCCATCAGATAAGCATATGGCGGCAGCTTGATTGGCTGCGTAAAGAACGCAACTTCGTGATTGCCTAACCGCTTTTCTTCAATCGGAAAAGCGCGGGTAACCTGAGTCGTCACAAGCTTTTGAAGCTGATCCTGTGAGACGTTGGCTAACTTGGCTTCGTAAACTCTCCGCGTGGCATCGTTAATTAAGGTCAGTTTTTTAACCGCACCATCTAAATTCACCAAAACCCGATTAAAGTGAAAATCGGAAGCTTTGATTTGATCTTGCTTGCTAAAAAACCACTGTTCAAATTGTTTAAAACTCATGACGTCTTGATAGATAAGTTGCAGGTTGCCATCTTGTTCAAGGTAAGTTTCATAATTAGCCGGCGAGACTTTGCCCACCGCTTTAACCTGCGTCATATGCCAATCCGCCATTGCTTGTTGAACTTCATGGCCGATATTGGCATTGGCTTTAAACAGCAACTGTTTTTGACCACGATGCGTGTAATAAACTTGGTTAGGCAGGTAAACGTTGCCTTCCATTTTTTTAACATTCGGATCATTTTCGGTTGTTACCTGCACGTTCGATGTACTTCGACGCTCCAGCCGCGATGGATTTCGCCAAATCAATGACGTAAAGACGAGGCTTAAAATAACCATGGCGATCAGACTCACGCGCAAAATCCAACTACTAAGCTTCATCCCAGTCATCTCCTCCATCGGTAATCGGTTCGTATGGCAGTGAGATATAGAATGTGCTGCCACGGCCTTCTTGTGAATCGACCCAAATGCGGCCATGTAAGGCTTCAACGACTTCTTTTGAAATCGCCAAGCCTAGACCGGTTCCGCCTTGTTTGCGGGAACGCGCCTTATCAACGCGATAGAAGCGATCAAAAATTTTGCCCAGATCCTGACGCGGAATTCCTAGTCCTTGATCGCTGATGGACAAAATCACGTGGTCATGCGTCTGGAATAGACGCGCGGTGATTACGCCGCCATCCGGACTATATTTAATTGCGTTATTCATGATGTTATCAATCACTTGCATGAACTTGTCCGTATCGATTTCAACCCAAAGATCTTCGTGGGTAATCTCTCGCTTAATCGAATAACGCTTCTTTTGGCCATCCGGCTGTGGTAACGGTTGTGCAGTCCGCGCCTCACCGGTGTGTTCGTTATCCGTCTTGAGCATCATGTCGAACCGATCCAGCACATAGTTGAAGAACTCATTTAAATTGACGGTTTCAAGGTTGAACTTACTGGTACCGGAATCTAAACGCGACAGACTCAGCAAGTCGTTAATCATTCGAATCATCCGGTCAGTTTCCTCTTGCGTCACATTTAGAAACTGCGGTGCCAGCTTAGGATCTTTCCACGCACCATCACTTAACGCTTCAATATAACTGCGCACTGAAGTCAACGGCGTGCGCAATTCATGTGACACATTGGAAACAAATTCCTTACGATCGCGATCAATCTTTTGCTGCTCCGTTACGTCATGCAAAACCGCGACCAGTCCCGAAATAAAGCCGGTTTCACGTTGAATCAAGCTAAAATCGACCCGCAAAATCAGATCATGATCAAGCTGCTCCGAAAAATCCAACAACAATTCAGTCTGGTGCTCAAGTAAGTCACGCAAAGTATAATCCTTGGCGATATTGAGTAACTTCAAAATCGAAACACCAATAACATCCTCATTCTTGGTATTGAGGAAACTCAACGCGGTCTGATTAATAATAATGACATTACCGCGACGATCAGTAGCAATCACGCCATCGGTCATATGCGCCAACACGCTATCCAACCGGCGCCGTTCCGCTTCGGAGGCTTCTTGGGCTTCTTCAACACGCACACTTAGATTATTGACGGCGACTGCAAGCTGGCCAAGTTCATCCTGCCCGTAAATTCGAACCTGGCCGGAATAGTCACCACGAGCCATCCGAATCGCCTGTTTTTTCATTTCGTCAATCGGCCGGGTGATCGCGCGACTAATGACAATGGAAAGTAACGTACCCAATAAGCCAGCGACTAAACTGGAAATCAGAAAAATACCAACGATTTTGTTAATGCTATCGTAGGCCTGCTCCATTGACGCTGAAATGGCAATCGCGCCAATGACCGAATTATTGTCGCCGGTTGCGTTCGGATTCTTAATCGGTACAACTTTGTAATAAGTCGACCCTGTACGCTCCCGATATTCATAGCCTTCGTATTGTTGGCCAGAGTACAACGTGTTTTTAATGTTGGAATTAGCTGACTTTTGGCCAACATTAGTCTGGGCATTAATATCACTGTCACCGCGAATCGTTCCTTTTGCGTCAATCACTTGTAGATCAGCCGAATTGGCAATATCTGCCTGACTCAAGGTGCTTTTAATGTCGTCATTGGCATTATCGGTATCGGTGCGCAACAAATCCGCGGCCAGCTTATCTTGAATATAGCTGTCCACGTTAACACTCGTCTTAAACTGTTCAATGTTTTGCTGCTCTAAGGTCTTAACAAAATAAGCCCCGATCATTTCCAGTGTCACGACCAGCAAAAGAATAAAGACGATCGCGATTTTAAAGTGAATTGACTGAAAGAAGCGAATCTTTTTATTCAACAGTGGTGCTCCTAATTATTCAGCGTCAGGATTTCGCAAATAATAGCCTACGCCGCGTCGGGTCACCAACCACTCAGGATGGGACGGATTGTCTTCGATCTTCTCGCGGAGGCGGCGAACCGTCACATCCACAGTCCGGACATCGCCAAAGTAGTCATAACCCCAAACTGTCTGTAGCAGATGTTCGCGGGTCATAACCTGTCCCAAGTGGCGGGCAAGGTAATGCAGCAATTCAAACTCGCGGTGGGTTAATTCGATATTCTCACCGCGTTTGGATACCGTATACGCGTCCGGATGAATCGTTAAATCGCCAACTTCCAATTCACGATTGGCTTCGTCTTCCTCACTGCCGGCAGCATTGGCTGATGAGGTACGGCGCAAGTTAGCTTTCACCCGCGCAACAAGTTCTCGATTGGAAAACGGCTTGGTAACATAATCATCTGCCCCAAGCTCCAGTCCTAGCACTTTATCAATTTCGGAATCCTTCGCCGTCAGCATAATAATCGGCGTGTCATGTTCTTTACGAATTTGTCGGGCAACTTCAAGCCCATCAATTTTCGGTAACATCAAATCAAGTAAAATCAAATCAGGTGATTCTGATTCGACTTTCTTCAAGGCTTCTTCGCCATCATATGCAGTGACGACATCATAGCCTTCTTTATCCAAATTAAACTTGACGATATCAGAGATAGGCTTCTCATCGTCAACGACCAAGATTTTTTTCGCCATCATCGGCCCTCCTTGGTTTAAGATACACTTCTATAGTATAACGGTTTTAAAGCAAGAGCGCGAGCCGGTGCGCTTAGAAGTCGGAGTGTAAGTGGCCTTAAGCGTGATGGCCCGCTCTTGGCCATTGCGCTTAAGGTCCTTACACGCAGACTTCTGCACCGGGGAGCGCGTTTAAGCAAGAGCGCGAGCAGGAGCGGTTAGCAATCGGAGTGTAAGTGGCCTCAAGCCTAAATGGCTGGGCTTTGGCCATTTAGGCTTGAGGTCCTTACACGTAGATTGCTGCGACTGCGAGCGCGTTTAGAAAAGTGTCAACCCCTCCTCGGTCTACGCTTTAAGTGACTTCCGCTACTTCGATCCGACTCCGCGGTGATAGACGCAGCCCACCGCTCCGCCAGCTCTTACTTTCCGTCCCAGATCCCGAAACTAGGTACCTTTCCCGCCGCTACTTACCGTAAGTTAACACCCCACGCATGAATTTTTGGAGGTTATTTTATGTTTTTCCACCACGATCATCTGAGGCTCTACTATCAAAAAAGCGGCCACGGACCGGCGATTATATTGCTACATGGCAACGGTGAGGATCATACCCTTTTCGCTGATTTAATCACGTATCTCGCCCCGCATTATACTGTGATTGCCTTGGACAGTCGTGATCACGGTCAAAGTTCGGCTACGGACCGGCTTAGTTATGATGCAATGACGTCCGACGTTTCAGCTTTAATCACTGAATTGAAGTTAGCCCGGCCGATTATACTCGGCTTTTCTGATGGTGGCATTATTGCCTTGCTGCTGGCAATTCAGCATCCCGAACAAGTTGGCGCTTTGATTGTTGCCGGGGCGAATCTGACGCCTCAAGGTTTACGCTGGTATTCGCGCATTCTTTTTCGTATTGCCGCTGGTCATCGGCCATCTCCTAAGTTAGCCATGATGCTCCATGAACCGCAAATCACCCCGCAAATGCTGCATAGGATCACCGTGCCAACCTTAGTGCTAGCGGGCAGCCGCGACTTGATTACACGTAAAGAAACTTTTACGATTGCCAATTCGATTCAAAATGCCGAATTGCATATTCTCCCCGGCGAAAACCACAACTCATATATTCGCGATAACCACAAGCTTTGGCACCTTATCAGACCGTTTCTGGCCGGACTGCAAGCGGTCGATTAAAATGAATTGTTTTTGTATATTTAACATTTTGCTTGCATATTCACTTCAATGAGTATATATTCAATCCATAATCATTAATGAGGAGTGAACTATATGCGGGGAATCAAACATTGGGCGGTCGCGATCATCGCGCTGATCGCTATGATCGTTGGCTTCACCAGTTATCAGCCGGTTCCAACGGCAGCTGCCAGCAAAGACTTAGCGGCGATTCAAAAACGCGGCTATTTAGTCGTTGGTCTGTCCGCCGACTACGCCCCATTGGAGTTCCACGCCACGATTAACGGCGCTGACACCATCGTCGGCGCAGATATTTCCATGTCCAAGCAAATCGCTAAGGACATGGGCGTGAAACTGCAAATCAAAGAAATGAACTTCACGGCGCTGATCGGGGCTTTAAAAACCGGCAAGATTGATTTGATCGTCTCCGGTATGTCCAAAACACCTGAACGGGAAAAAGAGGTTAACTTTTCAACGCCTTACCTGTATGAAACGCAAGTCATGGTCATTCGCAAGGCCGATAAAGCCAAGTACAAATCAATTGCCGACTTTTCCGGAAAACGAGTAGGGGCACAAAAGCAAACGACGCAGGAACAGCTTGCCAAGACCCAACTGCCCGGTGCAAAAGTCACGAGCCTGGATAAAGCAAATGATGTGGTTGCACAAATTTCGTACAACAAATTGGATGCCGGCGTTTTGGCTAGTACCATTGCCGACTCCTATGTTGCCCGGACACCGAGTTTAACCGTGATTGACCCGCATTTTGCGACTGACAAAGCCCCAACCGCCATAGCCGTCAGCAAGCAATCGCCTGCCTTGTTAAAACAAGTCAACAAGACGATCAGCAAGGTTAAAGGTGCCAAATACAAGAGTTATCTGCAAGCCGCCTACAAACTACAGGATCAGGATCAAGGCTTCTGGGCTAAGTACGGTAACTACTTTATCCGCGGCGCTATTTATACTTTGGTCTTCGCGGTCCTGACAGTCTTATTCGGAACTATCATCGGCACGCTACTTGCCTTGATGAAACTCAGTCGCAATTGGCTGGCTAAAGTGGTGGCTAACATCTACATCGAGTTTATTCGGGGCACGCCGTTGTTGGTTCAAGCATTCATTGTCTTCTTCGGTACGCAGATCCTCGGTTTAGATCTCAGCGCATTTGTTGCCGGCGCGATCGCCATGGCCATCAACTCCGGCGCATACGTTGCAGAAATCATTCGTGGCGGGATCAATTCCGTCCCTGTCGGTCAAACCGAGGCGGCTCGGTCTTTGGGTCTGCACCAAAGCCAGGCAATGCGATACGTCATTTTGCCACAAGCGATGAAGAACATCTGGCCGGCATTAGGCAATGAGTTCGTCACCGATATTAAGGAAAGTTCGGTCTTGTCCGTTATCGGTGCCACCGAATTAATGTTTGAAGGTACCGTTGTGCAAGGGGCCTCGTTCAAGCCATTCCTGCCACTGGTCGTTGTCGCCATTCTTTACTTCATCATGACGTTTACCCTATCACGACTACTACGCCTGATTGAAAAACGGTTTAATTAACATTTGCTTTAGCACGCCTGCCATAACGCGCTCACATTTATTAAAGGAGGATATATTTTCATGACAGAAAAAATTGTACTAGCTTACTCAGGTGGTCTTGATACATCCGTTGCGATTCCTTGGCTCATGGACAAGGGTTATGAAGTGATTGCGGTCGTCTTGAATGTCGGTCAGCCGGATGCGGATTTTGACGCGATTCAACAAAAAGCACTTAAAGTCGGTGCCATTGATTCGATTGTCGTTGACGCCCAAGACGAGTTCGCCGATCACTATGTTGCGCCGGTCATCAAGGCCAATGCGTTATACGAAGGCGACTATCCGTTAGTATCAGCGTTGTCACGCCCATTAATCATCGAGCATCTGGTTAAAATCGCCCACGCCCAAAATGCCACCGCAATTGCGCACGGTTCGACAGGTAAAGGCAACGATCAGGTTCGCTTTGAAGCCGCGATTCACGCCTTGGATCCCGAAATGAAAATCGAAGCACCGATTCGTGATTTTCACTGGTCACGAGAAGAAGAAATTGATTACGCCAAAGACCATCATGTGCCAGTCCCAATCGGCAAAAAGTCACCGTACTCAATTGACGCCAATCTCTGGGGCCGTGCTAACGAAGCCGGAATTCTCGAAAATCCTTGGAATCAGGCGCCGGATGACGCATGGGGGATGACCGTTGCCCCTGAAGCAGCGCCGGATAAACCGACTTTTCTTGATCTAACCTTTCAACAAGGGGTTCCAGTAGCCTTAAATGGTAACCCCATGCCACTGGCTGCCATGATCAAACAGCTTAATCAAATCGCCGGTGCAAATGGCATTGGTCGGATTGATAAAATCGAAAATCGTCTCGTTGGCATTAAATCGCGTGAAGTCTACGAAGCACCGGCTGCAGCAGTCATCATGACGGCGCACCACGATCTGGAAAACCTCACGCTCGAACGCGATGTCCAACACTTCAAGCCAACCATTGAGAATAAATTGACGAATATGATTTACGAAGCCCAATGGATCTCACCTTTATTCGATGCTTTGATGGCTTTCATCGATAAAACCCAAGCCGTCGTCAATGGCACCGTCAAGATGAAACTTTACAAAGGCAGTGCCGTCCCAGTCGCGCGTCAGTCCGCTCACAACTCACTTTACGATGAAGATCTGGCAACCTACACCAGCGCCGATTCCTTCGATCAGGAAGCGGCCGCGGGCTTCATCAAACTTTGGACGCTGCCGACCACCGTCTTTGAGCAAGTCAATCATGTTCACTCCGAGGAAAAGCAACATGACTGATAAGCTATGGGGCGGCCGGTTCACCGAAAAAGCCGCGCACTGGGTTGATGCATTCGGCGCATCCATCAGTTTTGATCAACAAATGGCCAAAGAGGATCTTGAAGGATCGCTAGCCCATGTCAAAATGCTAGGCAAAACCGGCATCATCCCGCAAGCCGACGCCGACACAATCACCGCTGGCTTACATCATCTGCAAAAAGAACTGGCAGCAGGCAAATTGCATTTTACCGTTGAAAATGAAGATATTCATCTCAACATGGAAGCTTTACTGACAGCCGAAATCGGGCCAGTCGCTGGCAAGTTGCACACGGCTCGTTCCCGCAATGATCAGGTAGCGACCGACCTCCATCTTTGGCTCAAGCATCGCCTACCTGCTATTAAAGAGGCCTTGACGAACCTGCAAACCGTTCTCGTCGGCCAGGCGAAAGCCCACGCCGCCACGATTATGCCTGGTTACACCCACATGCAGCACGCCCAGCCGATCACCTATGGCCATTATTTGTTGGCGTATTTCGAAATGTTCCAGCGCGACTGGGAACGCTTCGACTTTACCCAAAAGCACACCGACATCTTGCCATTAGGCGCGGCTGCATTGGCTGGCACGACTTTTCCGATTGATCGCGAACTGGTGGCCCAAGAATTAGGCTTCGATCAGCTGTATCACAACAGTCTGGACGCCGTATCGGATCGCGACTTTGCACTGGAATTTCTCAGTAACAGCGCGATTTTGATGCAGCATCTGAGTCGCATGGCCGAAGAATTGATTTTGTGGTCAACATTTGAGTTTAATTACATCGAACTCGGCGATGACTTTTCCACCGGCAGCTCGATTATGCCGCAAAAGAAAAACCCGGATTTTGCCGAGCTGATTCGGGGCAAAACCGGGCGCGTGTATGGTGCGCTGATGGGGCTGCTCACCACCATGAAGGCCATTCCGCTGGCGTACAACAAGGATATGCAAGAGGATAAGGAACCGATTTTTGATGCTTATAACACGATCCTTGGCTCCCTGCATATTTTCACCGGCATGCTTAGTGATCTCACGGTGCATGAACAGCGCATGGCCGCCGCCACAACGCATGACTTCAGCAATGCCACCGAACTTGCAGACTACTTGGCAACAAAAGGTGTTCCTTTCCGCCAAGCCCACGCAATTGTCGGCGAGCTAGTGCTAAAAGGCATCAAAACCGGCACGGCGCTTCAGGAAATGCCATTAAGCGAACTTCAGGAAGCCGCACCGCAAATCCAAGAAGACGTCTACGCAGAACTCACCTCAAAAGCAGCCGTCAATCGCCGTACCTCCCTTGGCGGAACAGCGGTTAGCAACGTTTTGAAAGAAGTCGCTCGCGATGAGAAAATCATTGCCGATCATGAAAACGCGGCACCTTCCATGTAAGTAAAGCAACGATATTTAAAGTTGTGCATCACGACAAAATAAAATCGGTCTTAGAGTGGCAAGACGCTCTAAGACCGATTTTGCTTTCCTTACGACATTTGAATCAACAAGGACACAACGACTTCAAGCATTATCTTGTGCGTTTTTGCAAACTAAACGTTGACCACGGTTTGATTAGCGTTAACAGATCTTCGTCATCAGCCGCAACATGGCCAATTAAATTCCGCTGGCCATCATCGCTAAATGGTGTCAAAACGATTTGGAATTCACCTTTATACCGGCCATACGCATCGTTGACGACCACAATATCGCCGCGTTTGAAGGGTTGGCCATGGTCGTGGGCGGGAATACTGGCCGTGCTATACGTGATACGAGGCTGGGTATCCCGCAGTAAATACGCCGATGCATCTCCACGATATAAATGCGGCGCGGTAAATGCAATTTTTTCTTCAAGCGGCGTGATACTTGCCAACATTTCGGCATGCAAGATCGGGTATGGCGCCAGGAAAGTATCGGCAACGGCTTTAAGTTCCGCTTCAGTCGCAAAGGCATTACCGATGATCACGTCATCAATCAAGCCGGTCAGACACAAATGCGTTGTTTGACTGGCAATGTTACGATGGCGATCAGACTCCATTGTCGGTAACCCATCATGCAGCGGCCAAGGCCCGATTTTACCGCTGGCTGACGACACAAATGCGGCGGTATGCAATCCATACTCCCGGTATTGCTGGGAGTATTCGGTAAAAATAGCCTCACTCAGACCGGTAAACGCCTGCGGATAGAAGTTATGACAGCCGATTAGGTTATCGCGGTTAGGGTCATAAGCCATGATGCTCGCAAGATAATTGGTCCCATGACTCATATTCAATTCGATTTTTAAGCCATATGGATTGCGGGTCATCCGCGCTTCTTCCGCGCCGGTGAAGCCTTCATCCAGCCGCAGTCCCCAAACATGAAGCGTTTCAAAAAAACTCAGATCGTCATAGCTAATCTTCAGCTCCTTGAACAACGCCGGATTAATATCAACGATCGTCTTAAACCCAAGCTGATTGGCATAATCGATTGTCTGGCGAAACTTAGCCAACAGATCTTCACCATCTTCTCCCAGCAGTTGCAAGAGTGAGGTGAAAATGCGGGTGTAACCATACCGATGTGCCAGATCAAGATAGGCTTTGTTCTCCTCGAAACTGCTTTGATCCGGATAAAGCGAGATACCTAATCGTTTCATTTCACAAGAATCCCTTCTTAGTTAAAATACTGTGCTGCCATTTGCCGTGACATCTTCTTAAAGCGATGTTTGCGTTGCCAGTTTAATAAAAACCCGGCCGTGCGATTGTTAGCTTTGCCTTTTGCGGTTTTACCTTCAATGATTTCAGTGTAATCCAGCTGCATCTGCTGATCACCGAGATCGCGTAATTGATAATCCACATGATAATGATCGCGGTCAGTGTCTAGTTCATACGCGTAACGCTGATTGGCAATGGCATGCGTAATCGTCAGCTTCCCCGTCATGCCATTCGCCCATTTCTTCTGGTACGTGAACCCATCGAGGCTGCCCACCAGAACTTCTCGCCCAGTGTGCGCCTTAATGTCCGCCTGAACCGAGCGAATCAGTTGCCCATACATGAACGCCGCCGGAACCTTGAGTGTCATCTGAATTTTCAACTGAAAACCGCCTTTCTAAAACAATTTTTCCTATAACCGTTAATCAGCAAGCTGGGCTGGTTTAATTCGATTGGCCGCCTTAACAAATGGTACATAGATTAAGAAGCCGATGATCATATTCACCGCCTGTAGCACAGCTGCTCGCCAGTCCATAGTTGCAACTAAAGCATTTAAAAATGGCGGCATCGACCATACAATCTGATTCTTGATCGGTGAAACCAAGCCACTCACTACCGCGCCATAAGCAATGGAAACCATCACTACCGGCGCCAAAATAAACGGAATGAAGTAAATGGGATCAAGCACAATCGGCATCCCAAACATAACCGGTTCATTGACATTGAAGAACCCTGGCGCAATCGACAGCTTTGCAACTGCACGCTGATCATCGCGCTTTGAGAACATCAGAATCGCAATCAGCAGCAGCAAAGTTGAGCCAGCGCCACCAATCCACGCATATAAATCAAATGAATTGCGAGTCCACAGATACGGCAGTGCTTGGCCTTTGTGAAAGGCATTGATATTCGCCAATTGCGCCGTTAACCAGATACTATCAAGCACCGGTCCTAATACATTGGTCCCGTGGATGCCGAAGAACCAGAAGACTTGAACCAAAATCGTCATAATCAGCACGGAACCGTAACCTTGACTCAAACTTAACAAAGGTTCTTGTAAAACTTTAGCGATAAATTCAATCACGGTCGTACCAAATTGAGTAAACAGATAGTTGATAATACCCACGCCGTACAAGGCAACCGCCGCCGGTACAATCCCGGTAAACGCATTAGCAACAGCCGGTGGAACCGAATCCGGCATTTTAATGGTGATATGTTTCTTCATCAACCAGATGTAAATAGTTGCGGCAATCGCGCCCATCAGCATGACGGTGAAGAAACCATACGCCCCGAAGAACTTGCCAAAGTTGAAGAATCCCCACATGCTGACATCTTTACCGGAAACAACCGCACCGGCATCGGTCAATGTTTTCACGGCACCTTTTGCCAGCCCAGCCTTCAACGTCATGGTGAAGTTTTGCGGCAGGCTCATAATGAAGGTACCCAATGTGACGATTCCTGCCGTCACAGGTTCAACCTTGTACTGCACCGCGAGCTGATAGCCAAACGTGAATGAGAAGATTAAGCCAAGAATAGCTAAGGTTCCGGTCCAGACAACAGCGTTAATGCCGATAAGCCACTGCATTGAGTTAACGAAACCGGTCCAGCCAAATTGAGTCGGAATATCCCGAATCAAAGCGTTCAGCACGGTGGAAATCGCCCCTGCCATCATGGCTGGCATGATCGCAATAAAAGCATCACGTAAGGCCACCAGCCACCGGATTGATCCGATACGCGCTGCGATTGGGACAACATGTTTATTGAGCCAATTGATAAGTCCGTTCATCTTGTACACTCTCCTTGAGTTTTAAGCACGCCGGCCGCTTCTTGGCACACCAGCGCATAATGATTTCATTTGGACCAACTTCGGTTTTAACTACCGGTTCAAATCGATATTGGTCGTATGGTAGTACAACGTTAGACCCGGATAAACAAAATAAGTTCGGGAAAAGTTGAAGACTTTGCCACTAGCTAGATAGTTGATCCCGTCTAAGCACAGATGATCAGTCTGTGCCGACATCGCCATCAACTCGGCATACTCGGCTGGTAATGGTCGCGATTGGATATAATTTTCCGTTGTGCTTCCAACCATGGCATAGGTGTTACGCAAATACGTGAAGATCGAACCCGCCGCAATCTCAGCTGAAAGATGTGGCACAATTGCTTGCGGAAAATACGATTCTTCCAAGTCGTACAACTGCCCTTTTAAATAGCGCAACCGCACGACTTGATAGACCATATCGCCGCGGCTGACATTTCCTCGTTGCGCCAAGGCTGCTGTCGCGGGGATAAGCGCAAACTTAACCACTTTGGAAGTCAGTGGTCCGCCTTTCACCATGGCTGTCTGATCAAAGCCTATCGACATATTGAGGACAGCATCGGATTGAGCCGAATGATCAATGACATAGTACCCGCTACCTTGAACCCGGCGGACCAACCCATGGGCAAATACCACATCCAGTGCCTTCCGAATCGTATTGCGGCTGGCTTGATAACGATCCATCAACACCTGTTCAGTCGGTAGCTTAACCGGATACTGACCAGCCAGAATATCTTGTATGAGTTGTTCGGCAATATCGTGATACATCAAAGTCCTCCTCCAAACTTAAAGTGTTCATTTATTTTCAAACCTATCAGCCACGGGCAGTTGCCATTGCGCGCTAACGGCATGATCCGCAGCCTGACAAGTTAATGAGCACGGCACAATGTTCTGAAAGCGCTTGTAAAATTTGTACCTACGAATTATAATAGCACATGAAACGGAAAACGATTACATTTTTTTAAAAAGGAGCCGATTTTCATGGCAGAAAAAAAGATCATGTTAGTTTGTGCAGCTGGTATGTCAACCAGTATGTTAGTAACGCGGATGCAAAAGGCCGCCGAAAAAGATGGACTTTCGGTTCATATTTTTGCTACAGCTGCCTCTGATGCAGACAACAAACTGGAAAGCGAAAAACCAGATGTCTTAATGTTGGGCCCGCAAGTCCGTTATCTTGAAAGTCAGTTCAAACGCGACCTCGATATTCCGGTTAGTGTCATCAACATGCAGGACTACGGATTGATGAACGGTGAAAAAGTGTTAAAGGCCTCACTCAAAGCCATTGATGACAGCAAAGGAGCGGAAGCCTGATGCCAGAAGACGACCAAAATCTTGAAACCGTTATGGGCTTGATCATGAACGGCGGCAATGCCAAAAGTTCAGCCTTTGAAGCCATTCACGCTGCTAAGGCCGGTGATTTCAAGCTGGCTGACGATAAACTAAAAGAATCGGATCATTTCCTCACCGAAGCGCATAACGTCCAGACCGGCATGCTCACAGCTGAAGCGCAAGGCGACCACGCCAAAGTCACCCTGCTCATGGTTCACAGTCAGGATCATTTAATGAATGCCATTACCTTCCGCGACCTAGCCGGAGAAATTGTCGCACTGTACAAACGGTTAGCCGAAAAAGAGGCCTGACAACACACTGTAGTCACCTGCAAAGGCTTATTTGTTGTGTCTAATTTCCGATATATCGACACCTTCCAGAAAATCAAAGCAAGCAAAAAGACGACTCGCTTGAAGTCGCCTCTTTGCTTGCTTTATTTTACTTTGACTGCCGTTGTGCTTGCCATTCCTCACGTAAGATGCCGTACTTCACGGAATCCCAATACCGATCCTGATAGTAGCGAACCTGCCGCACGCGGGCTTCTTGTTTCATTCCTACTGACTTGGCAAGGCCGATCATGCGTTCATTGCCGGACCAAGTTGTGATCCCCAGATGTGGCAAATCAATGAGTCCGAAAATACGATCAATCCACTGATCTAATGCCTGCTTACCAATACCTTTACTCCAATAAGTTTCATCGTAAATCACAATGCCTAAATCCAGCCACCGTTGCAAGTCGCCATCTTCGTAGTGCGCAGATACATCCCCAACCAGAATGCCATCGACCCAAATACCATTGACAAAAGGATTCGCCACCCATTGGTACCCTGTTTGATTAGCCTGATTCTCCTGCATCTCTTCCAATGTCGGAACTTTATCGTTAAAGTAAGGTCCATTCCACTTGTGCCATTCTGCATCGGGATCGGAAAAGGCAACTTTCCACAACGTTTCAAGATCCTCGGTTTGAAAATGTTTTAGCGTTACTGTCATGCCTCAGCACTCCTCTTTTATGTTTGTTAACAACATACCACAATTATTGCCCGGGAAATAATCCAAGTTGTAGCTAGGTTAATCTAAACTTTAGTATGACACTTATTTGGTGCTGGTGTTAGACCATATTTAACCTGTAGGCTGGTTGGCGTATGCTGTAGCTAGGTTTGGTGATTTGTGTTTTGGGTGCTGCAGGTGGTGCTCGCTTACCGGCGCAGATTTCTGCGTGTAAGGACCTTAAGCGCAATGGTCAAAACCCGGTTATCACGCTTAAGGCCGCTCATGTTCTGGTTTATGCCCATAACGCGCTCACCGGCGCAGAAATCTGCGTGTAAGGACCTTGGTCGTAATGGCCAAAACCGAGCAGCTCGCTTAAGGCCGCTTATGTTCTGGTTTACGCCCATAACGCGCTCACCGGCGCAGAAGTCTGCGTGTAAGGACCTTAAGCGCAATGGTCAAAACCCGGTTATCACGCTTAAGGCCGCTCATGTTCTGGTTTATGCCCATAACGCGCTCACCGGCGCAGAAATCTGCACATAAGGACCTTGGTCGTAATGGCCAAAACCGGGCCATTACGACCAAGGCCACTTATGCTCCGGTTTCTAATCGCGTCGGTTCGCGCTTACTTTTTTTAGGAGGTTTTCCCTTGGCAGATTATATTAAACAGATTCGTGCAAAAGTTGGCCATACGCCACTGATTATGGCTGGGGTTATTGGTATTTTGACTGACGAAGCGGGACGGGTTTTGTTTCAGCAACGTAGCGATTTTAAAGGTCAATGGGGTCTTATCAGTGGCACCATTGAGTATGGTGAAACGCCGGCACAGACCATGATTCGTGAGTTTAAAGAAGAAACGAACTTAACGGTTAAGGTTGTTTCTTTGCTCGGGGTTGATGGTGACCTCACTCTTACTTATCCTAATGGTGATGTGGCGCAGTGGCTTTGTCCGGTGTTTCTCGTGAAACAATTAGGCGGCGAGCTTAGTGCCGATAACGACGAAACTGAACAGTTGCAATACTTTGCGCCAAGCGAAGCACCGCGGCTTTTTAATCAGCAGCATCGTGCCGCATTGGCCCATTTCATTGCTGGCGAAACGGGGTACTTCGATTGATGAAACAACTTATTATCCTCCGAGGTAATTCAGGTAGTGGCAAAACAACCACCGCAAAGGCCTTACGTAAGCATCTGGCTAACTCGCTGCTAATTTCTCAAGATGTTGTTCGCCGCGACATGTTAGCCGAAAAGGATAAGCCTAATAGTCCTAACATCCAATTGATTGATCTGATTGCCCGTTTTGGGTTTTCTCATCAACAAATCGTGATTGTTGAGGGTATCTTAAGTGCGGCTCGCTATGGCCAAATGCTTAAAGCGCTCATGACCACTGCCGATCAAAGTCTGGTTTACTACTTTGATCTATCGTTTGACGAAACTCTCCGACGCCACGCCCACCGCCCGCAAGCAGCCGCTTTTGGCGCAGAGGCTATGCATCGGTGGTTTCGACCGCATGACTATCTGGGCGTCCCCAATGAGCACTTGATTCAGGCTGATCAATCACAAGACACTGTCGTCAGTCGAATACTGGCCGATCTTAACAAGCGAAACTCTGATCAAGCGCGCTATTCCGACTGAAACCTTAGCCCACTTCGGCATTTTGGTTTAAAGATGTTGTATAACCTCCTCAGGGCAAAATATTACTGCTTTCGTCTGTTTCGGACTAGAATGATGGCGTAATGATGTTCTTGGTAAGTATTGGCATTCATGAGACTGCGTTAACTGGTACGGCAGCCAGCAAGTAAGGACCGAACAGCATATTAGACTGAGAGTTTAAATCACCTACGTGTGGCTGTCGCTTTCGCAGTTGACGCTCACTAAGGAGTGTTTTTCATGACAAGTTATCCACGTCGCGATCCCGTGACAGATCAGCTGTTAACCCCGGAAAATTCTGCTTTGATTTTAATTGATTACCAACCGACCCAAGTTGAGTCGATTGGCTCAATGAATCACCATACGCTCATTCAAAATGTGGTGATGACGGCTAAGTTGGCTCAAGTTTACAAGGTGCCGATCATCCTCTCAACCGTCAATGTCAAAAGCGGTCGGAATAAGGACACGATTCCTGATCTGAAAAAAGTTCTTGGTGATCTGTCGAGTATTGATCGAACATCAATTAATGCGTGGCAGGATCAGGACTTTGTTGAAGCAGTCAAAGCAACGGGCCGCAAAAATCTGGTTATGGCAGCTTTATGGACCGAAGCCTGTCTGACTTTTCCAACTCTTGATGCTTTAGCAGAAGGCTTCCATGTCTTTCCTGTTGTTGATGCAGTCGGTGGCACATCAACGATTGCGCACGAAACTGCATTACGCCGCATCGAACAAGCCGGTGCTCAGTTAACCACGAATGCCCAGTTAGCTTGCGAGTGGCAGCGTGACTGGAATCGAACCGAGACCGTCCCGGATTTTGTTAAATTGATGCTTGAGTCAGGCGACTTCATCAATCTGGGAGCTTAGTTTAAGGTGCTACAAGGATTTGCAGGTTGAATCGGTCTTAGAGACGAAATATGTCTCTAAGGCCGATTTCTCTTTTCGCATACGCCTTGTTCTAACCGGATCAGTCAAAATATCGTTCCCACATAAATAATGGGTGGGTCGCGGAGGTATTTCATATGCAACATCTTACAACCACGTCTAAACGCTGGTGGTTACTGATTGCGCTGGGCTTTTTTGCGTTTATGACGAATCTTGACGGTTCAATCGTTAACATTGCAATCCCACTGATGGCCAAGAACCTTCATGTCTCCGCTAGCCGGATGGAATGGACCGTGTCGTTATATCTGATTGTTTTAAGTGCCTTGCTGCTGCCTTTTGGTAAACTCGGTGATCGCATTGGTAAACGCCGGATTTTCAAATGGGGCACAGGGACTTTTGTGCTTGGCTCTCTAATGGCAGGGATTAATCTGGGCTTTAACTTTTTGATGTTGGGCCGCATGGTACAGGCGCTGGGTGGGGCGATGACGTTAGCGAACACTTATGGCATCGTGACTTCCACCTTTGCTTTGGCGGAACGCGGTCGGGCAATGGGCGTCGTGAGTACCTTTGTCGCACTGGGCGGGGTTGCCGGGCCCAGTCTTGGCGGACTTATTCTCGCACACTTTAGCTGGCCGATGATTTTTCTGATTAATGTACCCATTGGTTTGATCGCGCTGGGCATCTCCTTGTGGTCAATGGACAATGGCCGGCCCCAACCCGGCGCTTATGACAGCGGCGGCATGTTGTTGCAAGCCACCGCCATTGCCAGCGGGTTTTGGGGACTTAACTTAGCGCAACAAAGTGGTTTTAGTGATCCCCTCGTTCTTGCCACATTTGCGTTGGCGGTTATCAGCTTAATGGCATTTCTCGGCTTTGAGCGTCATCAGTCAACCCCGCTACTACCCATGAGTATCTTTCGGGTCCGCATCTTTACACTCGGCGTTTTGACTGTTTTCTTCATCTTCATGGTTCAGTTCTTTAGTACCGTCTTGATGCCGTTTTACCTTGAAGACGCGCGCGGGCTCACACCAGGTGCGGCTGGGGCGCTGTTGTCGCTGTACCCGTTGATGATGGTCTTCTTTGCTCCATTAGGCGGATGGCTGGCGGACAAATGGCAGGTTCCTGCTGTCGCGCTATTAGGTAGTCTGCTCATTGCAATTGGCAGTCTGCTGGGTGCCACGCTCAAACTCAACGCACCGTTAACTGTCTATATCATCAGCACGCTTTTGATCGGCATCGGAAGCGGCTTGTTTCAATCCCCCATTGGCGACGTGGTCATGTCGGTGGTGCCAAAAGCGCAACTTGGCATTGCCGGCAGCTTTAACGCCTTAGCCCGCAATCTCGGCATGGTAAGCGGCACCGCGGTAGCAACCACGGTCTTATTTGGCACCATGAGTCACTTGGCAGCGCGCCGGGTCACGACCTATTCCGCCAACCACCCGGAATTTTTCATGGTCGGCTTACAGATTGCGATGCTCGTTGCGGCCGGATTAGCGCTCCTTGGTGCCATTGCCATCGCACTCACCATCAAACCTTGGCAGGCGCACGAGAAGAACTGACGAACCGTCTTCACCCCGGCATCTTTTCCCCTTCACTGAAAAAAGTGATAGCATAAAATCACTGGGCACATTTTTGAGGAGGAAAAAGACGCATGGAAAAGAACCATTCAACAACTTTGCTCACATGGGGCATACTTTTGGTGGGTGCAAATCTGCGCCTGCCGATTACCATGATCCCGCCGCTTCTACCCACCATTGAACGCACTTTGGGGTTACCGGCTTCGATGGCTGGCATGTTGACCACCATTCCGCTGTTGATGTTCGCATTAGCATCGCCACTCATCGCCAAAATGGGAAATCGGCGCGGTAATGAGTGGAGCTTGCTTATTGCGCTCATTATTTTATTACTTGGCAGCTTACTGCGGATCATCCCTAGTCTCGTCGCCTTAGTGATCGGTACGCTGCTCATCGGCTTTGGCATTTCAGGCGGCAATGTCTTGCTTCCGGCGATCATCAAAGATCAGTTCCCGCAGTCGATTGGCGCCAAAACCAGCCTCTACACCGTTACCATGGGGCTAGTTGCATCGCTGGGGACCGGACTGGCAGGACTGTTGAACCAACAATTTCATATGAAGTTCACCATGACTGCCTTCTCCTTAGTTGGCGTGGCCGGCTTAGTGGTCTGGGCTCTTGCCTTTCGTCGGCTGGCACCGGTAAAAAATCAGGCAGCGACCGGTCGGCGAAATGTTCGCGTGTCCCGTTCGCTATTAGCCTGGTGGATTGCCTTATTTTTCGGCTTACAAAGTTTTCTCTATTACTCATTACTGACATGGCTTCCGAGTCTTTGGCATGCAGCTGGTTTTTCGCAACTGGCTGCGGGCAACCTGGCAACAATTTTTCAGTTGAGTGGCATGCCGGCAACCCTGTCGATTCCGTTTATCGCAGAGCGGCGTCATGGCATGGCCTATAGCGTTTGGGGAATCATGCTCGGTTTTGTATTAGGGGCTTTGGGCGTGCTCATCCCGGGGGCCAATTTCGGGTTGAATGTGGTCTTCTCCTTACTAATGGGCGTGGCTTCCGGGGCGGCTTTTGCGATCTGTATCGTCTTCTTCCAAAAGAAAACCGCCGATGCGTACGAAACAGCCAGTCTATCCGGCTTTGCGCAGAGTCTCGGTTATCTCTTTGCCGCAGTTGGCCCTGTGCTTTATGGTTTTATTCAAACAACCACTGGCTCATGGAATCTGTTATTATGGATCACAGTAGGGTTAACCCTATTCATGTTTGGTGCCGGACTTATCATTAACGCCGAACACAGTATTTTCGCCCCTAGTGATCGTCGGTAGCGCTTGCACGATTAATGCGTATTCCTTAAACTGACATTGAAGGACAACAAGAGGAGGCCACAAAATGGCAATCACAACAACAATTGGAAAAAGTCATGTCGTCACCGGCAAACTTGGTTTAGGCACCAATAAAGTTGGCGGCCACAACCTTTTTCCGAATCTACATGATGAAGACGGACTTGCGGTTGTGAAAACGGCGCTGGATCATGGTATTGAGATGCTCGACACGGCTTATATGTACGGTCTTGGCCAATCCGAAACGCTAATCGGTCAGGCCATTCAAGGCTATGACCGCGCAAAAATCATTTTGGCAACCAAAGCCGCCCAAGATCCCCATCAAGATTTAAAACCGAATAACGATCCTAAGTTCTTAACGCAGGCAATTGACGACGCCTTGTTGCGCCTTAAAACCGATTATCTCGATATCTTCTACATTCATTTTCCAGATGACAAAACCGATAAGGCGGAGGCGGTCAATGCAGTTGCCAATGCGCGTAAAGCCGGGAAAGTTCGCGCTATCGGGGTTTCCAACTTCTCACTTGATCAAATTAAAGAAGCCAACCAAGACGATCAAGTTGATGTTGTGGAAGATCATTACAGCCTTGTCCACCGCGATGCCGAAACGACGCTTTTCCCTTATCTAAAAGAGCATCAGATCAGCTTTGTTCCATACTTCCCCCTTGCCTCGGGCTTGTTAACCGGTAAATATGGGCCTGACGATGCTAACAAATTCAAGAAGCGCTTTTCTGCCGATAAATTCAAAGAAATTTTAGCCGCACTTCGCGAAGTTGACGGCATTGCGGATGCACACCAAGCAACAATTGCGCAGATTATGCTCGCTTGGTACATGAAGAACCCCGACATTGCCGTTGTCATCCCCGGTGCCCGCCTGCCAGAACAAGCCGCTAGCAATGCTAAAGCGCTCGATGTCGATCTACGGGATGCAGAATACGAATCGATCAATGAGTTGTTCAAAAACTTCAAAACGAAGTAACCGGCGCTTGCTGATTCCTAGCAGTGAAAATAAACCGCTCCATAAAAAACAGCTCACAGCCTTCAAAAAAGAAGTGCCGTGAGCTGTTTTTTGTCTTATACGCCTGGGATCGCCGCTACTTCTTGCGTGTAAAGGCGCGCTTTACGACTTGCCAGAAAGTTAACGACTTAACAATTCGCTCGGCGGGAATGTGCACCCGAATGGCACGTAAAACCCGCTTAGGATCTTTCGCTGCAAACGTATACGTCCCATTCTTTTTGGTTTTAATGGCAAAGCGCGGGATCCACTTACCTTTGAAGATGACGGAAGCAATGACCCAGTCCACTTCATTCCACGGAATCTGATAGAAGTCACGTACGTTTTTTTCATTGAAAAATTCGAATCCTTTATCACCGATCATGATCTTGCCATAGGCCGGCATTCCCATAAAGGCCGTACCTTCAATCACTAACTCGGATTTGGTGTTGATTGATTGAACCATTTTTTGCCATCCTTTTAAACTGAACTTGACTGTGCTTGCTGATGTGCCTTGCTTGTTGGGTTTATTGGTTTTTTTAGGGGGACCTTTCGCCAAAATGCGTTTGTGGCGCTGCATTCATATAAGGATCTTTGGGGAAGTTTAAACTTACCCTCCAAAACGCGTTCGCAGTCGCAGCAATCTACGTGTAAGGACCCCAAGCCTAAATGGCCAAAACCCAGCCATTTAGGCTTGAGGCCACTTACACTCCGATTGCTAAACGCTCCTGCTCACGCTCTCATAAACGCGCTCACCAGCCCAGAAACCTGCACATAAGGACCTTGGTCGCAATGACCAAAGCCACTACTCTAGTACGTACCACCCATGGGCAGTTAGCCTTACCCTCCAAAACGCGTTCGCAGTCGCAGCAATCTACGTGTAAGGACCTCAAGTCTAAATGGCCAAAGCCCAGCCATTTAGACTTGAGGCCACTTACACTCCGATTGCTAAACGCTCCTGCTCACGCTCTCCATTATAAAACAAAAGCCCAGACTTTGTGTCTGAGCTTTTGAAGTCTTGGTTCGACTTTTGGTGGTTGATCTTACATCAAACCGATGACGTGGAAGACAACCCCGACGACGAACAGACCAAGAATGATAATGATTGGAGAAACTTTCTTCTTCAGCAACCACATGCAGAACAAGGTAAGCAGTAGGCCCATCAAACCTGGAATTAAGCTATCCAAGTTATCCTGTAAGGTCGTAACCTTGTTTTTAGTCAGTGACAAGCCTTGAGATTGTAATTCTAAAGCCTTTTGAACTCCAGCTTTTCCGCTTGGTAATGAACTCCAGTCAATGTAAGCACCTTTTTGGTTTGGAACATTTGAAACAACCGGGGTGAACTTGACGGATACCCAGCGATTAACCAGTGATCCTAGGATAAACATACCAAGGATTGTGGCACCCTTCGTAACTTCACCAAGCAAGCCACCTGACAAGTCTTCAGTAATCTTACTACCTGCTTTATAGCCAAATTCCTGCGTGTACCATAGGAAGGCCATACGAATCGCGTTCCATAAAACAAAGTACAAAATTGGTCCTAAGAGATTTCCGGCCATCGCCATGGATGCGGCTAACGCACCAATAATTGGCTTAACCGTGAACCAGAACACTGGATCGCCGACACCAGCCAGCGGACCCATCATCCCGACTTTGACACCCTGAATGGCTTTATCGTCAATTGGGGCACCATTAGCACGTTCTTCTTCCAGTGCCATCGTAACACCCAGAATCGGTGAAGCCAGATATGGGTGGGTGTTAAAGAATTCCAAGTGCCGCTTCAAAGCAGCGGAACGATCTTCCTTGGTGTGATACAAACGCTTCAGTGCTGGAATTAAGGTATAAGCCCAGCCACCATTTTGCATACGTTCGTAGTTCCAAGAACCTTGAAGGAAGGTTGACCGCCACCAAACCTTAATTCGGTCGCCTTTTGTGATATGAACTTCTTCAGCCATGTTTGTCAACCTCCTTTTCAATAATTATCAATAATGTCGCCGACAGGATCACCGGCACCACTATTCGAACCGCCATTACCTGAGCCGCCGCCTTGCTTGGACAATGCCAAGTAAATCAGTGCCAGTGAAATACCGATAGCACCAAGGCCGATCAGGGTAATTTCTTTAACTGTTGCCAGCACAAACCCAATCGCAAAGAATGGCCATACTTCACGAGTCGCCATCATGTTAATAACCATAGCGTACCCGACAGCAACAACCATGCCCCCGCCAATGCCAAGACCAGTCGTTAACCAATCAGGCATCTGTTCAAGCAATGCCCGCACTGGGCCGGCACCAACAGCAAGAATTAAGCCTGCAGGAATCGCAATCCGCAAGCCCTGCATGCAGATCGCGACCCATTGCCAGAAATCAATTTTCCCGAAACTGCCTTCTTCAGCAGCACGGTCCATGATATGAACGATCGCAGTTGCCAAGGTACGTACTAAGGTGGTCAGCAACAAACCGGCAACCGCCAGTGGAACCGCAATCGCAATCGCTGAACTAACACCCTTAGTACCCTGACCGCCAAGAACTAGAATAATAGCTGATGCAACTGAGGCCAATGCAGCATCTGGTGCAACGGCCGCGCCAATGTTAGCCCAGCCTAAAGCGATCATTTGTAATTGGCCACCCAGTACCAAACATGGGGCCAGATTGCCGGTCACAAGTCCGATCAACGTGCACGCAATAACTGGCTGATGGAAGTGGAATTCATCCAAAATACCTTCCATACCAGCAAGGAATGACACGATGAGGACCAGAATGATTTGAATAAAATTCAAAGTCATGAGTCTTCTTCCTCCGTTTCAAAAATTACTTCTGCGCATTCAGTTCGTCTTGTGCTTTCTTCAAAATTGCATTCATGTCATCCGGATGATCAGATGGCACCTTGCGAACGTCAAACTTCACACCATCATCAGCCAGCTTATGGAAGGTATCGATATCCTTCTGATCAAATGCTAGCACTTTGTTAGGTTGAACTTTACCCACTGAATGTGACATTGAACCAATGTTGAGTTCCTTGATTGGAACGCCGCCTTCGATTGCGCGAAGGGCGTCTTCCGGTGTTTCAAATAATAGCAATGCGCGCTGGCCGCCAAAGTGTTTGTCATCTTTGGCCAGCTTAATCATCTGATCAATTGGCACAACATGCGCCTTAACGCCAGACGGAGCTGCTTCCTTAATCAGGTTCTTCCGCAGTTCGTCTTTGGCAACTGAATCAGAAACAACGATAATCCGTGTTGGGTTCGTTGTCTTGGTCCAGGTCGTTGCAACCTGACCATGCAGCAAACGTGAATCAACCCGCGCCAAAACGTATTGGAATGAACCCGGTTGACCAGCATTAGCCGTACTTGGTGCAGCAGCCTGAGCAGCTGGTTTCTTCACTTTATCCAGTGCTTCCGGCTTGATCTTGATTCCATCACGTCCGGCATCGAGCAAATGCGCAGCGATGTCTTGTGCAGAATCCATCGAAAGTCGCGAGCCATATGCTTCAATCAACATCGGCAAGTTAAGCCCGGTCACAATCGCCCATTTATCCTTGTGCTCCTCGTAAATCGAGTTTGCCTGGTTAAACGGTGATCCGCCCCATAGATCGATTAAAAACAATACTTCGTCATCTGGGTCGAACTTAGCGATCGCGTCTTCGAGATGCTTGTGCAAGTCATCTGGTCCTTCATCGGGCATGAAGGTCACAGCTTCGACTTTTTCTTGCTCACCGAAGATCATTTGACCGGATTGCTTGATGCCAGCAGCGAATTGGCCGTGACTAGCAAGAATGATTCCGACCATTTTTACGCCTCCTAAAAATTTGTGGTTGCCTCGAAAATAATATCTGCTAAAAACAAAAATAATTTAAAAAACAAGGCTTCCCAATAGCTTAGTATGACGTCCCGGGCACAGCTATGCAAGCATTTTCACTCAAAAACAAACCTAAAAAAGAAGCGTATACATTGCAAGTACGCTTCAAAAAAGATTTTTTTAAAATCGGTCTAATTGGTAGATACCAATTATCGCAAAGGTTCCCTAGGCCTTAGAGGGATCGCTTTCAAAATCGGTAAATATCGGATCGGCAATGCGGTTACCCATCACCAAAAGTGCTAAACACAGTATAAGTGATAACCCTGCCATGACCATCCAGCTAACTGCGGCGCTCACGACATTGGCAATTGTGAAGAATACCACTTGTCCCACTGGCATCCCGAGTAACGCAACAAGATTAATGACCCCGGCTGTCGTCCCCATCTGCCGCTCAGGAACGAGTCGCATCATCACTGTTGAAAGCCGTGGATTGATTTTGCCCATAAGATAGGCGGTTGCAAAACTAAAGATCATCGCTGCCCAAAGTGACCGCAGAAGAAAGAAGCTGCAACTTAACCCGATCATGGCCGCCATCAACAACCCTAACAGCTTAAAGGTGCTCAGCCGCTGCAGGCCGTCTTTTGCAAATAGCGCCCCCAGAATCAGTCCCACTGAAAAGATAATGTTCATGATCGCAACAGTTGTCCCGAAATTGCGCAGCCACATCATCGGTTGTTGAACCAGCGTGACTGACATCAAACCGTCAACGGATGAGCCCAGTGTGTTAACCAGCATCGCAAAGATAATCACTGCCAACAAGAAGTGATTCGTTGTCAGAAATCGGATCACGTTGCGGATGTTTTTAAAAATCGGTTGATGAACGTGGGTTGCAACAGGCGGTTCAGCTTGCTTGAGTCGTTTATTTTGCCGGATCAAGACAACCGCTGCCAGTAGAAAGGTCACGGCATTGATGGCCCCAAACAGTGCATAGTTGTGATCCAGCAGAACAATCAAACTGGCGCCCACTGCCTGAAAGACCATTTGCACCGTCGTCCCTGTTGCACTCTGAAAACTAATCGCCGTATTTAGTTCCTTAGCCGGAATCAAGCGGTGCAAGATTGGCAAGGTCAGACCGTTGCCATATTGCCCCAACGTATCGGATATGATGTTGATGGCAAGTAACCCTAAAAATAACGGTAGGCTTGCAGGCAACACGATCATCCCGGCCAGACCACAGAAAAGCAACATCTGCCCGATCCGCGCGGCTACCATATGGCGGGTTTTGGCTTGCGTCCGATCCGCGAGACTGCCGGTAATCATTGACAGCATCGTTGGCAAACTTGTCGCCATGGCGGCTAAGGTAACCGCCAGACTTTTAAATGGCATTGTAGCAGCGTAGATAATGAAAACGATATTGTATAGGCTATCACCAATGCCACTTAACAGACTGGCGTTTAAAATGGCCCGATAGCCATGATTGTTCATGTATTCATGCATGACGACCACACTCCTTTTTGTACTGCGTGATGAATTTGTTTGTACTTTGAGTGTAGGCAGTCTAGAATAACATCGAGGTGAAATTCCACTATGGTAGAAAAAATCGATCCAACCGATGGCGCCGTTTTTCGCCAATTGCGTCTTAATCACCACCAAACCTTGGCACAAGTAGCAGACGAGCAGAATTCCATTGCGTTTATTAGTAAATTTGAACAAGGCAAATCCAATATCAGCTTTTCCCGGCTCAGTCACCTGCTCTTCCGTATCAATATGTCAGTAGAAGAGTTTCTTTTCATTCGCGATCTTCAAACCGGAATTGTCCCGCCGCTCAAGGATTCGGAGTTCACTTACAACACGTTAATTCATCGCGATTTTGAAGCGGTACTTGCTTTTCAGGATCGCTTTAGCTCTGAAGAACCAACATTGGCCGACTATCGCTATTTACTTAAGCAAGAGAAAATCTGGCAGCAACGTTACGCTCAGGATCACAATCGCCAAACCCAGTTCGAATTTATCACCATTCGAATTTTTCGCTTGACCATGATTGATCGGGTTAAGCCGCCTGAACAGCCATCGCCATTTACAAATGTTGAAGATGCGATGGCCCAGTTGCAGGCGCTTGCCAAACCCGTGGTCAGCTACCTGTACACGGTCGAAGTCTGGAATTATTTTGAACTGTATTGGTTTCGACATCTGATGGTCGCTTTGCCTATTGAGACGATCCATAATCTTTTACCGCTGGCGATCAAGCGCTCAGAAAAATATCGCGCGTTCAATCAAATCGGAACCTTGCGTGTCAAAACCCTCTTTTCCGCCTTTACGGTTTTCATCAATGCCCGCCAGCTTCCGGATGCCAAAAAAGCACTCACCACAGCAGAACAGCTTTTGTATGACGCCAATGATTTAGCCAATTCGGCACTGCTTTTATTCCTTCGCGGCTGGTATCAAGCCGTCGCTGGCCAAACAGCTGACGGCTTTGAGTTGTGCCAGCAAGCCATTAGTTTGGAACACATTTTGGATCAACCGCGACAGGAACGATGGTTGCGTTATTTATTAAAATTTATTCATCAAAACATTGCGGATCCTGAAAGCAGCGCGCTTTTTCTGTGAGCAGTGGTTAACATCCAAAAACCCATGTACCTTGGTGACGTTTCACGTGGAACACAACACCACCCAAAAAGGACGCACTCGCCATCCTCTCGGCAGTACGTCCTTTTCAACTGTAAACACTCACTTTGATACTGACACGTCACTTTTGATCTAAACACTGTTTCATAACGCAGCTTTAAGCATCCTTGCCACAGCGTTTTGCTTCTGCCAGTGCTTCCAGCGCCGGCAGCCAGGATGACGTCCATTCTGGCGTTGCAATCTTCTGAAGCATGGCAATTAACGCGTCAAGTTCCTGTTGGCCGCGCACCGAAACTCGGCGATCAGGGGCATCAATCATCAATAAGCGTTTGGTGCACGCAATCTGAAATTCAACCCCTAAATCACCAACCGTTGCCTGTCTAATGAAGGCTAATGTCTGTTGTGCTTCTTTTCGCCGTCCCGCGTCAATATAACGCAGCGTTGCGGTCAAAAAAGTCCGGTTAGCCAGATTCAAGTGATCTTGCGGGGTATTCGGGCTTTGCACCTGAACCGAAAATGCATGCGTCAACTGCGCTAAATCACTTAAAGGAATCACCGCAGCTAGCTGCAGAGCAATCAAGCGTAATAACAATGACCAAGCCGCCGTTTTTAACAATAACGTCTGTGCCTGCATTTGTTCACGAGCCAGAATCGAAAATCGCTCCGGTGCCAGGTTGTGCAGAGTCAGGTGCAAAAGCAGCCGCTGATTCGTGTTCGCTAATGGCAATTGCCGCAAGATTCCGGCCAGCGTCTGCACATCCCCGTGTCGAACGGCTACTAAATAACGGTGCAAAAACGGCCGCTTATTATCGGACTGTGGCTGGGTAAAGGTGTCCCAATCCAAGTTCAAGCGATCCAGCAACAGGAAAAACCGATCAGCGGCCAACTGAGACGTGCCATTTTCAAATTTTGACAGACTCGATACCGATAAAATATCGCCAGCGGCCTCTTTTAGCGTAAGTTTACGTTCCTTTCGCATCAACTTAAACTGTTTGCCAATTGTCAATTCGAACGCACCTCCTCTTCAAGAAACCGCTGCCAACTTTTGGTCAACAATTGCGCGAAAAAAGGAGAATCTAATAATGCCAATGTCGTCAACAGTTTTTCGATCTCGGCTTTGGCTGCCCGATGCTGACCACGATGATACAACAGCAGTTGATGCTGGTAACGCAACATCAACCGCGAATAAAGATCGTCCGGCGGTATTGCCAAGTTCATCGCAATATGCCATAGACGGGTCGCATCCGCAAACTCACGGCGATGAATCAACAAGGCAATACTATTTGTCAAAATAGCCCACAAATACTGATCCCGCACCGGATGACTTTTAGTATCAGGTAAGTCCAGAACCATTCCGGTCACCAAATTAACCAACTGCTCACTGTCATAAAGCATCAAGGTAGCCGCAAAAAGATCCAGTTCATACAAGCCCCAATGCCGAATCCGCTTTAGATACTTGATCACATCATGCTTCATCTTCATAGTGGTCTGAAAGCTCGAATCGGAAAATTCATTATGGGCTAAAATATTAATCTGATTCAGGCGATAAAAGACAAATCCCGTTTGCCGCCAAAGCTGGTACTGCTTCTGCGCCAACGCCTGCAACGCCGACTTACCTGCTACCGTTGCCCGTTCCACTTCTTGAAAAAAGTTCTCCTGATTGAGCGCCCGATACCCTTGCTGAATCGAGGCTACGTCTTGGTCAAATCGAGTCAACAGTTTCAAAACCACCGCGGCACTAAGCTGTGTCTCGCCGCGTTCAAACCGTGACAAAGTAGCAGCCGTTGTGATCCCAGCCGCTATTTCTTCTAATGAATCATTTTCCTCGAGACGCAAAGTACGTAAATAGGCCCCGATTTTGATAGCTTCCTCCGTCATCAGCACCCGACCCTTTTATGAGAACTTTATTAAATAAATTTAACACGTTTTGCCATTTTTTCAAAATATCTTTTTGCTTGTGTCTTCCTGATGATATGTTTTAATCAAGTATGGTACCGTTTACATCAACAAAACGAAGGAGAATAGCCATGAGAAAATCGCAAACCTGGATTTCTTTTTTAAGCACCAGAAACCCCGCCCTCAAGATGTGTCCCTTGGCATACTGTTTCATAAAGACTTGTCTATTTGCCGGCCCGTATAGCACTTTTATGAGCTTGTTTATCACCGGTGAAACATTATGGACTTTTTCCGCAATTATCTTTATGTGCATCGTGGTCTTTGTTGCTAATATAGTTGCAGCTATCTCCTATGCAAAGAAAGGAACCTTGGTAAGCCTTTTTAAGTCCAAAAAGAGGTGGCTCGTACAAGCTTTTGCTTCAGCGTTGGGAACTTTTTTACTACTTTCGCTCAGGCTCTTAGTCGCATATATGTAAAAGCGATTGCTGCCCAGACTTAAACTCTGGCTATGACTCTTCAAATGTTGGTTAAGCTTCGCAGCGATGCGTCATGGCTTTAGCAGAAGCTATAGCATTGTAATAAAGCACCTTAACTCTAGCACCTTAACTCTGCCAACTTGAACTTTTAATTATCGGTTAACAATGTCTCAGCCTTGCCAGCTGTCACCTTCATGTATAGAGAAAAGTTAAAATACTTCGCCTCTAACATTCTAACTAGCGCTATACGTGCTATGATTAGCACCAACGTTATTCACTTTATCAACAACTTGTGCTCATTTACATTAAGAAATCGCGTAGAGGGGTGTGATAATTTTGGGCCTTGTAGAAAACTGGTTTCCGTTTATCTGGTTGCTACTCTTAGGAAGTGGGAGTCTTTCCGTTTATACGTTTTATTTGCGTCGTAAGTTTCACTACAATCCGTACAGTCTGAAAAAGGCCTTTAGTAATTCACCAACTAATCCCTTTCAATTTGGAAAACAAAGCAATTCTAAGATACGCCAGTTAATAACTTGGTCAAAGGTGACGCTGCTTCTTTTTGTACTTACCGATATTGCTACATTCGTTCTTTTAATTATGACCATCACAGATGTCATTTCCAATAATTCAATTGATGATCCTTGGCCAATCATCATTGTGACTTCCTTTACTGTTGGACTAAGGATTCTTTTTAACGTCATCGCTCAGAAAAAAATGACATTACAGATAAAGCACTATCAACAAATAAAAAATAAGGTAACCTTCGCGATGCCGATTCAAAGTTTTTTTGACAGTCAAGCGCCGTCTGTCGGTTTTCGTATCTTTGGCCTAGGCATTATCAACCTAGTTTGTCTATGGAGCGCTATTTTTGCGACTGTTATGCTTCTAGCAATCCCTAACCTTCATTAACTCTGCATTTACACTTACTTTTTCTGGCTTAGTACTTGTATTGAGTGACGATGTGTTATGATCGATAACAACACCACTGCATGCTAGTGTTGCTTCCGCCCCCCTGTCTTCTCGAGGACCAACTTGAAAGCGAGTGATATGCCCTTGTCCTTTTCAGTAAATTGGTTAATAATGGCGATTTTTTCCCTGTTTCTCAGTATCTGTCTTTCAGTTTATTCTGGATACTTAAGGAACAAGTTTAAGATTAACCCTATTAGTCTAAAAAAGGCTTTCAAAAGTTCCGATGATAGTTATTTTCGATTCAGAGAACAAAATAATTCTAAAATAGGCAAATTGGCGTATTTGCAAAGAATGATGCTGGTTATTATTGGACTCGGTTACCTCATTAGCTTGGCCCTCTTTCTTTCAATTTTTTTGGAACTCATTAACCGGAATCCTTTAATAAGGACCGCTCCCTTCGCCTTATGTGCTGTGTCTTTAACGTTGATATTTGATATTCTTCTTCAGTCGACTAGCAAAAAAAAGTTGATACTCCAAATTATGGAGTACCAACATCTTAAAGCGAAAGAGTCACAAACTGCTCCGATTAAGGATTTCTTTGGATCAAAACAGCCTTTAATTAGCATCAGACTGTTTACTCTGGGTATGACCAGCTCGTCCCTCTTGATAGTTTCCTTTTTCTGCCTCTTCTTTTCCTTAACGTAATATCTATTTAGTTGAAACTTACCGTACGTACTATCCTAGTAGGAATAGTGGTGCTAGTTTGATTGCAACATACAACGCCGCTGTAACAAGAGCTGCTATGCCAACAGTATAAGTCACGCCCATATTTCCTGCCAAGTCCAGTGAAAACCCCGTAGCATAAGCGGAACGTTCATCAGTCTTAACCTCAGGATGATTCTGCCAATAGATAGGCAGAAATTTAATCTTCCAGTTAACCGCAATATTCACATCAACATTTGAAAGCTTTTTAGCTTTGATAACGTTTACGGTGATATCTAACTCGATTGTCCCAATTTGGTCTGTTTTAATTGAGTAATCGATTGACCCTTGCGAAATCTTTGCCCCCACTTGCATTACCTTCGACTGATCAATTACAGCTTGATAACTGGTTGCATCTTTGATGTTTCCAAAATTCGACTCAAATTTTTTCTGCAATGCTACACTATCTAGTTTGCCATCTTTAATACCAATAGGGCCGTTCCCAGCCGTGAAATCTACTGACCAAGTAGCGATTACACCTGGGATCGGCATTGGAAACATGTAATCTTTGCCTGCTGAGAAATTTACCAAATCGTCAATCAAGCCATTCATCAAGTCATTAGCAACAACTACTTTTGCTGAGTCCGGTAAGGCACCAGGCGTGAATGTCTTCGTGCCCGGATCACTAATTTTGACATCCGTTGCAACCTGATCAATTGGAATGTCACCAATGCTGTACTCAATAAATTGATCGAAGCTCCAGTTTAACGGCATTGCATAACCTAAATTACCTGAATAGCCCGTTGACATATCGGATACGAAACAGCGCACCGCGTATCCCGCTTTTAAGACATGTGCACAAACATTTCGCGTGCCATAGATTCCAGCACGAAAGCCTGATTTGGCAAGCCCTGAATTGACACCCCGCATATAAGCGACCACAGTTGCCTCAATATCGCCTTCCAGAATGTCAACATCACAAGCAAAGTAGATAATAGTGCTATTAGGAAAGCCAAGAACTCGTGCAGTTGAAGCAGCCGTCATTGCATCAAGCACACCTTGAGTTTCGGTGAAATATTTAATGTCGGCGCCGCCATCTTGATAGATTGGAAAAATGCTCATGCCGCCATCGGTAATTGATTTAATCTCAGACGCAGTCAAATTCTTAGGAGTAAAAGCATTCCCTACTGACCCCGTTAGATATCGCCCGACAATGCTGAAACCATATTTACGTAACAATGCAACATCAGAACTCGTCAGTTGCTTAGATGTGTCACAAGCGATTGAATCGCGTGTTGTATCACCATTGCTAGTTAATAGCCCCTTAATAACTCGATTACCAGCGATTCTCCCTGTGGTTGGTTCCAGGTTCATCATTGTGCTAAAGGCAGCCACTGCATCGCCAACTGCACTGGTGAATTGGCCATTAGTCGGAATGTCTGTGAAACCATTTACTAACAGACCGTATTGTAGGATGCGAACGGCGTCAGTATCTGTTGATCCCTCAGATAAAACAGGGCAATTGTCAATTGTCTTCTGCCCATAGATACCATTTGCAACATCAGCAGCCATCCCTTCAGCTCTTTGCAATGCATAAATCAAAGCTGTGTTAGTGTCACGTTGATAGATGCCATCGCAAGGTAGAATGCCAATGTTATTACTGAACCGTCCATTAAGATATTGCTGCATTGACCGAACCTTCTCCGATCCCCCAGTAACCAAGGTAAATGCAGCCATATCGAACAACGCCGCCATAAGATTAACTGTAACTACACCATTTGCGGTAATACCCGCATTCTGCTGTAGTGTTTTGAAAGCTTGCTCTGTTGCATCAGAAAAGTCCTGATTAAAGTCGCTACCAGGATTGATGCCTTTACACCAGAAGGCGCCTTGAATGAGCTGGGCGATATTGCCCTTATAACCGGGCTTCAAACTGCCTACCACCGAAGCTAATGCTGTCTTGGTTGCATCGCCAAATCCTTCACCAATAGCGCTAATACCAATTTCATGTTGTAGCCCCATCCGCAAACTATAAATAGTGGGCCATCCAGTTTGTCCGTTCTCGGGAGCTGTCGTGAAACCAGAAACACTGCTATACGTTTTATTAAGCCATTTTTGAACGGCTAGTACCGCTTCATCTGCCATTTTAAAAATCTCCTTTACAAATTTTAAGGTGACACGTCTGTCATCGAATTAAACCGAACACATGTTCGATTTAATTCTACTGCGGAGACTTCTTTTTGTCCAAACTTTTCTTAAATAAACTTCTGATCGCAAAAAAACCAAGTTAGCGATTACGATTACTCCACAAAAATTGACATTCCGCCCCCGTTCCGCTACACTCGTTTTTGACATTTAAATACACCACCAAGAAATAGAGGTTGCGGTGGGCAACGAAAACTGGGGAGTGCCGAGTCATGTTGAACCAGTCGTAAGTGCCGCCGCCGAAATGTTGAATCGTATTCGGACGATTCGCATTGGGCCATGGGCGCATAACCCATGGACTGTCGAAGCTGGTTGCTTCGGGGCGCTATGATTCTGGTTCATGACTAAAATCGATGGAATCGACCTTTATTGCGGTATCAATAAAGGTCGATTTTTTGGTTCCAGCTCTATTTCCCACTACAAGAAGGGAGAAATGTCACTTATGAGAAAACATTGGGTTGCGCGTTTAGGCGTGCTAGGGTTCGCATTGAGCCTCCTGCTTGGCAGTTTTGCCGCAACACCGGTCAGTGCTGCCAGCGATGACAACACGTTTAAAGTCGGAATGGAGGCCGGCTATGCACCGTTCAACTGGACGCAAACAACAAGTGCCAACAATGCGGTTAAGATTCAAGGCAGCCAAGAATACGCAAACGGGTACGATGTTCAAATTGCCCGCAAAGTTGCCAAGGCGTTGCACAAGAAGGTTGTGGTGGTCAAAACATCATGGGATGGTCTGCCGCCTGCATTAACTTCTGGCAAAATCGATGCCATTATTGCCGGCATGTCGCCAACGCCAGATCGTCGCAAAACCATCGATTTCAGTAATCCGTACTATATTTCCAACCTGACGATGGTCGTCCGCAAAGATAGTAAATATGCCAAAGCCAAAAGTATTGCCGATTTCAAAGGCGCTAAGATTACTGCCCAACTGAGCACCTATCACTATCAGGCGATTAATCAAATCAAAGGCGTTGTCAAAGAACCGGCGATGAACGATTTTCCAGCCATGCGCGTGGCCTTGGAATCCGGCACGATTGATGGCTATGTTTCCGAAGTACCAGAAGGGATTACTGCCGAACGTGCGAATCCGAATCTGATGTATATCCATTTTGCCAAGGGTCAGGGTTTTAAAACCGATGCCAGTGATACTAACTTAGCGATCGGCCTGCGGAAAAATGATCCTAATAAGGCCAAGATTAATGAGTTGCTTGCTACGATCTCTACAAAAGAACGGGCACGGTTGATGAACGAAGCCGTTGATAATCAGCCGTCAACCGAAAAAAGCGGTAACTGGTTCATGGCGATTATGAAACAGTATGGTCCCATGCTATTGCGCGGTACCGGCATGACGCTGCTGATTTCTTTGGTCGGGACACTTGTTGGCTTTATCATCGGTTTGCTGGTCGGTATTATTCGAACCACGCCAAAGCCAAAGAAACTGGGTCAGCGTGGGTTACGGGCCGTGATCAACTGGCTGCTGTCCGTTTATATTGAAGTCTTCCGTGGTACGCCAATGATCGTTCAGGCAGCGGTTTTGTACTATGGTGCGGCTCAAGCCTGGCATCTGAACATGGATCGGACAACCGCGGCGTTATTGATTGTCTCGATTAACACGGGTGCGTATATTTCCGAAATTATCCGTGGCGGTATTATCTCCGTTGATGAAGGTCAGTTTGAAGCAGCTAATGCGCTTGGCATGACTCACCTGCAAACCATGATGAAGGTTATTCTACCGCAAGCGGTTCGCAACTCCCTGCCCGCGGTCACCAACGAATTTATCGTTAACATTAAGGATACTTCTGTGTTATCCGTCATCTCTGTTTCCGAACTGTTCTTCAGCGGCGAAACGATTGCCGGACAAAGCTTCCAGTTCTTCCACACGTATCTGATTGTGAGTGGTATCTACCTCATCATGACCTTCACCATCAGCCGATTATTCCGCCTCATCGAAAAGCATCTCGATGGTCCAAAAGATTACAATGTGATGAACAATCAAATGCAGGTCGAAACACCCAAGATCAGCACGGCAAAGGAGGACTAACTGATGGCAAACGAACCTTTAATCCAAGTCAGGAACCTTAAAAAAGCTTTTGGTAACCATGAAGTTCTAACCGATATCAATCTCGATGTTCAAGCAGGCGAAGTCGTTTCCATTATTGGTCGTAGCGGGTCCGGTAAATCAACGCTGCTGCGGAACATTAATCTTTTGGAAACTCCCACTGGTGGCGACATTCTTTTTCATGGCAAGAGCATTCTAGGCGATGATGTCAAGCTGAGTACTTATCGTGCCAAGGTCGGGATGGTGTTTCAGAGTTTCAACCTGTTCAACAACATGACCGTCTTGCAAAATGTCATGGTGCCGCAGCAAACCGTTTTGAAGCGTGATGCTGCTGCCGCCAAAACACATGCCTTGGAATTATTGAAACAAGTCGGCATGGACCCGTTTGTTGCTGCTAAACCGGATCAGCTTTCCGGGGGGCAGGAACAGCGGGTGGCGATTGCGCGGGCCGAGGCGATGGATCCTGAAGTCCTCTTGTTTGATGAACCAACCAGTGCGCTTGATCCGGAAATGGTCGATGATGTGTTAAACACCATGACGGCCTTGGCGCATACCGGACTGACCATGATCATCGTGACCCACGAAATGGCCTTCGCGCGGGAAGTTTCCGATCGTGTCGTCTTCATGAATAATGGCGTCATTGCCGAATCCGGCACACCGGATCAAATCTTCGGCAATCCGCAACAACAAGCGACCAAGGAATTCCTGAAGCGTTATTTGAATCGGGTATGATGATTCAAGTGCGCGCGGTTCTTAGTTGAAAAAGGTATACAAAAACGCGACCCTGAATTTCCGAGGGTCGCGTTTTTGGTGCCGGTTAGTATTCAAGCATAACCATGACAGATTCACCGTTTGACCGGCTTATTTGCTTTTGAAGCCGCCTGTTCACGCTTCTTTTCCCGATGTTCTCGCCATGTGTCTAAACTGACAACGATTAAAAATAGAAAAAAGCCGCCCACGACTGACTCTGCCGTCAAAACAAGATAACGCAGCGCCAGGTACCCTTTTCCAGCCGTAACGTCTTGATAGCCGACATAGCCAAACGTCATCAGTACGGCTAGGCCCAAGACCAGCAGCGTATAAATCAGGGTGCGTTTTAATATCCGTTTGAATGTCGTCATGGACATGGCCTACTTTCTATTGGTTCGTTAACGATTGTCTTTCAAAATGGTTTCTGCCTGCTTTTGTAACTGGGTCAAAACCGTCTTCGGTGCCGCCTTCTTGGAAACGGTCTGGTCAACGGCATCCAGAAGGTTATTACGATAGGTGTTATAGCCAATGAATGGGGTTGATGAAAAGGCGTCGTCATAAGCCTTGATCGCAGCTTGATATGGTGGGTTGGCCTTCAGATATGCCTGATAAGCACTTGATTTGGTTGCGGTGGAAACAACTGGCACGTATCCGCTCGCCTTGGCCCATTGCGTCTGAATCTTCTTACTCATCAAGAATTTCATAAACTTAACGGCACCTTTGACTTGTGCTGCCGATGCCCCTTTGAATACGGAAATGCCGTTGTTACCTAGAACCGAACTGGCTTTGCCTTCAAAACTCGGCATAACCGCGGTGCCCCAGTGCATGTCTTTAGGTGCAGTACTTGCAATCTGCTGAATCGTGGCACTGGAACCGAAACCGGCAAAAATCTTGCCTTGGACAAACGGCACATTAAAGTAGTTATCCAACCCAGCGGTGACGGCCGTCTTGTCTTGCAGCATGCTGGTAATCGCCGTCATCGCTTTAATGCTGGCTGGCGTATCAATCTTGGCCTGATACTTAGGGGTAATCAGGCGGTTGCCGGCATCATAAGCCAGCGTTTCAAACTCAAAGTCATAGCTCTTATTAAAGGCAACACCGGTGATACCGTCACCTTTGAGCTGCTGCCCGATCTTTTCGAGTTCTGACCAAGTCTTAGGTACACTGAGATGATACTTGTCTAAAATGTCTTTATTGTAAAACATGATCCGAGTGCCAGTAGCAAACGGAATCTGATAATAGCTGCCATGGTATTTCAGGTTGGTGGCGATCCCGGGATAAATTGATTTCAATTCCGCAGAAGAAAACTGATCCTTCACCTGCTGATCAATATTGACCAACATCCCGTCATGAACGTATTCCGGAATAATCGTGTCCGTCACTTGCCCAATCGTCGGTAACGTTCTGGATTTGGCCGATGCTAAGTATTTCTTTTGCAGATTATCATAAGAGCCTTGCGAAGTTGCAACAACTTTATACTGCTTCTGGCTACTGTTGAAAGTCTTGATATAACTTTCCAGTGCCTTGTTGTAATTACCGGTCATGCGATGCCAAAACGTAATGGTAACCGGACCCTTAGAGCTTTTGGATGTTGAACTGCCGCCGCTGCTGCAAGCGGTTAGTGCCAATGCCATCAATCCGGTCGCAATACCAAGTAACCAACGTCTCTTCATCATGATTCCCTCCATCATTGCGTTGTGTCATGGACAGGCCCGCTAACTTACCGGCCCCGTCCGGCTACCAATCATCTAGAAACCACATACAGTATACCAATACTCACGGCAGCTAGGGGATTTTGTTTTATCATAACGCGTTCGCCAGCGCAGAAGTCTACGTGTAAGGACCTTGGTCGCAATGGTCAAATCCCGATCATCACGTCTGAGGCCGCTTATGTTCTGGTTTACGCCCATAACGCGCTCCCCGGCGCAGAAGTCTGCGTGTAAGGACCTTAAGCGCAATGGCCAAAGCCCGGCCATCCCGCTTAAGGCCGCTTACACTCCGACTTCTAATCGCGCCGGCTCGCGCTCACTTTCTATAACGCGCTCCCCGGCGCAGAAGTCTGCATGTAAGGACCTTGGTCGCAATGGCCAAGACCGGGCCATCACGACCAAGGCCACTTACACTCCGGTCCCTAACCGCGCCGGCTCGCGCTCACTTTCTATAACGCGCTCCCCGGCGCAGAAGTCTGCATGTAAGGACCTTAAGCGCAATGGCCAAAGCCCGGCCATCACGCTTAAGGCCGCTTACACTCCGACTTCTAACCGCGCCGGCTCGCGCTCACAAAAAAAGAAAGCCGAGAATCAATCCCGCTTTCTTTTACCAAGTTATGCTGCTTGTTTGTCCTTCAACTTGAGATAGAAATTCGCAAAGGTCATAGTTCGATACGGCATGACCCAAATAGCCGCCAAGCCAAATGTGATCAGTTCGAGCAGCCACCAACCGAAAAAACTCAGGATCAAGACGAAAAGTTCCCATTTGTAACCGTCCATCAGCTGCCGGCTTTGAGTAATCGCTTCGGTATAGCCAATCGGTTGCCCGCGGTCAATGGCATCACGATAAAGCCACTGTGCCTGCGAATATGCCAAGGCTTTGACAATTCCCGGAACAATGAGTAGCAGTGTCCACAGAAAGATCCACACCCATTGCAATAAACCGATGAGCAGGCTGCCTAGAAAATACTCGCCTCGTTCAAATATTTTGAACATCTGCCGCCAACCAAAATGATGATCCGAGCGGCCGCGCAGCCCATCCATCATGGCAAAGCCGACACCAATCATCAAGAGTAATCCTAAAAGCATGACAAACATGATAATTGATTGCCACATATTCAGATATTCATTCGTGTGACTGCGCGTGGCCGTCACCAGACTACTTTTAACAAATATCTGCCATTCACCGGGATGCGCTTCTTGAATGGTTGGAAACGGGACAATCGCCGCCAATCCAGTCAAAAGCAACGCCGGTAAACTAATGAGTAGATAATAGCCGAAATTGGGATTCAACTCCGCCTTGGCTTGATCCTTTAACACTGTCCGATCCATCGATAATGCCCCCTTCTAACGACGATCACATGTTGTCATCGCTGGGGCTATCATAACAGAAAGCGACCATTCTAGACGAATTTTAGCGGCACCTTTGGATTAAGTTGTGGTTTTCCGCGTAATAAAGTGAATTCATCCCCATTAACGGTCAACTCGGTCTTGGTATCAAAAAGTCCACAGGTGTAACTCTTAATCAACACCGGTCCGACTGGGGAATCAAGGTGCGCATCAAATACATCTGGCACATTACGGCGCGGCAATATCAGCAGACTGAATTTAGCTTGCGTTGGATCGTGATACGACCGCGAATAAGGGCCGATGCCATCATTTAAATCTAAAATCAAGACCCGGTCCGCGCGTAATAGCGGCGCCAACCGAGCTGCTGCCTGTGCAGATATATTAAGCTCCATATTCCGCCCCTTTTAGTATCATAATCCCTGTTTTTCCCATTATGAATCCATTGTCGCCAGGATACAACTGGCTTGTAAAAGTTTATCGAAATGCCTAGAATTGGAGTAACGAGTTCCAATGTTATTTAGCTAGCTAAGACGAGGTGTGCCAATGAATATTTATTCGGCTTTAAAATTTGTCCAGATCGATCATGCACCAGTCAATCATTTACAGGTTGTCGTCACCGATCAAAGTGGCAAGCCTGATGCTGGCATGACAGACTTATTAATCGACTGCCTCAACAAGATTGACATTTTCGTTGATCTCAGTACCACCGACCGCGTCAGTGACGTGATTGATGATCTCAATTTGCTGACGCCACTGCCTTATGATGTTCTCGAAGAATATCAAAAGATTCTCGAGCAGCCCATCACCGGTATCAACATCGCCATGAAAAAACAGTTAATCGAATTCGTTTATGCGCCCTTAGTTTAACTGTCCATCACGGTGCTTCATTCTTACAAGTCCGCCTGTCGGTAAGCAACGCATGCTACCAATGACAGGGGGATTTTTTTATATGGTGAGCGTGAACCGGCGCGCTTAGGGATCGGAGTGTAAGTGGCCTTGGGCGTGATGGTCGCTCTTTGACCATTGCGACCAAGGTCCTTACATGTAGATCCCTGCGCCGGTGAACGCGTTATGGCGAACGCGTCGTGGTTATTATCTCACAAGAGTGCACCCGGTTTCGACTGGCACTCGTTAAAAAACCTCCGTTATTCCAACACTTTTGAAGCGTAAACGGTTTCGTTTAGACCAATTTTCTGCTATCCTGACGAAAACGGAGGCGACGAACAACATGGAACAAACAGGACAGGCTTTACCGGCCACCATTCAACGAATCTGGCGTGCCAGTGCCGCAATCTGGGCTTTGGTCATTCTAATTGCCGGCTTACTTTTGATTGCGGCGTGGCATTTTTGGCATTGGTCGCTGTGGTTAGCAATAGGCGCCATGGGATTTGCCATTTTACAATTGATTTTCCGTCTTGCTTTAGTGCCCTATCGCTACCGTTTCTGGCGGTACAACATTACCCCCACAGCCGTTTTCCTACAAAAAGGTTTCTTCTTTCAAAAAAATGAAGCCATTCCGATTGCCCGCATTCAAAATGTGACATTAGAAGCCGGGCCGCTGCTGCAATGGCAGGAACTTCAGCAAGTCAATATTGAAACGGCTAGCACGGCACATGTTATCGACGGTGTTACCCGACCGGTTGCGGATCAACTGCGAAATCAGATTCTACAACTGGCCCAGGAGGCGCGCAATGAATGACAAACCCAAACGCCTTGCACCCATTGCCATCCCGATTCATTGGCTGATGTCATTTATTGCTTGGTGGCCGATATTTGTCAGTGGCGGCTTTTCAATCTTGAAGAACGATATGAAGCCCCAAGAATTTTTGTTCTGGATCAGTCTGGTATTAGGCATTTTGGTATTAACGCTGCTTTGGTCCATCGTGCATTATTTGCGCTTTACCTACTTAGTCGCACCAGACGGCTTGACCATCAATAGCGGGGTCTTCATTCGAAAAATCAATCACATCCCATACGGCCGTATTCAGACCGTTCAGCGCCGGCAGTGGTTCTTCTTAAAACCGCTTGGCCTGGAGCAGGTCTCTATTGAAACTGCCGGGAAGGAATCCAAGAAGGCTGAAGGGATGCTCGCCGCCGTTCCGACCACGGTAGCAGATGCCATCAATCGTTATCGGCAAGGGCTGACTGATACGCCAACCGCTTCGGCTAGTGACCCTACAACTGAGGGTGCGCAAACCGAAGTAACACCGGCGGCAAAAACCCCAGACGCTGCCTACAAAATCAATGCACATGATCTCAATCAATATGCGCTCACTTCGCTTGGGTTCATTCCCATCATTACCGGGATTCTCTGGCTGGTACAAAAGGTTCAGGAATACCTTCCCGATAGCTGGTATAAGCAAGCTGAACACGCGCTAACCGGACTGGCCATCTATCTGATTATTGCCTTAACGGTTATCGTCTTAGTGCTCGGCTTTGCCATTTCCTACCTGAACATTTTGCAACGCTATTACCACTTCACGCTTGATCGAACCGGTAACGAATTGCAAACCAGTCGCGGCTTTTTTCAGACCAACACCGTCAGTGCCCAACTGTCCCGCGTCCAAGCCGTACGCCTCAAGCAAAGCGTGTTACGGCAGTGGTTTCATCTCAGCACGGTTCAGGCACTTCTGGCATCAAGTGCTGCCGATGATGAAAAAAACGATGATTTGGTTCTGATGCCCGTCATCAGGCAACGGCAGGCGCTAACGACCATGCAAACATTCATCAGCTGGTTGCCAACCGCCGCCCCTGAATTAGAGCCGATACCGACTCGTCATCGCTGGTACTATGTGCGAAACATCGTGCTAGGTAATTTTGGCCTGATCGTCTTGCCGGCTATCTTAGCCAGTACCTTATGGCTGCATCTCAGCTGGTGGCTGTGGCTCTTGCCGGTTGGCTTGCTATGGCTCGTCATCGTGGCTTTACAAGGCCAATATGCCGGGGCTAATGCAGCAATCGGTATCGCAGCCCCCGATCAACTCGTCATTCAAGTGGGTGAAACCTGGACCCGGCAACGTTATTTTGTGCGCAGGAAAGACATTCAAGCCATGAGTTTCAAACAGTCGCTGTGGATGAAACCGCGAAAAATGGCGCATCTGGAAATTCACATCCGCAAAGGCAATAACGATCAGAGTGTCAGTTCACGGTACATGAAAGCCGATTTAGCTAAACGCATCATGAGCTGGTACCAACCATTACCTTAATCAGTCGCTTTAAAAGTCAGGGGTCTTACATTTGCTACTCACCAAGATCGAATACGCACCACCACGTCATCACAGCGATTACCCGTTTAATTTGCCTTGGCAAGCCGATTTTCACGAATTATCCCTGACCAGTCCGGTGACTATTTTAACCGGCGACAATGGTAGTGGAAAATCCACGTTGCTCAATGCGATCGCTGCCAACTACAATGCCATCCTCATGAGTGGTGCCGCATTGGAAGACGACCCTGAGTATGACAATAGCCGCGCCTTGGCCCACCACCTTAAGCTAACGTGGACATATCGGACCAAAGCCGGCTTTTTCTTTCGCGCCGATGACTTCATTTCATTCATTCGCGCCACCCGTGGCCGCATCAAGTACGCGCAAACACAGCTTGAACATCTCGCCCCGCAAAGTTTGGAGCGCCTGCCCTATCTCAATACCCTAAGCGCAATCAAACATTTGTATCAGGTAGATTTAGACACTTTATCCCACGGACAGGCGTTTCTGGCCTTATTTCGGGCGCGATTGCATGCCAACGCTTTATATTTATTAGACGAGCCAGAATCCCCCTTGACGCCGGAAAATCAGCTCAGCCTGTTAGCCCTGATTCATTCTGCAGTCGCAAACGGTGCACAGTTTATCATCAGTACTCATTCCCCTATCCTGATGGCTTATCCTGACGCTCAACTGCTCACATTAGGCGACACCTTGGCACCCGTGCACTATGATCAAATCGACCATATCACTTTTCTGCGTAACTTCTTAGATGACCCGCAACGTTTCGTCTATCACCTGCTCAACGACTAAGCGATTGGCATGATCGCCAAAAGTGTTTTAAGCTGAGGGTGACAAGTAGCTGACATTGTTTGCCAAAGGGAAATCCGATGCCAAAACGCATCCACGAAAGGAGAAGTCGTATGCTAACAGCAGCTTGGACTAAGCAATTACCGTTGCAACACATTACCGCGATCACACCAGTAGGCGGAGGCGATGTCAATCAAGCGTATCGGGTTGACACCGCGGAAAAGCCTTATTTTCTACTCGTTCAACCAGGCTATCCGGCCAGTTTCTATGCCGGTGAAATTGCTGGGTTAAAGGCATTTGAGCAGGCAGACATTCTGGCTCCACGGGTGATTGCTAATGGCACCATTGAAGGTGATGGCTACCTGCTACTTAGCTTCCTGACCAGCGGCAGCGGCTCGCAGCGTGATCTCGGTCACTTGGTTGCCCACTTACATCAACACCATGAACCCTCTGGTCGCTTTGGCTTCGACTATCCATATGCCGGCACCAGCGTTTCGTTTGCCAATGACTGGACCGACTCCTGGGCTGACTTATTCATCCATCAACGCCTCGACAAGCTCGCCGCCCATCTGCATCAAAAAGGCTTGTGGCAAGCAGCCGATCAGACAACTTTTCAACAGGTGCGAACCATCATTCAAAAAACGCTTAATCAGCATCCTAGTGAGGCGTCCTTATTGCACGGCGACTTATGGGGTGGCAACTATATGTTCACAGCAGACGGTCAGCCGGCGTTAATTGATCCAGCCGCTTTGTATGGCGACCGCGAACTCGATATCGGCGTGACGACCGTTTTCGGCGGCTTCACCCAAGACTTCTACATGGGCTATCAGGAAGTTTATCCACTTGATCCCGGCTATCAGTTCAGGCTCGAATTCTACCGGCTGTATTATCTGATGGTTCACCTTGATAAGTTCGGTATGAGCTATGCTGGCAGTGTTGCCGCTGTCATGGACCGCATCTTAGACCACGGTTTGGCGTGAAACTCCCATTTCCTGCTAAGCATCCGGATTATTTCCCGGGAAATGTGACAGCAATTTCGAAAATATCACTCAAAAAATCGGCTCAGGATCATATCCCGAACCGATTTTTTAGCATATCTATGCTTAAATTTGAACAACCTCAGGCATTCAAAACCTTATTTAAGAAGCTCTTAGTACGCTCCTCTTTGGGATGCTCGAAAATGTCTGTCGGCGTCCCTTGCTCAAGGATCGTGCCGTTGTCAAAGAAGACCACCCGATCAGCAACTTCTTTAGCAAAGCCCATTTCGTGGGTAACGATCACCATCGTCATCCCTTGTTTAGCGAGTCGGCGCATAACGCCCAAGACATCGCCAACCATTTCCGGATCCAAGGCACTGGTCGGCTCATCGAACAGCATAATATCCGGATGCATGGCCAATGCCCGGGCAATTGCCACCCGCTGTTGTTGGCCACCGGAAAGCTGTGCCGGCATCGCATCTGCCTTATCGGTCAAGCCAACCACTTCAAGCATCTCCTTAGCTTGTTGGGTTGCTTCTTCTTTGCTGGCAATGCCTAGTTCAATCGGAGCCAACGTAATATTACCCATGACCGACATGTTCGGAAACAGATTAAAATGCTGGAAGACCATGCCGATTTTTTCGCGAACTTTATTAATATTCGTTCCTTTATGCGCAATGTCTTCACCGTCAATCAAGATCTCGCCGCTTGTCACCGTTTCAAGACCATTGATCATCCGCAAAACGGTACTTTTCCCGGCACCAGACGCCCCGATCATGACAACAACTTCATTGTTTGCAACGTTTAAATTAACGCCTTTGACCACATCGTTATCGCCAAAGCTCTTGTGGACATTTTTCATTTCAACTCGATACTGACTCATGCTTTCACCTTCTTCTGAACCCAGTTACTCAGCCAGGTTAATAGGGTAATGATAATTAAGTAAATCAATGCGACCATTGTCCAAATCTTGAACCCTTCCATGTTCCGGGCAATGATGATTTTCCCGGTTTGCGTCAGTTCAAGTAAGCCGATGATAGACAGAATGGACGTATCCTTCAAGGTAATAATAAACTGGTTGATGAAACTCGGGATCATGATCTTAATCCCTTGTGGCAGAATGACTTTGCGCATCGCTTTACCAAAAGGCAACCCTAAACTGCGCGCCGCTTCCATCTGTCCGGGATCGACGGCTTGGATGCCGCCTTTAACAAACGCCGCCGTGTACGCCCCTTCATTTAAGGTCAAGGTTACAATCCCGGCAATAAACGCTGGTACTTTTGATCCGATGAGACTTGGCACCCCGGTATAAATGAAGAGTGCCAGAACCATCAACGGCAGTCCCCGGAAAATATAAATAAATGTCGTTGCGATGCCTTGGCACAACTTATTTGGAATGACCCCTAAGAAGCCAATCAAAATGCCGACCAAAGTAGCAAAGAAAATGGCAACAATGGTCAAGACCATGGTTTCGCGGAGGCCACTCATCAACGTCGGCCAATTAGCTTTCAATAAACCGATAAATGATCGATCAGTGGTCTGGCTGTTGCCAGCGGCGGTCTTTTGCGATTCGGCACTGCCATTGCCAAGGTAGTGCTCGATGATCTTATCGTATTGCCCATTGGCCCGCAGCTTCTTGAGGCCGGTATTAAACTTGCTGATCAATGCCTGATTATTCTTAGAAGCTGCAAACCCGTAAGAACCTTCACGTGCCGGTTTGCCAACAAGCTTCAGTGCCATGCCGTTATTGATCCCGTATTGCATGACTGGCTGATCTTCAAAACACGCCGCCGAATTACCCGTAATGACATCCTGATACATGTTGTTCGAGTCATCAAAAGTGACGGTCGTAAAGCCGTATTTTTGTTTAATGCTATTGGCATAATCGGCCGAATCCGTTCCGGTCTTGATGGCAACACGTTTGCCGCGTAAATCTTTTAACGACTTGATCGTACTCTTCTTGGCAACGGCCATGACCACGCCGGATTTATAGTACGGATCACTCATCAAAAACTTTTGCTTACGTTCTGGTGTGATGGACATACCGGCAATCACACCGTCAATCTGTTTTGCTTCAAGCGCCTGCACCGCTGCATTGAAGCCCAGCGGTTTGATTTCGACCTTGAATCCTTCCTCTTTGGCAATGGCCTTAATCAAGTCAAGGTCAATCCCGACATACTTGTTATCCTGATTGGCAAATTCAAACGGTGCAAAAGTGACATCCGTTCCAATCGTATATGTTTTCTGTGCTGCCGCCACCGTCTTGCCGGGGATTAATACCCCGAGCATTAAAGGTAAGGCGATTAGCAGACTTAGCAGCCATTTCCGCTTCAACCCAAACACCACGCTTTCTAATGATTACCAGCCCATTAGGCCGTTATTGCATGCGCCAGTTTAAAAATAACTGGTTGTGCGCCAACCACCGTCACTCAGTACATTGCTGCCCGAGTCTGGTTCTGCCACCTACTTGTTTAAGTATGCGGCCAAGCGCAGCTCATCTCCTCGTACTAGTTCGATTTTTAAACTTACTATCCTATGCTAGCGGAACTAAATAGTTGCTGTCCAGCGTTGATGTTAGCTTTTCTTACATTTGTCACATTATTTTACGTAGCTGGTCTAGACCTCCATACGTCGTTGTACCCAGTTGCTAAGCCATGTCAACACGGTGATGATGATCAGATAAATCAGCGCAACCATGGTCCAAATCTTGAACCCTTCCATGTTGCGGGCAATGATAATCTTCCCGGTTTGCGTCAATTCCAGAATACCAATAATAGACAGAATCGAAGTATCCTTGAGCGTAATAATGAATTGATTGATGAAACTCGGAATCATAATCTTGATCCCTTGTGGCAGGATGACTTTCCGCATCGCTTTTCCAAATGGTAAGCCTAAGCTGCGGGCTGCTTCCATTTGGCCGACATCCACTGCCTGAATACCACCTTTGACAAAAGCTGCCGTGTACGCCCCTTCATTCAGCGTCAGCGTGATGATCCCGGCAACAAACGCCGGTATCTTGGAACCGATTAAACTTGGTACGCCGGTGTAAATGAACAGCGCTAGCACCAGCAACGGTAAACCGCGGAAAATATAAATAAATGTCGTCGCCACCCCGCGAGCAAACCGATTCGGTAAAACACCTAACAACCCAACCAAGATCCCAACGGCAGTCGCAAAGAAAATAGCCACCATGGTCACGACCATGGTTTCCCGCAGCCCGTTCATCAAGGTGCCCCAGTTTTCCCGCAATAAACCTAGAAAACTCCGATCAGTGTCTTGGGTCTTGGCGCTTGTCTGCTTTTGCGCTGCTTGTGTACCATTGCCAAGATACTTGGCAACAATCTTGGCATAAGTACCATCAGCCTTGACCTTTTTCAAGCCGGCGTTAAACTTTTGATCAAGTTCGTCACTGCGACCTTTTTGAGTGGCAAAGCCGTAATAGCTGGCCTTACTTTCAGGTCCGGCAAGTTTGAGCTTCAAACCAGTCGCAATGGCATATTGCAACACCGGCTTATCATCAAAACAGGCCACTGAATTGCCAGTGATGACGTCTTGATACATATTATTGGAATCATCAAAGGTTACCGTGCTGAAGCCATATTTAGACTTCAAGCTCATCGCAAAGTCCGCGGCTGCGGTACCAGTCTTTAAGGCAACGCGTTTACCGCGCAAATCTTTAAGCTGGTTAACCCCACTGTTTTTTGCGACTGCCATTGCGACGGCCGTTTTATAATATGGATCACTCATCGCAAACTTCTGCTTACGTTCCGGCGTGATCTGCATTCCGGCAATCACCCCGTCAATCTGATGGGCTTCTAATGCCTGCACCGCTGCGTTGAATCCTAATGGCTTAATGTCGACACGAAATCCTTCTGCTTTGGCAATTGCCTGCATGAGATCAATATCGATCCCGACATACTGATTATGCTTATCGGCAAACTCAAATGGGGCATAAGTGACATCCGTTCCAATCACATATGTTTTCTTCGCCGCCTGCGTTGATACCGGCATCGCCAAGCTCAGTGTCAGTATCAACGCAGCCACCCCAGCTACGCACCACTTCCAAACTCGTTTCATGAAAACACCATCTTTCTCATATTTACTTAACACCACGACAAATCAACCATCGTGATCCGGCGGTGGCCCTTTATGACTGAGCCCAAAAAACATTTTGCCGTATTCACAGCTACCAAGTCTACCGATTTTCTGAAAGCTTGTCCATGCGCACTGAGAAGAAGATTGTTTTATACTAAGAGAAACTAATAAGAAAATGGGATGAAGCCATGTTTAGCTACCTAATTGATTATGACCTGAAACTAGCACTACCTCGTCCGGAAATTGATGGTCCGCTTTTAGTCGAGCAAATCGAAACTAGTCGCGATTCGTTAATGGCTTACCTGCCGTGGGTCGCCACAACGCTAACTGCCGATGATGAAATCAATTTCTTAACTGCCACCTTGAAAAGCTTCGGTGAACAACGAGCGCTGCATTTGGTCATTCACCAAGCTGATACCCCGGTTGGTATTATCAGTCTCAATACCATTGATCACACCCTTCATCATAAGGCCGATATCGGTTACTGGCTGACATCATCTGCGCGTGGCAAAGGTATCATGCATAAGTCAGTCGAAGCCATGGCTGATATTGCTTTTCATGACTACGATCTTAATAAGCTGACACTGAATGCAGCCGTCACCAACGATGCCAGCAATCATGTCGCCGAAAAAGCCGGATTTCATTTGGACGGCATTTTACGTCAGGAAGATCCGCATCACAATGGCGACTTTCTTGACGTAAACACCTACTCCTTGCTTCGGTCAGAATGGTCTTAATGTTCCACGAGAAACATTAAGCGCTTATTCTTCAAAACGGGCACTTATTGAAAAGTGGCCCACGAATCATTTAAAAAGCGAATGAGTCTCCTTAAACTTTAGGAGAACTCATTCGCTTTAGTTTATGTTGCTAAAAAATATTGACACTTGTTTCAAGGCAAACAGGCATCAGCTATCAATGAACAATCAGTCGCAAAAGTGTCGGGGTGACAAAGCCTTCAATCAACGCTGCCACTGCAATCATGGGTACGACGATGCAAACATATTGTAAGGCAATGGCTTTGACATCCAGCGGTGACTTTTCATAATGAGCATCAGAAAAGAAACGCTTAATCGACTGACGCAGTGCGCGATTGACTTGTGCTGCTAGGGTCACACCGATAATCAAAGCACTCATTTCAAGAATGCCGTGTGGTAGAATTCCCAAAGCAAATGCGGCTAGTGCTCCGCTTAGACCCATTTTGGCTGCATAAACGCCCATGACTAAGCCGACTGACGCACATGTCACCACATACGAAAGCCAATAAAGAAATGGAATCGGGATCATACTAATTAGCATCAGGCCCAAAGCAACGCGTTCATTATTAAGCAAGATCATCCAAAAAGCATGGAGATTGTCTTTTGGTTCTGCAAATTTGTCTGACAATCCGGTCACAATTTGGTGAATAAACGCCTGGTTCGCGTCCATCACAATGTAGGTAAGTAAACTCACCATAATGGTAATCGCAATAAACAAGAGCCAGCCTACCAACAAATAATGCCCGATAATATTCAAGTGATACGTCAACCGTTTTTTCATATGGTCCCCTCCAATCAGTCTGCTTATGGGGTCAGGCTATAGTATACCCTACGCTGAAATAAGGCGCTATTGAGAAGATCACAGCCAACAACATCAGCATGGGTTTGACTGATTGCCAACACTGCAGGGAAGAAGCAAAAAGGTTGCCCCTGACGGCCTCAGCTTGTGACTTGCTGTTTCTACAATTTTACTGAATAATGGCCGCATGGAGGTGTCGTGATCGTGATGGAAATCAGCGAAGCACAAGCAACTTTTTCCGCAGCTCGCAAGCAAGTCGAACAAGTCGTCGTTGGTAAACCGATGCCGATTTTGCTGGCATTTACCGCTTTATTAGCTGGCGGCCATGTCTTATTTGAAGATATTCCCGGGGTTGGTAAAACAACCCTCGTTCAAACCATCGCCAAAACCTTGGACATACCCTTTTCCCGGATTCAATTTACGCCTGATATGCTGCCTAGCGATGTTCTAGGTACCTCAATTTTCAATCGGGCCACCAATGCATTTGAATTTCAACGCGGGCCGATTTTCACAAGCGTTTTGCTGGCCGATGAAATCAATCGCGCCACACCAAGAACTCAGGCCGCTTTACTGGAAGCCATGGGTGAAGGCCGGGTTACTGTCGACGGTCGTACTTACCCGCTTCCGCCTGACTTTTTCGTCATGGCAACGGAGAATCCCACCGATTACGCCGGCACCTATCCGTTACCAGAAGCGCAATTAGACCGTTTCATGTTACGCCTATCCCTGGGGTATCCCGATGCGGCCGCAGAAAAAAGTCTCCTTGTCAGTCCTGATCGGCAAACCATGATTGCAAATTTGAAACCCGTCCTTGATGCGGCTAGCTTGGCTGCAAGTAAACAAATCGTGCCAACCATCACAGTCACTGACGCCATTGCCGATTATGTCCTGAAACTGGTTCAAGCCACCCGCGCCGATCAGCGAATTCGACTAGGCATCAGTCCGCGTGGTGGGATTGCCTTAGTGTCAGCAGCAAAAGCGTTTGCCCTGCTCAACGGACGATCCTTCGTCAAGCCCTCTGACATTCAGCATTTGGTCATTCCCGTCTTTGGCCATCGCTTGATTCTTAAAGACCCGACTGTAAAATCAGCCGATCTGTTAACCGAGATTCTTCAGCATACCGCCGCTCCAATTCGGAGGTGAACCCATGCATTGGCGTAACGTTTTTCTGAACAGTGCCCTTGTCGCCATTTTTGGCTGCCTAATCTGTTTTGGCATGGCGTTTAATTCGCCGACGAGTTGGTTTGTCAGCGAGTTTGTGTTCGTGTTGTTGCTGCTCCTCGTTCTTCCCTTATTACTACCATTGCGACGGCGCCTTAAGTTTACCGCTGACAACCCCACTTTAATTGCCAACCGGTCAGCTCGGCGTTTCTTTACTCTGACGCACGGCAAATGGCTGCCTAATTTAATTTTATTAGATGCTGCTAAAACCAGTACTTGGCACCTTCCCAGCGGTCAGCGAACAGCCAGAATCACGTTACAATTACCCCGCGGTGTTTATCGCCAACTTCCTTTCAGCGTGACCGTGACCGATTGGTTTGGTTGGTTCCGCAAAACACTACCCTTACAGCTCACGACACCGCTAACCGTGGGCCCTACCCGTCAGCCTGAAGCTGCTGCGCGGATGGCCGACCATTTTGTTCAAAAAATGGCCGCTTCGGAAGCAGGTCTGCCGAGTGATCGGATCAAAAATTTCCGTGATTATTTCCCGGGTGATAACATTCAGCAAATCGCCTGGAAAATCAGTGCCCACGCTGATTCATTAATCGTGCACGATGATGAACATGAAAGCCAGACCGCTTGGACCTTGCTGCTCATCATCAGTCCTTCACTGTCTGTTGAGGCGGGACTAAGTTTATTTGCAAGCTTAATGGATACCGGAATCTTTAGTGGGGATGGCTTTTTGCTGGATCAGCGGCTCACGCGTGTTTTTCGTGGCCAACAAGATGCTTTGCTTGCAGGGTTTGAACCTAAGGGCAGTGCCAATATCGAATGGCTGCATGACTTGTCCGCCCCGGGTCACCAACGCGCTTACTTGATTCTTACTGCCAACACCGCAACCGCCGTCCCGTTTCAACAAGCACTTGCTCCGGCTGTGACAACCGTAGCAACACTGTCAGGAGGTGGCGACCATGCCTAAATGGCTGCAACGACTTTTAGCAGTTTTGTTATCATGGTGGCTGCTTGCGCTTTTCTTAGAACCTTTTGCTGCTATCAATCCAATCGCCCACCCACGCGCATTAATCGTCTATATCCTGATGATGAGTCTGATTGACTTTTTGGCCGTGCTACTACCGCGCCAATGGCCATGGTGGCTGCTATTGGGCTGCGGCACGACAATCGGTGGGCTTTGGGGAGTACTGCCGCTGAAGCAGCCATTTGGCGTTTCGTGGTTCACGGCGTATTTACACACCTTTACCAGTGCAACCGGAAAATTCGTGCAGGCTGGCGGCGTCGATGTTCCAACCGTCCTCAGCATGACGCTGGTGATCACGTTGGTAGCTTTTCTGTTGCTGTTAACGGTTGTGGTTCGTTTCTATCCTGGCGCTATTGCCATCGTTCTTAGTTATCTGGTGGCTGTGCACATTTTTAACGGCAGCGAATTAACCATTCAATTTATCCAGCTGGCTTTGGTAACCGGTTTGATGGCGATGCTCCATCTTTATGCTGATCATTGGCGCCCGTTCTTACTGGGATGTGTCTTCATAAGCGGACTAACGCTTGGCCTCGCTTGGCTTTCATCGGCGACCCCACTAAATGATCAGCTGGCAAATGTGTCGATTCCTTTTCGTGACCGGTTAAATCAGCGTGGTTTTTATGCCGGTATTGAGACTTATATCAACGGTCCCGGACGAACGGGCTTTACGGAAAATAGCCGCGTTTTGGGAGGACCGGTCTACGATGATCCCACTCCGGTTTTCACGGCAACCAGTGCTAAAGCCAGTTATTATCGCGTTGCCGTTGATGCAGAATATACCGGTACTGGTTGGCAGGCTGGTGCTGATCAAAACCAGCGTATGCCATTAGACGGTGCCACCATGCGCGACTCGGCGGCCACTATCGATTACGGGCCTGCCACAAGTACGACCTTAACTTTCAACGGTGGTAAAACCTATTTACCGCTTCCTTATGGTCAATTGACCTTCACCGGCGGCCAACCCGATCCCACGACCGATTTTTTGCTCAATCCGGAAACCCGCCGCATGCAAACAACCGACCAAGCTCGTTTTCAGCGATTGGACATTCAGGTGCAACCAAAGCAGATCTCAGCAGCACAATTGGCCGCGGCGACCAGTTCCCGTCAAAAGGTTGCGTCTCGTTATCTACAACTGCCTCGCACCTTGCCAAAAAGGGTCAGAACACTTGCCAAGAAAATCACCGCCAAGGCCACGACCCCATACGAAAAGGTACTGGCTATCCAAAATTATCTCAAGTCAGATCCGCGCTTCACGTATTCAAAAACCGATGCACGCCGCACCCCGCCAACCCGGGACTATGTGGATTATTTTCTTTTTGATTCGCCCATCGGTTACTGTGATAACTTCTCCTCGGCAATGGTTGTACTATGTCGCAGTATCGGCTTGCCAGCGCGCTGGGCTAAGGGATTCAACACTGGCACATTGCTCGGTGGTTCCGGAAATCAGAAAAGATACGTGATTCGCAACAGCAATGCCCATTCATGGCCGGAAGTTTACTTCGATAACTTAGGCTGGCTGCCGTTTGAACCAACACCAGGCTTCAGTGACCCGGCAACTCCCGATGAAAATGTTACGCCTCCAAGTCCTAGTAACAGCGGCACTGAAAGCGTTCAGCCGTCCAGCACTAGCAATTCATCCTCGTCCAGTTCGCGTGTGTCTGCCAGTACAGTGTCCAAACAAACGAAACGACAATCTCGGCCGTCTCTCAGCCGCCTGAATTGGCTAAAAAAATCATTGCTCATCATCTTATTAGCTCTAATGTTGATAAGTGTCTGGCAGTTACCAGCGCTCGTCATGCTGATATTAGGAATCGGACTGGGATCAATAAACTTTTCGGTGCGTTATCGCATGCTTCTTCGGGCGTTACGTTGGGTCAAGAAACGACCCGTTAACCAGTCGCTTGATGATTATGCTCAGACCATCGATAAGCGATTAGGCCAGCAAGCGCATATGTTTAACTTAACGAAGGCTTATGAAGAAACGGTTTTTGGTAATCTGCCGGTTAACATAGCCATATTGCGGCCTCATTGGAAGGCACTCACTAAGCAGCTTGTACATGAACGTTACTGGTGACAGCACTCGAAAAAGCATAAATCATAGCGCGAGGTTGTTTCACGTGGAACACTCGGTTTAATCTTTTTCGCCACGAAACCCAGCTCATCCATTCCTTTGCGCCATTTAGGAAAATCAGCATAAAAGCCCGCTTCCGATGACAGCATCTCACCATAAAGCGCGAGCCCGATGCAGAAACTGCATGTAAGGGACTTAGACGCAATGGCTAAAACTGGGCTATTACGTCTGAGGCCGCTTATGTTCTGGCTTACGCCCATAACGCGCTCGCCAGCCCAGAAACCTGCACATAAGGATTTTGGGCGCAATGACCAAAGCCCGGTCATCACGCCCAAGGCCACTTATGCTCCGGTTTCTAACCGGGCTGGCTCGCGCTCACTAAATTGCCGGTTACAGTCGAAAAGCAAAAAATTTTCTTGTGAATTTTCAGTTTAGGTTATAAGATAGATAAGCAACGTCTTAGCTTAAGTTGCAGTTACACGTGAAACAGAACGCAAACAATTCAGCCACTTATCATAATCCCTTTTTTCTAAATGAAACAAGCACTCACAACCCTTGATAAATCAACGGTTACGAGAAAAAACTTGCACTTACTAATAAAAAGCGCGTATGATAATATAAACAGTTTCTCAAAAGAACCAAAAACTGTTATGACCCCGCTACTATTTTTTTAGTAGTTGTGCCACTTCGACTGGACGCTGCAGTCAGCTCGTAACGTACTCAGAAGAAAGGGGGGAGCCGCTGATCTTAGCGGCGAACACTTATGAAAGTTATGATCGTTCTAGAAAATATCGTCATGGATGGCGTTAAACGCGCTTCAACCGTTTTAGGTAACGACCTCGTCAAGCACTACGATGTTAGTTTTTATACTTTAGCAGATGCCCCTGCCTACTTTGAGTTGGACGCACCTCTGCTCATCGCACCGCGCCCAACCGATCCTAAACTTTTAAACTTTTTTGGTAGTGACCCATACAACCACTATCATGACCAAATTGCGGATTTGATCACGACGATTCGGGATCAGCATTTTCAAACAGTTATCTTACCAGCAGGTTTAACAACGAGTTTTGCTCCGCTGATTAAACGGGCTTTGCCAGACGTTAATCTCATTGGCTGGATGCACAATAACTACGCTACTTACATGGAAGATTACTATGTCCAGATGCAAGCTGAGTTTGAAGGCGGCTTGCAAGCTGTCGATACACTCGTTACGTTAACCGAAAGCGATCTAAATTCCTATAAGCGTTTCAATCCGCGTACCGTTAAAATCTATAATCCGCTCACCCTTGTTCCTACTGGTGAAGCTGATCTAAACGCCCACCGTATCGCCTTCACCGGCCGAATCGCCATTGCCCACAAAGGGATCGACTTTTTGCTTGAGGCCGCCGCTTCACTTCCGGACGACTGGAAGATCGCAATTGCCGGCGCCGGTACCGATGAAGACATGAAAAACTTCTATGATCTCATCGATTACTTTAACGTCAGTGACAAGCTTATTTATCAAGGACCGCTAAAAGATCAGGCATTGCGTGATCATTACCGTGCCGCTTCAATCTTCGTATCCACGTCGCGTTGGGAAGGCATGCCGCTGGTTATCGGCGAAGCTATGGCCTCAGGTTTACCGGTTGTTGCCATGGAAAATACCGGTTCCCGCGAATACCTTGGCAACAACGACTACGGCCTGCTGACCAAAGCGCAGGATGTCCCGGATTTTGTGGCTAACCTCAAGAAAATGATTAACCAAACCGATTTGCGCCAGCACTACGCCCATCAAAGTTTGGAACGTGCCAGCCACTTTAGCCCGGAAAATATTGTGTCGCAATGGATGCCGATTATTGAGCACCAACCAACCCACGTCTCAATTGCCGGCTAGTTAGAAGTACAGTTATCCGAAAGTCACAAAGCTTCATCAAAAAAGCACTCACGGAAATCCGCGGGTGCTTTTTTGAGTGAATTAGAATATAGAAAGCTTGTACGTTCCACGTGAAACCTATTGCTGATGACAAAAAGTTCCACATGAAACATCTAAACTGAGGGTGCTTGTTTCATGTGGAACAGTTGTGTCACTTGGCAGGAGATCATATTAATTTTTACCGACCGCAGCCGTTTTAGGAATTGGCTCCTGGTTTGTCATGACTGCTGGCGAAAACAGTCGCTTGATCAACTCATCTGGCAGTTGGTGCTGCCGGCGAAGAAGTTCAGGAATGGCAATGTGGGTTTTAAGACTGGTCTTAACGAGTTTGGTTGTCGCTTCATAGCCTAGGTACGGACTAAGAATCGTTGCGCTAATCGCCGAATGCTGCACATTTTCATCAGACTGCGCTTCGTTGACGGTTAATCCAGTCACGCAATTCGTTGTCAAAGTGTCAATGCCTCGGGCTAAATAGCGCTCGCCTTGCAACAAGTCACGGAAAATAATCGGTTCAAAGGCATTTAATTCCAACTGCCCTGCTTCTGCTGCCATACTAATCGTTAAATCCTGTCCGATAACCTGAAAGGCAATCTGATTGACAACCTCAGGGATGACCGGATTCACCTTACCCGGCATAATCGAGGACCCTGCCTGTTTCGCCGGCAAATGAAGCTCATTCAAACCAGCTTGCGGACCACTGCTCAACAACCGCAAATCGTTAGCAAACTTAGATAAATCCGTTGCCAACCCTTTCATCGCTCCAGAAAAGGCAACTAAGACATCACAATTTTGAGTGGCATCGATCAAATCATCAGCTGATTCAAGCTTTAAGTCAATGAGCCGGTTAACCTGGGACACAATGTGCGCGCGATAATAAGGAGTCGCGTTCAACCCGGTACCGATTGCCGTCCCCCCTAAATTGACCTGGCGTAAATCTTCCGCCGCTCGCGTCAACCGTTTTTGGTCGCGCTGGAACAAACTGGCATACGCATGAAAACTATGACCAAATGTAGTTGGCACTGCATCCTGCAATTGTGTGCGCCCGACTTTAACCACGTCCGCAAACTCGTCTGCTTTGACCAACAACGACTTAATTAAAAAGGTCAAGGCTTGCTGCAATGGCGGCAAAGCTTGCAAAGCCGCCATTTTCCCGGCTGTGGGATAAGTATCATTCGTTGACTGACTCTGATTCACATCGTCATTCGGGTGCACCGGCTCAGCGGTATGCTGACTGGCCAAGTTGGCGATGACCTCGTTAACATTCATATTAACCGAAGTCCCGGCACTTCCTTGAATCGCCGGCGCCACCAGTGCATCACGATGTTCACCCATCAACAAGCTGTTACATGCCGCAACAATTGCTTTCGCTTTAGCGGCTGACAATGTCCCGCCAGCAGCATTCACTTGCGCCGCCGCCTTTTTAATGATAATCAGACTTTTAAAAAGCAAAGCATCGGTCCGTTCATGACTAATTGGAAAATTCGCCAGTGCGCGGGTCGTGTGGATCCCATATAAAACATCCTCATCTACTGCCAGCTTGCCAATACAATCTTCCTCGATACGCATTGTGAACTCCCTTTCATATACCAATATTTACGTTCTTAGTATATGCGTGTTCCAAAAAGCGTCAACGTTTAATGTAAGCTAGTCTAACAAGTAGATTAAAAAGTATACCAATTTAGCAGTTTTCTTACCATCTTGGTGGTCGCAATCTACCTTATCGGAACCGGCAACCGCCCGCCATCGTTCCACTGGCCAATCATTTGATGCGCCTGACATGCATTGGCAAATTTTGTCAGACGTCGGTGAAATAATGTTGGCTGGTGACTTTTTATTTGAATCGTGTCACACCGAACTCGCCGATAAAGCGCCGGACATGATTCAAAAAATGCCCACGCTCCGGGACGCCGCTTGAGTGCGCGAATAATTCTGGGATCTATCTTAAACCCGCTTGGATCGAGATCAGGTAACCGCGCATAGCCAGCCGCCGTCATTTTTCCTAACCGAATCATGCGACGGCAACGCTCCTTATTTAACTCTGACCACGCACTTCCCGGCTGCCGCGGAACAAACCGTTGTGACGCCGGTTGATCTGGCGCCAGTTTCTTGTAGGTACTGTCGATCCACCCGAAACACAACGCCTCTTCGACAGCATCCACATACCAAAATGTGCCATCAGCTTTCGGAATGCCACGTTTAACGTCCACCCAGCATTCTGACGCATCTTGATTATGCATCGCCAGCCAAGCCCGAAACTGCTGCCGGTTTGTAACGGTTAAATGATTCATAACCACTGTTTAAGCCTCTTTTTTAAATAACGCAAAAGATAACAAAAGATTCTACGCAACAGCGTTAAGCTCACGTAGAATCTTTGTTTTTCCGATTAATTAAAAGCCAGCTACTAATGTCCGCGATGTTTCGCTAATCGTTTGGTTTGTTTCTTCAAACGAACCTCGCTGGCATGCTGATCTTTCAACTGCTTTCGCCTTTGCTTCTTAAGTTTCAAGTTTTGCTTATGTTCAAGCTTCAGAAGCGTCGTTGCTTTGCCTTTTCGCGAACGCTGAACTTCTTTGCGTGCTTGCCGACTCCGCCTTTTAGGACTCATTCCGTTCTGAACCTTTGGCAAAGCGTCAGCCTCACCCGCAGCCCAATGCAGCTTGCCCCATCGCTGTTGAACCAACTGCAACAATTCGTTTGCTGTCGGAGCTTGAGTACCAAACGTAACTTTTGCAACACGATAAGTATCGCCACAATTCTGCTCAAATAGCCCCCGATAAAAGGGCGATTCAAAATACACTGTTAGCTTGCCTTGAATGATCAAACTAACACCTCCTTTATTTTTAACCCTATCCGGACATCCAAGGAGGAAGGATACTGACGGCCCAAGCCGCGTCTGGACTACCAACCAGACTGTGTTTTTGATAGCGCAGTGTTATTGTCTGACTTTACTAGAATCCTGTCAAATTTTGCAGAAGAAAAGAAAGATGACTAAACAGTGGACAGCCAAGGGCGTTACATCTGATATTAAGAACATTTCTAACTTCTTAACAGTAGCGCCTATGACTTAAGAACCCTCATGACAGCAATCACCTCTACTTCACTCTTTATGGATGATTGTTTTCCAAAACTATATATAATTTTTCCAAACTTTTAAATGACATAAAGTTGGACAAATCTAAGGAACCATCCCCCTTAACAACGACCTTCTCAGAAACGATGCCACGCAAGACGTTATCGAGAGCACGCTGCGTAAACAGCTTTTCTTCCTGAAGACTTTGTATGCGGAGAGCAAGTGCCTTCAGTCGCTTGTTTTTTCTATGAATGACTACAAAGAAAATTAAAGGGCCAATAGATAAAACTGCTACTATCAGGAAAGCCGCAATCAAGTGATTCATATTCGAACAGCTCGCTTCTATAAGATTAAAACCGGACAACCCGGGGACGGCAGCATTGCCGAAACCTGAGCCTTACTTTTCCATCTTCATTGTCTACCGTGCAGGCTTTTTCAAATTCTTGGAAAATATAACAACTAGAAAAACAAGTATGGACAAAGCGAAAAGTATTCGTAATCCTTCAAAAGTAAATAATTCTCCATCTTCAAAGAGTTGATGAAGATTAATAAACTCAAACATAAAAAGTAAACCCAGCGGCCCAAAAACCGCTCGCCTTTTTCGTTTCATTTCACTGTGTGCGAATCCATCTTGAGATTTAACCTTATGATCATCACTGAGTGCCACATTTACCCCTCCCTACAGGTATAAGCATAACAAAGGCAGTCATCATCTGATCCAACAACATTTAAACGTAGGGATTTCGGCATTTAACGTTCATTTCAGCTAAAGTTTTCATTCTGCCAATCTATTTGTAATATGTTGGCACAAAACTTTTCAATTCATAATTATTGATAGTGGTCGCTACTCGTGACCATATTGGTGAAAACCCGCGATGTGATGACCGGATCGTCCTTAGTCTTCTGCGATTGTGCCGACGTTCGCCAATGGTAACGATCTAACGGTTTCACCTGAATCTGGTGCATTTGCGGATGCTTCTTCTGCATCCTTTTCAACGTGCGATACCAGCTATGCTCACCTGTTTTCAAATCGATTAATGCATAGCCTTCACCATTTATGCCAGACTTTCGAAAATCATAGTTATGATCTTCTTTTGACTTCACAACCAACATTCGGCGATTCCACCCCACCGCCTGCACATGATAAAGCAACGTGTTGGCGTCAGTAGTTGTTTGAAGCTTTCGCGGGATCCGTTCGATTAGAAAAGGCCCAACGCCGGATTTTGTGATTTCAAAATGCCGAGGCAGTTTGATTGAAAAGCCTTCTGCATCGGCTCCGGGATCACGTTTGTTCTTTGGACCATAAAGGCTCGTCGCAATCGAGCTGACTGTTAACAAAACACTTAATCCGATCATCGCTGATATTGCCACCAATGTTCTCTTTTTCAAGTGTTTCCTCCCGTTTGATCTAGCTAAGTCGTTCAATCAAAATATGTTGATTTCAGTATAATATCTCTTTTCGGTGACCCACCGCTATCAGTTTGAAAATTATAGAAACTTCAGAATTTTCTGTAAATGATTTCAAGACAGTTTCACGTGAAACACCCTCAAACCTTCAATGCTTTTACCGAATAAACCTTTAAAATGATAGAGAGAAAACCTTTGCTTAATACGAAGGCTCTAAAACTGTATATATTTTCTTCAACGATAGGTATAGTCATGTGGTTAAAGCACTCATTAACATCCCAATCTATTGGGGTCGCAGTTTCTCTGAATTTAGGTTACATTTTCTTTCTACTCGGTGGCATATTTCAAAAACCCGAGTTGGTCGTGGCCAGTTCCTTCCTCATCATCTATGGAAATTTGGGGTTTGTTAAGCAAGTAAATGGCGATGCAGGCCATTCCTTCTCAAAAGTTGCCTCTCTTTTAATCATCATTCTTTGCCTTATAACGTTTTATCTGCTGAAAACAAACACTTTGTCGTTCCTTATACCCTTGGTTTCACTAATAATAAATGGGGCTTTAGTCAGTATAAAAACCCATGATCAGAATTGATGAGCTCTCTTAAGCCGAACGATCAAAATGAAATGGCCGCGGCTTTTTATTTTTCTGATTTAGAAAAAGGGTTCTTTTACACCCGTTTGAACATAAACCATTTGCAAGTGCGGAACTGGTCAACATCACGATCAGGAACTTTTACACCAAGGATTTACCTTAAGCATTAATACAACCAAAAAAAGAGACCCCTTTTGCGTGAAAGAGTTGTCCCTTTTTCGATATATCATGATTATTCCGAAGCTTTTGGCAACGCCGTCTTTTTGTTGGTAATATCGATAAACTTGGCCTCGCCGTCAACAGAATCCACCGCTTTTTGCAGGCGTTTCATGGCCGCCGTGGCGATTGGCAAGTCGACAAATTCCTTGGTCGCGTTGTCTAATTCGACTTCATCAGCAACCGAGTCTTTGAGTGGCCGCGGATTGCTTTCGTCTAGCGCTCGGAGTACGACTGGCTTAAGTGGTCCCATCTGTAACAATTCGAGGGTGGTTTCATAGTCAATGCCGTATGCATCAGCTAAATCCAAGGTTTCGCGAATGCCGGCTTCGGCTGCCATAATCGCAACATTGGTGATCAATTTTAGCTTAGCGCCGTTGCCTTGGTCACCAACATACCTGATCTTGCCAAAGGTCTCCAAAACCGGCGCAACTGTCTCTACCACTTGCTTGTCACCAGCTGCAATCAATACCAGACTGGCTTCACGAGCATATTTCACCCCGCCGATCATCGGCACATCTAGCAAAGTCGCATGTGCTGGCATGGCACTTTGAATAGCGGTGATTTTTCGAGGATCCAAAGTTGACGTAACAATTAACGTACTGCCCGGCTGCAGATAATGAACAATTCCCGGGTCATCTACCGTCCCGATATGCAATGCTGGCACATCCGCTGACATGACCGACGTGATAATGATTTTAGAAGCGGTCACCGCATCCTTCAGTGAAGTCGCTGCCCGAACATGGTCTCCTGCCAGTGCCGTCATTTTTGCCGGTTCCTTGTCCCAGATCACGACATCATAACCAGCCTGGGCCAAATGCGGCACGATCTGACTACCCATATCGCCAACACCGATAAATGTTATTTTCATGGCTGTTTTCCTTTCAATTTAAGGCTAAGTTCTCAACAAAATTATTAAAAGGTTGCAATAACTTCCAGCAATAAAAAGATAAAACATTTGTGCATAATCATCACGCAACCGAGCGAATCATTTGCCACGGTATCATCTTCAAATTAGCATGATTAAAAGCCGATTTCAAAAACAAAGCTCACTTGCTGGCTTTAATCTTGCCAAGACGCAAAAAACGTTGCCTCGCGATGATTCGTTATTTTTAAAATTCACTTATTTGGCGATCCTTATTTTTTTGTAGCTAAAGATCGGCGTACCCTGCGTTTTTGCCGTATCAGCCAGATTACTCTGGTGCCTTGCCTGACACGCGCGTCAGACTCACGGTCAAAACACTGTCCTTGGTCGTGTTATAGTCAGCCAAAATTCCTTTCACAACGCCTTGCGAAGGTCCATGTGTTCGGGTTGTTTCTTCATAATTTTGAATCCACGTACTGACCGCATTGAAGCCGAATTCAAACCCTTCAAACACCTGCATGTAAACCGATGAGCGCGGATTGGTTGCGATGATCGTAATCTTCTTGACGCGGCCATTTTCAATCTGCATGGTTAAGTTGATGAGCTCGTCAGCAATTAAAGTCACGGTTCCATTTTCAGCAGTTCGCGGTAACTTATAAGCCGCCAAGCGCATATTAGCGTTATACACCCGCTGAACATAAGCATAACTTCCCAGGTCTTCGTGCATGATTTTCACTGCCCTTCACTTGTGTCAGTCAACAGCTGGCCTACGCATTCTGATCTGCTGCGTCCCGTTATTTAATAGTGTACAATTTATCTTTAAAAAGGAGAAGTAAACAGCTCGGTAGTCAATCCTTAAAGAAAAAGCCGCCTCTTCACTGAGACGACTCTTTCAAATTCTATTTTGTTGGCGTAGTTATGAAATCCAGCATACGGAAGATGGCTAAGCGGTTAGCCTCTGGTGGATCAACGCGCATAATTTCTGCGGCCGTTTGATGTAAAGCGTTATCGTCTAAAGCATAAGCCGCATCGTTAATTGCTATTTCGCGAACATCATCAGCTTGCGGTTCCAGATGAAACTGTAAACCAATTACATGATCACCAAGTAAATAGCCTTGGTTTTTTAACAATTCATTGCTGAATAACAACGTCGCTTCATCCGGAACTTGAAACATTTCTTCGTGCCAATGCAAAGCCAGCAACGAATCTGGTAAACCGGGAATCATATGCGTTTGTAGATGTACAGGCGCCCAACCAACCTCTTTAGCCGGTGCTTTGCTAACTTGATAGCCCATCGTCTTTACGATTTGTTGCGCGCCATAACAAGCACCAAAGATTGGTTTATGCTGGCTCAACAGTGTCTTAATAAGACGACGCTCTGCCTTAATCCAATCAATATCGTCATTTGGGCTCATCGGTCCTCCTAAAACAACCAACAAATCTGTTTCAGAAGCGGTTGGTAATGTGCCGTCAAATTGATAAGGATGGTAAACGTAAAGCTCATGTCCGTAAAAATCTGCCCAAGTCTTAATAGCCCCCGGACCTTCATTGGGAGTGTGTTGCAAAACGTTAATTCTCATTTTAAATCCTTTCACATCTCCGGCAATGTTTGATTTGGGTTTCGCCTGCAATTACCCAAGATGCTTTATCTTAACACTTACTCAGGAAATTTTATATCTCAAAAAGCAAGTGACGAGTTACGCTTACATCTTTGCAGCCAGTACGGTAATCTTTTTTCCATCACACAAGCTACTGTGATTAACGATTAATCGACCGCGCCATCCGCTGAATCGTATGCCGTTCCCCACGAATTGCTTTGCTGACGGCGTATAAATTGTCGACCGGCGACTCAAAACCCCACGCAGAATCGCCGACATGTTGCATATCGACTCCGCAGATTTTGTTGCGAATTGCCATTGCCTGCAACACCCGACTGCCGCTGCCTTCCTGACTAGTACCGATCGCACTCATGACCAAGCCGCCTAACTGATGAACCACTTTCACGACTTCGGTTAAATCGGCTTCGTCAAATCCCGGCACTGAGCCAACTGCTGGTGCTAAAATCACATCGGCTCCTGCTTCGATAAAGTCTTTGGCCGTTTCTGCTGTCATAATCCGTTCATCAACTCCGGAAGCATGCATTTTACCCGCAATAATCAAGCCGCTGAAGTATTGCTTGGCCACGGTAACGCTATGGATAATCGCTTCATTAGTGACCCCCGTGCCCGGATTCCCGGTTAGAACCATGAACTGAAAACCCATTGCTTCTGCTTTTTTGATGACAGCCTCACTTGCGGTACAGCCGGGTAAAATCGCAATCTGTTGTTCCATCATGTTAGGATGATCGCCAATCGGTTCAAGATTAATCCCCACTGGCCGCCCAACCAATTTCTTCAATCGGTCAATGCTCGCTTTGCCATCATGCTTAGGCGCAGCAGCAAGATGCCGTTCACCCGGATAAAGACCGAAAATTTTCGGATCATTCACATCCAACCGGTTACACAAAATCATATCCGCCCCAAAAGCAGCCGCAATTTCAGCCGTCGTAATGCTATCCAGATTCTCTTGCGTCACGATATTTTCACTCACAATTATTCGGCCTTCGCTGGCTTTGATGCTTTCTTTCAACTGCTGCCCATTAAACTGCATGACTTCACTGGTACTGGCACTCAACAATCGCTTCACCATAACTGCAAACCTCCAAATTTATTAAAAAGTTAGTTCAACCTTTGATATCATCATTATACTTCCGCCGCTGCTTCGATTTCGTCTTCGTCAAACATTGATTCATCGACGCCCCAGAACCAGTTAAGAACAAACGAAACAGCTGTTGTTATCAGTAGTCCCATAATAGCCAATATAAAGTTCTGACCACCTGCCGGATTAATGAACTGCGGCAAGCTTAGAATCGATACGGTCACCAGCGAAAAAACTTTGACATGAAAGAGACCAAAGAACAGTCCGCCTATCCCCGAAGCAATGACGGACGGAATAATAGGCTTTTTCATTTTAAGCATCAATCCGTAAACTGCGGGTTCGGTTATTCCAGATGCTGCAATTGAAAATGCTGCAGTTGCAGAAAATGTTTTAACGCTTCTTTTCTTTCCTTTAGCTAGAATCGCTAGTGCCATGCCCAATTCCGCAAAATTCCAGACAGCAAACGCAACCCAAAGAAATGGATCATAACCCAATTTTTTAAGATTAGCGATTGCGACCGGGAAGAATACCCAATGGCTGCCGGTAACGATAAAGAAGCCGATTAACAGGCTAAGCAATGTAATTCCTACCACTGGTGCCTTGTCGTATACCCAAAGTGAACCATTGGCAATGACACTTGCCATCCCTTGTCCTGCTGGTCCAGTGACTAATAAGGTTAACGGTGCCATGATTAAAAATACTGGAAACATCTTCAACAAACCGAACTTGTTCATTAACGGACGGTCGACCATTCTTTCCAGTAGTGATTGAATCCAAACCGTTATCAAAATTGGAATCAAGCTCGTTGAATAATCAACGGCAACTACCGGGAGTCCAAATAAATGAATTGCATCTCCAGAATTAACCATTTTCAAGAAATCTGGCTGCATCATAATTCCTGCCAACATAAGGCTAAGAATGGTATTGGTCTTGAAATAGCGCGATGCTCCATAGGCGACCAGAAACGGCAAGAAATAAAACAGTGAATTTCCCATTAAGTAGAGTAATCGATACGTCTGGCTACCCTGCGTCACGACATGGCTAACGGTGAGTAAATTGAGTAACGCCAAGAACAAACCCGCCATAGCTAGCCCGCCAATAACAGGAGTCAAGGAATTTGAAATGGCATCAAGAATACTATTTAGTAGACGCTTAAAGCTAAAAGTCTCACGTTTTTGATCAAGTTTCTCGGTTTTGTTAACATGCGCCTTGGTATCAACCGATTCACCACCAGTAAACTCTGCATTGATATATTCAAAGACTTTATCTAGATATTCCGGCATCACGACCTGTAATTTGCCATCAGAAGAGAATGCCTTAACAACCCCATCAATCTTGTTGATCTTATCCAGTTCAACCTTAGAATCATCTTTAATGCGCAAGCGCAACCGAGTATAACAGCGAGCAACACTGCCAACATTATTCAGATCACCCATGTTCTTAATCAGATCACGACTGATTTTTTCGTATTTTTCCATCTTTATTCTCCTGATTTTCCATAGCTTCCAGTCAACATGTTCTGAAAACAAGTCATCTCCATCCCAATAGGCAAAACCATAAAAAAACACCCTCGATAGATAATGAAATTAGACGAACCAATTTCATTACATCTTTAGGGTGTTGCCAACTCAATGTCACAAGCCACTATTTGATGATATGAATGATATGAATTAAAAGAAACAGCCGATCAGAGTCTGTAAACGAATAGTCTATATTTTCCTCTAGAAACGTAACAATTCTGCTGACGCTCCGTTTAGCTTCAGGATATTGTGCTTGAAGTTGACGTAAAATCCTCGTTTCCTCCACATTGTCCGTGCTGTCCTTTTGATTGACATGCGTTCTTAACAAAAGATAGTAAAGATGCGTCGCCATGCGTGAGACCGCCAAGTCGCTTTCAGAAAATTTAACGCCATAATCCGCTCCCAAAATCTCATTAACACCCTCAAGAATCTCTAAAGCCTCGGACACAGTCTTGACCGGTTCATCAAGTTGCGAAAGTTCATGCTCAATCAGATGCATGGCAATAAATCCCGCTTCATCATCTGGAAAAGTGACATGACAAGCTGTGTTGATCATTTCCAGCGCTTCTTTCCCCACGCTAAATTCCCGCGAGAAAAAACGCTTGATATCAAACAACATGGGATTACTTACGGCAAGACCTTGCTTTTGTCTCTGAACTGCAAAGTAAATATGATCTGTCAACGGAATTAACAGATGTTCGTGAAAAGCAACGTTAAGGCGTGATTGAGCCATATTGATGAGTGATTCCGTTAATTCAAAGTACTCACGTGGTATTTCACTGGCTAACTCTTTAAACGAGTTTATCCATTGCGAATCACCACGAGAAATCGGAAGAAAGACATGATCATCTTCGCTGGGAGAATACGATCCGCCTCTTTTCAGTCGGAAGCCGATTCCCTTTCCCCAGATAATCTGTTGCCTGTCTTTTCCGTCTGCTACAAGTAGAACATTGTTGTTTAAGACTTGTAAGACTTTCAAAAAAACACACCTTACCAGTAAAAGCTGGAGATTCAGCGACAATATAAAGTAAGCGCTTACTTATCATCAGACTAAACAATCTTTCTTTGTTCGTCAACCCTATAATAATAAGATAACGTTCGTGCTTAGATCCCATCAGCTCAGTAGAGTGTCATAATAAATATACATTTATTTCACATCGTCTTTTAATTATCTTTCCGTATTAATATATTGCTAAACCGCTGTTCTTTGCCATTCTCTTATTTGTCACAATCTAAAAGATGACTCATTAAAAATTTGCTGTCTTAACCAAACTGAGTTCTTCATTTTATACATACGATATTTGCTGAGAACCACTCCACTAATCTGGCTGGCCTATCATTTAGAAATCAATCTTTATATAACAAAAAATCCGAACCTTTATCACCTGCAAAATACTAGGAAGGACCGAGACTCACACTTTTTTTGCAAGTTTTTTTCAAAAAAAATACTGTCATGCACAAGCCTATGGTCACCGCTATTGTGCGAAGAAAAATATATTTCAGTTCCTAGATGCCACCGCGGACTCAAAAAGAGCCACCCTATTCAGAGTGGCATCCCCGCCCGCAAGCAGTTTATTATTTGGTGGTTGTCTTTAGATTTAGCACCAGCTAGAAACACTGGTATAACAATGTTCACAAGCTTTTCCGTGGTTGTCTCGGTGGTTGACTTTGGTTGTCTAAGCGGTTGTTTTTCAATGTTTTGAGATCAACTCCCACAGCCTCGAAACTAACAAAAAGCCGCGACCCACAAGGCTTTATGAGCGCTTGCGAATCGCGGTTAAAGTTCTATTCTGGGTGGTCAGGGGATCGAACCCTGGACCCACGGATTAAGAGTCCGTTGCTCTGCCAGCTGAGCTAACCACCCATTTATTTATGTCTGTCGCGCTTCACGACTTAAATATAATATCATGTACCCCTTACTGGCGCAAGTGTTTTGCGAACTTTTTTGCGAAAAATCGTTCAATTTGGTATTTTAACGCCTTTGGCAGACTTTTCATGACGTATTAACGACCTGATATGAGCCATGCTGACATGCAAAAAGACGGCCGCGGCCGTCTTTTAAAAGTTGTTAGAATAAAACGTGAATGGACTGATTGCTGTTGATCAACTTGATGGCCTTGCCTAGCATCGGGCCAACAGAGATTTGATCGAGTCCTTCGAATTGATGCTTGGGATCGAGTTGAATCGTGTCAGTGATGACGACCTTCTTCAATCCTAGATGTTTGATCCGATCAACGGCCCCGCGTGAAAAGACGCCGTGAGTAGCAGCTGCATAAACATCTAGTGCACCAGCTGCACTTAAGGCTTTGTAGGAGTCAACGATTCGATCACCTGTATCAATCAGGTCATCAATCACAATGGCGTGCATCCCTTCAACGTTACCGATCACGCCGATGTGTTCCTGATCACGTTTGTCGACAATCGCAATTGGCGTATGTAGTTCTTCTGCCAATGCTCGCGCCTGTTTGGTTCCGCTATGATCAGGGGCGATGACGACCACATTATCGCCAAGATTCAGCTTTCTGAAGTAGTCGCCGATTAACCGGTGGGCTTTCAGATGGTCAACTGGAATGTCAAAGAATCCCTGAATCTGGTCGGCATGCAGTTCAACCGCCACAATCCGATCGACTCCATCCATTTCCAACATATTGGCGACCAGTTTTGCAGTAATCGGTTCGCGTGATCGTGCTTTGCGGTCAGCACGCGCATAGCCATAGTATGAAATGACCACGTTAATATGGTGTGCACTTGCGCGACGCAATGCATCCACCATGATCATGAGCTCCATGAAGTTTTCATTCACTGGATCAGAGACCGATTGGATGACATAAACATCAGCACCACGAACACTTTCCGGCAGCTCGATTTGAACTTCTCCATCGGCAAAATGATTCACTCGAGCGGGCGATAACGGTAAACCCACTTCGGCCGCAATCTTTTCCGCGAGTGGTCGATTGCCATTGAGACTGAATAATTTTAATTCGTGCATCGATTTCTCCCTTTTTCACATTTAACGGTTTGCAATGTTATTATACGAGATAAATCGAGAAATTGCGACTGGTTATGCAATGAGTTAAAGTAATAACAGAATATTTGCAGATTCATAAGCAAGGCTTCGGCAATCGTCCGCTTTAGCATTTGCCATGCTTTGATCCAACTGCAAGACTAGGAAATGGGAGGTTCTTTATCATGAAACAAAGCCATTTGATCGGCCTTGCAACCCCACTGTTGTTGTCAGCGGGCACTTTAGCAACTGCTGAGCGTTTTTACCAATATGCATTTCGGCGAATCAATTACATTCCTGATGCCCGTAGCTCCATGCAAAAATACGCCTCATCATATTACCGTCATGTCCACTGGGTTGAAAGTCAGCAGCATATTGAAGCCTGGCATATGACAGCACCGGATAATCAGCGGCTTGAAGCACTTTGGCTGCCGCATCCCGGTAGTCAAAAAGCGGTGATTATCGGTCACGGTTATAAAGGCACCGGGATTACCATGAGTAACTTTGCACACATGTTTTACGACTTGGGCTTCAATGTGTTGTTGCCTGACGATCGTGGCCATGGTGAGTCCGATGGCGAGTACATCAGTTTTGGCTGGTTGGATCGGCTTGATTACCTTGGCTGGCTGCAACGCATTCTTGACCGGCTTGGTAACGATGCCCAGTTATTGCTGTTTGGCACGAGCATGGGTGGCGCCACGGTTTCATTGGTCGCAGGCGAGCCGAGTTTGCCGAAACAGGTCAAGGCCGTAATTGAAGATTGCGGGTACACGGATGTTGAAACGGAACTGGCTTATCTTTTAAAGAAGCAATTCCACCTTCCACCGTTGCCACTGGTACCATTAGCCAGCTTCATCAATTATCGGCGCTTAGGTTATCCTCTCCGCGTGGTCAACGTCCGTCAGGCTTTAACGCGAAACCGCCTGCCATTACTAGTCATCCACGGCGCTGAAGATGTTTATGTGCCAACCAAAATGGGCCGCGAAAATTACGCTGCCTCCGCTGGTCCCAAAGCGCTCTGGATTGTCCCGGGTGCGGCCCACGCCGAAACTTACTGGATTAACCCCGCGGCCTATCAAGCGCACGTGAAGCGATTTTTGGATATTTTCTTTTAGCGCTAGCAGTCCCAATAATAGCCATCATATGGCAGCTAAGTTTCATTGCCGTTTCCTCCGCGTAGCCTTCAAACTGCGCGGTTTTTTTAATCTAAAAAGACTCAGATCGCCTCTGAGTCTTTTTAGATCGCCGGATGAGCGGCTGCTATGACCGCCACTTCCGCAGACTATTCAAATTCGTTTTCTTCAGCTTGATCTTGCTGCTTGCTTAACGCATCAAACGTCCGCAGCATCTCCAAGTTCGTCTCAATACTTTCCGGCCATTCCCAATGTTGAACATTAAACACATGCTTGAGGTGCGGCCCCGCACTTGCCGGCCATAGCTTCGTTGTATAGGTGACGTGATTAGCATCAAACACTTTCAACAACGCTTGGCTTTGCAAGTAAAAGCTGTCATTTTGCCCGCCAATCAACATAAACGGCGGCAGGTCCAAGCCTTTGACAACCTGCGAGAAATTCAGGTGATCGGCCAGCGCCTGATCGCCGCCGCTTAACTTGTCCAGATAAAACGCGGCCATATCGCTCATGTCACCGGCTGCTTCGGGAAGCTTACTTGGCTCAGCGACTGGACAAACCAGCGCTACTAGGGTGAAGTTGAAATTAACCCGACTCACGCCAAAGAGTTCCTGTAACTCCGCACTCTGCTGGATGCAGGCAACCAAGGACGCCAGGTGGCCGCCAGCTGAATCCCCGGTCAAAAGCACATGGTCAAGGTCAAATCCGCGTTGAGGGCCAAAATGCGATAACCAGCGCAGACTAGCAAAGATGTCTTGAATCTGGCCGCGTAAATCAACATCCGGTAACAACCGATAGCCCATACCCATCACTGCGTATCCTTGACTAGCCAAATAGCGGCAATAATTACGATTCAAATTACGATCACCATAAAACCACCCGCCACCATGAATATCGATGACGGTCGGCATGGTTGCGTTGCGTCTTTTGGCCGGATAGTACAGGTTCAGGGTTTGCTGCGGATCAGCCGACTGTTCGTACCGATATTCCGTCTCCCAATGAACATCTTCCGGTACCCGTTCATCCGCGTACCGTGCCTTATCCCGAGCAGCCGTTTGCGCCCAGCTCGCTTGAACCTTTGCCAACATTGCCTCTTCATCTGCCATTAACGAATGCCTCCATTTCCTCGTGTTAACGAATCGTGTTAAAAGGTTATTCCTATATTAACGCAAAAAGACTGCCGGTGCGTCTTCCGACAGTCTAATCGTTTGATTTTAAGCCCGTTTTTTAACGATCCTTGGATTTAACACTTGCTTCAACTTCATCAATCAAAGCAGCATCTTTTAACCCGGTTACTTCTTTAATGACGTCTACCAATGGCTGATCCTTGAGCATCGCCTGAAGTTTAACGGCTTCGGCATCATTAGGTTCAACATAATGGAACATCATGCCAACCGTATCCATCAAGACGCTGTAATCCAAACCGCGTTCCTTCAGTTCCCGAATCGGTCGGATGAAGCGTTCGTTGTAGCCAAGCTTACGAATTGGCGTCCGGGCAACTCGCGAAATATCATCGGAAATATATGGGTTCTGGAACCGTTGCAAGACCCGATTTTGATAAGTTTCGAGTTCCTTTTCGTCAAAGTTCTTGAATTCAGCTAAAAGCAGTGAGCGGGTTTCGGCAAGCGCACCCTTGGCCTGATTGAAGACTTTAGGATCCTTGATGGCTTCACCGATCGTGCTGTAGCCCAGGTACTTGCCGGTGTAAGCCGTGGTTGCGTGGCCAGTGTTGACTGAGAAGAGCTTGCGTTCAATGTATGGTTCGAGATCAGGCACATAGTCGACACTCTTAAGCTTCAGATCATGGTTCTTCATCTGACTTTCGTCAACAACCCATTCTTTGAAGTCTTCAACACTAACTGCTAATGGATCATCATGTTTTTGCTGCGGGACAATGCGATCAACCGCTGCATTAGGGAAGCCAACGTACGTGTCAGCAAAGGTCTTGCCGGCGTCATCAAGATGTTCATAAACGCTCTTCTTCAGCGACTGTGATCCGCCAATCATGTTCTCACACGCAATCACGTCTAATGGTTGGTGGTTGTTAGCGGCCGCGCGTGCTTGCAAACCTTGAGCAATCAGCGGCGCAATGATCGGGAGAATCTTCGGGCCAATCGCCGTCGTAACCAAGTCTGCCTGGGCAATAGCTTTCACTACTGCCTCAGGATCCTTGGCGTTATTCAACCCATCAACATTGTCCACATGAATTTTCTTTTCACCTGGGGCGGCCAAAGTGATGGTGTATTCCCCGCGCTGATTTAACGCATTGATAATCGTCTCGTTAACATCGACAAAATTGATTTTGAATCCATTAGCGGCAAGCGTTTCACCGATAAAGCCGCGACCAATATTACCTGCACCAAAATGTACTGCTTCCATCATGATTTATTCAACTTCCTTCAGTAAATTGACGATTTCTTCCGGCGTTTGTGCGTCGGCCAGTTTTTGAACATTTTCAACATCACTACAATAAAGCGCAATTTGTGAGAGTAGTTTGAGATGCTCGCCGTTTAATCCGGCAATGCCGAATACAACGGTGACGAGATTCTCATCAGCCGGATCATCCGACCAATCAACCCCCCACGGATATTGAACGACCGAAATACCGGTCTTTTTAATATATTTCATGCCGTCTTCAGTGCCATGGGGAATTGCAATAAAGTTACCCATATACACTGAAACGTCACGATTACGATCAATCATTGAATCAATATAACCCGGTTCAACGTTGCCATTGTCGACCAAGAGTTGGCCGGCCTGACGAATGGCTTCTTCCCTGGTCTTGGCTTCTTGACCAAGTTTGATCGTCTTTACGTCAAGTCCTTTCATCATGTCACCTTCGATCAATTTTTTGAATTTCGTGCATAAAGACTTCTGTCATCGCTTGATATAACTGACTATAGTGGCCTTTTCCAAAAAGCTGTATGTCCGCTGGTGAGGCAACTAGCTTGGCGCTAACTGCACTCAGGAGGGTCAATGTTTCTTGTGGAACAGGATTCGGCGTCAGCAACAGGAGAATCCGCTGCAGTTGGATCGTGCCCATGTCCATTGCCGCTAAAGGTATCGCTGTTTTGAGATCAAACGCCCCGATATATGGGGTTGAGACACCGCGACTACTCGTGTGAATCATTGCTAAACCTGTATTCGGGATGCCAACCGGCGCTAATTCCAATCTTTTTAACAGTGCTTCTTTGACAATTGGCGGTTCAACGACAACGGTCGGTAACTGGGCAAGCATCGCATCGATAGCAGCAGCAATCGTGGTGACCGGCTCATTCAAGTCGTTGACGGCAAAGTGTTGTAATAGCCCATCTGCTGCCATCACCATGGTTTTTAGGCTCTCAAAGGCGGTAACTGTTTGGTCCAGTGACGGTTGATTCAACGGCCGCACTTGTTTAGGTGTGGCGCGTTGAACAAGCCGGCGCACTTCCGCTATTTCCTCGCGTCCCAATATCGGCGTAATCACCAAGTACTGATGCTTAAACCCCGGCAGCGGCATGGTAGCAAGTACCAGATCGTAATGTTCAAGTTGTTGTTCCGGTAAATCACTCACCTGAACAATCTTAATCTTACGGATTTCCGGTACCTGCACACGCAACTTTCCAGCAATCAAGCTGCCGGTTCCGGGTCCATCACTAGTAACCAATAGTACGGCAACGGGCTTTTCTGCCGGCGCGTGATCCAAAACCGAAGCAAAGTATAAAACCAGATAGGCAAGCGCATCGCCAGTGAAGGCTCCTTGGCCGAAAACATGGTCAGCCGCCTTTTGAACCGCTTGGTAAAGTTCAGGATAATCATCTTGCAAATGAGCAAGTACGGGATTGGTCATCGTGACACCAGACAGCCAATCCCCTCCAGCCGTTCGTTGAACATGAGCCAGTAATGAGGAATAAAGCTGTGGGTTCCCGGAAAATTTCCCGGGAAATGATCGGGCTACTTCCCGAATAAGATCCTGAACTTCAAGGTTGATGGTTAAATCAAATTGATCAACCGGTTCACCTGCCAACCCGCCGCGAATATTACTCAGTTCGATGGCAAGGAATTGATAATCACCGACACGTACTTTTTCGCGGATTGTCGAATCCATCTCGGCTAGGAATTGCAGCGCCAGTTGTTGATCCTGAAACAGTCGTTCCTGATCAAAATGCTGCTGCGGTTTAACGTGATGGTTCTCACGCAATCTTCGTGTATTAATTGCAACCGTTAGTAGCACTGCTTTACGTTGATTGTCATTTAGATCCGCTAAAGCTTTAATCTGAGACAGTGCGGTGTTAGCAGCAAGTAATTCTTCTTGCGGTAACCGTTCAATGAAATAGTTCGTCACCGGATCAAAGTCTTGCTGCGGATCGTTTAGGAAGCGAAAGAACACATACGGATTAATTTCAGCATTCAAGACGCCGACCAGAACCCGGCGAATATCACCTTCTTGTCCTTCGATCCAGATACCAGCTGCTTTTTGCCGATTCAGCTTGAGATGATATTCATTTAACGCCGGTTCGAGAATATCCAGATCTTGCTTAATCGTCGTAATGCTGACATCTACCGCATCAGCTAAGGTTGTCATCGTCAAAGTTTCATCCGTTGTCAGCAACATCAGTGTTAGCGCACTCTGCCGCTGACTGGGATCAAAGGTGAGATCTTGCCGTTGATGTGACAAGGCTGCAGATAAACTAGCTAAATCAGCGGCTGCTCCCACAATCCGGTATGAGCTGCCATTGCCTTTGTCCAACTTTAAATTCACCGTTGCGATATCATGTTCCAGTTGCGAAAGTTCACGGTAAATGGTCCGGCGGCTGACACCCAGCTGTCGCTCCAGCTCGTCGCGGCTTATGCCGGCGGGCTGACTCATCATCAGTCTGATCATTTCCTGTTCACGATTCGTTAGTAACATGTTTTTCGCCCCAGACGGCCGCAACTCGACCTCGCTTATTTCAATTTCTCAATAAGTTTATCATAGTTCGTCGCGTTCAAAAGACCATCCACGGTATAGACTTGAACATTGGCAAATTGTAATTTAACACGCCGGGCAGTTTCTTTCGATGCGATGATTAAGACATGATCCTTATCATCAATCTCACCGATCGCAACATTACGAACCTTGACGTCTTTGTTGAGTTTTCGCAACTCAGAGCGGAATGTTGCTTGTGCCATAGTTGCCGAGCCGATATTTTGATCATGATGCAGGAAGTCTACTTCTGTAATCTTATCGAAGGCGATATCGTTAAGCTCGTCTTCCGGTGTTTCCTGCTTAGCTTTTGGCGTTTCTTTGGTTGTGGTTTCATCTGTCCCGCCAACCGCTTCAGCCTTCAAACTAGCAATGATCTCATCATACTTAGGACTATTCAAGAAGTTCTCAACAGCGACGTGTGCTGCATCAGGTGTTTGTTTCTTAGCCCGATCAGCTAATTCTTCTTGCGTCACAACTAAGAGTCCCGGTTTATCCTGCAAGTTGCTAATGGCCGTGTTGGTAACCGACAGATCCAAACCAGCCTTTTTGACTTTATCGCGCAGAATTGAAGCACCCATAGCACTGGAGCCCATGCCGGCATCGCAAGCAAAGATAATTTGCTTAATGCCTTTAGCCTGGCTCATGACATCTTTAGCAGCAGCCACATCCTGACCTTTAGCTTCAGCTTTCATCGACTTCATCTTCGCTTCACTGGCTGCCAACTCATCGCCAGTACCCTTATCGCGGCGCAAGATGAATGCCGAAATCAGGAAGGAAACGGCAGTGGCACCAGTAACCCCAACGATTAAGCCGATATAGTTTCCGATATCAACCGGTGACATCGCGAGCAACGATAGGATGGAGCCGGGAGATGGCGAACTCTTTAAGCCAACATTGAAGATTGAGAACAAGGTCGTCCCAGTCACACCACCAGCCATAACTGACAGGAACAATGCCGGTTTCATTAGAACATATGGGAAGTAAATTTCGTGAATCCCACCTAAGAAATGAATGATGATGGCTGAAGGTGCAGAACCTTTGGCCGCACCCTTACCGAATAAGGCAAATGCAAGCAAGACACCAAGCCCCGGACCCGGATCAGGTTCAAGCAGGAACAGGATGGACTTACCATGTTCGGCTGCTGCCTGAATCCCAAGCGGTGTTAAGATCCCTTGATTGATCGCATTATTTAGAAACAGGATCTTAGCTGGTTCAATAAAAATATTTGCTAACCATAACAGACCATGATTGATAATCCAATCAACGCCGGCTGCCATTGCGTTAGTCAAGCCGGAAATGATCGGTCCCATTAAGAAGAAGCCAACAATTGCTAATAGCATCCCGATAATGCCGGCACTGAAGTTATTGACCAGCATTTCAAAACCTTGGCGAATCTTGTCTTGGACCCGATCGTCCCATTTCTTAATACACCAGCCGCCTAGTGGGCCCATCACCATTGCCCCAATGAACATTGGGACATTGGTTCCGACAATAACCCCCATTGCAGCAATGGCGCCAACAACGCCGCCACGGTGACCTGCTACCATTGAACCGCCGGAAAAAGCGATGAGCAATGGTAATAGGTAAGTGACCATTGGCGTGATCATTTTTGCTAGTTGCGCATTTGGCAGCCAGCCACCTTTAAGGAAGATGGCAGTAATGAGGCCCCAAGCAATAAAGGCGCCGATGTTAGGTAACACCATCCCGGAAAGCTTGGTCCCGAATGATTGCATACCGGCCTTCAGATTGAATTTCTTCTTCTCTGTTGCCGGCGTGTTTGCTGATTTAGCTTCCAAAGCAAACACTCTCCTTTCGCTTGTTTACGAAGATTATTGTAACCGCTTTATGTAATCGCTGACAAAAGCTACTTTGGCACAGTTAGTTGTGCCAAATATTCAGCATCAATCCCATCAGCACTATTTGTGGGTCAAAATCATACGTATCAGATAGTAACAGTGTTCGTTATCTGTTTCACAAGTTATCTAAACCTTGACGCTGTTGCTCGCCTTCAATTAAATCCTGTGAATTGCTTTTTGAAAAAGAAAGATCAGTTTCTACCATATAAGTCAGGAACATCTCAGTGCTAGTTCAACTGCCAGCGTTAATCATAAAGCCACGCTCATTCGTGATTCGGTTTACAATGTGACGGCGATTTAGTCACAGCGCCGGATTTTTAAAAGAATTCAAATTAGGTATAGACCATTGTTGACACCGCCATTTTATGGTGTTATATTGGACTAGACCAGATAAGGGGGATATCAATCATGGATGTTAAAGTTTTTGATAATGATACAGAAGCAGGAAAATACGCATTTGACTTGATTAAGCAAGGCATGGACAACGGTGCCAAGGTGCTTGGTTTGGCTACTGGCAGCACACCGGTCACCATGTATCAGGCAATGGTAAACAGTGACGTTGATTTCAGTAACATGACCTCGGTTAACTTGGATGAATACGTGGGCATGTCACCGGACAATGATCAAAGTTACCATTACTTCATGAAGAGCCATCTTTTTGATAAGAAGCCGTTTAAGGAAACCTTCGTGCCAAACGGTCTTGCCAAGGATCCAGAAGAAGAAACCAAGCGTTATAACAAAGTGATTGCCGATCACCCAATTGACATTCAAGTCTTGGGTATTGGCCGCAATGGTCACATTGGCTTCAACGAACCAGGCTCACCATTTGATGCCGAAACCCGGAAAGTACCTTTAACCCAAAGCACCATTGACGCCAACGCCCGCTTCTTTGAAAACGAAAACGACGTACCGCGCTATGCTTACTCCATGGGTATTGGCTCCATCATGAAGAGCAAAAAGATCTTGCTTTTGGCATTTGGCGAAAATAAGGCCGATGCGGTTCAAAAGATGATCGAAGGCCCTGTTACCAACGACGTGCCAGCATCTATTTTGCAAAAGCATCCAGATGTTGTCGTTATCTTGGACAAGGCTGCGGCAAGTAAGTTAAGCCACAAATAATCAGCCATTCAGTACCATTTAATGGCGTGAGCGGCCACATTAGTTTGCGCAGGTAAACATTAAAAACTCGACCCTGGAAAATTTTATCTGGGGTCGAATTTTGTTTCTGCTTCATTAATAGGAAGTTGCTGATTCTCAGCGTCCTAAATCACCACGCTGAATTGTCTGTCTGCGCGGCTTTTGTGTAAGCGGTTTGATTGTTTACCCGCCCAGGCTCACACCTAGGCAGATCCATGGTAGAATGAGGCCATCATCTTAATTTATATATGGAGGAAACTATGTACAAAGCTGTTGTCTTTTTTGATTTAGACAAAACCCTGCTGAATGATGAAAAACAGGTCCCGCCGGAAAATGTTGCTGCACTAAAAGCGCTCGAAGCCAACCATGTCTTGCCTGTCATTGCTACTGGCCGCAACTACTACGAACTCGATGACATCATGGCCGTTACCGGTGTTCGAAGCGCCATTGCAGCAAATGGTGGTGATATTTTCCTGGAAGGCGAGCATATTTTCCAAAGCGTGATCGGTGAGCCGCAACTGACACGGTTTCTTAATGCTAGTGCTGCCCGCAATATTCAGGTCGCGATGTATACAAGTGACCAGTCAGCCTTAACGGGACACAATGAGTTGACCACTGATAATTACGCTCAGGTGCGGCAAACCCCGCCGCCGATTAAGCCCGATTTTTACAAACATGAAGCCGTCTGCATGCTACTAATGTTTGTACCTTGGACCGATGCCGGCGATCAAGTCGGGCAACAATTCATTCAGGATTTTCCGGAAATGACCTTCTACCGTAACTCACATTACACCTTTGATGTCGTTAATCGCGGCATTTCTAAAGGTACCGGCATGAACATCTTGCTGAATCAACCCGCACTGCGCGATATTCCTACCTACGCATTCGGTGACGGGTATAACGACATTCCCCTCTTGCAGGCAGCCGATACCGGGATCGCGATGGGCAATGCTTATCCTAAAGTGGCTGCCGCTGCTGACTATCAAACCGATGACTACCGTAGTCATGGCATTCCCAATGCACTCGCGCATTTCAACTTGATTTAATCCGGTTTTAACCTCATCGGCCACATGCGGTGAGGTTTTTTGGTTCTTCTCAGCCATCATTTAACCAAATTTCCGGTTGACTATTCGAACAAATGTTCCCATAATAAAAACTGGTATTCAGTCGTGAAAATATTTTTATTTTTGACGGCAGATCATTGATATATCAGCATTTCTGCAACTTCCTATAACGTGTTCACAGGGTAAAGTCAAGACCGCAACTGCGCGATTTTTCTGCTATACTCAAAGCATGTTGCACGTTATTTGGGCGTGGTCGTATCACCGATCAGTAACGCTGCAACATCGATAAATCTGCTGATGGAGGGGTCTCGTTATGTTAGAACAATCGACAATGCATCCTGTGGTTTGGATCAATCAACATACTTATATCAGTATCGTTAAGAATGCGGACTACAATTTAGAAGTTTGGGAGATTACCGCCGAAAATCGGCAGCATCGGATGGCCCGGATGAACTACAAATATCATCGCGATAATTTCGCCGGGTTTATCTATCGGCTCTTTCCGCAGATCGATCTCATTCAAATTCACAATATTCAAAAGAAGCTCAATCCCTATTTTGATTTAGAAGTTTAGAGGTGTTCACATGGATAGTCTGGTTTTGCAACTGTTAATCATGGTCGTAGTCGCCTTGGTCATGACGTTAACGATTATTATTGCGGAATGGCGCACTAAGACGTTCAAAACATGGCAGATTAGCGTTCAATCCGTGGTTGCGGTGTTGTTATTAGCCATCGGTATCAGTTTGCTGACGGTTCGCTGATTTAGAAAACCTGATTGCGATGCTGCCAAGTATGGCATTACAATCTGCTTGGTATCTATCGAATGTCACAACGCCCAGTGATATTTTGACAACTTAGCCGACCTACCGACTGCCACTGAAAAGCACGCCTAAGAAAGAAACCAGCATTAATAATGCTATGTACATCCTGCTAAGCTAATCGGCTTTCGAGAAGACGTATCTTGTCACTCGAAGGTCGATTTTCATATTCATGCCCTATTTAGGTGCTTACTTTAAAAAATAGTCGTTATTTGCGGTAACATTTAAACTTCTATGATAAAATTAAGCAAAAATCACAAGGGGGGGCGTTTGTATGCATCATTTGGAAATCCCTGCTTCGATCGCACAACAGTTGGTTGATGGTTTAATGGGCGGCTATAAGGATTACCTTGCTGAGCGTAAGCAGAAACAGCAGTCTTTGACTATTAGCGGTGCGTTTGCCTGGACCCGGAGCAATTTCATCGACTCTAAGATTAGCGAACTAGTCAGTAAGGAACCTTCAATTAGTAGTCAACCTGATAAGGCCGGATACGCTTGGGAATACATTCAATTTATCCACGAACAAAGCAATCATCGCTCATTGATCATTGTTAAAAATGCGCGGCAGCTAAAGCGTCGATTCAATAATACGACGATTGTAGACAAAAATAATTATCTTTATCAGTTAGCCGGCATCAATAATGAATTGAGTGCAGCCGGCTTACTAAGCAGTCGGCAAACTAATGGCGTCATTCAGCTGGAACTAGCTTTGCCTGGTACCAACAATGCTGTTGTAAGTCTCATGAATCAAACAGCTCAAAAATCATCACCGTTCTCAAAGTTCTACATTGTGACTTACGCGGTAGATAACAACAGCAAGATGATTAAGCATATTGAACTAACGATGCCGAATCAAACCGAAATGACTTTGAAACCCATTCAAGACTTGACCCCTTTAATCAAACAAAGTCCATTCCAGATCAGCCTTGAGGAAGTTGAGCCGATTCAGTCTGATCAGGTGCCAGATGCAGCATATGAACAAAATACCCTGTTTGGCTACGAAATTAATGCTGATCCGGAAACAGAAATGGAGGCAGACGCTGAATAGCGGCAATTAATATGTTTATTGGTTCAAAACTCCAGGCCCTACGAGAATTAAACGGCTATACACGTAAAGAATTGAGTGATGTCATTGGCGTCACCCAGCAGGCTGTCTGGCAATACGAAAACGACAATGCCATGCCGAAAATAGAAATTCTAAACACATTTCAAAAAATTTTTAACGTCGAAATGCTCTTTTTAATAAGCGGGAGCGCCCCGAAACACGTTGTCCATGAAGAAAAAATAGCCTTCAGAACATCTGACCATTCAAGTCGCAAAAAGACTAAATTAGAAGCACGCTACTTAGACTTTGCCGATGACCTGACAAGTTATTTTGAACAGTTCGTCCGCACCAGCCCCACCGGATTTGATCAGCTTCAAAAACTGGTCCATCAGTTGGTACTAAATCAGCATGAGCTGTCATCAATTCGCAAAGTGGCAAAAGTAGCACGAAATTTTTTAAAACTTCAGGATAATCATGACTTAATGGCCAAGCTTGAACAAATAGGCATTTATATCGTTGAAAAAGATCTCGGCAGTGATATTGATGCCTATTCAACGATTGCTGACAGCGGCCGTGCCTGGATTGTACTGGGTTCCATCAAGAAATCAGCAGTTCGGCGTAATTTTGATCTTGCCCACGAATTAGGTCATTTACTGCTCCACACGACGCTTGATTTCGATGAATTAACCACCTCCGAATATAAGCAAATTGAGCACGAAGCCCACACATTTGCCGCTGAATTACTTCTGCCACTTGAAGACTTTACAAATGATTTCAAGGCGCTGTATCGCCGTTCAAATCCTGATTATTACCTTGACTTAAAACGTAAATATCAGGTTTCAATTGTTGCGATGGCCATGCACGCCTATGATCTTGGGCTGATGAGTTATCAAGAACAACGCTATTTCTTTGGACAACGCAATAAAAAAGGATATCGGTTGATGGAACCTCTAGATGATCAGTTGATCCCAGTTCGCCCCGGAAAATTGCGTGCTTTGATCACACTGTTGTTTAATCAGCATATACTAACGCTCAATGATTTTTATCAAAGACTACATGTCCGACCTACATTTGTCACCCGCCTTTTTGCTCTGGATAGTAACTTTTTTGAGAAATATCAGCCACAGCATCAGTATGTGAATCACCATAATATTATTGCGTTCCCGCAGTCTTTCAATAGAAATTCAAGCATTTAATCTGCCATGTTTGGGTGATTGTCATCATCCCTAACCAATTAAAAACGAGTGAGTCTCTGGAGAATAAAAAACGGAGATTCACTCGTTTTTGGTTTCACGTGGAACTTTTTCAAAAAAATCTTAACATCCGGTTTTTAGCGAAATCTGTTATTTCATCCATCAACTTGAAGTCAAAACTCAATTGGCATAGTCGAACTGGTGCCAGTGTTTGCCCCTGTATATTCTTATGATTTTATAAACGTTTTTATCATCACGAGCTAGTTTCTTAATCAACCAAGCATCATGAACTTCACAAAGTTTATGGTTGGACGTTAACCAATTCAATCCGTATACTGACACCAACAGCACGGTGACGAAATACGTTTTCACGGAGGCAGCATGATGAAAAACAGACAGAACAAGCATAAAGGCATCTCACAACGACTGGTCATTATCGGAATCGGCGTTTTGGCAGTCATCGTTGTTACGATTATCTTTTTCGTAACTCAGCAGAAGCAAACAAAACCGACAACTGCGCCGGCTACCCTCACGACTTATCAGGTCAAACGCCATGAGTTGCGGTTATCCGGCCAGGTACAAGCTGTCCGTTCGCAAAAGATCGATATTCCAGAAGGCACCGTCCAAAATCTCACCGTCAAAAACGGGGACACGGTCGCGGAAGGCCAACAGTTATTGACGGTCTATCATCCCGACGTCCAGCAAAAGATTACCACTGCCACGCAATCACTCGCAAAACAGCAACGCAGCCAAAAGCAATTAGATGACCAAATTAACCAACTGAAAACATCGCTGAATCAACTGGCTGCAGACGATCCACAAAAATCCGAGATTCAGTCACAACTCACGGAAGCCCAAAATAGTCGCCAGGATGCAGCTGCAAGTGTTGATCAAGCCACACAGGAGCTGAATCAATTGCAGCAGGATCTAAACACCGCCGTTAAAGCGCCTTTTGCCGGCCGCTTATATTTCGACTATCAATCAAACGGCAGTCAAAGCATCACGGAAACCTCTTCAGACATGGAGGCAGTCGGCGAAGTGTCCGAATTTGATTACAATGATGTCAAAGTGGGACAAAGCGCTACCGTCCAGGCACTTTCAACGAAGACGAAACAAACAACGGCGATTGATTTTATTAGTAGTGATCCCGCCAAATCCAGTAAGCCGAATCTGGCTAAATATGAAGTGACGGCCAAACTGGATCAAGGCTTCCTCAATGGTCAGTCTGTCAGCATCATCTTGCCATTAGGCGGCCTCGAGATCCCTAAAACCGCTGTCCGCCAAGGTGCTGTCTATAAAGTCGTCAATGGTCGTGCTGTCCGGACCAAGATCACTTATACCAAAAAAGACAACATGTATGAAGTGACTGAAGGTCTCGACAGCGGCGATCGCATCCTCCAAAGTCCGACCAAGTCAATCAAAAACGGAGCGAAGGTGACTGTCGATGATTGACCTTCAAAATGTCAATAAGAGCTACGGCCAAGGTGATACCGCTTTTCACGTTCTCAAGGATATTAATCTGCACATCGACCAAGGCGAGTTTGTCGCGATCATGGGGCCTTCCGGATCCGGAAAGACAACACTGATCAACATCATTGGATTTCTTGATACGGCATTTGAGGGCAAGTATCTTTTTGAAGACGAAAATGTCGCCAACTTCAATGCCACAACCGCTTCACATATGCGCAATCGTAATGTTGGCTTTGTTTTCCAAAACTTCAGTCTGATCCATAATCTGAATATATTTGAAAATGTCCTCATTCCTCTAAGTTATGGTGGTAAGCGCCGATCAGAGGTTAAAGGACGAATCGCCGAGCTGCTTGATTCGGTTGGCCTTCCGGGAGTTGAAAATAAGCTGCCGCGCAATTTATCCGGTGGCCAGCAGCAACGTGTGGCCATTGCCCGAGCGCTGGCGAATTCGCCGCAATTTCTGATTGCCGATGAACCAACCGGCGCTTTAGACAGCCATACTTCAGAAGATATTATGCAACTTTTCAAAAAACTGCACCGACAAGGCGGTACGATCATTATGGTCACCCATGATGAACATGTGGCGCTGGAAAGTGACCGTATGATCAAGGTCTTGGATGGCCAGATCATCAGTGACACGGAGGTGGCCCATGCGACTAACTGAGCTGATTCGAATTTCTTTTCGCGCATTGGCAGCTAACAAACGGCGCAGTTTCCTGACCATGCTGGGGATTATCATCGGTATTGCCTCAGTGGTGACCATCTTGTCGTTAGGTAACGGCATTAAAGCGGCGACGGTTAAAAACCTGCAAGCAGATACGCAGGGACAACAAACTGCCGAAATCACCTTCAATCCCAACAGCAGCGGTGACGCCGATGCAGGCTTTAAGGAAAGCGATGTCGCCCTTGCCAAGCAAACCGCACCGGATAAAATCCAAAAAGTCGTCATCAAACATGAAAAAGAACGTCTGCAAGTCATGGGGCAATTAGCAAATGCCGACACCACCATGTCAGTGACTTTAGTGAATAAAACCAAACCCAACGTTTCGCTTATCGCCGGATCCGGTTTTAATCAGGATTCCTTACAAGCAGACGGTCAGGACGCCTTGATTTCCAAGAATCTGGCCAAAAAGATTTTCCATGGTAATTCTGCCGCCTTACATTCTTCACTAATTCTAGGCACTAAAAGCTACAATATCGCAGGGGTTTTCAGCCCACCCAAGTCTAATTATTCGGCATTAGACGTCGAAGTTCTGGTTCCGGAAAAAGCCTATCGCGCCGGTCAGCTTTCACAAGAAGGACGCAAACTTGCCATCACCTACAAACGCGGCAGTGATGTCGGCCAACTGACCAAAAATGTCGTGAAGCAGTTAAAGAAATCCGGCAGTGAACATCGCAGCGGCAGCTATGAATACTTCGATTACGGCGAACTGCTTAAGGGAATCGGTAACGTCATCAGCGGCTTAACCTTGTTTGTCAGCGCCATTGCCGGAATTTCCCTTTTGATTGCCGGTGTCGGCGTCATGAACATGATGTACATCTCGGCCTCAGAACGTTCGCAGGAAATCGGGATCAGAATGGCAGTCGGTGCTACACCGGCCGAAATTATGAAACAGTTTCTGCTAGAGTCCGTCATGTTAACACTAACCGGTGGCATCATCGGTCTACTTGTCGGGGCCATGGATGCGTGGCTCATCGCCATGTTCCTACCCTTCAAACCGGTTGTCACGGTTGGCTCGATTGTCGGAACCTTTGCGATTTCCAGCATCGTCGGGATCGTCTTCGGCTTGCTACCGGCAAAAAGTGCGGCTAACAAGAATTTGATTGATATTTTGAAATCGTAGCGTTTAGATGGCCGCTAGAAACTTACCAAACAAAATGAAAACTGCATAACGAAACCGTCGCGCAAAAGTCGCGACGGTTTTTGCTATCATGACCAAGATAGCTCATGGCAGATAACGATGTGGGTTATAATCAGAACACGTCCAACCTAAAGGAGATATCCATGGCGCTTTATCTTTTTCTCAGCTTATTAATTATCGTGTTACTGATTCTGACATTGCTACAGTATCTCAACACCAACCGCATCGTTGATCAACAGCTCACACAGCACAAAATGATGTTTCCCAATCAAATTCGCAGGTCTCGCAGTGTTTACATGCGCGGTATTTTTCGCGCTAACCATCGACAGCGCAACTTGCGCACTACTGCCATCGTCTCGGATATCCTCGCTGCCATCTGCTTAGTCAACGCCATCGTTGTTCACTTTCAACCTGATTCAACGGTTAGCTTGGGAAATTCGTTACTTCGCGATCAAGCGCTCCATGTTTCTTCACAGCTCAATACAACCATTCAAAACACTTCTTTGCTGATCGGCATGTTACTGGCACTGGTGAGTCGAATCGCTTGGTTGTACTTGGCACGGTGGCGTTACCAGAAACTAGTTAAAGCAGACAGCGAACACGCCAGCGGCCCCACTGACCTTTTCTGGACGCCCACTGCGTTACTTCGAAATCAGTATCATTTACAGCTCGGTATTCAAGCAGTGCTCATCGTCGGTGTCATCTTTCTTGCCTTAACCGGTCTATTCGACTGGCTTCCAACGCCAAACAATGCAACATCACAACCACAGTCTCAATCGGTTCCTACATCCCCCAGCTCAAGTCGCACCTCGGCCCCATCAGTAAACACCGAGTCAAATACAAGCAATGCAAGCTCCGGTTCAACACCGCACACCACGCAGCCAACCTACCCGATTGATGACATGAAAAATGCACCGCTTGCCCCGGCTGCCGCATTGGCAAACCTGACCGCTGCCGACCGATCTGCCCTACTTTTCACGATGTACTGGACCATGAACGGGTTACAGACTTATCAAGTGGCTGAATATGCCAACAGTACCGATGAAACATACAGCTATCATCTAGTATCTGGCGCCAGTGGACAATTAATCGTTTTTTCCGAGACGATTCCGTCTGTGAATCAATCCGATTATATGTTCTACGCCTTTATTCAGGGTGAAACCGTTAAACTCTACAACATGTATCAGTCCAAGCAAGCTATCACCAGTCTCGCCAGCCAGTACAATCTTACTGTGACAGGCACAACCATTACGCCAAACATGCCGGAGATTCAGGATAGTAACATCAATATGCGGCAACTCATCAGTGCTTTCCTAACAGACCCGGCTTTTGCCAAAATCAAATCAGGGTTAACCCAAGGCGCAGCGGTACCACTGTAAGCTTTTGCGCCTAGTTTTTGCCATAACAAAAGATCCCACCACATGAGTAGAACTCATCGTGATAGGATCTTTTTAATCATTACATTTTTAACAAAACGGTTAACGGTGCGCTTTCCGTTTCCGGCCAGCTAATCCGAATAAGCCGCTCATCGTTGCCAGCAACAATCCCATGAGGCTTAGTGTTTGTGACTGAGTATCGCCTGTTTGTGGAAGTCGATGTTTCGTTCCATTATGCGTGGAGATCTCGGACTGTTGGGTGCCAGTGCCTGTATTCGGCAAGTGATGATCAGGCGTTCCCGGCGTTGTCCCAGTATCCGTTCCGGTATCCGGCAAGTGATGACCCGGCGTATCCGGCGTTGTTCCGGTCCCAGGATCAGGACTTGGCAAGGCAACAATCTTAAAAATAGCCTGCTGCGTGTTAACATTTTTCAACAGATTATTTGGCAACAACGCCTTGATTCGTTGCAGGCCAGATGTGCTGAGAGATACCGCATAGCTTCCCGGATTAACAGGAGCTTGACCGTCTACAAAGATCAGATCGCCGGCTTGAAGCTGAATTTCAGTTCCGTCACCCAAAATTAACCGATAATAGTCGTCATTCAAAGCGCCTGGCTGGCCATCGTAAGTTTTCTTTTGAAGACCACTGAGCGTTGCAGATATAGGCGCTGGTGTAATGGTGATGGTTCCGCTGAACGTTTGATCAGTAACCTGATAATTAGGACCAATCGCTACGGCCAATTTAGCCAGCCCGCTTGCTGTCAAATGATACGTGTACGTCCCGACATTGACGCTGTCGTTTTCAACTGCAATATCTGTGTTCGTCAAGGCGATCTTTTGAGACTTTTCTGGCAGTTGGACAGTTATCGCTAATCCGCCTGCTTGACTTGCACGAGTGACACCGTTGTATTGGAACTGACCATGATTAACTGTGGCATTCACCGTTAGCGGCGTAATCGTAATGGTGCCGGTCAATCCCGCCAATTCATCTTGATCTAACTCGTAGTTCTTGCCAACAGCCTTCTGTAACTTGGCGATACCGGTTTGGCTCAACCGATAACGATACGTACCTGCTGCTGTGCCGTCATTTGTCACAAGGATATCTTCCCGTGTCAGTTGTATCGTTGCTTTGGCCTCGGCTTGCGGCAGGTAAAGACTTGCCTGTAATCCCGCGGCGGCACTTGCTTTAGTATGACCATCATAAACAAAAGATGTGTCATTAACCGTCACCGCACCGGTAACCGGTTTGATTGTAATCGTACCAGTCAATCCCGCCAAGACTTTGACATCAAATTGGTAATTATCACCTGATGCCTGACGTAATTTAGCGATCCCGTTAGCATCCAAGCTGTATTGGTACTGACCTACGCCCACACCATCATCGGTTACAACAATGTCTGTGGCGTTCAGATGTACCGAAACAACCTTAGTACCAAGTTTGATGTTGGCAGTTAAGTCGTGTGCCTGACTCGCCTTAGTTTGTCCATCATAACTAAATGAAACATCATTCAGATCAGCTAATGCCGTGGCTGGCGTGATTGTGACCGTGCCGCCAAGTTTGGTTAAGTCCTCCTTTTTAAATTGATAATTAGTTCCTGTTGCCTGGCGTAGCTTTGTCATACCAGCAGCACTTAACTTATAGTCGTACTGGCCAGCATTGACCCCGTCATTGATGACAACAATGTCAGCCGCGGTTAGCGCAACGGTTTTTCCGTTTTCGCCTAGTTTGACTGTGGCTTGAATGCCTTTAGCTTCACTAGCCTTGGTCTTGCCGTTATATTCAAATGAAACGTTATTGCTGTCTGCTGTGGCAACGGCTGGGATAATCGTGATGGTTCCAGTGATCTTGGCCAAATCGTCTGCAGTTAGTTGATAGTTATTTCCGGTTGCTGCTATCAGCTTAGCTTTACCAGCATCGCTCAGCTGATAGCTGTACTTGCCAGCATCTACATCATCATTCTCAACAACAATATCAGCTGACGTCAGCTCAACCGTTTTTTTAGTTTCGCCTAGTGTTACCGTGGCTTGAATACCTTTGGCTTCACTGGCCTTGGTCTTACCGTCATATTCGAATGAAACGTCATTGCTATCAACTGAGGCGGTAGCTGGCGTAATCGTGATAGCTCCCGCGACTTTAGCCAAATCGTCTACAGTTAGCTGATAGTTATTTCCGGTTGCTGCTATCAGCTTAGCTTTGCCGCTGTCACTCAGACTGTAAGTGTATTTGCCAACGGTTGCTCCGTCATTGGCAACGATAATGTCGGCTGATGTTAAGTCAACGGTCTTTTCGCTTTCGCCTAGTTTAACTGTAGCTTGGATACCTTTAGCTTCACTGGCTTTGGTCTTGCCATCATATTCGAATGATACGTCATTGCTGTTTGCTGTGGCAATGGCTGGTGTGATCGTTACGGTTCCCGTGACTTTAGCCAAGTCGTCTGCGGTTAGCTGGTAGTTATTTCCGGTTGCAGTTTGTAGCTTAGCCTTACCAGCATCACTCAGTTTATAGATGTACTGACCTACATTTACACCATCATTCACAACAACAATATCAGTCGATGTGAGAGCAACAACTTGTCCAGACTCACCCAGTTTAATCGTGACTTGGATACCCTTAGCTTCACTAGCCTTGGTCTTGCCATCATATTCGAATGATACGTCATTGCTATCAACTGTGGTGATAGCTGGCGTAATCGTGATGGTCCCCACGACTTTAGCCAGATCGTCTGCAGTCAATTGATAGTTATTTCCAGTTGCGGTTTGCAACTTAGCTTTGCCGCTGCTACTCAGACTGTAAGTGTATTTGCCAACGGTTACTCCGTCATTAGCAACGATAATGTCGGCTGATGTTAAGTCAACGGTCTTTTCGCTTTCGCCTAGTTTAACTGTAGCTTGGATACCTTTAGCTTCACTGGCCTTGGTCTTGCCATCATATTCGAATGATACGTCATTACTATCTGCTGTGGCAATGGCTGGCGTAATCGTGATGGTCCCCACGACTTTAGCCAGATCGTCTGCAGTTAGCTGGTAGTTATTTCCGGTTGCGGCCCGCAATTTAGTTTTACCAGCATCGCTCAGCTCATAGTTGTACTGGCCAGCGTCTACACCGTCATTTGTCACAACAATGTCACCCAAGGTTAGCGTAACGATTTTCCCGCTTTCACCTAGTTTGACTACGGCTTGAACGCCCCTAGCTTCACTGGCCTTGGTCTTGCCATTATATTCAAATGAAACGTCATTACTATCTGCTGTGGCAATGGCTGGCGTGATCGTGATAGTTCCCGTGACTTCAGCCAAGTCGTCTGCGGTTAGCTGATGGTCGCTCCCTGCTTCCCTCTGTAACTTAGCTTTACCAGCATCGCTCAGTCGATAACTGTACTTGCCTGCATCTACGCCATCATCCGCAACAACAATGTCAGCCGCGGTCAGGTCAACAGTCTTTTCAGTCCCGTCAATGGTCAAAATCGCTTGAATGCCTTTAGCTTCACTGGCTTTCGTTTTTCCATCGTACTCAAAGTGAGCATCCTTGCCTGTTGCGATTGCTCCAGCAGGGGTGATTGTAATGCTTCCTGAAATCTTATCCAAAACCTCTGTCGTTAACTGATAATTACTTCCTGTTGCCGCCTGTAATTTAGATTTGCCGCTGTTGCTCAGACTGTAAGTGTATTTGCCAACGACTACTCCGTCATTGGCAACGATAATGTCAGCTGACGATAGGTCAACCGTTTTTTCAATTTCGCCTAATTTGATTGTGGCTTGAATACCCTTGGCTTCACTGGCCTTGGTCTTACCATCGTATTCAAATGAAACGTCATTGCTATCCGCTGTAGTGGTAGCTGGCGTGATTGTGATTGTTCCAGCAACCTTAGCCAAATCGTCTGCAGTCAACTGATAGTTATTTCCAGTTGCGGCTTGCAGCTTAGCCTTACCAGCATCACTTAGCTGATAGCTGTACTTGCCTGCATCTACACCATCATTCACAACAACAACATCAGCCGATGTTAGAGCAACAACCTGTCCAGACTTACCCAGCATAACCGTGGCTTGAATACCCCTAACTTCACTGGCCTTGGTTTTGCCGTCATATTCGAATGAAACGTCATTGCTATCTGCTGTGGTAACGGCTGGCGTGATCGTGATGGTTCCGGTAACTTTAACCAATTCTTCTGCAGTTAACTGATAATTGTTTCCGACTGCAGTCTGCAACTTAGATTTACCAGCATCACTCAACTGATAACTGTATTTGCCTGCATCTACACCATCATTCTCAATAACAATGTCAGCAGAATTCAGGTCAACTGTTTTTTCAGTTTCGCCTAGTTTGACTGTAACTTGAATACCCTTAGCTTCACTGGCCTTGGTTTTGCCGTCATATTCGAATGAAACGTCATTGCTATCAACTGTGGTGGTAGCTGGCGTGATCGTGATGGTTCCCGTGACTTTAGCTAAATCGTCTGCCGTGAGCTGGTAGTTATTTCCGGTTACGGCTTGTAGCTTAGCTTTACCAGCATCACTCAGCTGATAGCTGTACTTACCTGCATCTACACCATCATTCACAACAACAACATCAGCCGATGTTAGAGCAACAACCTGTCCAGACTTACCCAGCATAACCGTGGCTTGAATACCCCTAACTTCACTGGCCTTGGTTTTGCCGTCATATTCGAATGAAACGTCATTGCTATCTGCTGTGGTAACGGCTGGCGTGATCGTGATGGTTCCGGTAACTTTAACCAATTCTTCTGCAGTTAACTGATAATTGTTTCCGACTGCAGTCTGCAACTTAGATTTACCAGCATCACTCAACTGATAACTGTATTTGCCTGCATCTACACCATCATTCTCAATAACAATGTCAGCAGAATTCAGGTCAACTGTTTTTTCAGTTTCGCCTAGTTTGACTGTAACTTGAATACCCTTAGCTTCACTGGCCTTGGTTTTGCCGTCATATTCGAATGAAACGTCATTGCTATCAACTGAGGCGGCAGCTGGCGTGATTGTGATGGTTCCAGCAATCTTGGCCAAATCGTCTGCAGTCAACTGATAGTTATTTCCAGTTACGGCCTGTAATTTGGCTTTACCAGCGTCACTCAGCTCATAGATGTACTGACCTGCATTTACGTCATCGTTAATAGCAACAATGTCAGCCGACGTCAGTTCAACTGTTTTTTCAGTCTCGCCTAGTTTAACTGTAACTTGAATACCCTTAGCTTCACTGGCCTTGGTCTTGCCATTATATTCAAATGAAACGTCATTGCTATCTGCTGTGGCAATGGCTGGCGTAATCGTGATGGTTCCGGTAACTTTAGCCAGATCGTCTGCCGTTAGCTGATGGTCGCTCCCTGCTTCCTTCTGTAACTTAGCTTTACCAGCATCGCTCAGTCGATAACTGTACTTGCCTGCATCTACGCCATCATCCGCAACAACAATGTCAGCCGCGGTCAGGTCAACAGTCTTTTCAGTCCCGTCAATGGTCAAAATCGCTTGAATGCCTTTAGCTTCACTGGCTTTCGTTTTTCCATCGTACTCAAAGTGAGCATCCTTGCCTGTTGCGATTGCTCCAGCAGGGGTGATTGTAATGCTTCCTGAAATCTTATCCAAAACCTCTGTCGTTAACTGATAATTACTTCCTGTTGCCGCCTGTAATTTAGATTTGCCGCTGTCACTCAGACTGTAAGTGTATTTGCCAACGATTACTCCGTCATTGGCAACGATAATGTCAGCTGACGTCAGGTCAACCGTTTTTTCAGTTTCGCCTAATTTGATTGTGGCTTGAATACCCTTGGCTTCACTGGCCTTAGTCTTACCATCGTATTCAAATGAAACGTCATTACTATCAACTGTGGTGGTAGCTGGTGTGATTGTGATGGTTCCAGCGACCTTTGCCAGATCGTCTGCCGTTAGCTGGTAGTTATTTCCGGTTGCGGCCTGTAGCTTGGCCTTACCAGCATCGCTCAGCTGATAGCTGTACTTGCCAGCATCTACATCATCATTCTCAACAACAATATCAGCTGACGTCAGCTCAACCGTTTTTTCAATTTCGCCCAGTTTGATTGTGGCTTGAATACCCTTGGCTTCACTGGCCTTAGTCTTACCATCGTATTCAAATGAAACGTCATTACTATCAACTGTGGTGGTAGCTGGTGTGATTGTGATGGTTCCAGCGACCTTTGCCAGATCGTCTGCCGTTAGCTGGTAGTTATTTCCGGTTGCGGCCTGTAGCTTGGCCTTACCAGCATCGCTCAGCTGATAGCTGTACTTGCCAGCATCTACATCATCATTCTCAACAACAATATCAGCTGACGTCAGCTCAACCGTTTTTTCAATTTCGCCCAGTTTGATTGTGGCTTGAATACCCTTGGCTTCACTGGCCTTAGTCTTACCATCGTATTCAAATGAAACGTCATTACTATCAACTGTGGTGGTAGCTGGTGTGATTGTGATGGTTCCAGCGACCTTTGCCAGATCGTCTGCCGTTAGCTGGTAGTTATTTCCGGTTGCGGCCTGTAGCTTGGCCTTACCAGCATCACTTAGCTGATAGCTGTACTGACCAGCATTTACGTCATCGTTGGCAACGATAATATCGGTTGCGGTCAGGTCTACAACTTTACCAGTGTCCAGCTTGATTGTGGCTTGAATACCTGCAGCTTCACTGGCCTTGGTCTTGCCGTCATATTCAAATGAAACGTCATTGCTATCTGCTGTGGCAACGGCTGGCGTGATCGTAATGTTACCCGCTAAGTCAGTCGTGCTTAACTGATAGTTAGTTCCCGCCGCTTGTTGCAACTTAGCGATACCAATCTCACTTAACTTGTAGCTATACTGACCAGCATTAACGCTGTCATTATTAACAACAATATCTGCTGAAGACAGAGCTACCCTTTGCTCTGTGTCTTCAAGTTTCAATGTGGCTTGAATCCCTTTGGCGCCACTCGCTTTGGTTTGTCCATCATAAATAAAGGAGACATCGTTACCCGTGGCTGTGGCCGTTGCTGGTGTAATCGTAACAGTGCCTGCCAAATCGGTTGTGTCTACCAGATAGTTAGATCCTGCTGCTTGTTGTAACTTAGCAATACCGGCGTCACTTAGCTTGTAGCTATAATGTCCAGCGTTTAACCCGTCATTATTGACTACAATATCGCTTGAGGTTAATGCTACTGATCGGCTCGTATTTCCAAGCTTAAGCGTTGCCTGAATCCCCTTAGCGTCACTGGCCCGAGTTTGACCATCATAAACAAAGGAGACATTGTTTCCTGTGACCGTGGCATCGGCTGGCGTAATCGTGATTGTACCAGAAACTTGATTAATTTCAGTTTGGTCAATTGTGACAGTTTCTCCAAGGAGATCTTGCAACCGTGCTAAACCGACGCTATTGAGCAAATAGTGATACGTACCAGCATTTGCCGAATCTTTTTCGACCAGTGTAATATCTGTAGCTGTCAAGTTCATCGTTTGTTGCGTACCATCGCTCAAGACCACCGTAACCGCTAAATCTTTAGCCTGACTGGCCAGTGTTGTCCCATCATATACAAACCCGCCATTACCAAGCTTGCCGGTTGCTGTCAGACCAATAATCAACTGTGCCGTACTTGTACCCGTAAAGTTAAAATTGGCCGCAGACTGACCGGAGTCATTAGTCAGTTTAGCAATGCGATCCCAAGCGGCCTGCGATAGCTCAACGGTGTAAACACCAGTTGCCGTCAGCGCATCAGCAGCAACCTGATTACCATTGGCATCAAAGAAATTAAGATCACTAAGCTGAAGCGTCCCAGCATCAAAACCTTCGCCCAAACTCAATGAAAATAGCTTGGTATCAACTGTAATTGGCTGGCCCGTTGCCGTTGCGGTTTGAGTCCCGACCAGCGCATAAGAAGCTGCCAGACGCTGATTGTAATAGATTTTCGCCGATGCGCTTTCAGCGCCGTAAGTGTATGTCACCGTATACGTTGTCGGCTGCGTATTATCCACGTCACCGGTAACAATACCGTCCTTATCTTTTTCCGCAACGATTTTCCCGTTTTCATCCGTGACCGTCCATGTCAGTTCGCTTAAAGGAACACTGGTGCCATCTTGTTTGACTGCATCTATAAAATTCAATTCCGGCTTCCAAACCTGGCCGGTGAAGAGACTGATATCATGGGCACGAATCACCGGATCATCGAGATGAATATTGTAATGACCTGTATACGTGACCCCATCGTTCCCTTTCAAAGACCAGTCAAAACTGAATCCTTGTGTTTGCGCTGGCATCTTAAATGACTTGCTTGCCGTATCGAAGGTCACTTTGACCCCATTTGAACCTTTGATGTTTGAAACAACGATGTCTTGGTGAGTAACACCAGAAATGGCGACATCAAAGAAGTCACTTAGGCTTACGTGGGCTGAGTCTGTATAAGCATCTGCACTTTGATTGAGCGCATCTGGTGTAGCTGGCTGCGCAGTGCTTGCTTGTAAAACCGTGATCCGGTTCGTTGAGAAAGCTTCCTTACCGATGACCGGTGTGCCTGCAATGATCACTTTAGGCATCAAATTAACGTTGAAAGCTTTTGCCCCAATGGTCGTGACGCTGCTCGGAATTGTCAGCGCATTTAAAATGACATTGGCTTCAAAGGCTTCTTGACCAATCGTTTTTAACCCGTTACCTAATGTCAGGTTGCTGATAGAGTTGTAAACAAACGCATACTTCCCGATATCAGTCACGCTATCTGGTACAACCAGCTCATTTTGAATCTGATTGTATCCAAAAGCCGTGTCCCCAATTGTTTGCAAACCGTTATTTAATTTCAATGCCGGAATTCGATTGCCAACAAACGCTGCATTGCCAATTGAGACCAGTTTTGCCGGAAATACAATTGCATTATTGATGGTATTGTACGCAAAGGCGCTATCCCCAATCGTCTCAAGCGCTGCCGCCCGGGTAAAATCAACATTCGTTAGCGGGCCAAATTCGGCAAAGGCCAGATTGCCAATTGACTGTAATTTGGGGCCAAACGCTACTTTCACAAGCTTCCCGCCATAAAAAGCCTGATCACCAATCTGCTCTAATGAATCAGGCATATTCATTGAGGTTGCAGTTGAGAATGCAAAAGCTTGATACCCAAGCGTCGTTAGCTGGCTGGCAGGTGCCACTGCGATTGTTGTGAGTTTAGCACCGTAGAACGCAGCATTCGTGATTGTCTTAATATTAGCCGGGAGATTAAGTGTGGTTATTTGATTTTCCGGGTTATCTTTGCCGTCAATTTGCGGTAATTCCTTGGTGTTTTCAATAAACTGAAACGCCCCATCCGTGATCACGCGAACATCATCACCAAATGTTAACTGATCAGTATAAAGATGGTAGAACGCCTGCTGATCAATGGTCGCTGCGTTGATCGTCACTTGCCCAATTCTCGAATAGGCAAAGGCTGTATGACCGAAAGTCGTTGCCGCACCGTTCATTGATAGTGATGCCGCATACACTTGATAAAAAGCGTTCTCACCAAGTGCAACGCTATCTGGCACATTGATAGCATCTGTTACCTTAGCAAACTGAAAAGCACTATCACCAATCGTCTTTGCGCCTACAATGTTGACCGAACCGGTAATTTCGGCGTATTGAAATGCCCCTTCACCAATATCGGTTTGTCCGTTTATAGTCAGTGCTTTCGCCTTGAGGCTAGCAAAAGCTGTTTTTCCAATTTTAGCAGCATCGGTAATCGTCACGTTCCCAGAAATATTGTTATAGGCGAAAGCCAAGTCACTGATATCCGCTGGTCCGTTAATGGTCAATGATGAAGCTGTGACCTGTGTAAATGCTTCCGCCCCAATCGTTTTAGCATCAGCAATGGTTATACCACCACTCAAGTTTGCATAAGCGAAGGTCTTTGTTCCAATATTGGCAGTGCCATTAAGAGTGACAGAAACCGCCTTCACACTAGCGAAAGCTGCACTACCAACATCAATAGCATTTTCAATTGTAATATTGCCGGTGAATTGACTGTATGCAAAAGCATTTTCGCCAATTGTCGTGACGGTGTCAGCCACATTAACATTACCCAAATTATTAAGCGTTGCAAAAGCGCCATTGTTAATCGCCGTCACTTTAAAAGTTTGGCCATTATAGGTAACAGACGCGCCAATGTTAATATCGGTGACATTGGCGTTGGCGCGGCCGGTAACCGTTGCTGTACCGTTTGCCGTATCAAGACTGTAGGTATAGTCGCCAATGGTCTGCGTACTTTCAGCAGCTGTTGCATTGGCCGGAGCTTGCGTGCTGGCCTGAGTTGTCGTTGCCGATTGTGCAGCTGAGGATGCTTGTGACGATGCAGATGAAGACGCCGATGATGCTGTGGCCGAAGTTGTTTGAACAGCTGCGGATGCAAGTGAGCGGTCTTCTTGGGTCACCGTTTGCGGTTTGACTGCTGCTGAATCTGTCGCTAGCGATTTCGAATCGGTTGCATCACTCGTGCTTGCTGCTGAATCGCCGGTTGACGCTACAGCTGAACTAGCGGTGCTTGATGCAGATGACTGAGTTGCAGAACTAGCAGCGTTGACAGCCGCACTACTTGAAGCAGCCGCTGTATTTTGCGTTGTTGTGCCGGCTGGCTGTGTGTTACCAGTCGCTGTTTTTGCAGTCGTCTCTGCTGTGGCACCGGACTGACTGGTAACGGCTGTCGTTTGTGGGGATTTGCTGTCAGCGTGAACCTCCTGCCCCGGTTGAAAAAACGCGGGCATCAATAATAATGCCGTGCCTGCAATTAACCAGCGCTTCTTGGCCTTGTACATTCGAAACCGTACATGTACGGTTTTTTCTGCTTGTTGAATGGACTGTACCCGTTTAGAACTATGTTTCACGATCAAGAATCCCCCTTATGATCTACAACATCTGCAGGCTAAGAATTTCAAAAACCCAACCCGTGACCACTATAGGTCATTATAATTAATCTTATTGAATTTTATAACAGAATAATTATTTTTTCCAACAATAATAATCGGTTTATTCAGAGATTTCGTCAGTAAAGTTATCGTTTTCACAATCGTTATCAAAAGCCTCTCAAGAATGCCCCTCGTCATTCTAAATGCCCAGTAACTAAAAAACGCTACGCAATTCATTAGTTCGAATCGAGTAGCGTACCTTTTAAAATAACCCCAACCTTCCAATCCGTTCCGCCGCTTCCTGCAACCTCTGCGGACTCGTAAGCAAGCCGATTCGGACGTAGCCTTCTCCATGGCGACCGAATCCGTTACCAGCCGCAACTGCCACATCCGCCTGATCGAGCAATAACTCGGTAAACGTCTGACTGGTATATCCAGCTGGTACCGGCATCCATGCGTAAAAAGTCCCCGGTGAACTTTTACCATGCCAACCAATCGCGGTGGTGGCAGAAAACCAGGCATCGCGCCGTTGCTGATACAAGTCGACCAATGCCGGGACTGACGTTTGATCACCGATCAGTGCTTCAATTCCCGCTTCCTGAATCGCCGGAAAAACCGAGACGAACAGATGATCCTGAATCAGATTAATCGCTTCAATCATGTCAGCATTGCCAGCAGCAAAGGCCAACCGCCATCCCGCCATATTGTAGGTCTTGGACAGCGTGTACAGCTCAATGCCGACATCTTTGGCACCAGGCTGCTGCAGAAAACTCACCGGACGCTGGCCATCAAATCCAAGCGCGCCGTAAGCAAAATCACTGACAATCCCAATCTGCTGGGCCTTGGCAAAGGCGATCGTCTCGTCATAAAATTCCGGGGTAGCCACCGCGGTTGTCGGATTATTAGGATAATTCAGATACAGCAGTTTAGCAGCCGCGGCCACTTCCGGTTTAATTTTCGTATAATCAGGCAGCCAATTATTTTCGGCGGTCAACGTCATTAAGGCCAGTTTCACGCGCGCTAACGTCACCCCCGATAGATAATCCGGGTAGCCCGGGTCCGGCAAAAGAATCGTTTCCCCGGGATTCATGAGTGCAAGCGGTAATTCGACCAAGCCGATTTTGGAACCGCCCAAAACCGCTATCTCCTTCTCCGGATCCAATGTAACGCCATACTCCCGCGCATAGAACTCGGCCGCTGCTTGCTTAAATGTCGGCAGTCCGCGAAAAAGCGAATATTTATGGTTCCCGGGCCGCGCTACTGCCTGCTGCGTCGCGTGAACAATATTTTCGGGTGTCGGTTGATCGGGATTGCCTTGACCCAAATTAATCACGTCATGACCAGCCGCAATCCGTTCATTGACATGTTTGACTAAACTGGCAAAAAATTGCTTCGGCAGTGCCTGAAGCACCTCTGATTCTGAAAATGTCACTGGATAAGCCCCTTTTTAATAAATTAGCATGAACGATTGCCCAACGATGCGACCTTTACTGACGGCTTAATAAAGTTCCGGCCGGCGATCCGTGAAAACCGGGATCTGCTGGCGCGCGGCTGCAATGCGATCAAGGTCAATTGTCACAATCCCTACCTGTGGCTGATCGTCTAACTTCAACAATCGTTCGCCAAAAGGATCAACCACCTGGCTTTGTCCGCCAAATGCATTGTTCGGATCGTTACCGACACGATTCACCGCCACCACATATGCCTGATTCTCAATGGCGCGTGCGGCTAACAAAGCATTAAATTGCGGCAATCTTAGTGTTGGCCATTCTGCCGGGAGAAAGAACAGCTGGGTGCCATCGCTGGCCATGCGCCGGAACCACTCGGGAAAGCGCAAGTCATAACAAATTGCCACACTGGCCGGAACACCGAGGGTAAAATGATCTGCCGTTGCTCCGGCTGTGATAAACTTTTCTTCATTCATTAAGCGAAACCGGTGCACCTTATCGTAATTGGCAAGCTGGCGACCATGATGATCAACCGTCAAACTTCGATTATAAAAGTGCCCATTTTCAGCTGCTGCAACTGACCCGCCAACAATTGCCAGATGATACTGCTGGGCGAGCGCACTCAAGAACGCCTTCGTCCGCAACCCATCCGGATCCGCGGTGGTGGCCAGATGTTCGAGATCATAGCCGGTATTCCACATTTCCGGCAATACAACAACCTCTGCGCCTTGTTGTGCTGCTTCAGCAACGGCATTGGCAATCGTCTGAAAATTCTTCTCCGGTTGACCAAATGCAATGTCTATTTGGGCTAATGCGATTGTTAATTGCGCCATTTCAATCCCTCTTTTGATTGATTGCTTCACTAAAATGCCGGGACAATGGAACCCTTAAATTTCTTAGCGATGTAATCTTTAATCGTTTGACTTTGATAATATTTTTTGATTTGCTTAATCACTTTATCGTTACGGTGTTTGGTCTGGACAACAAAATAATTTGGATACGGGTTGTTCGTCGTCTTTTCGTGGTAAATCGCATCTTGATTGATCGTGAGACCGGCATCAAATGCAAAATTCGTATTGATTGCAGCAGCAGTCACATCCTGTAAGTGGGTCGGCAACTGTGATGCTTCCAGTTCTTCAATTTTCAGCCCCAACGGATTGGAGACGACATCGGCCTTAGTTGCCTTCTGACTGATACCGGCCTTGAGCTTAATAACACCAGCAGCTTCGAAAAGTTGCAGCGCTCGTAACTCGTTAGACGGGTCGTTTGGTACCGCAATCGAATCGCCTTTTTTGAGTGCCTTCAAATCCTTAATCTTCTTGGAATAAACGCCCATCGGAAACGCAACGGTCTTAAAAACCTGCGTAATCTTAAAGTTCTTGGACTTAATCTGTTCCTTTAAAAACGGCAGGGTCTGATAGCTGTTTGCGCCTAAATCGCCATCGTTTAACGCCACATTCGGACTGTTATAGTCGGTAAACTGCTTCAACTTGATCGTCAAACCGTCTTTTTGAGCCAATTTTGCGACCTGTTTCATAATCAGTTCGTGCGGGCCGGCTGTGACACCCACCGTAATTGTTTTGTCCGACAACTGATCAGTGGCAGACTTGCTGCTGGCTTGACTTGTGCCACATGCCGTTAGAATCACCACAAGACTGAGCGCAACGACCGCTGAAAACCCTAACTTCAACCATTTCTTCATTAAAAATGCCTCCTTGTTGTCATGCGTTTTATGTGCGCATGGGTGTGTTTGCGTTACTGATAAGAGTGATGGATGGGATGAGTGGGTTAAGAAAACGAAAAGGATAACATGGTCACTAGGGTCGGCTCCTGCTCGCGCCATAACGCGTTCCTCCCTGCGCAGAAGTCTGCGTGTAAGAACCGCAATGGTTAGAAAGGGTTGGTGGCTTGCAAAGAATATTCTATTAGGGGCAATTAGCGGGCCTTGCCGTACTTTCTATAACGCGTTCGCAGTCGCAGAAGTCTGCGTGTAAGGACCTCAGTCGTAATGACCAAACCCGGGTCATCACGACTGAGGCCGCTTACACTCCGACTTCTAAGCGCTCCTGCTCACGCTTAACAAAAAAGGGCCCTGCTGAATCAAAAAATTGATTCAGCAGGGCCGACAATGTCGGGGTACCACCCTGGTTCGTTACCGTGTAACCTCTACGATGCCTGTTGACACCGAGACCGTTTAACGCAGGCCTAATGCGTACCCGACTCATCGCCGAATCCATTCCGCGGTCATTTTCATCAGACGCCTGCATCGATTTCCACCTGCCATCGACTCTCTAAAGCTGCGTTGCTGATTACTCTCCACTTCATGATGTTTCATCATTTTATCAGTTATTTTTAAAGTTGAAAGCAGTTTATCTGCGTCGCTGGGAAATGTCAAGCATTTTGTTTTTTCCGCCATACTTTCTTTCCTTACGTCACGGGATTTGCCAACTTTTAAAAATTAAGGTTGACTTCATTGATAACATCGCGTATGTTAACAATTATCACATTAAATGAGATTTACATGAGAGGGGTTTTGTCGATGAAGCTGGATTTAGAATTGCGTCCCGGCGCTAATCGGTTTGTCAGTGAGACGGGGGCACTCGCCTACTTGGATACGATCTTAAAGGATTTTACCAAACCAGTCGTCATTACTGGCGAGAAAAGTTTCGCGGCCTTCACCAAAGCTTATCCTGGCAAGTTGAACTTACCGGTTTATCATTATGATGGCTCTGCCAGTGACGAGAACGGTCATGCCTTGGCTGCCGAAATCGGAAAAGCCGATGCCGTGGTGGGTATTGGTGCCGGCCGCTTGATCGACACCGCGAAAGTCGCGGCCGAAACTTTGGGGGCTGAACTTATCAGCATCCCTACCCTCGCCTCTAACTGTGCACCCTTCACGCCCTTGGCCGCCATTTATCATGCGCAGGGCCACACCTTCAGTTACGTAGAATATTTTAAAAAGTCAGCCTACATCACCTTGGTCGATTACAACCTACTGCTTAGCACACCGCACGACTTTTTCGTTGCCGGGATTGGCGACACGCTTGCCAAGTGGTACGAAATGGACGGCATCACCCGCCACAAAGTCGATCAACTGAATGCTTACGGTCAATTGAGTCGCGCCTCCGCCAAGACCATTCAGGCAATTCTGTTTAAAAACGCCGAGCAAGCCTTAGCTGATCTTGATGCCGGTCGTGATACACCAGCGTTTGAAGCAGTTGCTGACACCATCATCGGTCTTGCTGGTGAAGTCGGTGGCTTTGGCGGTATTGACGGCCGTGCTGCAGGTGCCCACGCGACGCATAACGGACTTTCATATTTGCCGGAAACCCACGCTGTTTTACATGGCTCCAAAGTGGCTTATGGTATCTTGGTTCAGCTGGCCGAAACCGGTGATGATGACGAGATCCGATCATTATTGCCTTTCTATGAAAAAATTGGTCTGCCGACAAACCTTGAAGATTTACACGTTACCGAAAATGTTGCTGAAAAAATCCTTCAAGTAGCCGAATTTGCAGCCAAGCCAGAAGAAACCTTCATCTTGGTCGACAAATCTTTGACGCCGCAAAAAGTTGCGGCTGCAATGGAAAAAGTCGAAGCAGTTACGAGTGAAGCGGCTGCATAATCAAACGATATGTTCAACAGGTTAGTTAATTTGAAAAGCCTTAGTGAGGAAATGCTCACTAAGGCTTTTTTAATCCTCCGTATAACATCTGCGGCTAGATTTGTTTTGTTCGTTTCACTACTGAGAGTCTGGCTCAAAGACCTGAAATCTCGACCGTACAGTACATCATCACATGCTTGAATTTTTCCTTAAATTAACGTAGAGAAAACTCGATTTAACGTTTATTTGTTCCAAAAAATGACGATTATTCCGGAAAACCCAACGTTAAAATATTTTTGCCCCATTACCGATCTGTTGTTCTATAGCAGCTCGCCGCATAACTTTATCCCGTATTATCTCATAATGTCAAAGGCATCAGACGCTTACAACTAATTTTTTGCCACTACTGTACGGTTTTATTTTGATCCAAATACCCCAATGTCGCAGCAGCTACAGCCTTGGCCGCGATTAGAATGGCATCTTCGTCCAGCATAAAGTCAGGACTGTGGTGGGGATGGTTTGAGCCATCAGGCAGCTGACAGCCGATGTAGAAGAAGCTGCTCGGAACCTTCTGCGCAAAATAAGCAAAATCTTCAGACGGATCCTGGACGCCGGTATCCTTGATCGCCGTGATTTGGGGAATCTTGGCTGCTTTGATCGCTGCCATGGCCTGATTCGTCAACGTCGCATCATTGATCAAAACCGGATAATTGTCGTCATAATCCAGCTTGGTTTGTACCCCAAACATGGCTTCTAACCCGTGATTCATCGTCACAATTTGCTGATGAATTGTCTGCCGGGTACTTTCCTTCATCACGCGCACGTCGCCTTTTAACACCACCGCCTGTTTGATGGCGTTAAATGAGCCAACCCCGTCAAACGAACCGATCGTGACGCTGGCCGTATCAAAAGGATCGATTCGCCGCGATACGATGGTTTGGAGCGCCGTGACCAAATAACTGCCAGCCACAATCGCATCGTTGCTCAAATGCGGCATGGAAGCGTGGCCGCCTTTGCCGATAATCGTATCGGTAAAATTGGCCCGGCCAGTTTGGGTTGCGCCGGTATGATAGCCGATGAGTCCCGTTGGCATTGACGACATCACATGAACCCCGATGACATTCGTAACCCCCTCTAAGACCCCAGCTGCAATCATGCCTTTTGCCCCACCAGGCGATACTTCTTCTGCAGGTTGATGAATGATCCGAATTGAACCTGACAGTTGGGTTTTAATTTTGTTCAATTCCTTGGCCAATACCAATAAGTAAGCCGTGTGCGCATCATGGCCGCAAGCGTGCATGACCCCGGGATTTTGCGATTTAAACGGGAGCTCATTATCTTCCTGAATCGCCAACGCATCAAAGTCCGCCCGTAACGCCAATTTCGGCCCCAGCTGCCCGCCTTCAATATCGACGTACATGCCATAACCGTCACCACATGGCACGACTGGCATATCCAACGCAGCGTAATAGGCTTTGATATAAGCAGCCGTTTGTTTCTCGTGAAACGATACTTCCGGATGTGCATGCAGCTGCCGGCGAATCGCAATCATTTCCTGTTCATCGTCATCCAGCGCCTGTAACAAGGTTGCCAATAAACTCATGCTGATTTTCCCCTCCGTGATTTTGTCTGAACTTTAGGTAACTTAGCAATGAAGCGAATCAAAAATGGGCGCATGGCTTTGAAAATAACCTCCGCCACGACAAACCCGACTGCCAAGGCCATGGCAATCAAGATGACATTATAAATCTGCTGGGCTGCACTCGCGGCTTTTCCCATGGTAAAACTACGCGCGCCTAGATACGCAATGCCGCCTGGGACAAGTGAGACTAAGCTTGGTATGTAAATGGTATTGACCGGCACCCGATGACGGATGGCAAAATAATTACCTAACAAGCCAATCACCACCGTTGCGGTAAAGTTAGGCAGCACCAAGCTATGATCCTGAAGACTAATCAGCCAATACGCACACCACGACACACCACCCGTAATGCCTGCCGGTAGCAATGCCCGTTTAGGAATATTGGTGATCACGCCAAAACCAATGCTTGATAAAACACTCACGATAAACTCAACCAGTAATCGCACGTTACCGTCCCCCTACGACTTGGGTCAACACAATGGCAATGACAACGCCAGAACCAATCGCCCCGGCAACAAAAACCGCATCAACTGTTCGGACAATGCCGCTAATAATCTGACGCGACAAGATTTCCCGAATCGCATTGGTAATCGCCACCCCCGGCACCAACGGCATCAAGGCACTGATAATAATGTTCCCCGAACTGGCACCCCAGCCAATATTAGCCAGCAACTCCGCTAAAATGGCCACCACAAACGCACCTGTTGCTTCTTTAAAATAAGGCGTCGTCGTTTTCCGAGCAACCAACTCGGCCGCAAGATAACCAAAGATCCCGACAAAAAAAGCCCAAGCCAAGTCGCCATTGGTCGCTTTAAAAAGCAGCATCGGCGCCACCGACACCCAGCCGGCGCCAAGTATCCGCGCCCACCAAGGAAAATTAATCACTTGCCGCTCAATCCGGGCCACTTCTTGTTTCAGAGCATCAAACGTAATCTGATGAGCCACAAACTCACGGGAAAGCTGATTCAATTCATCGACTTTCTGTAAATTAAACCCACCTAAAGAGGATTTGATCAATCGCGTGCGGCTTTCATTCTCCAAACTGACAAAAACAGCTGTAATAGTTGCATAACAAGCCACCTTGGCACCGGCAGCATGGCCAATATATTCAACCGTCGTCTCAATGCGGGACGTTTCCGCGCCCGCATTGAGCATGATCTCCCCGACCTTGCCGCATACCTCTAAGATTTCCTCTGTATCAGGCTGGCTCATGATCCCTTGCTCCTTACCGCGTTATCGCATGGCGTTTTACTAATTGTCGGCTTTTTTCGCGTCAGTAGCAAGCAACCTGCCATGTTTTTTATTGAAACGTGTTAATGAAGCTGAAAAATAGTTTCATCGGTTTCTAGCATTAACCAATGAAAAAGTGCCTGCCTAAGCAAACACTTTTTCTCAGCATACGTTATGTTCATCCAACTAAGGCGTATTAACCGCAAACAATAAGATGCCTAAAATGACATAAAGTGTTGCCAGCATCAGCACGACGATCAACAGCGTCAGCGCGCATTTCAACAGGAGCGAAAACTGGCTTTTCTTCCAAATAGCAAACAGCCAGAGTACCAACATCACAACCATCAGTAGCATGAGCCCAGACAACAAGATCCGGGGTAAAAAAGCGATCATACCGGTATACCTCACAAATTTGTGCCTGCGATTGGTCGCCATTCATCGCGAATATCGCTGACCGCTCTCAGGATACCAAGGTTCTGCCTCCAGCACAAAAACCCTGCCTCACCGGCTATCGGCGACACACGAATGAAGCTTACCGCGGGACGAAGAAGAACGCGATTAAAAGCAGTGCGACCACGTAACATCCTTGAGTAACAAGCGCCCCTTTGATCCATCCCTTCATCGGCTGCAAGTTAGCTGCATGTTGTCTGGTTACTAACAGATAAACGCCGGGTAAAATGCCGAAAATGGGCACAAAAGCTAAGATCAACAGGAAAACAAACCACACAGACTGGACTAGACTTTGCTTCATCAAACTGAACAACTCCTTTAATTGCGGATACGAACGACACTTGAAAATTGACTAGGTGGTATAGCTAATAATGGTTCCAGCATAATATAAATTTATTTGTTTTCATAGGGCAACTTCTGCTCGTTTAATCCCTAGTTCAGCAATTTGTTCGCGGTTCATCTTGACAATCTCAAAAAAAGGGGTTGACTGGTAACTAATATCTTTAGGAGTCGTTTTCGTCCATATACTGATACACTCCCTTCGATTTTGCGACTCCGCTTTAACAACGGGTTTTGATAGCGTGCAAGGAGTGATTAAAATGAATACATACAGAAAAATCAATTTGCGTTGGGTGTCGCATCAATTACCCGCCTTATTAAAAGTCAAACTTGTTTGCTTTGCGCTTGCTAGTGCTTTCCAGCAACTCTTGTCAGGCTTGGTTTTGGGCCAGCTTGTTGAACTTGACTTTTCGGATAACCTGAAGCTAGCTGAATTCATTTTCTTTGCTGTTGGTTCCTTTGCGATCACTGCCGTTGCAGAATATTACTTTGTCAAAGCCGGACAACGAGCCATCAGGTTACTTAATCAAGCGCTAAAGAAGGAGTATTTTGATGATGCCCTCTCGAAGTCACTTTCCGAATCATCTGAAGTTTCCGATGTCATTAACCGTGTTGACGGTGTAGCCAAACAAGTTGAACAAAGCTATTTTGAGTCGTTGCTAACAGTCCTTCAAAGCAGTATTACTTTGATTGGATCGGTGATTGTCCTACTCAAACTTAATTTCGTTTTAAGTTTAATTTATCTACTCTTTTCATTAATATCGCTATTGCCAAGCGCTTTTGGCAGAAATAAACTGACGCGCCAAACCGAGAAATGGACACATGCCAATGCTGATTTGATGCTCATCATTAAGGATTTATTTCGCGGTAGATTTGACATCATTAATTTTGGGGCCGGACCCGCCTTTTATGCTCGCTTTAACAACAAGCTTAACCATGAAGAAGCTGAGTATGAACGAATGAATACGTATCAGTATTGGATTCAATTTGTGTCATGGTCGTTTGCCATTTTTGCCTATTTATCCCCTATCTTTATTGGCATTATCTTTTTAAGAAATGGGTGGTTCGGGGTCACTAAAGGCATTATTGTGACGTTAACTTTAACCGCGGACTCTGTAATCAGTGGTATTCGCCAACTCACGCAGATTCAAACCAAGATTGTCAGCACTGAAAAGTTACGACACGTACCTATCGTCAAAAATGTCTTTCTTACACGTAACGCCACGGAATCTCAGCCCGCCACCAAAGAACCGAAAATATTGGCAATTAATAACTTATCGGTTCAGCGTGACCAGCACGTTATATTCAACCATCTAAACCTAACTCTGGCTCCCGGTGAAAAAATCATTGTAACCGGTCCCTCTGGTATTGGTAAATCAACGCTGTTAAAAACCATTACCGGAAGAATAAAACCGACAAACGGCTCGATTCGCTTCGAAGGACGTCCAATTCATACAGGTGATTTTGTTCTGGTTTCCCAAGACGTATGGTTGTTTAATGCAACTTTGCGTGAAAATATTACGTTGTATCAAAATTACTCGGATGAAACGCTTCATCATATTTTGAATTTAGTCGGCTTAGATCGCGAACTGGGCAACAATGCATTGGAAACACACATCCGCGACAATGGCTCCAATTTGTCAGGCGGGCAGGCGCAAAGAATTGCGATTGCTCGTGGATTATTAAGACAAAGCCCCATCTTCTTATTCGATGAAATCTCTGCAAACCTAGATGATGCGAATGCTTATAAGATCAGAAAATTAATGTACTCACTCCCTTCGATTGTTATCGAAGTCGCTCACCATTACGATAGCGCGTTAGCCAAAGAAAACGGGATTCACGTAAAGAAGAACTTACTGGGTGCATCGCTTACTAGCTAATCGCCATGGTTCTTTGCATGGGTGTAACGAATCTACCGGGAGCAGTTTTGGGTTAACGTCAAAGAAATTTCGGGTTTTAAATCGTTTCAAGCTTCATCATAACTTTCAAGAGAAAAATGGCTTTGATTAGCAGGTGATCACTACAAAAGCACTTATGTATACTGAATCATTAATAAGATTGTTATATTTTGAAAATCTTATTTATAATTAGCATTATTAACAATGCTAATTAAAGTAATAACATGCTCATCTGTGAAAAATGGTCTCATTTAAAGTTGACAAGCTATTGTTTCACTGTATATAATTCGTTTATCAATCGTGAAAGCGCTTTGATAGGCTATATAGGAATGCGTTAACTTTCAAAGTGCTACACCATCAGTTCTAGATTCTTGCTGATTAACAGTTAGGTGGCATTGCTCCACTTATCATTATGGCTACCGTGTTTGATTGTATAAAATTTTGGTTTTGTCCTCGATTATAGGATTGGCCAAGTTGGCAAGCAGTGCTAGTTATACGAGGAGGATATTGTCATGATTGTGACTGGAGAAAAAATGGCCAAAATAATCATATGGATTGGTGTTGTTTTTCTAATTCTATATATGTTAGCTGGCATGTTTAAATTAATCCCTGGAATTGACTTTATCGTACCCATGCTAATTTTAGCTTCCTCTATTTTGACTCTCGTTTCATCATCAACTTTCGATGAATAGACTGCAATCATAGTGTAGATTACTTTTTAAATAATCTCAGGACAGCTAGGATGGCGACATAAAACTCGGTCAGAGATAGCCTCCTTGACACTGGTATTCTTTAAAGTCTGATGACACTAATAACAAAATAAAAGGACGTACTATTTTTCATTTGGAATTTGAAAAATAGTACGTCTTTATTTTAAAACTACAAGTTATGTTCCAGCCTTTTCCAGCAACCCGTTACTGTGCCACCTTACTAATTCGTCCCTGTTCAATATACACGGACAAAATAGCGACATCAGCCGGATTGACACCACTGATTCGGCTTGCTTGGGCAATAGTTTCCGGTTGAATCTTAACCAACTTTTGCCGTGCCTCGGTTGCTAAGCCATTGATCGCCTCATAGTCGATACGTGCCGGAATCTTTTTGCCTTCAAGCCGCTTCAACTTGGTCACACTGGCTTCTTCTTTGGCAATGTAGCCGGCGTATTTGATTTGGATCTCAACCTGTTCAATCACCCGATGATCCAAGGTTGGGTTTTCCGGTAAGAACTGTGCTAGCGTCTGATAATTGATTTCCGGACGCTTCAAGAAGTCACTGGCTAAGACCCCATCTTTAAGGGGGGCAAAATGATGAGCTTCAAGCCACGGGTTGACATCCTTGGGCTTCAGGCGGGTGTGCTCAAGGCGCGCTAATTCAGTGGTAATGGCCTGACGCTTAGCCAAAAAGTCAGCATAGCGTTGATCACTGATCAGGCCAAGTTCATGTCCCATTGGCGTTAAGCGCAGATCCGCATTGTCATGACGCAGTAACAACCGATACTCGGCGCGACTGGTTAACAAACGATAAGGTTCATTCGTTCCTTTTGTCACGAGATCATCTATCATCACGCCAATATAAGCATCTGAACGCTTCAACGTGAAGGGTCCTTTGCCTTGAGCGCGGCGGGCAGCATTAATCCCGGCCACAATTCCCTGACCGGCTGCTTCTTCATAACCACTGGTACCGTTCATTTGTCCGGCGGTATACAAATTCCGCACAACCTTAGTTTCCAACGTTGCCTTCAACTGCCACGGTTCAATGACGTCATACTCAATGGCATAACCGGCGCGCATGAGTTCGGCATGTTCCAATCCCGCCACACTATGCAGCATTTTCAACTGGATTTCTTCGGGCATGGACGTTGAAAAGTCCCCCACATAATATTCCGAGGTGTCGCGGCCTTCAGGTTCCAAGAATAATTGATGCCGCGGCTTATCGGCGAAGCGGACAATTTTATCTTCAATGGATGGACAGTAACGCGGGCCAACTCCCTTAATCACACCGGAAAACATCGGCGCGCGATCCAGATTCTCCCGAATAATCTGATGGGTCGTCGCGTTGGTGTAAGTCATCCAACAACTCAACTGATCTTTGAGATAAACCGAATCCGGCGTTGTAAAACTAAAATGATTCGGTGTTTTATCGCCTGGCTGTTCTTCGGTTTTGGAAAAGTCAATCGTATTGCCGTTAACACGCGGCGGAGTTCCGGTTTTGAAGCGGCGCAGCTTAAAGCCCAGCTGCTCCAGGTTTTCAGAGAGCTTAATGCTCGGCAGACTGTTGTTAGGACCGGAACTATACATGAGTTCGCCGATAATAATTTTACCGCGGGAACTGGTGCCAGCCGTTAACACAATACTTTTGGCGCGATAAATCGCCCCGGTAGCCGCCACGATGCCGACTGCCTTACCATCTTCGACCAGCACTTCGGTAGCGAGTCCCTGCCGTAAATCCAAATGCGGCGTGTCTTCAATGACGTGTTTCATACTGCGGTGATAAGCCGCTTTATCCGCTTGGGCACGTAATGCGCGCACTGCCGGACCTTTACCCGTGTTGAGCATGCGCATCTGGATGTACGTCCGATCAATATTCTTCCCCATTTCACCGCCGAGGGCATCAATTTCACGAACTACAATTCCTTTAGCCGGACCGCCTAAGCTGGGATTACATGGCATAAATGCCAACATTTCCAGGCTGATTGTCAGTAATAATGTCTTTTCGCCCATACGTGCCGCAGCCAAGGCCGCTTCACAACCAGCGTGACCAGCACCGACAACGATGACATCATAAGTGCCGGCTTCAAATTTCTTTACTTCAGGCATCTGTTTTCCTCCAAGTATCTGTTTTTCACACGCCCATGTGCTACTTACCCAGACAGAACTGACTGAATAGCTGGGTAATTAATTCATCTGGGGCACTTTCGCCGGTAATTTCGCCAAGCTTGTCCCAGGCCGCGGTCATATCAATTTGCACCAAATCAATCGGCATCCCGGCATGAATCCCGGCCATTACCGCATCCAGGCTTTTGCTAGCTTGCCGCAATAAGCCGATTTGGCGCGCGTTGGAGACCATGACCGTTCCCTGACTATTTTCAATGCCGCCAAAGAAGAGTTTGGCAATTCGCTCATCCAGTGCATCCATGCCATCACTAGTTGGAATGGCGGTTTTGATGATTTCATCGGCATCAACCAATTGCAGCAACGCCGCCGTGTCTAAACGCGCAGGCAAATCCTGTTTGTTCAACACGATGATCCGTTTCTTATCAGCCGTTGCCGCAAGCAGCTGCTTGTCTTCCGTTGTCAGCGGCTCGCTTTGATCCAAGACCAGTAAAATCAGATCTGCCTGCGTAATTGCCTGCCGAGAACGTTCCACGCCGATTTTTTCGACTTTATCGGTGGTGTCGTGAATTCCGGCTGTGTCAACAAGCTTCAACGGAACCCCGCGAACATTGACGTATTCTTCAAGGACATCGCGCGTCGTTCCGGCAACATCGGTCACAATCGCTTTGTCTTCGTGCAACATGTGATTCAATAACGAGCTTTTTCCAACATTTGGCCGGCCGACAATGGCAGTAGCCAAGCCTTCACGCAACACTTTTCCTTGGCTGGCAGTAGTTAGGAGCTGTTCAATCGCCTTTTTGACGGTTTGGGCCTTTTCCAAAAGCATTTTAGTTGTCATTTCATCCGTATCGTACTCCGGATAGTCGATATTAACTTCGACTTGAGCCAACACTTCAAGAATTTCCTGCCGCAGCTGTTTGATCAAATGGTGCAGGTTCCCATCAAGCTGATTGACAGCCACCTGCATGGCGCGATCCGTTTTTGCCCGGATCAGATCCATCACCGATTCTGCTTCGGTCAAGTCAATGCGGCCGTTTAAAAAGGCGCGCTTCGTGAATTCCCCTGGCTCAGCCATACGCGCCCCTTCGCCAAGCAATAATTGCAGAATCCGATTGGTCGCCACGATTCCGCCATGACAATTAATTTCCACAACATCTTCACGCGTGAACGTCTTTGGCGCCAGCATAACGCTGACCATGACTTCATCAATCAAATCGCCGGTTTCGGGATCGACAATATGACCGTAATGAATGGTATGACTTTTAACTCGGGTGAGATTTTTGCCTTTAAAAACCTTATTGGCAGTGGCGACAGCCTTTTCGCCACTTAAACGAACAATACTAATCGCCCCTTCGCCAGGTGGTGTCGAGATGGCTGCAATCGTGTCATAAGCCGTAATAGATGTCGCCATATGCAAAAACTCCTTTTAATGATGTGAGAATCGCTGTGTTGGTTGGAAAATGGGTGGATGCTTTGGTGTAAGACGTTTGAATCCTACGCTGGGTCGCGCTCGATCATAACGCGCTCCCTGGCGCAGAAGTCTGCGTGTAAGGACCTTGGTCGCAATGGCCAAGACCCGGCCATCACGACCAAGGCCGCTTACACTCCGGTCCCTAACCGCGCCGGGTCGCGCTCAGTCATAACGCGCTCCCCGGCGCAGAAGTCTGCGTGTAAGGACCTCAGTCGCAATGGCCAAAACCCGGCCATCACGACCAAGGCCGCTTACACTCCGACTTCTAAGCGCGCCGGGTCGCGCTCACAAAAAAAGCGCAGAACCCAGTCTTTCCCTATCGTTGGGAAAGGCTGGATAAAGCACTTTGACTACTTCATCGTGATTAAACTGTGATCATCATACTGAAATGTTGCTTACTTGTCAAAAGTTAGCTACGGGCGTTTGGGGGTAACGACGACATAGCGCCGGGGATCGACGCCTTCGGAATGGGTGTCGACGTATTGATTGTCCGCCAGTGTTGTATGGATCGCCTTGCGTTCAAACGATGGCATTGGGTCTAAGTAAATGGCTTTGCCGGTTGCCAGAACTTCGCGCGCGGTTCGTTCAGCTAAGCGGGTCACGGTTGCTTGGCGGCGTTCGCGATAGTCGCCGACGTCCAGCATGATGGTCCACTTGCTTTTACCATAGTGGTTAAACTCGGTTTGCGCTAAGTATTGAATCGCATTGATAATCTTGCCATGTTTGCCGATTAGCAAGCCTTCCTCATTGGTTTTGAGTTGAAAGGTAACGGTATTACCTTGGCGCTCGCTGCTGACTTGGGTTTTGATCCCCATGCCGCTAGTAATATCTTCCAAATAACTTTGCACCATGGCCAGCGCCGTTTGATTATCGCGCTTTTTAGTGGTGATGTCGTTAAATGCGCTGGCAATCTTTTTACCGGCGCTATCGGTTAACGCCACCGCCAGTTTGCTAGCGCTTGATTTCCCGGTGGCAGGTTCTTTCGCTTTAGGATCAGGCGCGGGATCTGCCGGTGGTTCGAGTGGTTTCAAGTTAACAATCGCTGGCTTGCGCATGAATCCAAGGAAGCCATTCTTATTTTCCTGAACCACTTGGACACTCACGGCATCACGCGGTAAGCCAAGTTGTTTGAGTCCGGCCTCGATGGCTCTTTGAATCGTACTGCCTTGAAAGGTTGGCATCTTGCTTCCTCCCGTTGTTATTTACGCCGTTTGGTCGCTTTTTTATACGCTTTTCTAAGTGCGCGTTCTTTTTCCTTCTCGGCCCGTGCTTTTTCTTCACGTTCACGCCGAATCTTAAACGGATTTTGAATCAACAATTGCTGAACCATTGAAAAGGCGTTGGTAACAACCCAGTAAATGGCCAGCGCACTTGGCAACGTAACGGAGAATACAAAAATCATAGCCGGTGAAATGATCATCATCACCCAGCTGCTTGAATTGCGGGTCGGTTGGGCCATCATCGATAAAATACTGGTTCCCAAAGTAAATAAGGTTGCCAGAATCTGCATAATCCATAGTGGGTCAGGCTGCGATAGGTTCATCCATAGAAAAGTCCCGGATTGCAATGAAGAAGTTCGTAAAATCGCTTGATATAGTGCGATCAGGAACGGCATCTGGATCACAATCGGCAAACAGCCCATCACCGGGTTAACGCCAGCTGACGCATAAAGCTTTTGCGTCTCGTCGCGGAGTTTGGTTTGGGTTTCGGTGTCTTTTGAACTGTATTTTTTCTGTAGTTCTTTTAACTGCGGGGCGATTTCCTGCTGCTTGGCCATGCTCTTGATGGACAGATAGCTCAACGGGAAAATCAAAATCCGGATAATTAAGGTAAAGGCGATGATCCCGACACCAGGATTTCCGCCAAACAAATTGGCCAGCCAGATAACAAATTGACCGGCAGTATAAACCACATAGCGATCCCAGAATCCGGTACTGTTTTCTGACACCGGCGCCGTTCCACAGGCAGTCAGAAGAAAGACCAGACTCAGCATGCTCACAATGACGAGCAGGCGTTTGAATTGACGATTTTTCACAAATAATCCCTCTCTTAATCTCAACATGGTCAGATGACCTCGATATCTTCGTTCAGGATGCCCGCTAACCGCATGACATGAATCAGGTTCTTCTTTGTCTCAGCCATATCAAGCTGATTAGCGGACTTACGCGCGATAACCAAAAAATCAGTCTGGGGATCAATCTCAGGCTTTAGCTCCAACAGACTCTGGCGAATATAGCGTTTTATCTGATTACGCATGACGGCAGTGTGGCCGACTTTTTTGCCTACAGAGATGCCCACCCGAAAATGCGGTTGATCGCGTTTCATGTGATAGATCACAAAATTACGATTGGCAACCGAATCACCATGGTCAAACACATTTTGAAATTCAACTTCTTTTTTGATCCGATATGACTTGCGCAATGATGCTCCCTCACAATCTGGTTCTAAGTATACAAGATGACAAGATGTTTTCCTATATGTATCAGCGGCTAACGACAGGTTTCTTTTCAGCCCGCTACACAGCCTCATAAACGCAAATGAACGACAACGACCAACAATCGGGTCATTGCCGTTCATTGGTTGTGACGTGTCAGCGCATGGGTTAACCGCGGTGCCGGGTCATTCATGGAAAAATGCGGGCAAGCGTTTTTGGGTGACTGGCTTTGCTGTGCTAATTAGTCGCTTGGTGGTGCTGCGAGTGGTTCAAGAACGTACCGATTGATTGCAGAAGATGCGCGCTCTTAGCAGGGCTGCCTTTTGCAACTGTTGACGGCTCCGAAACGCGCTCACCAGCGCAGAAACCTGCGTATAAGGACCTCTGAACCCCAATGGCCAAAGCCCAGCCATTGGGGTTCAGAGGCCACTTATACTCCGGTTTCTAACCGCGCTGGTTCGCGCTCTGCTCTAAAAAAAACCACTGACGCGGTCAGTGGCTTAGGCAGATAATACTTTACGTCCTTTAGCGCGACGGCGTGCTAAAACTTTGCGGCCGTTCTTTGTGCTCATCCGCTTCATGAAACCATGAACACGTTCGCGGTGACGTTTCTTTGGTTGGAAAGTCCGCTTGGTTGTCATTGACGACACCTCCTAGTTAAAACCGATTTATCTTATTAAGATGACTTGCATTATCAGACATCATCCGATCTTACACGAGGAAGCAAGCCGCGTCAAGGCTTTTTCACTGACATCGTACATCTTTTTGGGATTTGAACTGGGTCAGTTGCAGCAATCGGGTTTGTGGATAACTTGTGTGTTGTTAAAATACAAAGCTTATTTCATGCACAGGCTGCGCACAAGTAATTTGCAAGTTCACATCTATGTTTACAGAGTTATCCACAGGCTGTAAATTGCCTGTTCATATCTTGTGAAACACTTACGGCTACAAGGTTTTGGTTCCACAGATAAATTGTGCATAACTTGCAATTTGGGGATTTTGACTTCAATCATCCTCAGCCTTGGGGATAATTTGTTCGCACCCTGTTTCTTTTTCGATTTTTTGTTTGTGGAAAACTGTGATTTCTGTGGAAAACTCCTTTCTGCAATGCTAAACTTATTTTTGCAGAACATTTTTGGCACTAACCGAAAATCCATGATCTAACTAAGCTGATTCGCCTAAATAATGCCGTTATCTCGCTTATTGCGGCGTTTGGGTAACTGATTGGCTTTACCTAAATCGAAACTAGTGTACACTTATCCACCTGTCGACAACTTTTGCGGTTGCCTTGGCTTTTTGTGCGCTAATCATTATGTTTGACTACCATCAATGTTGGCTAGCGGTTTTGGGACGCCGATGCCAACCGTTATTAGAGGAGGGGCGTTTATGCCCAATTTAGAGGAGCTTTGGGCTTACCTGAATGATAAATTCCGTGAAGAGTTGACCCCAGTCGGTTACAGCACATGGATTCAAACAGCCAAGCCGGTCAAATTGACCCAAGATAAACTCGAAATCGAAGTACCTGCATCTTTGCACAAGGCTTACTGGGAGAAAAATCTGGTTACCAAAGTGGTGGAAGGCGTCTATGAGTTTGCCCAATTAGAAGTCGATCCTGTCATCATGACCAAAGACGAGTTGCAGCCCGCTTCCACGCATCAGCATCAAGTAACCGATGACGATGATGACCAACAACTCACCTTTAAGGCAAAAACGCATTTAAATCCGAAATATACTTTTGACCGCTTCGTGATTGGTAAAGGTAACCAAATGGCTCATGCGGCGGCTTTAGCAGTAGCTGAGGCGCCTGGTACGACTTACAACCCGCTGTTTATTTACGGCGGCGTTGGCTTGGGAAAAACGCATTTGATGCAGGCGATCGGGAATCTGGTCTTGGAAAATAATCCGGCTGCCAACATTAAATATGTCACCAGCGAGAATTTTGCCAATGACTTCATTAATTCCATCCAAACAAAACAGCAAGAACAATTTCGTCAAGAGTACCGAAATGTTGACTTGCTGTTGGTTGATGATATTCAATTCTTCGGTGACAAAGAAGCCACGCAAGAAGAGTTCTTCCATACATTTAATACGTTATACGAAAATATGAAGCAAATCGTCCTAACCAGTGATCGTCTGCCTAATGAGATTCCCAAGTTGCAGGAACGTCTGGTATCCCGCTTCAATAAGGGACTATCCGTTGACGTCACCCCGCCGGATCTTGAAACCCGTATCGCCATCTTACGCAATAAAGCTAATGCAGAAGATCTCAGTATTCCGGATGACACGCTTTCTTACATTGCCGGGCAAATTGAAAGTAACGTCCGTGATCTTGAAGGGGCGCTGGTTCGGGTTCAGGCCTTTTCAACGATGAAGAACGAGGACATCACAACCAGTTTAGCTGCAGATGCACTAAAAGCCCTTAAACTCGATGATCGCAGCGGACAACTCACCATTCCGCAGATTCTCGATGCGGTCGCCAAATATTTTCAAGTCACCGTTCAGGATCTAAAAGGTAAAAAGCGAGTTAAACAAATTGTCATTCCCCGCCAGATTGCCATGTACTTAGCGCGCGAGATGACCGACAATAGCCTACCGAAAATCGGCCAGGAAATTGGCGGAAAAGATCACACGACTGTCATTCACGCCCACGAAAAAATCATGGCTGCCATGACCACCAACGAAGATTTAAAAGCACATGTGGTCGAACTACGAAATATCCTGAAAAATCGTGGTTAATCCACTTGTGGACAACTGCCAGAAACAGAACTTTTTGTCCCTATCACTTATCCACAGGTGCATAACTTCATGATTTGCTGTTTCCCAAAGTTATCCACAGTTTGAACACGCCCTATTACTATTACTTTAAAAGCTTTATATTATATATATAAAACGACGTACAGGAGGCTCTTATGAAATTTACGATTACCCGATCCACATTCTTGAAAACCTTGAATGACGTTTCCCGGGCTATTTCAACCAAAACCACGATCCCGATTTTGACAGGGTTAAAAATCGTGCTCAATGATACAGGGCTAGTGCTGACCGGTAGTGATGCTGACATTTCGATTGAGTCAACCATTAACGCTGCTGATGAAAGTAACGATTTACAAATCGGCAGCACTGGTGAAATTGTGTTACCAGCGCGCTTCTTCAGCGAAATCGTTAAACGGCTGCCAGAAAGCACCATGACAGTAGAAGTAAAGGACAATTTTCAAACGGTCATTACTTCAGGAGCTTCCGAGTTTACGATTCGTGGAGAAGATGCGAACAATTATCCACGTCTACCGGAGATTACCGCAGATGAAGCCTTAACTGTTCCGGCTGACGTCTTGCGCCAACTGATTAACCAAACCGTTATCGCCGTATCCAATCAGGAAAGTCGGCCAATTCTGACCGGGGTACATTTAACGATTACCGGCGATCAACTCGTTGCCGTTGCGACCGATTCGCATCGGTTATCGCAACGTACTCTGACATTGCCAGCAGCAAGCAATATCGATTACGACATCATCATTCCCGGTAAAAGTCTGACAGAACTAAGTCGCATGTTAGGTGACGATGTGACTAAAATCGAAATTCGCATTGCCGAGAATCAGGTATTATTTGTATTTGGCCAAACCGCCTTTTATTCACGGTTGCTTGAAGGTAATTATCCAGACACGAGTCGCCTTATTCCAACATCCAGCAATACGCAAGCCGAATTCGATGCGCCGGCACTGCTGGCTTCCATTCAGCGGGCCAGCTTGCTGAGTCACGAAAGCAGCAATAACGTCGTGCGTTTAGTCCTCAACATTGGCGAGAAAAAAGCAACCATCTATGGTAATTCGCCAGATGTCGGGAATGTCGAAGAAGTCTTAAGCTTCAACAAGTTAACCGGTCAGGATCTGGAAATCTCCTTCAACCCTGATTACATGAAGGACGCGCTGCAAGGCTTTGGCCAAACAGCGATTGAAGTTGACTTTACGGCACCGCTGCGGCCATTCACCTTGGTTCCAACCGAAGATAAAGAGAAGTTTATTCAGTTGATTACGCCGGTGCGGACGTTCTAGGCAATAGAAAAACGCAAATACAGTGCCAATTTAAAAAAGATTCTAGAGCGTGGTGAAAAGCTCTGGAATCTTTTTTATTGCTTTCAACGCTGTGGTCAAGGTCGGTGTGTTGTATTTCAACAAGGAATCATCAACCGACCAAAATGCTTTGACAAGTTAATCCATACCAAGGTGTTATACCCAGAATCACGCTAACCATTAGCGTATCAAATATATTCCTGCAACTCTGAGTGTTAGCTCGAGACACTTATCACCTAAAAACGGCTTTAGGCTAGGCTAAAAACGATAAAACTAAAAATTTGGCTGTTTTTGGCCTTTCTAAGTGTTTTTAGTCTAGGGGGGCGTCTTGGGCTTAAATTGCCTCAGAGCCGCTTAAATGCCCGTTTTGAATTGTTTTTTACTTGGTATAAGGGTATAATTAATTTGTGTTCGTTAGCGGCAAATCACCGTTTCTGGTGGTTTGCCGATACATTTCGGATTGGAGGGCGACGACGATGACAACCATCAAGATCACCACCGCATTTTTGACATTGGGCCAGTTTCTGAAAGAGGCAGGTTTGATTGATAGCGGCGGTGCGGCTAAGTGGTATTTGGGTGAGCACCCGGTAACCGTGAACGGGGCAGCTGAAGACCGTCGTGGCCGGAAGCTGTATCCGGATGATCAGATTAAAGTTGCCGATCAGACCTATGTGATCGTGAGCGCATGAAGCTGGATCATTTAACGTTAAAAAACTATCGCAATTACGCAACGGTTGATACGGCATTTTCACCTGAGATCAATGTTTTGATCGGTGAAAATGCGCAAGGCAAGACGAATCTGCTTGAAGCGATTTATGTATTGGCGTTAGCGCGCAGCCATCGGACCAACAATGATAAAGAGTTGATTCGCTTTGGCAGTGATTTTGCGCGCGTCTCCGGTCAGATCAGTCGCCAAAGCGGGACGCATCAGCTGGAATTGATTATTAGTCATCAAGGTAAGCGGGCGCGGATTGATCGGATCGAACAGTCAAAACTGTCGCAATACTTAGGGCATTTTAATGTCATTTTGTTTGCACCGGAAGATTTGGCGATTGTCAAAGGCAGTCCGGCTGGGCGGCGACGGTTTATCGACATGGAATTTGGCCAGATGAGTCCCAAGTATCTTTATAATCTGAGCCAATACAAAACGTTTCTAAAACAGCGAAATGCATACTTAAAACAGCTGAAATACCATCAAGCCAAGGATCTTGTGTATTTAGACGTTTTGACTGATTCGTTGGCGGCGTTTGGAGCCGAGCTGATCACGGCGCGGGCAAAACTGCTGCAGACCATGTCGGATTATGCGGCTGCCATTCAACAAGACATCACCAAGGGACGCGAAACGTTGCAGTTTGCTTATCAGACACAGGTGGCTGCGGATCTTCGACAAGACAGTGAACAAGTCTATGAAGCATTAGGGGCCTTGTTTGCAAAGCAGCAGTCGCGGGAAATCGAGCAAGGCACCAGTTTGGTCGGGCCGCATCGCGATGATGTTTTGTTTATTGTCAATGATAAGGATGTTGCTAATTTCGGCAGCCAAGGCCAGCAGCGCACCACGGCTTTGGCAGTTAAATTAGCCGAAATCGACTTAATGAAGGATCAGACAGGCGAATATCCGGTTTTGTTACTGGATGACGTTTTGTCTGAACTTGACGCTATTCGCCAGACGCATTTATTGAAGGCCATTCAAGCCAAGGTTCAGACGTTTCTGACAACGACCAGTCTGGATGGCATTCAAAAGGAAATCATCACGGCGCCCGCTATTTTTCAGGTGCAGGATGGCGTTTTGACGAAGCAGGCGTGAGCAACTGTAAACGATACGAGGAGGATAACCAGTGACGGACAAGAAAGAATCGGCCGAAGAAAAGAAAGAAGAACTGGCAGCAGAATATGATGCTAGTCAAATTCAGGTGCTGTCAGGACTCGAAGCGGTTCGCAAGCGCCCAGGGATGTACATCGGCTCAACTAGCAGTCAGGGATTGCATCATTTAGTTTGGGAAATCATTGATAACGGGATTGATGAAGCGTTGGCTGGGTTTGCAACGCGAATTGAAGTTGAAGTCAATCCGGATAACAGTGTGACCGTTACCGATGATGGCCGCGGGATTCCTGTCGACATTCAGGCAAAAACGGGTCGTCCGGCGCTTGAGACGGTTTATACGGTTTTGCATGCCGGTGGTAAGTTTGGCGGTGGCGGCTATAAAGTCTCCGGTGGTTTGCATGGTGTTGGCGCTTCGGTTGTCAATGCGCTATCGACGAATCTGGATGTGACGGTTGTTCGCGGCGGCAAGCGATATTACATCGACTTTGTGCGCGGCAAGGTTAACACGCCGATGAAAGAACTTGGCCCGGCGCCTGAGCATGAGCATGGCACCAAGGTTCATTTTCAGCCGGATCCGGATATTTTCACGGAAACCACAACGTTTGATGATAAAGTCCTGACAACGCGGATTCGTGAGTTGGCCTTTTTGAATAAGGGGCTTAAGCTGACGTTTACTGATAAGCGTGCGGCGACTCATGAAAAGCTGGTGTTTCATTATGAAGGCGGCTTGAAATCGTATGTTGATTTCCTGACGAAGAAGAAAGAAAACCTGCTGCAGGAACCGATTTATGTGGAAGGTCAGGATAAAGGCATTACGGTTGAAGTCGCGCTGCAGTATACGAATGACTATCACAGCACGCTGTTGACGTTTGCCAATAACATTCACACTTACGAAGGCGGCACGCACGAAACCGGGTTTAAGATGGCCTTGACGCGGGTGATTAATGATTATGCCCGGCGTTCCGGTGCACTTAAAGACAGCGATGATCCGCTCAGTGGGGATGACGTTCGGGAAGGCTTAACCGCGGTTGTTTCGGTCAAGCATCCTGATCCGCAGTTTGAAGGCCAGACCAAGACCAAGCTGGGTAACTCGGATGCCCGCACGGTGGTTGATCGTACCTTCTCCGATCACTTCAACAAATTTCTTATGGAACATCCGGCTGACGGCAAGCTCATTATTGACAAGGCTATGCTTGCCAGCAAAGCCCGCTTAGCTGCTAAACGGGCGCGAGAAGTAACGCGTAAGAAGAGTGGGCTGGAAATCTCCAATCTGCCAGGGAAGTTAGCTGACAACACCAGTAAAGATCCGGAAATTTCCGAATTGTTCATTGTCGAAGGGGATTCCGCTGGCGGCTCGGCTAAGTCGGGACGCAGCCGTTTGACCCAAGCGATTTTGCCAATTCGCGGGAAGATTCTGAATGTTGAAAAAGCCTCCATGGAACGTATTTTGGCCAATGAAGAAATCAGAACGTTATTCACGGCGATGGGCACCGGTTTTGGTCAGGACTTTGACATTAGCAAGGCCCGTTATCACAAGTTGATCATCATGACCGATGCCGATGTCGATGGCGCCCATATCCGGACGTTGTTGCTGACGCTGATTTATCGCTATATGCGGCCAGTGCTTGATGCTGGCTACGTGTACATCGCCCAGCCACCGTTGTATCGCCTGCGTCAAGGTAAAATGATGCGCTACATCGATTCCGATGAAGAGCTACAGGATATTCTGGGGCAACTGCCGCCTAGCCCAAAGCCGGATATTCAACGGTATAAAGGGCTTGGTGAAATGGACGCCAGCCAGCTTTGGGAAACCACCATGGATCCTGACACGCGCCGACTTTTACGGGTATCGCCAAAAGATGCTGAACAAGCAGATGGCATTTTTGAAATGCTGATGGGCGATCATGTTGAGCCGCGGCGGAAGTTTATCGAAGAAAATGCGGTCTTTGTTGATCCGAACAACATTGACGTATGATAGATCGCTTTTAGGATGCAGACAGGTAAAATGAGAACTTTTGAGAGGAGACTTTTCGCTTAATGGATGATCGCCAAGAAAGCCGGATTACGAATGTGAATCTCGGCGAAACAATGCGTAAATCATTCCTTGAATACGCGATGAGTGTCATTGTGGCGCGGGCATTGCCTGACGTACGTGATGGCCTCAAACCGGTTCAGCGCCGGATTCTGTATGGCATGAATGAACTCGGGGTCACACCGGAGAAGCCATACAAGAAGAGTGCGCGGATCGTCGGGGATGTCATGGGGAAGTACCATCCGCATGGTGACAACTCGATTTATGAAGGGCTCGTCCGGATGGCGCAGGACTTTAGTTACCGGTATATGCTGGTTGACGGCCACGGGAACTTTGGCTCGGTTGATGGTGACGGTGCGGCGGCGATGCGTTACACCGAAGCCCGGATGAGTAAAATTGCCGTCGAAATGTTACGCGACATCAACAAAGACACGATTGATTTTCAGGATAATTACGATGGCACCGAAAAAGAACCGGTTGTTTTGCCAGCGCGCTTCCCGAATCTGCTGGTCAACGGTGCGACCGGGATTGCGGTTGGGATGACCACCAATATTCCGCCGCATAATCTGTCGGAAACGATTTCGGCCTTGCATGTGCTGATGGATCATCCTGATGCCACCACCGCCGACTTGATGCAGGCATTGCCGGGACCCGATTTTCCAACCGGTGGCGTTGTCATGGGCAAGTCCGGTATTCGCCACGCATACGAAACCGGCCGCGGAACGATTGTGTTGCGTGGTAAAGTCGACGTTCAAACTGAAAAGTCCGGGCGCGAACGGATCGTTATTACCGAAATTCCTTACATGGTCAACAAAGCCAAGATGGTGGAACGGATTGCCGATTTGGTCCATGAAAAGAAAATCGACGGCATTGTCACCTTGCGTGATGAATCCGATCGTGATGGGATGCGGATTGTCATTGATGTCCGCCGCGATGCCAGTGCTTCGGTTATTTTGAATAATCTCTACAAACTGACACCGCTGCAAACCGGTTTTTCCTTCAACATGGTGGCGATTGTCAATGGTGCGCCAAAGGTATTGAGCCTGAAACAGATCCTGCAATATTATCTGGATCATCAGGAAAATGTCATTCGGCGGCGGACGCAATATGACCTGAAGAAGGCCAAGGCACGGGAACATATTCTCGAAGGCTTGCGAATTGCGCTTGATCATATTGATGAAATCATTACGATTATTCGCAGTTCCGAAACCGGCGACAAAGCAAAAGTCATCTTAATGGACAAGTTCAATCTGTCCGATAAGCAAAGTCAGGCCATCCTGGACATGCGGCTGGTGCGGTTGACCGGTCTGGAACGCGACAAGGTTGAAAGCGAGTATAAAGATGTGGAGGCAGCCATTGCCGACTACACCGATATTCTGGCTAAACCGGAACGTGTTCACCAGATTATTTATGATGAACTGCTCGATATTCAAAAGAAATTCGGTGACAAGCGGCGGACTGAATTGCTGGTCGGCGAAGTGCTGAGTCTTGAAGATGAAGATCTGATTGAGCAAGAAGATGTCGTGATTACCTTGAGTCACAACGGTTACGTTAAGCGCTTGGCAACCAGTGAATTCAAGACGCAAAATCGCGGTGGTCGCGGTATTCAAGGGATGAACGTCCATGACGATGATTTCGTCGAACACCTGATCTCCACGTCAACCCATGATGTTTTGCTCTTTTTCACCAACAAAGGTAAAGTATACCGCAGCAAGGGTTATGAGATTCCAGAATACAGCCGGACGGCAAAAGGAATCCCGATCATTAACCTGCTAGGTGTTGGCGCGGGCGAAAAGATTCAGACAGTCATTAACGTCCACGAAGGTGACAATGATGACCGCTATCTGTTCTTCGTCACCCAAAACGGTGTGGTTAAACGGACACCGGTCAAGGAATTTGCCAATATCCGCAGCAACGGTCTGATTGCGCTCAACTTGAAAGATCAAGACGAACTGAACAATGTCATTTTGACGTCTGGACAGGATAACATCTTGATCGGCACGCACTTGGGTTACAGTGTGGCCTTTAAGGAGCAGGATGTTCGGTCAATGGGTCGGACAGCCACCGGGGTTCGCGGCATTCGCCTTCGTGATCACGATTACGTGGTTGGTTCCGATATCCTCAAGCCAGATTCCGAAGTCTTTGTTATTTCCGAAAAAGGCTACGGTAAGCGCACCGCTGCCAAGGAATATCCAATTAAGGGTCGCGGCGGTAAAGGGATCAAGACCGCGAATATTACTGAGAAGAATGGTCCGCTGGCAGGGGTCACAACAGTTGACGGCACCGAAGATATTCTGGTGATGACGGACTCTGGGGTCATGATTCGCTTCAATATCCAAAATGTGTCGCAAACCGGTCGGGCAACACTAGGCGTTCGGTTGATTCGGGTCGACGATGATGCCAAGGTTGCAACCATGGCTAAGGTCGAACCGGAAAGCGACGATCCAGATGACAGCAGCAAACCGGATCAGCCAACCGATCCGCAAGCCGGACCAACTGATGCACATGCGCAACCGGCTGACGGGCAGTATGCAGGCAATGCCGATGAACAGGTTAACAAACTGTTAGATCGTGCGGAGACTGATAAACCTGCAGATGATGATGGCAATGAAGCCTAAAATTAACTGAAAATACCGTTCAATTTGGCAAGAGAGCCATTTTGAACGGTATTTTTGTATTGCCTCAGTGAGATCAAATGCTAAGCGTTGACTGATTCCCCATTCGTGCTTTAAGTTCGTGGTTGATTTTGACGCCACTGCTGGTTCCGATGCGGGTTGCGCCGGCTTTAATCATAGCTAAGAAGGTATCGGCATCACGAATACCACCGGCTGCCTTAACTTGTACCTGCTCGCCAACCGTTGTCTTCATGAGCGCTACGTCTTCAACGGTTGCGCCTGCTGAGCCGAATCCGGTTGAGGTTTTGATGAAGTCCGGTTGCACATCTTTGGCAATTTCAGCCATTTTGACGATCTCTGCTTTGGTCAGGTAGCAGGTTTCAAAGATGACCTTGCAAGGAACATTGACGGCGTGACAAGTGGCTACCATCTGCCGCATTTCATTCTCCAAGTAACCGTATTGTCGTTCCTTAAGCGCGGTGATATTGATCACATAGTCAATTTCGTTGGCACCATTTTGCAAAGCATCCTTGGTCTCAAAGACTTTAGCGGCGATACTGGTTTGACCAAGCGGAAAAGCAATCGCAGCGCCGACGTCAATATCGGTACCAGCCAGTTGTTTGGCACAAAATGCTGCTTGAACCTGATTAATGGCGACCATTTTAAAATGATATTGCCGAGCTTCCTGACACAGCCGTTCTAAATCGGCGTGGGTTGCATCAGCATGTAAATTAGTATGGTCAATCATGCGACTGAATTGATCTAACGTATAAACGGGCATCGTAATCCCTCCAAAAATTGAATTCGCTTACATCAAGCATAGCACTTTTTGCGTAATGTATAGCAGACAGTGAAAAATAGCACGATGAGATTTGAGGGGGAGAGTTATCATGTTAAACAATGTGAGTTTAACCGGCCGTCTGACGAAGGAACCAGAAGTGTTTAAAACTGCTGCTGATTTGGAATTAGTGCGCTTTACGTTAGCGGTGGATCGTGTTTTTAAAAGTAAAACCGGACAACGGGAAACCGATTTTATTGAGTGCGTCATCTTTGGCAAACGCGCACTGATATTTGCCAGCTCGACAACAAAAGGCTCGTTGATCGGGATTGCCGGCCGAATCAGCAATAATCATTTCGAGAATAAACAAGGCGAACAGCAGTGGCGGACTTCGGTAGTCGTCGATAATTTTGCCTGGCTGGAGTCGCGTGCCATGACCGAGAGTCGGCGTAGTGGTTCCATGCAAGCGACCGGAACTGACGGTATGCCACCGGGGGCACCAGCTGAACCGGCAGAAATTGCTACTGATGATTTACCGTTTTAGCAGTAGTAATCGCCGGAGATTTATGCTACAATTTTAATTCGTGAGTATCCGGCTATTTTTGTAGCCTTATTACTCCTTGCTCCGGCAAACGACCGGGGCCTAAAGTCCACAAGGAGGTGAATCGTCATGGCTGAAACCAAATATGAAGTCACTTACATCATTCGTCCGGATCTGGATGAAGCTGCAAAGACCGAATTGGTTGAACGTTTTGACAATATTTTGAAGGAAAATGGTGCCAGCATCATTGATTCCAAGGATTGGCAAAAGCGTAAGCTCGCATATGAGATCAACAAGTACAACGAAGGTCTCTATCATATCGTGAACTTGTCTGCAGAAGATGACAAAGCGATCAATGAATTTGATCGTCTTGCCAAGATCAACAATGATATTCTGCGTCACATGATCGTGAAGCGGGAAGACTAATTGTAACTTTTTGAAAGGGGCGCTACGGCATGCTTAACAGTGTTGCATTGACAGGTCGTTTAACCAGAGATGTTGACTTGCGCTATACGCAAAGTGGGACAGCTGTCGGTTCATTCACTTTGGCCGTTGATCGCCAGTTCCGCAGTGCAAACGGCGAACGGGAAACCGACTTCATCAATTGTGTGATCTGGCGTAAGTCAGCGGAGAATTTCGCTAACTTTACCAAGAAGGGATCATTGGTTGGTGTTGAAGGTCACATTCAAACACGTACTTACGATAATGCGCAAGGACAGAAAGTTTATGTGACTGAAGTCGTCGTTGAAAACTTTGCGTTACTGGAATCGCGGGCAACCACCCAACAGCGGCCATCCGAACCTGCTAATCCTGCAGGTCAGGGAAATCAGAACTATGGCGGGGGACAGCAGTTTGGCAACAACCAGCCGCAAAATCCGCCTAGCTTTGGCTCTCAAGGCGCCCCAAGTAATGCACCATCATCGAATCCGGGACAAAACCCGGCAGCAGGTCAGAACCAAGGTAACAACGGTAATGCTGCTAATCCTGATCCATTTGCCAATAACGGCAAACCGATCGATATTTCCGATGATGATCTGCCATTCTAACGTGTGACTTTTGGTCATACTATCTAGGGTAAGGGATGCATGTAACCCCCTTACTCGCTTGGAATCTTTGATAGAGAAGGAGGAATTCTCATGGCACAACAACGCCGTGGTGGCCGTCGTCGTCGTAAAGTCGACTTCATCGCCGCAAACCACATCGAATACATCGATTATAAAGACACGAATTTGTTGGATCGGTTCATCTCAGAACGAGGCAAGATTTTGCCACGTCGGGTAACCGGCACCAGCGCTAAGAACCAACGTAAGCTGACGATCGCAATCAAGCGAGCTCGGATTATGGGTCTTCTGCCATTTGTTTCAGAAGACTAATCAAGTATTTAAAAAGGATGTTCCCGCTAAAAAGCAGGAGCATCCTTTTTTTGGTGAGCGTGAGCCAGCCCGGTTAGAAGCCGGAGTGTAAGTGGCCTTGGGCGTGATGGCCGGGCTTTGGCCATTGCGCCCAAGGTCCTTACACGCAGGCTTCTGGGCTGGCTCACGCGTTATGGGCGTAAACCAGAACATAAGCGGCCTTGAGCGTGATGGCCGGACTTTGGCCATTGCGCTCAAGGTCCTTACACGCAGATCCCTGCGCTGGGGAGCGCGTTATGGCGAACGCATTATGGGCGTAAACCAGAACATAAGTGGCCTTGGGCGTGATGGCCGGGTTTTGGCCATTGCGCCCAAGGTCCTTACACGCAGACTTCTACGTTGCGGAACGCGTTATGGAAAAATTTAAATTACTTTAACTGGGCTAACATTGCCTGATTGAATTCCGGCAAGTCATCCGGTGTCCGGCTGGTGACCAAATTGTGGTCCACAACAACCGGTTCATTTTTGACAATCGCACCTGCGTAGTACAAGTCTGGACGGACCGTGGTGTAGGCTGTCATCGTCCGCCCCTTGGTTAAACCAGTCTGAATGAAGAATTGTGGGCCGTGGCAGATGGCGAAAACCGGTTTGTCATCTAACAGGAATGCTTTGACAAAGTTAACGAACCGGTCGTCGGCACGGAGCTCATCTGGTGAGAACCCGCCTGGTAGCAGCAAACCATCAAAGTCTTCAGGTTTAACATCGGTAATCGTTGTGTCAATGGTTGCCGTTGCACCATGCTTACCGGTAATTTGTTTACCTGCTTGTGTTTCAATCAAGGTCACATCATGCCCCTGATCTTTCAAAGCCTTAACTGGTGAAGTCAGTTCTGCATCTTCAAAGTTATCGGTAACGAGTACAGCAATTTTTGCCATCGAAATAGCTCCTTTCAAGATATATTACTAATTTAGTTTAACGGATTGAAAGAATTCATGCAAAATATAGAAATATTAATGAACATCGAACGTCTGGTAGAACGAGATGCTTGTTATAGCAAACATGCGTTATTTTGGGAAGGCGTTAAGAACAAACGATAGCTAATATATCAGTATTCAGTAGTGCTTCAATTGCATATAAAATCACAAGCTTATCGTTATATAAAAATTTGATTTGGTTCTACAATGACGGTGATCAGGAGGACAAAATGCCATGATATTAGGATTTTGATTATCAGAGGTGATCAAAATGGGGCTCACATTAGCGACGGTTCCACTAGCAGTTACGAATTTATCGCGGATGCAGTTTGCGGTGACCGCCATCACGCATTTTCTGTTTGTCACAACGACTGTCGGCATGTTGCTGACAACCATGATTTTTGAATTTTTATATGCTTATGGCCGTGGGGATACGGAAAAATTCGGTCGGTTGACGCTGTTCTTTAGCCGAATCTTCTTCTTTAGTTTCGGTACTGGCGTTGTGACCGGGTTAATTATGGAATTTCAGTTTGGGATGAATTGGTCGGCATTCACACGGTTGATGGGCGATGTCGCTGGGGTACCGTTGGCGATTGAAAGTATGATTTCGTTCTTCATCGAATCGACCATCATTGGCTTATGGCGGTTTACTTGGGGTAAATTGCCAAAGCGCGCTCATGCTTGGTTAGGGGTTGGCATGTTAGGGGCATCGCTGTTTTCAGTGGTTTGGATTATTGCAATTAATGCCTTCATGCAGAATCCCTATGGCTTTCACTTGGAAAATGGCCGCGCGCGGTTGAATAGTTTGATTACGTTGCTACAGAATCCGCAGTACCAGCCGGAATTTTTGCATGTTTTATTTGCCATTCTGATCACCGGTGGCTTTGTCACAGCAGGCGTTTCTGCTTGGCAGATTCTGCATAAACGGGATACAGCGGCGTTTAAAATTGCCGTGCAGATCGGGTTGCTCATCGCGTTGCCAGCTGCCTTTTTACAACCGGCTCAAGGAGATGATCAAGGAGCCGCCACGGCAGCGCTGCAACCCATGAAGTTTACGGCGATTGAGGGACGTTACAACACGGAAGGCAGCGCCACAACCGGAGCGCCATGGGCAATGGCAGCTTTGATCAATGAAAAGGATCGGACGGTTAAGGCAGTTTCTATTCCGAATTTAGGCACTTATTTTGGGAAGAATACTTTTACCGGAGCTATGCCTGGGATGAACGCAGTTGCTAAGATGTACCACGCGAAGTTCGATAAGACAGTTGCTAAGTCTTACGATGGGCAGATGAATTATTATCCGCCAGTTACTTTGCTGTTTTGGACGATGCATCTCATGGTTTATGCGGGCTATTTCTTCACGATGTTTGCTCTTTTTGCCACGATTATGTTGCATCGGCGCAAGTCTGGCATTGAAGCTCACCCTAAGACGTTGCGCGCTTTGGGGTGGACATTATGGCTGCCGTACCTGACGTTTACTTCTGGCTGGATTGTGGCTGAAGTCGGCCGTTATCCGTTCGTGGTTTATGGTTTGTTGACGCAATACGATGCGGTTTCACCAAGTCTCACGGTTACTGAAGCGGCAACGAGTCTAGCCATGTTTTTCGTTGCGGATGTGTTCCTGGTTAGCACCATGATTTATATTTCGCATCGAACGGTAACGCGCGGACTGCCGGAGATTGACGGTAATTATCTGGAAGAACACCAAATTCCGGATCCATTTGCCAAGGAGGCGTTCAGTCATGCCTAGTCTTTCGAATTTACAAGTCATTTTTCTTGGGATTATTGCCACTGAGCTGATGTTATTCTTTGTACTTGATGGCGCTGACTTCGGGGCCGGGATGGCGACCTTCTTTGTGGGCGATGATTTAGCCAAGCGTCAACAAATCATGAAAGTAACCGGTCCGGTCTGGGGTGGTAACGAAACTTGGGCAGTCACTGCCTTTGCCGTGATGTTTGCGGCGTATCCGGGCTGGTATTCGGCATTAACATCCGGCTATTACCCGCTCATCTTCCTCATGTTGTTCTTTTTAATCTTTCGTGGGGTGGCGTTTGATTATCGCAATCAATGGCACAGTCGCCACTACAATCAGTTTTGGGACTGGGCACTGTTTGTTGGCAGTTTGATGCCGCCGTTTTTACTCGGGATCGTGTTTAGCTCGACAGTCAGCGGCGTACCGATTCGTAATGGCTTCGTCTATGCCGGGATGGGCGATATTCTGACCCCGTTCAGCCTATTGGGCGGTATTTTAGCCGTCTTGTTAAGCTTGAATGTCGGCTTGACCCGCGTGATTAAAAAAGTCAAAAAAGACGTTGCGGTTCAGTTGATGGTGGCCTTGAAACGCACGACTTGGGCGCTTTATCTGGCGGTTGGCGTATTTGTGGTCTTGCTGCCATTTAACACCCGCTTCTTCACCAATCGGCCGGTTATCATCTCACTCCTGTTGCTATTACTGGTTGCGTTTCTTGGTGTTGAAACTTGGGCGATCTTCCGCCAGCGGCAACGGCTTGCGTTTTGGTTAAGCGTTGGAACGATGGCCAGCTTTATTTACACGATTTTCCTTGGTGTCTTTCCAACCTTAATCGTTGGCCGCACACCGGGGACTTCGGTAACAGCCTTAAGCGCCACCAGCGGCCCAGTTTCGCTACTGTGGACGGCATGGTTATTCGGTTTCACCATCATTTTAATGGTCGGACTACAAGCGACGGCCTATCATTTGATCAACAAATATTATCATGAACCGGCATCGCCAATGGTTTAAGCGAGATAATACCGCGTTCACGGCAAGGAGGCGCGAGGGATGAAGAAAATCTGGATCAACGTATTTTGGGGTCTGTTGGTGGTCAGTTTTTGGCTGTATCAAGTCTTCTGGCCATTATTCTGGAACCCGATTAGTAAGTTTTATGGCATGGTCGTTTTATACAGCATTGCAGTTGTCGCATTAGGATTGGCGATTCGGGCAACGCTGAAAGGCTATGGACGACAAAAAGTTTGAATGAGAATTTTATTGACGTCAGCAAAAAAGGTCGCTAACTAAATAGCGGCCTTTTTGATAGCGTCACACAGCGGTATGTTAGCCGAGTTGATAGTCCTTAACCTGACGATGCAAGTCTTTAAATTGCTGGCGGTAATGCCAAGCGCCAATAAGAATAAGCGAGGTGAACAGCAGCAATGTAATATTGCTTCGCTCAATGCCGAATGTGCCACCGGTTAGCCACTGAGCAGAAGTGGTTGGTATTGACCTGAAGAAAAGGTTTGTTTCGGAAAAGCCTAATACCGATGTGCCAAAGAGGATGCCTGCAGAGATGTGCCAAGTTGCATGAAATAGCACTGCAAAGCCAAATATTTCCGGAAAGGAGCCGGATTTCAGACATCAAAATACTAAACAGGAAAAGATTCAAACCGGCGTGCCAATCAGGCTCAAAGTTTACGGAATCAAATAAGACAACAAAAGAACCTTTATCCTTTACGGAACGAATAGATAAAGGTTCTTCTTTCAAGAAAGATGAAAGGGTGTAGTACCTTGGAAAATTTGATGAGGATTTCCCATTATTTGTACTCGTTTACCCCCTGTAGCAACTTGCTTAGGGAAATAGTTCGTCCCGTACAATAAATCTACCCCATTCTGCTTGTTTTTGGTGAAAGTTTATTTAAACGTCGCGAATTCGGCAATAATCGTTAAAGTTTCGCCTGAAATGACGTTTAATGGCCATTTCACGACGTTTATCTGTCAGCTATTGACAAAAGCTGATAACCATTCGTATCATTTGGCAGACGTATTTGATGCCGAGCGTGGGCGCTGATAGATGCCTGCAGTTGTTGCGATGAAACATACGCCGGTACCCATCAAAACGAACCAAGTCCACCAAGCAATGGGGATGTTCATATCGGCTAGATACCCAAAACCATACATCAAGACAAGCTGGCAACTGCCCAAAATGAGGGCGCAGCAAGCTAAGCTGAGACGCTGCCAAATTGTTGTCATCGACCAAAGCCAGGCGCTGATTGTCAGTAAAATCTGTACAGCAAAGATTAAGGCCATGAGTAGTTGCAAAATCGTTCTTAAATAAGCCGTGATGACCAGTCCTTTCAAGATCAATAAGCATTGCAGTAAAAAGGCGCGAATCCGTTCGTACCAGAATGCTAATTGTAAAACAAATACGATAGCAAAAGAAGGAGTTCCCCCCTTATCACCTATAGTACAACCAATCATCCTAGTAAGAATTGTCAATACCAGACTTCTTACTGGATTGATAAATTCTTTGAAAAGCGAGATGGCCTACATACACGTAAATAAGGGACTGAACACAGAGCAGCAAGAGAGTGTTTATTGAAACGCTGTGCTGGTTGATTAATTGCTTTGAGAGATCAATCCCAAGGGTAATTGGCAACATTCTTCCAGAAATCTGAACAAACTCAGGCAATTGCGTTAATGGGAAAATAGAACCTGTTAAAAATAATAGGAGATACGAAATAACCGACTGAAAAGAGGCGGTTTTTGTATACTTCAGTGTTAAAGCGGCGAGCAGTAACGAGAAGCCGAAAATTCCGATGCAAGTAATGAAAAAGATCGGTAGTAGTCCGATATGAAATCCTATGTTCAAGTGAAATATTAAGGCAATAAATGCAAGAACGATGAAAACTTTAATGAAGTTAATGATGATCCAAACGGTTGTTTTTACAGTGAGAACTAACTCGAGTCCAGCTGGTCTTAGCAGGAGTTGGTCTAATGTGCCCATTTGTTTTTCTAGAGAAATACTTTCAGAGGCTTCACCGATAATCGAACTAATTAGGTACCAATATGCATACCCGATATAAAAAGCCGAATTTCCAGCATCAATATTAAGAAAAGTAAAGACTACAAAAATGAGTATGGTGACGAGCATACTGGTAATTTGATCAGGGAAATAAGTTCTCACTTCGGCCAGATATCGAGAAAATTCGGCTTTAAATAAATGTATGATCAAGTCTTCCACTCCTTTTCTCGATCAAAAGACTAAGCGTAAAAGTTCATCAAGAGATGGATAACGATTTTGCACCGCATGAACGGTAATCCCATGCTCAAGAAGCTTTTTAAGGAATTCTTGTTGATCTTTCAATGTTTTGAAAGTTGTCGTCACACGCTTTCCGTCGTCGCTTGAGTCGACGGTTATTGCATTGTTGGCTTTGAAAGAAAAATGGGATGAAACTACAACGAAACCAAAAGAAGAAAAGGTTTTTTGAAATTCTTCATAGGGGCCGAAGAATCGTACTTTCTGGTTATCGATAAGAAGGACATCATCGACAAGTTTCTCAAGAACATCAGCTTGGTGTGAGGTAAGAATAATTGTCTTGTGCAACTGCTGATTGATTTCCTTTATCTGCCTGATTAGCGTGCGGCTAGCAACAAAATCAAGTCCAAGGGTCGGTTCATCCAAGAACAGTAAGCTGGCATCGCTGACTAAACAGGAAATGAGTGCTAGTTTTTGTTTCATTCCCCGCGAGTACTGACCAACGCGCTGGTCAATGGCAGATGAAAGATCAAACTTTTTGAAAAGTGAATTAATCTCGGAAGTTTTGCTGGCTGGAGAAATACCGCTGAGATTCAAAAAGTAGTTTATATTTTGGCGTCCAGTCAAATAGTCGTAAAGATTATCAACGGATTCAAGAACCGCCGCCACGTTACGATAAAGCGCTCTGTTTCCGTATGGGATATGCTTATTTTGAAAAGTATAATCTACAGTGCCGCTTGTTTTATCAATCAGGTTTAACAATATTTTTAATAGTGTGGTTTTTCCAGCACCATTTTTACCGAGTATTCCGGTGATTCGCCCTTCTTGAATCGAAAAACTGACATCTAAGAGAACGGTTTTGTCTTGGAATTTTTTGTTTAAATGACTCACATTAATCATGTTCATTTGTTTAATCCTTTATCGTGGCGGGGATCAAAGGGACATCATTCTTTTATAGAGACAACTTCCCAAGCAAACTGGAAGGAACTTAGGTTAAACACTAATGGAACAGGGATAAGGTGTTGTTTGAGTTCGTCGAGAAGCCAATTATTTGTGGCCTTCTAAATAATTCTCTGTTCATCAGTAAAGGTATCTTATCAAATATATAAAGTGCTTTCAATTGCATTGGCGGCGAAAAGTAATTCTTGTCTATTTACAATAATAATAAAAATCGGAATTTTGATAACAACAATAAATCCGATAATGTGAAATCGTGTGCCGTCTTTTTAAAGCTGCTAAAAAACTCAGTACGGGTGGGCTTTGTATCCAACAAGAAATACAGGTAAGCATACCTGCGTGCGACGTATCTTAACATCCTCCTAAAATATTAATTGACAATGATGTTCAACAAATGCTAAGGTGAAAATCGCTTCATAAAGCGTAATGATTACGATTTAGGAGGTGAGATTGCTTTTATATCAACCAAGCGGGTACTACCTGGCGCTGTATATCTATAGAAGCAATGAGTCCTTGTTGGCCGATAAAGAAATACACCATACTGCGTTGATCAGTTCGCTAGCTTTGTTTGAAAACACTGGTTAGGAACCAAGGCTACTCAGACTGAGGCGGTTTATCCGGATTGGTTGACGCTAATGAGGGGGTTATTCATGTTTGCACTTGTTTGTTTCTTGATTATGTTGCCGATGATCTTTAGTGTGCCACTGCTGTATGTCGGGATGTTGCCGCGAGTTCGCCAGCAATCAGCACTTTTAACTATGAGTGTTGCGTTAATGATTGCGATTGCCTGTTGGTTGGTTTTTGGTAACCGCTTGGCATTTGGTTTTGACTTATTACATGCAAAAACTTTCTCATCATTATCTGTTGGCTTGGTACAAATGGATTTTTACTTATATGCGGTTGTGATGTTGATGGGTACGATCGCCGGTAACAGGAACAGCCGCTACATGATAGGTTTTGTTCCGGTGTGGACCGTGCTGGTTTACTGCCCGCTTGCACACTGGCTATGGGCTGATCATGGTTGGTTGCGACAGTTAGGCGCTTTGGACTTTTCCGGCGGCATTGTCGTGCATTTGACGGCCGGGTTAACGAGTTTGGTGCTGGCAAAAGCGTTACTTCCAGATGATCAGCCGAGTATGCCAAATGATTTTCGAACTGATTACGCCGCAATGATCATGATTCTGGTTGGCTGGTTAGGGTTTAACTTAGCCCCGGCAGGCAGTTTGAATGAGCTTGCCGGACAGGTGCTGATTAATACATTCGTGGCCGTGTTGACGGCGATGATCGGTTGGTGTTGGCTGACTTATCGGCAAAACGGTGTGGTGCAGTTAGGCGATTTGTTGAATGGCGTGCTGTGTGGTTTGGTAACCAGCACCGCTCTAGTCGGATACGTTGGGACATTGAGCATGGCCATTGTTGCTGCCGTTGCTGGCGTGATTTGTCGGCAGATGGTTTCAAAAATGCAGCATTCAAAACATTTCTATGATGCGGTAGATTCTTTTGCGATGAATGCTGTCGGTGGGATCACAGGGGTTGTTGGCTTGATGATTGTCCAATTCTTTAATGGGGTTCATTCATTAGTGACCGCGGAGAAGTTCGCAGTGGTTGAACTTTTAGCTGTGGCGGTCGCGGCTGGGTTGACGGTTATTGGCACAATGGTTGCGCAGTTAGTTGCTAGGGCGTGTGAAGCTGGCATAACACGAGTGATGAATCTTGACAGTGAACGGTTGAATTGACAAAAGGAGCGATTTGGATGAATCAAATGACGATTATTGGTGGTGGAGCAGCGGGCGTTGGTATCGGTATCATGTTAAAACAACTCGGCTGCAGTCAATTTCAGATTCTTGAGCAGGAAGAAATTGGCGCGAGTTTCCGGCATTGGCCAAAAGAAACGCGATTCATTACGCCATCCTTTACCAGTAACGGATTCGGCATGCCGGATTTGAATGCCGTCAGTATGGAGACCTCACCTGCGTATACGCTTGGTGCAGAGCATCTGAGTGGTTCACAATTTGCCGATTATCTTAAATTGTTGGCGGATACTTACGCATTACCGATCGCTGAACATACGCGCGTTGGTGCAATTTCACCGACTACTGAAGGTTATCAACTCGAAACGAATCACGGCGTCGTGACCACCAAGTACTTGATCATGGCAGTCGGTCAGTTTGCCTTTCCTAGATTAACCGATCATCCGGAAAACGTCATTCACTATCAGCAAGTGACCTCGTGGCAGGACTTGACGGGGAAAACCCAGATTGTGATTGGCGGAAACGAAAGTGGAGTTGATGCGGCTATCAATTTGGCAACGCTAGGCCATAAGGTACTTTTGTTGACCAAGGAAACGGGTCTGAATGCGGCATCGGCCGACCCAAGTATTCGGTTGGCACCGTACACACGGCGGCGATTCTTGGATTTGCCAGCGGAAGTTGCTGACAGAATCACGTTACAAGAGAAGATTGCGTTGAAGACCGTCACGCGCACCCAGGATTCCCAGTATCAATTGTGGTTTACAGACGGACGTACGATTACGACGCCGTATAAGCCCGTTCTATGCACAGGTTTTGATGCCGGCCCGTTAAAACTCTGGCCACAATTATTTGAAAATAATGATGGCGAAATTGCTTTGAATGACGTTGATGAATCAACTCAGGCGAAAAATGTATTTGTTGCCGGGCCGGATGTACGCCACGAGGATGCGATTTTCTGTTACATTTACAAATTCCGCCAGCGTTTCGGAGTGATCGTTAATGAGATCGCTAAACGGGAACAATGGGACATCGGGGACTTTGTCAAAATCAGTCGCGCCAATAGTTTCTACCTTGATGATTGTGCAACTTGTGATGTTGCTTGTGACTGCTGAGGGCGCGGGCATTTAGAGGAGGAAGCTTTCATCTTAAGTCAGTAAAATGGCAACGCCCACTTCCATTAAGTTACTTTTGCGTCAATACACATAAAAAATAACCCTCTGAACATGTCTTCAAATGACAGTTCAGAGGGTTATTTATTTCAACGGTATTTTTAGGTTGGGATTCATTGGTGAGGTCCCAAGACGTGATATTAAGGGTGGGTAAAAATTACCGGTGGATGTAAACGTAGCTGCTAGCACCAGAGATGGTCTGGGTGTTAGGGCCGGTTGGTGAGTCGAAGCCCATACCGCCTTGAGTGATCGTAACGCTGTCGCCAGAAACGGATTGAACATAAGCAACGTGACCATAAGAGCCATCAGCTGTCCATTGGCCGCCAACAGATTGACCAGCAGCGAAGACGATGATGGAACCTGCTGCCGGGGTGTGGTTAACGGTGAAGCCGGCTGCTGCAGCGGAAGCGCCCCATTCAGCACCGTTGCCCCAGCCATTGCCTGCCCATGAAGCAACAGACTTAACGTACCATGTGCACTGACCCCAAGGATAAGTGTTACCTGAACCGCTGTAATCAGCATGGCTGCCGCTACCTGAAGCAGTGTTGCTGCTGATCACAGTAGATGAGGCACCGCTGTTGGAAGAAGTGTTGGTTGATGAGGTACCAGTCGAAAGAACACTGCTGTTGGCACTCTTATTTGAAGTTGAGCTGGTAGAACTTGAAGCAGTTGATGCAGCCGCTGTCTTCAAGGCAGCCTGGGTTGCTTTGGCTGCTTCTGATTGTTCTTGAGCAAATTGACTTTGGAGTGCAACCAATTCGTCTTTGTGATCGGCAATTTCTTTGTTCAAAGCATCTTGCTTATCGCTTGCGGTCTTTTGAAGGGTCTCTAGCTGTGACTTTTGCGTTTCGAGGGATGCTTTAGTCGAAACCAAGGTCTGACGTGCCGTTTCCTGTTCACTCTTCAAAGCGGCTAACTTATCTTTGGCGACGGTTACCGCATCCAAAGCGTCTTTGCTGGCTTGACTTAACTTGCCGACTGTCATGGTACGGGCAATCAAGTCAGATAGACTTTGTGAGTTCAACACGAAATCAATATAGACATTGCCGCTAACTGAACTGCCGGCTTTCTTTTGAAGGGAAATCAATTGATCCTTCAAGTTGTTCTTCCGGGCTGCGACGTTCTTTTGAGCAGCGGTGATTTCGCCACTCAACGATGCGATCTTGGCATCCGTTGCACTGATCTTGGCAGTGGCGTCACTGATTTCGCCATTCTTTGCATCAATCTGTTTGTTGAGGTTGATCACTTCAGTGTTAGCTGCTTCGATTTGCTTTAATAAATCGTTGGTTTCGCTCTTGTTAGATGCGATGCTGGCACTTGTGTCAGCGAAAACCGGTGTTACGGCGCTAACAGAACCCGCTAAGGTAACTGCTGCAACCAATGTCATCATTGCTTTATTGAATTTCATGTTTGACCTCACCCTTAATTAATTAACTAAAGGCTACTTTACTGTGTCAATGTTACGTCACCATTACAGGATTGTTAGGAGTTGTTCTCAATCTTCATCTGGGCGTCAAATTTGCGTCATTTTGAGCATTTAGTGGCGATTTTTCGTGAATTTTACATGAAAAAAGCAGCCGCGATCCGCGACTGCATGACAAAATTGTAAGTTACTCGTTTGATTTCAGTGCCTCGACCATATCCACACGTTGAAGTCGCCGGTGCGTGAGCCAGGTGACAATACCGGTAAAGGCCATCATCAAAAGCGTGGCCGTGAGATAACCGGTCATACTAATCGTCAACGGGAAGACAACGGCCTCGGTTTCGGCTTGGAATAGAATATAGGCGGTTAAAAGATTACCCAGTCCATAGCCTAACAGGATGCCGACAATGGTAAGGACGATACTTTCGCGGCTGATATACATCGTCACCTCACGATCAAAGAACCCAAGCACTTTGATGGTGGAGAGTTCGCGAATACGCTCGGAAACGTTGATGTTGTTTAGGTTATAGAGGACGACGAAGGATAAAACCGCACTAAGCAAAATGAAGATCAGGACAATCGGGTTTAACATGCCGCTCATGTTGTGCAAGGTCTTTTTCGCGGTGGTGGTGAAGCTGATGCCCACAATTGCATGATGATTCAGCAGACGTTTAGCTAAGCGATTGTCTTGCTGCTGACTTTGCGGGCGCAGACGAACGAGCAGCGAGTTTGGTGCGGACGGTTTGCCGACTAGTTGTTGATACGCTGTGGCAGAGAGATAGCCAAAGTGACCGACATAGTTTTTGGCGATCCCTTTGACGGTAAAACGATGGGCTTGACCAGCAGTCGTCGTCACCTTTAATTGATCACCGGTGTTAAGCTTCAGTGCTTTTGCTAATTTACTGGTAATGACAATGCCGGTACTTGGCAGGGTTAAGGCTTGGTTGGTAGTCGTTGAACGCAGACTGACGTAAGGTTCGAGCTGTTTGCCACTTGTCGGAGCAAAAAGATTAACATCGCTAATTTGGTGACCGTTGCTGCTTAATTTGGCGGTGGTACTGCTAACACTGACGGCACTACGATAAGCACGACTTTTTTGCAGAATCGTTTTGGCAGCGGCTGGTTGCTTACCATCTGCCAGTCGGACGATGGCTTGGTAATGAATCACGTCGCCATATTGTAAAGTGCCGGTCGCGGTAATGGAATCCTTTATGCCAAATCCGGTAAGAATCAAGGCGGTTCCGCCGGCGATCCCGAGAATGGTCATGACAAGGCGTGACTTATAGCGGAAAAGATTGCGATAACTGACTTTTTGATTGAATGAAAGGCGTGACCATAAAGGGGTGATGCGTTCAAGCAGGATCCGTTTGGCGGACTTGGGCGCACGCGGACGCATCAAAGCGGCTGGTTTTTCGGTCAGTTCATTGCGCACCACGATGATCGCAGCGCCAAGAGTTGCGATTAAGGCTAATAGCAGCGACAAAAAGATCAGTGGCCATTGCAGCGAAATCACTTGCTTAAGCGGGATGTAGTTCTTATACAGGCTTAAGACGATGCGCGGGATGCTGAAGTTGCCGGCAAAGACGCCGATGATACCACCGAGTAAACCGGCTAAGGCAGCATAGGCCAGATAGTTACGGGCAATGGCCCATTTGCCATAGCCTAATGCTTTAAAAGTTCCGATTTGAGCGCGGGCTTCTTCGACCATGCGACTTACGGTGGTAAACGTGATTAATGCCGCAACGAGGAAGAAGAACACGGGAAACACATTGGCGATGGCAGCGATACGATCGGCTGAACCGCCATAATCGCCGAAGCCCGGTAAATCATCGCGGGTTTGCCATGTGAGACTAGTGGTCAGTTGGTGGCGGGCCGTTGCAGTTGCTTGCTTTTTGAACCCTGCTTGGTAAGTTTTGACGGTTTGCGCCGCTGTTGCAGTCGCTGCGGTGGCAGGCATCCCGGCTGCAACTGCCTGATTGGTGGCTTTGGTCATCGCCGCCTGGGTCATTTTAGCTTGGATGGTCTTGGCTAAATCTGCTTGCGCCTGCGCTTTAACGCGTTGCTTGACCTGTTTCATTTTCGCAATTACGGCGTCTTGATAGGCTGTGCTGAAAGTGTCGCGGGTTTGTAAGTTTGGAAAGCGGATGTTGAGCTGCGAGGCAACAGGCAGGTTCATTTGCTGATCAGGGATATACGCAAAATAACGGACCGTGCCATCCCCGATATTTGCCGACCCGCGGCTAGTGTCTTCGATATAAGCCGGTGAGTCAGCAAAACCGGTGATGGTATACGTTCGGTCCTTAAGCCCGCTGCTACGTGCAAACGTGTAATGCTGGCCGAGTCGATAGCCGCTCTTTTTAGCAACGGTGTCTAGCACGATTTCATCACGGTGCGTGGGGAGGCGGCCACTGGTGAGGTGGAGGCGATTGATTGTGGCCGTTTTTTGATAGCCGTATAAAGCGACAACATCACTTGAGCGGCCACCGATTGCATATTTGAATTTAACCGCTTCGGCTTGGGTTCCCTTGACTGACTGTGCCGCTTTGACTTGGGCAGAGCTGACGCCAGTAGTTGCCAGCAGTTGGGCATCGGCGAGGTGATCGGCTTTAACGGTCGTATTCAGCGAGTCTTTAAGGGCGGGACCCGTGGCTTTAACCCCGACAAATAAAAGCACGCCAAGCATAATAATGATGACAATCGCAATGAAGCGGCCGAGTGAATCGCGAATGTTACGCCAAAGATTTTTAGTTAATGGTTTCAAACTGATCACCTACCACTCAATGTCCGCTACCGGTGTCGGTGCCGGCTCGTCGTGAATGCTGCGAACCCGGGCATCATTGATCTCAACAACCCGATCCGCCATTTTGGCAATCGCGGCATTATGGGTGATGATCAAGACGGTTTTATGGTCTTTACGGCTGGCATCTTGCAACAGCTGCAAGACCTGTTTACCGGTTTTATAATCCAATGCGCCAGTCGGTTCATCACATAAAAGCAGTTTCGGATTCTTCGCCAAAGCTCGAGCGATGGCCACGCGTTGCTGCTCGCCACCGGAAAGCTGCGAAGGAAAATTATCCAGCCGGGCACCTAAGCCGACTTATTTAAGGACCGTGGTGGGATCCAATGCATCGGCGACAATCGAGCCAGCCAGTTCAACATTTTCCTTAGTCGTCAGGTTAGGAATCAGATTATAAAACTGAAAAACAAAACCGACATTGTGGCGTCGAAAAGCTGTCAATTGGCGATCCGAAAAAGTTGCGATATCCGTCCCGTCGATCCAGACTTCACCTTCTGTTGGCGAATCCATCCCGCCTAGAATATTCAACAATGTCGATTTACCGGCACCGCTGGGACCAAGAATGACCGTGAGCTTACCTTGATCAGCCGAAAAATTAATATCGTGATTGGCGGTGATGATGGTTTCGCCCATTTGGTAACGTTTTGATTCATGTTTTACTTCGATATATGCCATGGTAGCCTCCTGAAAGGTGTTGAGATAGTTCGCGCTTGAGTCAAACCTACGCTCAACACGTTGTTTATTTAATAACATTATGTTAGATTAAAACCAGTCGTTCAAGCACAGAATCCGGATATCTGTTGTTAAATGAACACGTTGTACAGATTATGTTGGTTTGGAGGTTATGATGACAGGCATAAGCAATAATCGGCGGGTACAATATACCGTGAGCCAGTTTAAAGCGGCGTTGTTGCAAATTCTGGCGACAAAATCGCTGGATGAGGTGACGGTCACTGAGATTTGTCGGCAAGCGGATCTGAATCGAGGTACCTTTTATTTGCACTTTGCGTCACCGCTGGCATTATTTGAACAAATTGAAACCGATTTATTAAATGAAATTCAACCGTATCTCAGTGTTAAAATAGATGACATGATCAAGATGCTAGTTCCGATTCTCAAGGTCATTACACAGCATCCGCAAGCGGCCACGATTATTCTGGCCAATCCGGATAGTACGGTGTTGGAGAAAATTGTCCGCCCGATTCAGACGCAGACGCAAGCACGCTATCAGGCATGGTACCGTGAAGCCGATCCAAAACAGCTCGCTTATTACTACGCATTTTTCGTACAAGGGGCGGAGGGCGTGTTAACGATGTGGTTGAAACAAGGGATGAAAGAATCACCGGAACAAATTGCGAAAGTGATCGAAAATGTGGTGACAAAAGGGGCGCCGCATTGAGCGAGAGCCGTCAAGCGCTAGTTAATTCATTAATAGGAGAAAGAAATGCAAAATGTAAAATTAATTGCCAGTGACATGGACCAGACATTGTTGACCAGTGAAGGGACCTTGCCACCGCACTTTGATCGTTATCTTCGGCGCCTCAATCAAGCGGGGATCGAATTCGTCGCTGCCAGTGGTCGGCCGCTGTATACCTTGCAGGAAACCTTTCCGCATTTTACTAAGCAAATTTCATTGGTTTGCGATAATGGCGGGTTGGTCGCCTCACATGGTCAGATCATCGGCAAGAGTTTAATTCCAGCCGCAGCGTATCGCGAGATTGTGGCGTTTATCTGTGACAAGACCGATGGCGTTCCCGTCTTATGTGCCTTGGACGCTGCCTATATTAATGCGGCAGATGGCCAGTATGCCCCGGCACTATTGCCGTTTTATCATCAACTAAAAAAAGTGCCTGATCTGATGGCGGCTTCCTTGGAAGTGGACAAGGTGACGATTTACTTCCCTAATGCCGATAGTCGCACGAATGCGGAACGGTATTTCCGGCCGGCTTTTGGCCAAAATTACACGGTTCAAGTGAGCGGCGAAACATGGTTGGATATTCAGAATCTGGGTGTGAATAAAGGTCGCGGGATGCGCATTTTAAGCCGCCATTTTGATATTCCAACCGCACAAATGATGGCATTTGGCGATTATGATAATGACATTCCGATGTTAGAGACGGTTGGTTACAGTTACATCATGGCGAATGCGACTCAAGGGATGGCGCAGCACGCGAAGTATCGGACGCGCAGTAACGATGAGTTCGGGGTCTTGCATGTGATGGATCAAGTGTTGCAGGCGCAGGAAGGCTAGTAACAAATATGGCGGAGATTTTGATTCGTGTGGTGATCGGGTTTTATGGCTTTTTGATGCTGCTCACAATCTGGCAAGCGGGAAAAACGAACCAGAACGCCTCTTACTTAAACCAGCTATTCGCACTGGCCGCTGCGCTAGTCCTGACAGCGGCTGTTATTCCTGACAAATTCAGCGCTTTGGTCATACTTTTGATCGGGTTATTAGGTCTGTCAGCGGTTTCGTGGTTTAATGGTATCCGATTGTATGGCAGGCCGCATATAAAGCATCATCTGATTAGGTTAGTCGTTCACTTAATCTTATTTGGATTAGCAATGTGGTTGCTGTGAGCGTGATGGCTTTTTGTGCAACCAAGGTCAATGCAGGTATAAAAATACAGGGAGTATGATGTGTTCTCACAATACTTCCCTGCAAAATCGTGATTACAAGCTAAACGCCGCCAGTACTCGCTAAAGTTCATGCGGCGTTTTTGCTTGCCCGGATGAACGATAAAACTAGGAAAAATCAAAGATAAGCCTGCGCAAATAACTTTGCTGCCAGCAGGAAGGCCAGTGCTGCAATAATGACGCGTAATAATTGAACCGGTAAGCGGCGGGCGATGATCGGGCCGATGTAGCCGCCGATGAAGAGTCCAATGCCAAGCGGAATAACCATTAACCACTCGATTTTAGTGGTGAAAGCATAAATGACGGTGGCAATGGCGTTAGCTGCAAAGCCGGTCAGATTCTTCATCGAGTTGGAGACAATAAACGGCTGGTCAACTGTCAGGGTTAAAGTTGCTAGCATGACCACGCCAGCAGCAGCGCCGAAATACCCCGCGTAAGCACCCGTTACGAAAATAACAATGGTCTGTGCAGCTTCTTGGCGAAAGGTTAAGGTCTTCACCGGCTCGCCTGGACGATGCTCCTGAGTCGGTAGTTTACCGCTGAATAAGAGTAAAAGTCCCGCCGCGATGATGAAAAATGGCACAATCTTTTCAAATGTCGAAGCCGGTGCAATCAATAGAAGAGCACTACCGAAAATACTACCGAGTGACACAATCAGAATCAGACGCCAAAGAAATTTACCCCGGCCGCGCAGTTCCGGCAGTGAGGAGACGGCTGAACCAACCCCAGTGAAGACGAGTGCCGCTGTATTGGTGACGTTAGCAATGACTGGTGGCACGCCGATTGCGAGCAGGGCTGGATACGAGACCAGTGAAGCTAACCCTGCTAACGTAGCAGTGAGTCCGGCACCGATCCCGGCAACCAGTAAAAAGGCAAAGATCGAAAAAGTCATAATTGCTGCTCCTTCAGGAATTTGTATGAATGTCAGCCAACATAGTGCGCAACACCATGTATCAGGATTGCATAGGTACTTATAAGCTGGCAAACATTGCTAGTCTCATCATACGCTAAAGCACGACTATTTGGGGGTATGATAAAAGGTAAAGAAGGGACAGATGCACATGTTTGAAAATAGCAAAAGCCGGCTTGATGCCATTTCGGATGGCGTATTCGCGGTTGTGCTGACATTGATGGTATTAGATATTAAAGTGCCCAAAACGCTGACCAAAGTGGACCTTTACGCAACCGGGTTTTCTGTCGTCATTTACTTTATCAGTTTTGCGGTGGTCGGCCAGTACTGGATCTTTCACCAAGAACTTTTGCACACTGTTCAGCAGCCAAGCACCAATTTTTTGGTATTGAATTTTTTCTATCTTGTGTTCATCTGTTTAGTGCCGTTTGCAACCAGTTTTATCAGTGATCATCCAGGTAGTCGTATTAGTGCGACATTATTTGCAGTTATTATTTTTATGGTTGATTTGTTTCAATTTATTTTGTTCCGATTAGTCATTGGCGAACGACCGAAAAAAGAAAATTTAAATGCTCATGATTGGGAGGAATATCGCGCTGCGTCACTAATGGTACTTGTTGCCGTTATTTATATTCTTGTAGGTTTACTGTTGCCTAAGTGGATTCTTGTTGTGATTGCGCTTGGTTTAGGCGCCCGAACGTTGAATAATACCATTGGACATCGACTTCAACATCAAGGCAAGACTCAATAAAACGACGCCTTTATAACCATATATTTTTACCAAACTAAAGATCGCCCCAAACCATCTGATGAGGGTTTTGCTAGGATCATCAAATGCCCGATTTTTTACGTTGCGTAAGTCTGTGATACGATGAGGCAGAAACGAGGTAACCACGAATGCATGTAGCAAAGAGATGACGGTCGTTAAGATTGGGTCAGACACAACTGGCTAATTCGAAAACAGTCCAACATTGACACTTATAAAGGAGCGATTTCATGACAATTCAAGATAAAATGCATCAAGGGGCGTTGTATCAACCGATGAATGCAGATTTACAAAAAGAACAGCTGGCGGCAATTGATCAGCTGGCGATTTACAACCAGATTCCAGCGAGCCATCAAGCAGAACGATTTGCCCAACTCAAAAAAATGTTCGCTGAAATTGGCGCTAAAAGTTATATTGAGGCGCCATTTCATTCAAACTTTGGTGGGGCGCATGTTCATTTTGGCAGTGGTATCTATGCTAATTTTAATCTGACCTTGGTGGATGATACCCATATTTACGTGGGCGATCGCACCATGTTCGGGCCAAACGTGACATTGGTAACTGCGACTCATCCGATTGATCCAAGTCTGCGCGAACAAGGCTATCAATATAATAAGCCGATTCATGTGGGCCGCAATTGTTGGTTTGGCGCCAATGTCACAGTGATGCCCGGGGTTACCATTGGCGATAATACTGTCATCGGCGCTGGCAGCTTGGTCACCAAGGATATTCCGGCCAATGTTGTTGCATTCGGTTCACCTTGTCACGTGGTTCGAAACATTACGGAAGAAGACCGAAAAACTTACGATCACGGTAAGCCAATTGACCTGTAGCGAGGCTTAGTCAGCCCAGGTTACTTCCGCAAAGCTCAAAATAAAAGTTTTGACGGCATAACGATTCAGCCGAGCAGTCGTCTGCTTAAGTTCCGCCTGCGAAACAGGAGACGGCTTGACGTAATAAACCGTTCCTTCATCGTCATGACTATATGCAGGGGCATAAGCATTTTCAGAAGAACGTTGAATGCGGGCGCAAAACGCACTCTGAAAATAACCGTTCATTAGCAGCTTTGTCCTGACAGCCATTGTCGGGGTGAGATGGCCAATGACGAAAAGCCCAATAATGGTATAAATAATGGTCGCAAGTTTCTGATTAAGTGTCATCTTTTTTAATTTGGTCATAGGTTGTCCTCACTAGCATGATTTTAGCGGCTTGATCGAATAAAAAAACCGGTTGTGAAAGCAACAAACGATGATATAGGTATGTAGTGGTCGACTAATAAGTGTCAAGAGAGGCACATGTTTAAAATAGCGCCAACTCGAACTGGCATCAAGGCGAAGTTTTTTGGTCAAAAACTTTTAACGCAAAATAGGCATGGATTACAAAAAATCACTAGTCCAATCCCAGTATCGGTTTCCTACCAGTGCTATGATAAAAGCAACTGAAAGGAAGCGTGTCTATGAATCAGTTTGTGAACCATTTGAGTTGTACAGCGTTGCTTGTTGGTAAGAAGGCGTCGGTTGATGGCTCGACGATGATTGCCCGCAATGAGGATGCAGCAGGCGGGATTAATCCGAAGCGGTTTATCGTTGTGAAGCCGGATGAACAGCCGCAGCGGTATGTGTCAACATTTAACGGTTTTCAGTTGGACTTGCCGCAGAACCCGCTGCAGTATACCTGTACCCCAGTTGCCGACACGAGTGATGGTACTTGGGGTGAGGCCGGGATTAACAGCGAAAATGTTGCCATGAGTGCTACGGAAACCGAGTTCACAAACACCACGATGCTGGGATTGGATCCACTTGAGCCAGATGGTATCGGTGAAGAGGCTATGCTGACGGTGGTATTACCGTATATTCATAATGCCCGAGAAGGGGTGCAGCGGCTTGGCGAATTAGTGACGAAGTATGGCACCTGTGAAAGTAACGGCATTGCCTTTTCCGATGCTGATGAAGTCTGGTATTTTGAAACGGTTGGCGGTCATCACTGGGCGGCTGAGCGGATTCCTGATGATCGTTATGTATTGGCGCCGAATCAAACGGGGATTCAGGAGATTGATTTTGATGCGCCGGATGATTTCCAGTACAGTGCCGACTTGAAGGCTTTTGCTGAAAAGTATCATCTGAATAAAGCGAAGAAAGGCTTTAATTTCCGCGATATTTTCGGTGAAGATACGCAGGCAGATCATTTTTATAATACCCCGCGTGTCTGGTATGCCCAGAAGATGCTGAATCCTGAAGTTGACCAGGATCCGGAAAGTCGGACCATGCCATTTAGTCGGGTTCCGAGTCATTTGCTATCGGTTGAAGATGTGGCGATGGTTTTAAGCAGCCATTATCAAGCAACCGAGTTTGATCCGTATGGGCAGACAGGGACGGCCGAAACGCGGCATCGTTATCGGCCAATCGGGATGAATCGTAATCAGGAAATGCATATTTTGCAGATTCGACCGAACATGCCTAAAGCCCATGCGGCGATTCACTGGCTGGCAGAAGGCGTCAATATCTTCAATAGTCCGGTGCCATTTTTTGCCAACTGCACCACGACGCCCGAGAATTTCCAGTACACCCCGACTGATAAAAGTTCGACTGACAGCTTCTATTGGCTGAATAAGTTGATTGCTATGGTGGCGGATCCGCTGTTTGCCGAACATAACTGGGATGCCGAAGTGGCGGTTTCAGAAAGTCGTAAGTTCGGATTTGCGGCCGGACGCGCGGCGGTGGCTAAGGGAGACGCAGGGTTTGCAGACGTGAAGCCTGAAGATCTGCCAGCGTGGCATGACGAATTGAATGCCGAAACCGCAGCCACGATCACCAATGACCTCCAATACTTGCTGCATCAACTGGTTTGCATCCGCGCAGAAAAGATGACGCCGACTTTTGAAAAAGGCGGCGAACTATAGCGCTAATCTGACATGCTTTGAAAAAATTGAACGCCCGGTCACACTGACGGATTTTCATCAGTGCGGCCGGGCGTTTATAATGGTCAAGAAATCTATCAAGAGAATGGAAAGAAGGTCTTCTCATTAAGAATACAAAAACAGAACGCTGGATCGGGTTGATTGTCGGCTTGATATTAAACGCAGCGGGTAATGGACTTTGTATCGTTGGGGCGATGGGAAGTGGTTTGTGGACCGCCGCGGCGATTAATCTCAATGACTGGCAGGGATGGAATATCGGTGCGGTTTTGTTTACATTCGGCGTGCTCAATGCCATCTCCAACTTAATTTTGATTCGACAGTGGGACTGGCCACGATTCATCGGTGAGGTTATTTATACGCTGTTCTTCAGTTACTTTGTCAATGTTTTCACGTGGCTATTTACTTGGCTGGGGCTGGGAAATTGGCCTGTCATCGCCCGAATCTTTGTTTCCTGCTTTGGCGTTTTCTGCTTTTGCGTTGCGATTTCGCTGTATCAACGCGCGAATATCATCATGCATCCCAATGACGACACCACCAATATTTTGCGCTTCCTGTACTTTAAGGGTAATGCCACAGCGTCACAGTTAACCGATTTCATTCCACCGATTATTGTCACGGTAATTGCTTGGGCGGCGACTGGCAAATTGCTTGGTATCAACATTGCGACATTATTTTCGTTTCTTGGCAATGGCATTATAATTGCGTGGGCTGACGAGCATGTTTGGCCGCAACTGCAACATAACTTTAAGGTTAAAGCTACTCGATAGAAATGACGAGATGTGGCGACGAGGGTTAACTTAATCCAAATAGCTTTTATGGATTAGTCAACTCTAAAGATTTGTTTCAGAAGATTTGATTTTAAGCAAAAATGGCTCTAAATTGGCATAGAATTTTGAGTTCAGAGGGAGCTACACCGTTTTTTTCTGAGTTTGTTTTTGTTACAACTATAATTTTATGTTCACACCAAGAAGTTTCGGGATTTAAAGTAATATTATATAGTTTTCTTAATTTAATATAACTGATTTTGCTTTGTTTAAACACGGGAGATCTCCACTATGATTGGTATAATTGGAGGCTGGATGAGGTCTACTGCTTTATACGCTAGGTGACACAACTTTCAATAATTTAGGGAGGAAATATGGATTATATTTATATCGTGCCACACGTACTTGTGATGCTAGTTTTTTCTATCACGTTAAGAATTAAGAATAAGATGTTTAAAAAAGAGCGAATAGAACGAATAGCGGCATTTAAACGGATTGACTCTGACGAGAGTGTCGGCATGGAGAAAGACGGTGATGAGAGTTTGAACACGCTCGTTGGTCGAAATTTGTATATTGAAAGAATGATGAATTCTCAAATGATTGGGAGCTATTTGGCCGTCATTTTCTTTTCTGCAGGGGTTATCTATGGGAACACATTTACAGGGCTTCTTCTTTTACCAAGTATCGGGGTCTTCCTCCTCTTTGCTAATGTGATTTTTCTGGGTGAAGAACAAGTTTTTCGCGTCATCAAGCAGAGAAAATTGGAAAGACTCTCGGAAAGGTACCCAAGCTTAATGCGTGTTCGAAAGGTTGGGTCAAAATGGTATTATCGCTACCTTTTACTGCTTGTCGTAGTTGGGGGACTCAACTTCGCTATATTTTATGCTGCTGCCGTTGTCTTCTACTAAAGCGTTGAATCAGTCGCTTCTCGGAATTTGATGCCTATTGGAACCCGAATGCTGTTGTGGAACAAGTAAGTAAAACAGTTCCGAGTCGTGCCAATCTCGGGCCGGATGGAGTGAGAATGCGGAACTAGAGCGGTGCTGACAAAAACCGAGTCGCTGTGTTGTTTCGTCGGATGAGCCTATTTGGTCGCTATATCAGTCTCAACGGACACTTATCTTGACCTGTATCGATTTACATAAGCAATGCTTGATACGGAATTGTACACTTCATCTTGGAATATTTGTCAGAGAGAGTCTATAGTGATGAGATCGGGAGTGACTAAGGTATCACTGAATCTGAGACGGTTCTAGTCAGAACAACGTAATTTTGTCACAGTAAAAAAGGCTTTCAGATTTTCCTACCAAGATACTTAAATGTGTTTTATCTGAGTGATTCTGAATTTTTTAGCCGAGGGCAGAAAATGTTTAAGGAAAGGAATATCAAAAATGAATGTCTATATACCCTTTATTGAGATGGTTTGTATCTGGGTGGGCGCTTCTACAATTATTTCAATTCTCAGAGGAAAACAGAAAAACAAGTTACTCCAAGAAGGCAAATATACAAATGAAAGTTACTCAGAAGCTAGAAAGAAGATGCAGGAGCTTACCACAAAGGCGTCAAATCAGCTTTTTAATCGTGCTTATAACATCATTATTGTTTGGTATTTTTTCATCGTTGTGTTTTCGTTAGGAGCAATAACGGCGAATTTTTCAATTGCGCCGGTTATTTACTTAATTGATGCGATCTTCTTTTTTGCTTTTGCAGTTATTAATCTTGGTGCATCATATTATACTCAAAAAGTGAGGAGAAAAATAAATGCTGAGCTACCAAAAATTAAGTGTGCGGTGAAGATACTAGTTTTTATTTTTCGGGATTTTGGTACGGCGTTAGTATTTTTGGTTTCTTATTTGCAGGCTTAAGCTGACTATATAAGTGTTGCATAGCGTTCATTTGGAACGTTTTGTCTATGTTTTTTAAGAGTGATATTGATTTGTTGCACTTGTTTTTTCGGTTTCATAAAGAGTGCTTTGACGGCGATCCTCAAAAAAACCGAACCAACAAGGTGGCGTCGGTTCGGTTTTCCATCAGTCGAGCTTAACGACAAGCTTAATTGAGAGGTGGTTCTTGTGGTAAAAGACTATAAAGTGGTCTTTTAAAAGAGAAATTGAGGTAAATAATAAGGTGTGACAGAACTAGGTATGCCATTGGTTACCGCAAGAATTGTAAAGCCGTATACAATCAGCATAAACATGATGAGCATAAACAAGTAGCTTTCTCTTTGTCGTTGCAAGATGCTTGATGGCGTCCAGAGTAAGTCATCTTTGTTATTACCTTGACTAATCAACGTTAAGAATTGGTTATATTGATACCACCAGATTATTGCTGCTAGAGTCCCAGCGACACTTGCGCAAATTAACATTGAATTTCTGACACTGTCTGATTGACTCAGGAACCAAAGATGAGTCAGGTTGACGGGAACAAGTTTGAAAAATAGGCCAAATTGGATACCCAGAGCACAGGCAATAAGCAGAGTAGTTGTTACCAACAATACAATCGAAATGGTTCTTAACGTTTTGAGTAAACGATGTTGCATATAGACTGTTTTGAAGTAAGAACTGCGTGAGTGGTCGATCTGTTTTTTTGACATGTGCGGATGTTTTTCTTGTTGAAGGGAAATAACGCTTTTGTTTCCAACCTTGATGATTCGTATTGGCATTAGAAAAACAGTGATAAGAAAGAGCAAGATAATGAGCAAAATAAATTCCCCTTTTTAATTGAATTCAGGCTAATCCAAGAGCCGCTAATACTGCTTCGCTACCACCTGATGCTCCGGCTGCCGCTCCTAGTCCACCTGTAATCCAGAGTAAAAGTCCAAAAGCAAGTACTGTCAGCGCAACCTTATGCCAGTCATGAGGTTGTACTCCTTTTTTCTCTTGATGTGAATAATTCAGGTTTGCTTAAATATTGAAAAAAGCATTAAGGGTGTTTGGTAATATCTGAATTCCAAGGTTGGGAACTCCAATTCATCAGCAGTATCCATGATATCGTCGGAACTGTAATCATACAAGCCTAGTTATTTTCTAAATTCAAAAAGTGCAACGCTATACGCAGCGCCCCAGTCACCAGTGCCTCCCTTTAACAAGATCTGGGTATCAGATAGCATGGTATTAGAGTTACCGTTAAATCTATTATTTAGGAAAGAATTAAATCGATTTTCATTTTCAAAATCCAAAAAATAATCTTTGCGGATAAGTGAAAAAGATCTACCGTTGACCAATTCCTGCTGACCTTTAATGTTACTATACAGATTGATCGCGTCAACATCTGCCAAGACGTCCTCAGTGCTAAACACTCCTGCAGTTCCAATGTGAGAATAGATTGATTCATAAAAAGATGTGAACTTAGAGACATCCTGATGTGCTTTTTCCATGGCTGTCAGTAAGTCTCCGAGCCAGCCCCCTAGATCCTGAATGCCAGATGCCGTAGAAGGAAAACCCAAAAATAATAGTGCGTTTAGTGTAGCCATAAGATGAGCAACATCAACTTGAATTCCAGAGACATTGTCAAAAAGTGGTTCAATATCTTTAAGCGTTGATACATTGAGACTATCGTTTGCCTTTGCCAACCATGCTGTGTCGATAGTCCCGGCCAGTGCGCTCCAACTGAGGCCTGTGTAATTAAACTGTCGATTGAATTGTGCAATTAGTGGATATGCTTCGCGAGGAACTGGGATTGTTCCCTTCAAGGATTGAATATAGGCGAACGCTAATTGCTCAACACTTTGAAGTTGCGAAAAAAATGCTGAGTTTTTACTAGTTGAACTTTCAGATACTTTTGAGGTACCTACATCCAAGCCAGAACTAGCAATCTGATCAATGTCTACACCATAAATCGGATATTCTACAAATTGATCAAACGCCCAATTGCTGGGCATTTTAAATCCGAGGTTTCCACTCCATCCGTAAGACATATTAGCTACGAAGCTATACCCGATTCCTGCCTTTTCAGCGTGAAGACAGACGTTCCGAGTTCCATAAATTCCGGTTTGATAGATTGAACTGCTAAGCATATCTTGGACAGTACGGATGTATGGAATAACAGTTCCGGCAATATCGCCTTCTTGAAGGTCAACATCAACGGCAAAGTAAATAACGGTTCCAGCAGGTAATCCTAGATTAAGTGCTGCCTTAATAGCGGTTCTCGCATCTGCTTTGCCTTGACTCCCAGTGAAGTAAGTTTCAACGTATCCACCGTCTTCGTAAATTGGAAAGAACTTCATACCGCCATCAAGAATCGTTTTGATTTCTGTTGGGGTTAGGTTCTTGGGCTTAAAGTCAGTACCGACTGTGCCTGTTAGATAACGACCGACAATGCTAAAACCGTAGTCTCGAAAATGTTTAACATCTTCTGCGGTCAATTGCGTTGCTGTGTCTAATGCGATGGAATCACGACCGGTATCACCATTGCTGGTAACTAGGCCCTTAATAACAGTGTAGTCAGCGATGCCGGAAGTTTTGTTAGGGTATTTCATAAACTTCCGGAAGCGAATGATGCTGGTGGCTACGTCGCTTCCAAAGCTTTCACTGAAGTCACCGCTGTACATGCTATTTAAGTACAAACCATATTTGACGATCTTGACTAACAGGCCGGTTGATCCGACAGATAGCTGGACGTTCTTTAATGCAGCATTGGTGGCATCACCGAAATTACCGTTTGCAATATCAGCGGAGATACTCGCGGCTCGCTGTAAGGCGTAAATCAAACCAACATTTGGCTGACTAAAATTGAAATAATTGAAAGATCCGCTACAACTTTGCATATTAGATTTCGGTTGCAACCCGCTTAGTAAATAGTACACTAACATTAATATACTAAAAGCGGAGGGAACAGGATGAATGATGAGCTGACGATTCGAAGCGGGATTCGTGATGTGATGCCGACAGTGTTTGGGTACATTACTGTCGGGATGGCTTATGGCATTGTGGCGAAAACCGGGCATTTGTCGCTGCTGATGATCGGGCTGATGTCGCTGATCGTGTATGCCGGATCAGCTCAATTTGTGTTGGTGAGTATGTTAGCAACCGGCAGTCCGATTGGGGCCATGGTGATTTCAACGGCCTTGATTAATGCGCGGATGAGTCTGATGTCGATGACGGTCGCTCCTTATTTAAAAGATGAATCAATGACTCAGAATGTGCTGATTGGCACCTTGCTGACGGATGAAAGCTTTGCGTTGTCGATGAACAAGCTTAATTACACCGGCCATCATTTAAATGCTCCCTGGTTTCATACCGTCAATGTTGGCGCGTACTTAGTCTGGTTTATTGCCAGTCTTTTAGGGGCGGTGATTGGTGGCTTGATTCCTAATCCTGATAATTTTGGGTTGGATTTCGCAGTTGTTGCGATGTTCATCGGTTTGCTGTACTTACAGATGATTACGGATCGATCGAAGCCTTTTTTGCGGCATTTAAGTGTGGCCGGTGTCGTTGCCGTCGCGATGGTGGTGCTGGTGCGTTACTTGCCGGGGACAACGGCGATTATTGTCGCAACCGTGATTGGCTGTCTGTTTGGAATGGGGGTGGAACGGCATGCAGAATCCTGAAACATTTGTGGCGATTTTGAGTTGCGGGCTGGCGACATGGTTATTGCGGGTGGTGCCGATTGTCTTGGTAAAACGCATGACGATTCCTAAATGGCTGCTGCATTTTCTCAGCTTTGTACCGGTGGCGATTTTATCCGCAATTTTTGTTGAAAGTCTTCTGGTGATTCACCCCGGACAATGGCCAGGCGTCAACTGGTCGAATTTACTAGCATCGCTGCCTGCGATAGTCGTGGCGATTATAACCAAAAGTCTCTTTGCCGTCGTGGTCGCGGGCGTTGCTGCAATGGCGATTTTACGGTTGTTAGGTTGGGCTTAGCCAGTATGGTCATCTTTTTAAAAAAGGTGGCTTTTTTTATTTTCTTGATAGCAGCAAAACTTTGATTTAACGGGCATCAGGAAAGCTTTCTTTTAGTAAAAATAAGAGCTTTATATTGGTTTAACTCATATATCAGAATTTCTAGTGCCAAATAAAATAGCCATTGACAAGTTTTACTAAAATAAGTACACTACAAGGTGTAAGCGATTTCAGAAAACGAACTCTTTAAAACTTGAAATGGAGGCTTTTTGCATGGAGACATCGTTGTTATACCCAGTGACCAATGATCAGCGCACGGATCAGAAACTGGATGGACTTTGGCAATTTAAGTTTGATGAAGCTGGAGAAGGTGAAAAGTCCGGCTGGGAGACCGGTTTTCACGATGGCGTTTCGATGCCGGTTCCGGCTAGTTTCAATGACTTCTTTACGGATAAAGCAAGTCGTGAATATACCGGTGATTTCTGGTACAGCCGTAACTTTTTTGTCCCTTCTGCGGCTAAGGGAAAGGCATTGTTTCTGCGGTTTGATGCGGTAACTCACCGGGCCACGATTTTTGTTAATGGCAAAGAAATCCGGACGCATGAAGGCGGCTTTTTACCATTTGCTGCCGACATCAGCGAGGCCGTTAAGTATGGTGCCGAAAATACCGTGGTTGTCAAAGGTAATAACGAATTGTCGCGGGAAGCATTGCCGGCCGGGGATACGATTACGCTGCGGAATGGTAAGAAAATGGTACGCCCGTTCTTTGACTTCTATAATTACTCCGGTTTAAATCGCTCGGTTCACTTGTTGTCCTTGCCTCAAGAGCGGGTGTTGGATTATACCACTACTTTTGCGTTAGCTGGTAACGATGCAACAGTGAACTATACGGTTGAAACCAATGGCGACGCGCCGGTAACGGTTAGTCTGGCAGACGCGGATGGCCAAGTGGTTGCGACTGCTCAAGGCAAACAAGGTGCCTTACAGGTTCAAAACGCTCACCTATGGCAGGTTCGCAATGCCTATCTTTATACGCTGACGATTCAGCTTGGCGATGATACCCAGACACCGCTTGATACTTACACCGATCGGATCGGCATTCGCACGATCAAGATTTCCGGAACCGATATTTTGGTCAACGACAAGCCGATTTATCTGAAAGGCTTTGGTCGGCATGAAGATTCACCATTTGCTGGCCGCGCGTTTGACTTAAATGTTGAAAAGAAAGACTTTGCCTTGATGAAATGGATTGGCGCAAACTCTTTCCGGACATCGCATTATCCATATGACGAACAGGTTTACAAGATCGCGGATGAAGAAGGCTTCCTACTGACCGATGAAGTACCGGCAGTCGGCTTTAAAATGGCCGCCGCTGCTTTTCTTGGCGGGCTGAACCAGTCCTTCTTCAAAGGGCCATGGCTCAAGAAGCTACATGAACGCCATATTGACCAGATTCGTGATTTGATTAAACGCGATAAGAACCATCCGTCTGTTCTGGCATGGAGTTTGTTTAACGAACCGGATACAATTGATGAAAATGCGGTCCCATACTTCAAGCAGATTTTTGACGAATCTAAAGATCTTGACCCTCAAGGCCGCCCGCGGACGTTTACTTTGAGCGAAGATGATACGATCGAGACGTCGAAAGTACTCGACTTCCCAGACTTTTACATGCTCAACCGGTATCCAGGCTGGTATCATTTTGGCGGCTATCAGATTTCCGATGGCGAGGCTGGCTTGCGCGATGAAATGGATAAGTGGCAAAAAGCAGGCGTTAAGAAGCCAGTTGTCTTTACCGAGTTCGGGGCCGACACCGAAGCTGGCTTGCATAAGTTGCCAAGTGTCATGTGGACCGAAGAATATCAAGTCGAAGTGCTGAAAATGTTCAGCCGTGTCTTCGATGATTATGACTTCATCAAAGGCGAACAGGTCTGGAACTTGGCGGACTTCCAGACGGTTGAAGGTAACATGCGGGTCAACGGTAACAAGAAAGGTATCTTCACCCGCGATCGCCAACCCAAAGCCGCAGCGTTCTTCTATCATGATCGCTGGAATAAGCTGCCGCTGGATTATAAAGCAAAGTAAGTTTTGGGTGAAAGTATCAGCAGCAACGAAATTCTAATAACAGCGTTGTCGGTGTAGACGCAGAATACCAATCTTGGCTGTCCATAACGGGCGGTAAGATTGGTATTTTTGCGTGCGCGTGAATGCCTAAAGGATGGCCTGACTTAATCTCCCAAAAATATCAGCAACTATTTTAATCGACAGAAAGTTGACAAACCCTGCTTAAATAGGCCGTAATGGCAAACAATTGGCCTAAACCATTTAAAAACATGCGACAAATTTGGCAAAAATTATTGTTGTTAATCCTTAAACATGTATACTAATATATGAGTTTAACAAGTAAGCGCATTCAGTAAGTGCTTTTATGCACGATTACTAAAGGGGGTGCCGCGTTCAGGCAAAGAAAGCAACCGGTAAACGCAGACGGAACAAAGACATGGGAGGCAAATACTCAAATGAAAGCAAAGCTGATTGGCTCAAGACCTAAAAGCAGCAGATACAGATTGCTTTGGTCCGGTATTGTCATGGCAATGATGGCGGTATCACTGGTAATGTTGCTGACAATACCCGCTGCAACCCGCGCTGCATCGCAAAACCCGGAAGACACGGTTGCCGTTCATCTCGATGGGAACGACATTGCTTCAAACAACACCAACGGCCTGACTTTTAAGGGCTTCGGTGTCCTGAGTGGGAACGGTACTAGTGCGCTGTTGATGGATTATAAATCCGAACAGCCTGATGTTTACGCCAAGATGATGAAGACCTTGTTTGGCGGCAGTCAACCCATTATGACCAATCTCAAACTGGAAATGGGTAATGACCGCAACAACTCCACCGGTTCGGAACCGGCCACCCAACGTACGGAATCAGAAGCTGCCAATGTGACCCGCGATCAAGGGTTCCAGTTAGTGGCAGATGCCAAGAAGATTAATCCCAATCTGAAGGTGACAATTTTACGCTGGAACGCGCCGGGATGGGCCAAAACAAACGATCAGATTTACACTTGGTACAAGAACTCGATTTTGAACGCGTATCGTACATATGGCTATATGGTCGACTATGTTAATCCGGGGTTAAATGAGCATAAGCCGGATCTGGCGTGGGCTAAAGAATATGCAGAGCGCGTTAAAACCGATAACACCGGCTTTAAGAATGACACAGAACGTCAACTTTATAACAAGATCAAAGTGGTCATTTCCGATGAGGTCGGTGTTGGTAGTTTTGGTAAGGATATGGTCACCGATTCATCCTTACGAAACGCGGTTACGGCAGCCGGCTATCACTACTCAACCGAAGATGACAGCGCTAAGAACTTCACGGCACTTGCTGATAAGTACGACAAGGAAGTGTGGAATAGTGAAGCTCAGGCCACTTTTGGCAACTCCGACTACCGGCCTAATTCAGGTACCGGAATCGGTGGAGCAGGCAGCTCATTAGAAATGGCCAACACCATTGTGAAAGGCTTTACCGATTCACGGCGGACGAATTTTATCTACCAACCGGCAATTGCAGCTTTCTATGAAGGCGGTCAATATTCATCTAAGAGTGTCCTGCAGGCAACCGATCCATGGTCAGGGTGGACGAATAGTGATGTTGCGATTGATGTGCTTGCCCAATTCAGTAAATTTGCCAAACTTGGTTGGGAAAATAGCGACAATACGTCTGGTATCTGGCGCGCCGTATCTCAGGCAAGTGTTTCTACGGCCACGGGCTCCAATAATGTCAACGGCCGCAACGGTTTGGCTAATTATTTAACCCTTGCTTCACCGGATAAAAAGGATTTTTCCACGGTTATTGTCAATGATAGTAAGTACACGAAACACTATCAGATCTCGGCTTCCAACATGGCTTATAAAGGAACTCCGACCCTTGAGGAATGGGAAACACGGGCAGCTGATACGACTGCAAAAGATGCGTATGACAGCAATTACCTCAAACATGTTGGCGATGTCCAAGCTGATAGCAAAGGTGTTTATACCGTTACGGTTAAACCATTTTCAATCAAGACGGTCACCACGCTTGATAAGGCAAAGGATTCCGATTTGAACCAAGGTATATCGGCTTCATCGAACAAGCAGCGGACGGTACTTGATACCGATGCCAATGGTAAAGGGACCGACACCTCAGACACGACCTTGTATGCAGATAACTTTGAATATGGCGGTAAGAAAGTTGCAACGCTGAATGCTGATGGCACTAGCAACACCGCAAAGACTGAAGACTTCATAACATCGCGCGGTGGTGACGAAGGCTTCTATCCGTTGTATACATTTAATCGTAATGGGACACTTGAAGGCTACAAGACGACAAATGCCAAGTCAGGTCATTACGTTTTACGCCAGCAGTTGGACTCAACGGTGGTCGAACCGGGCGGGGCTTGGAACGATGGCGATGCGTTGGCATGGATCGGCGACAATCGCTGGATGAATTACAAAGCCAGCACGGATGTCTCATTTGAAGATAAAGGCACCCATGGCAGCGCAAATTATGCTTCGATTGGCGCACGCCAGCAGGCTGATTCAGGCCCGGCAGCCTACCTGAAATTCTGGCAGGATGGCGGCTGGTCATTGCATATCGGCAGTCAGTCAGTTGCAAGCGGCAATGTCGCCACTGGTCAAGGCGGTACCAAGATTTCCGGCTTCGATACAACGAATACGGCTTGGCACAATATTGCCATTCAGGCAGCAGGCAATACCATCACGGCTTCCATTGATGGCCAAAAGGTTGCTGATGGCAAGGTCACGTCTGAGCTTTCCGGACGGGTCACTTTAGGCAGCGGCTACTTCCACACTGACTTTGATAACCTGAAAGTTGAAACTGTCAAAGGCTATACCCCGTACTATTCGCAACAAATCGATGACTTAGAGATGTACGACACATCTGCCACACCAAAACAACAACTGGTTTATAATGATCAGTGGACGCACGAAACCGGACAAGGTATGTACTTGCGGGACCGGACAGTTTCCAAGAATACAGGCGCCGGTGCTACCCTTACGTATACGTTTACTGGGACCGGTCTGGATATTTGTGGCAACAATGATGGCTCAGCGAAGTTGGATGTGACGGTTGATGGCAAACAAGTCGCAACAGATGCTGCAACCAACAAGGCTGACAATCTCGGTCAGACCTACACATTACGAAATTTGAAGTACGGCCAGCATACCGTGACGTTCACTGTCAAAAGCGGTACGTTAGCAGTTGATTATGTCGGTGTCGTCCCAAGTGACACCATTGCCGATTTCAGCAAGCTGCAAACGGCGTACGATAAAGTCAAAGATGTCACGAACGCCGATAACAAGTACACGTCATCAAGTTGGACATCGTTTCAAAAAGTTTTATTAGCAGCAAAAAATGTCCTTGCAGACACGACGGCTTCGCAAAACGATATTGATACGGCCCTCAAAAACCTCAACACAGCCTATGCCGCCTTGGCGCTTAACCCAGACAAGACAAAACTGCAAACGGCTTATGATAAGGCAAAAGCCGTGACTAACCCAAGCGATAAGTACACGGCCGCCAGCTGGAAAGTATTCCAGACCGCATTAACGGATGCGCAGGATGTTCTCGCTAACGCCAACGCAACTCAAAATGATGTCGACAGCGCCTTGAAGAATCTAAATCAGGCAGCCTCTGACTTAGTGCTGAACCCAGCCCAGCCAGATAAGACGAAACTTCAGGCTGCATACGATAAAAATAAGGCGGTTACGAATCCAGACGACAAGTACACAAGTGAAAGTTGGCAGGCATTCCAGACGGCGTTATCAAATGCGCAAAAGGTTCTCGCTGACACCAACGCGACCCAAAATGATATCGACAGCGCCTTGAAGAATCTGAACCAGGCAGCCTCTGACTTAACGTTGAACCCGGCCAAGCCAGATAAGACGAAACTTCAGGCTGCATACGATAAGAATAAGACGGTTACGAATCCAGACGACAAGTACACAAGTGAAAGTTGGCAGGCATTCCAGACGGCGTTATCAGATGCGCAAAAGGTTCTCGCTGACGCCAACGCGACCCAAGACAGTCTTGATACAACCTTGCAAAAGCTGAATAATGCTTATGCTGGCTTAAAGCTTAACAGCCAAAAACCAGACAAGTCGGCACTACAGACGGCTTATGATAAGGACAGCACAGTGACCAACCAAGCTAACAAGTACACGACCGCAAGTTGGACAACCTTCCAGTCAGCGCTTGCTAATGCGAAAAAAGTACTGGCAGACACTGACGCGGTTCAAGCAGATGTTGATACGGCTTTGCAGAAGTTAAATGATGCTTATGACGGCTTAACCCTTAGCCCAGATAAATCGGCACTGCAAACGGCACTCACAGAGGCACAAACGCTCAGTCATTCAGCAGTAACTGGCGACCACGAAGGTAACTACCCAGCGGATGCGCTTAAAACCCTCCAAGTTGCGATCGACACCGCCAAGAAAGTCGCGGATAACCCTGATGCTTCAAAAGATGATATCGACACTGCAGCATCAACATTAAAACAAGCGATCACAGCCTTTAAACAGACCGTTGTGACCGTCAACCGCGACCAGCTGACACAGCTCGTCACCGAGTCGCAAACCTTGCGTGCCGATGATTACACCCAAGACAGCTGGACGCCTTATCAGCAAGCAGTAGCAGCAGCACAAAAACTGTTAGCAGGTAAGCCGAGTCAGCAAGAATTAGATGCAGCCGCAACCGCACTGAAGAAAGCCAAAACCAGTCTTGTCGCAGCGCCAACAGGTAAGCTGCCATCAACAGGTGATGCTTCATCCGAAAGTGCCAGTTCTAGCGAAGAAACAGCTTCTTCATCAACAGCCAAGTATCCAAGTACAGGTGAATCACAGCTGTCACTGGCCGTTACGATGGCAGCAGTCGTTTTCCTCATTGGCATCAGCGGCTTTGCATGGTTCTTACACCAGAAGGGGAAAGCTAAATAATCAAGCACGCAAAGTGAATGACTAGATAAGCTTAAGACCCCTGACTATGGAAGATCAAAACTAAATAAAGAGGCTCTAGGGACGATTGAAGTGTCCCTAGAGTCTCTTTTTGGCTGGTGGTCAAATATAGAGATGAAAAATACTGGAAAAAGTGTCGCAGCCATCTCCAAGGTAATGACTACCCAAAATTGTCAGCAAACAACGCTTAACATACCAAGAATAGTATTTGGAGATATAACTAAAAAACACCTGCCGGGAGTGTCCTTCATGGCAAGTGTTTTTGGTAGTTAACAAAAGTAGATCAGTCGTTTATGGTGATAGTATTTTCCTTACTTACCAGCCCGAATGGCATCAAGCTTGGCCCGATACTTCTTAGCTGTAGCAGTGACGCCAGCATAGTCGCCGGTTTTGGCCGCGGCGGTGAGGTTGCTGCCGGCACCGACTAAGGTAACGCCGGCATCGAACCAGGTTTCGAGGTTATCAAGCGACACACCACCGGTTGGCATAATGGCCAGCTGCGGGAATGGGCCGTGAAGTGCTTTGACCATAGCCGGACCAGCAACACTACCAGGGAAGACCTTCACGAGATCGACGCCGGCTTCAAGCGCGGTTTGGATTTCGGTTGGGGTGAAGCAGCCTGGGGTGTAAGGAATTGAGTAAAGGTTGCAGATCTTGGCAACGTCAGCATTGAAGCTTGGGCTGACGATGAACTTGGCGCCGGCAATGATGGCCAGACGCGCGGTTGCAGGATCAAGAACCGTTCCGGCACCGATCAGGACGTCTTCACGGTCACCATACTTTTCACTGAGTTCATCCAATGCCTTGTCAGCATGCGGGACGGTGAAAGTAAGCTCAATACCCGTAACGCCGCCAGCAATCACGGCATCAACGGTTTTGACCGCTTCATCAGCATCGTCACCGCGGACAACGGCGACACAGCCGGTGTTAATTAAGCGATTAAGATAGTCATATTTTTGCATGGATGTTTTTTTCTCCTTAGACGTGTTCTGTAGTGAAGAAAATCAAATGAGATGCTTAAAAGAATTGAGTGTCTCACGCGCGCTCAGTTTTATTAAGACTGGTTTGCATGAACTTGTCAAGCTGTTGTCGCGTTGGGTAACCGGTGTTGTCGCCGGGTGATTGAATCGCTAAGGCACCGATAGCATTACCGCGGCTGGCTGCTTCGGCCGGTGAGCGACCTTCCAGTAAGGCGCTGATGACGCCTAATGCAAAGCCATCGCCTGCACCCACCGTATCGACAATGTGTTCGGCCGGAAAACTTGGCAGTAACTGTCCAGGCACATCACGGCCTAACAGATACGCACCTTGTTTACCGACTTTGACAATGACCAGTTGCGTTTGCTCACTTTGATTGAGATAGAAGTGAGCGATGGTTTCCGGATCATCACTGCCGACGAGAATTTTCCCTTCTGCAGCACCCGGCAGCACGATCGATGCACTTTTGGCCAACGAATTAATCGTTGTCACCATGGTGTTCTGATCAGGCCATAGTGCTGGGCGCAAATTGGGGTCGAACGTGATCAGAATGCGATTGCTGATCAAACGTTTCATCAGCCGCTTAGTTGCGGCCAGCGTTGATGCCGAGGCGGCTGGAAAGATACCGGTAATGTGGGCAAGTTTGACACCGGCCAAGTCAATCCGATCAATCGCCGCGGGATCAAAATGCGCTGCCGCTGATCCTGCCCGCAGATAGTAGGTGTTAGGATCGCCATGCGTCACACGCGCCTTGAACTCGATGCCGGTTGGATAACGTGAAGTCGTGGTTACATTGTCGGAACCGATGCCGGCTGCTGTGAGTTGTTGGCGAATGAAAATGCCATTCGGGTCTTCACCGAGATGCGTAATGTACTCGACGGAATGGCCGAGTCGACTTAATCCAACGGCAACATTTAACTCAGCGCCAGCCAGATATTTGGTAAAATGTTTGGCGGCCGCTAATGGCACATCTACTTCTTCAGCGGCAAAGACGACTAGCGGTTCACCGATTGTCAGGCATTCATTCACGTGTGTTCGTACTCCTTTAAGCGTTTAATCGTTGTTATTGTCGTAGAAACCAAAGTAGTCATGCGCGTTCCCATAGCTGATATTCTTGATAATCCGGCCAAGGGCATCAAGGTCATATGGTACTCGACCCTGTTCAACCAGTTCACCATAGAAGTTGCACAGTACCCGACGGAAGTATTCATGCCGCGGATAAGACAGGAAACTACGCGAATCTGTTAACATGCCGACAAAGTTTGGTAACAGGCTTTGTTGCGCAAAAGTCTGAAGCTGCCGATGCATCCCTTCAGCCGTATCATTAAACCACCAAGCAGCACCTAATTGCAGGTGTTGTTTATCGCCTTGGCCAACGAAGCTTTGTAACATGGTGATGAGTGGTAGCCAATCATTTGGATTCAGGGAATAGAAGATCACTTTTGGCAGTGGGCCACGCGCGTCCATCGCTTGGAAAAGATCCCGGAACTCGCCGACCAAATCAGGTTGACTGCCCATCGCATCGAAGCCGGTGTCGGGACCGATCTTTTTCAAGTTCGGTAAGCTGAGACTGCGATCAACATTGGCATGGAACTGCATCGTCCAGTTGAACTCCCGGTTGAGATCCATCAGCATTTCCACGAGTCCGGTGAGATACTGATCATTTTCAACATCGCTGACTGGCCGGTTTTCAATGCCTTTCTTGATAATGGTATCAAGTGCTTCTTGATCGACTGGGCGGTAGTGGAAGCTGTTGAGGCCGTGGTCAGAAAGGTGGCCACCATGCTCGGCAAAGAAGGTGAAGCGTTGTTTCATGGCTTTCTTCAAAGAAGCAAAGTCGGTGATTTCAACGCCTGCTGCTTTGCCAAGGGTTTGTAAGTAGTCGCCGTAAGTATTAGCACAGATCGCCATTAACTTATCAGGGCGCATCGCTGGCAAAACCTTGAAGCCATTGGTGTCTTCATCGTTAGCAATGAGTTCGTGGTAGTGCAAGTCACTGGCTGGATCATCGGTGGTGCAGACAACTTCGACATGACTGCGCCGAATCAACGCGCGCGGCGTAAACTCAGGGGTAGCCAGTTTGGCGTTGGTGAGATCCCAGACCTTTTTGGCGGTGTCACGACTCAATACCAGATCACTGCCGAAGAAACGGCGCAGTTCGAGGTGGGTCCATTCAAACACAGGGTTGCCCCAAGCATTTTCCATGGTTTTGCACCAGGCGACAAACTTCTCGTAGTCGTCGCCATCGCCAGTGATGAGTTCTTCAGGGACACCATTAGCCCGTTCCAGGCGCCACTTGTAGTGATCGCCGTATGTGCCTTCGTTTAACCAAATGCGGGTGATGTTCTTGAAGTTGCGATTTTCATAGATTTCCTGCGGGTTAAGATGACAGTGAAAATCAATAATCGGCAGGTCAGCAGCATATTGATGAAATAGTTGCTTAGCCGGCTCATTGGTTAAGAGAAAATCATCGTCCAAAAAAGCCATTACTTTGCGCTCCCTTTTTCTAATGCTTCCCAGAGGCCGTTTAGATAGGTGATGCCTAAAGCACGATCGTATAAACCATAGCCAGGGCGGCCATTTTCACCCCAGATGTTGCGGCCGTGGTCAGGACGGATGTAGCCATCGTAATCAAGGTCGTGCAAGGCCTTCATGATTTCGTACATATCCAGCGAACCATCCTTGGAAAGGTGATCGGATTCGTGGAAGTCGCCTTCTTTGTTGATGAACTTGATGTTACGGGCGTGGATAAAAGGTGCCCGATCTTTTTTGACAAATTCACGGATGATGGCTGGTACATCGTTGTTTGGATTTTCGCCTAAGGAACCGGTGCAGATGGTAAACCCATTGTACCGAGATTCGTGCATGCCTTCAATGATCCGCATGTCTTCAGCGTTCTTGTAAACCCGTGGTAAGCCGAAGAGTTCGCGTGGCGGATCATCTGGGTGCATGGCCATGCGAACATCATACTTCTCACAGGTTGGGATGATGGCATCGAGGAAGTACTTCATGTTCTCGCGTAACTTAGCGGCATCAACGTCAGCATAAGCTTTGAATAAGCGTTCGATTTCAGCCAGACGTTCCGGTTCCCAGCCAGGAAGAACATAGCCTTCTGAGTTGTTACGAACCGAATCGATAATATCGTGCGGATCGTCTTTTAGATATTGATGTTGAAAGGCCATGACATTGCTGCCGTCTTCTAGCTGATAGTGGAGATTGGTCCGCAGCCAGTCAAAGATCGGCATGAAGTTGTAGCAAATGACCTTGATCCCATATTCAGAAAGGTTCTTGATGGTTTCCTTGTAGTTTTCGATATACTTGTCGCGTGATGGCAAGCCAATCTTAATGTCATCGTGAATGTTGACGGATTCGATGACTTCCAGTTTTAAGCCGGCATCTTCAACTTGTTTCTTCAGTGCGGCAATTTTTTCCTTGGGCCAAACTTCACCTACCGGAACATCGAAAAGCGCACCGACAACTTGTTGCGTACCGGGAATCTGACGAATTTGCTGTAAGGTGATGGGGTCATCTTTTTCGCCGAACCAGCGAAAACCCATTTTTAAATCTGACATAAATTAAAGCTCCTTTTCATGATCTTGACGAAATTGTTCAAGGGTCTTAGTCACTGCACCTGGGCCGGCAATGAGTTTCTTGAAGTCGGCTTCTACTTGGTCAGCCAAACCGATTTGATAAAGGTCGTGGCCAAAGATCTGGGCATTGCTCAAGATTGGCTTGAGTGCGGCGTGGACATCGGCATCACTACCTAACTTGATGTCGGCAACATATGGCTGTAACTGATCCAATAATGGGTCGCGGCTTGGGGTGAAGTCGTTACCTTTATCATCCACTGCCATCAGGTAACGGCACCATCCGGCAAGAATGAGCGGAATTGCCTTAAGCTGCTTAACGCTTTCAGGATCCTTGTCCAAGTAGTGCTGGATCGTCACGCCATAACGAATTGGCAATTTCTGTGACGTGTCGCTGGCAATCCGTTGCGGGGTATCGGGAATATTCTTGTTTGGCAAGCGCTTGGTAACCAGCTGATCCAGAAACTTCTTAGGATCGATAATCTTAGGATCCTTTACAACCGGCAGATCTTCTTTATAGCCAAGATACTTGATCAAAGTGAGCAGATTAGGATTTTCAACTTCAGCAGCAATTGATGTGTAACCAAGGAGATTACCATAAATGGCCAAAGCCGTGTGCAATGGATTCAAGCAAGCGGTGACCTTCATCTGATCGGCATCGTTAACGGTGTCGCGATCGGTGAGGATGACACCGGCATTTTCCAGCGCCGGACGACCATTTGGGAAGCTGTCTTCAATGACGAGGTAGTGGGTTTCTTCCGTATTACCAAATGGCGCAATATTGGTGTGCTTAGGTGTGTGCACGATGGTGGTGTCTTCAAAACCTTCTGCCTTAAGTTTGTCGGCAACGTTTTGCGCCGGGTTCGGTGTGATCCGATCAATCATGGACCATGGGAAGCTGACTTGCTTAGGATCGGTCAGATAATCGATGAAGCCTTGGGTGACGGTCCCGTGTTTAGCCCAGCCCTTGGCAATTGTCAAAATGCCGTCTTCATAACGTTTGCCGTTTTCAGAGAAGTTGTCGGTGCTGACCATGGCAATTGGCTTGGCACCGGCTTCGTAACGTGCCAAAAGTAGGCGCGCAATGGCCCCCATGTTGGTCGTCGCATCATCTGGCTTACCTGCGATATCAGCTTCGGCAGCTGGTGTCAGTTTGCCGTTGATATCAGTCAGTTGATAGCCTTTTTCGGTAATGGACATCGTAACGAGTTGCAGTGAAGGCTTCGTGAAGATTTCTTTTAAATGTTCCCAGCCTTCAGGATTGGTCTTGTTGTAGTAAATCGCTTCGGCAACACTGGCGATCAGTGTCTTATCAAGTGTACCGTCTGGTTGCATAACCACTTGCAACACGCGATCGTTATATGGCTTGTAGATATCGGCAGGCACATCGCCATCATAAGTTTCGGCAACAACCACACCAGACTTTAAGCTGCCATTATTGAGCAAGTCCTGCGCAATCTTGGCATGAAAGCAGCGGAAAAGATTGCCGCCGCCGAAGTGAACCCATACAGGATTGGCCTCAGTTGTCTGTTTCATTTGTTCTTGGTCGAATTGCGGAACAGCGATACCAGCCGCTTTGAAATCAGCAGCCTTTGCTTGATAATCGTCGGTTAGCTTAACCAAAATGATGAACCTCCTTATATATTAATATATCAGTTTCATACACTTAATATAGCACGTGCCGATTAAAATGGAAAGCGCTATCAGAATACTTTTAACATTTTAATCCAAAAAATATTTCTGTATAGGCACTGAACCATTAAAAAGAAAAAGTCGAATCAACAACAGTTATCCGCGTTGTTTGATTCCGACTTTTCCGACGTTATTTCTTGTTAGCATTCACACCTTTGCCCGGTGCCCAGTCGTCCATCAGATTTGCCGGGTAAGGATTCAGCTTGAAGTCTTCATCCTGACGCGGCGCACTTTCATTAACGGGACCAAATGCCTTATGAAGCGTCACGGTTCCCCATGCCGGAACGGTAACATGTTGCCAAGTAACCGGGCCGTCATTGTTGATGGTAACGGCGGCGTCCAACGGCTTGCCGGATGGGTTGTAGAGGTGAGCAGCAATGGCGCCATCGGGAGCAAGAAAGGCAACGGAGCCTAAGCCGCCGGTGTAGCCATCTTGCGTGTAGTTGGTGGAGCCAATCACAATAGATCCCGGAACAACATCTTGGTTGAAGTTACGCAGCATGTAGTATTCCAAGTTACGTTGAACTTTACCGGTTGTGTGATCAATGGTGACAACCCCGCGACGGCCAGTTGACCCTACCTGGTTTGGCAAGCCCCGTTCGTCCAAGGCAATGTTCCAGAGATCAATCATGTTCAAGCCTTGACGCACGAGCCAATTACCGATCAAGCCAAACATAATATGAGAGGCATCTTCTGGTGTTTCTTCGATCATGCAGCGGCGTTCGGTCATGGCAAGTTTCCAGTTTGGATTCAGGCGACTGCCTTTAAACAAGTTGGTGTAAGGACCATCGTAGGTATGGAAGGCAAAACCATCAAATGCAGCCGCTTCATCAGGGGTCACCAATTCGCTAAGTGGCTTGTCGATGACATCAAGGACGTTTAAACTGCCATCCCAGAAGTAAATCTTGGTATCAGGGAAGGTCTTATCCAAAGCCGGGCGAAGGAACTTGTAGCCAAAGTGTGCCAGTTCCGGAATCTTCCAGATCATGGCTGGCCATGCAGCTGCATTGGAAGGTTCATTTTGGATCGTGATGGCGTAAACCGGAATGCCATACTTGCGATATTCTTCAAGGTAACGAACAAAGTATTGCGCGTAAACGCCTTCGAACGTGTCCTTAATCGCATAACCATTGTTGGTATATTCGCCAAAGCGTAAGTGGCCGCCCATTTTTAGTTCGCCGGTACTCTTCATCCAAGCGGGAGCAGACCATGGTGAAGCCATAATCTTAACGGCTGGGTTAATCGCCAGAATTTCCTGAACAACCGGAATCAGATATTTAAGATCTTTGGTTGCATCAGGCGCTCCGGGTTCACCTTCACCAACAGAAAACTTAGATAAGGATGCATCATGCTCGCCAAATGGCACATCATCATAAGTGTAATAAGGTTGACTGGCTGGTTCGCAGGATCCTAATGGAATACGGATGGTCGAGAAATGACCTTCTTCTGGGTCAAACATTTCATGTAGCAAGGCACTGCGTTGTTCCTTGCTCTGCTTCCAGATAAGTGATGCTGCTGCATCGGTGATGGCGGCACCTGCGCCGATCCATTCCTGATGCCGGTCAGCAGGATCAATCACGATCTTGGCTGCATCGCCGGGTGTCGTTTCTGGTTTTGGAGTTGCCAGATGGTCACGCTTTTGTGCCAGATCGCCAGCCGTTACCGTCCAAAATTCCGTCGGGTATAAGCCTTTTTCAGTTGTGGTCATGTTAAGCGTCCTTTCTTACGTCAAGTGACAAATATAATTTCAACAAATTAACGAACACGTTTGATGGCGGCAATCAGGAAGCCACCGATGATTTCCATTGCAACCGCGAAGATGAAGACCGCCTGATAACCGAAGCCTTCAACAATAGCAGAAGCAACCATGGCACCAAGCATCTGGCCCAACGTGTTTGCTAAGTTGATCAGTCCTAAGTCTTTACCAGCAGTATCAGAAGATGGCAGCACATCCATGTTCAACGCGCCATCGACTGAGTTGTACAAGCCATTACCAAAAGCAGCGATAACAGCGTAGGCAAACATTGCCCAAGCTTCTTTGACAAACAATGGGAACAAAGCAGCTACGGCTAAGGCAAACGTTGCGATAACAACCGGACCCTTAACCCGCTTCATTTTATCGGCAAGTGGGCCGCCAACTAAAGCGAAGAAGACACCAATGACTAACATGATGGTTGAAAATACAGAGATGGAACCGCCAGCTTGTTTGGTGCTTTGGCCAATATAGTCGGTGAAGATGAACAAAAGGAATGTGGTAACAATCGTAGAACCAACAACCATCAGGAACTTACCTGACAAGGCGAGATAAAAGTCGCGCGCATCATGGGTTGGGAAGAAGAAGTACTTCTTGAGTGATTCTTTGTCGAGCTTGATCTTTGGTTCGTCCAGGTTGCTCTTTTCGTTGATCAACAGAACGTGGATAATGGCCAACACAACGGTCATGCCTGCCATGACATAAATACCGAATTTAACATTGCCAAGGAATTGAGCGGCTAACAGAGCAAAACCTTGTTGCGCGATCGTGAAACCAACGCCGTAAAAGGTTGAAACAGTGCCACGCCATTTAGGTGCAACCCGATCCGATATTTGCGGATAAATCGCTGCGGCAATCGCGTTTTCGGCCGCCGCCGCAATGATCCAGATGAAGATGATAGCAGTAATTGAAGTCGTATTAGCAATGGCAACCAGTGAAAGCGCGATTGCTATGGTACCAAGGACAATATAAGGTTTCCGCTTACCAAAACGGGTTCGCGTCACATCGGAAAAAGCACCAAACAGTAAGTTGGCAATTGCACCGGTGATAGACGCAACGGTTGCCAGAATGCCGACAGCCCAAACCTTGTGTGCCGAATCAATTTGACTAAATAGTTGTGGAATTAAAACGCTTCGGGTTGAACCGATTGGCCCGTACCAGCAAAGTGGCGCGAGGAACATTGCGGTTGCAACACCAAGTGGCATCTTTGGCTGCTGTGAATCTTGAATCTTTGCGTTGGTAACAACCCCAACCGTCGTTTTGACCGCTTTAGGATCGTTCTTAACATCATTTGCCATTTTTTTCACTCCCATGAAATTAAGTAAGTGCATTAAAAAATAAATAGATAGAACAAATGCATAAATGTCGGAACCTGAATTTTGAAACACCCGCCTCCTTGCCAATCAGCTTATGCCACTTAAAACCTGATTGGTCACAAACTGCAACCAGTTGTGACCTTAATGGTAGATATACAACCAGTCAGTTAATGTTAAAGGCGTATTTTTTAAACTAAACGCGCGAAAACATTGACACTCGGCTAACTGATATATTAGTATATCCTTACAAGGGCATGATAGCGCTTACCGAAAACGGTGTCAACACCTATCAAAAAGTTTTATAATTTATACGTCTCAAGCAACATCTTTCTCGAAAGGCTGGGGATGTTATACAATCAGTTAATCAGGTGAAAAAGAAGGAAGGGTGACGCCCATGCAAATATCGAATTATCAAGATGAAGCATACAACGCTATCAAGGAGATGATTCTCAGCATGCAGCTGACCCCCGGGGAAAAAGTCGACAAGACTGAATTGAGCGCGCAACTCAAGATCGGTGCGACCCCGATCCGGGAGGCCATTATTCGCTTACGGCGGGAAGGACTATTTAATGTCATTCCTCAAAGCGGTACTTATGTATCAAAAATCAATCTGGATGAAATGTATCAAGGCCGGTTTGCCCGGGTCAATTTGGAGCGGACGATTGTGGCGGACGCAGTTGATGTCATGACGCCAGATCAAATTGCTAAATTGGAACAGCAAATTGCGTTGCAGGGTGTTTATGAGCATTCTCGGGATTACGATCATTTTTTTGATCTTGATCACGACTTTCATGAAATATTTTATATGGCCGATCATAAGCAGTTTGTCTGGGCTTGGGTACAGCAAATGAATTTGCAATTTAATCGCTACCGATACTTACGGTTGGAAGTTAGCGGCTTAAAATGGCATAACATTATCACGGAACATCAGGCAATTGTTGATGCAGTCAAGGCTAAAGATGCTGAGTTAGCCAGTCATTTGGTTGCAGATCATTTGTTAGCGATTGACGACGATGTTAAGGCAGTTTTAAGTGCCTATCCTAACTATTTTGAAGGAAAAGCAGCGCCAAGCCATCAGCCTGACTAAGGTGACGCTGTTGTCAGATTTTGTTCACTGTAAGCGCGATCGTGCCCAACGAAAGGAAGGCTTACAGATGACAAAAGTATTAACATTCGGCGAGATGATGCTACGGTTGAAGCCGTATGATCATCAACGTATTCTTCAAGCGTCTGGCTTCGAGGCTAATTATGGTGGCTCTGAAGCTAATGTGGCGGTTTCTTTGGCATTGCTTGGCGACGAGGCGCAGTATGTCACCAAGCTGCCTGATAATGCATTAGGCGACACTGCGCGCAACACCATTCGTGGTCTGGGCGTAGATACACATAAGATCTTGCGCGGTGGTCCGCGTTTAGGGATTTATTTCTTTGAAAAAGGGGCCAGTGTGCGCAACACGAATGTCGTGTACGATCGTGCCGGCAGTTCGTTTGCGACCGCTGAAGCTGATGAATTTGATTGGGCCAGTCTGCTTAAAGACGTGGCCTATTTTTATTTTTCCGGAATTACCCCGGCGATTGGCAAACATATGCAGACTGCCATTGAATCAGCCGTTAAATACTGTGCCGCACATGATATTACCGTTGTTTGCGACATGAATTATCGCGGTAAAATGTGGTCGCCTGCAGAAGCTCAGGCATTCTTTGCCAAGGTCATGCCTTATATCACGATTGTTTTGGCTAATGATGAAGATTTTGAAGCAACCTTAGGCATTAAGGCATTTGATGGTAACATGGCGACCGGGATTGATCAGATCGCCAGTTTCAAGGCTGGTATGTTGCAGGTGATGAAGCAGTGGCCGAATGTTAAAACCGTGGCCAGTGTTGTGCGGAACATTCACTCGGTGGAAGATAGCTGGTGGACAGGGCTTTTGGCCGAAGATGGCAAAACATACCAAGGGCCAACCTTCCACATGCATGTGATGGAAGGCGTGGCGTCAGGTGATGCGTTTGGGGCAGGTTTGATGCACGCCACTCTGCATGACTTTGATGCCCAAGCCAAGATCAATTATGCGATTTCGGCCAGTGTGTTGAAATTGACGATCAGCGGTGATCTGAATTTGATTACGGATGCAGACGTGCAGGCGGTCATGGCAACCGGCAGCGGTGTTGATCGTTAGTCGGGAATAAGAAAGTGAGGATGCAATAACATGCATACGTTGACGATTGATGGCAGTCAGTTGCAGTTAGAGCAAAACGAAGCCAACACAATTAAAGGATTTGGACTTCTAAGCTGCAACAATACATCAAGGTTATTAATGGACTATAAGTGGGAACATCCCCAAGTCTATCAAGAAGTGCTGCAACACTTATTCGGCGGACAACACCCTTTAATGCGCATGCTAAAGGTAGAACTTGGCAGCGATTCGAATACATCATGCGGCACCGAACCGGCTCCTCAGCGCGCTGCGGACGAACCGGCCAATGTAGCGCGTGGCATGGGGTTTCAGCTCATTGCCGATGCCAAAAAGATTCAGCCGGACTTGAAAACCTGCATGTTGCGCTGGGCAGAGCCTGGATTTTTACGGCCAAGCTGGCGCCAAGTGAAATCCGATGATCCTGATGCAAAGGTGCCGACAGAAGCTTTTGAAGCCATGTATCAGTATTACAAGCAAACGGTGATTGCGGCTTGGCAGGCATATGGTTATCTTTTTGATTACATTGATCCCGACCGTAACGAGACCAAACACCCGATGTATCGCTACTTAAAATGGTTTGCTGACCGGCTGAAAACCGATCAGGCTGATTTTCCTAAAGGTTTTCCAGTAGCAGATTATCATGCGATTAAGTTGATAACGTCAGATCAAAATTATGGAACCGACATGGGGACAGCATTGCTTAACGATCCTGAGTTACAAGCGGTGATTCCGGCAGTTGGCTACCATTACAACACCGATGACGGTCCGGACAAACCATTTACGAAGATTGCCGATCAGCTGCATAAGGAAGTCTGGTACAGTGAAGGCATTGCGCCGGTCACATTCGGCACGCTTAGGACGCAGGATACAACTGGCATTGGCATAGGCGGTCCTATGAGTGCTTTGGATGTTGCCAATCGCCTAGTTAAAAGTTATGCCCGCTCGCGCCGAAGTTTATACATTTTTCAACCAGCGATTGGCGGATTATATCCCGGCGCAAAATATCCGGGAAAGCAATTACTTGAAATGGATACGCCGTGGTCGGGTTACTTTCAGCAAGATACGGTGGCTTTGGCGGTCATGCATCACTTCACCGATTTTGCCGTGACGGGATGGCGCGATCAAACAGCAGCAAAAAACTGGCGGTATGTTCCGAGTGCCACGGTAAGTGAAGTGGCGGGTACTGAAAATCTGACGCAAGCGTTTGGAGCTGCCAGTGTCATGACGTTAGTTGCCCCTGATGAAACGGACTACACGGTGATGCTAATCAACGACACCAGTGCTCCCCAAACCTGCCAGATTACGGTTAAGAACCTAGCTGCTGCAACTAAACCGCTATACGTATGGCAGACTTGGGCCGATGATGCCGGTAAAATTCACGATCGCGAAAAGACAACCACGCTGACGCCGGTTAATGGGAATGTAACGGTCACGATTGAACCGCGGGCGATCATCAGTGCAACCACCACGGATTTCCAGCCACAAGCCTTATTACCTAATCCTGATGTTAAGACTGATCAGCCACTGCAGCAGGATCCGGAAAATCACGTTCTTTTCCACGATGATTACACCTATGCCGATATGCCGGCTGATTATCTCACGCGTCGTGGCGGCACCCCGAAATATACAACTGACATGGATGGCGCGTTTGAAGTCGTTGAGCAGGACGGTAAACGCGGGTTACAACAAAAGATTACCGAGCAGTCACGGGCATTGGCTTGGGAAACGCAAACCGATCCGAACTTTACCGTTGGCGATATTCGTTGGTTGAACTATGCGGCTGCGTTGAAGTTTACGTTTGACACGACAACCCGGCAAAATACTGTCAGTGCCAACTATATTGGCCTTGGCGTGCGGAGTGTGGACGATTTCGAAGGCAGTTTATTCTCGGCGCCATATGTGGCCACGCTGACAGTTGGCGGAAAGTTACGCTTTTATGTTCGCGGTGCGTTGGCAGCCACACTTGATGTGCCGGTTTTCGATGCCGAAGTGAGTCACGAACTTATTGTTGAAGCAACAGATCGCCATGTGACGGTGCAAGTCGATGGCCAGACTTATGTAACTTATGACGATCCAAGTGATCAACCGGGTTTGGCGGGGCAAGTCAAAGTCGGCACCGGCTATTTCAAGACGGTGATTCAGGCTTTGACGGTCACGAGTACGTCAGCACCAGCGGTATTAGGACATCGCCGCGATGACTTAGATGCCAGCCTAAAGTTTAGTGACGATCAGTGGGAACGCCTTGCCGCACGTTTTCCGCATGCGTGGGAACGCTCGCAGTCAATTGGCGAAAAAGGCGCTACCGTTGACTTTGATGTTGAAGGCACCGGTTTTGTGCTCTTTGGGACGCAAGCACACGCAAGTCGCTTGCAGCTGGCCGTTGACGGGCGGATACAGGAAGTGGTGCCGTTGACTGCGTTGGCCAAGCAACCGAATACGGTAGTGACTGACTTGGCAGCCGGGCGTCATCACGTCAAGGTGACGGTCATCGATGGCAGTTATACCTTTGATGGTGTGGCGCCGATTCTATAAATACTGTTGCTTGAAGAATCTATTTTAATCATGATCAACACGTTGAAAAATGTCTGGGAAATGAGACGGTTTGAGTCCGATTTTCAGGCGTTTTTGTGTTTTTAGGAAGTGATGGTGGTGTGGCAAAAAGTAGCAACATTAATCGCTAAAATGACGTTAATCGATCAAAACCCGACGTTTATTTGTTAGATGACACCGCGTGCTGATTTGCGGGTATTATAAAGGGGAAAATGTTCATTGTTGCGTAGTCTATATTTGAGAGCGTTAAATGGCGTTGCTAGCACAGACAGAAATAAAAGCTCTCAGCCAACATTCGAAAGTCATGAGGTGAGAATGATGAAGGCTTTATACAAAGGTGAACCTGCTGATATTTGGGAAATAGGCAAAACGACGCCTCAGCCAGATTGGGTTCGTGAAGCGTTTGAAGCGAATTACTTGTATTGGTTGGATAATCATCTGCGCATTTTGATGAGTGGTCTGAAGCCATCGCTGGACACTAATTTAAAGATAGGAGCTGTCGGCACGATCGGCGGCGGCTTTGCCGGGTATGGCATGTATGTCATGGGCTATCCAGGTGATTACTTAGATATCACCAATCATCGGGTGGTTTCAAAGAAAAAGTTTGTGAAGCAGTACCAGCCTATTGACGATACACGTGTCGGCTGAGGGTCAGTTATAGCACAAGACGATGGGACTCGAGACAGGTTCAAAGGCAAGATCGCACAAAAAAGAGCATACTTAGATATAATTTTTATGTTATCCTGCCAATAGAAACGTGCGTGGGCGCGACCTATGAGCAGCGTCCGCATTCGTATCAAGAATGAAAAGAAAGAAGATCAGACGATGAATGAAAAGTTCCTCGAAGTGTTGAAGCACGAAGGTCCTGTTACGATTGTTACCATCAACGGCAACCCGGCTCACGTGGTCAATACCTGGATGTCTTATGTCAGCCGCAAAGACGATGAACTCTATATTCCTGCAGCCGGTATGCACAGTATTGAAGGCGATTTTGCTAAGGATAACCATGTTCTTTTAACGTTTGGTTCCAAGGAAGTTGAAGGAACAGTTGGACCCGGCGCCGGTTTCCATGTGTTTGGTACTGGCCGATTTGTCGATCAAGGCCCGGCGTTTGCAGCCAAGAAGGAAAAATTCCCCTGGCTAACCCGCCTGCTGATTGTTCACGTTGATGAGGTTCAACAGAAAATTTAGCAGAATTTGCCGGGTTAAGCCTAACGCTTGTGTGTAGACGAGGCGATAACCTTGCTAGCAACAAGCATATAAATTAGTACGCGGATAAAAATAAGATCCTAGAGGGAGTTTGCCTCAAAGGATCTATTTTTTTGATATTAAAAAACACAATCCATGATTTACATGGCATGCGTTCCGTAAGTACATATGAATAACTTTAGCCAAACATTCGGGTGACATCATTTTGAAGCGTGCGACCGGAAGCCATTTTGACTAGGTGCCATAAAAGTTTATCCTGAGCAAGCTACTCATGATTAGCGTGTAACCGCCATTGAACCATAAACGTTAACAAGGCGAGTACCGCGAGCAGCATGAAGTCAATTTGACTGCCAGTTGCATCGGCGCCAGATGGTGATAGGCGATTTTGAAACGTGATGATGGCTGACAAGCTGGCCGTTCCCAGTGATCCGGCGTATTGCTGAATGGTGTTGAACAAAGCGTTAATGTCTGCTTTAGCCGAGCCGGATACCATGGTGCTGGCATCGGACATGGTGTTGCCAAAGCCCAGATTGAAGCCCGCTCGGAAGATGATATAAAAACCGACAATTAAGGGAATGCTCAACTGGTGAGTGAAGCAGCCAAGTAAAACGGCACCGACAAACATTGCGGCGTTACTGGTGAGTAGCAAGCGGCGGGCGCCAAACCGATCGTAAAGCGCACCGCCAATCGGTGAAACCGCAGCCCCGATCAGTGAACCGGGCAGTAGTAACAAGCCAGCCACAGAAGCGTTAGTGTGCAAGACATTTTCGGCAAAGATCGGGATGACAAATGCAATACCGATGTTGCTGAATTGCAGGATGAAGAAGTTAATCGCACGGGCACGAATGCCAGCATTTTTGAATAGCGAAAAATTAAGCAATGGCGAATGGGTGTGTTTTAAGTGGCGACCCATTCCGATGATGGCAATTATAAGCGCGATGACATAGGCCCAGAAGGCACCGGTCACACCGGTAGCCGTGAACTGATCCAGCACTTCGATCAGTGAAAAGAGACCCAGCGCCAGCAAGAGGAATCCGAGGAAATCAAAACGATCCGCAGTTGGATGTGCTTTGACCCGAATCGTTGCTTCACCCATGAACCAGACAAGTAAGATGATGGGCACGACAAGCCAGAAAATCATTCGCCATGACGCGTAGTAAGTTAGCAAACCGCCATATGTCGGGCCCAAAGCCGGAGCCAGTGAGGTGACCACGCTGGCCATGCCGACATAAATGCCAAGATGTGCTTGAGGAATCGTGGTCAGGATAAGGTGGAACATTAATGGCGTGGAAACCCCGGTTGCAAGCGCCTGCAGCAACCGGCCGGCAAACAGAATCGGAAAATTCGGTGCCCAGATACACAGCAGCGTCCCCGCAAGCGCACAGCAAATGGCTGCCCGGAATAATAAACGCGTGTTGAAGCGCCGCAATAAAAAAGCGGTGGTACTCATGACCAGCGTTACCATCAGAAGATAGCCTGAGGTCAGCCACTGAACGGTCGATAACGATACATGGAGGGTTTTGATCAAGGTTGGAAAAGTGACGTTCATAGAAGTTTCCACCAGAATACCGACAAAAGTCAGCAAACCGGCAGATAAAATGGCTAATTGCGTACGGTGTGAAACAGGTGAATTCGTCATAAGGTTGCCTTCGTTTCTATCAATTAACCTGATGCAGCATCAGGTCACTGATGACGATAGCAGATTCCAAAAATCCGCGCAAACGCAAGCGGTTTCATTGCGGTTGTTCAGTTGCCCTGAAATTTCTAACAGCCGGTTTTCACCGAAGCATGTAAGAATTAAGTAAGCAACTGTGGGTAGCTCAATTTGGCTAACTGTCTGTTGATTCTTCAGCGTCCGGTATTTTTTGAATTTGTATGCCATTTACATTGAGTTTTTAGTAACGAGCACACTGAAAAGTTCAAAATGACGACGTTAATCGGCAAAAACCATACGTTTATTTTTTAACCACATACTATTGAGCCTTTCAGGTTATATTGAAGAAAACAAACTTGGAAGGCGGTATGTGAGTCATGACAGAAAAAGAGCGTTTTCGGAAATTTGTTCGCAATGGATTTCGAAAAGATGAAGAATTGGGCATCCCGTATCATCTATATTGCCTAGCCCATGCAGTTTTGATAGCAGTGCCAATTGGATTCATTGTATCCGCGGTGTTTTATGCAATGGATTTGCGGGACTTATATGGTACTGTGTACGCTTTTAACATGGGCGTCATTGTGTTTTTGATGTTTGAGCTGGACATCGATTGGCGCATTGAGAAGAATGAATTTTTGCCTGAGCGAGTCTCCAAGTTGCAATGGGTCATTCGTATTTTGGCGAGTGTGCTCGTTTCCGGACTCTTCTTTTATTTTCATGAAACAACAGTTATCCAGCAATTTGTGAAGTAAGACCGAGCAACACATTGCCTTTTGCATGTTATCAGTTGACTTGTTTCAAACTAGGGCAATCGTTTCCCGCTTGTTTTCAGGGACGAAAAAACACCTGTCGTTTCATCAATGCGACAGGTGGTTTTGTTGCTGCTGGCGATAAGGACCATCAGTTTTGTTTGCAGATGTTATAGCTGACAAAATACGCTGGTTCACGCGCGAGAATGCATTCCTGAGCGATTGGGCTTAGCTGCTTGTTTAGGCGTAGTTGGGGCAGGTGTTTTTGGTGAAGGATCAGCATGCGGTCCGGGACCCTCAGGATGATTGTTTTGCTTCATTTGCCTGTCAGTCATACTGATCACACTGGACATAACCAGCGGGAGTAGGAAGACGAGCAGGATGAGACCAATGATGACAGCCAGCGCAACCTGAATCAAAGTGGTAATGCCAGATGGAATCATCGCCGCGAACGTACCGCTTAGGATGATCGCTGCCGAGATGACGACTGCGCCAATGACACTGGCGGCTTTGGCGATGCGTTGTGTCATCGTGCCACCCTCCAAGGCATTGTCACGGTAGCGAACCATGAGGAAGATACTGTAATCTACCCCTAACGCGACAAGCATGATGAAGGTGAAGAATGGTGTGTTCCAGGTTAGCATATCCCGGCCAAGCACATAGGTTGAGAATAGCTTAGTCAGACCCAGTGAGGTGACATACGCCATTAGTAACGTTGAAATGATGCTGATAGGTTGAATTAGCGAACGCGTCACGACGATCAGCGCAATGCCGATACCGATGATCATGATGGCGGCGGTTCGTTCAAAGTCACCATTTGCCAGGTCTTGAAGATCCGCTGTTTGTGAAGTTTGACCGCCAATGGCAATAGTGGCGTCATCAAGCGGCGTATGCTTCAGTTTGGCCGTCAGATCGGTTTTGATCGCTCTGATCTGTTGGGCGGCAGCATCGGTACTTGGATCGCCTTTTAACACAACCGTTAACTTGGTAATTTTATTGCCGTCTGACATGTAAGTCGATAAGGCTGGTTTAAAGGTTTTGCTTTTCAAAGTTTCATTGGGGATGTAGAACTTCTTACCCAAGTATGAATGCTGCAGTTCGGTCAGATATTGTTTCATACTGGTACTGCCGTCTGCAATCGTGCCAAGGGCTTGATCGGCGGAAGTAAGGCCACTTTGCATGGCGGTTACTTGTTGCGAGATCGCTTTGACTTTCGTATTCAGCGTTTGGACGCCGGTGTTGACTTGATCAGCACCACTGGCAATTTGCGCGGCACCATTCGTGAGGGTACCGTTTTGTGCGGCGAGCTGAGCGGATCCGGAACTGAGCTGGTTGACCCCGGAAACCAAGGATGGTACTTGGCTGTTTAATGAGTTAATCCCACTGTTTAGTTGTTGAGTGCCGTTCGTGAGGGTACCAATGCCGCTGTTTAGCGCAGTTGTACCTGCGTTTAGCTGTTTGAGCCCGTTACCCATCGCAGCAGTGCCGTCATTTAGTTTTTGAACATCGGTAGAAAATTGATTGATTTCATTTAAAATCGGCTGGGTTAACTGATCGGCGCTGGTTAGACCATTGATTTTAGCGATGATATCTTTGGCAATCCCTGCTACGCCTTGAAGCTGATCATTGAGAGTTGCCATACCAGTGGTTAATTCACCGGATTTGCTGCTAAGTTGACTCATGCCGTTAGCAAGCACCGTGCTATTGCTATTTAAGGTGCTCATGCCTTTAGCTAGTTGCGTCGAACCGGTGCTCAAGGTGTTGACACCTGATCTGAGTGCCGGCATTTGATCATTCAATTGACCAAGGCCGCTGTTTAGGGATGTTACCCCTGACGTGTACTGGCTTATCCCGCTGTTGAGACTGGAAGCACCGGAAGACAGCTTTGTGGTACCGTTTGCCAGTGTCTGAACCTGTTGGGTGCTTCCGGCAACATTAGCATTTTTGATTTGGGTATTGGCATCGTTGAGACCAGCCTGGACTTGCTTCAAGCCTTTAACACTTTGAGTTAAGCCGGCAGTGATGGTTTTCAGCTGATCGTTTAGATACAACGATTTAATCTGACTACCGCCGGGCTGGGTCACTGAAGCAACGGTTTTGACGCCTTTTTCTTTTTGCAGGTAGTTGGTTAGGTCGTCAATGGTGCCCAAAGTGGTTTGGGTGTTCAGCGCCTGCTTACTTTGGATATAGATGGTTGTCGGTGAAGCCATGCCCTTTGAATAATGATCCTGAATCAACCGGTAGCCGACTTTGGATTGGAGGGTTTCCGGTAATTCATCGGCGTTGTTAAAGTTCAGCGTCTGGTTGACGTTCAACAGAAACGGAATGGCGACAATGCCGATGACGCCCAGTGTGATGAGCGGCCGCGCGATGGCAAGCTTGGAAAGGCCATGCCAAAGTCTGCTTGTGCTGTGGCCGTTGAGGTTCTTGCTGGGCCAGAATAGTTTTTCGCCCATGGTTGCCATGAAGAACATGTTTAAGGTTAGCAAAACGGTCAAAAGAATGAGCACGCCGATCGCAACCCCAACTGCGGACCGATAGAACTTGAAATTGGCGAGGCCGAGCACGGAGAACCCGATCAGAACCGACAGCCCGGAATATAGAATTGTTCGACCGCCAAAACGACGGGCGATTCTTGCTGCTTTGGTCTTGGGAATACCTTGCGACAGCGCTGCTTTGAAGTCATCGTATAGCAGAATATTGTAATCTGTCCCGATCCCGAACAAAACCACAACCAGAAAGACTTGGGTGAAGTTGGAGATCGGGAAGTTAACCTTGTCTGCCAAGGTCATGATGATGTTTAGTGATGTTAAGAAAGAAATCGCCACAGTTAGTAATGACACTAACGGAACAATTGGCGAACGGAAAACGATGATTAACACAATGAAAATGAAGATGGCCGCGATAATCTCGGTTTTTTGAATGCCTTTTTCGGTCACGCTCGCAAAATCATCATTAAGGACATCGCTGCCGGTCACGTAGGTTTTCACATGGCTGGTTTTGATTTGTCGTTCGAGATCGCGCGTCTGGGGACCAACCTGACCTTTCGCTTTAACGTCAACCAATGCCATTTGGGTCGTGCCATCCTTGGCATCAAGCTGCTTTTTGGTTTCGGCATTATCGGATGACTTGGTGACGTTGATGATTTTAACGGCTTTGGAGTCTTTGAGTTTGGCTAAAGTTTGATTGATCGCGCGTTTTTGCGTTGTCGAAAGCTTGTCGTCGCCGTTACTGAAGACAAGTGCAAATGAGCGCACCTTTTGATTATGGTTGGCCTTTTTCTCAATTGTCGCGGCAATCTGGCTTTCTTCGCTTTTGGGTAGCGATAAGGCACCTTTATCACGAACAATGCCGGATACGTCGGGCATGGTTAAAAGTGCCACCAAAATCACGACAAGCCAGAAGATAAGTGAGGGGATATGGCGGTCGTGAAGCTTTTTCAATTAAACACCCTTCTTTCACTTGTGAGGCCATTCCAGACTTGATTTTTCAAGTCCGCGGCTAATGGTTTCTGATTCGAGACATGACCTTCAAGTTGCTGTTGGGCCCAGACGATGTCGATCATGCTGACAATGCTGCCGTACAAAATTGCCAGCTGCGTCCGAACGTCGGCTTTGACAATCACGCCACGCTCCTGGCCTTCCAGCAACATGTTATTGATGAGTGTAATCACCCGGCCACGCGCAGCACGACTCTCAGCGTTAAGTGCCTCGTTGAAAACATTTTGTTGAATAAAATGCAACTCTGTCGGATATTGCTCCATGGACGCGGTCGCAGCATCGAATAAGCGGCTGAAAGTGGTCTCCGGATCATCCGGTTGGCAGTTTGCCGCGGTTGCCAGGGAGTCGTGGAAGAAGTTCATAATATCGGTAAATGCGGTATTGAGGATATCTTTTTTGCTTTTAAAATGCCGATAAATAGTGCCTACCGCGACTTTTGCTGCTTTGGCAATCGACGGCAGATTCGTTTCGGCGTACCCACGCTCGGCGAAGAGCTTCACCGCCTGCGCGATAATCGGACTTGGTAATGGAATGGCTGTCATGATATTTTCTCCTTTAGGAATGAACGTTCATTCACATATATTAGTTTTTGAGAATATTCATGTCAAGTGCATATTCAAAAAATAATTAATACTGGCGTGGTGCGTTATTGATATCAAACTAAAAACTCGTTTAATGGCGCAGAGGTCAGTTTGTGCCCATACAAAAAAAGCGTTGAAAAAACAACGCTTTATTCGGGACTATATTTCTTACGGCCACAATTTAATACAGCCGAGAATAATCGAAAAAATCGCGGTGCCGTTTTTCAATAGACGCCCATCGATTTTCGGGCCGATGCGACTGCCTACGATGACACCAATACCGTGTGTGGCGATGATCATTGCCAGTAGCGGTAAGGTGGTCATGAATTGGACTTGGCTGAGGTAGCCGACTGCAGCCGGTAAGCTGATGAAGACCGAGTTTAACAAGGCGATGCCAACTGCTGCATGCGGTTCACAGCCGAGTAAAACGAGTAGCGGCATGACCAGTACCGGGCCGCCTGCTCCGGAAAGGGCACAAATCAATCCAGTGACAACGCCTAGGATGACGAGCAAAACCGGTTGATTCAAGTGATCGACGCCGGGTTTTGGCGGGTGGCGTTGTTGGATCAAAATAGCAATGCCGGATAGCAGGACGACCAGATAAAGTAAGAATTGTACCCAGCTGGTCGGCAGTAATAGATTAAGGCGTACGCCAATAATTGCCCCGACAAAGCTGCCGCCGCTGAGTAGATAAGCGACCCGGCGATCCATGAGCCCTTCATGTTGATAATGACGCGAGCCCAACCAGCCGGAAATAATGAAAGCCAGGAAACTGAAGGCCAGGCCTTCCGTAGTGCTATAGCCAAGTCCCGCGGTGTATAGAATGGGGAGTAAAAAACCAGCCACGCCAGTCATACCGACGAGGCCGCCGATTAAGATGTTGCCAATTGCGATGATGATGATTGCCATAATGTTGGGTAACGCCGCGCACACGCAGCTTTAATCCTTTCTACGTCTAATGTTAACACTTCTCGGTTCCGCATCAGCCATTTGCCGGCAACCATCGAATCCGCGACATCATTAGCATTGACGCTTTCAAGCAACGTGTTATTCCAGTTGCCGGTTGGCCAAAGGTGGGGGCTATCAATGTTTAACCCGATGATATCAGCCTGGTAACCCGGTGCGATTCGGCCCAGATGACCCGATAGATTCAGAGCCGCCGCGCCACCATCCAAGACCATGGCCATAATTGTCGGGGCAGGCATGACAGCAGGCTGATGTTGCAAGGTGCCATAATGCAGCGTCATAACGGCGCGGAAAATCTTCATTTCCTGCCACAGACTCAGACCACCATGCGCCGCGCCATCGGTACCCAAACCAATTGAAACACCTGCATGTAATAATTCAGGCGTGGCAGGGATGCCTTTTCCGGCGTTACTGAACGGACTGTGACTGAGCTTGACGTGATGAGTTTCGATGAGCGTTTTTTCAGTGTCGTCAAGAAACAGACTATGTGCTCCTAGAAAATGATTGCTTAATGCGCCGCGTTTTGCAAGGTAGACATATGGCCGCTCACCGCAACGCGCTAAAATACCGGCGACTTCTTGAGGATACTCGTTCATATGCGCTTCAAGAAAAGTCTGACGATCTTCGGCACGCTGGGCAGCCAGATCGACCAATGTATCGGAACAATTATTTAAGGCGCGTAATGAGTAATAAACTTGCAAATGGTTGCGGCCGTGGAATTGGTCATACAAGGCATCGGTGTGGGCGATGGCGGTTTTGGCATCCATGTTAATAGTTGCCGGTAACGTCGGATCATCCATCGTTGAGTAGGCAAGGGCGCCGCGTAAACCACTTTGCGCATACACCGTGCCGGCTGCAGCCATGTGGTAGCTGCCTGACTCAACGAAACTGGTGGTGCCGCTGGTGATCATTTCAAGGGCGGCTAACTGAGCATTGAGCGTCATAGTTTCAGTCGTCATGTTGGCTTCAAATGGCAGCATAACTTTTTGCCAGATAATGCCTTTCGTATCAAGCACGCGACCACGTAAGAGTTGTTGACCGGTATGTAAGTGACTGTCGATCAAGCCGGGCATGAACAGCCGGTGCGTGCCATCAATGGTTTCATCTGCTTGGACGGTTATCGTCCCATGGTCACTGACCTGTGCGATTTTATCGTCGCGGATTAAAATGTCCTGATGCGGCTTGATCTCACCAGGCGCGGTCAAGGTTAAGGTATCCTGAATCAATGTGCTCGTCACTTAAATCACCCCTGTCAGTTTCAACGTGAGCGTATCCCACAGAAGCGAACCGACAAATGTTCCGGTCATGACGGCAACCCCGACAATGATGTACTTCCAACCTTGATGGACAAATGTGCCCAGCTTATCCGAAATTGCAATGCCGGCAAACGAGCCAACAACGGTAAATGGCGCGGCAAACGCAATGACTTTGGTAGAACTAATGACAACCGCAGCAATCGGCGAAAATGGTGAGGCAACGAGTAGGCCTAAAATGGAACAGTACGCAATAATCGGCAACTTGAATGGCACAATTTTAGCTAAGACCACAGCTGCCATGGTAACGGCAATTAAAATGATCACGCCGGGGAGGCTTTTAGCGATACTGACGCCGGATCCGATCCAGTTAGCTAGCAGCGTCCCGACCCCACAAACGCTGAGGAGAAATAACCATTCACGTAAACGCATTACTTAATCCGTCCTTTCAAAGCGGTTGCCGTTTTAGCGCGGCGACTGGCGAACATTTTATCGAAAAGATTGTAGAGCTTGTCGGTTAGCGGGATGGCTAGAAACATGGTGATATAAATCCCGGTGATGCCGGCGATGGTGTTGGCGGCTGAAGCCATGGCGGTGATAGTGTTGGCGTCATGCGGGAACAGCTGCGCGAGGCTGGCACTGGCAGAGGCCATGAAAATGCCGGCTCCAACGCCTGTCGACATCCCCAACGCCTTAGGATCGAACCAACCTGTCAGTCCCAAAGCAGTTGCCATCATGCCGAAATAAATCGTGCCAAGAATACCGCCAACGATATAAATCGCCATACTGCCGCTTGCTTCGTCAGAATCCGAACCATAAGCCGAATTGATTAAGGCAAGGTGATACTCGCGATTCAGTGAACTCGTTGCGCCAATTGCCTCACGGTGCAGCCCCAGCAACATTGCCAGTGGTAGGCCGAAGAAGATCCCAAGCAGATTACCGAAGCCGTGCACCAGCAATGCCGGACCAGCATGTAAGATCATGTCCATATTTGCGCCGGCAGTAATTCCTAGGTTCACGACAAACGGGCAAATACCAACGATAACCAATTTGGAAGCAGCTTTAACATGGCGATTGTCAAACCACCGCATCACTTGCGGCCCACTGAGCATACCAAGAATAATGGCATAAAAAACCGGGAATAAAATGATCATGCCGGGACCGACCTTGAGTTTCACCGTTCCGATATATTCGGCGATGACGGTGAACAATGCTGCGACAAGATAACTCTTCCATTCGACTTTGATCCGGGCGCGTAAACTAGGATAAGTCATGTTTTGCCTCCTCTTTTAGCGAATGGATCCAGTTTAGCGCAGTTATTCAGGTAAATAAAGGACGATTAAATTAAAAAACGATTTAATGTTCGTGTTTATCCGTCAGCACCTGATGGACAACCTTTTAAAAATGAATAAGTGACGAGCATGACAAATCATATAAAAAGCCAAAAGTCAGTTACCTTGAAAAACCGAATTAAGATCCAATAACGAAAGATCAAGTGCTTTCTGTATTTGGTTTTGATTCGGCAAAGTTTCCTGACGCTTGGCGACGGTGCTAAGTAGCTACTGTGATCAGTTCTTGATCACGCAATTCAATAACGTTATTTGCTGTATTTAGTCGTTTTTGGCCGACTTGTTTTGACCTTTTGTTCCAGATTCTGCTCAGGTAGGCTGGCTGGCTCTTCGTGAAACAGACGGGGCAGGTGGCGTGGCGCAACAGTCGATACTGACGTGACAACCTGTTGAACATGCTGGTTTGGCTCGGTGGTGGGATTGACGGTTGTTGCGGCCGATCCGCTGCTAGTCAACAACCCCGCGGCAACCGCTAAAAATGTAAAGACCATATGCAAAACTCCCTTCGACTGGCTGACATTCTTTAATAACAGCGATTAACAGTCAGTCTAGTAAGGAGATGTGATTGATTTGCCGCATTTGTGAGGTCTTTTCACAGCGAAAATGAAACGAAAACATGGTGATTCGTTAACAGAAGCGTAAAGCATGGCGAATATGGACCAAAAGTTGAAGAAGTATGGATGAATCACGCGCCGGGCAGTAAAAAATTTTGAACATGAAAAAAGACGACTCGGGTAAGTCGCCTTTTTACTGTTTGCTCGTTTTCAATTATGAAGCGGATTTTCCTTTTGGTTCCAAGCGCCGTTCCAAAAAGCCTAACGCCAGGTCGGAGATAATCGCCATTAAAGCGGTTGGCAATGCCCCGGCGAGAATGATCGCACCGCCATTGGTTGCATTGGTACCGCGGACGATGATATCGCCCAGACCGCCAGCACCCACGAAGGCACCGATTGCCGTAATCCCAATGGCAACGACCAGCGCGTTACGAATCCCGGCCATGATGACTGACATGCTCAACGGAATTTCAACCATGTACAGTGATTGCCAGCGGGTCATGCCCATTCCTTTAGCGGCATCCATCAGGTTCTTGTCGACATTCTGCATGCCGGTGTAAGTGTTCTTGATGATCGGCAACAAGGAGTAGAGAAAGACCGTTACGATGACGGTGTTCACGCCAAGACCAAGCCCGAGCATGATGATGGACAACATTGCCAAACTAGGAATCGTTTGAATCACGTTGGCAATGCCGATCACCGTGTTACTCAAGGTGCGGTGGCGGGCAATTGCCAAGCCAACCGGAATCCCGATCACGGCCGCAATCAGCACACCATAAATGGAAATCAGAAAATGGCGAGCAAATTGACTGAGCACGTACGAACCGTTATTGGCAAGGTAATACCAGAATTGCTGCCAAGTATCCATGTTAGCCATTAGTCGTCACTTCCTTTGAAATAATTGTGTTTAGCCAGAAACTTCTGAGCGACCACATTCGGTTCAAGTAATTGATCGTCGACTTGATAGTTCAACTCCTGCATGGTTTTCAGATTGATCTTGCCGTCTAAACGATGTAACAGCGGTTTTAATTTTGGATATTTCTTCAAAAGACTGTTGTTGACCACCAATGAACACTGATAAGGCGGGAAGAACGTTTTATCATCCTTTAGAATCTTCAAGTTGTAACTGCGAATCCGACCGTCTGTGGAATAACCAAGAACCGTCTGCATCCGGTTGGCTTCAACCGCATCGTAAACCAAACCGATTTGCATTGGATAAACGCGTTTGAAATCAAAACCATATGCTTTGGTGAAGTCGCTGTAGCCATCGCCTTTACGGTTCATCCAGCTGGAATCAACCCCGGCGTTGTACTGTGATGCGACTTTCTTTAGGTCGGAAATGTTATTGAGGTTATCCTTCTTGGCTTCTTCTTGGGTAACCATGAAAGCATAGGTGTCAGAGAAGCCATAAGACGGATACCAGGTTTGGTCATAGCGTTTTTTGAATTCACGCTTGACGATGGTCATCGCTTTGGAAGGACTTTTGACAGGGTTCATGCCTAATGTGCCGGTGATATCGGTGCCGGTGTATCGAGTTGCACTGATATCAGCATCATTACGAATCATCGCTTGGTGAACCACTGTCCCGGAACCAAGGTTGTTAACCAAAGTCGTCTTGTAGCCGAGTTCGTGGTTGATTAATTCGGCAATGATATTCGCCATAATCTGTGACTCGGTACTTGTTTGGGAGGCGATTCGGACGGTACCGTCATTACCGGAACCGCCAAGGCCAGGGAAGCCGCAACCACCTAATAGTAGCACCGGAATCAGCAATAGGGTCAGGAGTAGTTTTCTGAATGTCTTCATCTTGCCACCTCCTAAGCGCGCTCGCTGACAGGTGTCAGGTGGTATTCCAACCGCCCCAACAGCCAATCAACAATCAGTGCCAAAATGGTTACAGGAATGGTCCCGCCGATGATGAGATCCGGCTGGAAGAGATTCAGACCATTAAAGATCAAGTCCCCAAGCCCACCGGCACCGATATACGATGCTAAGGTTGCCCATGCGATGACATAAATGGCAGACAAGCGAATTCCTGCCATAATGACTGGCATGGCTAGCGGCACTTCGACTTGGCGAATGGATTGCATGGCGGTCATGCCCATTCCCTTAGCAGCGTCCATCAACACGGGATCAACATCTTCCATGCCGATGTAAGTGTTACGCAAAATTGGCAGCAACGAGTAGATGAACAATGCAACGATGGCAGGTACTTTCCCAATCCCGAATAAAGGAATCATTAATGCCAGCAAAGCCAACGAAGGCACCGTCTGTAACATGCTGGCAAGGCCGATCACGACTTTAGCCGTCTTAGGAAAACGGGTTAGCAAAATGCCAAGCGGAACGGCAACAATGACCCCGAGTCCAAGTGCAATTGCCGAGATGTAAAGCTGTTCCCAAGTTTTGGTAATCAGTTCACTGCCATGTGCGTTTAGAAATGCAAACATGGTCACACCTCCTTAGGTGCGTCTCGGGTATCTTCAGTTGCCGAAGCGGTGGTCGTCGATGATGTGGCTGACTGATCGTTATTCTTGGCCGCAGCACTGTCTTGATCATCTTCATTGTCGCCCCAAATGGTGTCATAAACGACATCAACAAGTGAAGCACGGGTGACAATGCCGACCAGTTTCTGATCATTGTCGACCACAGGCACATACTTAAATCCGCGCTTAAGAATGCGGTCAGCCGTGTCGCGCAGTAGGGCATCTTTTTTCACGTAGAAAATGCTGGACTTGGTGATGTCGCTAACGCTGGTGGCGCTTTGGTAACGGGTTTCCAGCGATTCCAGATCGATGAAGCCTTTGAGGTGATCCTCGTCATCGGTGACAAGCAGCGTATCAACGCGGCGTTTGCGCATGAGGGAAATCGCTTCAGCCAAAGACTTGCCAGGTGTGATGGCAGCCGGATTCTTCAACATGATCTGTTCAACAGTGGTGACGTCCGCCCGCGCTTGAACCAGGCGATCCTGACCGACTAAGTTTTCAACAAACTTGTTGGCGGGATGGGTCAGTAGTTCGGTTGGGGTGGCGTTTTGGATAATGTGACCGTGATCCATGACAACAATTTTGGTGGCGAGTTTGAGCGCTTCGTCCATATCGTGGGTCACGAAAACAACGGTCTTACCGAGCTTTTCCTGCAGATTTTTAATTAATTCCTGCAGTGCTTCACGGGTAATCGGGTCCAAGGCGCCATAAGGTTCGTCCATTAAGATCAGATCCTGATTGGCAGCAAGCGCGCGGATAACCCCGATCCGTTGTTGTTGCCCGCCGGAGAGCTCTGATGGGTAACGATCCAGATAATCTTCGGGTAATTCGACGAGATCAACCAGTTCTTTGGCCTTTTCCCGGCGCTTTTCTTCAGGCCACTTTAATAATTTAGGAACGATCGTGATGTTTTCATAAATGGTCATGTGTGGCATGAGGCCGATATTTTGAATGACATAACCGATTTGACGCCGCAATTTTACGGCATCGATTTTGTGAATGTCTTTACCGTTAAACAGGATTTGACCGCCGCTGGGTTCCAACATCCGGTTGATCATCCGCATGGTCGTTGTCTTCCCGGAACCGGATGTCCCGATAAGACATACAAATTCACCCTTATTGATTTCAAGGTTAATATGTTCGACCGCGACATTCCCGCCTCGATAGACTTTTTCAACGTCCTTGAACAGGACCATTGGTTGTTCTTCTGGCATCTGACGCGTCCTCCTTTGTTTGGTTGCTTCTATGATAACACATGACGTTAATCGTTTTTTAATAAAGCGAAAATGCGTTCTACCAGCGCAACTATTCGGCTCCATCTTATGAAATGATTAAAAAAAGCTCAAGAAAGTTCCCCTGTTTTGATTGAAAAGTTGATTGCGGTCAAGGTGGCAATAATGATTACTCGGTACACTGGTCTCGAATGGGAGGGATCAGCGATGCGTTTTATTCAAACACATAAACAAGAAGCGATGGTGATCGGCGGTGTTCTGACTGCGGCGGGATTGATTTTCAGTCAGGCATGGTTGCTGGTGTTGGCGAGTCTGGTTGCTGGGCTGCCGATTGCGGTGAATGCCTGGGAAGCGCTGCGTTATAAGCAAATTAGTATTGAGCTATTGGTGACAATTGCTTTAGTGGGCGCGGTGATGATTGGCGAGCCGATTGAAAGTGCGGTCGTTAGTTTTCTATTTTTGTTCGGTGACTGGTTGGAACAGCGTAGTTTAGCCAAGACGCGCTCGGCGATCCAAGGCTTGGCGGCCGCAGCACCGAAAACGGCCCGGCTGCTGGATGGGACGACCATTCCGGTGGGGAAGTTAGCAGTTGGCGATCAAGTGCGGGTGTTGGCTGGCGAAACGGTACCGGCTGATGGGCAGGTGATTAGCGGCCAAGCGAACATTGTGGAAGCCGCGATCACCGGCGAACCGGATGCCAAACGCAAGCAGATTGGTGCCACAGTATACTCCGGTACGCAGGTGAGCGATGGCACGGTTGAGATTGAAGTTGAAAAAACCGGCTACAACACGGTTTATCAGCAGATTATCGATTTAATTGAAGATGCGCAGGACGCCCAATCGCCTGTAGCAACCTTCATCCAGAAATTTGCCCGTTGGTACACGCCGCTGGTATTAGTCATCGCTTTACTGGTGGGATTGATTAGCCAAAATGTCCGGCTGGCGATTACGATTTTGGTACTGGGTTGCCCCGGCGCACTGGTCATCGGCGCTCCGGTTAGCAATGTGGTCGGTCTGGGATTTGGTGCCAAACACGGCATTTTGATCAAAGGCGGTGATGTGGCGACCAAGTTGGATCAAATTGACACGGTAATGTTTGATAAAACCGGCACGCTGACACAAGGCAAGATCCGTGTGACAACGGCTAAGTACTGGACCGCTGATCAGCAACGGGTCGCAGCCATGGTAACAGCGGTTGAAAAAGCAACGGCGCATCCACTGGGACAGGCACTTGTTGCTGATCTTCAGGCGAAGACCATGCAAAAGCCGACCGATGTCAAAGTCACTCGCGGGGTTGGGGTGAACGCCCGAATCGCCGGACACACAATCAGTGTCGGCAATCAAAAGATTTTGCACCAGCTGCTAACTGTTGACCAGCAGACTGATATTCAGCAAATCATCGCCAGTGGTGCAACCTTGGTCTTGGCAACCATCGACGACAAACTCGTGGCAGCTTATGGCTTGCGCGATCAGTTGCGAACGGAAACGCCAACCATGCTGAGCACCTTAAAAGCAAGTGGCAAGAAGACAATGGTGCTTTCAGGCGACTCGCAGGCAGCGGTTGAACACATGATGGCCGCGCTATCGGTGAGTCAGACGCGTGGTGGTTTACTGCCGGCAGATAAGGTGAAAGCGATCAAAGCAGCACAAGCCCGCGGTGAAAAAGTTATGTTTGTTGGCGATGGCATCAATGACGGTCCCGCCTTGGCACAAGCAGATGTCGGCGTTGCAATGGGTTCCGGCATGGATGTTGCAATTGACACGGCAGACGTTATTTTGACCAACAGCCGTCTCACGAATCTCGGCGTGCTTTTCGACTTAGCCAAGCGGATGAATCGCAACATCAAGCAGAACCTTGTCATTGCAATTGGCACGGTGGCGTTGTTGTTAAGTGGCCTATTGATCGGATTGGTCGACATGGCTAGCGGGATGTTATTCCATGAAATTTCCATCCTGCTGGTCATTGCAAACGCCTTGAGATTACGACACACACCAAGAAAATGGCAAAACTTGACGACCATCAAGGTACGCCATCCGCAAACGGTTAATAATGAGAATAAATAAAAACGAAAGGATCTTTAACATGACAAAATTAGTTTATCAATTAAATGGTTTAACCTGCCCGAGTTGCCTACAGAAAATCGAAGGGGCACTAGGCCAACAAGTCGGCGTCAAAACCGTCAAAGCCTTATTTAACAGCAGCAAGGTCAAAGCCCAGATTGATCCAGCCGTGACCAATGCCGATGCGTTGAAAAAAACCATTACGGACTTGGGCTACACCGTTGTGAACGTTCGCAGTCAAGAAGCATAGAGCGTGAGCAGGAGCGCTTAGCAATCGGAGTGTAAGCGGCCTTAAGCCTAAATGGCCGGTCTTTGGCCATTTAGGCTTAAGGTCCTTACACGCAGATTGCTGCGACTGTGAACGCGTTTTAGAACGGAGCGTAAGCAGAAACACCTAACAATAGGAGCATAAGTGGCCTTGAACGTGATGACCGAGCTATGACCATTGCGCGAAAGGTCCTTATGTGCAGGTTGCTGCGACAGCGAACACAATTTTAAGCCGAGTGTGATCAGGGCTTCATACATCCAAGACCTTTACACAGGCTTCTAGCGCGGCAAACGCATTTTCAAGGAGGAAATCATGAGCATAACACCAGGCATGCACACTATTGCCGAAGAAACAGTAAAAGCCCGTCAAGCAGCGGCAGCTAAACAAGCTGACCATGATCATCATGTACCGACAGCTGGGGCGATGAGCGGACATGTACTAGCAAATTTAGCAGTCTTGCAACGTAAACTGGCCCAATTTTCCCAAACGTTGAGTGGACCCAGCAGTGACGGGGATCGCGAATTGTTAACGCAATTGGCAACACAAGCGCAGCAGCATCTGACGGTGTTAGTGGCAGACTTGGCGGCGCAAGGAGAAGATTTTCCCACGACAACCGCGGAGTTTAGCGAGTACACGATGTTGCAGGAAGATCCCGCGTTTCGTTTTTGGACCAATGATATGAAACTGGATGCTGTGGTTAATGATCTGGATACTTGCCAGCTGTTCGTCAGTCGGGCGATTCCACTAGCCAATAAAGAGAACAAGGCTGTGTTGGCAGCGGATATGTTACAATTGCAGCGCTGGCATGAGCAAAGCATCCTGCACTTGCAAACGCGTCTTGGTCGTGAGGTGACGGCGGGGCGGTCCTTGCTTGAAGAGGACGATGACTGAGCAACATTAAACGATAGATTGACGAGAGAGCCTGCCTGTAAGGGGGATAAAAATGGCGCATAGTTGTACGGCGGTCGTACCGTTATTTAAAAATCTAACTGATGAAGCCCGCGCCGCGATTGATGCGTTGACCCACGAGCATCAGGTGAAAAAAGGAACGGTTCTGATCAGTCCTGACACCGCTGCTCATTTGTTGGTGGTCGCACAGGGAAAACTCAAAACTTATCAATTGGCGACAAATGGTAAAGAACAATTACTGCGCGTTGACGGCCCCGGTGATTATGAAGGGGAAGCCGGCTTGCTGAATATCGCTAATCCGAATGTCTATACCGAAGCGCTAACGACCGCCACCGTTTGCACCATTAGCGCTGCCGATTTTCAACAGTTACTCATGCAGCAACCACAAATCAGCTTGCAATTACTCACAGAAAACGCCCGTAAAATGCAGGCATTGGAAAAGCAAGCGGGCTATCTCGGCAACGATTCCATTAATGTACGCTTAACTCACTACCTACTGGATCTGCGCACTGCCGCTGGAAAAGACACAGTGACGGTACCGATGGCATGGACGCAGCTAGCCGATTATCTCGGCACAACCCCAGAAACGGTTTCTCGCACGTTAAAACGGTTAGCTGATGAAAAATTGATTCAGCGAACTGGGAAGCAAGTGACGATTTTGAATGCTGAGGATATGGAAGATTTTGTTTGGTAGGGTTTTCGTTCTAAATATAAAAATAATTAAAAAGCCAGTGAGCAATTGCTATGTCGCTTAAAGTTGGAACAAAACTTTTGGGACATGTGGTAAATCACTGGCCTTTTTGTATAGTCATCGTTAATCACGCAGATAGACCAGATGATCTTTAAGGCTGTTGATGATGATTCGGGTTAATTTTTCAGGATCGATGAGGCGGTCTGGTGTTAAATAGTAAAGAAGAATATTCCAAACGCCGCCAATAATCAGCAAGTCAATGACTGTTTCATCCTTTGTTGGTGAATGCCAAGGCATCGCTTGTTGGGGAAGCATCTGGAGTAGCTGCTGCCGTTGAGCTTCAAAAACAAAACCCAGCAAGTTATTCTTTTGCAATACTAAAAGTTCATGCCGCTGTTCTTGCCAGAATGAAAAATAGCAGCACAGTAAATCGTGAAAGTTTTTGATTTTTTGGTCAGCAACTGTGGTCAAATACGCTTGAACGGTACTTTGCGTGTAATACTGAACGATTGCGAACTTGCTGGGAAAATGTTGATAGAAAGTTTTTCGAGAGACATTTGCCTCTGCCGCGATCTCTGAAATCGTTAATTCGTTAAACGGATACGAGGCTAACTTATTAAACAAAGCTGTAACGATTGCCTGTTTTGATCTTAAGGCAGTTTTATTCATAATTAGTGGCTTCTTTCAAAAGAAAAGTAACATAAACGTCAATATGTCACCATTATCTCTAAAATCCTTTTACATTGCATGAACATATTCTACGCTATAACTGTAACAATTGTTACCTTTTGAAAGGGGTTTGGAAAATGTTACTTGATTATTGGATGTTACCAATTTTGTTCATCTTACATGATTTTGAAGAAATGATTATGATGCCGATTTGGAAGCGGCGGCACAATCAGCCGCTCCGGAAAATGAAAAAGCCCTTCTTTGGTGCCGTGACGAATGGGCAAGCCTTTTCGGTGGGGGTTTTAGAAGAGTTAATCATTTTAATAGGAGTATCGTTAGTCAGTTCGGTACTTCACAGTGATCGTTTATATCTGGCCTTCATGGTGACTTATACACTGCATTTTCTCATGCATTATCGAATGTGCTTTGAATTTCGAGGTTACGTTCCTGGGGTTATTTCTGCTACTTTGGAACTGCCGGTTATGATTGGGTTGATAATGACTTATTGGCAACGAAGCCAGAGTACGTTCGGCGAATTTTGGGGCTATGTGACTGTAGCTTTTCTCATCCAGTTTGTTAATTTACGTGTTATGCACACACTTATGCCAAAAATTCAGGCAAAGATGGCAGCCTATACGAGGACGCCATTGCTTTAGTAAGTTTTCCAAGGCAAATAGCAACAAAGGACACATCCGGTTTTTATCTGCGGATGTGTCCTTTATTGTTATCAGTCAGGATTAGCAATGTGTTTTTTCATGCCGAAATAATAGGTAACAACGGCTATCATTGAGGCCAAAGTGAAAGCAGAAAGATATATCTGGCTACTTGGCAGGAAATACCAAGCCAAAATTGCTAAGAGTATGCCTGTGATCAAATAGAGATACAGGAAGATGCGGGTTCTTTTCAAATTGGCAGGCTTCGTTACGAGAAAATAGAGGAAAAAAGCCGAAGTTGCAATACCGAAAATTATAGAAGCGATGTGTAATAACATGTTTGAGCCTGCCTTTCGATCGGGTGTTGCTGTAATCTCACAGAACAATCAAATATTGAAAATAACCGTTAAACGGTACTAGTTCGCCGATAAAACCGGATGCGTGCGTCGTTTTTGCCAGAAGAGAAGGATATTCCCCAGTAAGACTACCAGCAATATATGGACAACATTTGACGCCACACTAGCCTCAAGTCCAAAAACGCCGCCAGTCAGTGACTGCGATGTCGTTGTCGGGAGGGACTCGAGGACGAATTTTTTACCGGATAGCCCGGAAACGGTTGTGCCAAAGATGGGACCTTCCGCAAAATTCCACATGGCGTGAAAGGCACCGCACAGCCAGATGTTGCCTGTCAGTAAGCGAAATTGTGACATTGCAATGGCAAAGAAAAACAAGCCAGTGGCAGCGGAAAAATTATAGCCGGGATTGGCAAGATGCAAAAGTGTGAAAAAGATGGCGTTCAACAAAACCGCCAGCCCGACACGATTTTGTTTGAGCCAGTAGCCCATTATATATCCCCGACAAAGCAATTCCTCGAACATCGATTGAATCGCATAGCCGAAAAAGAAAAGTGCCAGCCACAGCAAGTTTGACCATTGGAAAGTCGCCAGCACATGGTAACCGCCAAGCAATGCGATGATGCCCCAGATGAGGCTGAACATGAGCAGGCCAAAAAGTAAGCCTAAAGCATAGTCTCTAACGGCATTTTTACGGGAAAAAGGCAGCAATGTACGATCACTGCGATAATAGATGGCCATGCCGATAATGCCGATAGCTTCAGCGTATAAAAAGAGCAGGTTCAAAGACATCGGGATGTTGGTTTCATCTATGTCGATGTCGAACAGACCCATCAAAAAAGGAATCAGCTGTGATGACAATGACCAAGCAAGTGCAATGCCATAAACGATTAGGATAGGTCCTAATAGCTTTGAAAATTTATGTAGTTGTTTAATTGGATTCACCTCTGAATAGAATTTGAATAGAGAAGATAGCTTAACAACAAAAGAATATTTTTAGGGTAGCCTTAATTTTTAGCGTAGTCAAGCGATCCAAACCGAGTTACCGGTGAACGCGTTATAGGCGCAGGCGGTTCATCTCACTTGAAATAAGTATCACTAACATTCGGAATACTGGTACTAGTACCCAAATGTGCGAAAACGCTTTTATTGCCTTTGAAAAATCGGCGTTGAATTTCTATAAGATTTTCCATGATCAGGATCGCAAGCTAGGTGGCAACTCTTAGCCATCATTATTAAGTGAAGCGTGTTGAATGATTACCTGGAAATCCCATAGACTGAGATTAAGCTCAAAGAGGAGATTGAATGACTCTTACAGTCCTCCTAGGTCTTTCTCCTTTACTTTGCATTCGATTCGTTATATTATCAGAATGCTTTTATTTACCGATTAATGGGTCCATCTCAATTTATGGCGAGGAGGATGGAACATGACACTGCTTAGAAAAGTTATTTGGGTATTCGTGTTTGTTATTTATGGGGTAGTGCTTTTTTGGGCTTCGTTTTACAGCAACAGTGCTTATTTTTTACCGGTGATCGCCATCCCTGCTATTTTTTCGGGAATATTTTGGCTAATCGAAAATGTTAAGAAAAACAAGAAGTGAGGAATGTTCGTCTTACTATGCCACTTTGGTTTAGCAAGGTGCTTTATTTGTCGATTGATATTACGTTTCCCCCTCTTTTGTTGCTTTAACTGAATGCTTAAGAAGCGGTTGCTTAGAGCTTAAATCAATAAAAATGAAAAAGATCGCAGTACTCAGTTTGAGAATATTGCGATCTTTTTGCTACTTTACGGCTCAATTCTACTTAAATCAGACAATATTTGGACGTTTCTGTTTAACGACTTAAATTAGGTCAATGATTTTTTCGACCAGTCATGAATAGGCCATCGTTTATGAACTTTGTCAGTTAAAAACATGTCTCTAAAATAACGGTAAGCAATGTTCTATATAACTATATACCATTTAAGAAATACGTTGCGAACAGGCCATTAAACAAACGATTAAAGCGGAAACCAATTGTTGACCGTAAAAGCTATTTAAGCCTATAATGTAACCGAATACAAAGCGTACTACCTGAAAGACGGTGATCATCGTGAGTCAGAATGATGTATTCAAAAAACGTTACAGAATCGTTTTGAATCTGTCCAATTTCTGGATTTTAGGATATTTGCTTCTGCGCTCATTGGGTTTTGCAGAAGATTTGCCGGTGTTGAATATCGTTATGCTAGTCATTGTGCCTGCTAGTTTTATCGGATTCGTAATTTATCAGTATTTTAAGCTAGAGATTACCAAGCCGCTTACATTGACTTTTTTGCTATTCCTACTCGCTATGTTGATCGTGGTGCTTCTAGAACTTCTAAAAGTCTTCTAAGTGCTTTGCAGAGAGCTCTGAAACTTCGGCTTGTTTGGAGAGACGGAGCTTCTTTTATTTGCATCTCAAACACGCTTAGATTGGAGAATATTTACGCAGCACTATTTAACGACAGACTCGATTTGCGTATCAACCGCTGCCCGAATCGCCTTTGTAAACTGCTCAATCGCAGCGGGGGCGTTTTGCGCTTCCTTGGCGACAATGTCCACGATGGCGCTGCCGATAATGACGCCATCCGCAGTCGACGCCATGGTTTGGGCTTGCTGTGGGGTATGGATACCGAATCCGATTGCTGTTGGCACATCAGTGTAGCGTTTGATTTCCGCAACCAACGTTTTTAGACCAGTGAAAAATTCGTCCCGTTCACCGGTGATGCCCACAGAGGATACCACGTAGATGAAACCAGAGGCACTTTTGGCAATTTTTTCGATCCGATGGCCAGAAGTCGGCGTGATTAACGGGATAATATCAATGCCATACTTTTCTGCAAACGGCACAATTTCAGTGCGACTTTCGTATGGCAAATCGGGGATCACCAGACCGCTAACTTTTAGCTCGGCGCAACGCTTCAAAAAGGCATCGTAGCCGTACTTGAAGACGATGTTTAAGTAAGTCAGAAACACGATCGGCACCGCGGTTTTCTTCCGCGCTGCTTCAACGATTTCAAAAACGGTTTTGGTGCGCACGTTGGCAGCAAATGCACGCAGGTCCGCAGCCTGAATCACTGGCCCATCCGCAACCGGGTCGGAAAAGGGAATGCCCAATTCGACAATATCCGCACCGCCATGTGCAAGGGCGACAATATTTTTGACAGTGGTATCGAAGTCCGGATCGTCCGCAACGACAAATGGGATGAAAGCTTTATGATTTTTGAAAATGGCAGCTAAATTACTCATCAACGTCAACTCCTTTGTATTTGGCAATGCTAGCAACATCTTTATCGCCGCGACCGGATAAGGTGCAGATGATGATTTGGTCCTTGGCCATGGTTGGGGCAATTTTTTCAACGTAAGCAATGGCGTGGCAGCTTTCGATCGCCGCGACAATGCCTTCTTGGCTCGCGATGTATTCAAATGCCTGAACCGCTTCGTCATCGGTGATCCCAACATATTGGGCACGGCCTGCTTCGGCGAGGGCGGCGTGTTCCGGGCCAACGCCGGGGTAGTCAAGACCAGCAGAGATGGAGTAAACCGGATCGATTTGTCCGTCTTCGTTTTGCATGAATAAGGATTTCATGCCGTGGAAAATACCGACACTGCCGCGTTCGATCGTAGCAGCGGTTCGCGCCGTATCAACACCCTTACCAGCGGCTTCAACGCCGACTAGTTGTACAGAAGGCTCATCAATGTATGCGGCAAAACTGCCAATGGCGTTACTGCCGCCGCCGACACAGGCTACGACCATGTCTGGCAGCTGTCCTTCTTTAGCCTGCAGTTGTTGCTTGGATTCAATGGAAATGACGCTTTGAAAATGTTTGACCATCTCCGGAAATGGTGCTGGACCCACGGCTGAACCGAGCACATAAAAGGTGTCATCGCTGCGACTGGCCCATTCCTGAAGGGCAGCGTTGACCGCGTCTTTAAGCACCATCGAGCCGCTGGTGACAGAATGGACTTTGGCGCCGAGCAATGTCATGCGATAAACATTTAACTTTTGGCGGTCAGTGTCTTCTTTTCCCATGAAAATTTCACATTCCATGCCCATCAAAGCGGCAATCGTTGCGGTGGCAACACCGTGTTGGCCGGCACCGGTTTCGGCAATTAACCGGGTTTTGCCTAGATGCTTGGCGAGTAAGGCTTGTCCGATAACATTGTTGATTTTATGGGCACCAGTGTGATTGAGATCCTCACGTTTGAGATAGATCTTGGCCCCGCCTAAGTCTTCGGTCATGTTTTTGGCGTAATACAGTAGCGATGGTCGATTAGCATAATTGACTAACAAATCGTTGAGTTCGGCTTTGAATTGCGGGTCGTCTTTTAAAGTGTTGAAAGCCGCGGTGATTTTTTCGAGTTCGGTCATTAAGGTTTCCGGGATATACTGGCCGCCAAAGTCGTTGCCATAGCGGCCGGCGCGGTTTGTAGGTTGAGCAGTTTCATTTAGTGTTTTCATAAGTGATTTCCTCTTTTGCGTTTTGAGTAAATTGATGAATTTTATGCGCATCTTTGTGACCGGCAGTTTCAACGCCGCTGGACACGTCAACGATAGTAGGGTGGACGACTTGAATGGCACGGGCAACATTTTCCGGCGTCAGACCACCGGCTAGAATCAGTGGCCGCGTGATGTGTGGAATAGCCACTAGATTGAGCAGTTGGCCACTACCTTTTCCGCTGTCGACCATGAGATAATCAGCTGGCGAAGTTAAGTCAATTGCCTGGCGTTCAAAGACCTGGATGACTTGCAGGCCAGCGTGTTGCAGCTGCTTAATTTCAGCTGGTGTACTTGTTCGATGCAGCTGCGCAATTTCAATGGCACCGGCTTGATAAATCGCCAGAATGTCATCGACCGATTCATGAACGAAAACGCCCACTGGTTGAATATCGGGATGGAGTAACTTGCGTAAAGCCAACGCCTGTTCCAGGGTGACGTGATGCCGTCCGGGAGCAAAAACGAACCCGGCGAAATCCGCTTGAGCAGCATTGATGGCTAAAATATCTTCGGGATGCATTAAGCCGCAGATTTTCACTTTTACCATTTTTCAAATCCCCCTGAATGCCGTAATTAATTCCCGCTTGTGCTTGGAGCGCATGAGGGTTTCACCGATTAAGACGGCGTTGAAACCGGCTGCGGCTAATTTTTCGACATCTTGTTGTGTTTTGATCCCGCTTTCGGCGATAACAGGAATCTGGTCAGGAACCATGGCGCGTAGTTTCAGACTGTTTGTAAAATCAACCTGAAAATTTTTCAGATTCCGGTTATTAATGCCGATGATTTTTGCGCCTGATTGCAAAGCACGGGTCACTTCTTCGGCGGTGTAGGCTTCGACAATGGCTTGCATGCCAAGATCCTCAGCGAGTTGGCGGAAGGTGCGTAATTGTTGATCAGTTAAGATGGCAACAATGAGCAAAATAATGGACGCACCATTTGCCTTGGCTTCGTAAATCATATAAGGATCAATCGTAAAATCTTTACGCAATGTCGGCACTGAGACCTGTTGGCTGATCGTCTTTAAATAGCGAAGATGACCGTTGAAGTAATCGGGTTCGGTGAGGACGGAAATAGCATCGACGCCGGCTTGTTCGTAAGCTTGAGCAATCGCCATATAAGGAAAATCCGCCACGATCGTTCCTCTTGATGGCGAAGCTTTTTTGACCTCGGCGATAACGTGTAAACCAGGCTGCTTTAAGGTGGTGAGGAAGTTTGATTTTGTGATGGGTGGTTGATGGGCAACGATGCGTTTGAGTTCGGTTAAGGATTGGCGCTGCTGGTGGCGAGCGAGGCGGATTCTGGTTGCTGCGACGAGATCATCTAAGATCATGCCACCACATCCTTACGTTTGGCAGAAAAGGCACGCAGGTGATTTAATTCTTCACGTGCCTTCCCAGTGTCAATCGTTTCCGCAGCGAGAGTGATGCCGTCTTGAATGCTAAGTTCCGGATGAGCCAGATGCAGGGCAGCACCGGCGTTTAGTAAGACAATGTCACGTTGCGGTCCGTGCTTGCCAGCGAGAATATTTTGCGTGATTTGCGCATTTTCTTCAGGCGTGCCACCGACCAGATCGGCGCGCTGACTGCGATTGAAGCCGAATTGTTCTGGCGTCACCGTGTACTGGGTGAGCTGGCCGGCGTTTAGTTCAACCACAGCTGTTTCAGCGGCAGTTGTCATTTCGTCGAGCCCGTCGCGACCATGGACAACCAGCGCATTGGTGACGCCGAGCTTTTTCAGGACGTTGGCTAACGGCTCAAGCAAAGTTTCATCGTAGACACCAAGCAGTTGGCGCGTTGGGTGAGCCGGATTCGCCAGCGGACCGAGAATGTTGAAAATAGTTCGGAAACCAAGCTGCTTTCTAACGGGAGCGACATACTTCATCGACTTGTGATATTCCTGCGCAAACAGAAAAGCCAAATTGTTTTCCTGCAGGCTTTGATAACTGACAGTCGGCGTTTCGTTGATATCCAAGCCCAAAGCTTCAAGTACATCGGCGGCACCGCTCTTTGATGAAGCTGCGCGGTTACCGTGCTTGGCAACAGGCGTTCCGGTCGCCGCAACAACAATGGCGCTGGTGGTGGAAATATTAAAGGTGTTGGCATGATCGCCACCGGTTCCGACAATTTCCAAAACATCCTTGGTTTCCGGAAAAGCGAGTGCGTGCCTTCGCATGGAAGCTGCCGCACCGGCAATTTCGTCAATCGTCGGTCGCTTAGCAGTTAGCGCGGTTAGTAGACTGGCAGTTTGCACTTCAGACGCCTCGCCGTTCATAATTTCATCCAAAACAGCTTGGCTTTCTTCAAACGTTAAATCTTCGTGGTTGACGACTTTTTCAATAGCTTGTTTGATCATGGTGATCCCTCCAAATTTGGTTGTGACAGTGGTTTGGTTGTTGAGAAAAAAGGCTAAGTGAAAATGGCCATCGTTTGATTTCCTTGGTTTGTTTCATTTTTGGGGGACCTCCTTAGGTTGTTGAGATGAGTGGTTGTTGCTGACGCGGTGACGTGCTTCTTCATAACATGCTCGCAGTAGCAAAAAAATCCGTCCATAACTAAGAACTCTAGTTAAGGACGGATTTTCCGCGGTACCACCTTAGTTTGATCGCTCGAGTCTTCGACAAATAATCTAACTTGATTGTCTAAAAAGAGTCCGATTGATCACGCTTAGCGAGGGACCAACATCCCTCCGACAACTGACGTATGCCTGACGTTTCCCCGTACTCGCGAACTTTCGGGAGAACCCTCCGTGGTCCATTTAATCATCTGCGTTCGATTGCACTCTCAGCAACGGCAACTCTCTGTGCGCGCACAATGATCTTGATCTCCACATCAACGGTTTTTCATGGACGAAATATTAATGATTGATTCGTATATTAGAGAATGTCCATAAAAATGTCAACACTTTTAATTTACCTGCGTGTATTCGGCATCGACCGGTTTTCCTCTGTTTCTGAAAATAGTGAGACTCGCACAGGGACGATATCGTTTTAAATACTTTTAGTACGCAACTGCCGCCGATCCGTCCAGAGCGCAACAGGGGAAAGACATAAGACAATTAGAGCACCCACAAGATAAGTGTGACTAAACGCGCGTGACAACTGGGTGTTTTTACGGCGCTTTATTGATTGAAAAGTTGTTTGCAGCGCTTGCTTCTGCGCAATTTGTTTGATGCCGATCAAAAAGGCGGTCTGGTTCGTGTTGATGGTCGTGGCACCGGTGGCCAGCTTGGTGACACTCACTGACAAGAGTGAGTGGCTTTGTTGCATCATTTTCGTTAGAGCAGTTAGCCCAGTTGTGACCTTGATATTAGCGTGGCGTAACGCGGAACTGGCATCATATAGTCGCCGCAGATCAGTTCCTGTCGCGGGTTTGGGTAGATTGGTTTTCACTTTTGCTGCTTGAGCAATGGCTTGTTTCATTTTTTGTTGCTGATGAGTTGTCGGCGTGGATGAGCCGGCAAAAACTTTCGCCAATTGCTGGTGGGCCACGCTTTTGACGTGGGGTGAGAGCACTTTTTCCGTTACGATTTGATCGCTGGCATGGTGAATCTGGGTTTTAGCTGTGTCGATATTGGTATCCAGCACCGTTACCAGGACGGCGATGCCTAGGCAGGTGCCGATTTGGCGGGCAGCGTTGACGATTCCAGAGCCGATGCCACTTTTGTTTTTGGGCAGGTAGCGAACCGAGGCGACCAACGAGACCGAAGCGAAGCCAAAACCCATCCCATTGATGATGAGCAGTACGACGATGAGTGCGGTGGCTGTGTCGGTTTTAATGAGCGAAAGCAGGAAGAGACTGGCTGCCATCACCAGCATACCGGTGAGTGTGACCGGAATCGCGCCGACTTTGGCAAGCAGTCGAGTCGCAAGCGGCATGGCAATCATGATGGTCAGTGAAACCGGGATAATGATCAAAGCAGCGTGTAAGGGACTATCTCCTAAGACGTCTTGCAGAAAATAATTCAGGATTAAGCTCGGTGCAACTAAGGCAAAACCGGTCATGAAGTAAATCACACTGGATGCACTAAGCGTTTTTTCCCGGAAAAGATTGAGCTCCAGTAACGGATGCCGAACCACTTTTTCAGTCATGATAAAGACAATGAGTGCTACCCCACCGCCAATTAAACTAGCCAAAATCAGTGGTGAAGTCCACCCGTATTGGCGACCTTCCAACAGCCCAAACGTGACGCCTCCAAGTGCAGCTGTCAGTAACAGTAACCCCGGGAAATCAATCCGGCCGGCAAGTGATTCATCATACGATTCTTTTGCGCACACAGTAACCAGTAAAAATGCGAGAATGGCTAGCGGAATATTAATCCCAAAAATCCACCGCCAAGAAGCTATTTGTAAAATGATGCCACCAATGGGCGGTCCGCCGGCAGCTGCCAGCGCAGTAACCGCACCGACCAATGCAGCGACCTGATTGATTTTTTCTTTTCCGTAGACTTCGATGCCCATCGGTAACACGATTGGCGTGATGATGGCCCCGCCAAGACCTTGAAAAAAGCGGAATGTAATGAGTACGGGTAGCGAGGGTGCGGTCATGCAGGCGGCAGAGAAGCCTCCAAACAGAGCCAGACCCAGTAACATGATTTTTTTACGACCATAACGATCCGCTATTTTGGAAGCCGTAATCATAAAAACCGACATGGCAAGTGTGTAAATCGTCATGACCCAACTGGTGTTCGCAAGTGAACCGTGAAGCTCGGTCATAATTTTGGGAATCGCAATATTCACAATAGTCGTGTCCAACGTCCCCATAAACATGGCAATCGTCAGGCCAATAAAACAAAGTACTTTAGTCAAGCGCGTCATTGCATCAGATCCTTTCATCTGCTACATTTGTGTACATGTGACACATGTGTGACTTTCGAAAGCACTTTGAGTATACTGGGGCTAAAGATAAGCAACAAGGGTTTGGTGACAAGTGCTACAAATTGGTGGTGTTTGTGTCAGTTAGGAGACGGTGGACATGAATGGAAAACAACGCATGGCGCGCCAATCAAAACAATGGTTAGTGGATGCATTAGTGACGTTGATGAAGGATGAGGCGATTGAAGATATTTCGATTACGGAAATTGTCCAAACGGCGGATTTATCAAGAAGAACTTTTTATCGTGCGTTTAAAACTAAGGATGATTTAATTGATTATCTGTGCCGCCAACTAGCAGATGATTATTTCAAAAGTTTAAAAGCGGCCACCCGCGATCAAACGCCGATTAGTTTTGCCACCACGATGCAAAACTTTTTCACATTTTGGTGGCAACAAAAAGACCTTGTCCGGTTGTTGATTCGACAAGGTCTGTTCGATCGGTTGAATGGCGTCTGGCAACAAAATGCAGTCGCACATTATCGTGACTTTCCGGCGCCGTGGCATCCGCAAGGTACGGATCAAGAGGTCAACTACATCATGGCCTTTGCACTTGGAGGACTCACCAATATTTTGCGACTTTGGCTAGTCCAAGCACATCCGGAATCCCCAGAAGAAATCCAGCGGTTTGCACAGGCGAGCTTTGCACAATTAGCGCGGAGTTTGGGTGGTGGTGAAAATAACACGCCTCATGAAGCGCAAGGGTGATCGTCCGGCTAAAAGAAGAAATTGATAGGTAAAGTTAAATCGGCATTACTAAATACGAGCACGCCGTCAGCAGCTTTTCCCTTAGGCACATCGAGTATGAGATTGATCGTCTTTTCCTCGCTCGTGTTGATAACAGGTAGGTTTGATGGTGTTTCAATGGCAACTTTCTGATTATTCGCGGAGGCGGTGAAGTAACTCGGTGAAAAGCTAAGCGGAATGGCGTAATGGTTATTATGGAAAGTTAGCGAGATCCCGGTTTTATTTTCGGGCATGTTTGGCAAGTAGGTGGACTAAATCGTGAATAATAGTTGTTTGTTATGCCCGTAGTAAGTAACTTTGCGACCGATCGCGACGGGCTTACTAGTCATGGCACTGTGCGGAATAGGGTATGTGGATGGAACAGTGATGACCTTTTTGCTTGTGCGCTGGCGGGAGGTGGTTTTTAAAACTAATTTTGTCGACGTAGCGTGAAGCTTTTTCAGCGTCGCGGCTTTCTTTGTTGCCTTACCACTGGCTAATTGTCGGTTATTCAGGTCTTTTAGCGAGTATTTAGTGTTGGGTTTGACTTGAAAAGTTAACTTAAGAGCGTCATGAACAGTGGTTACTTGCACTTTGGTTGCTTGTGGCGATTGCGTTTGTGCGTGCGCTGCTTGCTGAGGAGCGAAAAGACCGATGCCCAAAAGGATGGCGAATATAGTGGCTGCTTTTTTCACAGTGATCCCTCCAAGTGGCGTGGATTTATGGTATGTGGCTAATTATAGTTGAACTTTGACTGTGGAGACTGTATTTTTCTAATCATATCATAAATGTTTGGAGGGATTTTCTGTGACTGATATTTGTCTTTAAAATAACTAAAAAGTGGCCATCGCATTTTTAGCAGGTCTGCAATGGCCGCTTGCTTGAGTTCTTTTGCCAATGAGGGGGAGATATAATTCGCTGTTTCAAACAGGTTAGTTTTTGAATCCTAAATGGGCAATAATAGTTCATTTGGCGCTGCTTTTGGAATAGTTTTGGTCATACCTCTTTGCCTTGTGAAGGTTCCTCCGATACGACACCAATTTTCTCCTTCATTGCTTTAAAATTAATTTCTTTGATCGTTTTCGTGTGCCAAAGGTTGATTCGCTTTGGGTCGTATTTTAGCGTACCAGCTTCACTAAGAAGACGATCATTTTGATTTTTTGTGTCCATGTCGAGCTCCTCCTTGTAAGTACATATACACGAGTTGAGATGCTAGTACAAGTATGAAAGGTGCACTTAAAGAAGCAATTTAAGCTAGGCAGCACAAATTAATGAACAGTTATCAAAATGTGACACTTAAACGGCTTTGGATAAAATAAAACACACTGATCCAGCCTTTTCAAGCCAAGCGAGCGTAATATTTTAGGTTAAATGTACTGCATAATCTCACACTTGAAAAACTAAATACTGCAAACGGTCTTTAGATATTTATTTGCGACTCGCCCTGTCAGCTTGTCAATTGATCAAGCCAAGGACACATCTTTGACCGCATCCATTGCTTGTACCGTTCTCAGGCGCTGGCGTGGTTAGCAATCTTTCCTGAATGTGCAATATAGTCACAACCGATCAAGCCAGCCAAAATGGTGTAACCACTTTTCTTGCGAATAGATAAGTTGATTCTAAAAGGGATTTTGATTCTCATCATTCATTCCAAACATTCCACTAAAATACCATTATCGCCGATGCTTTCTTCTATCATCGCTTTAAGTAAATCGTAGTCGGAATCGCTCTTGAAGATACTACGCTTAACAGACTGATGACACCATTTTCGGCAATGATAGGCTAATATTCAACATTTTTACCAATATTAAATGACGCCGAGATTGTAATCATAGTTGAATTTCCCTGACGGCGCTTTTTAACAGTCATATTTATCGTCCTTTCCCATGCCATGACCATCTGTGCAGTTTTTGTGTATCAAGGTGTTAGCCGAATTAAAAAATATAGTTGCTCTTGTAAGTAAGAGCGGTTTGCGCTATTAATACATTAAAAAGGGAGTGGATTGCTTATGACATTAGAAGTTGTTCCTTTTTCATCCGCATCATCCGAAATTGATGGGTTGAAGATTATTCATGTGAAGATGGTGACGGATGAGCGCGGAACGGTTCGAGAGCTGTTTCGCCAGAGCCAGCATTCGCAAGTGTTAGTAAACCCTAATATGGCTTGGAAACAGGTCAATTTGACCCGGACTAAGCGCGGGGCTGTTAGAGGGTTGCATGGTGAAGCGATGTCGAAGCTCGTCACGGTTGCCCATGGAGAAGCATTTGGTGCCTATGTGGATACAAGACGGGACAGTCCTACTTTGGGTTCCGTTGTCACGGTTCGTTTAACGCCCGGTGTGCAGGTTTTTGTTCCTCAAGGCGTTTGCAATGGGTTTCAGGCGGTTGCCGATGATACGGAATATCTTTACTTCTTCGACAACGAATGGCAAAAGGGGATGACCGGTGTGGCACTAACACCTTTGGATCCTGATTTGGGGATTGAGTGGCCGATCGCCATTAAGCCTGATAATTTAGCGCAAATTTCAAAAAAAGATTCCGAGGCGCCTACTTTGAAGGAAGTGCTGAAACAACTGGCAGAGACGCGGCCAAAGGAATAACTAGCAAGGATAGCGACTGCCAACCCGGTTACATAGTTTATCAAGTGACAGGTACAAAAATATGATCCTGAGACGTCTTTTGATAAAACAAAACGCGCTGACCCAGCTTTTTTAAAGTTGGACGTCAGCGCGTTCTTTTTGTTTACAGGAAATTTTCCAAACCCACAACCAAATGATTCGCTGCCTGAACCTTGCGAATGGCAACGGCGACTCCTTGCATGAAGCTTTGGCGATCGAAGGAGTCTTGGCGGATGGTGAGAGCTTCACCGGGACCGCCGAAGAGGACTTGTTCGTGGGCGATGTAACCTGGTAAGCGGACGGCGTGGACCGGGACGTCATCGATGCGTTGGCCGCGGGCGTCGTTGTCGATGGTGGACAATGGCTTTTGGGTGCGTCCGGCGGCGATTTTGTGCGCAGTGGCGATGGCGGTACCTGATGGCGCATCGGCTTTGTCTTGATGGTGCATTTCGATAATTTCGGCATCAGGGAAGTAGGCGGCGGCTTCCTGCGCGAACTTCATTAAGAGAACCGCGGAAAGGCCGAAGTTTGGGGCGATTAGACCGCCGATATGACGGGCTTGGGCGAGTTCGATTAAGCGGTTTTGATCGGCTGGCGTCATGCCGCTTGTGCCAACGACCGGGTGAATGCCGGCTTTGATCGCGGCTTCAATGTTGGCAGCGACGGCAGTGGGGTTGGTAAAATCAATCCACACATCGGCAATGTCGGGATTGAGCTGATCATAGCTCGTGAGCACTTTTGTATCAGCTGGTAGTCCATATTTCTGGGCATCAGCGGCCGTTGCTTTGGGATCAAAAACGGCACTTAATGCGAAATCTTTTTGTGACTGGACCATTTTGACTGTTTTTTGACCCATGGCACCGCGAAAACCGGCGACAAGAACGTGAATCATTCAAGCACCTCCGCTTCAATTGCTGATAGTTCCGAAACCCCTAATAGATGGGCTAATTCCTGTTGTTGTGCCGCTGTTAATGGCAGTAACGGTAAACGCGGGCTGCCGACTTTGAATCCCAAAGCGTTAAGCGCGGCTTTGGTGGGCGCTGGGGATGGAAAATGGAATAACGCGGCCATTTTCGGTAGTAATTGCCGTTGTAATGCGGCTACAGTGGTGATGTCCCCGCGATCAAGCGCACGATACATTTCCCGGATGCTGTGAGCATATAGGTGGGAGGCAACTGAAATAACGCCCATCCCGCCCAGCGTTTTGATCGTCAGCGCTTGAGCATCTTCGCCGGTCCAGACATTGAAGGAATCGTGCTTGGTCCGGTCAATGATATCGCTGAGTGCTGCCAGACTGCCGCACTGCTTGATCCCTTGAATCATGGGGTCTTGTGCCAGCGTTGCCACAGTTTCCGGTAACATGTCCACGCTGGTCCGTCCTGGAATGTTGTAAATAATGATCGGTTTTTGCGCACTTGCCGCAACCGTGGTATAGTGCGCGATCATGCCATTTTGATCCGGTTTGTTGTAATACGGAACCACAACCAAAGTAGCATCAATTCCGGCAATTCCACCGACTTCATGCGTAAAATCAGTGGTTTCGCGGGTGTTGTTAGACCCTGAATTGGCAATGACGAGTGCGCGCCCGTGAACCATGGCCACAAAACGAGTGTAAAGGGTGATCTTTTCATCATGACTCAACGTAGGCCCTTCACCCGTCGTAGCTCCAACCACAAACCCGTCAGTGCCTTGATCAATGAGATGATCGACTAACCGTTGCATACTATCATAGTCAATTTCATCGCGGTCGTTAAACGGTGTCACAATCGCGGTGATTAATTCTGCTCTTTGCATTTAAAAACCCCCTGAGCGCGAGCCGGCGCGGTTAGAAGTCGGAGTGTAAGCGGCCTTAAGCGTGATGGCCCGGTCTTGGCCATTGCGCTTAAGGTCCTTACACGCAGACTTCTGCGCCAGCGAACGCGTTATCAAAAGCGTAAGCCGACTTTTATGCCAGTAAACGCGTCATGTTGAATCCAATCGGCAAGCCATCACCAAAAGATCCGTGACTGCCCTTGCACACTATCAATCAAGACCCTCAAGCCGCTTCCGCCATCCGATGCGTTAGAAAATGAATGATAGCCGTCACACCTGGCGCTAGAGCTGCTTCATCTGGTGAAAAGTCAGCGGCGTGCAACTGCGAATCCGGATCATTCACGCCTAGCCAAAACATGGTGCCAGGAATTTTGTTTAATAGATAACCAAAGTCCTCACCGGTCATGACTGGATCGGTTGGCACAAAGGTCACGGCTGGGTCGGCTTGCATGAAATCAATGAAATCTTTTGTCAGGTGCGGATTATTTTCGACGGGATAATAACCGCCTTGATTCAAATCGACTTTGACTTCGCAGTTGAAACTGGCCGCGATGCCTTGACCGATATCCCGAATTCGCTGTTGCAAGAAATTAATTTGCTTTTGCGTGAAGCCGCGCAAGGTACCTTCTAGATGGGCGCTGCCGGCAATCACGTTGCGGATGGTCCCGGCGCGCATGAGGCCGAATGTGATCACGGCGCTGTCTGTGGGGCCGACATTGCGAGCGACAACCGTTTGGATTTGGCTGATGAAACTGGCCGCTGCGACGATCATATCGTTAGCATTTTGCGGTAACGCTGCATGGCCGCTTTTACCGATTAAATCAACGTTAATCTCAGTGGTGCCGGCAAAAAGCGTTCCGAGCCGCGTACTAATCGTACCAGCAGGCAGGTCCGGCCGATCATGTAGACCATAAAATTCATCGATCTGCCAATCACCGGTGAAAGCGCCCATGTCATAAGCGAGTTTGCCGCCATTCTTGCTTTCTTCGGCCGGCTGGAAGAAGAAAATCAGATGATCCTTTGGCTGATGAATGGCAAAATAACTGAGAACGCCAAGTGCCACGGTCATATGCATATCGTGACCACATGCATGCGCAATCCCCGGATGATGCGAGGCGAACGGCAAACCGGTTGCTTCGGTGACCGGTAACGCATCCATATCGGCGCGATAACCGATCGTGCGTTGCGGATCGGAGCCAGTGACTTTGACTAGAATGGCGGTTGGCAACTTCGGTAAGGTACGAATGGTGAGGAAAGTCTGCGGAAAACTTTGGATGGTTTTGAGCAGGGAGGCGTGGGTTTCTTTTTCCTGCAGCGCTAATTCCGGGATTTGGTGGAGCTGGCGGCGAATAGCAATGAGTTCGGCTTCCTTCATTAAATGTCACAACTTTCTGAGTTCATCAAGCAGCACCGTCTTAGCTTCGGTTTGATCGTTGACTTTTTTAATCACCTTGGCTGGGACACCGGCGACGACTGTATGAGCAGGGACATCGTTAATGACGACAGCGCCAGCAGCAATCACAGCCCCTTCGCCCACGGTCACGCCTTCAAGCACAACGGCATTGGCACCGGTCATCACGTGATCACCGATTGTCACCGGCTTAGCTGACGGCGGTTCCACCACGCCGGCAAGCACTGTGCCCGCGCCGATATGGCAATGTTTGCCGACAATGGCGCGGCCGCCAAGCACGGCCCCTATGTCAATCATGGTTCCGGCACCGATTTCCGCGCCGATGTTAATAATCGCGCCCATCATGATCACCGCGTTGTCACCAATCAGCACCTGATCGCGAATGATCGCACCAGGCTCGATACGGGCATTGGTTGTTTTGATGTCCAATAATGGCACCCCGGTGTTACGACCGGCTGCCTCGACATAGTAATCATCCAGTTTAGCGGTTTTTAAAACGGGCTGAATCTCTGCCCAGTCACCGATGACAGTGCCCGTGTGTTTGCCAATAAATGCATGAACGCTTTTAGGAAAATGCAAGTCGGCTAATTTGCCTTTGAGATACACTTTGACTGGCGTGGTTTTCTTGCTGTTTGCGATGGTTGAAATGATTTTTTCGGTATCGAGTTGTGCCATGATGGCCTCCTATTTTTTTGCGGCAGTAGTGGCGGTTGATGTCGGCGCTGGTTGACTTGGGGCGGTGTAGTGCTGATCGTGTTGAATCAAATCGGCGTAACTTTCACGCGTGACCACCAGCTGTGCTTGGCCATCTTCGACAAAGACAACAGCTGGACGCGGGTTGCGATTGTAGTTGGACGCCATCGAGTAGCCATATGCGCCAGTGTCGAACACGGCAACCACATCGCCGGGCTGTGTGGCTGGCAGCGGGGCATCGTCAATCAAAATGTCGCCGGATTCACAATACTTTCCGACTAAATGGACACGTTCTGTGGGCTGGGCAGTCGGGTGATTCGCAACCACAGCGGTGTATTGAGCCTGATAAAGGGCAGGGCGGATATTGTCGCCCATGCCGCCATCAACCGCAACATAAGGCCGCAAGCCCGGGACATCTTTGCGGCTGCCGACCGTATACAGACTGTAGCCGGCAGGACCGACAATCGAACGGCCCGGCTCAATCCAAACGGCAGGCAATGGCCAGTTGAAACCGTGGCTTTGGGTTTTCAGGGTGGTCACAATCGCCTGCACGAAAGCTTCTGGCGGTAGCGGATCATCCTGCTTGGTATACGCAATCCCAAAACCGCCGCCGACATTGAGGACTTTAGGGGTGAAGCCGAATTGCTGGTGCCAATGATCAAGGACTGCCAGCAGCTTTTGGGTGACGGCTTCAAACCCGGCGACTTCAAAAATCTGGGAGCCAATGTGTGCGTGAATACCCAGCAAATTAAGATGATCATCCGCCAGAACACGCTTGGCTGCTTCATCGGCTTGCCCGCTTTCAAGATCAAAGCCAAATTTACTATCGGTTTGGCCGGTTTGATCATAAGCATGTGTATGAGCGCTAATTCCCGGTGCCACCCGGATCAAGACGTTTTGCTTGCCCACAGCCGCCTTTAGCAACTCGTCAAGCAGGTCCAATTCGTGAAAATTGTCAACGATGATCGTGCCAACCCCGGCGTCTAAAGCTTGTTCCAGTTCGGCTTTGCTTTTGTTATTACCGTGGAAGCTGACTTTTTCCATGGGGAAGTCCGCTGCTTGAGCCGTGTATAACTCGCCACCGGAAACAACATCGACATGAATGGCTTCAGCTTTGGCGACCTCGTACATCGCGATGGTAGCAAACGCCTTGGAAGCGTAACTAACGGCGTATGCGACTCCCGCCGTTTCAAAAACCTGCTTGAACGCCCGAATCTGATGGCGAATGGCGCCAACGTCATAAACATAAAGCGGCGTTTGAAAAGTGTGGGCAAGTTGACTGGCAGCAACCCCGCCAATCGTTAATTGACCTTCGTGATTTGTGGCAAAATTCATTCAGTTCATCCTCCCGAGTGATGGCAGGGCAACGGTAAACGAAAAGGGACCCTTTTGTTTGGCCGCGCGTCAAACAAAAAGATCCCAACTTGCAATCTACTTGAATGATAGCGCCCCGCTTAGATATCTAAGCGACAGTACAGGATTTATTCAACCCTGGCCCAACAGGCTCACCGATCCCGGATCACCCATTTCGGCAACCGCCCCTTTCACCGAATGTCACCACGAAGGATCTCGCTCGATTCGGTTAGTCATGTTGGCTGCAACCTCTATCTGTTTGACACCACATTATAATAAAAAACGGTACGCGTCAAATTTTTGTGAGCGCGAGCCAGCGCGGTTAGGAGTCGGAGTGTAAGTGGCCTTGGGCGCAATGACCCGGGCTTGGTCATTGCGCCCAAGGTCCTTACACGCAGACTCCTGCGCCGGGGAGCGCGTTATGGGCGTAAAAGCGGACTTGCGCCCAAGGTCCTTACACGCAGACTCCTGCGCTGGGGAGCGCGTTATGGGAGTAAAAGCGAACTAGTGCCCTTAGACGGTGATGGCCCGCTCTTGGCCATTGCGACCGAGGTCCTTACATGCAGGCCCATGCTCCGGGGAACGCGCGTTATGGTGAGCGAAAGTATCCTTGCTCAGAGACCAAATATAAGAACCTCAAGCATGGTGGCTGACGCTTACTTTCTATTTCTTCAGCGCGAACAGTGTGACTGTATGCCAAAGAACCATCTTGACAGCCTGATTCCCAACAACCCACTTTCAATCCGCCACCCCAATACCTAGCAAAAAATTAAAAACATTTTTAAGCTCATTATTACTATGCAATAGCGTCAAAAAATGCTGTTTTGTCGGGATGGTGGGGGCTTGTGTTTCTCTGGGAGTCTGTTAAAGTACAGAATAAAATGACAGAGTTCTCATTTGCTATTGCCGTCTGTTGATGCCAGATGAAAATCACTTACGCAGTCGCTGTCGGTTGGTGATTGGCAAGGTTGTTGGCGTCAAGGATACACTGGAAAATGGGGTTAGGGAGGCAGTTTATCGTGCGTGTCGTAAAATTTGGCGGTTCGTCATTAGCAGATGGAGCGCAGGTTGCCAAGGTTGTGGCGATTATGAAGGCGAATCCTGCCCGGCAGGTTATCGTAACCAGTGCGCCTGGTAAACGGCATCCCGGCGATGTCAAGGTGACAGACCTGCTAATCAAGTACGCCCAAGCGGTGTTGCAGCAGGGTGAAACGGCTGCAATCGTTGCTGAAATTGTGGCTCGGTATCAGGTCATTGCCACGGCGTTCAACCTTGACGCGCAAGTTATGGAAAAAATCGAAAACGAACTATACCAGTTACCGAATACCAGCTTTAAAAATGCCGACTACCTAATGGCTGGCTTCAAGGCACGAGGCGAAAAGTTAAATGCTTTTCTCATGACGGCGGTGTTGAATCACGAAGGTATCGAAGCCACGTATGGCGAACCGAAAACATTAGGCATTGTTGTAACGGATCATCCCAATGATGCTGAGGTTTCACGTGAAACTTACGATCGTTTGGCGGCATTTCGCCGGCCACTGGGTGTGCTGGTGGTACCGGGATTTTATGGCTATACCAGTGATGGCGATATTGCTACTTTTTCACGTGGCGGCTCGGATATTACCGGTGCGATTTTAGCAAACGGGTTTCATGCCGACCTGTATGAAAATTTCACTGATGTTGATGGCGTTGCGGCTGCTGATCCACGGGTGGTGGCAAATCCGCAGATGATTCAGGAAATGACGTATCGGGAAATGCGGGAGTTATCATATGGCGGCTTTGGCGTTTTTCATGATGAAGCGATTCTACCGGCCATTGCTGGACAGATTCCGATTAATTTAAAAAATACGAATCATCCTTCTGCCCCTGGGACGATGATTGTCCCGGAACAACATTTTGTGCCGAAACATGCGATTACCGGCATTGTCAGCTCGCAACATTTTGGGGCGATCTATCTGCATCGTTATTTACTCAATAAGGAAGTCGGATTTACGCTCAAGCTGCTGCAGGTTTTGGCGCGACATGGCATCAGTTATGAGCATATGCCAAGCGGGATTGACGATTTGACCATTATTTTGGATGATCGGCAGCTCACAGAGGCGAAGCGTAAGGCCATTTGTGCTGAAATTCAGGAAGTCGTACACCCGGACGTTTTGAAGTGGATTGACGATTATGCGATTATCATGGTGGTCGGTGAAGGGATGGCGCAACGAACCGGATTGATTCAGACGATTTTGCAGCCGTTAGCCAGCGCTGGGGTGCATGTGTCAATGATTAATGAAGGGGCCTCCCAGATTTCACTGATGCTTGGCACATCGCGGGAATCAGCGAACCGGGCAGTCAAGGCCATCTATAACGCCTTTTTCATTCCGATTAATCAGCGCTTGGAGGTGCAGTGAGTATGGTGACATTACAAAAAGTTCATGGCTCTGAAAATAGTTTCTTTTTATTAGATGAAACGCAATTGAAACAGCCATTGAGCACAAGCCAACTGGCAGCTTTTACCAAGCAGGTGACGAATCGCCAAACTGGCTGGTTAGGCGGAGCAGATGGCGTTTTGGCAATAACGGATGCGCCCGGGACCGCCGGAAAAATGACGGTGGTGAATACGGACGGCAGCCTGGCTAAATTGTGTGGCAATGGTTTACGGACAGTTGCCCGCTATCTAAGCGAAAAAACCGGTCAATCAGCATTCAAGGTGCATACGGATTTTGCCGACTTGGCCGTTGCAAAACAGTCGCCATTAGCTTCCGGCGTTCCGGCATATTCAGTTGAAATTTCACCAGTCAGTTTTGCCGCTGCTGACTTGCCGTTTGCCAATCTTGGCGGTGACCGCATCGTTGACACTGTCTTGCCGGCGATCCATCCTAGTTTGAAGTTTACCGCAGTGGCAGTACCTAACCCGCACTTAATTGCATTTGTGTCTAAAGAAGAACTGGCCAGTCCTGATCTGGAGCGAATTGGCAAAATGTTAAATACCAAAAATCCGTATTTTCCGGAAGGGGTTAACGTAACGTTTGCCGAAATCTTAGGTAAGGATACCTTGTTTGCCCGGACTTATGAGCGCGGCGTCGGGTTTACCAATGCATGTGGCACCGGGATGTCCGCAACGACCTTAGCATTTATTCTGACTCATCCCCAGGAGGCGGCATTTGAACGCATGAATACCGTGTATAATCCAGGCGGCATGGTGAAGACGGTGGTTCATCATGATCATGGGCGTTACTGGATCGAACTCATCGGGAACGCAACCGTGACGGCGACAATCACCGTACCGGATGAAGCGCTTGAAAGTGGTAAACTGGCACAAGCAACTTTCCAATCCACTGGCGAACAGGCGGCTTATGAGCAGTTCATTGACTCATTGCCGCATCGAGATTTGGCAGACACATTAATAGAAGGAGCATAAATCAATCATGAGTGGTTATCACGTAGCAGTTGTAGGGGCAACCGGCGCGGTCGGAACCCGGATGTTGAAGATGGTCGCAGAAAGCAAGCTGCCAATTGCGTCAGTCCTTGCCTTGGCCAGCAAACGGTCAGAAGGTAAAACGGTACCTTTTCGTGACGGGACGTTAACAGTTCATGAAACAACTGATGATGCGTTCAAGGGGATTGATATTGCATTATTCTCAGCAGGCGGCTCGGTTTCCAAACGTTTTGCCCCTGCAGCTGTTAAAGCCGGTGCCGTGGTCGTTGATAACACCAGTGCTTTTCGGATGGAACCTCATATTCCGCTGGTTGTACCCGAAGTCAATCCGGAAGCCCTGCGCACCCACCACGGCATCATTGCGAATCCGAACTGTTCGACGATTCAAATGGTGACCGCACTTGAGCCAATTCGCAAAGCATTCGGCCTGAAACAAGTCGTGGTTTCAACCTATCAGGCAGTTTCCGGCGCCGGACAGTCAGCCATGAATGAATTGTTTGATGAAACCCAGGCTGCCTTGGACGATAAACCCTTAGAGCCTAAAATTCTGCCAACTGCCAGCGACAAAAAACACTATCCGATTGCCTTCAATGCCTTGCCTCAAATCGATGTCTTCGAACCAGACGGCTATAGTCATGAAGAGTGGAAAATGATTCACGAGACCAAAAAGATTATGGCGGGCGACATGAACAGTGATGCGATCAAAGTCACCGCCACTTGTGTTCGGATTCCAGTGCCAATTGCCCATTCCGAAGAAGTTTATTTTGAAATTGAAGACGCTAACGCCACCGCCGACGACATTCGCGCTGCATTAAACGATGCGCCTGGCGTTGTGGTACAAGATGATCCAAGTCAACAGCTCTATCCGCAAGCTATGAATGCAGTCGGCAGCAAAGAGGTCTTCGTTGGCCGCATTCGCCCGGATGCTGAAAATCCTCGGTTCTTCCACATGTGGGATGTTTCCGACAACCTTCTTAAAGGAGCGGCATGGAACTCCATGCAGATTGCCGAAACGATGGATGCCATGGGGTTAATTCAACCGAAATAACGAATAAGTTTAATAAAGCCATTTGCGTAGTGCATGTCAAAACACTAGGCAAACGGCTTTTTGTTTTGCAGCGGAGGGACAACAGGCGTGACATGCCAACGTCCTCTGTAAATAACGCCTCTAATTCTTACTAGAAGCTTAAGATGCTGCCAAATTGATTGACGGATTTCTTAAAATAACTATACTGATGAAAAACGAGTATAGGAGCATGTTACATGAAAAAGCATCGTTTCGTCATCGCATTGATCGGCTTATCACTTTTTGCAGTCAGCAGCACTGTTGCCGCCGATATGACGCAAGCCAATATCGATCAGCAGGTTGTCCAATACACGTTGAATGGCAAGGGGCTGGTCATTTTCAATCATGCGCGCACTTATCGCACGAAAAGCACAGCCGCAGTTTATCAAGGCTCCTTTGCTGCAGATGCACCGACAGCAAGCTTTAAAAAGGTCGGCAACCTGACCAATCATAAAGATTATCGAGTAACGCGTAAGATAACAGCCAAGGCTAAGTTGAAAGGATCGGCCACGCAGACTTTTTACTATGTGTCCGGGCACGGTTGGGTGAAAGGCAGCGACTTGACGCGATCGTGAACTGTGTCTTCAATTTCAGGGAAATCCGTGTAGCAACGCAGCTAAGATTGCGTGAATCTGTACGGATTTTTCTTTTTGACTAAAATTGGTAAAGTTCGATCTTGACAACCTGTATCTGCTATTCTATCTTGAAAACAATATAAAGCACGTTAACCATTTATTATTGGCGATATTGAGTGATAACTAACAATGACGGTTCATGGTGAGGACTTTACGGAGGCGAGCAGCACATGCCAATAGGCGAACAAATTAAAGATAGACGCGAAGCATTAGCGTGGAGTAGAGAAGAATTGGCTCAAGTGGTCAATGGGTCGGTACAGCAGGTCTCAAGATGGGAGAAGGGCATCAGTTATCCTAATATCAAGCAACTGATTGCGATTAGCGACAGGTTAGAGCTCAGTTTGGATAACTTGATCAAAAGCGATCCCAAATTGCAAAAGACAATTCAAATTGATAAGAATGCCAAGGAAGCTAGTGATTATCTGCGGATCTCTCTTATTTTTAGCTTTACATATATGATCTTATTTAGCTTTGCTGCTCTCTTTATGTAATAGCGAACGTAAGTGTTGTCAACATCAGCTGTTTATATCAATAGTGATGTGTTTTACTCAAATAATACCTCACCTTGATTTCGATGAGGCGTTGCAATGCTCGGGATGATTTGATGACCTTTTTGTGGCAGGTACCGATTGTACTGTATGGCATTGTACTTGGCTGATAAACATACCTTGTCCTGTATGGGATGAGGTTTTTTCATTTGCAGTAGAATTAACTTCAATTCGATCAAAAAGCCATCATGAACCTGAATATAAAAATCGTTGACCTGCCTGACTGTGAACGATACAATCAAACTCCGACTTTTAAAAATGAAGAGGTGATTTGATATGGTAAACGTTTACTTTGGCCCAATCCCGCAGAGGCCAGATTCGGTGCTGGTGTTGCAGTTTTATCATGGCAGACTCATTTGGGTACATAATGTGAAACGGAAATGGGAGCTGACCGGTGGTAAATTGGAGCCAGGCGAGACGGTTATTCAGGCGGCGGTTCGTGAGTCTTACGAAGAATCCGGCGCAATCGTCGAACCGAACGCGATTTCGTCGTTGGGCTACTATGTTTTGCCAACCGGCCATGTAACGGCAGTTGTTAAAGCAGAGGTTTTACGTTTAGAGGCGATCCCGACGACTTCTGAAACCGATGATCGCCGCTTACTTATTGCACCGTTACCAGATGCGGAACAATCTTTTCATGATCATATTTATCGGCAGATTTTTCAGCACATTGGGTGGCCCCATGAGTAAGCGGCGCGTGGGCTTATTACTTAATCTTATGTCAGTTGCAGTGATGGCAGTGACACCGGTGATGAACAAATGGTCGATGAACACCCTGTCACCGCTAGCCGCAAGTTTTTATAACGCGCTTGTTTCACTCGTTTTGACTTTTATCACGATTGGCGCAACCCATACAAAATTGATATGGGTGAAAAGTCCCGTTATTTGGGTATTGGGACTGACCAACTGTTTAGGCATTGTTTTGCAGTATTTGAGTCTTTTCTTTCTTGATCCGGTGAGTGTCGGATTGATCGGCCGCTTCTATATTGTTTTTGCGATTTTATTGTCTGTATTCTTGTTGCATGAGCGGTTTGATCGCCGAGAAATAGTGCCGATTGGGTTATGTATTGCCGGAACAGCGTTGGTATCCGATTTCTCCGGGCGTATGACTGACATGCTCGGACTGGTTTATGCGTTTGGCTACACGTTTAGTTTTGCGTTAACCAACACGCTGGCGAAAAAGGCATTGGCGCGTGTCGATGAAAAAATTCTGCTCTTGTATAACCAGGCAACCGCAGTGATCATACTCGGCATTGTTGCAGCCGGCAGTGGCAAGTTAGCTTTTTCGCCCAGCATGGGTATTGGTGCCGTTGCAGTCTCGGCTTTTTGCTCCGGATTTCTGGGACTGCTGCTGTTTTATCGCGGACTTAAGTTTATCTCATTTCGCGATGCCAATTTAATTCGCGCATTAAACCCAGTATTTGTTCTCGTGTACTCATTACCCTTTTTCCGGATTCAAATGACGCCAGCGTTTATACTCGGCGGCGGATTGATTATCCTGTCAATTGTCTGGATGTCTTTGCCGGCGAAAAAACGCCCAGCAATTGGGAAGGAAAATTGACAGTGAGGCCGCTATTTTTGCTAGGCTTTTCTGAAAATCAACGTTAAATTGGAAAAACCCGACGTTTATTTGGACGATGCCACAACTTCATGGAATTATTTTACACTAGGGATAGTTAGGGAAAAAGGGTACCTAAAAAGCAGTTTAACAGAGCCAGCGTTTGTTGAATTGACTAGTCGTCTTGGAAGAAAAGACAGGCTCGATCTTGAAGAGGTTTAAGTTGGAAACAACAAAAATATATCTTTAGTATTATGCCCGTCAGCAGGTAACTCGATCGGTCCGTCTCACAGTATGGTTGGGTTAGGTGTCACGTTTTTTGGAGGTGAATACTTATCGTTGATTTAAGGGAAGACATCATCGCTACTTGCGTCTTTACGGTATTTCTATTTTGCGTTGATTTAATCCTAAAGGCTCCGCTGCAGATTATTAGAAATCTGTTCACTGGGCTGCTTTTCTTTGTGATTATGTTACTAGTTCAATATTTATGCCGTAAAAAAACATGATGTTCATGAGGAGTCTCGAGGGGGGGTGACTGATTGATGGTTTCAAAAATCACTTGTCTCACAACGAAGCGTTAACGTGAAATCTTACGTTGTCGGATACTAATCGTTGATAATATCTTTTGTTAGATTTAATATCACCCCAAAGTTCAGCGTTGCGTTCATTGCTTAGATCAATGATTGAATAAGGTTGTTTTGAAAAGGGGATTGATTTAAAGAAAACCAAATAATGTTTATACGTGAAGGCCATGCTGTATGCAGCGGCCTTCTTTTTTCGAGGGTAGGAATGAACGTAACTGATTTTTGCGTTTGGGTATTTCTTTTTAAGTTTCCTCAATTGCCTTTTTGTTGGTCTATGGGTAAGAACTAAATGACGTTGCGGTTTTAAAAAGGGAACTCTTAGACGGAGAACTTGAGGAAAATCTAGTTTAATTACTTTTTCGATATTGTATTGTGTCCGTAACTTTGCAAGCTTTTTGTTTTTGGGAGAAGATAAAAAAAGAATTTGTTTAGAAGAATAACCAGGATATCCATATAAAAATATTCCAAGAATGGTTAATACTGAGGCTGGTGAAAAGACAAATATAAGAAAGAATATAAAACTCAGAATAGTTGACAGTCTATCAAACATGTTTCCAGCAAACACTTCACCCAGTAACATTAAACTTGCGTAAACGCCTAGGGTGATTCTGATAATTAATATCATCCTTTTTTCGAAAGGAATTGTCATTAACAAAACCATAGATTGGTGAATGATACCAATGTAATCTTTGAAAGAGATATTTGAGACAAACAATACTAGCTCCCCCCCTTTTTAAACGGAAATGATTCTCCTTATCGAATATATGACAATCTAGATTTAATTAATTGAATAGTCGCATCTTCGACTATTCAGATGATTTGTCCTGAAATCGCTACGCCGTAAAAGAAGTACAGTCTAAGGTTGATGTAACTCAAGTTAAGTGAATTCTAACATGAAATCGTCATTTCAGTACATTCAAGAATGTACAGAGTAAGACTAATAAAAATTGCCTGTCACGAACGGATAAGTTCTCCTAAACCCTTTGAAAACGGGAAAAGCCAGCTATTAAAGCGTCAAGGCCCAAATGAATCAGTTCCTGCGTGCTCTTTTACGTCCTTGCTGCCAGAATCCGCTTGCACAGTATGGTAGAATAGCTAAAGAAATCCTTAAGTATCTGCGCGAAGTGAAAGCGAGTTTTTCTATATGAAGAAATTGTTTGAACGGATCCGTATGCCTGAGTTCCTGGAAGACATGCGGATGCGGTATGCAGCGATTGCGATGGTTGTTTTGGCAGTCATCGGTATTTTAATTGGCGCGTTGATTCGGCCTTGGTTGGCTTTGTTGATGCTGCTGATTTTGATCAGTCTGGTGGCAACGATTTTTTATGCCCTTGAGACGATTGCCAAGAATACGAATCAGTATATTTCAGATCTCAGTTATCGGATTAAGCGCGGGGAACAAGAAGCGCTGATTAAAATGCCGATTGGGATCATGATTTATGATGAAGACTTGAATATCGAGTGGACAAATCCGTTTCTGCAGAAGTATTTTGGTGATACGGATGTTCTTGGGCAGCCGCTGGAAAAAGTCGATGCTGAATTGGCGGAACTCATTCGCAGCCATGAAGACACCAACGAAACCAAGATGGTGACATGGGGCCAGCATCAATTCGAAATCATTGTCCAAAAGAGCATTGGCGTTGTTTATCTGATGGATATCACGCGTTATGCCGAGATTGAGGAACGGGCCGAAGACGAGAAGATCGCGATTGGCCAGATTTTCATTGATAACTATGATGAAATCACCCAGACGATGGATGATCAGGTTGTCACCAACTTGAATAGTTACGTGACGAATCAGCTGACAGATTGGGCCAATCAGTTTGGCATGTTCTTAAAGCGGATTGACAACGATCGCTTTTTCTTACTGGCTTATGCCAAATCATTACGTGATGTTGAACGCGATAAGTTTAAGATCTTGGACGTGATTCGGGAAGAAACCTCGAAGCAGAATTATCCATTGACGCTATCTGTCGGGATTGCGTATGGCGATGAAGATTTGGCACAATTAGCCGTTACGTCGCAAAGCAACCTAGATTTGGCGCTGGGCCGCGGTGGCGATCAGGTCGTTGTGCGGGCAAAAGGACACGAGGCACGCTTCTATGGTGGCAAGACCAACCCGATGGAGAAACGGACGCGGGTACGTGCCCGGATGGTGGCGCAGGCCTTACAAGAGCTGTTTAAGCAAACGGATAAAGTCTTCGTGGTTGGCCACAAACGGCCGGATATGGATGCGGTTGGAGCAGCCATGGGGATTCGTCGGATTGCCCAGATGAATGGCAAGGAGTGTTACATTGTCATTGATCCGGATCACCTGCATTCCGATGTCGAACGCTTAATGGGTCAGGTTGGTCAGGATCCGGAAGTTGCTAACGCCATTGTGACGCCGGAAGCAGCATTGTCACAGGCTACCGATCAGAGTTTGTTGATTCTGGTTGATCATAGCAAGCCATCGATTTCAGCCGCGCCTGATTTGTACAAACGTCTGGCTGCCCGCACCGTGATTATTGATCATCATCGACGCGGTGAGGAATTTCCGGACAATCCAATGTTGGTTTACATCGAACCGTATGCAAGCTCGACTTGTGAGCTGATTGCGGAAATGTTTGAATATCAGCCTACTAATGTGCCGAGTCTGGATAAGCTTGAAGCGACGGCGATGTTGGCCGGGATTACGGTGGACACCAAGTCGTTTAGCTTACGCACCGGAACCCGTACATTTGATGCTGCCAGTTATCTGCGCTCCATGGGGGCAGACGGGATGCTGGCCCAGAACCTGCTGAAAGAAAATATCGACAGCTTCATCCAGCGCAACCATTTGATTGATACAATTGAAATGATCGCCCCAAATATGGCACTATGTACTGGGGAAGAGGACAAGCGTTACGATCCGGTTATTGCGGCACAAGCGGCTGATACGATGCTGTCACTAAACGGTGTCGATGCCAGTTTTGTCATCACCAAACGGCCAAGCGGCGATGTCGGCATCTCTGCTCGCTCCACTGGGGATGTCAATGTGCAGGTTATCATGGAAGCTATGGGCGGCGGTGGTCATTTGAGCAACGCCGCAACACAGATCAAAGGCAAAACCATCGCCGAAACGCGGACCGAATTGCTTGCCCAGATTAAGAAAGCAGACGAAGACGCATAGAAAGCAGGGATTAGTGATGAAAGTCATCTTTACACAAGACGTTCGTGGCAAAGGCAATCGCGGTCAGGTGAAAGAAGTGCCTGACGGGTATGCCGAGAACTTTTTGATTCGCAAGGGTTTAGCCAAGGCAGCGACTCCGCAAGCCATGAGCGCCTTGCGTGGCCAGCAACGGCTTGAAGAAAAGAAAGAAGCCGAGAAGAAGGCCGAAGCCGAGGCAATTAAAGCCAAGATCGAAGACGACAAGACTGTGGTTCAGATCCAGAGCAAGGCCGGTGAGGATTCCCGATTGTTCGGTTCCATTCCTAGCAAGCAAATCGCAACCGCTTTGGACAAGCAGTATCAGATCAAGGTCGATAAGCGCAAAATCGACCTGAAGCAGCCAATTCGTTCGCTAGGATTCACCAATGTGATGGTCAACCTATTTCCCGGCATCGATGCGCGAATTCGCGTGCATGTGATTGAACAGAAATAATTTGCAGCAAGAAAGGGACTGCTTCGGCGGTTCTTTTTTTGTGAGCGCGAGCTGGCGCGGTTAGAAGTCGGAGTGTAAGCGGCCTCAGGCGTGATGGCCGGGCTTTGGCCATTGCGACTGAGGTCCTTACACGCAGACTTCTGCGCCAGGGAGCGCGTTATAGTGAGCGTGAGCCAGCCCGGTTAGAAGTCGGAGTGTAAGTGGCCTGAGACGTGATGGTCGGGTTTTGACCATTGCGCCTCAGGTCCTTACACGCAGACTTCTGGGCTGGCGAACGCGTTATGGAGAAGCGCGAGCCGGCCCCGGAAAACGCGTTAGATGACCGCTACCAACGTATCAACATATGCTGAGCGATACAGATGTGCAAACGCTTGTTTCGGTCAGCATTTTAACGTAGACTGTTAAGGATAAGCGGTTAAAAATGAGCCGATTAAATTGAAGGAGGACGCGCATGGATAACCAGTTAATTGAACAGCAGCCGCCGCATAGTGATGAAGCGGAACGTGCCGTCCTTGGCGGTATTTTTCTGAATGCCGACACATTGCCGGATGCCCAGGAATACGTGACGGCAGATGACTTCTACAAAAAGTCGCATCGGCTGTTATTTCAGGCGATGACAGATTTGCAGGATAACGGCACCGCGATTGATACGGTCACGGTGACGGATTATCTGGACAATCACAATCAATTGGATGACATTGGCGGAGCTGGCTACATTACCGACTTGGTGGCATCAACGCCGATTGCCAGCAATGTTGTGTATTATGCCAAAATTGTGCAGCAAAAAAGCACCTTGCGTAAGCTTATCAGTACCGCGCAAAGCATTGCCAGCCGCAGTTATACGGAACAAGACGATGTTGAAGGGTTAGTTGAAGACGCCGAGCGCCAGATCATGGACGTCTCTGAGAATCGAAATCAGGCAGGGTTCAAGCAGATTAAAGATGTTTTGAATCAGGCGATGGCGCAGATTGATCAGCTCTATCAAAACGACCAAACCATCACAGGCTTGCCAACCGGTTTTCGCGACTTGGACAAGATTACAACCGGCCTGCATGAAGATGAAATGATTATTCTGGCGGCACGGCCGGCTGTCGGGAAAACCGCCTTTGCGTTAAACATTGCCCAAAATGTCGGGACGAAAACGGACAAGAGTGTGGCCATTTTCAGTTTGGAAATGGGGGCTGAACAACTGGTCAACCGGATGTTGTGTTCGGAAGGCAGCATTGACGCCAATCATTTGCGAACCGGCCAATTGAATGAAGAAGAATGGCAGAACCTGATTATTGCAATGGGGAGTCTGAGCAAGGCCAAGATTTATATGGATGACACCCCGGGGATCCGGATGGCCGAGATTCGTGCTAAGTGCCGACGACTAGCCCGGGAACAAGGCGACTTGGGACTCATCATCATTGACTACTTGCAGCTGATTGAAGGCTCCGGCCAAGAAAATCGTCAACAGGAAGTCAGCGCGGTTTCACGACAGCTTAAGAAACTGGCCAAAGAATTACATGTGCCCGTTATCGCTCTATCGCAGTTGAGTCGTGGCGTGGAACAGCGGCAGGACAAACGCCCCGTTTTGAGCGATATTCGTGAATCCGGCTCCATCGAACAGGATGCCGATATTGTCGCGTTCCTATACCGTGACGATTATTATCGCGATGCTGAAGGCGATGACGATGAAGATCAAGACAGCGGCGATGAGGGTGATGACAATGTTGGTGAAGTTGAAGTCATCATTGAGAAGAACCGTTCTGGTCCGCGGGGGACGGTTAAACTGCTATTTGTGAAATCGTACAATAAATTCACAAATATCGCCTATAATGGCCCGGATCAGTAAATTGTATTTAAAAGATTGGATAAACAACGATCATTGACGAACAAGAAAGTGAGGGATGCCGCATGGATGCCATTTTAATGAGTTTAATGACAGCACTCAATGAACACCTGCTGATCAACGTTTACCAGCGTGATACCGATGATTTTTACACTGGATATGTGCAGGTACTGGGTCACGATGCGGTTGTTCTGGGAACTTATAACGATTCAGGGATTGCGGATGGCTGCGCTTTGATTGCCTTTTCAGCGATTGATCAGGTGGAATTTGCCGGGGATGATCTCGACAACATGAATTTTCGGATTGACTTGGCACAGTCGGAGCATTTTTTGACGCTTCAAGGGAAAGAAACGCCGTACAAGTTTGACGCCACCAAGAGTTTGATCTGGCAATTGGCGCAGCAGGCAAAAGCAAGCGGGCAGATGATCATGGTGGTCGTTGCTGACGATGACGCTTACCTTGAAGGTCGGGTCACCGCGGTGGCAGATGATCGCTTTAGTATGGCGATTTTCAACAAGTTTAACTATACGGATGTCCGTGCCTTGCAAGTCGACTTTTCCGATATTTTAGTGATGGAATTTCACGGCTTGGATTTGAAGCTGGAAACCGAGCTAGTCCGCAAGCGCGATCAATTACACCACGTCCCGACCAAGTTGTATCAAAACGACGGTCAACTTGAAGGGGTGTTTCAAAATGCTTTGGCAGAGAATCGATTGATTTCGGTGGTGCCAAAAGGGCCTGAGGATCAATTCTTCGTCGGGCGTGTCAAGGCGGTTAATGAACATGTGGTTGTCCTCAGCCTCAAGGATATGGCGGGCCAGTTTGGCGGCTACATTCTGATGACCCTACCAAGTATTCAAAATGTGGCCACCGCATCGGATTATTTGCAGACGATCAGCTTTTACGAGCGGTGGGACCAAACTCATCATTTCAGCCAGCAGCCAGTGTTAAATGCTGATCGGGAATTCGATCCCAACGATAATCTGGTTAAGGCGATCATCTCCGAAGCAGCCGGGTTTGAACGGGTGGTACGCATCAAGGTTGCGGATAGTGATGAGCATTTTCTGGGCTATCCGGAACACGTTGACGAAACCGACTTCGACTTGAATCTGGTTGGCCCAGACAGTGGTGAAACGGTTCGCATTCGTTACGGACAGATTCGTGAGATTGCATTCGGGCATATTTTTGCTTATCTGCAAGAGGCACAGTTGAAAAATGCTGACCGTTAATGGCAGTTTGTTAACGGTACGGATGTTGGTGGTTTGAATATCGGTGTGGGGCAATCAAAAAAGCATGGTTTTCACGGTTAAAGTGAAAATCATGCTTTTTATTTGCTACCGATTTGCACCACTATTTGCTAGTAACGGTAAGAACATCATCGCCCGCTGTGGTGGTCCGCGGGGTGAAGTCGGTTAATGATGAGACGTGATCCATGTTGGTAATGATGGTCATCACCGTTGTCTTTTTGCCCGCGGCTTGAACAGCGGCTAAGTCCATGGTGGCGATTGGCTGACCGGCTGTGACCGTGTCTTGATCCTTAACGCTGAAGGTGAACGGTGCGCCGTTGAGTTCAACCGTGTCTAGGCCCATGTGAACCAGAATTTCCAAGCCGGTTGCGGTTGTCATGGTCCATGCGTGCTTGGACGGCATCACACTAACGATGGTGCCGGATACTGGGGCGACAATCGTCCCGGATGTCGGTTCAACTGCGAAGCCATCACCGACCATTTTTTGAGAAAAAACGTCATCTTCAACGGCGGAAAGTGCTTCTAATTGCCCAGTGGCCGGTGCGACAAATTCAGTGGTGCCAGGTTGAGTGGTAACAGGAGTTGCGGCTGGTTGGTTGACCGGTTCAGGTTGCGGGGTAGCTGTTTCGATGACCGTGCCGTCAGCTGTGGTGGCGACCATCGCACTCTTAGGAACCCCGAAGAAGTAGGTGGCGATGAATCCGCCCACGTATGAAGCTAAAAGGCCAAAGACATAACCTAGCCACTGGTGGTTAGCGATCAACGGGATAAGCGCTGCTCCGGATGGCCCGATGGTGATCGCACCGACATTGCCAAACAGTCCGATGACCGCACCGCCAATGCCGCCGCCCACACAAGCGGTGATAAATGGCCGTCCAAGTGGCAGACTGACCCCGTAAATAAGCGGTTCGCCAACGCCAAGAATTCCGACTGGCAAGGCACCTTTAATCAATCGGGTGAGTTGCTTATTTTTGCGGCATTTGACCCACAAGGCTAACGCAGCACCGACTTGGCCGCCGCCTGCCATTGCTAGAATCGGTAGCAAGGCGGTAAACCCGAGATTTTTGATCATTTCCAGATGGATCGGTGTGAGAATCTGGTGTAATCCCAGCATGACCATTGGCAAGAAGGCAAGGCCCAAAACAAATCCTGAGAACGGACCGCCGACTTGAAGAATCCAGTTGATTGAGCCGACCAGAGACGTTGAAAGCCAGCCGGCAAATGGCATAATCAGGAAAATTGTCAGTACCCCGATGGATAGCAGACTCAGCATCGGCGTGAAAATAATGTCGATGGCATCAGGAATGAAGCGATGCAGTTGCTTTTCAACCAGTGAAAGCAGCCAAACTGCGAAGATAACGCCGATGATGCCGCCTTGGCCAGCTGCTAGCGGTTGGTGGGTGAAGATGTTGGTGATGGTCACTGGTGCAACAACGCCTGGCAGGTAAATTAGTCCACCGACAATCCCGCCCAGTCCGGCTGTAGCGCCAAATTCCGTTGCGGCATTGATTCCGACATAAATATTCAAGAAAGTGAAAAGACCGCCGTTGATAACTTTTAATACCGTGATGAATTCGGTCCAACTTTTCGGCAGATCACCAGCAGCCATCATGTTGACCAGAATGCCGGCAACCCCGGAAATTAAACCAGCGCCGACAAATGCCGGGATTAACGGAATGAAAATGGCAGAGATGTGCTTCAAAGCGGCCCGCCACCACGTTTGTTTCAGTGCGGCTTTGTGAGCGGCATGAACTTCGGCGGCCTTGGCTTCAACCGCAGACTTGTTATCTTGATGGTCATTGCCAACCGGAGCACTTCCCGGAAAAGGATCACCTAAGCCAACGCCGACTTTTGCGACCATGGCCTGCGCGACTTTATTAACGGTTCCCGGGCCGACGATGACTTGTAAGGTTTCTTCCTGAACGACACCAAGGACGCCGGGAACTTTTTTCAAGCCTGCGACATTGACCTTGGCTTCGTCTTTAATGGTCATCCGAACTCGGGTCATGCAGTGGATTAATTTTGCAACGTTTTGTGGGCCACCCACCTGTGCGTAGATGCCGTCCCCCATTGCTTGATACTTATCTTGCCCCATCTTCTGTTTCCTCCTGACTTAACGCAACGGCTTTACTAATGAAGCCATTTGCTTGATTGAGTAATGTTTGTGCGGTGGTGCTAGGTTGATTCGTTAAGATCATGACGATGGCTAATTTGACATGGCGATTTGCTGCTTCAAAGGCTGTTTGTGCGGTTTTGGCATCGCATCCGGTTGCCTGTTGAATGATGCGCTGACTGCGGACAACCAGTTTTTCGTTGGTGGGTTGAACATCGACCATAAGATTCTTATAAACTTTGCCGATGCCCACCATCGCACCGGTTGACAGCATGTTCAAAACCAGTTTCTGCGCGGTGCCAGCCTTCAAGCGGGTGGAACCGGTTAAGACTTCCGGACCGGCTGGCACCTCGATGGCAATCTGAGCATGCTGGCTGATCGCGGCGTTATGGTTGCAGGCTAGGCTGACAGTAGCGGCGCCGATGGATTGTGCATAGTCTAGCCCGCCAATGACATACGGCGTCCGGCCACTGGCGGCAATGCCAACGACCGTATCGTTTTTCGTCAAGTGACGTTCCTTTAAATCGGACTGGCCAAGCGTAACCGAATCCTCCGCGCCTTCAACGGCAACGGTCATCGCCTTCATACCGCCAGCAATCAATCCTTGAACCATTTCCGGAGCGGTGCCAAAAGTCGGGACACATTCAGCGGCGTCCAATACCCCAAGACGTCCGCTAGTTCCGGCACCGATATAGAAAAGCCGGCCACCGCGTTTGAAAGAAGTCGTGATCGTTTTGATTGCGGCCTCAATCGCAGGCAAAGCACGGCTAACACTCTGCGCAACGGTTTGATCTTCGGCATTCATGACCGTGACAAAATCATGAACACTCATGGTATCGAGTTGCATCGTCTTTTCATTACGGGTTTCAGTGGTCATTTGGTCTAAGTTAATAGTCGTCATGTTAAGGTCCTCTTTCTTTGTGAGCGCGTTATAGTGTGAGCGCGAGCCAGCGCACATCATGATATTTTGAATCGAATCGCCTGATGCGGTCCGATTTGGTCAAGTAACGGTAAGTTAGATGGTTCAATTTTGCCAATCACATTCACCCGCGGGTCGGCTGGCAAGTCGCAACGTGTCAACTGAAGCTCGCCGGCATAGCAACCATACGCACTATTATCAAGTGTGATGCTGCCACGGGGACGGGGATCGGTTTGTGCCGGTTGCGGCGTGGCGAAAATGTGTTCCAGCCGTGCCTCGGCCAAACGCACGACTTTTTGCGCGATGTCCGGTCGGCTGTGCCATGTTAGGTGGAGAAGGCGTTCATCGTCAGTCTGCACCTGGATTAAAAGTACCTGATCGTGAACATATGCCTGAAACGCCGCAATACTGCGCGGGCTGAGTTGCGGATCGCCGACATAAACATGGTCGATCGCCAGTTGCCTGAGTTCCAGATAGGCAGCAAGCGGAAGTAAGCCACGGTGAGCTTCAAGTGTTGGTAAACCAGCGAATAAAGGTCCGCGTTGTTGCGCATCTCCGGAAATAAAGGCCATGGTTTTAAACCCAAGTGCGTGCAGCCATTTATTTTTTTGCGCAAACCATGCCGGATCAAGTCCGGTTTCCGGTCGTGGATAAAAGTTGTGCCAGGCTTCGATATGGCGAAGATTGGCCTTAGCGTTGGCAAGCTGATCAATCATGCAAGCAGAAAGTGTGCTGGCATTGAGCGCAATCGCCATGGTGTGTGACAACGCGGCTACCGTGGTCATGTCAATGCCGTCATCAATCCGCAAACCGTCTAATCCCAACGCTTGAATTGCTTTTCCGTCGTGCAGTGCGATGCCCAAGCGTTGCAAACTTGCAGCAGAGACATCTGCCATAATTGTCAGTCCGAGTTGATGACAATTGGCAACCAATTGATCCAAACGCTGGCGGATGATTTCCGGTTTGGCTTCGGATAATTGCAATGAGGTAAAGACCCCAGTGAATCCGGCTTGCTGCATCTGTTTCAGATAAGCGGCTTGCTGTTCGGTTGCCGAATCATTTAAATAGCAGGAAAACCCGATCATCTCAATTCCTCCATCAAGAAACGCCCGTAGAAGCCGTTAGTGGTTTGCGGGCAAGTGTCGATCAATAGCGAAAATCTGAAAGCCCTTTCGTGAACTTAGCGTACATGATCTTTGATGATATTTCAACATATTTCTAAATTATTTGAAATAAAGTTTCAAAAGGGAGTAAAAAATAACGCACCGTTGGCCGGTACGTAAAGGCATGATCATTTGAAACCGTGCCGCATGAATTCTTTATACGCTGTGACTGCCGCCTTGGAATCATCGGTTTGCTTCTTAGCGGCATCGTAGTAACGGCTAACGTAAGCGTAATATAAAATATCAATTAACATAAACTGGGCATGTAGGGATTGCGTCGCGGCAAAACGATTGGGCGCCTCCATCGGTTGTGACGTTTGAATCACGATATCGGCATAATGGGTGAGGGCGTTACTGCCAAGTTTGGTCGTGGCGATTACCGGTAAACCGGCTTTCTTAGCTAATTTAGCCCCTAAGACAGCCTCGGGTGATTCGCCGGAATTGGAGATGAACCACGTGAGCGTATGCTTCGGATCGGCAGTGGCCGCGACTGGCAGGAAAAGGTTTAAGTCATCGCTAAAGTGGCAAGCATAACCCAGCCGGCTCCATTTTTGAGCGATGTTTTGTACGGATAGATAAGAAGCACCAACGCCGAATAGCAGGATTTGGCGACTACGGTGAATCAAATCAATGATAGTTTGAACCGTGTTTTCATTAATCTGATCAACTGTTTCGGCTAAAGAGCGGGTTGCATTGGTTTTCAACTTGGTTTTGATCGTTGTCAGGCTTTCATTTTTTTGGATTTCCTGATGATCGATTTCGCCGACTTCGCCATTTAAATCGGCGGCTAATTGCATTTTTAATTCGTTATAGCCGTTAAATTGCAAACGCTGGGCTGCCCGACTGACAGTGGCCGGGCTTGTTCCGGCGGCTTTGGCCAATTCATAAACACTCATGGTCAACACGTCTTGCGTATGGTTTAAAACATAGTCGACAATTTTCTTTTCCGCTTCCGAAAGTTCTCCGCGGGTACTTTGGTAGTTACCTTCAACACTCATGCCTAGCCTCCTTAAAAATCATCGTAGTCGTGTTGCCGATCAACTTAGGCCGGCAAACCATTATGGCATGAATAAACGGTGCTGCCAATGGACACAGCGCTAATGAACGGTTATTTTTCGAGCGCCAATAATTGGTACGGCGATAGAAAGCGGGTTTTCATCAAAATATCGACAATCTCTGCTTCCGAGCGCGGGTTCGTTTCATTTAACCACAATTGGATGATATCGATGATGCCATACACGATGATCTGACTGACGTATGGGTCGGGGATGTCGTGGATAAAATGCGCTTCACCTTTCAATTCAGCGAGGTGACCAAGAATTTTATCCCGTAAAAGTTTGGCGATTCGGCCTAAAAAGCTTGGATCACCTGCTGGACTAAGCAGAAATTGGCACAGATCGCGCTGTTGGTTAATTAAATGCACCATGTTGACCATCAATGGAGATCGCTGGCCGGTAGCAAGGGTGCTGGGATCCATCGAAGTGTCCATCCCGAAGTCCAGGCAATCGGTAAATTCCTTAAGCAACGCGGCTTCGGTTTTAGCCACCAGATCGTCTTTATCGAGATAGTGCAAATAGAAAGTCCCGCGACTGATTCCGCTTGCTCTAGTGAGATCGGCAACTGAAACCTTTGCTAACGTTTTTTTGCGCCCTACAGCAATCAAAGAACGAACGAGGGCCTGTTTGGTTTGCGCAGTTTGTTCGGCTTTCTTCATGATCCCGCTCCTTTATACAACCGTTTAACATTCAAGTTGGTTTTAAAGATGATTAACACGATGTTCATCATAAACCATTTTGGTAGGGAATACAAAGATTATTGAGCGACTTCATTTTAAGATTGCCTATATGCTGGTTTATACGTGAATGAGTCGGTATGTCAACGGCCTGCGTAGAAATATCACTGAACACATCTGAAAAAATTGCCTATAGTTTCCTGAGCGTGGCGGGTTTAAGCTATTTTTGTAAGATGATTAACACGATGTTCATAATTATTTTTGGAGGTCATCGGCATGGCAAAATTTATCACGGTAAAAGATGAAACCAGACAATATGGCTCAGGTGAAAGTACTGTTTATGCCAATCATAATGTTTCGTTTGAAATCAATTCAGGTGAGATCACCGTCATTTTAGGGGCTTCAGGTGCAGGTAAATCAACTTTGCTGAATATTCTGGGTGGGATGGATAAAGCCACCAGTGGTCAGGTCACAGTGGCAGGTGAGAACATTTCTCAATATGATGCGCGGCAGTTGACAACATTTCGGCGCGAGCAGGTTGGGTTTGTCTTCCAATTCTACAACCTGGTACCGAACTTAACCGCACTGGAAAATGTTGAACTAGCCAGCGAAATTGCGCCTGATGCATTAGATCCGCAAAAGACGTTGGTGGACGTCGGGTTGGGCAAAAGAATGAATAACTTCCCAGCTCAGCTTTCTGGTGGGGAACAACAGCGGGTGGCGATTGCGCGGGCGATTGCCAAGAACCCGTCACTGTTATTGGCAGATGAGCCAACCGGGGCGCTGGATTATAAGACCGGGAAAAGCATTTTGAAACTTTTTGAAGACTTTTCCCACCAAACTGATAAGAATGTCATTATTGTGACGCATAACTCGTTGATTAAGCCCATGGCCGATCACGTCATTGAGATTCATGATGGCGAGGTCAAAGATGACTATCACAATGATCAGCCCACACCGGTCGAACAATTGAAATGGTAGGTGACACAGTTTGAGCAAAAAAATGCTTTGGAAGGATATACGCAAATCCTTTACAACCTCATGGGGTCGATTTTTCTCGATCTTGCTTTTGATGATGCTTGGGTCATTTGCCTTGGTCGGGTTATGGGTTGCCGGTCCGGATATGCGAGCAACTGGCGCAACCTATTTTAAACAATATAATTTGGCCGATTTAACCGTCATTGGTGAAGATGGTTTGGATAGCCACGATCAAAAGACGATTCGGGCGACAACTGGCGCAAAGCAGGTTGAATTCGGTTATCTTAAAGATGTCACGCTCAAAGGCACGCATGCTAGTTTTCGGATTATGTCAAAACCGGATAAGATCTCAAAATATAAGCTTGCTTCCGGACACATGCCGACTAAGACGAATGAAATTGCAATCGATGCTAACTATAAAGGCAAGTATAAGTTAGGCGACACGATTAAGTTTGTGCAACGCGCGGATCAAACCGGCAGCAAGGTGCTTAAGCGGACGCAATTCAAGATTGTCGGGTTTGTCTATTCGCCTGAAGTCCTGTCCGCCATTAACAAAGGCGACAGTACTTCGGGTAGCGGTGATCTCAAAGGATACGGGGTCGTCACAGCGAATAACTTCGATAGCGACTTTTATATGATGGCGCGGATCACGTATCAAAATACCCAGAAGCTGGATCCGTATTCCGATCAATATACCGATCGGATTCAAAGTCATAAAACGGCTTTGAACAAACGATTGAAAGATGCGCCGACAGATCGCTTGGCGGCTATCAAAAAGCAATACCAAAAGAAGATTGATGCGGGTCAAAAAAAGCTTGATGAAGCTAAGGCACAGTTAGACTCGGCTAAGGAACAGCTGACAACCGGCCAGCAGCAATTAGCCAGTGCCAAGCAGCAAATTACGGCAAAGCAACAGGAACTTGATACGGCCGTTAAAAATGGCCAAGCACAAATTGCCAGCGGGGAAGCACAGTTACAACAAGCAGCGACTCAACTTTCACAAAGCGAGTCGCAACTAGCCAAGGCCAAACAACAACTTGAAGCCAGTCAGCAACAACTAGATGCCAAACATCAAGATCTTGCCAGTGCCAAGCAACAATTGGATACTGCCAATCAGCAGCTTGCTAACAGTCAGGCGCAGTTGGCTGCCGCTAAACAAGAAATTGACGCAGCGCTGGCGAATAACCCGCAAATCGCTCAGGTGCCAGCATTCCAGCAGAAACAGGCGCAATATCAAAATGGCATCGCGCAGTATAATCAAGGCCTTGAACAATATCAAAATAAGCTACAAGCCTATAACAATCAAGTTGCAGCCTGGAATACGGCCAATAGTCAGCTTCAACAAAAGTACCAAGAATATCATGCTGGCGTGAGTCAATTCCAACAAGGCCAGCAATCCTATGCGGCTAAGCAACAAGAATTAGAACAAGCTAAGCAGTCATTGGCGACTCAGCAGCAGTCGGGACAGCAACAAATTGAGGCAGCTAAGCAAGAAATGGCCTCAAACGAAGCAACGCTCAAAACCAAGCAGGCTGAATATGATCAGCAAGCGCCAAACGCAGAAAAAGAAATCCAAAGTAACAGCCTTAAATTTGAGGATGCCAAAGAAGCACTGAAAAATCTTAAAGCACCTACGTACACGGTTGACACTCGTCGTGAAATCCCAAGTGGGCAAGGCTACATGGTTTATGACAACACTTCAAATATCATTGATTCGCTAGCCAATATTTTCCCATTTTTCATGTACTTTGTCGCAGCGTTGGTTACTTTTACCACTATGACGCGGTTCGTTGATGAAGAACGTATCAATTCCGGTACATTGGTTGCACTAGGGTATAGTCGGCATGATGTCATCAAAAAGTTTACAGTGTATGGTTTCCTGTCCAGCTTAATTGGTTCGATATTAGGGATCATCAGTGGACATATCTTACTGCCATTGATTGTGTACAATGCCTACCATGGCGGGGTTAATGTTCCGCCAATCGAATTGCATTTCTATCCAGGCATTAGCATCGCGGCGTTGTTACTTGCGATGATCAGTGCGGTTCTGCCTGCATGGTGGGTTGCCCGGCGTGAACTGAAAGAACGGCCGGCTCAGCTGCTTTTACCAAAACCGCCTGCAAACGGCTCAAAGATTCTGCTTGAACGGGTCGGCTTTATCTGGAAGCGCATGAGCTTTACGCATAAAGTGACGGCGCGGAACATTTTCCGGTATAAGAAGCGCATGTTTATGACGATCTTCGGGGTTGCCGGATCAGTGACCTTGTTGTTTTCCGGCTTAGCGGTTCAGCACAGTATCGGCGGGGTTAATGATCGGCAGTTCAACGACATTATCAAATACGATATGATCGTGGCACAAAAAGACAATATCACCAAGAATCAACAAACAAGTCTGGATAAACTTTTTAACGAAAAAGCGGTTAAGAAGACGAAAGCAGTTCACTACGAAACCGTCACCAAAAATGCCGGCGCCAATCATGATCGGCAAGATATCACCATGATTGTGCCGCAGTCAACGAAGAATTTTGACAGCTACATTCATTTAGCAACGCGCAAAGGCCAAAACAAACTGACCCTTCAAGATAATGGCGGCATTATTTCCGAGCGGCTGGCGAAACTGTTAAATGTCGATGTCGGGGATACGATCACCGTTAAAGAGGCAGATGGTACCCGTCGCAAAGTCAAGATAACCGGCATTACCGAAATGTATATGGGTCACTTCTTATTCATGAACAAAACAGCTTACCAAAGGGCCTTTAATACCAATTACAAGGTCAATGGGCATTTGGTTACCTTAAATGATCGGTCTATCAGTAATACCCGGGCCCATGCCGCGCAGTTCATGAAAGAAGATGGCGTTAAAGGTGTAGTTCAGAATGCTTCTTTGAGGAATCAGATCACGACAGTTGTGAAATCGTTGAACAAGATCATGGGCGTTTTGATTGTGTTGGCAGCTGTTCTCGGCGTCGTGATCTTGTATAACCTGACGAACATTAACGTTGCTGAGCGGATGCGGGAACTTTCAACTATCAAGGTTCTAGGGTTTTATGATAAGGAAGTCACGCTTTATATTTACCGTGAAACGATCCTGCTTTCGATTATTGGAATTTTCGTCGGCTGGGGCTTTGGTGAACTCTTGCATGAGTATATTATCACCGTTGTTCCGCCAAATAACGTCATGTTCAATCCCGCCCTTTCAGCGCCAACTTTCATTATTCCAACCATCGTGATTACCATCATTACCGTTGCACTTGGGTTCTTCGTCAATTACTCGTTGAAGAAAGTGAATATGTTAGAAGCACTGCAATCAGTTGATTGATGTGGCTTGAGGTCTTCCCCCAAGCGTTCTAAAAAGAAACAGGTGGCTTAAGTTGGAAAAAGACCATTGATTTCGCTATCGCATCAGGAACGGTGTCGAGCAATTTCTTCGCAGTGCCTGCGTTGAGCTTGCTCGATTTTCGTGATCGTCAAGGGAAGACGAACAGATAAACTAAAGGAGACATGAAAAACATGGATGGCACAATTGATTTTCACACGCACTTTTTACCGAAAAAATACGCACAGGCACTTAAAAAGCACATTCCCGGTGATCCGGACGGCTGGCCGACGCCGGGATGGGATGAACACCTGACACTTGGGTTCATGCGCAAGAACCACATTAGTTATTCAATTCTGTCGTTGTCTTCCCCGCATTTCAATTTTGGGGATAAGGACGAAACCGTTGAGATTGCCAGGGATGCTAACGAGACCGGTTCGCAAGTCACACAACGGCACCGCGATAAATTAGGTTACTTTGCCTCTTTGCCATTGCCATATCTCAATGAAACGCTTGAAGAGATCGACTTCGCCTTAGACCATGATGCGCTGGGCTTCACCGTGCCAACTAATACGCGGGGTCTTTATTTCGGCACGCCGATTTTTGACCCAATTTATGCACGCCTTAATCAAAAGAAAGCAATTGTCCTCATGCACCCGAACCGGCCATCGCAAGGTCCGTTGAACGTCAACATTGACATGCCCACACCGCTGATGGGTTTCTTCATGGATACCACCATGACATTTATGAACCTTATTCGGTATCACTTCTTTGATCGCTATCCGGATATTAAACTGATCGTACCGCATGCAGGTGCTTTTCTCAGTATTTTGGCTGATCGTGATGCTGCCTTTGTGAAGCAGCAATACAACGCCGATATGTATGCGATTTTGCACCATGTTTATTTCGACACTGCTGGCGCGGTTTTCCCACGTCAGTTACCGATGTTGCTGACACTGGCGGATGAGTCCCATGTGCTATATGGCAGTGATATTCCGTACACAGCTCCGATGATCGCCGCACAAATGTTAAAACTGTTTGAGCCTGAGACATACCGCGCCAAAATGGCAAACCGGATTACCAAATTAAAACACTTTGATCCTGTTATGACGCATTTTAAAAAGTTCCGTGCACTACCAACCGTGCTGAACATGTCGAGTAAAATGCTGACCGGTGCGGAAATTTTGTCACCGGAAATGGCGCAGGATATTTTGGTCAATAACGGGCAACGGCTGCTCGGTAAAATTTGACCGGATTAAAGCGTAAAACGCCTTATGCGGTGGCGGGATCATTCGTTTCGAGCCGCTGAATTTAAAAATATAAATAATTTCGTTCGGATTTTTCGCGAATAGTGGTTTTATCCATTATTAAAGTTCGTATTTTGCTTGTCATCACCTTGCGATCCTGTTAGACTACCAATTGGCGGGCAAAATCCCGCACTAATTCGTGAGGAGCGATTAATTAATGGGAACTGTAGTTATTGTCGGCACACAATGGGGCGACGAAGGTAAGGGAAAGATTACTGATTTCTTGAGCCAAGGCGCCAAGGTGGTTAGCCGTTATCAAGGCGGTGACAATGCAGGCCATACCATTCATGCCAATGGTCAAGTCTATAAATTACGCTTGATTCCGTCTGGTGTTCTTTATCCGCATCAGTTATCCGTCATCGGTAATGGCGTTGTGGTCAACCCTAAGAGCTTAGTCGGTGAACTGGCTCGGCTCGCCGAACAAGGGGTAACTGGTGAAAATCTACGAATCTCAGATCGCGCCCACGTTATTTTGCCTTACCACATTAAACTCGATAAATTACAAGAAGAAGCAAAAGGTGCCGATAAGATCGGGACGACGAATCGCGGCATCGGTCCGGCCTATATGGACAAAGCTGCCCGGGTCGGCATTCGAATGGCAGACCTTTTGGATAAGGATATTTTCGCAGAGCGGCTGAAGGCAAACCTGAAAGCTAAGAACGAAGAATTCGTCAAGGTCTATAACAGCACGCCAATGACGTTTGATGAGATTTTTGAAGAATATTACAACTACGGCCAGCAGTTGAAACAATATGTCTGCGATACCTCGATTGTGCTAAATGACGCGATTGATCAAGGTGAGCATGTGTTGTTTGAAGGCGCTCAAGGGATCATGTTGGACATTGATCAAGGAACGTATCCATTTGTCACCTCATCGAACCCAGCTGGCGGTGTCACGGTCGGTGCTGGCGTTGGGGCCTCCAAGATTGATCGCGTGGTCGGCGTTGCCAAGGCATACACGTCGCGTGTTGGCGATGGCCCATTCCCGACAGAATTGCTTGATAAAACCGGCGACTTCATTCGGAATGCCGGGCATGAATTTGGGACCGTTACCGGCCGGCCGCGGCGAATTGGCTGGTTTGACGCGGTGGTTGTGCGTCACTCACGCCGCGTTGCCGGGATTACCGACTTGTGCCTCAACTCAATTGACGTGCTAACCGGTTTGGACACCGTTAAGATCTGCGTCGCTTATGAGCGTGACGGTGAACGGATTGAAAATTATCCGGCATCGTTGAAGTTCCTGAGTGAATGCAAACCGGTTTACGAAGAATTGCCAGGCTGGAAGGAAGACATTACCCATGCCAAGACACTAGCCGATTTGCCAGAAAACGCACGGCATTATGTTGAGCGCATCACCGAGCTGCTCGGAGTGGATCTTTTGACCTTCTCTGTTGGCCCGGATCGTGATCAAACCAACGTGATTGCGAACGTGTGGGATAAAGTGAAGTAACCGATTTAATTAACTAAAATTTTAAAGAAGCTGTCAGGTGAGTTTTCTCGCGCTGGCAGCTTTTTTGCTGAGCGCGAGCCGCCGCGGTTAGAAGTCGGAGTGTAAGCGGCCTCAGGCGTGATGGCCGGGCTTTGGCCATTGTGTCTGAGGTCCTTACACGCAGTCTTCTGCGACGGGGAGCGCGTTATCGAAAGTGAGCGCAAATGCTTTGCCACATTTAAAAAAGCATTTTTAATTGACTTCCCACCCCAAACCCGGTATATTCAAGTTGTTATATGAACACATGCTCATATGAACATTAAATATAAGGGCGGGATTATTGATGATAACAAACAAACCAATTGGCTTTTATTTGTTAGGTGTGGCTGCTTTTATCAGCGGCTTATTCATCACCCAACCGTTGGCACGTGCAGGGTTTCTTGTTGCTGCTGCAGTTGCTGCCGGCTATCACGTGATTGCAGAAGGCGTGATTGAAACGATTCAGGACTCCAAAAAGCAACAGCGATTTGCGCCGAACATTCATATTCTCATGGCATTGGCAGCAGTCGGGGCGATTGCGATTGGCAGTTATGAAGAAGCGGCCATGTTGATTCTGATTTTTGCTGGCGCGGACTTTCTCGAAGACTATGTCGAGAATAAGAGTCGCAAAGAGATTACCGCACTTTTGGCAATGGCACCACTTGAGGCCCGACGCTATGGGCATGATGGCGAGTTTGAAGTAGTGCCTGTTGCCGCATTGCACATCGGTGACCGCCTGCAGATTCTCAATGGGGCGCAGGTGCCGACAGATGGCGTGATTATTGCCGGGACTGCCAGCCTGAACGAGTCGGCGATCAGCGGGGAGAGTATCCCACGGGAAAAGCAAGTCGGAGATGAAGTCTTCGGTGGGACGCTTAACGGCCAGTCAACCTTTGATATGCGCGTGACCAAGGCCAGTGATGAAACGGTTTTTGCCAAGATCATTCAAATGGTTCAAACAGCACAAGCGACACCAACTAAAATGGCCAGCGTGATTCAGCGCTTTGAACCACTTTACGTCAAAGTCGTCTTGGCAGCATTACCTCTGGTGTTTCTGGCGGGGCCGTTATTGCTGCATTGGTCATGGATGACAAGTGTGTATCGCACCATTGTTTTTCTGGTAGCGGTTTCGCCTTGTGCCTTGGCAGCCAGTGCCGTACCTGCAACCTTGGCAGGGATTTCGAATCTGGCGCGGCATGGCGTGCTTTTCAAAGGCGGACGGTACTTGGCAAACTTGACGCAATTAAAGGCGATTGCGTTTGATAAAACCGGCACCCTGACAAAGGGGACGCCAACTGTGACCGATAGTGAATTTGCTGCCGATATTGATCAAGCAGCGGTGATGGCAGTTGTCACGGCGATGGAGAAGCAAAGTAACCATCCGTTAGCCAATGCGATCGTGGCTCATTATCCGGCGACTGATGTGGTGATCGACACCGTTCACAACGAAATCGGCAAAGGGTTAACTGCCGATTATCAAGGCCATACCTATACAGTGGGTAAACCGCAACGTTTTACGCATGCGCCTGCGCTTTTCCGGCAGCGCGCCATGGCGTTGGGGCAGCAAGGGAAAACCGTGATTTTTGTGGCAGTCGATCAAACGGTGGTGGGCCTAATCGCGTTGATGGATGAAGCCAAAAGCAGTGCTAAAGCGGCCATTGCTTACTTGAAACATCATGATATTCAACCGGTTATGATTACCGGCGATGCGAAACAAACCGGTGAGGCTGTTGCCGCCGATTTAGGCATCAAACAGGTTGTGACCAACGTGCTGCCAGATCAAAAAGTAGCGGTGGTTAAGCAATTGCAGGAAACAATGCGGCCAATAGCGATGGTGGGTGATGGCGTGAATGATGCGCCGGCTTTGGCAAACGCAGAAGTCGGCATTGCAATGGGTTCAGGAACCGATGTCGCCATTGACGTTGCCGATGTGGTGTTGATCAAAAACGATCTCTCCCGACTTGCATTTGCCCATCAGGTTTCAACCAAAATGAACCGTATTGTCGTTGAAAATCTTGTCTTTTCAATGGCCGTGGTGTTGCTCTTAGTCACGCTAAATGTGCTGCAGTTAACCAACATTGCCTGGGGCGTCTTTCTTCACGAAGGCAGCACGCTCATGGTGATTCTCAACGGTTTGCGGCTTTTGCTAACGGAAGAAGGAACACATTCACAAACACCGCATGTGCAACCACAGCTAGGGTAACGGGTTCGGCTCGGTGAATCGTTGCATAACAAACTGCGCTTTTAATACCAAAGTCTGCTAAAATGAGGCTTAAGTATCATAAGGAGCGCATTGCGATGACAACGAATGATGTTCATGCGGCAGCTGCCAATAACAGTGAAATTCCGGATGACGCCGATTTACGAGATGTTCTTGATGTATTCAAAACCATGAGCGATCCCACGCGAATGCGAATTATTCTCGCTATTGCACAAGGACCCATTACCGTTAACGATCTTGCAGCCATGCTGGATCTTGGCCAGTCGACAGTGTCGCATCAGTTACGGTTATTAAAACAGGCTCGATTAGTCGCCGGTGAGCGATCCGGCAAGCAGATTTATTATCATTTAGTCGATGACCATGTGTTGGAGATTTATGCGTTGACCAAGGCGCATATTGAAGAAAAGCAGCATGGACAGTGAAGAGGTGAAAGAAATTTAAGCTCAAGACCCTTCTATAGTTTTGAGTAACGGCACCGAATAATTGACCTCCAAAATGAGGTTAATTACTCGGTGTTTTTTATTGAGATCTGGTTGATATATTTTAAATTTTAAAGGATCTATGAAAAGTAGCGTGATAGTTGATTTTGATACCCGTAAGTTTACCCAAGCTCGATATACATAACCCAGTGCGACCATTACAATTATTATAGAAACAGAAAAGAGGAAGCCGAATGGAAATTAATGTCGGTGCTGTCATCAGTGCTTTTCGGAAGCAAAAGGGCGTGACACAAGAGGCGTTGGCTGATTTTGTCGGGGTCTCCAAAGCCTCGGTATCAAAGTGGGAGACTGGCCAAAGTTACCCTGACATTACGCTGCTGCCAATTCTTGCTGCTTATTTTGATGTTAGCATCGATCAATTGATGGCATATGATGCTCAATTGCAGCCAAGTGAAATCAGGCGTATTTATACGTCACTGAAGCAGGCATTTGAAACTCAGCCGCCTGCCCGGGTGTTGACGTCCATTCGTAATTTAATTCGCCGTTATTATTCATGTTATCCGTTTCTTTTGCAAATGGGGTTGCTGCTGTTGAATAACTATGACTTATTACCTGGTAAATCACAAACAGCCAAAATGAAAACTTATGTGACTGAAGCACAGCAATTATTCGTCCGTGTGCATCAAAACAGTGGCGATCTGCGGTTGACTGCTAAAGCCGTTGAGTTGGAAGGTTATAGCCTGCTATTACTCAATCGGCCTGATGAGGTATTGGCGTTGTTGGGCGAATATGTCCCTGAACAATTACCGGCAGATAGTTTAATTGCCGGAGCGTTTCAACAAAAAGGCGATTTGAAACGGGCCATTGCGACGAGTCAGAGTGGGTTGATGCAGGACTTGAGTATCATGATGAGTCAGCTGACGAATTATATGACGTTGCTTGGTGACGATCCCCAGAGGTTGAAGAAAACGTATCAGCGCGGTCAAGCCATTGCCGCGGCGTTTGATTTGGTGCACCTGAATACGGCGGTTTGGGCGAACTTTCAGCTGGCAGCGTTAACGAACTTTGCCCAGCAAGTGCAGGCAGATGATGCTGAAGAGGTATTACGCCGCTTTGTGCGGGCCCTGATGACAGGCGAGTTAACCTGGACGCTGCATGGCGATGCGTATTTTGATGCTATTGACCCCTGGCTGAATCAGTTGGACTTAGGCCCGCAAATGCCGCGAGCTACGAGTCATGCTAAGCAACAAGTGATTACTTTTATCTTGGAAAGTCCAACACTGGCAGCTTTACGACAGCGGCCTGGGATTCGACCTTTGCTACGGGAATTAGAACAACTTAGGACACAAAAATAACACGTTTGTCGAAGCCATTTTCGGTGGACACATCATGGAGGATTTAGAATGCAAACAAATTGGGCGTTTTTTGGTACGTATTGGCCGTTTTTAGTCCCGTTAATCATTTTGGAGTTTGGCTTAATGATTACGGCCGTGGTTCATGTGTTGCGGCATCCGCATTATCGGATCGGCAACCGTGCATTATGGCTGATGATTGTGATCTTCATTCAGATCATTGGGCCCATTGCTTATTTTGTCTTTGGACGGGAGGATCAGTCGTGACCATTTTGACATTGCAGCATGTTAGCAAGCGTTTCGGAAGCAAACAGGTGCTTAAGGATCTTAATCTAACCTTACCGACTGGGTCTATTTACGGTTTTGTCGGTGAAAATGGTGCAGGCAAAACGACCACGATGAAGCTCATTTTAGACTTGGTGCGCGCGGATCAGGGGAAGATTGAAGTCGCAGGCAAACCAGTTCGTTTTGGTGACACGACAACCAATAGCGTCACTGGTTATTTACCGGATGTGCCCGCATTTTATCCTTATATGACGGCGCCGGAGTATTTACGCTTATGCGGTGAACTGACCGGGTTGCGCGGGGCGGTGTTAACTAAGCGTGTGGCTTCGATGTTGGATCGGGTAGGTTTGGCGGGTGTTAAGCAGCGGGTTGGCGGTTTTTCACGGGGGATGCGGCAGCGGCTGGGTATTGCGCAGGCGCTGCTCAATACACCACAGTTGCTGATTTGTGATGAGCCGACTAGCGCCCTTGATCCGCAAGGGCGCACGGAATTTCTAGCGCTACTGGCAAGTTTGCGCGGACAGACAACGATCTTATTTTCCACGCATATTTTAAGCGATGTGGAACGTATTTGTGATCACGTCGGCATTTTGCATCAAGGGCGGCTACAAGTGAGTGCCTCGCTGGCCGACTTAAAAAAACAATACGCCAAACCTCAATTGCAGTTAACGTTTGAAACGCCATCGCGAGCACAACAAGCAGCGGCTTTGTTAGCATCGCCGCAACATGACGGTTACGTAAAACAGGTGAGGACAAGTGGATCTGAGGTAACAGTTGCTTACTCGGAAAGTTACGCTGCAACGGCTGATCGGGTTTTGACGGCGTTATTGACCGCGCAACTAGTACCCAGCAGCTTTAGACGGCGGGAAGCGAATCTTGAGCAGATTTTCATGGAGGTGACCAAATGACTGCCGCGATGGTTTTTACCAAGAAGGAACTGATCGAAAGTTGGCGCACGCACCGCTTTTTGATTTTGACGGTTGTCTTTCTGATTTTCGGCATTCTAAGCCCGTTGATGGCAAAATTGTTGCCGGAGTTATTAAAAAGTGGACTAGGTGGCGTGAAGGTGACCGTACCGACGCCGACTTCCTTAGATTCCTGGACCCAGTATTATAAGAACCTCACGCAGATGGGCATTTATGTCTTTGCACTGATGCTGGGCGGCTGTGTCAGTCAGGAGATTCAACAAGGGACGCTTATCAATCTGGTGACAAAAGGATTGCCCCGCTGGTCGGTGATTGTTGCCAAATCCGTGGTTGGCCTATTGCAGTGGCTTTGGTGTATCGGCCTTGCATTTGCGGTGACCTGGGCTTATACCGCTTATTATTTCCCCGATACACATAGCCCCCATGTGTTATTAGCAGTACTGCCACTGGCAATTTTCGGTTTTTTCTTTTTGAGTCTCATTGTGTTTGGTTCGACGCTGGCAACAAATCAGTACGGTGGCCTGTTGTTCACGGTGATCATCGTGGCGTTGCTGTACGTGGCCCAGATGATTAAAAAAGGACACAATCTGAATCCGATCAGTTTGATCAGCGACAACATGAAAATTCTGGTAGATGCAGCTGATTTTGCTAAACTCTGGCCTGCAATGGTGGTGGCCTTGGTGATCGGCGGCGGCTTATTTTTCGCCGCAATCAAGGTCTTGAATCTAAAACGACTTTAAAACGGACAAGCTGCTTAGTGAGAAAGTATTTTCTTAGCAAGCAGCTATTTTTATGGCTAAGGAATGGATGGCTAACATGCGCGGAGGTTATAAGTCGCTGCTAAAATGGTGTTATTTTAAAAACAAATCGCAAACAATCAAATGATGTAAAACCACTATATAGTGTATGCTTATTTTAACAAACCACAAAATTTGGTAGATATTCCGTTACTTTTGCTTCTGAATCTTGTATACTAAATACATTGTTACAAGTTTTGCAAGTAAGGGTACGGGAGGACTAGCCATGATCGAATTTTATACACAAATCAAGAAACGGGATGGGCGGATCGTTGATTTTGATGCGACCAAGATCAGCACCGCGATAACCAAAGCGGCAGAAAGTGTGGCGAAACTGTCACCGCGCGATGTGTTAACCATTGACCACTTGACGGATACGGTTACGGCTAAGATTCGCGATCGGTATCACGATGATGTTGAGATTGCCGAAATTCAAACGGTTGTCGAGCAGACACTCATCGCCGCGGAAAAGTACGACTGGGCAGAAGCCTACACGCAATATCGGCTGAAGCGTGATTTAGCGCGCAAACAGAAGCAAGACGTTAATTACAATGTTGCGCGACTGGTCAATCGCGATAAGAGCGTCGTCAACGAGAATGCTAACAAGGATAGTCGGGTGTTCTCGACCCAACGTGATTTGACAGCCGGTGCGGTGGCTAAAGCGATTGGCTTGAAAATGTTGCCGCCAGCTGTTGCCAATGCGCATTTGCGTGGCGACATTCATTGGCATGATCTTGACTATACCCCGTTCATGGCGGAAACCAACTGTTGCCTGATTGATTTTGACTATATGTTGAATCACGGCTTCTCCATTGGGAACGCCGAGGTTGAGCCGGCCCACTCGATTCAGGTGGCGGTGACCCAGATGACCCAAATCATTGCCAACGTGGCCTCCAGTCAATATGGTGGCTGTTCCAGTGACCGGACAGATCAGGTGCTAGCGCCGTTTGCCGAGAAAAATTACCAGAAGCATTTACGTGAATTCGGTGATGTGATTGATGATCCCGCTACCCTCAAAGCGTTGGCGGTGAAGCAGACCAAGAAGGATATTTATGATGCCTTGCAAACGCTGGAATATCAGGTTAACACGCTTTATTCAACGCAAGGGCAGACCCCGTTTGTGACCGTGGGCTTTGGTCTTGGCACTAGCTGGATTGAACGCGAAATTCAAAAGGATATTTTGAAAATCCGGATTCTGGGTCTGGGCAAGGAACGCCGGACAGCGATTTTCCCGAAACTTGTCTTCACGTTAAAACGCGGCTTGAACCTTAATCCGGAAGACCCGAACTACGACATCAAACAGTTGGCGATTGAGTGTGCCACCAAGCGGATGTATCCTGATGTGGTTTCCTATGACACGATCAAGCGGCTGACTGGCTCCTTCAAAGCGCCGATGGGTTGTCGCAGTTTCCTGCAAGGCTGGACTGATCCGAAAACAGGTAAGGAAGTCAATGCCGGGCGCATGAATCTCGGTGTTATTACGGTTAACCTGCCGCGGATTGCCATGGAATCCAAAGGCGATAAGGATAAGTTTTGGAAGATTTTTGAAGAACGGATGCGCATCTGCAAGGAAGGTTTGCTCTACAAGATTGAACGAACCAAACAGGCCACGCCGGAAAGTGCCCCGATTCTTTACAAGTATGGTGCATTTGGCCACCGCTTAGCCGATACCGATAGCATTGACGATCTTTTCAAAAATGGTCGTGCCACTGTATCACTTGGTTACATTGGTCTGTATGAAGTCGGAACGGTCTTCTATGGCTCCGCATGGGAGAAGAATCCTGACGCCAAGGCCTTTTCCGTTTCGATTGTGAAGGCGCTGGACGATCATTGCAAAGCCTGGGAGAAACAATACGGCTATCACTTCTCGGTTTACGGCACCCCAAGTGAATCACTGACTGACACCTTCTGCCGCGAAGACACTAAGAAGTTCGGCATCGTCAAGGACATCACCGACAAGGAATACTACACCAACAGCTTCCACTATGACGTCCGCAAGTCACCCACACCATTTGAAAAGCTCGACTTTGAAAAGGACTATCCGCAATACAGTGCCGGTGGCTTCATCCACTATTGCGAATACCCGAACCTGAAGCAAAATCCTAAGGCACTGGAAGCGGTGTGGGACTATGCATACGATAAAATCGGTTATCTTGGCACCAACACGCCGATTGATCAATGCTTCAAATGTGGTTTCAAAGGCGAGTTCACAGCGACAGCCGAGGGATATGAATGCCCGGAATGTGGCAACCACGATCCGGCTACCTGCGATGTCGTCAAGCGGCTCTGCGGTTACCTTGGCAATCCCAACAAACGGCCAATGGTTCACGGACGGCAAGAAGAAATTATTCACCGCAAGAAACATATTACGTTCAGCCTGAATCAGGTGGCCAATCGCCGCGATAAGTAGGGTTGATCAAAGTGGCATGGAAAAAGATAATAGGAGCGATCGTCTGGAGATCAGACGGTCGTTTTTGTTTTCTAGAGACTGAATATAAATAGTAATCGGAGACTTTTCATTCCGCCCATTCGCGTGTAGAATCCAAGGCAAGTTCTTGCTGACGGTTGGAATAGCGTGATTGGAGGTGTGCCATGATAGCTGGTGTATTTACTGCTAAACAATGGCAAACAGCGGAGCAGTGGAATAATGGGTGGCTGATTGTTGCGATTGTTGTCATTTTATTCATTATTTTTTGTCTTGCAGTCGTTGCCGCTTATGTGCCCAATCCCTGGAAGTGGCGGATTATCGTCCCTGCTAGCCTTGTTTGCGCGAGTTTGGCGCTTTACAGCTGGTTGCGGACGGACAATGCGGCTAATTACCAATTTAATCAATGGGCCGCAAAAATCACACCGCAGATCCGCACTAAGAAAGCGGCTCTATTTACTTATGTCTCCGTCCCGGAAAGTGAAGTTAAAGGGTATCGGGCATTAAATGATTACCCGGCGCTTACAAGCTTACCCATGTATACGCGTCACCGAGTCATAGCATCAGTGGTCTATCTTGGGCGTGATGACAATGCACGCTACTTTAAGTTAGACGGCTTAGTTTATCGTTATTCCGGACCAACAAAGATCGGCAAACAGGCGGCTTTAAGCGGTTATCGTTTTCGGTTAAAGGATCGCGGTTATACTCAAATGGGATTCATAAATCCGATCAAGACTTTTACAGCCGCTCTAGTGATCCCGCGAAATCAGATTGAGCAGCATTACCATCCGTCTAAGGAGGTCGTCGTGACACTCGAGAAGATGGACGGTGAATGGACGACGGAAAAGGTCTATCGAAAGTGAAAAGTTTGTGCAGTCGTTTTGCATTCGGTGGCTGGTGAAAACCGATGACCAAAGCAAAAACTTAAAATAAATGTCAATTTGTCAGCATTCGCAGTGTTAGCAGACGATGCTCCTGCACTAATCGCCATAATGTTTGACAAGTAAATCATCATGCTTGTGATCACGGCACATTTCATGCTATACTCCATTCGGTGCCAAACCACGGTGAGTTCGTAACGATCGGCGCGTATGCGTTCAGAAGGTCGAAGCGGCTCGCCATTTTTTTATGAGCGCGAGCAGGAGCGCCTAGCAATCGGAGTGTAAGTGGCCTCTAACCTAAATGGCTGGGCTTTGGCCATTTAGGTTAGAGGTCCTTACACGTAGATTGCTGCGACTGCGAGCGCGTTATAGAACGCAAAAGTAAACAAACAAAGCCCCCAAAATAGAACGCATTCCAGTCTCAAACCTACAACGCTACAACACCAAAAAACCGCAGCCATCTCAAAAACGGCTGCGGTTAAACATATCACTAAGTTTCACCCACCGACGCTGATAAAGTAAACTTCAAGCGGCCGGCTCTGTATCAAGCTTCTTTGATTTTGAACGCATCGTCAACGCTTCCCAGTCAACCAATGGCAATTGTGCCACCGCACCCAGAATCAAGATCATTGACCAGGTGAGAATCAGACTCATGGTCACATCACCGGTGAAATGCGCGAGAATCCGAACCCGCGTATAAGCCATCAAAGCACCGTAAGCGAAAGTGAGCCAGAAGACTAAACGTTGACGCTTTGGCCGGTCGCGGTCAACGAACCAAGTCAACGTGAGGATGGTTGCCGCGGTTTGGGTGTGGCCGGACGGGAAACTCATGTGACCGTTAGCACCATTTGGCTGGAACCAGCTGGTGAAATGTGCCGGATTACCATTTAATTCGTAAGGGCGGAAACGGCCCCAGAAGGTCTTCATGGCGTTCACAATTTGGTCAGACATGATGCAAACCAAAGTGGCAACTACCGCCACTTTTAATAAGTAATGGAGCTGTTCATCGCTTTTACGTGAAAGCCAGTATTGACTGCCAGCAAACACAGCAACGTAGAGCACTAGGAATAAGATGACGCTTAGCCCACCCGGAAGAGCCAGCTTGCTGCCATCGGAATTGGCCATTCCCATTGGCTTGCCGGCGTTGATGTCGTTGATTGAAGTGATCACCATCGTCATCGCGTATTTCAGATAACCAGCCCACAGTTCCCAGCCGGCATAGATGACACTACCGATCACCATCAAGCCGCGAATGTACCATGCGAGTTGCGATGATCGCAGCGCATAGTGACAAACAACATTACAACTCAACATAATAATCAGTGGCGCAGTCCAGAGGCCAACGTCTTGAAAAAGGGTGGCAAACGGATCGTTCATGTTACCGATCGTTTGTGAAATCTGCCAATCAAAACCAGCAGCTGCAGCCAACAATAAAAGTAAGATACCAGCAACAATCAGAAAAATATGTTTGCGGATCGGAGCGTTTAATTTTTGCGTTTGGTCCATATTTTTTCCCTCCCATGTACTTTGAAAATAGCACATAGTTTACAGAAAATGGCCGGATTTACGGTACCTGTACGTAACATTTAAGCTGCCGATACGAAATTTACAGAGGGTTGCTAAAGTAAGGCTCGTCAACGGTTAGCTGGCGGTGATCAAAGTCGATGGTTGCCTGTAAACCATATGGTAAAACGGTGCGTGGATAAGCGTGACCAAAGTTTAAGTTGTAGAGAATGGGCGTTTGATAAGGATGCGTGACATCCAAGAGCACCTGCTGATAATCCGCAAAATAGGTTTCGTTTTGAGGCTTACCTACTAAGATGGCCTTCACTTGTTGCAAGACACCGTGATCAGCCAGATGCCCCAGGTACTCACGATAGGTGGCAGGTGAAATTTTGTCTTCTGAAGTCTCGATGAAGAGAATTTTGTCGGTCCAGTCTTGCGGGAAGAGGTGATACTTTTCGGCAACTTGCGGCTCGTCGTCGTAACGCACCGGGTAGAGCAAGTCGTGAAGGCTATCCAAACAGCCGCCTAGCAATGTTCCGGTAACCTGACCATGCCCACGCAGCGCTAGATAGCCATGCTGCTCCGGATGCGCTTTCCGCGGCACCCCTAATTGATCCGCGGAAAAGTCGGTCCGCTCTTCGTACCAAGTTGGACTGGAAGTGATGGCAGTCGTTGCCGGATTCTCGAAATAGTGCCGGAAGCTGGCAGCGGTATATGGCAATAAGTGCGTATCCAGCTCAGCCAAGTCATTCAAGAAGTTCGGTCCGTAAAAAGTGGTCATGCCTAGCTGATAAAACATGAGATGGTCAATAGTGGTGTCGGAAAAGCCGGTAAAAATCTTAGGCTGGGTTTGAACAGCGTTAATAAATGCCGGATCGTCAAGTAGGTAAGGAACAATGCGATAAGTATCATCACCACCGATGGCACAAATGATGCCCTTAATGTCGGGATCGGTCATCGCAGTTTTTAAGTCCGCGGCTCTGGCTTCCGGATGTGCGTTTAAATAATCACGTCCGCGTAAAGCATTCGGCATAAACCGAGGTGTCAGCCCCATATCCTCCAAGCGCTTAATGCCAAGCTTTCGTTGATGGGCAGCAAACGCCTCACCTAATGTGCCAGCACTGAGGCTAACAATAGCGACTTGATCATGCAGTTTTAAAGTCTGTGGTTTTTTCAAGGGTATCCCAACTTTCTAGTGGTATTGTGTGGTAACGCTACTGGTCGGTTTATTGTTAAGACTTGCGGTGATTGATTTCTTCTTGCTTTTTTCGTGCCTGGTCGACAGTGGACTTGATTTGTTTGGTGGCGCGGTTGAATTCTGATCTGGTTAATAGAATTGTAAGATAATCAAGTCTGGTTTTGTTATCCTTCATCATAACGTGAATTCGTAATGGTACATGTTGCTCCTCGAATAGAACGCTAATTGCCGACAAGGTGTTGTAAGCATGTAGATTCTCAAGGGCAGTTTGAATATTTGAAATGTTGTACACGACATAATCTTCGATATCGTCCCTTTGAAATTGCTCGTTTGTCAGACCGGCATGTTCAGCCGAGAACCTGATGAGACCGTCAAATGTAAAGGTCATATTCGAACCACCTCCAGCTTTCTTTTTAGTGTATCGCTTAAACTAACCTTTGTCTCCATCATTTTTGAAAGTCTGCATCGCCTGTTACCTGTGCCTACTCCCAAACTGTGAACCAGTTGCTTGTTTTCCAAGCCGGCAAGCTGGTACGATCGAATAGAGGATTCAATGAACTGACTTTAAAAAGTAAATTGACCATTTTTGCCAGGATTTAATGGAGGATTGAGCCATGTACACCATTCAAACTGCTGCAACTATTGCCGGCCGTGGTACTGTGATTACGATTGCTCCGCCGATTGAGCGCATTCAAGCCGGTGATCCCGTTCGGCTGAATGGCGCAACGGTCGGCAAGGTGTGTGCGCTGGAAAAGGCCCGCCATCCGCATCATAGTAACAATCAGCCATGCCTGAGTCTACTGATTACGGAACCGGTGGAAGTCGGCGATACCATTGAGTTTCCTAAGTCACAATGTTGGCATTAGGCATCATATTTCTTTTATGTGGGTAACGGATCTTCGTGCCATAACCGCTCTGACCACACGCCTACACAGAAAAAGCGTTGCAATTGTCAGATGAAAGCTGACAGTCGCAACGCTTTTCGTTTACTTGTTCTAGTGATTGGCTGTGGTCATAATGCCGGCTTCAGTCATGCCTTCTGCGTAAAGTTTCAGTTTACCGTTGATAATGTCCATAACGAGATCGCCATATTCTACGCCATCTGCTTCGGCTTCCTGTGGTAAGAGCGAAAGTGGTGTCATGCCAGGCAGGTTGTTGGCTTCGATCACCCAGACGCCCTTATCGTTGGCAAAGAAGTCAATCCGCCCATAGTTTTGCAATCCCAAAACGTCCATGGTTTGTAACGAGACATCCTTCATTGCTTGATGAACCGATTCATCCAGATTCTTAGGCGGCGTGATGAAGTCGGTGTAGCCCGCTTGGAATTTGTGCTTGAAGTCGTACCAACCGGAATGCACTTTAATCTCAATGGCAGAAAACGCCCGGCCATTGACAACGCCTAAAGAAAATTCGCGGCCAGGGGTGAATTCTTCGACAATCGCACTGTTATCGAACCGGAAAACATCCGCAATGCCGTTTTCCAATTCTTCTTGATTGTGCGCAATATGCGTACCAACGCTAGAGCCGCCTGATGTAGGTTTAACAACAACCGGAAAGTCAAACGGTACCGTATGTTTACCATTTTGATTGCGCTTGAATTCTTTGAACGCCGCAGTCTGGATGCCGTGGTATAACATAACTTCTTTACTGAAGACTTTATTCATGGTAATGCCGGAAGCCAGCGGACCGGAACCGGTATATTTGACGTTGTTCAAATCCAGTGTTGCCTGAACCTTACCATTTTCGCCATCGCCACCATGCAGTGCCAAGAACACAATATCTGCAGCCTTGCAGATCGCCAAAACGTTAGGACCAAACAGTTGCGTGCTGCCGTCTGTCCGTAACTTGTTGATGTCGGCGTCAGTCAGAATCGCATCTGAAATTTTCAGATCCTTACTGGTGTTGGCATCATCAAACACTTGGTCAACCGTTTTTCCCTCAAGGTCGTAGCCAAGAAACAGGTCAATGAAGGTGGCCTGTTGCCCCTTTTGTCGCAAGGCGTTCGTGATCCGGTAGCCGCTGGAAATCGACACATTGCGTTCCGTGCTCCGGCCGCCTGCTAAAACGACAATTTTCATGTGATAGTACCTCCGCGTATTATCCGAGTTTGATAGAAACTAAAGTGTAGCACAATCAAGGCGCAACCGCTATCAGGACGCGTTGAATTGTAGCAAAAATTAACATCCGTGGCTAATACGGTTAGGCGCTGATACTTACCAAATTTGAGCGAGTCGGGCCAGCTGCCATCCAAAGTTTCAAATTAACATCATAGCAACATTTCATTAGCAACTTATAAACAATGGCTTGGCATATTTAGTGATAACCAATGAGAAATGGAGGTGAACGACTATCGCCACTGGATTGAATATGATGATCGGGATTGTAGGGGGGATTGTTGTCGCAATACTCGCTAATCGCATTAACAGGCCAGCGACGAAAACCCGCGGCATCGTCACGAACACGCTTGGCATCACTTTTGGCGCTTTAGGTGCTCAGGCTGCTGATCAGTTGCTGCATGAAGGTCCGCAGTTGTTTGGTAGCCAAATTGTACCGGCAATTGTTGGTGGTATTGTGCTTGCGTTTGTTGTTATTTATGCAGGCAAGAAATGGTTTCGTCTAGGTTCCACCAATTAAGGGAGACATTCAGAATGAAGCAAAGAAGACGCGTGGTCACGATGCTGTTGACGGGACTCTTTACCATAATAGCCGCCGTGATCTTCGAAGCTGGCATGTGGGTTTCAATGTATTGGTGTATGAAGTTGTTCTAAATACTTAATAATCCCGGCAGATCGTTGGGTAGTTGTCGCCGTTTGAGATAGAAAGAGGTTTTTGTTGTGAAAAAAAGAGCGAATAGTCTTCAGTCTAAACACATTGTTGGTGGGCTAGTTGCGTTAGGTAGTCTGCTTGTAGCAATCCTATTTCCTGCTTTCAAGAGATAAACTGCAACCCTGAACCAAACAAATAACCAAACTAAAACAGGTATTGGCGATGCATTGCGCAACCGTCAATACCTGTTTATTTGTATGCTTTACGGTTAATTAATACCCAGCATGATTGTGATAATCAATCATGCGTTTGGTCAGTGAATCTGGTACTGATCAATGCTCCCAAACCGATCAAAACCAGTAAGCTGCCAACGCCCATTCCGAAAATACCGGTTACCTGATTCGCCATTTCCTGTTGAGCTGACAACAACGCATATTGCGTCAAGACAATGGCCATGGCGCCATCTGCCAGATTAAATGTTTTTAGGAAAAATAAGGCGCCATGGTGAAGCCGCCGGACTCGTAGGAAGCCGATGATTGCCATGGTAAGCTTGTAAAAGCCAATGGTTGCAACTGTAATGGCGGTTATTTTACCAAACCGTGCCTGATAGCCATCGTGATACATGATGAATGCACAGATCGTAAAGGTCAGTCCTAAAACAACATAAGCGAGGCCAGCGGTTTGAACAAATACCTTGGTCTCAGGTAGCTCATCATATTGACGAGATCGCGAATAGTGGTGTAGAAAACTTGAACGAGCAAGCGATAAGATGAGATAATAGCCGCCAAACAATAATAGCCATAAAGAACCGGTGACCAGACCCAATCCCAACTTGACGAGTGCAAGAATAAAATTAATACCCGCAGCCAAAGTTCCCATGAGCGCGGTTCGATCCGCCGGGGTACTGGCATGACGATGAAACAACCGGCGTAATCGCTGCATGGTAACCCTCCAATTAACTAATGTTTTCGGTCTTCAGCGATAACCACTTCTGGCGTTTTAGAAGATTTAACACTTTTTAGAATGATGATCAGCATCAAGACGACGATGATCGACATACTAATAAAAGTAGCATTCACGCCACCAACCGATGCCACCACAGTTTGCTGTGCTGCACCGCGATTGGCGATAAATGACATTAAGGCTACGCTAACCGATGTCCCGACTGCTCCAGCAACGGTTCGTAAGGTGGTCAAAACGGCAGATGCCGAGGCAATAGCTTTGCCGGTTAGCTGGGTGACACTCCAGGTGACCAGTGGCATCATTAAGCAGGATAAGCCGATACTTCGGATGGCCCATACAACGGTCAGATAGATGATTGAAGTTGAAGTCGTCAAAAAGCTAGTGCCGAGACTGCTAATTAGGACTAACAGGGCGCCGATAATTGCAAGCGGGCGGATGCCGTAACGATCGTATAATCGGCCGGTGATCGGGCTCATAATTGCCATGGCAAGCGAACCGGGCATCATGATCAGGCCAGACATGGTGGCGGAGAGGTGATGGACGGTTTGTGCGTAGATCGGAAAAACGGTGGAAACCGCCATGAGAACGGCATACATTAACGCGCTTAGAATTACTGCAGTCCGGAAGACCGGATCTTTAAAGACGTGTAAGTCAAGTAATGGTTGATCAACATGCAAGGCGCGATAGATAAATGCCATCCCGGCCACAACTGCTAACGCTAGCGGCGCGGCAATTGCCAAACTCAGAAACGGTGCGGTACCAAGATTACCGAAGCCAACGGTAATACCGGTAAAGGCGATACTGATGAGCAAGAAAGACTGCCAGTCAAATTGCAGCTTTTCAGTCGGCAAGACATCTTTGATAACGATTAAAGCAAAAATAATATCCGCTACGGCAACGATGACGCCGACCCAGAATATGACCCGCCAGCTCATGTAATCGATTAAGAGGCCGGTAATCGTCGGCGCAATAATCGGGGCGGCACTGGCAGCCAAGCCGTAAATGCCCATAATGCCACCTTGTTTCGAAACGGGGAAAATAGTTAAAATGACGACTTGCGTTAACGACAGCAGGATACCGGTTCCGAGTGATTGAATAATCCGGCCTGCCAATAAAATGGCAAAAGTTGGTGCAAGTGCAGCCAGCAGTGAACCGCCAGCAAACAAGAGCATGCTGGCGATGAACAAGGCCTTGGTCGGAATTCTTTTGATCAGAAATGCCGTTGCAGGAATCATAATCCCCATGGCCAAGGAAAAGCCGCTGGTGAGCCACTGGCCGGCGTTAGCAGTTACGCCGAAAGTCTTGATGATATCGGGTAATGCGGTTGTCAGCGCAGTTTGCAGTAAAGACGAAATCAGGGTACCTGTCAATAATACAGCAAAAATCAAATTTCGGTTCTTAGGTGCAGATTGTTTCATTCTTTTTAGCCTCTAATCTGAATATTGGTGTGACGATCAAAAAGGAATCTGGAGGGCGCATTATTAGTTCAGCAGTAAAAAAGCGGCCTTGCTTGTCTCGGCAATGGCATCAAATTGTTGATCAATCAGAGGATCAATTCTTGCCGAACGGCGGGCCTGCCACCAGCGGTAAGCAAAATAGGCACTTCCCCAGGCAAGAAAACCGGGAATAGCTAACATAACCGATAGCAAAATCAATGCGGCCTCCCAGGCAAAAACCGAGCCAGCCATGAATACTGTGCCAACGATGCCGATCAACAGGCTCAGTGAGGTTGCACTTGATTGTTTCGATTTTTCCAAGCGCACAACATGAGCCATTTGTTGTTCAAATTGCTTCTGTAGCCGATTAAGTTCGCTTTTATGGGTAATGGAGCGATCGCGCTTGAACGCTAAAGTGACACCGTGCAGTCCTTCTTTTGACTCCTGTAATTGCCAGCCGAAGTTTGCATAACCGTCTACATAGGTGGCTTGCATACTGGGAGAAACCGTCTGGGTCAAATATTCATAGGCGATAAAACTGTTTTTTTGCATAAAGAGAAACCCTCCATATCTTGTTATAGGCGTTTGCCAAGCTGATTTCGGGTGGCTAACGACTGCTCATGGTTTAAGCATACGGAGGGCGTGTTTTTGAATTATTCATGAAATGTTGCTGAATTGTTAATTTTCACTTTGCGGAAGAGATACGGTGAAGGTAGTACCTTGGTGAGGGTTACTTTGGACACTGATTTTTGCATTAAGCAAGCGAATAACCTGCGCCACAATGGCGAGCCCAAGGCCATTTCCTGCACTTGCATGTGATGTATCGCCTTGGTAAAACTTGTCGAAAATATGTGCCTGCGTATTTTCGTCAATTCCCTGACCATCGTCGTGAATATGGACACGTAGCGTGGTATCGTCAGCTTTTGCGCGAATCGACAGGTGACCATGTGGCGGTGCGAATTTAATTGCATTGCCGATTAGGTTGTGCCAAACGATCTCGAGGAGTTGGGGATTACTGATAATTGGCAGTGAGTCGGGTAAATCAATTGTTAGATGTAACTGTTTAGCATCAATCGCATTGGCATCATCCAGTAAGCAGCGCGTCAGTTGCGCACTGAGATCGAATTTTTGGTAATCAGGTGCCGTGACTTGGGTTTGTAGTTTGTTAAGCTTTAGAATATTCGTGACAAGCGTTGCTAAATGGGCGACCGAATCACTAATGGTGGTCAAATAAAGTTGCTGTGTTTTCCGGTCAAGCCCTGACTGTTGTAATGCTTGGGCATAACCTTGAATATTTGCCAACGGTCGTTTGAACTCATGTGACACATTGGCAACAAAGTCACTACGCAGGGTTTCGGTGGAGCCCAGTTCGGCGACCATAATATTGAAGTTAGCAAACATCGCGTCTAGGTAGTCGTAATTCTGGGGTGCATGAACCGGTTGTAAATAAACATCAAAGTTACCATTTGCTACTTGTTCAGCGGCATCGCTCAAAGCTTTAAGTGGCTTGTCAAAAGCGCGGTATTTCTGCCAGGCGGTGAATGCGGAGAAGCCGGCAGCGACCAACGCCCAGTAAAGCAGATACCAGCCTAATAACGGGGTCAACACTAGCTGCCAATTATTACCATAAAGTATTCCCGGTAAGGCTGCTAGAATGCTCAAGGTAAAGAAGGAACCAAAGAATTGAAACCATGAAAAGTGTTGCTTTACTTGTGGTTGAACGGCTTGCTCATTTACTGATTTCATAAGGTTAACACCGCCTTGTAACCTAATCCATGAATGGTCTTGATCGTAAAGCCATCTGCTGCTTTGAATTTCTCGCGTAGTTTTGTAATGTATACATCTACCGCGCGCATGCTGGTATCACTGGCAAGGTCCCAGAACTCATTGATAAGTTCGGCTCGGGAAAAAGCGTGATCAGGATATGAAAGCAATTTATAAAGGATCTGGAATTCCCGAACTGTGACATCAACCGTCTGATGATTGACTTGTGCAGTAATCGCCTCGTTGTTGAGAGTGAGATTGCCAACGATCAACAAGTTGTCGGCCGTAATTTTTGCGCGGCGTAACAAAGCTTTGATTCGTAATAGCAATTCATTGAAGTTAATCGGCTTAACCATATAATCATCAATGCCGCTATTAAAACCCTTTTCTTTGGACGCAATATCATCTCGCGCCGTTATGAAGAGGATGGGGATGCTTGGATCGGTTCGGCGCAGTTCTTGTGCAAATTGATAACCGTCTACCTGAGGCATCATGATGTCTGATAAGACGAGATCGAATTGTTCGGATTGCAGTAAATCATAGGCTGCCGGTGGATTTTCGGCACCTTGAACAGTGTAACCATTCTGCCGTAAGATGGTTGCAATCAGGTCGTTAAAGTTGCGGTCATCTTCAACCACTAGGATTTTGACCAAAGTAAGTCTCTCCTTTTTGGTACGTGTAAGTCGGGTTTTACGCTGCGGGTCGATGGGTCGTTGTTTGCTGAACAGTATACTGATCCCAGACATATTTGTCATGGCTTAGCGATTAGGTGGATAGGCTGGCATCACTGATAGCAACGAGATTCGCGATAATATTTTTTCTGAGTGGCCGATTTTTTAATGGAAAGGATTTTTCTATGCAATATACATGGCTAAACATGCCTGAGCACAATTACTTGATTGTGGTCGATCAAGGTAAGCTTGCTTTTGTCGGATCGCCGGATGCTAAACTAAGCGAAGCAACGCGTTATATCAAAGGGCCACTGGTATTTGATCGCGAGGAGATGTTGCCTTTTCGCAATGCAATTTATGATTATTTAAGCGGTGACAGTCGGGAGATCGCGGTGCCGTTAGTCTTTCATGGCACAAAACTGCAAGTGGCGGTATGGCGTTATTTGATGACAATCCCATATGGTGAAACCCGAACTTACAAACAAGTTGCCGCAGCAGTTGATCGGCCACGTGCTTTTCAGGCAATCGGCAATGCGGTCGGGCGGAATCCATTAATGATGGCGATTCCCTGTCACCGCGTATTACGCACAGATGGCGGACTAGGCGGGTTTCGCGGCGGCTTAGCGTTGAAACGCAAATTGTTAGCTTTGGAACAAGGGCAGCAGCCAACCTTTTAATCCGTAGTAAGTTTTTCAAAAGGTAGCGGTTAAACGTTCTATTTTACGAGCATAATCTTGTATACTGATGAATGGACAAATCGAAATCAAGGAGATATTGAGAATATGAAGATTATTGCATATGGTGCACGCGTGGATGAGATCCAATATTTCAAGCAGTGGGCTAAGGAAACCGGCAACACGCTGGAATATCATACGGAATTTCTTGATGAGCATACCGTTGAATGGGCAAAAGGCTTTGACGGCATTAACTCATTGCAAACGACGCCATACGCAGCTGGTGTGTTTGAAAAAATGCATGAATATGGCATCAAGTTTCTCACCATCCGCAATGTCGGAACCGACAATATCGATATGGCGGCGATGAAAAAATACGGCATTCGCTTAAGTAATGTTCCGGCGTATTCACCGGCTGCCATTGCCGAATTTGCGTTAACCGATACGTTATATCTACTTCGCAACATGGGAAAGGTTCAAGCACAGCTACAGGCAGGCGACTACGAAAAAGCCGGCACCTTCATCGGTAAAGAACTTGGTCAGCAAACAGTCGGCGTGATGGGTACCGGACACATTGGTCGCGTTGCTATCAAGCTCTTCAAAGGTTTTGGTGCCAAAGTGATTGCTTACGATCCATATCCGATGAAAGGCGATCATCCGGACTTTGAATATGTTAGCTTGGAAGAACTATTCAAACAAAGTGACATCATTGATCTTCACGTTCCGGGCATTAAACAAAATACCCACATTATCAACGAGGCAGCGTTTGATCTTATGAAGCCAGGCGTGATTGTGGTTAACACCGCGCGGCCGAATCTGATTGATACCCAGGCGATGCTCAGCAATCTGAAGTCCGGTAAACTGGCCGGCGTCGGAATCGATACGTACGAATACGAAACCGAAGATCTGTTGAACCTCGCCAAACACGGTAGCTTCAAGGATCCGTTATGGGATGAACTGCTCGCGATGCCAAATGTTGTCCTCAGCCCGCATATTGCGTACTACACAGAAACCGCCGTGCACAACATGGTTTACTTCTCACTGCAGAATTTAGTCGACTTTTTGACAAAGGGAGAGACGAATACTGAAGTGACAGCACCAGCGAAATAATTTAATCTGCAAAAATAAGTAGCAGGCGCTCTGTTTTTCGGGGCGCTTTTTTTATGTGCAAAAATTCATTCTATGACTAACTTATCCTAAATTTACGTAGGATCTTAGCGTGGCGCTAAGAGGGGAAAATCAATTTATAAAGAAACCGTTTACAACATCTAGATAATCTGCTAATATAAAGTCGTTCGAATGAATAGTCGTTCGAATGAATATTTAATCTGACGCGCGTCTACAGTTGGAATGTAACCCTTTATTCGAAATGCAAAGTGAGGTAATTTTTTATGGCTAAGAAGACAATCATGCTTGTTTGTGCTGCTGGTATGTCAACCAGTATGTTAGTTAAAAAGATGGAGGATGCGGCTGCCAAAGAAGGTGTTGACGCAAAAATTTTCGCAACGTCAACAGCTGATGCCCACGACAAATTAGATTCCGAAAATCCGGATGTGTTAATGCTCGGCCCGCAAGTGCGGTATTTAGAGAGCGACTTCAAGAAGGATCTGAGTATTCCGGTCGAAGTTATTAACATGCAGGATTACGGGTTGATGAAGGGTGATAAAGTCCTTAAAGCGGCGCTCGATTTAATCGACAAAAAGTAGGAGGCTCTCATGGACGAAAAACAACAGTTGATGGTGATGCAACTGATCATGGCTGGCGGTAATGCAAAGGGATCGGCATTTGAGGCAATTAAAGCCGCAAAAATTGGTGACTTTAAGACAGCGGACACCAAACTAAAAGAAGCAGATAAATTCTTGGCCGATGCGCACAATGCACAAACCGGGATGTTGACAGATGAGGCACAAGGCCATCATCAACCCGTTTCGTTACTAATGGTACACGGGCAAGACCATGTGATGAATGCCATCACTTTTCGCGATTTGGCAGGCGAAGTCGTTGATCTTTACCGGAAGATTTCACAGGAGTCGGATTAATCAAGGGAGTGTGAAAGTCGTGCCAAAACCGAGCGAGTCGAAGTATGACAAAGGCCGCCAAGAGCTGAGTCTAACCAGTATGTTTTTTAATCGCTATCTATTGATTCGATATACGACCGCGGCTTTCTTTTTTGCTAATTTATACTGGTTCTTTTTGAGCTTTAGTGCTGTAGGACTTGCAAAGTGGTGGCCTTTCACTTTGATCCTCACGACCGCAGCGGTTGCAGTTGAACAAGTTAGTAAATACTGGCGCCGGGATAATAAGCTACCGGTAACTAAAGTCGGATATGCAGGACAACTTCTGAGTAACTTTTTGGCACTGGTTGTCATTGTGACCGGTCATGGGGCAAGCATTTTCCCGTTTTTCGGGCAAAAAGGAATTTCGCTGATCACAACGGTTTTATTAATTGGTCTGGGTATTTGTTTTTATATTTTGGCTCGGGTTCATTTAATCGAAACAAATCGTGATCGCTATTTAAAGCGAATACGTCAATTTGCCCAAAGTCTTCAATAAGTTGAAACGAGGAGATTAAATTATGGATTCGAGTAATAACAAACTATTTAAGTTTATGAACGCTCACCTGATGGGGCCAATGGGGAAGCTGGCCTCGTTTAGAATTGTGCGTGGCGTGATGGCAGCAGGGATGGCATCCATTCCGTTTACGATTGTCGGTTCTATGTTCTTGATTATTAATGTGTTGCCACAGAGTTTTCCAATATTGACAGGGCTGTGGAAGAACTCATTTGACAAGATTTCAAACCTCTACATGTTAGCAAACGGCGCAACGATGGGAATCTTGTCCCTTTACTTTTGTTTAGTATTTGGCTATGAGTATACGCGGATTCAAGCACAGGAAGAGAAGATTGATGTGAATCCGCTTAATGGCGCTCTGCTTTCGATGATGGCATTCTTCATGTGCGTTCCGGAATTGGTCTTCAAGGGCGGGACGGCAACTTTAATCACCGAGATAACTAAGGACAGCAAGATTATTGACGGATATGCCATTGCCGGTGGCGTCACACGTCTAGGAACTACTGGTATCTTTACAGCCATCATTATGTCCATTATTGCGGTAAAACTATACGCATGGTTTGTTAAAAAGAATATTGTTGTCAAGATGCCAGACACCGTACCAGCAGGAGTTTCTCGATCATTTACGGCATTGATTCCAACTGCAGCAATTGCACTAACTGTCATTGTAATCAACGGTATCTTGATGATCTTCAATACCGACATTTACAAAATTGTGGCGATCCCATTTGGCTTTGTGACTAATCTGACGAGCACGTGGCTAGGATTACTTGTTGTGTACTTTATCATGCATGCTTTATGGATTGTCGGCATTCACGGGGCAACGATTGTGACCTCCTTCTTAACACCGATTGTACTTTCCAACATGCAACTGAATCAAAAGGGCGCCAATATTCCATTTGCTGGTGAATTCAATAACTGTTTTGTCACAATTGGTGGTTCCGGTGCCACATTAGGCATGGTTATCTTCATTGCATTCTTTGCAAAATCTGCTCAGCTTGGTGCTCTAGGTAAAGCTTCTATCGTACCTGCTTTCTTTAATATTAATGAACCGATTTTATTCGGGATGCCGGTTGTTTACAACCCATACACTGCCATCCCATTCTTCTTAGCACCAATGGCTTCGATGACCATTGCATATTTTGCCATTGACTTACACATGGTGAAACCGATGATTGCACAGCCCGCGTGGCCAACACCACTTGGTTTGTCTGGTTTTATTGGCACGGCGGGAGACTGGCGGGCAATCGTTCTAGCCTTTGTTTGCGCATTCGTTGCCTTCTTGATCTGGTTCCCATTTATTAAGTTTTACGATGGCAAGCTGTATCAAGATGAGCAAACCAAAGGCGCACAAGAAGCGGCTGCCTAAGGTTTTGTTAACGGTGATTTAGATGATTTAAAAGGAGGAAAAAAGTTGTCAGCATTTCCTAAAGATTTTTTATGGGGCGGCGCTGTTGCTGCTCATCAATTTGAAGGTGGATGGTCAGCTGATGGAAAAGGAATCAGCATTGCCGATGTTATGACCGCCGGAGATAATCAAACCAAACGTCGAATTACAGATGGCGTTCAACCGGGTGAAAACTATCCGAACCACGATGCCATTGATTTTTATCACCGCTATAAGGATGATGTCGAGCTTTTCGCGGAGCTGGGGCTTAAGTGTTTCCGGACGAGTATTGCCTGGAGTCGGATTTTTCCTAAAGGCGATGAGGAACAACCGAATGAGAAAGGCTTGCAATTTTACGATGATTTATTTGATGATTTGCTTGCCCATCATATTGAGCCTGTGATTACGTTGTCGCATTTTGAAATGCCTTATCATTTGGTTCAGGCTTATGGTGGCTGGCGTAATCGTAAACTTATCGGCTTTTTTGTTAAATTCGCTAAGGTTGTCTTTGACCGGTATAAAGATAAAGTTAAATATTGGATGACCTTTAATGAAATCAATAATCAAGTTGGGATGCTTAATGAATGGTCGTTATTTACAAATTCAGGATTGATCATTCATCCGGGCGAAAACAAAGAGCAAGCTATGTTTCAAGCGGCTCATTATGAGGCAGTAGCCAGCGCACTAGCTGTCCAAATCGGGCACACGATCAACCCCGACTTTAAGATTGGCTGCATGGTTGCAATGGGGCTGGTTTATCCCGCGACTCCTAATCCCAACGATGTTTTTAAAGCTGAACGAATGATGCAGACAAATTATTATCTTGCGGATGTTCAGGTGAAAGGACACTATCCGGCCTTTTTAGAACACTATTTTGCTCGACGCCAATTTAATTTGGATATTACATTGGAGGATCGCGATGTCCTACTGGCTGGGAAGGTTGATTACATTGGTTTTTCGTATTATGCATCTCATGTTGTTAAAGCTGCTGATGAAGAACCGACTGATTTCATAACATTGGGTTCCAATCAGGAGATTAAAAATACGACATTACACCGCTCAGATTGGGGCTGGGAAATTGATCCGGTTGGCCTTCGTTATGCACTTAACTGGTTCAGTGATCGTTATGATGTACCGTTATTCATCGTGGAAAATGGCCTGGGCGCGTTTGATAAGGTTGAAGAAAACGGCAGCATCCATGATGACTATCGCATTGACTATTTACGTCAGCATATTGAACAGATGAAGTTGGCAGTTGAAGTTGATGGGGTCAAGCTTATGGGATATACACCTTGGGGCATTATTGATCTTGTGTCTGCCGGAACCGGCCAGATGGAGAAACGATATGGCGTCATTTACGTTGATAAAGACGATCAGGGAAAAGGAACACTTGCCAGAAGTAAGAAGGATTCTTTTGACTGGTTCCATAAGGTCATTCAAAGCAATGGTGAGGATCTCACCTGAACTTGCCTAGATAAACAGTGATACTGATCCACGTTTAAGCTAAAAAAGAAGCCCAAGAGAATTTTTTACTCTTGCGGCTTTTTTATTGCTACTTTGAGGTGATCGTCTTTTAATATGACATGCCACTAAATGGATTGACTAGTTCATCTATTGAAATGGGGTTATAATTCAGGCTAAGACTTTACGAACGAGTATGAGTGACGAATATAGAGGAGTGGAGAAGTTGTCACAACGGGAAAGCAGTTATAGCACAAAAGAACTTGTGAATCAGCTGCTGAAAGATATTCAACAAGGCGTGATCCAAGGCGCAGATGGGCAACTTCCAACTGAGCCGGAGTTGATGAAACAGTATCAGGTTACGCGATATACGTTACGGCAAGCATTGAAGAATCTTGCCAACCTAGGTTATATCTATCAAGCTCATGGCAGTGGTACTTTTGCGCGCCCGCATCATGTAGAAGGCGCAATTTCACTTCAAAACAATGTTGGACTGACGGCAGAAATGGCAAGGCAAGGCAAAATTGTTAAGACAACCGGCATTAGTCAACAAATTGTGCCATTATCAAAGGCAGCTTTTGTACCTGAGAGCCAGAAGTTGGCGCAAGATACTGAACTCATTTCAGTTATTCGCCAACGAACATTGGACGACGAGCCTTTTTTAGTAGAACATTCTTATTACTTGAAATCAATGGTAGGCGAAATTCCGGATAGCGCACTAAAAGGTTCGTTATTTGCTTTTATCGATCAAAAGCCAGGACTAAAAGTAGGTTTCATTGATTCTGTCATTGAATGTGAAATGATAACCGGCACACCGGCGCGGTTTTTTAACCTAGCAGATGGCAGTCCGAGTTTAGTGGTTCGTGATGATTCGTATCTTAGCTCCGGAAAATTATTTGCGTTTTCAAAAATATTTTATGATTTCCGAAAAACTAAATTCTTTATGCTTAAAAAGATGCATTAGTTTTTATATAACATCGAAAGTTAAAAACGAGACGCGCTCAAATTGACGAGGCGTCTCGTTTTGATGTTTACTTTAAAAAATCGAATTACCCAGCAGCGCCATGACATAAATGAATAATGCCGCAGCGTTGACCAGCATGGATACTACGATGATCGTGAAGCGGACTGTGTATGGCCGCGTTCCGGTTGACGCATTAAAAAAGCGGGAGTACCGCTGACCGCGATAAGCAAAAGTAAAACTGATTAAAAGAACAACAATGACACTCTCCACAATCGCAAGCAGCAAGAAGATCGGCGGGTTTGGGTTGGCGGTCACGAGAAAATAACCACCAAATGCAATCAAATCAAGGAGCAAAGAAATCAGAACCATTAGCATACCTCCGTTGTCAATGGTGAGTGGCGTCGGTAAGTATCATTATTCGGGAAAGAAGAGCGTCAAGCAAGTAAAAGCGCCGGGAATAGCCTGAACAAAGTAAATTTTCTTACTCATCGTTGCACCGCCGTATAAGCCGACAATGGCCACAAAGCCGGTTAGTAAGCGAAGCGTGATCAGTTGATTCGGGCCATTTAACAGCAAAAGACTTAGTAGCATGACAACGCCCAGCGCACCATTGTAAATGCCCTGATTCTTCAACAGTATCTGTGCGTGCGGTTGTTTAACAAAATCAAGTGGCAGTGCCAGATTCTGCGCTTGACTCGTTGGTTTGCCGAACATTTCCAAAGCCATGATGGTGAGATGCAGCAGACTGAGCAAGCCAACAAGCAGGAAACTGATACGTGACATCGGAAAAATCCTTTCTTGGGATCTATTAGCTCAGATCGACATTAAATAAACGGTCGAAATTGTGCTAGTGCAAAGCCGACAACCGTGACGAGCACGAACGCTGCAATGGCACTCCAGATGATGATTTTACTCAGATGATGCTGCTTTTTGTCAGCAAACGCCATTTCGAGCAAACCGATTAAGCCAATGGCAATCAGAATCTTGATGACCGTTAACATGGGATTGCGGTTGAAAGCAAACCGCATTAAGACCACGCCGCTGATGATGGAGACGAGGTAACAAACCCGCGCAATCATCGTCCACATGACAAATTGACGAGTACGACTAAAAAGCGCAATGCCGGCAGCGACTGCCAAGACGGCCCATGAAATCAGATGTAACCACAACCACATAAAAATACCCCCTTTTTCTGAAATCAAAAGTACTAGTCCCACTATACCGCTTTCCGAAAAGACGTGCGATAGCCAGTGAAAATTAGTAAAACACGAACATTAAACACAACTATTCGAAAAATAAACGTATTTTCTATTGCAAGTTGCGACATTCTTCGGTAAACTTTTCATATTCAAGTTAGGGGAGCGTGTCATGGAAAACTTTTTTCATTTAAAGCAGAATAAGACCACGCCGATGACAGAAGTCATGGCGGGGCTTACAACATTTTTTGCAATGTCATATATTTTATTCGTTAACCCGCAAGTTTTGTCACAAACCGGCATGCCGGCTCAGGCGGTGTTCTTGGCAACGATCATTGCCAGTGCGGTCGGTACTTTGGTTATGGGGTTGTTTGCTAACGTGCCGTACGCTTTGGCACCGGGCATGGGCCTCAATGCTTTCTTCACTTACACGGTTGTCTTCGCGCTTGGTTTTAGCTGGCAAGAAGCGTTGGCACTGGTGTTCATCTGTGGTGTCATTAACATTTTGATTACGGTCACCAAGATTCGAAAATTGATCATCGTTGCGATTCCGGAAGCCATTCAACACGCGATTGGCGGCGGGATCGGTGTTTTCGTTGCTTATATCGGGATCAAGAACGCTGGCTTTTTACAGTTCACCTCCGAAGCATCTAGCATTAATACCATCAACGGCCAGCCGCTTAAGGAAGGTGCATTGACCCTCAAACACGGGATTGAATCCGTGGTTTCAAACGGCGGCATTGTTCCGGCGCTGGTTAACTTCACCCAAGCCGGTGCCGTGTTAGCCTTGATCGGTTTGGTCATCATGGTGATCTTGAACGTTAAAAAGGTGCCTGGTGCTATTTTGATCGGGATCTTATTAACCACGATTATCGGGATTCCGATGGGCGTGACAGATTTACATCTCAGTGCCGCCAACTCGTTTGGAAGCACATTTGCCTCACTACAGACAACTTTTGGCGCTGCTTTTTCTGCTAAAGGTATGGGGTCATTGTTCGCCAATCCAGATAAAATCGTCCTTTCAATCATGACGATTTTTGCCTTTAGTTTCTCGGATATTTTTGACACGTTGGGTACCTTTATCGGAACCGGCCGACGCACGGGTATTTTCTCGGATGCTGACGAACAGGCGCTGGAACAAGGCTCAGGTTTCTCATCCAAAATGGATCGGGCGTTGTTTGCTGATTCCATCGCGACCGGGGTTGGTTCTATCTTCGGTACCAGTAACGTCACCACTTATGTTGAAAGTGCCGCTGGGATCGGTGCTGGCGGCCGAACCGGCTTGACCTCCGTTGTGGTTGCCGGCATGTTCCTGCTCAGTTCTGTCTTTGCGCCATTCATCGCTATTGTGCCGACCCAAGCACTGGCACCAGCTTTGATCTTAGTCGGCATCATGATGATGAGCACCTTTAAGGAAATTGAATGGGATGACTTGTCACAAGCGATCCCGGCCTTCATGGCATCAATTGTAATGGGCTTTGTTTACAACATCTCATATGGGATCGCCGCGGGCTTCATCTTCTACTGCCTGATCAAGCTGATCACGGGCAAGGTGAAGGAAATCCATCCGGTCTTAGCCATCGTGACAATTGGCTTCATCTTGAACTTTGTCATCTTGGCATCACTTTAATCCAAAGCTTAAATAGACTTTTAAAAGAAGCCGAAACAGCCACCGTTACTTACTGAGTGAATAAGTAAGGCGAGCTGCTTCGGCTTCTTTTTTAGTTGGGTGACTTGTAGTATCCTCATGCTGAGGTGATAGACAATGGCATTAAAAACAATTTTTCATTTGGACACAACCCAACGCTGGGCGCATTTGGCTTCAAATCTTGATAACTACTTAGGCGCAGAGCCGGATGCTGACATTGAGGTACTGGTGAATGGCGATGGGATCACCGTTTATTTCGATCCGCAAGTGACTGAATTCATCGCCGCCCATCCACAGGTTAAATTCTTCGCCTGCCACAATTCACTACAACAGCGCCACTTAGATGAAAAGCAGTTGCCAGCAACGGTCAAGGTGGTTCCGGTCGGGGTCGTTAAGATTGCTCAGGCTGAAGCAGATGGGTATGGGTATATCAAACCGTAAAAAACAGACCCGTTCGTTTGAACAGGTCTGGTCAATGAAATGGCAGTAGCAGCACCAACAACAGCAGCTTCACGTTATTTTGCCTTTTCTGCTGTCTGCGGTTCTGTGTTAAACGGAACCAACTGCCGCTCGATTGCTTCACGCTGGTCTTCCAAGAATGGTGGCAGTTCCAAATGCACACCGGCTTCTTCGTAAGTCTCGTCAAGTAGGAAGCCAGGGCCATCCGTGGCGATTTCAAAAAGGATGTCGGGAATTGGCCGGAAGTACTCTGAAGCAAAGTAGAAGCGATCCACAAAGCCAGAAGAGTTCAAACCAGCATTCCCGATTTTCTCAATCCAGTATTGCAGGCTATCACGGTCGTCAGTGCGGAAGGCAAGGTGGTGGACGCCACCAAAGCCTTGATAAGCTGCGGGTATCAACCGCTGATAATCGATGATGACTTGCGCACCGTGGCCGCCGTTGTTCAGTTCAAGCAAGGTGTATTGACCGTCCTTGGCGATTTGTTTAAAGCCGAGCAGATCGGTCATGACACTGATTAACTCATCATAGTGATCAGTCGTGATGTACTCAGGACCAAGACCGCCGATTGCAAATTGTGGGTCAACCGTCGAATGTCGCCAAGGGGTTCCCGCTGGCACGCCTTCATTGTGTTCGTCACTGATCAGCTGATATTGCTGGCCATCAAAATCATGAAAACGGAGAATCTTGGCGCCAAATAGTTCGTCAATCGCATCATGGCGCACGCGGTGATCATCAAATCGTTTGATCCAATACGTTAATGCAGCATCAGAAGGAACCCGAAAACTAGTGCGGGCGATTTCGTTGTTGCCGTGTTGTGCTTTTTGAATGCCGGGAAAATCAAAGAAAGTAATATCCGTTCCCGCAGTTCCCATGTCATCGGTGAAATAAAGGTGATAGGTACGAACATCGTCTTGATTGACGGTTTTTTTAATCAGGTGCAAGCCTAAAATACCACTCATGAACCGAAAAGTTCGTGGTGAGTTCGATGTAATCGCGGTTAGATGATGAAGACCGGTGAGTTGATTAGCCATTTCGTATCCCTCTTTTGCTTACATTTAGTAAGTAAAAGATAACATGGCTCACCTTGAAAAACAAGCTTTGCGTTTTGGTTAAAATCATTAAGGTCTTATCAAAATGCCCGTTTTCGGCCAAGCTGCTGGGCGATCGCGTGATATGCTCATTTCAATCATATAAGTGGATGGCAAAAAGGAGCGCATGGCGATGTTCAATTTTCAGGATAATCCGGATGAGTATAAACGGTTAATGCAACTTGAAGTTTTGATTGCGGTTGTGGCCATCGCGGCGAGCATCGTGATGTTCAATTTTGGGGTCATGACCGGCGCTTTGTTTGCGGCAATTGCCGGGGCCTTTTTCCTTATGGATGCAATTGTTGAGGGTCTTCGTTTGCTAGGAGCATCGCGCGGTTTTAGCCGGTTCATTGGCACGGCAATTGCGATTCCTGCTTTGGCTGGTTATCTGATCATGATGTTCAATCGATTCCCGTTGCAAGTGGCTTAGTCAAAGTTACTTGGCTACCACGCTGTCAGTTAGCGGATCCGGTAACACCGAAACCATGATGTATTTTAATCGCATTTAAAAATAGGCTCCTGAGATAACACGGTTAAGCTGTGTTTTCTCAGGGCCTATTTTGTTTGGGTATGAGTAGGGGTCACCTATAAGTCGGCCGGTCTAAAAATGGAAGTCTTCCTTATCCGCAACATCTTCGGCGGTCAATTCATAGCGAACCAGTGGAACTTTGCTGCCGTCTGGTAAGGTCCGGTCATGATGATAATCGCCGACTTTGGTAAAGAAGTTGGTGGTCAATAACTTGGCGCCTCGTTCATTGGTTGCAGGCAAGATGACATAAACCCGCTTCAACCCAAGCTCAAAAAAGGCAAAGCCCAGCATCCGTTTGATTACTTCACTCATAATGCCTTCGCCTTGATGGCTGGCAAGCGTTTCAAAGCGTACTTGCGCCACGGTTTTCTTTTGGCTGAAATTCCAGATACAGAAACTGCCAAGGAATTCGTGGCTGGCGCGATCCATGATGCCATAAAGTAAGGCGTTGTTGCTCATTACCAGCCGCATCGAACGGTTAATGTAGCGGGCAGTGTCTGTAATTTTTTGATCAAATTCGCGTCCGGATTCGGCAGCAACTTGGCGGTCGGCGCGCAACTGGAAAATGTCTTTGATCTTAAAGGTTGTCAGCCAATCCATGGTGTAATGGACGGACATAATCGGATGGTATTTTTCAAAGCTTTGCATGATAGGAGCCTCCGTAAACATGATGTTAAGTATGCGTCAGCCCAATTTAAAGCAGGCGTGTGAGTTGCAACTTCCAGTATCGTGACGCATCTAGGTCATGGTACTCATCGTTTCCTGCTTAGGCGTTTGGGACTGAGAACACTTGCTGGAGTTAGCTTAACATAAAAACCGACAAGACACTGATTTGAAAACCATTCGCAATTTGGTACGGACCAAAAGGCTAAAGTCAAGTCCCGATCTTAATTAAAAAACACTTGAGCAGACGTATGTTATCAAGATGTGGTAGCGAAAACTTGGAGATTTTCAACTAATAGCGGGCTTTCTTGGCCTGTATGGACGCGGTTTGTTTACCGTCTTAAAAAGGATTTTTTTATTTTTTTAGCAGGCAAATAAAAACTGAAAATGACAACATATAGTTTTAGCTTATATAATCAATAACATCGCAAAGGGGGTGAGTAATTTGAAACAGCTTTTTTTTGGCTCATGTCAGGGTTAATGCTGCTACAACCGGTTGGGTTAAACGTGGGGCAACAAGTTGAATCGGCGCTGGCGAGTCAACCGACAACATCTGGTCAGCCGTCAGTTGCAACCAGCTCGTCATCGGTAGCTAGTCACGAAAGTTTACAAACACCGAGCGCGGCATCGGCTGCAAGTGAATCAGCGGCAACACAGGCATCGGTGCCGGTGCCAGCAGTGGTCGGCGAGAAACAGCAACAAACCAGCACCACAACGCCAGCCGAATCAACCACGCTGAAACGATCCAAACGGGCTGCTTCGCCAGAGTCAAGTAATCAACCGCAACCGTGCTTGGTCCAAACCGCCAAAGCATTAGCCGAAGCGGTACGGCGAGGCGAAACGTATACCCGCTTGACTGCTGACATTAACATCGGTCGGGCGGCCATTCCGGTCAAGCATTCACTCGTGATTGATGGTGATCACAAATACACTTATATGTACAACGGTGGCGAAAACTGGCATGTCGGTTTGTACTTTGCCGCCAGTAATATCAGTATCACGTTCAAGAATCTGAAAATCGGTGATCCGCGCGTCAAGAACTCTGCCAACAATTATTACGGCATTGCACCAGCGGAGAACCTCATTAAGAACAGCAAGATTATTGTTGAAAATGTTGATTACTATTCTGATCGCGGGGCCCAGCCGTTTCACATTCGCGACGCAAGCAACCAAATCGTCTTCAGAGGGAAAAATTCATTTCATACCACTAAAATTGCTGGATCGGTTTTAGTTCAGGAATTTGCTGAAGCGACTAACTTTCTTTTTGAAGAAGATTCGGATACCACGATTAATATGGAAAACACAGAACTGATCGGTACTTTCTGGCCATCAACCGGCCCGCTGAACCTAACCCTGAAAAATCGGGCGCGACTCAAAGTGGTTAGCGCCAATGCACTGGTTTATTCAGATGGCGGGGCGTTGCACAAGAATCGCATAACAGTTGGGGAAGGCGCGGTCTTAGACGTTAAGCTCACAGACAAAAAAGATGGCGTGCTAATGTACCATGACCACGATTTAACCATTGATGTCCAAAAAAATGGCCGTTTTCTAGCCGAAACTGTTGGAGCAAACAACTTTAACAAGAATTCCAGCCTGAATTTAGGGCCGGGTGCCAAAGCCGAATTGAAAAACACTCACGGCGATTTCTATAAAAATGGCAGTGGGACGATTCGACTCGACAACGCTGACGAATTGCTGATGACCTCGGGAAGCCATGGTAAAACCAGTCCAACCGGGTTGTCAGCATCGAAACCAACGTTAACATTTGCCCCTTTTTCCACTGATACAAAAGGATATGGCATTTATGCCGATGATCAATGGGTCACGGATCAAGCTGATACATCATCGTGGGCATTTACGCCATCCCGGATCAAACGCAGCCCAACCGCTTTGACGAGAGGGCAGGAACACCAGATTCAGGCGGCATCACGCTTTAAGGTGGTTCGTAATGCAACTAAAGGCACCACCGAAAGCCCTAAGAATCCGCCAGTCGTCACACCAGCTAAAAAACCCGGTCAGCTGCTTTTGAAACAAGTACCGGATTTTGATTTTGGCCCCCGTCTGATCAAGCCAGAGACCCAGATCCTAAGACCCAAAGTTGATGGTGAATTCATTATTGAAGACACTCGAACGGCGGCAGCTAAGTCAGTCAAAGTCTATGTCAAAGTTATAAAGCCGTTTAAAAATGGCAATCTCGATGTGACCAGTTGTCTAAGCTACATCAACCGCTCAGGCACGGAACAACAGCTTTCTGATCAAGCTGTTTTGGCAGAGGAGGTAGACATGACGTCACCGCAGTCGTTAAGCAGTCAGTGGAATCAAGCCACTGACGAGCAAGCCCGCGGCCTCAAGTTAGTGTTGCCAGTCGAGAAGCAAAAGTTGGGAACTTTTACAGGTGAGTTTGAATGGTCAGTTCAAGATGTGCCGACCAATTAAGAGGGTGGTTCCAAGTGATGAAAAAGTGGCTACTGCTGGTAGTTTTGCAAATCGGTTTTACTTGTCCACCATCGCAAGCGCTAGCAGTCGAGACACAAACATCCGGTGAAATTAGCTTCTTTGAAGTTGAACAGCCGGTTAATCAACCGTCACCAGAACAGATCAAGCCAAAGCAACAGGTGAACGTACCACCACCGACCAAAGAAGACCAGCTGCCAGCATTGGGAATGATGACCCCACTGCTTGTGAGCTTAATCGGGCTACTACTGGTGTTGCTGATGCTACTGATTTTGCTGACAAAACAATCTAACACAAACAAGAAAGAGGAAGAATAAACATGAAAAAGTTTTACGTTATGGCATCAATGCTTGGATTAGGTATGTTGGGTTTGGCAGGCGTTACGCCGACACTGGTTTCTGCTAGTGATGTGACTTCAAATGGTCAGGTTAAGTTTAAGTTGGATCAAAGCCAAACTGACCCGAAAAACCCATTAGATCCCGCTGATAAGAACCCAGGCAAGCCGACCGATCCTACTCAGCCTGGTGGCAAAGTTCCGGGTGGCACCGGGGGCCCGTTGTCGATCGACTTTGCTTCAAGTCTCATTTTTGGAGAAGCTGAAATCAGTCATGAAGATGCAACGTATTACGCAAAACCGCAAACTTTCACACAAGACGATGGCACAACCGTTGACCGCCCGAACTTTATCCAGGTGACCGACAAGCGCGGCACATTTGAAGGTTGGACATTAAAAGTGAAGCAGGAAAATCAATTCGCGGTTAAAGACGATCCGACCAAGGAATTGACCGGCGCCCAACTGAGCTTCACAAATGGTAACTTGGTTTCAAGCACCGACGCACAATATGCACCGAAGTTCCAGAAGTCATTTGATCTCATTCCGGGCCAGGCACAAATTGCGCCGGTTGAAGCGGCTGCTAATCAAGGGATGGGCACCTGGATCTACCGGTTTGGCGATGATAAAGAGATGGCCAAGTCAATTGCGTTGTCAGTGCCGGGTAAGACCCCGAAAATGGCCAAAGCCTACACGACTGCTTTAACCTGGTCATTGGAATCAACACCAGCGAATACCACAAGTACCCCAGGCACCACAAGCACGCCAAGCACAACGGGTACCACCAAACCTTAAAAAGCTGGAACGACACTGATGATTTTTGGCTAGCATCAACGGTTTGCTAACGGACTTGAAACATTCAAACTCATTGGAGAAGGATACGATGACGGCACTAGGCCGCATCGTTGGGGGAACTTAATCAAAAGGAGATACTTTGTGAAGAAAAAACTTTTCTGCTTCATAACGCTTATTGTGATGTTGATCATGCCTGCCACTCAAGTTTTTGCTTCGGAATTAAACTTTGCTGCTAAAGCCGAGTTACCGGACAATCAAGTGAATCCTGATGTTAGCTATTTTGACATCAAAATGAATCCTGGCGCGCAGCAAACGTTACATGTTCAGTTGCGTAATGAAACCGAAAAGCCAGTAACACTCGATGTCGAGCTTGCCAGTGCCACCACGAATCTCAATGGCGTGGTGGAATATACACCCAACATGATTAAGCCGGCAAAGAGTTTGCAATTCAACATGAAGGATTATGTTAAAGTGCCCAAGCAAACCGTTATTCCAGCTAAGGGCAATACCGTTTTGGATTTAGCTGTTAAGATGCCGGATAAAGCTTTTAACGGGGTCATGGCTGGGGGAATTACCCTCAAAGAGCATGGTTTGAGTGATCAAGGTGGCCAAGCATCAGGCAAAAAGGTTGCGATCAAGAATCGTTTTTCCTATGTCATCGGGCTCCTGATGCGCCAAAACCTAGCCGCTGTTCCAGCTCACGTTAAATTGAATGCGGTTAAGCCAAGTCAGGTTAATGCACGCAATGTCATCTTAACTTCGATGGAAAATGATACGGCAACCTTCATTCAGCAAGTAGCCGTGGATGCAAAGATCTTTGCTAAAGGTTCTAACCAGGCACTTTACCAAGTTGCCAAAGAGGGTCTGCAGATTGCGCCAGATACGAACTTTGATTTTCCAATTGCGTTGGCGGGGAAAGCGTTAAAGCCGGGAACGTATGTGGCTAAACTCGAAGTCTATGGTAATCGGCAGCCAAACGGAAAGATCTTACGCACAACGGCAGAAGGTAAGCAACATTACCGGGATCACTGGACCATGACCAAACAATTTACTATTACCGAAAAAGCGGCTTCAACGTTAAATCAGCGGGATGTGACGATCAAGCCAAGCCATCCGCAGTGGACGTACATTCTAATTGGTGCCGTGATCGTCCTCATGGCACTGATCATCCTGCTACTGATTTTGCTACTGCGGCGTCAGGCTAAGAAACAAGCTTCTTAATCAAAATTGTCTGAGCAAGGTGTTTGCAAGTTTTGAAAACTGGCGGCATCATGGACACAAATAAAGGACTCTGAGAATTCGTGAACGATACTGATCCAGAAGAAACGATGATATCTGAAAATTCGCGCCTTTGGTTATCAGCGATGTTTGCTGCTGATGGCAAAAGTGGGCGGATTTTTGCCGTGAGTTCCCAAAGCCGGGTGAGTTATCGTTGGCGGCGTTTGAACTTAGCCAATTTAGCGTATCGGCTTGCCGGAAAAACATTGTTGGCTCAATCGAGGATAGAACGTGCTAAAAAGTAAGGTGGATCTTGTGAAATTAGTTGAACTGATGGAAAAAAACGACCAAAAGAAGCTTCAGTTACTCAATTATCTTGATCAATATCCGAATCGTCAGGTAAGAAACAGCGAGTTACAGGATAAGCTACAAATTTCCTACTATATGTTTAAGCGATGGACAAAAGAAATCGTGGACGATATTGCTACTTTTCAACTGGATGATCGTTTTAGTCTTGAAGTAACGGATGCATCAACGATCTTGCATGAGCACCATAATACCAATACTTCGGTCTTTTTGGCGCACTATCTGAAACTGTCACCAAAAGTCAATATCCTGCTGACGCTGATGACCCAACAAGCCACGTTTAACTTAGCGGACTTTGCCGAGGCGAACTATGTGAGTTACACGTTTATGTATAAACGCTATATTGCGTTGCGGGAGACATTGAAAAAGTGGCAGATTACTTTGACGAGCCAAGGCGAGCTGACGGGCAATGAACTCGCGATTCGGCTGCTATTAGCCAAAATCATGGTGGTCACACATGTCACAGAAGATAAGTTTAATCATGAGGTTCGGCAGGCTTTAGCCGAATTGCTGGACCTCATGAAGACGACCGATGCCAAACCGTCAATGAGCCAACTGATTGAAACCAAGGCCTATATGCTGATTAGTTTGCTCCGCTGTCAACAGGGCTATACAATTGCGAGTTCCCAAGAAGTGGCTGATTTGGTGGCCAATATTCGTCAAGGTACTTTGGCAACCAGAAACAAAGCAATTGCGATCTATCAGGCTCATTTTGACGCCAGCGATCAGGCGATTAACAGCGAATGTGACTATTTAGGGACATTTTTGGCGATTCTTGGCATTATTAATTCCGAGGAAATCGTTTTTCCTGAGACAATTAAGCAGCGCGGGCAGGCTTTTATCCACGGATTTGAAGCCAAGTTTAAAGTGACGTTATCTGCAGTTGCTAAGCTGAAGATTGCGTATGCAGTCAATAAATGTTTTGTAGACGTTTTGGTGTTACCGTTTCGCAGCGAGTTTTTCGATGATCATATCGACATTAGCTACTTCTTTAAAACTTACCCGGGATTTTTTGAGTATTGTCAGCATTTTGTTTTAAACCAGGCCTTGCATCTGGAAAGCTCGCAGGCACAGTTTTTGTTTTACCATTGTTTGTTGGCACTCGCTGCCAATGTTCCGTTGAGCAAGGTATTAGCACCATTGTCGATTTGCGTTGACTTTACATCCGGTCACGACTACAACGCGATTATTACGCGGGATATTCAATCATTTTCAACTTTGAACATTCAGATGACCCAGCAAGTTGAACCGGAAACACAACTGATTATTACCGACTTGGTGAATGCTTATCATGATTACGATATTCCAAAAGTGATATGGCTTTCTCCGCCGCGGCCTGAGGATTGGGAAAATTTAATTAATGAATTACTGCGATTACGCGAGCAGGCACAAGAAGAATTCCAAAAACGCTAGAAATTTTTCGTTGTTTTTTTGCAACGAAGAATTAGTTGTGAAAATAGTGTAAATGGACTAGCCACACTGGATTAAGCGCCTTTGGATAACAACGGTTATTCAAAGGCGCTTCTTTTTGTTTAACTCAAAACATTTTGATATTAATAAATGTAATGGTATACTCGCCCTATTCAAAAACGGAGGCGAGACACCATGGAAAAGGAAACAGGTTTTTGGCCGGCGATTAAGGACTTTTTCTTTCGTGCCGGTGATTTTAAGGGCGTTAGTTCACGCTCACAGTTCTGGTGGGTATTTCTGGCACAGTTCTTACTAGGTGTCGTCATTGGCTTTGTATCAGCACTTACAGGTTCTATCTTAACGACAACCACGCATTCTTTTGCCGAAAGCATCATCAAATCATTGGTCACATTATTATTTATGGTGCCGATGTATCTAAGCTATCCACAACTGAGTTTAACGCTTCGGCGGTTTCGTGATGCTAAGGTCAACCCGTGGTGGTACCTTGTGCTGGTGTTAGTTGCATTGGTCGGGCCACTGTTGACCGTCAGCGGTATGGGCTTGTTGCCAATGATCATTTTGCCGCTTGTTGTGGCCCTCGTAGACCTCATCATTCTGCTGTTGCCTAGTCGTGAGCAGACTGTGAAGCCTTTTCCAGTTCACCCGCATATGGGCAGCACAATTGGCGTAACTTTTGGGGCGGCGGTCAAGGATCTGTTTCTTCGTGGTGGTGACTTCACCGGAAAATCGAGCCGCAGTCAGTACTGGTGGAGCGTCCTGTTTTCAGCATTGATTATTGTACCGGCGTTCTTTTTCCTCATCTTTTCGATCACTGCCGCCCTTCTTGGTAGCGCCGCATTAGGTAAGCTGCAACCGCAAAATATCATCAATACCTTCAATTCATTGGGTATTGGGGCCGTGATTTTGGTGGCAATTATCCTGGCAATCGTCTATGGCTGGTCAATGCTTGCTTTGCCTGTTTTAACGGTTATTTGGCGGCGTTTTAGGGATGCAGGCGTCAGTCCTTGGTGGTTTGTTGCCTTTACCATTGCCTCGAATATCGTTTCGGCAGTTCAAACAAGTGCTCCAAATGTCCCATTAAACTTGGTAACACTCATTCTTCTTATTGCGCAAATCGTCATCCTTGCTTTACCACCTAAAGTTCAAAATGACGAAGCATAAAGTAATCTGTACCACGCAAAAAGTGCAACCTTCCGCAGCGGAGGATTGCACTTTTTAATTTGCGCTTTTAATTGCATGGTGAATCAATAAATACCTTTTTCGTCCTCATCAACCAACGGATCATTAAAGTTCTTGTGAAAGTAGGTGCTGTCGATGACTTTAAACTTGCCATTCGCAAAGCGGGCAATGATTTCGCCGTATTGAACGATGAGTGGTTCGGTATTGGGAATTTCGATTTTCAAGCGGCCAATAGGCGTTTTGGTTAGGTATTGAAAATTGTCGCCGAAGAAGCCTTTTAGGTCTTTTGTATTGGTGTCGTGTGAATACGGTAAGAAATGGGTCATTTTGGCCGTTGAAAATGCCGCAAATTCGCCTTTTGGGAATCCTTCCAAAGATGAAGGTTGAGCCATGGTATTTTCCTCCTAAGCTAAGCGTGAGCCGGTGAACGCGTTCATGTATGCGGATCCAAAGCGCATGGATCGACTTGGGCATTGCATCTCGAGTCTTTCCACACAGGTTTATGCGCCAAGGAACACGTGATGTTTGAGCGCGTTATAATGCCCGGAGAGGTTGCTTGGACAACATCGCGAGTTCATTAATTTACTTATCATTATGTTAACACAATAATAGAACAATGGAATGATTGCGTCGCGGCCTGAAAACGCTTAAAATTGAGGCTGGACGTTGATCGGAGGTGAGCATATGGATCAAAGTCTGTTTCAAAATGGTAACTTTCAGCCGTTAGCAAGTCGCATGCGGCCGCAAACGCTTGATGAGTTTGTCGGCCAAACGCACTTGTTAGGAAAAAACAAGGTGTTGAGTAACCTCATCGAACATGATGAGATTAGTTCCATGATTTTCTGGGGTCCGCCTGGGGTTGGTAAAACAACATTGGCGCGAATTATTGCCCGGCGAACGCAGGCACAGTTTGTCACATTTTCTGCTGTCACCAGCGGGATTAAAGAAATCAAGCAGGTGATGAAAGAAGCTGAACAAAATCGTGAATTGGGTCAAAAGACGATTGTGTTTGTGGATGAGATTCACCGGTTTAATAAAGCTCAGCAGGATGCGTTTTTGCCGTATGTTGAGCGGGGCAGCATTATTTTAATCGGTGCCACTACCGAGAATCCATCATTTGAGGTGAATGCCGCGCTACTTTCACGTACTCGGGTTTTTGTGCTACACGGCTTGACGAGTGTCGAGCTGGTTGATTTATTGCAGCGGGCGCTTAAGGATCCTCGTGGTTATGGTCTGCAGCAAGTCAAGATTAGCAAGAAGTTATTAGCACAGATTGCTGATTTTGCCAATGGCGATGCCCGCATTGCGTTGAATACGCTGGAAATGGCGGTCACCAATGCTGAGACGAAGCATGACGTGGTTTCAGTAACGCAGGCTGATGTTGCTCAGTTGTTGACTAAGAAAGCCTTATTGTATGACAAGAATGGCGAAGAGCACTATAATTTGATTTCAGCATTACACAAATCAATGCGCAACTCGGATGTGGATGCAGCTATTTATTGGCTGGCGCGAATGTTAGAAGCGGGTGAGGATCCCTTATACATCGCGCGGCGGCTCGTTCGGTTTGCTAGTGAGGATGTCGGAATGGCAGATTCGCGGGCGTTAGAGATTGCGGTCACGGTTTATCAAGCGTGCCAGTTTATCGGCATGCCCGAGTGCACCGTCCATCTGACGCATGCGGTTACTTACCTCTCACTTGCACCAAAGTCGAATGCGCTTTACACGGCATATGGTGCTGCTAAAAAGGACGCAACTGAAACCTTGGCTGAACCGGTTCCGCTTCAAATACGTAATGGGGTAACGGATTTGATGCAGGATTTAGGTTATGGAAAAGATTACCAATATGCTCACAACACAAAAGATAAACTGACAACTATGCAAACCATGCCGGATAATCTCATCGGCAAAACGTACTATCATCCCACCGACCAAGGCAGTGAAGCTAAGGTTAAAGAGCGGCTTGAACAAATTAAAGCGTGGCATGCACAACACCCAGCCCCTGAACCGCCACAGCCTAAGAAAAAGTCGTGAGTGGGACGCTGCTAGTGGGCGTTAACACTATCGTCAGCTTGTAACAGCTCAATGTGCTGATGCAGAGCTGAATCATCTTGCGTTATTCGGCGGTGAGGATTTCTAAGCGCGCCGGCTCACGCTCATCATAACGCGTTCGCCAGCCCAGAAACCTGCGTGTAAGGACCCTAGCCCCAATGGCCAAAGAGCGGCCATCACGGCTAAGGCCGCTTACACTCCGGTTTCTAACCGGGCTGGCTCACGCTCACCTTAACGCGTTCGCCGGCGCAGGGATCTGCGTGTAAGGACCTTGGTCGCAATGGCCAAAGAGCGGCCATCACGCCCAAGGCCGCTTACACTCCGATCCCTAAGCGCGCCGGCTCACGCTCACTTGTTTAAAATTAGGAGGAATAAAATAATGGCAAAGATTCTCGCAGTCAATGCAGGTAGTTCGACCCTGAAGTGGAAGCTTTTTGATATGCCGGCTGAAGTGCAGTTGGCTGAGGGGTTGGTTGATCGATTGGGCCAGCCGCAATCGAAGGTTAAAATTAAATATGGCGACGGTCAGAAGTACGAGAGCGATACCCCAATTGCCAACTATCAAGAAGCAGTTGCCAGCTTGATGGGTAATATTAAGGCGCTAGGGTTAGTGGAGCATTTGCACGAGATTATCGGGGTCGGCCATCGAGTGGTTGCTGGCGGCGAAATTTTTGCCGAATCAGTTGTTGTTGATGATGAGACGTTGCTGCAGATTCAGAACCTGCGCGACTATGCACCGTTGCATAATCCCGTTGAAGCGGATTATATTTCGGTTTTTCGGAAAATGATGCCTTGGGCGAATGAAGTGGCAGTTTTTGACACGGCTTTCCACCAAACAATGCAACCGGAGAACTTTTTATATAGCATTCCATACGAATATTATGAGCAATATGGTGCGCGGAAGTATGGTGCGCATGGAACAAGTGTCCGTTATGTGAGCGCTCGTGCTGCTGAAATGTTGGGCAAGCCGCTAGAAGATCTACGTATGATTGTCATGCACTTAGGGTCTGGCTCTAGCATCACCGCGGTTCAAGGCGGACAGTCAATTGATACGTCCATGGGTTTTACGCCATTAGCAGGTGTCACCATGGGCACGCGATCAGGTGACATTGATCCGTCATTGGTAGGCTATCTCATGAAGAAGCTGGCGATACCGGATGTTGGCCAAATGATTCATATTCTCAACAACGATTCCGGTCTGCTAGGTATCTCCGGACTCAGCAATGATATGCGTGACTTGGAAGCCGCCGAGGACACCAATACGCGCGCTAAGCTGGCACTGGATATTTTTGTTAACCGCGTTGTGAAATACGTTGGCTCTTACGCTGCTTTAATGGATGGCGTCGACGTGCTGGTCTTCACCGCTGGCATTGGCGAAAACGGTGACGAGATCCGTGATAAGATTATGCGATCGCTTGATTACCTCGGCGCCAAAATCGACAATGATCTGAATTACAAGTCACATGGCGTTGAAGCAGATCTAAGCACGGCAGATTCAACCGTGAAAACGCTGCTGGTACCGACAAATGAAGAACTTATGATTGTGCGTGATGTGATGGCACTGAGCTAAACCTGAATCACAAGCGGTTGCCAGTATAAAAATTGCACATTACCAAGACGCTCCTCCAAAAAAGCGCTAGAGATGAGTTTTATGACTTGTCTCTAGCGCTTTTTTGCATACTTGTTGCAGATACGCTACCCATTTAATTAATGCGCTCAATCGAAAATTCGGATGTGGTTAGCGCGAGCTGCATTAACAATTGCTTCGGGCATCACTTTGTCAGTAGCAATATAGTCAAGCGTATTCATCGGGGCACTCATATACAGTTGGTGTTTACCGACTTTGGTGTGATCGACTAACAACATCACTTGATCAGCGTGAGCAGCGAAAGCTCGTTTGATGTTGGCTTCCTGATCATTAGCATCGGTGGCGCCTGTAGCAATGAGACCGCGGCAAGAAAAAACTGCCAGATCGGCTTGATAATTCTCAATATCACGAGTTGCTTTGTCTCCGCTGATATTCTCCAGCATTTTATTGACAGTTCCGCCTACCAAGCTAACATACCAACCATTGCGCTTGGAGGCTTCAAGCGCAACCAAGATGCCATTTGTGACAATGTAAAGTTCATCAATATCCTTAAGCTCGCGAATAAGGACTAAAGAGGTGGTGCTGGAATCAATAAAGAGACTCATACCACTTTTGATTAATCGGTTTGCGCGTGTGGCTACCACCCGTTTAGCATCCAGATTCAAGGTGACCGAATAATCATATGGAACATCTTTAGGTTCTTCACTTAACGTTACGCCATTTAAAACCCGTCTGATTAAACCACGGTTCTCCATATCCAAGGTGTCACGCCTAACCGTAGCAGGACTGACGAAAAGTTGTTTTGCTAGATCGCTGTATCTAGCGAATTGCTGCGTATTAAGGATCTTTAAAATTTGGTTTTGGCGTTGAAATGAGACCACTAAGAACCCCTTCTTTCTCAAGGTGCATCATTTTATGCAAAATTATAGCACCGATTCGAAAAAAAGTGAAAAATTTTCGATATGGTCGTCAACTATTGTCAAATATTTTCAATCCCCTATACTACGAGATGAAAGCGGTTTACAAACACAAAGGAGGTACATCAACGTGGCACTTATGGGATTGGATCTCGGGACGACCGGTGTTAAGAGTACGATTACCGATAATGAAGGAAATATCCTTTCTGCTGCTTACCGAGAATACGAGACATCGGTTCCCAGAGAAGGCGAATATGAACTAGATCCGAGTGTGGTCTGGTCAGCGACTAAAGAAGTTATTCAAGAGTCAAAGAAGTTCGTGAAAGAAGATGTGCTGGCAGTCAGCGTTTCATCTTTTGGCGAGGCATTTGTAGCAGTTGATGCTCAAGGCCAACCGTTGATGAATACGATGTTGCAGACAGATAGCCGTGGAAAAGACGAGTTGAATGACTTGTTAACGCGGATTTCAGCCGAAGAAATTCGCAATAAAACCGGGTTGAATCCCGCGGTCACTTTCGCGGTACCTAAGATTATGTGGATCAAGAAGCATCGACCGGAGATCTATCAAAAAATTCATCGTATCCTGCTTTATGGGGCTTATATTCTGTACAAACTTGGCAATGTTGATGCCATTGACTACACGTTAGCTGATCGTTCACTTGCATTTAATGTTTCTACCAACGACTGGGATTCAGATATATTGGCTGCTGCCGGCATTGATCGTCAACTATTACCTAAGTGTTACCGGCTTGGTACTGTCGTTGGAACGATCAAACCAGAATTAGCTTCTGAGTTGGGTGTTAATCCCGACATGAAGTTGGTGACCGGCGCGCATGACCAAATCTGCGTTTCAATCGGTGCCGGAACCATTGATGTTGGGGATGCCACGGATGGTATGGGATCGGTTGACAATATCTCGCCAATCTTTACCGACACTAGTCATCTCAAAGAAAATGCCAAGAAAAATTATCCGACCGTTCCTTATCTGGATAACAAATATACCACGATAGCTTATATGTACGATGGTGGAACATCCCTCAAGTGGTATCGCGATACTTTTGGCTTTGAAGAAGTTCAAGCAGCACAGTTATCTGGCGTGAGTGTCTATGACATCTTTGATAAGTACGTTCCGCAAAAGCCGACAAATTTGCTGATACTGCCGCACTTTTCCGGCGCTGCAGTTCCTTATTTCGATGAGGATGCACGCGGTATGATTCTCGGACTCTCAGGAGCTACCCGCAAGCCTGATATTTATCGGGCATTGATGGAAGGGGTGGCCTTTGAAATGCGAATGAATCTGGACAATATGGAAGCTGGTGGCATGCATGTCAACAAGTTACGGGCGACCGGTGGGGGTTCACGATCTGATACCTGGCTCCAGATTAAAGCTGATGTCTTCAATCGAGAAGTTGATCGCGTTCATATGAAAGAATCCGGAACGATGGGCGTCATCATCATGGCCGGTGTTGCGGTTGGCTTATTCGATTCTTTTGAGGCTGCCATGAAGAAGCTAGTCACGATTGATAAGGTTTTCAAGCCAATTCCGGAAAACGTGGCGTTCTACAATCGTCAATATAAGAAATATCGTGAGTTATATGCATTTGGTAAAAAGCTACGGAGCTTATAGGAGGGTAAATCATGGTTTTAGTTAATACAAAAGAAATGATTAAAAAGGCTAAGGAAGGCCATTATGCAGTTGGTTCATTTAACGTGACGGACATTGAAATGATTCGCGGAATCGTTGGTGCAGCGGAGAAGGAAAACTCACCGGTGATTATCCAGTTTGCTGAATTACATGATAAGTATGTACCACTGGATGTGATTGCTCCGGTTATGCTAAATGTTGCGCGCAAGGCTTCAGTTCCCGTTGCAGTTCATTTTGATCACGGGGAAACCTTTGATAACATCATGCGAGCCATTCGATTAGGCTTCACTTCGGTTATGGTTGACGCGTCACAGGAAAATTTTGCTGATAATCTGGCCCAAACTAAAGAAATTGTCAAAATTTGCAAGCCCCTGAATATTTCGGTTGAAGCCGAGCTTGGACCAATGAATCGTGAAGGCAGTGGCGATAAGAAAGTTGATTATGCCGATCTAAATAAGACGTATACGAACCCTCAAGAAGCCAAGCAATTCATTGAAGAGTCCGGCATTGATATGTTGGCGGTTGCATATGGAACGGTTCATGGGGTTTATACCCAGAAGCCGCACTTAAGTTTCAGTCGGTTAAAGGAAATTTCTGATTTGGTTGACTTCCCACTCGTCGTTCACGGCGCTTCTGGATTGACAGATGAAGAATATCGTAAGTCGGTTGAAAATGGTATTTGCAAGATCAATTACTATTCGGAAATGGTTCATCGAGTTGCGTTGGGTGTTCAAAAGAAATTAGAACAAGACGACAGTGATAAACAACTATTTATTTCGGACGCTAGCATTTGGGAAACCGAAATGGTCGAAGAAGAAATTCGCGGGCGACTACGGGTCTTCGGTTCGGCAGGTAAGGCTTAAGCAACTCGGAAAACAGGCGGATAGGGGACTGTCCGTCTGTTTTCAAGGAAGAAATGAGAGCGCTTCAGTTTAGATAACAGATGGCGCTCAACATATAAGGAGGCTTTTTTTCATGAAATTTCTGGTTGATATGCTCAGCCAGCCTTCCATCATCGCCGGAATTGTTGTCTTGGTGGGCTTGATAGCATTACGTAAACCGTTTACCGAAGTCATTGGCGGAACCGTTCGAGCATTTATCGGTTTTGTCGTCATGCTTGCAGGTACCAATATTATTGTCGGTGCGCTGAATAACTTTGCTAAGCTATTTACCAAGGCCTTCAACATGCATGGCATGATTCCCAGTAACGAAGCGGCAATCGGAGTGACAGTTGCTAAATACGGAACGGTTGCAACTTTTATCTTTGTCTTTGGACTTGTATTGAACATTGTGTTGGCGCGTATTACGAAGTTTAAGTATATTTTCTTATCAAGTGACCATGCGTTTTACATGGCATGTTGTTTAACGCCGATTATGATCTTAGGCGGCTTAAATACGGTTGAAGCTATCGTCTTTGGTTCCATGACTTTAGGTGTCATTCTCTGCGTCTTCCCAGCCATCGCCCATCCAACGATGAAAATTATTACTGGACGTGACGACATGAGCTTTGCCCATTTCGGCACATTGGAATACTGGCTATCGGCAAAGATCGGATCACTTGTCAATAAGAATAAGAAATCGAAATCGATTGAAGATATTAATTTCCCGAAGTCATTAGCATTTTTACAAGATAGCAATGTTTCCGTTACGATTGTGATGACCATCTTGTTCTTCGTGGTGACGGCAGTGGCTGGGCCGGCGTATGTTGGTAAGCTAACCGACTTGAATCCATACGTTTGGGCGCTCTTGCAAGCTGCTCAGTTTACCGCGGGCATTATCGTCTTAGTCCAAGGCGTTAATATGTTATTAGCTGAGATCACACCCGCTTTCAAGGGGTTCAGTGAAAAGATTGTTCCAAGCGCCGTACCCGGTTACCCATTTGCCATTCTGTTTAAGGGCACATCCAACGCATTACTGGCCGGTTTCTTGGTAAGCTTACTCGGCGGTTTACTTTCTATGGGGGTTCAGATCATAATCGGGACAACCATTGTTATTCCGGGGATTGTGATGCACTTCTTCTGTGGTGGTATCGCGGCAATCTTTGGCAATGCTACGGGTGGTCGCAAAGGTGCGCTGATTGGACCGTTTATCGGTGGGATTATTCTAAGCTTTTTGCCTTTGGTCGCCACCGGTCTTTATGGAGGCTTGGGTTACACTGCAACTTATTGGTCTGATAGTGATTTCAATACAATCGGGGTCTTACTTGGACTTGTTGCTAAAGTTGGTAAGTGGCCGATCATGCTGGCTGCATTGATTATCTTTGCCTTCCCATTTGTCTTTAGTGCTTTACACAAGAAAAAACTGGTTGATTAATAGCAACTTTTGAATTAATAGCGCTGATATATAAAAAGTCGATCTCATGAAGAGTGGCCGCATGGCAAACGCGACTGCTTTTCAGGATCGACTTTTTATGTACTGCGTAGCGATCCGAGTTTTCTAATGCGCAGATTTTCAGAAGTTATTCGGCGTTAATCCCTTGGTCAGAGTCCACCATGACGCCCTTCGTTTCATCAAACACGCAAATGTTGCCATAGTTTTCCTTAAAACCCATATGATTGCCCCCATCAATGAAATAACGCGGCGATTCATGGGGATACTGAATGACTTTAACCGGACATTTCGGATAGTTTCCAGTCAAGGGAGTCTCGGAAAGTGGCGGTTTCACATCGCCGGCATAGTCACCGTAGATTAAGGCAGTTGGTGTATGTCCGGTAACAATGGTTTTGTTAAGCGGATTGTGCGCAAAGATGGGATGCTGACGCGTTTGGGTTTGCTGCATGTCATAAATATAAGGCTCCCGGACCCACATGCGGTTAAACGGTGTGGTCTCTTTTAAAGGGTTCTCTAAGGATAGATCTAGTCCGGCGTGAATCAGTAAAAGCTTGTCAAACGTCACCGCTGTGGGCATTTCAGCAATGAATGTAATCAGAGGCGCGATATGTTGCTGCACCGCCTGCCGTAAATTGGACTTTTGCGCGTTGGCAGGGACAAAATCCTTGATCATTTGGCGCAACGTTACTTTACCGCCATTGATGAACCAAGGATTATCTTTGTCCGCCAAATAATCCAGCAACATCTGATCGTGATTGCCCCTAACTGCAATTGCCTGACTATTTTGGACCTGTTCGTGAATCTGACTCAAAACGCGGCCGCCATACGGATAGCCGTCAATGTAGTCCCCGAGATAGACGGTGAGTGCATGGGGATACTTGGCTTGCATCAAGCGAACACGATCCATTGTTTTTAAATTGCCATGAATATCGGATACAACAATCATGGTCATCGCTTTTGCCTCCTCACGTCTTTGTCGTCACTTTTTTGCCAGCGGTGGTTTATTCAACATGCCGATTCATACACCTATAAATAACGGTTACGTCTAGTTTACTTTATTTTTGCCTGATTGTGCGATATTAATAAGAGGTTAGGGGTGAAAAGATGGATAAACGGTTAATTGTTATGCACAACTTGAGTCAGCATTACGGCAAACAGTATTGGTGGCAGCAAAACTCACTGGAAGATTGGTTGATGATGATCCTGATCCAGCGTACGAGTTCTAAGAACGTTGCGCAGGCGGTGCATAATTTGCGGCCTTACATGCAGGTTGATCGTTTGCTGGCGTTATCACAACCGGAACTGGAAACACTTGTGCGACCGGCCGGATTTTACCGCCAAAAAGCTCAGCGCATTCATGATCTATTGGTGTGGTTTGTGGCTCAAGGCGGCAGTTTTGACAAGATTGCCCAAAAGCCGACAGCCGAACTGCGCAAGACTTTATTGGCATTAAACGGTATCGGCAATGAAACGGCCGATGTCATGTTGATGTACACCTTTGGCAAGAAAACGTTTGTCGCGGATACTTATGCGATGCGCTTATTCAATCGCTTAGGTTTCGGCCCCTATAAAAATTACGCTAAAATGCAGGCCGATTTTACCCCGCTGTTAACGGGCATCAGTTTAGATGATGCGCGGGAATGGCACGCTCTCATCGATGAACATGGAAAAACGCAGGTACGGCATGCCTATGATGATCATTTTTTGCTTCAGCCCAATTTGCCCGAAGCAGCCTGGCCACCGGAAGCAAAACAAATTGAGCCCCCGCATGACGACCCTGGCAGCAGCAAATGGCGCCGAATGTCAGAGCAGTCTGACAAGTAGGCAAGCCGCCAATTTTATTGAATAATGTCCCGGTTAGGATCGCGCCAGTTAATGACAATGACGAGGAGCATGATGATGACGACCATGATGAAAACACCGTGGAGGCCAGTGAGAATGGCGGCGGCAGCATGAGGATCGTGGACGGTGGTTGCTGAGTTGGCGCTGATCGCTGCATTGACGGCTTTAAAGGAAGTGCCATGCAGATTAGCCCGGATCACAAGCGTTAACACAGCCCCATAAACCCCTGTCATAATCGTTTGTCCCAACGATCGTCCTAGGGTCAAGATGCTAGTTGCCGAGCCGACATAGCGATCAGGAACCAAGTGTTGGCTAAGCACCGTGTTCATACTAATGACAATCCCCATCACCGTTCCGTTAATCATCGCAATGACATAAAAAGCCCAAACTGGGAATGAGGACGAAGCAAATGTGAGCAGTAGGTAGGCTAACGTCAGAATTGTGACCAGGGCCAGTGTCAAAGTACGCGGAACCATTCGCTTAATCAAAGGGCCAACTAAAAACGACGAGGTTAACCACAATACGGAGCTAGAAGTCACAACCAAGCCTGCAGCGGTGGCTCCTAAATGATAAAGCGACTGTAACCAGATCGGAAAATAAACCTGATAACCGATTAAGACGCCACTAAGCAGCAAAGCCGTTAAGATTTGGACGGTAAAGGTGAACCGATGAAACATCTGCGGCGCGATCAAAGGGTCAACAGCGCGGTGTTCTTGGCGAATTAACAGGTAACCGCCGACAATGGCAAGAACGATTAAAAGTGCGGCTAACCACGGCTGCTGATCAAGTGCCTGAATGCCTAAAAGCAAGGCAACCAAGGTGACAGCCAACCAAGTGATCCCAAGCCAATCAATCGTAAGCGACACATGTTCCCGCCGCGGTTCCCGATAGCCGATTTGAATTAAGCCAAAGACCAGAATTCCCAGCGGCACATTCACAAAGAACACCCAATGCCATGACAACTGATCCACCAGGAAACCGCCGATCAAAGGGCCAACCAAGGCGGAAAGTCCCCAAGCCGTATTGTTAAGTGCCAGCACATTCGCGCGGTGAGCAAAATCGTAATAGTCCGCAATGATGGTGAAAGTTAATGGCATCACCGCACCGGCGCCAATACCTTGCAATGCGCGCGCTAAAATGAGCAGTAGAATATGCGGCGCTAGGCCACTGAGCAGCGTGCCAAGCGTAAACAGCACCACACCCCACTGAAAAACGCCACGGCGCCCAAGCGTATCAGCCAACTTGCCATAAATTGGGGTTGTAATGGCAGTTGTGAGTAAGTAAGCACTCATGATCCAGCTTTGATAAGCCAGCCCATGCAAATCACTAATAATCGCGGGTAATGCCGTCGTAACAATGGTGACTTCGACCGAGGTCATGAAAGTCGCAATAAAAACCGCCGCCATCACGAGGCCGCGGCCTTGAGGTTTTGTCGATGTAGACATGTGGCCAACCATCTCCTTAATAGCTCTATTGTAACAATTAAGGTCAAGGGCTTTGAATGGTTTTAAGGCCACAAATAGCTTTGTTAAAGATATGCAACGCGATGTTTAAAGATGAACAGCAAAGTCACAAATAAGATGATTAGCAAAAACAGATTCGTACCAAGATTGATTAAAACGAAAAATGACGGCTGGTTAAGACCGGTCGTGATCAAGTACGGGTGATTTGCAGCCACAGTTAAAATCAAGAAACTTAAATAAAGCAGCAACCCCCACGTTTCATTAAACACCGCTGTAAGGCAAAAGAAGATGATGGTACCGGTGATGATGCTAACTAGCCAAGCGATGCCACTCAGCCAATCAAAGGATGGATGGCGGAGAAGGACAGGTAAGAAGCCAAAACTAAATGTGGTGAGCAGACAGATAATGGTTATTGTTGCGTAACTAGCAAGGGTATAATCCAACTTTTTTGATAAGCGTACGTCAACCATAATCGAAATGAAGTTACACAATTGATCAATGGTCGAAAATAACCAAATGGGTGGTAAAAGGTAAACTAAAAGCCAAGGTAAATGCGCCATCAGCCAATGAATCAGATGCTGGTCAGCATGATAGCTTTGTAAACTGAATGCATCAGAAGAACCGAATATAACCAAAAGTAGTTGTAATGGCATAAAAGTGACCAAAATGATGACAGAAATAAAGGAATGTTGTAAGAAGATCATTCTGATTTGAGCTGCTATAAGTCTTGTCACTGCGCACCTTCTTTTCTAAATACGACATGCTAATAAATCTCAATTTTTTGAACTAACTCGGCATTTAAGTAGTTAAAGGCAAAGATGAGCAGCAAACAGCTGACCGTTGTGACGACAAAGTTACCTTTAAACCAACTCTGGGCAATGAATAGGTTGTAAGCATTGTTAAGATGCGGGCTTGCAAACATTCTGGCAAAACAAACCGTGAAAATAAGCGCCAGACAAATCAAAAGCGGCAGTATATTGGCTTTGGGTAGCAAGTAAGTCAACGTGAAAAAGACACTTCCCATGAGGCATCCGTTAAGTGCAAACAAACAAGCGTCAATCAGCAGTGAAGGGACGACAAGATGCTGAATAAAACTGCCAATAATGATCCAGTAAATGAACGAAGAAGTCCAAGCGTGGACCAACACGGTGAATAGGTTGCGCCTAAAAATGGTCATCCGATCATGTACGCGAACAAGTAAAAAGGCGTCGTGACGCTGTTTGCACAAGAACAGCCCGATTGTGACGACCATAAGATAAAAGGATTCAACGTTGGGCTTAACATGAGTGAAAAGCGAGAGTTCGTACCCGACCGATTTTTCGCCAAATATAAGGGCCATGATTGAAAGGCTGAAAGCAAGCTGAATATAAACAAAAAGCTTGAGGTTACGTTTACTTGATGTCATCAGTTTGCACCACCCGCCAATAAAGAATGGCGATTAAACCGGTCGTCAAGAATAGATTGACCGCCATTAACCAAGGCGTTATTACGTTGTATCCTTGAGAAGGAATGAGAAAAATAGCCGGTGAAATTTCTGCTAAGCCAACCAACGGGCCTATGAGCCATTCACTAAGGAAAACGATAAAGACAAGCAGAATGGCGATAGATCTGCGGTTAGTTAACTTGAAAATAAGAAATGTGGCCGTTGCCATCATGCCGGAGAAAGCAAAAAATAATCCGAGATAGCCTAATAAGAATTGCAAAGGACTATGAATAAAAGAAGCAAAGTAAGTTGTTCCTGGGCTGATTACCTGACCAGAAACAGTGAATGGATCAATGATGACACCTTGTTCACGGGTTAGCGCGATCAAAGCATCGAGTACAAGTGGTAAAGTAAGCGCGCCACCGCCAACTAAGAAGGTAACCAACATGTTGACAAGGGTATATTTAGTTTTACCAAGCTTGGTTATTTCAAAAAAATAACTGTGGTGAGCGCGGCTGTCTGATAACACGAAAGAACCAATTAAACTAGCGACAAGGGGAAAGACTAAGTAATAAAGACTAGACAATGACGAAAAGTCAAAACCGATCATGCTTTGATAGGCAGTCGGAGCAGTATTCCAAGAACCGCGAGAAATGGTAGTGGTCAGCTGGTGGTAAATGGCAATCAGTCCGGCTATAAGGAGCCATAGCGTGACCATCCGATTGTCCAGGAGCCGCAATAACTGAGTTTTGAAATAAGCTTTAGTCAAATATCATCACCTCCAGTAAGGTTATTTAGTTAATAAAAAAGTATGTCGGGTTCTTCCCGGTAAATCGGGGTTATCAACAGATAAACGTAAGCTGTGACTGTTGAAGGCGCCGGATAACTTTTTGGAGAGGCAAAAAACATAGCGATAACTAGAGGCATAGCGGCGAGTGCCAAAAGGTGATACTTCGTAAATGTTGTTATTATCGACATTTAAGGTAATATGCTCGCTTGACCGATAGCTTGAGACTGCCTTAACGACAATGAATTGTTTTGTTTGATCATCCTTTAGTATTCGTTGTTCTTGCTGATTGAAGACTTTGGTAAGGTCGGTAGTCATCTCAACATGGGTGATGCGGAAGGGATGCTTGCGATATAACAGCGCTGTTTGCCCTAATTTGATATTTTTCTCCTGATAACAGTACTGGTTAGTGTTTAGATTCTTTACACTTGCCCCGATGATAGTAACGATCATCACCGCTAGAATGAGCATGAGGCAATATTTGGTTTGCTTAAGCATCTCGCAACGCTCCTTTGACCATGCCGTTTTCGATGTGAATGACCTGTTGACCAGGGACCTGGATTTCTTGATGACTGTGTGTGGCGATGATAATCGTGGTGCCTTTTTGTCGTTGCGCTTCAATAAGATTGTTCAGGCGGACTAGCCCATCAGTATCTAAAGCATTCGTCGGCTCATCAAGTAATACAACTTCCTGATTTTCCATAAATGCTTGCACAATCGCTAATCGCTGACGCATGCCGAGCGAATATTTGGTGACCTTTTGGTGTTGATAGGCAGTCATTCCCATCTGTGACAGATAATGCTGTATCTGTTCCGGGTCAGGAGCACCATTAATTGAAGCTAAGAATTTGAGATTCTGGAAACCGGTATAAGTGTTAATGAAGTCCGGGGTTTCGATGATGACGCCCATCGTGACAGGCAGCTGCTTGCCGAAACTGATTTTCCTTTGATCCACTGTGATGCTGCCTTGATCCGGTTTAACGAGACCACAAATGGTACGTAAGATCATCGTTTTTCCCGAACCGTTGGGACCTTTTAGAATCGTAATGGTACCTTTTTCGATATTAAAAGACATATGATTCAACACCGTGACGCCTTTGATTTTCTTTGAAACGTCATTAACTTGAATGTACATGTGACTCTCCATTCTGTTGATATTTAGGCAAAAAAGCCATAAAAAGTAGTTTATCGCAGTCTGTGACGATGATGACCTGAGTATCGGATACGGTTGGTCGCTTGCAAGATCATGCTTCTCTCAGATCTAAAAATTTTTTGAAGTGCTTTCAGCTTATCCTAATAGAAACTATAACTCAACATTTAATTATTAGTTACAGAGGTTATTTATTCAGGGAGGTTAATTTTAATATTCTTTTATAGGCAATGAACGAGTGACAGCCAATAATAATATAATAAGTTTTCAAATACTTATTCAAAAGAAAGATTATGGTCATCACTCGGAAAAAGTGCGATAAATAAATGAAACCCCCGCAACCACTAGCAATACTGCTTAGTGGTTGGCGGGGGTATGCTGAATATTGAACGTTACATCGCCGGCCGTCTTGGATGATGCGGCGTTTGAATTTGATCAATGGCGACCGCCCCTAGCATCAAAATAATAATGATGACAGCTGCCATTAACTGACCAAAAACCATCAAACTAAAAGCGCCGATGACGGCAAAAATCAACAACAACCAATCAAGCTCTGAGAATGACAACCCAATCATCTCCTTAAAGGTCAGACTCCGAGGCATCGTAACCCTTTGCCTTACTAGGCGACACATAGACGACAAGCTCGTCGCTGAATCGCTTGAGACAATAGGCGATAACGCCAATAGCAGCAAGTATTGTGACAGTCTTAACCAGCGGCTTTTTCATGCTCTCGCTCCTTTGCCTGTACATTATATAGAAGGTATTAAACACACCCTAAGTTTACACCCGCTGTGTGAAGATAGCAGAAGCGAGGTGGAAAAATTGAGCTCATGGTTCGAGATACGCTATGATCGGGCTAGCAGGCACTGACGGTCACAACATTTAAGGCAATTTAAGCGAATTTAAGTCAAAATAAGTGCTTTTTGTCAAAACTGTGGTATACTGAAGGCATTAAAACCGAAAGTAGGTATGAGCATGGATACAAAAGTAAAGACCGTTGATTACTCATCCAAGGAATACTTTGACAAGATGACTGCTTATTGGCGGGCAGCTAACTATGTGTCTGTTGGGCAGCTTTATTTGAAGGACAATCCTTTGCTGGAACGACCACTGAAAAGTGAAGATGTGAAGCCACATCCGATCGGCCACTGGGGAACGATTGCTGGGCAAAACTTCATTTATACGCACTTGAATCGGGTTATTAATAAGTACGATCTCAATATGTTTTATATTGAAGGTCCGGGTCATGGTGGCCAGGTCATGGTTTCCAACTCCTACCTCGATGGTTCGTATTCAGAGATTTATCCACGGGTTTCCCAGGATAAAGAAGGGATGAAGAACCTGTTCACTCAATTTTCCTGGCCGGGTGGTGTGGCATCGCATGCGAGTGCCCAGACACCAGGCTCAATTCATGAAGGTGGGGAGTTAGGTTATGCGCTGAGCCATGCAACCGGGGCGATTTTGGACAATCCTGATGTGATTGCTGCGGTTGTAACTGGTGACGGCGAAACGGAAACGGGTCCGTTAGCTGCATCTTGGTTTAGCAATACCTTCATCAATCCAATCAGTGACGGGGCAATTTTGCCGATCGTGCATATGAACGGTTTCAAGATTTCTAACCCAACGATTCTGTCACGGAAATCAGATGAAGATCTGACCAAGTACTTTGAAGGCATGGGTTGGAAGCCATACTTTGTTGAAGGCGATGATCCAACCAAGCTCAATCCTGAGATGGCAAAAGTTATGGACGCTGCGATCGAAGAAATCAAAGCGATTCAAAAGCATGCCCGTGAAACCGGTGATACCACGATGCCACATTGGCCAGTGATTATTTTCCGCTCACCAAAGGGCTGGACGGGTCCTAAGAGCTGGAATGGCGAACCAATCGAAGGTTCGTTCCGGGCGCATCAGATTCCGATTCCGGTTGATGCTGAAGATATGGAACACGCCGATTCTTTGGCTGGCTGGTTGAAGTCGTATCATCCAGAAGAATTGTTCGATGAAAATGGCAAGCTGATTCCGGAGCTGGCTGCGTTACCGCCAAAGGGTGACAAACGAATGGCCGCTAACCCGATCACCAATGGCGGGCTTGATCCTAAGCCGTTGGTATTGCCTGATTATCGCAAGTATGCACTGGATAATACCGAGCATGGTAAGCAAATTAAGCAGGATATGATTGTGTGGTCAGACTATCTGCGTGATTTGATCAAGCTGAACCCGCATAATTTCCGGATTTTTGGCCCTGACGAAACCATGAGTAACCGGCTTTACAGTCTGTTTGAAGTCACCAACCGCCAGTGGCTGGAACCAATTAAGGAACCGGCTGATCAGTACTTGGCACCGGCTGGCCGGATTATTGATTCGCAGTTGTCAGAACATCAGTCAGAAGGCTTTAACGAAGGCTACACGTTGACGGGTCGGCACGGTTTATTCACCAGCTATGAAGCATTCCTGCGCGTCGTTGATTCGATGCTCACCCAGCACTTCAAGTGGATTCGCAAGGCCCATGAGGAACCATGGCACAAGGCTTATCCGAGCCTGAACGTGGTCTCGACTTCGACGTCCTTCCAGCAGGATCACAACGGTTACACCCACCAGGATCCAGGCATTTTGACTCACATGGCGGAAAAGAAAGCCGAATACATCCGCGAATATCTGCCAGCTGATGCGAATAGTTTATTGGCCATTTCACCAAAACTGTTCAGCTCACAAAACACGGTTAATGTGCTGATCACTTCCAAGCAGCCGCGGCCACAGTTTTACAGTATTGATGAAGCAACTGTTTTGGCCAATGCTGGCTTGAAACGGATTGATTGGGCTTCCAATGATGATGGTGTTGAACCGGATGTTGTCATTGCTGCTGCCGGGACCGAGCCAAATATGGAAAGCCTCGCTGCAATCAACTTGTTGCATGACGCCTTCCCAGACTTGAAGATTCGCTTCATTAACGTTCTCGATCTTTTGAAGTTGCGTAGTCCGGAAATCGATCCGCGCGGGTTGAGTGACGCTGAATTCAATAGTTACTTCACGACTGATAAGCCGATTCTCTTTGCTTATCACGGCTTCGAAGGTTTGATTCGCGACATCTTCTTCACCCGTCAGAATCGCAACGTGCTCATTCACGGCTACCGTGAAGAAGGCGATATCACAACGCCATTTGATATGCGGGTTCTAAACGAACTTGATCGGTTCCACTTGGCCAAGGATATCATTCAGCATGTACCGGCATATGCTGAAAAAGCGGCTGCCTTTGTTCAGAAGATGGATGATACGTTGCAATATCACCACGACTTCATTCGGGCAAACGGCGAAGATATTCCTGAAGTTCAGGAGTGGACTTGGAAATCAATTAAGTAATACCAATCGAGTCTTGGTACAATCGCTCAGATAATTAACAAATCGGTATTAGCAGGTGACCGCTAATGCCGATTTTTATTTTGTGAAATTAAGTTTAGATGATAACTATTTTAATCGATATAAATACGAGTGGCGATGTAACCGCATACGCTCATGGCGATGAACCGGTTTAAGAAAAAATGTCACCGACTGTCAGCCAAAAAGTGAACAAAATATGAATACTATGGCAAAAATTGTGTAAAAAACACCTTTACATCTCACGAGTTCTAATATACTCTTAATGTATTATCATTTTGAGGGTGAGTAGATGAAAGCTAAACGAATGATCGCCGGGGCAATGGTAGTTGCCTCAGCAGTTCTCTTGGTTGCATGTGGCAGCAAGAGCAGCAGTAGCACCGAAACGTTTAATCGAATGGAAAAAGATGTCATTTCGACCATGGATAACGCGCATATTACAGATGTTATTAGTGGTCAGGCAGCGGTCGATACGGGCGATGGTCTGTATCGTTACAAGGGTAAGAAATTGCAGCCGGCTGTCGCAACCAAAGTGGTGAAGCCGACTAATAAGGGGCTTACGTACACGTTTAATCTACGTAAGACCAAATGGAGCAACGGTGATCCTGTCACGGCTAAAGATTTTGTTTTTGCTTGGCGCCGGGCAACCGATCCTAAGACTAAGTCAGAGTATGCTTATCTGTTCTCGGGTATCAAGAACGCTGACGATATTACTGCCGGTAAGAAGGCGCCATCAACGTTGGGGGTAAAAGCGGAAGGCAACTACAAGCTGGTCGTAACGATGGAACGTCCGATTCCTTATTTCAGTACTATGATGGTTAACCCAGTCTTCTTCCCGTTGAATCAAAAGACGGTTGAAAAATATGGTAAGAAATTCGGAACGCAAAGCAAGTATCTGGTTTTCAATGGACCGTTTAAGCTGACTAACTGGAACGGCACAGGGAATTCATGGGACGAAGTGAAGAATAAGTCGTATTGGAATGCCAAGCAAGTTAAACTAGACAAGATTCATGTTCAGGTGGTTAAAGACGCTAACACTGCGGCTAACTTGTTTGCAACTAAGAAACTTGACGATGCTGTTTTAACCGGTGAAATCGCTAAACAGCATGCTAAAGATAAAGATTACGTGGGCGACAAACAGGGTCGAACCTCTTATCTTGATATGAACGAAGAAAAGGTTCCGGACTTCAAGAACCTGAAGTTACGGCAAGCGGTGGCAATGGCTATTAACCGTAAAGAGTTTGCTAATAAGGTGATCGGTGACGGCTCATTTGGGATTTCGACACTTACACCTGAAAACTCTGGCTCAAATCCTAAGACGGGTGAGGACTTCGCCAAGGAAGCGGCTAAAGAATCTGAAACGGTTCAGTCGTACAACTTGAAGGAAGCCAAGAAACTTTGGGCTGAAGGGCTGAAAGAAGTTGGCAAATCTGGCGAACAAGTTACACTGACGACAGACGACACGGATGTTGCTAAGAAGTCGGCTGAATATATTCAATCAGCTTTGGAACAGTTACCTGGTATGAAGGTTTCCATTTCCTCCGTTCCATTCAAGACTCGGATTCAGCGTTCTTTGGATGGCACCGCCCAGTTCATTCTCTCCGGCTGGCAAGGCGATTTCCCGGATCCGATTTCCTTCCTGGATCTTTATACAACTGGAAACACGTATAACTTCAGCCACTGGTCTAACAAGCAATATGATGAGCTGATCAAGGCTTCTGAGACCACTGATGCTAACAACGAAACAAAACGTTACAATGATCTTTTGAAGGCACAGGAATTACTTTCTAAAGAAGCCCCAGTTGCGACACTGTATCAAACCGTTCAAGGGCATTTACGCAATCCGAAGTTGAAGGGCGTTACCTTCAGCCCAGCCAACATGTATAACTTTGTTGGTGCGTATATGGCTAAGTAGTAAAGATTAAAATTTTCATTTGAAAGCCCCTGCTTGCGTTGGCGTACTTCACCAACGTAGGCAGGGGCTTTTTGTGTGAGCTTCAGCTAGCAGATATTAAAGAGTTTGTATTGTGATATATATTATATAATAATTTCAAAACCGATAATTCTACCCAAGGCCGGATTAATAATGATGTAAGATAAGCACAGCACACATATGTTAATGAATAATATTTTGATAAAAATAATCTTTAAATAAAAGTAAAAATAACTTATAGCTTAATAAATCCGTATAGAAATAAATATTTATTTAAAAACGGATTGACTAGATTGGATTTTACACCGTATAATTTTTATGTAATGTTCTAGAAAAGACAGCACAGGGCAGTTAATGCTTCACATGGGCATCGCTACGAGTTTTATACGAACACAAGGCTGGATATGTACAATTGTGTGATTGGAGACTGTTGTTCTGGGATTCCAACAACTGTTTACATGCAGAGCTGGAGCAACGGCAATGCTAACGGATGGCGGAAACCGGATATTTAATATTTTGGAGGTTCTATGATGTGCCGCTCTTTATAAGAATGGAGCGGCCTTTTTGGGGGATTGATCTCTTTGAGAAATAAACAATACTGGCAGTCCCGATCAACCATCACGGCTTTGTTACTCGCAGTTTTATTTATTTCGAGCCACCTGATTGCAAATGCCGGCTATGATGCAGATGGGGGAAAGCATTTGACGGGTTTCTACTTTTTTTCGCCATATATGAACTGGTTGCCAATTGATATTTCTTCAAGTTTACCTGTTGCATGGAATTTGGCTGCGCCGCTTTTATCAGTTCTTGCCGGTGGTATGATCGCTGCTTCCCATGGGCGCAGTGGGTATGCCAAGTTAATGCGATTTCGGCACAGCTTTGTGGCTTATCGCAGGTCGGTTTTCTTGGCTGCGGGCGTTCTTGGTGCAATTGTGCCAATCATGGTACTGAGTTTAGACTTCCTGGGTTTGCTTGCGATTCATCCTAATGTGCTGCCGAATCAATGGCTCAATAATAATGTTGCGATTAGTTATTTGGGACTTGGGGGGAATCTTTTTTATACCCATACTTGGGCCTACATGTTGGGATGGATTGCTTTACTAGCCTTTTACGGGGCAAGCTATGCTATTTTTTCGAATTTTCTCTATTTTGTCACAGGGAAGATGGTGCTGTCGTTGATTGGGGTCATGATGGGTCAGTTAATATTATTAAGCATTTCTATAATCTTTAAGACGAGTTTAGCGCCTATTACTTATTTACAGATTGTTCCAACTATTGGGCAGCCTTCGCTAGCCTACGTTCTTTTATGGCCCGCCATTTTAATTGCAATGAGTATTTTTAGCTTTCGAGTGCCAAAAATCGAGGCTTAGTTTATGAAAATAAGGAAATATCAGTTGTTTCTACATTTTATTTCACGCTGGCAAAGCATTTTGTTTTTGATGACAGTGCTTGTTTTCGCCCTGACTTTCGTTCTTGCCGGAATTATGACGGGACGGTTTGAGATCAGCCAATTGGATGCCAACATTTCGGTTCAACGTGCATTTGGACAGGTGATATTTTATTTGCCCATCGTTGGGATGATGACGTTTTTACTTGTGAGTCAAGCTCAAAACACGAGTCTTCTCATAAGAATTGGTTCCAGAAGCTTGATAGCAAAATATATTTTGCGGGGGTTATTTTATTTGGATCTTGTGATATCGGTGGCGGTCTGGATGGTCTGGATAACTGCGGTGCTGTTCTTATCGCGAGGTCAAGGCGGGATGACGTCAGTTGCGGCTAATGCTAATTTATTGATGAATATCTTTACCGGGCTGTTTTTGTATACGCTAATGATACTTGCTCTTTGTATCGTTTTTAGGTCTAGAGTGATTGGCATTTCCTTAGGGCTGAGTCTGATTATCTGCTTTTATATCGTTCCTTTTGTCAATTTAACTGAAGTCGCAAATCTGGTAACCCCGAAGTTAACTAAAGATGCAATATGGCCGATCAATATTGCTAGGCAGTGGTTGGCAATATTCATTGGCGCTCAGATAATCACGATATTATTTAACCATGTTCGCTTGCCTGTCGAGGGGTGAAGCTTAATGAAGATACAATGGCAAAAACCGCTTATTGATAAGCGCATGATAGTGATTTTACTGCTTGAGGTCTTACTCTTGATAAGCTCGCTAGCGTTGTATTTTGATCAACAGAATAGCAAGTTATTACGACAAGTTCACGATCCGGTGATGACTGTATTTATTGGCGCAATGCCGGATCGGTTTGCGAGCAGTCAGTTATGGTGGTTGCTTCTGTGGGTTGGATTCATGTCTTTACCCATCTTCATTTGTGCCGGGGTGACAGATGCTTATCAGCGTAACTTGTATACGTTTCTTAGCTTGCGGATGCATCGAAGACTTGGTGCTTATATCTGGCCTTTAAAGCAAGTGGTTTTGAGGGAGGCAAGCCTTTTATTGGTAATGGGCATTGCAGTCGGCACACTGACACATTTCTTTTTGAGGACGCAGCAATTTGGCGAGGCTGGCTTGTTCATTATTCTTATTATTGTGAGTCAAACGTTTTTAGTGGTTTTAGAAGCGGTTCTTGAAGGTTACTTTGGCCCCATGATTGGGGTTGTCGGCACGTTAACGATCATCTTTTTAAGTTTTCTGCAAATGCCGTTGATGCCTTTGCGTTTTGCCATTGGAAGTACCTTTGCAACGGATCCACAGTTGTTAGGTGCGATTGGGTATCAGATCGTTTTGATCATTCTTTTGCTACTGATTCAACTCTTTTATATGCCAGGAAGGTGGGGCCGATATGGCACAGGTCGGGAATAAATCAGGTGTTCGTGTTGATATTTCACATATGTCCGTGATGATGAGGCGAAAAAAGATTCTTGATGATCTTTCACTTTCTTTTGTCTCTCCTAATATTTACGGCATTGTTGGGCCAAATGGGTCAGGCAAGACAGTTTTTTTAAAAGCAATGTTGGGATTTATACGGCTTGTCAGCGGTAGTGTGACGATGAATGAGGTTCCAATTGATCCGCGGCGGGCTTTTCCGATAAGTGTCGGAGCTATTATTGAGCATCCGGGTTTTATGAATGACATGAGCGGGCATGATAACTTATTGGCTTTGGGACAGATTCGTAGTCAGCTTGATGATGAAGCGATTCATGCCGTGATGACTCGAGTCGGATTGCCAGATGACAAAAAGCCAGTCGCAACCTATTCGCTAGGGATGATTCAACGTTTGGGAATTGCCCAAGCGATCATGGAAGATCAGGAATTTATTGTGTTGGATGAACCTACTAATGCACTAGATCGTGAAGGTATCGTGTTTTTGACTGAATTATTAAAGGAACTTCGCGACCAGGGGAAATTAGTGCTGATCGCAACTCACGACCTTTTGTGGTTGCAATCGCTAGCAGATCAGATATTTGAGTTGTCCAATGGTAAACTTCAGCAGGTTGAGGATGTGGTTTAATGATGAAGCCGGCGCATCGGCGAATTTACTTTTTAATCGGCGGTTGTTCAACAGTGATGATAATTCTTGTAGGGCTGTTTGTTTGGCGCTATCAAACCCTTAATGTGAATGTTGCACAGCCGGCAGTTTGTACGCGACGGCTGCGGTTGCCGGCAAAAGTGGTTCTGAATCAGACAACGGTCGTGCTCGAAAAGCTGGAAACAAAGGTAACGAATGGGCGTTGGCGGGTGCGACTGGTTTTTAAACGCGCAATTACGAAACAAAACCTTAAGCACATCCGCATTCAAATCGCCCAACACCGCGAAGGAAGCGAAGTAGCAAATGAACAACTTGCGGTAATGAGCCGGGATAAGAAGGTATTGACTTTGACGGATACCTATTATAGTCAGGCGAAATACAATCGTGTTGTCATGACGACATTGCCAAGGGTTGCACGTTCACAAAATCTCGTTCAGATTGTAACGTTCAAGGAATGAGATCGTGTTAACATAACTTGATGACTGAATGCGGTTTAGAGGAGTTGAGCGCTGTGGTTCAAGAAATAGACGACTTGAGATTTCAACTTTCACCACATGCTAAATTTGATTTCCGTGCTGCCGTTTTACTGGTGCATGACAATCAAGTGTTAGTAACGGTGCAGCCTACTAGTGGTGTTGCCATTGTCCCCGGAGGTGCAGTGAAGTTTGGTGAAACTTCCGGTGTGGCGGCTAAGCGAGAGCTATATGAAGAATTGCGGCTTCAGGTTGATGAGCCGCCACTAGTAGGCGTGCTTGAATCATTTTGGCAACAGCCTGATCGAACCTATCAACAACTGATCATGGTGCATCGCTTGGTACTGTCCCAGGCGCAAATTGACGAACTGGTTTGGCAGGAGGGGCTGCAGGGGCAGTGGTTGCCGAAGTCAGAGGTGGCTAAACACTTGCAACCGCGCGCTTTGGCACAATTTTTAGAACCTAGTGCAACACTTTTGCACCTTGTCGATCATCATTCGGAATGAAACTTGAGTGGCTTTTCGGCTTGAAAGCGTGCACACGGCATCTTAAATTATAAAATATATAATTAGAGGTGCTTATTTTGCCTTTCTTTGTCAACCTTGATACGCTTAAGGTAGGCTACAGCCGGAAGGGAGTTGCATTTTTATGGATATAACGACTAGACCGACGTTGCAGCAATTTTTAGCGGATACCAAACAGGGTCCGTATGTATCACTGTACATGTCTTGGCCGGAGCATACACCGGTTGAGAAGTTGCGGATCCGGTTCAAGAATATGCTTAAACATGTCAAGACGGTGATGGCGGAAACCTATTCGGACACCGACTTTGCGCCATATGCTGCCGAACTTGAACCATATGAGCAAGATCCGATGTTTTGGCAAGACAGCGAAGCAAACGGGATTGGTATGTTGACGAACGGTGCGCAAACGTATGTAACCCCAATGTATGAAGCAGTTGATGAAGTGGCAATGGTAACTGAAGTGCCACAGATTTTGCCTTTGATGCTGGATGAGGCAACCGCAACAGATTTTGATATTCTGGCGCTTAATGCTGATAGTATTCAGCTATATCATAACCATGGTCACCAAGTGCGCCCGGTTTCCTTACCAGACGATGCGCCACAAACATTGAAAGGCACACTTGGAACAGAAATTCGAGGCGGCGAGTTAAATAGTGTGTCTCAGGGCGGTGGCCACGTCACTTACCATGGGCACAACGAAAAATCCGCCGAGAAGGCAAGCGATCAACGTCGATTCTACCAGGCAGTTGATCAATATTTACTGACAAATTATTCGAATCCTAATAAAATGCCGCTGGTTCTCATGGGCTTAGCAGAGAATGTAGCGGTATTCCGCGAGATTTCCAAGAACCATCATTTACTGCCGAAACTTGCAGTGGTCAAAAGTCCGGCAACGCTTGATTTTGTTGAGCTGGATGACTTACTTGAACCAGTGCGCGCCACATTGCGTGATCGGCGCCGACAACACTTCGCTAATGTCATTGAAAACGCACGCGGCAATGGCAGTTACACCGATGAATTGGCAACGATTGTATCGGCGGCATTGCGTGGACAAATCGCCATCCTCTTTGTTCAAGCCGGCGCACGCATTCACGCGCGGCTTGAAGGTGATCAGATTGAGCGCGATTCCAAGGCCGCTCAGCATGCGAATTTGTTAAATACATTGGCGGACATTGTATTAGGCCACGGCGGTCAGGTTGAACTTTTGCCCGAAGCACATTTATCAGCTAAAGTCGGCGCTACGATGCGTTATGCTTAGTCAATGATTGTGAACAAAAACGAGCTGCCAAGTTGGCGGCTCGTTTTTGTTGATATTCAAATATCGCGATACTAGTGAATCACCCAAAAATCACTTTGACAATTTGTTCAGCGGTTTTGAGGCTCACATCATTGACCAATGGCCGCGGGCTGGCAGTGGTGAGCCAGTGAACGCCTTCAGTCGGGACGCCCCAGAAGAAAAGGCCGGCTTGTGGATGTTCTTTTTGATCAAGTAGCTGCTGGGTTTGACGGTCAATGGCAATAGCGCCTGACTGGAAGCGTTTGTCGGCGTTGAGCTGCAGTTCATAAGTGTGTGCGTACCCGTCATGAAGCAGCTGCTGTACCAACGGATTTTGGGCAGTGGGCGCATTGACTGCCGGAACGCGTGCTTCTAGCAAGGTTTTGGCTTGAAGCGAAAATTTTGGATCGCTCGGAGTTTTTAAAAGAAATTGGCCGTCAATACCTTTGATCTGCATGCCAGGCGGTAAAATAGTGACGATACCGGCACCCATTAGTGCTTGCAGTTGGTCGATCCGTAAAGCAGGCGGTCCGATTGAAAGAAAATCATTCAGTGAGTTAAACCAGCGCAAGAAGAAGTCCAGGTATTGATCCTGACTGAGAAGACTACGCTCAACGAGTTGGCGAATAGGATCACGCATGTCGCGTAAAACTTCAAGCGCGCTGGTTAGTGGTCCGGTTTTGGTGCCGCGCATCGCTTCTTGGGCATCCTGGCGCAGATAATGCCGCATGAAGTCTTGGTACGGTTGGCCGCTTGGATGCGCCTTGGTGGGATCAGCCAAAGCATCCCAATCGAGGCGATCTTTAGCGACGATTGGCAGTGCTCCCAAGGTGGCAACAGGGTCGGCGATAAAATCGCGTTCAAAAGCTGCCTCGTCAATTTCTGGGTAGCGTTGGGGCAACAAAAGCCGATAGTAAATCAACTCGGCTTCGTGCTGTAAGGCTTCCCAGAAGGTTTGACCGCTCACTTCGCCATGAGTTTGCCAAGCGTCAATTTGTTGTGGTGTCAAGAAATGCGGCTGCCATTCTTCACCCGGTCCCTTTTGGTTACGGCCTTTAGCACGATAAGGGAAACCGCGTCGGGAGCCGGCAAAAATATGTGGTTCACGGCCGCTGGGATGATAAACAAGCAGACCGTCCGGCGCTTTTTGGAATTGTCCGCCGCGGCCTTCAGTGAGACGACTTATCAAATCAAAGAAACTCAAGCCCAGTCCGCGAATGATAACCGGTGATTGTGCTTCAATGCCGCTGAGATCACCTTCTTCGGGGAAACCCGGTTCCAGGTAAAAGAGCTGGTGTGTTTGCGCATAATCGTGCAATGCCTTTTGGTCGCGCGTCAATGAGTTTTTTAGATTTCCCAAGGCCATGACCACTTGATCGGTTTGCCAGTTTTCTTGGTCGGTGGTGATGGTAAATCCGGCAGCTTTTTTATCTAGCCGGTTCACGGTTTGCTGCTTGTAAGTGATGATGTTGGTGCCGGCTTGGTGTTTTTGCAAGTCAAAGAACCACTGTTGGTAGACGCCGTACAACGCGCGGGACGCATAGCTGTTGGGTCCCAGATTGGCGGCTTGACGCATCAGAATCGAACGGTTGTTAATTTCGGGGTGAGCATCAAGGTAATCGGCAGCAAGCGTGAGCGCCCAGGTGCTTAAGTCCGGACCGGCAATAAACGGTCCCACGCCTGTCACTGTTTGATCGGTAAATAAGGTGATTTGTGCCGCAGCAGTATTCATAATGAGATTAGGGTCTTGATCGATCTTCCAAACGCGACCGCCAATTGGATACGGATCAACTAGAAAAATGGTGAGTTGGCGCTGGGGATAACGGGCCCGTTGCCAACTGATAAGCCGGCCTAAAAGCATTAAACCACGTGGCCCGGCACCGATAAGCGTAATGTGCATGCCGCATCTGCTCCTTTATGAGATGATAAATTAAGAAGTAACAAATTTATTATACTTGGAAGTGTCCCTAAGCAGTTAGCGAGTTGCTTTAGGTTTCACCGTTTTCGTGTCATAATGTCCTTATTAACCATCTAGAAGGGAAGGCAGATGCTGATGAAAGTTGTCGTTGTGGGCTGTACGCATGCAGGAACTGCGGCAGTGCGCGAACTGTTGATGAGGCACCCGGAAACGGAAGTAGATGTTTTTGAACGTCGTGAAGATATCTCTTTTCTTTCATGTGGTATTGCCTTGTACCTCGAAGGCACGGTCGGGCGGCTGGAGGATATGTTTTACGCAACGCCGGCCTCACTCGAAGCATTAGGTCCCAACGTGCATGTTCACTTACAACATGACGTCTTATCCATTGATGGTGCCGGTCATGTGATTGTGGCTGAAGATTTGAAGACAGGCGTACAACAGCATTATCCGTACGACAAGCTGATTATGACAACTGGCAGCTATCCGGTTATTCCACCGGTTTCCGGTGTGAGCGTTCCGCGGGTCTTGATGTGTAAAAGTTATGATGATGCACGTAGAATCAAGGAGAGTGCCAAAGATGCCGAAACGATTGCAATTGTCGGTGGCGGCTACATTGGCGTTGAACTGGCAGAGGCTTATAGTCGTAATCAAAAACACGTGATTTTAATTAATGGAGTTGCGCCGTTGCTGAGCCATTATGTGGATTTACCGCTTAGTCGAGAAATTTCTTCAGTATTAACGGAGCATGGCGTTGAATTAAAAGTCAACACGGTGGCACGTCATTTCGATAGTGACGCGGAGCATGTTTTCATTCAGACGGATCACGGTGAGATTCAAGCTGATTTGGCGGTTGTCTGCGTTGGTTTTCGTCCGATGACCGAGTTGTTGGTTGGTCAGGTTAAAATGAATCATGATGGCTCAATTCATGTGAATGATTATATGCAAACTAGCGATCCCGATATTTTTGCGGCGGGGGATGCGGTTGCGGTGCATTTTAATCCGACTGGTAAAGATGCGTATGCGCCACTTGCAACGAATGCGGTGCGTCAAGGAAAAATGGCAGGTGCAAATATTTTTGGCCCAACGATCAAGTATATGGGCACACAGGCAACCAGTGCGTTAAGATTGTATGATCATAGTCTGGCGGTCACGGGGCTGACGCTTGCTCACGCCAAGCGCAATCAACTGCCGGCAGCCAGTGTGACGATGGTTGATGATTTTCGACCGCCATTTATGCCGCACACGGTGAAGATTACCATGGTGCTGGTTTATGATACCAGTAATCGTCAAATACTAGGCGCACAGTTTTACAGCAAGTATGATGTTGCCAATGCGGCCAATTTGATTTCGGTGATGATTCAAAATCGTAATACCATTGATCAGCTGGCCTATGTCGATATGCTCTTTAATCCGAATTATGATAAACCGTGGCATTATCTCAATTTGTTAGGACAATTGGCAGTAGCACAAGCAGACAACTCAGCGGTGTAGGGGGAAAATTATGAATTCGTGGAATCTTATCGGACTGTTCGCGTGGGTGATCCTGATCGCCTACCTATTCTTCATCATTTGGCATATTCGGCGGCGACATATTAAAGCTATCGTCAAATCCGGGCGGCAGGTTTCCCCTTCCGTCGTGTTGGTTGATCTGGTAGAAGTAGCGGTGTTGTTGCTAGCGGTCGCCGGAATGGTATGGGTGAGTTGGTTGCGTCCGATTGACTACCGGGATAGCCATGAGGTGACGATTAGCCACAGTGCACAACCACTTATTTTGCAGACCGGTGATGAACATTCCTTTTATGTACGGGTTCGCACGGGAAATGGTAAGAATCCGATTTTGTACTATACTTATTGGACAGAAGGCGCCAAGTATGAAAACACGAGTCATAACGCGGAAGTGAGCTCCGGCAGCCAACCACTGACACCGCGAGCGGCCGCATATCCGTGGTCCAAAAAGGAACTTAAAAAACTGGATCAAAGCGCTGATCGTGCCTATGTCGCAACTGTATCGGCGCAGTATAAGCCTGGTTTTCTTAACGGCTTAGGCATGCATGTCGGTCACAGTGCCGATCGGTTTTCGATTTTACGGGTGCCTAATGATACATTTGTTGAAATTGATCCGGTTGAAGATTAAAGCGCGTTAACTAAACAATTTGAAAGATCGCTGGTGGGAAATGCGGCATCAGCGATCTTTTTTTCGATTGACAAGCTTAGAAAAAACGAAGCAGCCGCGATTCTGCGTGTGCTTTTTGACTTAGCCGAATCGATTAGTCCGCAGTACATGGTATGATGAAAGCATTCGAAATGAGTAATATAAAAAGTGCTTGTCAGGTTCTAACCGCGCCGGCTCGCGCTCACCATAACGCGCTCCCCGGCGCAGGGATCTGCATGTAAGGACCTTGGTCGCAATGGCCAAGAGCGGGCCATCACGCCCAAGGCCACTTACACTCCGATCCCTAACCGCGCCGGCTCGCGCTCAGTTTACTAGGAGGTTTGCAGATGAATCATCGCAGCTGGTGGCTGCTGCCGTTGTTGCTGCTTTTGGGCTTTGGTCTTGCGGGGCTGCAACCGGTTCAAGCCGCTTCAGGTAAATGGTATCGAGATAATGGCAACATGTTGGGTTCTGAAAGTAAGACGGTTATCAAACAGCTGAACGACCAAACCTTTGCCAAAATAACCGGTCATCCCCAAATTGCCGTGATCACCGTCACATCCTTGCATGATGAAGAAATTGAAGACTATGCCAATGAGCAGTTTGCTAAGCTTGGAATTGGCAAAAAAGGTTGGGATAATGGCCTTTTACTGGTGCTTTCACGCCGAGATCGTAAATATTGGCTGGAAGTGGGTTATGGACTGGAAGATGTGGTGCCAGATGGCAGTGCCGATGAGATTGTCACTGGCTCGGTCAAAAAACTGCTTAAAGCGGAAGACTACGATCATGCCATTGCGTTGTTTTTGGCAAATATCGGTAAGCGGGTTGCGGCTCATCAAAGCGCCATTGCCACGTCGACACAGATAAAAGCCAAGCGCGCCCATGATGCCGCCGTCAAGCAGCTTTTGATAACGGTGGCCTTGGTAGTGGTCGGCATGATGGTGCTCTTCTTCATCATTCATGCTGCCATAACCGCTCGCTTACGTGATGCGATGCGCCATGTAGCTGCTATGCAGACGTTACCGATCTATGCCGCTGTGACTGCTGCCGGGATTAAACTGCAATTAGACACGGCGGCGGTTCCGCTATTTCGCTTCGCTTGGTCGCATGACAAATTGCGCGTGATCGGGATGGCGAATTTGACAAGGCGGGGATTTGAATCGTGGACGCGAAAAGTCCGAATGATGGTGCCGCACCCTTATTGGTACTATGACAACGTTCGCGGAGCCCTTCGCAAGTTGCCAGATCAGACGCTGGTGAACGCGCCGACCATTGCCGCGGTGGCTGAATTGTTAAGCCCGGCGCTGGCAGATCGGTTTAAAACCGGACAACCTTATGAAGCAGCTTTCACGGCCTGGTTGAATGAACAGAAAAGTGTTGCCGGGCAAGCAGCGGTGACGACTTGGTCTAAGTTCCTGGCAAAAGTTAAACCGACTGATACCTTCTCAGATGCAACGCTAGCCGCCACTTTTTCCGCTATTCTTTTCCATATTCGCCATCCCGATCAAGATCAGGATTTGAGTCAATCCGATGTGCCATTGTGGGTTATCAGTGATTTTGGCTCGGCGACTAGCAGTCATAGTGGCGACTCCGATGACTTTGGAAGTGGCTTCGGTGGCGGTTCTAGTGGCGGCGGTGGTTTTGGCGGTAGCTGGTAAGCTAGACCCGACCCTTGAAAGTGACGCAACACGTAGGCTAACATAAAAAATATATTTAAAACGATGGGTGGCAGGTAGCTACCGCCATTAAATTCAAAAATGAGGCTAGATAAATGGAGCAGATGCTGTTGTTAATGGGTACCGGGTTGCTAGGCGGTATTCTGGGAGCCGTGCTGGGAATCGGCGGCGGGATGATTATTACCCCGATTTTGACAATGTTAATGGGATTACCGATTCAATATGCGATTGGTGCCAGCATTGTCTCGGTCATTGCGACCAGTTCGGGTGCCACTATTGCTTATCTAAAAGATGAAATGCTGAATTTACGGGTAGCCATGTTTTTGGAAATTGCGACAACGGTTGGGGCCGTCATTGGTGCGGTTATCACTGGTTTGGTGAATGGCAAGGTTTTGTATATCTTATTTGGCGCATTGTTGATATTTTCTGCTTTCAATATGATTCGCAAGTTGCGGATGAAAGACGATGGTGTGCGCCAAACAACCCCTGATGCGATGGCCACAAAATTGCGCCTGAATGGGACGTATTTTGACAAGGCAACTGGAAAAGAAGTTAATTATACGGTAACGAATGTGCCAGGCGGTTTTGCGATGATGTTTGGTGCCGGGATTGCATCAGGGCTACTGGGTATCGGAAGTGGCGCTTTTAAAGTGATTGCCATGGATACGATTATGCATATGCCGTTGAAGCCATCGAGTGCAACCAGTAACCTCATGATGGGAGTTACGGCGGCCGCCAGTGCAACAGTTTATTATTTTGGCGGTCAGCTTCAGCCACAAATTGCCGCACCGCTTGCGATCGGAATCCTCGTCGGGGCAACGGTGGGCTCGCGGGTGATGCAGGTTCTGCCAAATAAAGTCTTGCGGCTGATTTTCATTCCGGTGATTGGGTATATGGGCATCCAGATGGCACTTAAAGGATTTGGGGTGAATATCTGATGGATAAGAAACTCAAAACCGAAATCGATGATGTTGAAATCATGATTGGTAAAGTGATGCAGATTGGGGTCATTTTGGCGGCAGTCGTGATTATTTTTGGCTTGATACTCTTGTTGGTCAGCGGATCGACCGGTTATCCAGCCGGTGTTCATCCAACGCGAATTGGTGCGATTATAAGCGGCACGGTGGCACTGAAACCCTACGCTATCCTGATGACAGGGATCTTTTTGCTGATTCTGACGCCGGTTTTGCGCGTCGTGGTATCAATCTATGCGTTTGCGGTTGAACACGATCACTTGTACGTGTGGATTACCACCGCCGTTTTGATTATCCTGCTCGGCGCCATGACGATTGGGTATCTGGGCAACCGTTAATTAAAAAATAGCGCTTTTGCACCGGGTTATTGATCCGGTGCAAAAGCGCTATTTTGATACTTCGTCTGGATGATGAGTGGCGTTTAGCACGCAATTGGTCATCCTTCGCGGGGCGTCATTACTTACCACTTGGCTTGTGTTCCATGTAGTCCTTCAGCGTGGCAACGACGGAAGAATCCGGCATCTCACGCATGGATTTAATATTGTGAATATGTTCAACTGATACATGGCTGTTAAGCGCCATCTCTGTGTCCGTTAGATGATTTTTACGCTGGAAGTCAATAATTTCCCGTGAAAATGCACTGATTTGATCTTTTTCAGCCAAAACGATTCCTCCTCGTGAACCTTTACTAACAGTATAACGATTTTTGTCATTATGCGCACGTATGACATCCAATCGTAACTTTAACACCATTGATTTGAAGGTTTTCAAGCATATCGTAACGATGACTGAAGAAAAGTCTAAAATCTCCAGATGCTGTGTTCGTAGGCTAAATACATGAACCAAACTTAATGATTGCAAAACCGAACAAGTGTTTGTATAATAAAGATGTACCAAGGAAATGGGATCGCTTCGTTAATTAAGAACAGCATCTGTTAGCTGCAACGTTGGTTAGTTGATTAGGAGTGCCACCATTTAAGCGGATGGTGTGTAAGTTCATATGCGTGATGATCGCGATCGTAAAATACACGCCTTGACCCGATGGCGACAATGTATGCTTGCCCGGTTACAAGTTGTTGATAAAGCTTTCTTTTCTTGACGAGCTGGATACCCTTCAACAGGACTTTGAAGATGATAAACCAAAAGCTGATTAACAAAAGCCATAACCACCCATTGGATGTTGAGTGAAAAGTTGAGGCTTGCAGGGTTAGCATAAGCGGATTCCAAAGCAAAGCGGTGGCATCGGTGATTAGCTGATCAAATAAAGCAGTTGGTGTTGCAAACAGAGATATGAGTGTGATGCCAAAGATAAATAATCCCCAAAGCATATAAGGTGCCATGATCAACACGGTAAGCGCGCGGAGTAAGGAATTTGGAGTATGCAAAACGATAGCCTTTCGAAAACGATGCCATGCATAGAACGGATCTTGATCGGCTATGGTTATCATCTCCCAGTTGTTAGTGAAACGATTTCGTTTAACAATCTCTTTTTCATACAGATATTGTTTTGATGTTTTCCGGACAAGGTAATCGCTAGTCTTAGAATAGCGCAATATTGCCTTGATCGAAAGGTAAGGTGAGCTTATGGAACACTATGCCTATTTGCAGGATCTGGCAGCCAGTCAACGGGATCGGGAACTGCGCGTGCGGATTTGGGATAATAAGAATATCATTATTCGGCGAAACCTCAGCCAGCACCATGGCTTGGCTACTCAGGTCTGGGATGCATGGTTGCGTCAGGAGCTGCGACGTTTTAACGGTTTTGAGCCAATTATTGAAGTTGATGATTTTTCCGGGCATCAGGAAATTAAGTTTTTCAAGGAAAATGAATTAGCAGATGCCGTTCATTTTATTCTTCAAGGCGAAGGTGCGGTTGAAACAGCTAGCTAACTGTAACTAGATTAGCTGGGCGTGTAAGCTTTTACATCCTCAACGTTATCAGTATACTGAAGGTAATGAGGTGAGGACGATGAAGGCGATTATTTTATATGCATCAATCACAGGCAACGCGAAAGGAATGGCTCGGATTGAGCAGCAGTTCTTTGAGCATTATGGTTGGGATGTCACGCTTGGCGAAATGATTCAGACAGATCCGGCAACGATTAAAGACTTTGACGTGTTGGTGCTGGCAACTTATACCTGGACTGGCGGCGTGATCCCTGAAGAGACCCAAGACTTTTATGATGACTTAAGTAAGCTGGATTTTTCGGCTAAGCCATTGGTATTTGGAGTGCTGGGTACGGGTGATCCCTATTATGGCAAGGATTATAATACCGCTCCGGAAAAATTTGAAGCCGTTTTGAAAGCTAGCGGTGCAGTTCAAGGCGCAACCGCGGTCAAGATTGCTTTAAACGTCAAACAAGAAGAGATGCCTCAGTTTGCGACATTTACCCAGCATCTGATCAAAAAAACCGAAGCGCTGCAAAACAAGAAGTGACCCGTTGGCGCGTGGTATACTAAAGCCAGAAAGCGAGGGGATCTTCATGAGTGAGGAAATTGTTTTCTTCAATCCCGGCGATGCAGTTGCCAATGATTTCGACTTCGCGGCTGCTCGGCGTAGTGCGCAGATTTACAAAGCACAGCATGTCGTTGATGAAGGCTTGGTAGTTGCCAAAGATAAAGACGGCAAGTATTCGGTCTTTTATGAGGCTGCCGGTACACCTGATTCACAGGCTAAAGGCGCATACAAAGATGTTGGCAAGTATACGATCCTAGCTCACTTATGACGAAGACGGTCTGGTATCGCGTAGCCTTGGTGGTAGTTGCTGTCATTCTTATCGGAGTTCTTTATGGTTTAATGCAGCAAGAACAAATCGCGAATCCTTTTTTGGTTGGCAGTCTTGGCTTAATTCTCGGCGTTGACCTTGCTTTACTGCTTGCCAATCTTTGGCCCGTGCATCATTCGCGCAAGCCTTAAAAATAATCATTCAAAAAATGCCAATCAATCCGCGGCCGGAAAATTTGCGCCGTGGCTTGGTTGGCATTTTTGCTTCGTTGACTGGCAGCTTAGTCGTTGACAATATAACGCGGCTGCTTGCCTGACAAAATCGCCAAAGTGTTGTCCGTGACAATTTTTGCCATGGCATCACGCGCCTCGATAGTTGCGTTCCCGATATGCGGGGTCAAAACCACATTATCAAGGGCCTTTAATCCCGAGCTGACGTGGGGTTCGGCTTCGTAGACATCCAGCGCAGCACCAGCGAGGCGATACGCCGTGAGCTGTTCAAGTAAGGCAGCTTCATCGATCAAGGGACCGCGTGCGGCGTTGATCAGATAAGCGCTCGGTTTCATGGTTGCCAGTGCCTGAGCATCCAACAAATGGTGGGTAGCAGGGACTAGTGGCAGGTGAAGGGTGACAAGATCGCTTTGTTGCAAGAGTGTCGCCTGATCCGTAAAGGTGGCACCTAGGCTTTGCTCCTTTTCCGGTGGCAGTTGATGATGCTGCGTGTAAAGGATGTTCGCATCAAAAGCATGGACACGTTTAGCAACTGCTTGACCGATTTGACCCATACCGATAATGCCCACGGTTTTGCCGGCGAGTTCATGGCCTAAGAAGAAGGTTGGCGCCCAGCCGGAGAACCCGGGGCCGCGCATGAGCCGATCGCCTTCTGTGACGCGATGCAAAACGGCGAGCATTAAAGCTAGCGTCACCTCGGCAGTTGACGTGGTTGATACTTTGGGGGTGTTGGTCACGAGGACACCATGCGCTTTTGCAGCAGTGATGTCGATATTATTGAAACCAGCCCCGTAATTTGCGATTAATTTCAAATGAGGCGCTTTTGCCAATGTTGCGGCGCTGACCGGGGTCGATAGTGCGGTAATAAGCACTTTTGCATCGCTTAAATGTGCCTGGAGCTCGGCTTCGGTAATCAAGCCCTTACCGCGATAGGCTTCAAAGTCCACGCCTGCACGTTTCAAAGCGTTGTTGGCCGATTTCGGTAAGGTTGCAGAAATATAAACTTGTGCCATGAATATCCACCTTTCTGTGGTCATCCGTATCTGACTCACTTTTAGTTTAATACAGCGCAGAGAAAAAAGTGTGATTGACTCGTAACTTCGAGCCAAAGAATAATCTTGTTGATATGAAGCCTGTAAAAACGAGGCAAGATATGACGTGCACGACTCATTTGTGTTACACTGTTTTTGGTAACAAAAAGTAAGCAAAGGGGATTGATCGTTGATGGCAACTTTAACGCAAGATATGAAAGATATGATCGGTGCACAGCTGAACTACTTGGCGACGGCTGATGAAAATGGTAATCCGCAAGTCGGCCCTAAAGGTACCATGCGGGTTTTGGATGATCACCACTTGATCTATAACGAAGAAACCGGCAAGCAGGCTTGGCATAACTTGCAGTATTCAAAGAAAGCAGCCGTGGCAACGGTTGATTACAAAGCTTTGAAGGGCTTCCGGTTTGAAGGCACCGTTGAATTTCATAACGATGATCAAATCTTTGAAGACGCGCAGGCTTTTGCTAAGGAGCGTCATTTACCTGCAGCTATCAGTGCGGTTGTTATCAATGTCGATCGCATCTATAAGCTGGATGCCGGTCCAAGTGCCGGTGATCTGATCGAAGGCTAATGCCGCGTTGATGATATCGGCGTGATTTTAGGCTTGTAAGGCGATACGGACAATTCCGTTAATCTTTTTAATTAGTAAATTCATAACCCGCCGTTGTGACAAAGTGCATAACGGCGGGCTTTTTTGTGTGTTGAATTAAATACTAATTGTTATTATTAGCATATTTATTGCGAATGATCAGGCCGGTTCGTTAAGCTTAAGATAGTCAGAAAGATGTCAACCAAAAGAAAGGGTGAGAACCATGATGCATTTAATTTGGACACTGATTATTGGTGCGGTGATTGGTTGTATTGGTCAGCTGATCGTCGGACGCGACATGCCACTTGGCTGGATCGGAAATATTATCGGTGGGCTTATCGGTGCATGGCTCGGCACGGCGTTACTTGGTAGCTGGGGACCATCACTGGCTGGTATGGCTTTGATTCCTGCCATTATCGGAGCTATCATCGTCGTCTTCCTTGTTTCCTTGTTACTGGGCACGACTCGGCGCAAGGCATAGGAGGCGGCAGGATATGAAACCGATCACGAAAGTATTGTTCGGTATTGTTGCGATTTGCGGCTTACTTCAGAGTATTGGCTTTGGCCTGTTGCTGTGGCCCAATCGCGAATTTACGCGCTTTTACGTACAGCAGGCCGGTTGGTTACGTCCTGTGATGATTGGACTAACCGGGCTTGTGATTCTGGTTTTTGTCATCATGCTGCTTGTCGCTATCTTCCGCCGCTCCACCGCCAATGCTTTGATTCTAGCCGGTGACGATGGTGATCTGACACTTGATAAAAGTGCCATCGAAAATACGGTAGCCAAAGCGATTGTTGACCGGCATTTTGCCAAGTCGGTGGATGTTGATGTCAGCATCCGCAAGAAGCAAGTGGCGCGGATGCGAATTGAGGCCTTTTCCGGAAACGTCAAGGAACTAAAACAAGAGGCGCAGCGTATCGAAGAAACTGCACGCCAGAAGTTGCAAGCGTGTCTTGGCGTTCCGGTCAAACATGTCCGGGTGCATTTACTTCCAGCAACGAAAGTAAAAGCCAAGACTGCGCGGGTCATTTAGTTCAAACGACTTTGATCGATCACTGACCGTCATTCAAAGCGGGTAGCCGTAACTGGCACCGGTGGCAGCAGTGGTTATCAGCTACGAAAGGGTGATACACGATGCAGCAAGGAACCATTGGCGCTGTTGTCGGCGTCATACTAGCCTTTGCCTGGATGCGTTTCGGGTTTATGGGCATGTTGCTTGTCTTGATATTCGGTGGTTTAGGCTGGCTCATTGAACGTTATCTGGTGCCTAATTGGGCGACGTTCACAAGTTGGCTGACCGCGGGTAAAGATGCATTTAGCAAAGGAAAGTAGGTGAGTAGATGGATGCAGTAGCACCGCCAAAACCAGCATCAGTTGCAAGTCATCAGGAAACACTGATGGCCAACAGTCGCTTAACATTTGAAGATAAGGTCGTCGAAAAGATTGCCGCAATTTGTGCACAAAATGTTGATGGCATTCTAGGGATGGATGGTTCGGTGATGGATAACCTGACTGAAACCTTCTCAAGTGGCGAGAACCTGACCAAAGGCATTTCCGCTGAAGTCGGTGAAAAACAAGTGGCCCTTGACATGGATGTTTTTCTAGAATTCGACAGCAACGCACAAGCCATTTTCAAACAATTGTGTGAGAAAATCAGCGCGCAAATTGAACGAATGACAGGTTTGCAGTTAGTCGAATTAAACATGCATGTCAAAGATGTTTTGACGAAGCGGGAATGGCAAAAACGCTAATCGGCGCTAAGGGACCCTATAACGCGTTCGCCAGCGCAGGGATCAGCGTCTAAGGACCTCGGTCGCTTACACTTCGATCCTTAAACGCGCCGGTTCACACTCATTTTAAAGGAGAGATTTTAATGGACAACAAGAAACCCAACGGAATCAATAAGGAATTGAAGTTCGACGATGCGGTGATCGCAAAAATCGTCGGGATTACCTGCAATGAAGTCGAAGGTGTTTATTCGCTTGAAGGCGGCATGATGGCTAATCTTACGGATATGTTCAGCAAGGATGAAGATCCGACCAAAGGCGTTAACGTTGATTTGAGCGATAACCAGGACGTTTCAGTCACACTTGATGCAACGGTGCGCTATGGTGAGAATGTGCCGGAAATCTTCAACAAAGTCACCATGGCAATTGCCAAAAACGTTCGCCAGATGACCGGTCTGAATGTGACAGAAGTGAAAATGACCGTCAAGAACATGCTGACAAAAGAAGAAATTGCCCGCAATGAAGCTAAAAACAGCGACAAGAACAGCGACAAAGAATTACAGCCGGCTTAATGAGTCAATATATATAAACCGGTAAAAAGGGATAGCCCATCATCCATCGGGGGCTATCCCTTTTTGATGTTCAAGAAGCAATTTTTTCGACCAACGCGGGTAGTTCTGTCAGATTCGGCAGGGAATAAGTCGGCGTTATGTCTGGTAGTGGTGATAATTGTTGGCGATTAATCCATACGCAAGGCCAGCCGAGTTTATGACAGGGTACGATATCCCACCAATACCCCATTGCCACGTGGAGATGGGGTTGGCTGAGTCGGGTTTCGGCCGTGGTAAAAAAGGACAAAGTTGGTTTATAACAATGCGTTTGCTCCGGTAAAATGGCTTGATCAACTTGGTGCTCCAGCTGGTCAAAGTGGTGGGTCATTAAATCCGGGGTGGAATTGGACATGATGATGATTCGATGACCGGCTTGGCGCAATTGCTGCAAAGCGGGGATAACTTCTGGCCATGGTTGTAAGTTAATATAGGACTCAAATAAATCATGAAAATAATGGCTAAATAGTGAATTGGTGTGAAAAGTCATATCAAGATATTGCAGATCGCGCTTCAATAAGGTGGTGAAAGGCAAGGTGGTCTCGCCATACATGAGGCGATCCTCCCACGATTCGAATTGGTGCCATGCAGCCTGACCGTCAATACCATGACGAGCACTGAAGGTCATAAACTGGGTTCGAATGGGGCGGGTGTCTAGCAAAGTACCATAGCAGTCAAATGTAATATCCATAAAATCACCTTTTTGAGTATCTTAGCATGATCAAGGCTGAGAACAAGTCTTTAAAAACAAAGGTATCGATATATTCGGCAGGGTCGGGGTGTCTTCATAGCCGAGACCAATATAGTGGGTTAGATAATGGCTGTTCTTAATAGTTGCATGGTTTAACTAATTGACGTTCCTGCCAATAACTATTAAACTTTTTACCAATATCAAAGGGGGAACAACATGGAATATTTGAAGCTACTTGGCATCGTCATCATTGTTGTTGGCTTTGCCTTAGAATGGGATACCACCGCGGTTGTTGTGCTAGCAGCGATTGTGACAGCCGTGTTTTCTGGTATGAGCATTCCGGATTTGTTGACGACACTGGGACAAAGTTTTGTGGATAATCGGATGGTGTCGTTGTTTTTCCTGACCTTACCAATGATCGGATTGGTTGAGAGTCATGGTTTGAAAGAAGTGGCCGTTAATGGGATTCAGAAACTGAAGAAATTAACGCCAAGCCGAATTTTGAATCTTTACTTGGTTATTCGTGAATTAGGCGGCGTCTTTGGGATTTCCTTGTCCGGCCAGGTTCAATTTGTGCGGCCGCTGATTACGCCGATGGTCACTGCCGCGGCAGAAGCGAAACGTAAGCTGACGGATAAAGAAATCGACTTGATTAAAGCCCGATCTGCCGCCACGGATAATTTCGGGAACTTTTTTGCTCAAAACTTATTTGTCGCAACCGCTGGCGTTTTGCTGATTGCTAGTACGATGAAGAGTCTCAAGCATCCGGTAGAGCCGATGCAGGTGGTGCTGGCATCAATTCCGATCGCGATTATCACGTTGGTTGTAGTGGCGGTTTATAATCGCTGGTTTGATCGACAATTTGAAGAAACGCCGCGCAAAGGAGGCAAAAAGTGATGGTCGACACGTTACTACTCATTCTTTATGCACTCATCGGCGTTGTCATGGCGATTGCCGGGATTGAAGCCTTCCGGGCAAAAGACAATCCGGCTCGAATCGGAACCGGACTCTTTTGGATCATCATGGCGATTGTGTTTGCATTCGGGACGCTATTACCGGCAATGGTCGTTGGTATTTTGGTGGTTATTATCGGCGTTTTGGCTTTATTCAAGCAGATTCAAATCGGCAAGATTAAGCCGGTTGACGGGGCGCATGCGGCTCAGGCAGCTAAACGACTTGGCGGCTGGGTTTTCGTTCCAAGCGTTGTACTGGCGATCGTTTCAATTGCCGTTGCCCAGTTTACCAAGTTAGGCGGTCAGGTCGGGATCGGCATTGGCGCGGCTGTTTCATTGATTGTGGCGATCATCATGACCAAGGCACCCGTCAAGATGGTTTATAATGATACACAACGGATGGTACGATCAGTCGGTGCAGCCGGTATTTTACCGCAGTTGTTGGCAACATTAGGCGCTGTTTTCACAGCTGCAGGGGTTGGCACTTTAACGGCTAAGTTGATTGCAGGTTTATTTCCGGCAGGCAGTCATCTTGGCGGGGTTATTTTGTACTGTGTGGCGATGGCATTATTCACGATCATCATGGGTAATGCGTTTGCTGCCTTTGCCGTCATTACGGCGGCGATCGGGATTCCATTTGTGATTGCCCAAGGTGCTAATCCTGCGATCGTTGCGGCCATCGGGATGACTTCCGGTTATTGCGGCACCTTATTGACACCTATGGCAGCGAATTTCAATAGTTTACCGGTTGCGTTGCTGGAAATGGAAGATCCATTGGGGGTCATCAAGCAGCAGGCACCCATTGCGATTCTGCTTTTGGTGATTCAAATCGGACTGATGTATTTCCTGGCGTTTTAGAAAGGACGATTAAGTATGAAGATTCTTGTGACAGGGTTTGATCCTTTTGGTGACGACAAGATTAATCCAGCGATTGAAGCGGTTAAACGTTTGCCAGATGAAATCGGCGGGGCCAAAATTGTGAAGTTAGAAATTCCCACTAAATTCAATGTTTCGGCAGAAGTGGTGCATGATGCGATTGTTAAAGAAAAGCCTGATTACGTTCTGAGCATTGGCCAGGCTGGCGGACGGTATGAACTGACGCCGGAGCGAGTGGCCATTAACTTGGATGACGGCCGTATTAAAGATAACGCTGGCTATCAGCCGTTGAACCATACGATCCATGAAGACGGCGAAAACGCTTATTTTACGCAATTACCAATTAAAGCGATGGCTAAGGCAATCAGAGAAGCCGGTGTTCCCGCGGCGGTTTCAAATACAGCCGGCACCTATGTCTGCAACCATATTTTCTACCAGGTGCAGTACATGCGGGACAAGGAATTCCCAACGATTAAAGCGGGCTTCATGCACATCCCGTTCTTACCTGAACAAGTTGTTACACGGCCAGAGACACCGGCATTGTCGCTTGAAGATGACGTTAAAGGCATTACCGCAGCCATTGCCGCCATCGTCACACATGATGGCAAAGGCGACCTTGAAACCGTTGAAGGCAAAAATCATTAATTGAAGATTCACGTTGACATTTTCCGCAAGCTCACCAAAGCGTGCGGATTTTTTAATGGCCGATTTTTCCGTTTTTTCTGGGTGGGCGATATAATAAAGGCGGAGATAAGGACACGGATACATCCTCAGTTTGGCAAAGGGAGGTTGTGACAACATGAGTATCGGAATTATTGGATCAGGTAATGTTGGACGTGCGTTGGGACAGCTTTTTAGTCATGTTGGCGAGCAAGTTATTTTGTCGCATCGACATGGGGTGGCATCACTGGCTCCGGTGATTGCGGAGATGCGATCAACAGTTGAAGCGGGTACAGTTGCCGAGGCGGCCAATCAGGATATTGTCGTTTTGGCGGTACCGTTCAATGCGTTAGACGAGTTGCCGGCGCAAGTGAAAGCTGATGCCGTGGTGATTGATGCTACGAATTATTTTCCTAGCCGTGACGGCGAACGAGCTGACTTGACGAGCCATCAAATCGCTTCATCGCAACTTGTGGCGCAACACTTTGGGACTAAGAAAGTCGTCAAGGCGTTCAATACGATTGCGATGACGAAAATTCGCAGCCTGGCTAAGCCGAATCAACCAGCCGGGCGGATTGCGATCCCTATTGCCGGGGATGATGCAACGGCGAAACAAACGGTGGCCGCACTGATTGAAAAGATCGGGTTTGATGTTGTTGATCTTGGTGATTTGGCCAACAGCTACCCGGCTCAAGCAGATGGCCCGTTATTCCTGTTCACCGGTGATGCTGATCAAGTTCGGGCGCAGGCAAATAAGTGACTGCAGCATGGTAGCTCACTTTGCACACAGGAGAAAAAATTGATGATTTTCTTTTATGGCATTTTGTTCATCATCGCGCTGACTTTCTTGTGGGTGATTAGCACCAGCGAGTACGCGCGATTGGTTCAGGAAGGAAAGTCGCGGCCAAGGGCGTTTGTTTCGGCCTTGCTGCTGGGCTGGATGAGTATTTTTTGAAAAGCCGCTCGCTGCAATTGAAGACATGATAATCAAAAATCGGCCTTAGTGGAGAAGCTCTCTCACACTAAGGTCGATTTGTTTGCGGTTATTTTGTTGCTGGCATTAACGCTGAGTCTAATTTTGATATGTGCTCACTGTACCGGCTGGCCGATACGCTTTTTGTGATTTGCCACAATCATTTTGGCAATGGCTTTGGCGATATTTTGGTTCTTAAGGACTGGACCGTGTGAATAACTGCCGATCGTATTCTTATAGCGCATGCCTTCAACACCGTCTTCCGGATTGTTACCGTAGCCTTCGATCATCTTTCCTAGAGGTTTTAGCTTATTTTTGTCGTCAAAATAAGTTCGGCCGCTATGGTTTTCAAATGCCTTGACGGTACCGAACTCGGTTTCGTATTTGGTGTCGCCGATCATACGACTGTCCGGTTTGAAGACGGTATGCAGCGGCAAAATACCGAGCCCTTTAATGACCGTTCCTTCACTAGTCTTGTAATAGTCACCGAGTAGTTGGTAGCCGCCACAGATAGCCAGCATCGGTTTGCCATTTTCGATGTAGCGGCCCAAGGTTTGGGCATAGCGCAGTAAATCCTTGGCGACAACGGTTTGTTCATAATCCTGACCGCCGCCAAAGAAAATGAAGTCGTAGTCATCGGCATTGAAGTCGTCACCAAGACTGATGTTATCGACTTGTACTTGATAGCCTTGTTGATTCAGCAAGTAACGCAGAATTTTAACATCCCCGCTGTCGCCATAAGTGTTCATGAGATCCTCATACAAATAAGCGATTTTGATCGTATCAGCCATGGACCGAGCGCCTCCGTTTTTTTGATTGGCAACAGCTTACCACAAGTGAAGGGAAAAAGAGAAGTGAGCTGATTGATTGGTGCTGGACAATTAAAGAAGGCGGGTAAAGTATCAGCTGGAGCAACGCCAGACTGGTGCTTTATCCGCACTTAGTTGCCCTGCCATATGAATAGCAGGATTTAACGTTTATGTGCCTTGATCCAAGGTTGAGCCTTTTCCTCAATCGCTTGATAAATTGCATCCATATCCGAGTAGTCACTGATCTCAAACACGAATTCATCTGGCTGATCGTGAAAAGTCGGCTTATTGTTTAAAATGATGTTCAGCTGGTCAAACTGATTGTCGCCGGTATCTTTGCGAATTTGGTAGGTGAAAAACGCTGCTTCATAATCTTGAATATTGTCAGGCTCTTCGTACAACACTTCCATAAACTGGTGGTCAGTCTTGTAGTTGTCCCTTTTTAGCTTATCCCACAGCGCCTGATACTGCTGATGAAGTTCAGTTAACTGAGCATCCGTTAATTGTTCGTTTTCTTTAATTTCTTTACCGTCTAATTCCATTTTTTTCGCCTCTGAGTTGAATTACTTCCTTATTATCGAACTGTGTGGGGGGATTGTCAAAAATAAGCGCGAGCCGGCGCGGTTAGAAGCCGGAGCATAAGTGGCCTTGGGCGTGATGGCCGGGCTTTGGCCATTGCGTCCAAGGTCCTTATGTGCAGGCTTCTGCGCCGGGGAGCGCGTTATGGGAGTATAGGCCAACTCTTTCTCAATTCTAGTATAATTAAGTGATTTCCGTTACTCCGAGCTGGCTACGCGGTGGCAGGCTAGCGACCGCGTAGCTAAAGTGGTGGGCACGACTTTGAACTCGCAAAGTGCGGTTTTCAAAGCTCGGCCTTGGTCTAAAGCGGAGAAGTCCACTCCGCTTAAGACCAATTTCACCACTGAGCCCGCCACCGCTCCGCCAGCTCTTGCTTTCCATCCAATTATCCGAACAAGATACTCAACATGTGTCAGGTAATATCCAAGATGGCTCGACTTCTTTAATGCCAGTGAAAACTAATTGTTTTGTTTCAAGTCGACACTTACCTACTAAAAGAATACGGTTGAGCAGATGCCGCTTTTACGTTACACTTGACGGGTACGTGAAACCCTGTTTGTTCCACAAAATCAAACCCAAAAAAACGGAGGCAGACATGGATCCAACAGCTTTTGTCCACGCCTTGGCTGATCACGGTATCGTGTTGAATGACCACCAACAGGATCAGTTTGCGGCTTACTATCAGTATCTGATCAGTGAGAACGAGAAAATGAATCTGACTGGTATCTCTGCTGAAGGGGACGTCTACCTCAAGCACTTTTATGATTCCCTAACATTAGGCTTGGTGGTGCCGGAATTGCAAAGTCAACCATTGTCGCTGTGTGATGTTGGCGCCGGGGCGGGTTTTCCATCAATCCCCTTAAAAATTGCGTTTCCTCAGTTGAAGATCACCATTGTCGACTCGCTGCAGAAGCGGATTGGCTTTTTGGAACGTTTAACGGCGCGGTTAGAGTTGACCGATGTGCAGCTCTTTCATGATCGGGCCGAGACTTTTGGTGCCAAAAAATCGCCGCACCGTGGCCAGTATGATCTGGTGACAGCACGCGCGGTGGCGGCGTTGAACGTCTTAGCAGAACTCTGTTTACCACTCGCCAAGCAGCACGGGCAGTTTGTAGCGATGAAGGCCGCCGCAACTCCTGAAGAATTAATTGCGGCCAAACCGGCCATCAACCTACTTGGCGGTAAACTCGTCCAGGATGCAGCCCTGACCTTGCCGGAAACCGGGGATACGCGCCATTTGTTAGTGATTGAAAAAGTTAAACCGACACCGAATAAATATCCCCGAAAACCGGGCATGCCGAATAAACAACCATTGGGAGGTGCATAGCGCGTGGCATTATCATTTTTTGGCCATAAAAAGTCAGATGACGAGACGGTCGTGCAACAATTACCGCTTAAAGCTATTGTCCCCAATCAATTTCAGCCGCGAAAAGTTTTTACTTCCGAATCCATTCAGGAATTAGCCGCTACGATCAAAGAACACGGCTTGTTGCAGCCCATTATTGTGCGTGAATACGCGCCAGATCAGTACGAAATTATTGCCGGAGAACGACGCTACCGGGCAATGCAACTGCTGGGTTGGGAAAAAGCACCAGCCATTGTGCAAAAGATGGATGATGATGAAAGTGCGTCAATGGCTTTAGTTGAAAACCTGCAACGTGAAGGTTTAAGTGCGATTGAAGAAGGGCAGGCTTATGTTGCGCTGATGAAACTAAATCACCTAACCCAAGGCGCATTAGCCCAACAATTAGGTAAAAGTCAGGCTTTTGTTGCCAATAAGATCCGGCTGCTGAAGCTTAGTGCGCCGGTGCAAGAAGCCATTATGAATGGCCAAATCAGCGAACGTCATGGCCGTGAGTTGTTGAAACTCGATGAATCCGAACAAGTACCAGCCTTACAACAGGTTTTTGCGGAAAAACTGACGGTTAAGGAAACGGCAGCGTTAGTAAATGAACGGTTGCGCCCAAAGAAGCCCACACCAAAGCCTAAGCCAAAAGTTCGGCGATCAGCGGTGAGTCATGATACCCGCATCGCTTGGAACACGTTGAAACGTTCGGTTAAGATGATTCGGGATACGGGAATGACAGTCACGGCCAAAGAAGAAGATACCGATGACGCATACCGTATGATCATCGAGATTCCAAAAGAGAAGAGATAGGAGGAACTCATGACACATATCATTGCTGTTGCCAACCAAAAAGGCGGTGTTGGGAAAACAACAACGACCATTAATCTGGGAGCGTGTTTGGCTAACCTTGGTAAGAAAATTCTGATTGTAGATGCTGATGCTCAAGGCAATGCGACGAGCGGTGTCGGGATTCAAAAGGCCCAAGTCGAAAAAGATATCTATGACGTGTTAGTCAATGAGGATCCGATTACTGAAGCCATTTTACCGACAAAGCATAAGAATCTTTTTATTGTTCCGGCAACGATTCAATTAGCAGGAGCAGAAATCGAATTAACCAGTCAGATGGCGCGGGAGATGCGGCTAAAGTTAGGCTTACACCCGGTGGCAGATCAGTACGACTACATTTTGATCGATTGTCCGCCGTCTCTAGGTCAACTGTCCATCAATGCCTTTACAGCAAGCGATTCGATTTTGATTCCGGTACAAAGCGAATATTACGCGTTGGAAGGATTGAGCCAACTGCTTAATACGGTGCGCCTTGTTCAAAAGCATTTCAATCCAAGCTTGGCAATTGAAGGCGTTTTGTTAACCATGTATGATGCGCGAACCAATTTAGGGGCGCAAGTGATTGATGAAGTGCGCAAATATTTTGGTGATAAAGTCTATACAACCGTGATTCCGCGGATTACCCGGCTGGCTGAAGCGCCAAGTTATGGCCTGCCGATCGTGGATTTTGATCCGAAATCACGGGGATCCGAAGTTTACGAGGCATTAGCCAAGGAGGTGCTGGCTGCTCATGGCGAATAAGAATAGTAAAGGACTAGGTCGGGGGATCGATGCGATCTTCAAGGATTTTGAAAGTCCCGATCTAAGTGCCAACAATACCGTTGAGGAACTGCCGCTGGTCGATATCCGGCCCAATCCCTACCAACCGCGTAAAACCTTTGATCAGGAAGGCTTAAAAGAACTAGCTGATTCGATCAAGCAAACCGGGGTTTTTCAGCCGATTATTGTGCGCAAAAGTGTTTCGGGTTACGAAATCATCACAGGTGAACGGCGCTTTCGGGCGTCAAAACTGGCCGGCAAGGAAACCATTCCCGCCATTGTTCGCGACTTTAACGATCCGGAAATGATGGAAATTGCCGTATTGGAAAACCTGCAGCGAGAAGATTTAACCCCGTTGGATGAAGCACAGGCATATGATACGTTGATCAAACGCTTAAATCTGACGCAAGCAGAGGTCTCAGCCCGGCTAGGAAAAAGTCGGCCTTACATCGCTAACTATCTGCGGCTATTGACGTTGCCACAACCGGTTAAGCAGATGTTAAGCGCCAATCAGCTGTCGATGGGGCAAGCCCGAACGCTGCTGAGTCTTAAAGATAAGACCAAGATGGTGGCAGTTGCTAAAAAGACGATCAGCGAAAATTTAACGGTTCGCCAACTTGAACGGCTCATTAATCAAATGAATGCCGGCACCAATCGACCAGCGACCAAGGAAAAACCGAAGTCGCCGTATGTACGTGCAACCGAAAATCAGTTAGGTGAGCGCTTCGGAACCAAGGTCAATATTAATGAAGGCAGTAAAGGCAAGGGCAAGATCGAAATTGATTTTAGCTCTGAAAAAGACTTGAACCGTATTTTAGCTATGCTTGACGTCAATATTGATTAACTGGCAAAACAGTTGGAGGTGGGCGCATGTATCAACTACATGATCTGGTTCAAATGAAGAAACCGCACGCGTGCGGCACAAATCGTTGGGAGATCATCCGCTTAGGGGCAGATATCAAAGTACGTTGCACCGGTTGCGGACATATCGTGATGATGTCGCGCCGTGATTTTGAGAAGCGACTCAAAAAAGTGTTGGGTCAGGCAGAACAAACAGACTAAATAGAAAGTGTGAAATAACCAAATGGCTTTAACAGCAGGTATTGTCGGACTTCCCAATGTTGGCAAGTCCACGCTTTTTAATGCAATTACTAAGGCGGGTGCGGAGATGGCAAATTATCCGTTTGCCACCATTGACCCGAATGTTGGGATGGTTGAAGTGCCGGATAAACGACTGGCACGTATCGATGAACTGATTCCCGCTAAAAAAATCATTCATACGACTTTTGAATTCACCGATATTGCCGGAATTGTCAAAGGTGCTTCTAAAGGGGAAGGACTGGGCAACAAGTTCCTGGAAAATATTCGGCAAGTGGATGCGATTGTTCATGTTGTCCGTGCGTTTGATGATGACAATATTACCAGCGTCACCGGTAAAGTCGATCCGCTAGAAGATATGGCCACCATTAACATGGAACTGGCCATTGCGGACTTGGATTCAGTCAACAAACGCTATGCCAAGGTCGAAAAAGTGGCGCGGACACAAACAAACGATAAAGAAGCTCAGGCTGAGTTTAAAGTGTTGCAAAAAATCAAGCCAGTACTCGAAAATGGCGGTATGGTACGCAGCATCGACTTTGATAAAGATGAGCAAAAAATTGTCAAAGGCCTTTTTCTGCTCACGAGTAAGCCGGTTTTATATGTCGCTAATATTGCCGAAGAAGCGATGGCTGATCCGGACTCGGTCGACTATGTTAAGCAAATTAAAGCCGAAGCCGCTAAAGAAGGTGCCGAAGTTATCGCCATTTCCGCCAAGACCGAAGAAGAAATTGCGGAGTTGGACGATGACGAAAAAGCTGACTTTTTGGCAGCGGAAGGCGTGGATGAATCTGGCCTCGATAAGCTGATCAAAGCGAGCTATCATCTTTTGGGGTTGGCGACCTTCTTTACAGCCGGTGGCAAGGAGACTCGTGCGTGGACATTCCGTCGCGGCATGAAGGCGCCTCAAGTAGCCGGTATCATTCATTCAGACTTCGAGCGTGGGTTTATTCGGGCAGAAACCATGTCTTTTGCCGATTTGGATAAATACGGTTCCGTTCAGGCGGTTAAAGAAGCCGGACGTTATCGCTCCGAGGGTAAAGAATACGAAGTGCAAGACGGGGATATCATTGAATTCCGGTTCAATGTTTAAGCTGAGTGGCCAAATAAGGCCCGCAGTGATGACGATTTTTTAAGATAGGAGTTTCAAATGGCAGAAAAGCATGAAGCAGACACGAGTCAAGCGGTAGACAGTTCTGCAGTTGATCAACAGCAAGCAGCAGGCGGTACTTCTGAAGCTTCGTCCGCAACCGATGCGGCAAGTAAGAATGCCCATGTTAAACAGGTGCGGCCGGCTTCAACAGTTCCGGAAATGATTGAACAACTCACCAAAAAGAATGATGAGTACGTGTTTAAGTTGCGGCGTGAATTGAAAGATGGCGGCATGTCTGCAACTGATGAAGAGACCTTACTTAAGACGATGTTGCCGGAAATGATTACGGCGCAACGTCAAGGCAAGCCCGCTACCCAGCTATACGGGCCGGTAACGGTGAAGGCAAACGAAATTTTGCATACGCCCAAGCCTGAACCCAAGAAGCCAATGTGGTTACTGATTGTTGATCAAAGCCTGTTCTTTATGGCGATTTTGGCGGTTATGTACGGTGCTTTGGCCTACTTCAATCCCAAGACCCAGAACACGGCTACTAGCGGTTTTCTTAGCCTCTTGCTGCTGAGTTTTATGGCCGGAATTTTCTTCGTGTACTACGCCGACTGGATGCAAAAAGACAAGAAAGAACGCCGCAGTGCATGGTTGGTTCTTGGAGGCGGCGTCTTATTGGTCGTTGCGGTTACCTTCCTCAGCAGTGCGCTTGCGTTGCTCAATACGCCGCTGACTCAGCCGATGCCATGGTTTGCCAACATTATCGTTGGGGTTGTTGCTTATGGCATTCACTGGGTGTTGCAACATCGATATCATCTCAAGAGCTTTTTCCAACGGTAGATTTGGGAACTCAAAGATTGCGGTTCTTGAACAATTAGGCTTGATAAACTGAACGGGTGCTAGAAGACAGGATGCATATGTCTTCTAGTGTCCGTTTTTTCTTTGCTGCCAAAGGAAATTGAGCGTGAGTAGCTTGAAAACCAAACGCCTCGGAGCTAATGCCGAATAATAACAGGTGATTTTATGAGCATGATTGCAAAAGACGAACATTAATTTCGCAAACTGGCAACCGTTTTTATTTTGTTCGGGTCTTAATGAACAATTATGAGATTTTCTTTCATTTTTAAGCCTATGATACCGGTCTTTTCAAAAAAATTAACGTCTACGTTTGACGAGGCCAATTTCCGGTAGTACATTAGTCAACAACTAAAATTGAAAGAGGGATTTACGCAATGAGTAATTGGGATACAAAGTTTGCCCGGCGTGGTTTTACATTTGATGATGTGTTGTTGATACCTGCAGAAAGTCATGTTTTGCCTCACGATGTCGATCTGTCTGTACAACTTGCGGACAATCTAAAGTTGAATATCCCAATCATCTCAGCGGGGATGGATACGGTGACCGAAAGTGCCATGGCGATTGCAATGGCGCGTCAAGGCGGTTTAGGTGTTATTCATAAGAACATGAGCATTGAGGCTCAGGCTGATGAAGTGCTCAAGGTTAAGCGCAGTGAAAACGGGGTCATCGTTGATCCGTTCTTCCTCACTGCTGACAAGCCAGTTAGTGATGCGGAAGCGTTGATGAAGAAGTATCGCATCAGCGGCGTTCCGATCGTTAATAATACAACCGATCGTAAACTGACCGGGATCATTACGAACCGTGACTTGCGGTATGTCGATGATAAGAGTGTTCTGATTGATACCGTGATGACCAAGGAAGGTTTGGTCACTGCTCCGGCTGGCACTTCAATTGAAGACGCTGAAGCCATCCTGCAAGCCCGTAAGATTGAAAAGTTACCACTGATTGATAAGCAAGGTCGGCTCAGCGGACTCATCACGATTAAGGATATCGAAAAAGTGGTAGAATTCCCGCATGCTGCTAAAGATGCCCATGGTCGGTTGTTAGTCGCTGCCGCAGTCGGGGTTACCTCGGATACGTTTGAACGGGCTCAGGCGCTGTTGGATGCAGGGGTTGATGCGATTGTCATTGATACCGCTCACGGTCATAGCGCCGGTGTTATTCGTAAGATCAAAGAAATTCGCGAACATTTTCCATTGGCAACCTTAATTGCCGGAAATGTTGCAACGGCAGAAGCAACGGAGGCGTTATATGACGCTGGCGTTGATGTTGTGAAAGTCGGCATCGGCCCTGGCTCGATTTGCACGACCCGAATTGTTGCCGGCGTTGGGGTTCCCCAGTTGACCGCCGTTTATGACGCTGCCAGTGTTGCTCGCAAGCGTGGTAAAACCATTATTGCCGATGGTGGGATCAAATATTCCGGCGATATTGTCAAAGCGCTTGCTGCCGGTGGTAACGCCGTCATGCTTGGTTCACTCTTGGCTGGTACCGATGAAGCACCAGGCCAGTTTGAGATTTATCAAGGCCGGCGCTTTAAGACGTATCGTGGCATGGGTTCCTTGGGCGCGATGGCACAGGCTCATGGATCAAGTGATCGTTACTTCCAAAGCGGTGTCAATGAAGCTAACAAGCTCGTTCCTGAAGGGATTGAAGGCCGGGTTGCTTACAAAGGCAGCCTTGGCGATGTGATCTTCCAGATGCTTGGCGGCATTGAATCCGGTATGGGTTACGTTGGTGCACCGAACTTACAGGAACTACAGGATAATGCGCAGTTCATTCAAATTACCGGCGCCGGATTACGTGAAAGCCATCCACATGACGTCCAAATCACTCGGGAAGCACCAAACTACTCCGTTCAATAATCAAGATATTCAGTTTAAGAGCTTGCAGTTACCCACTTGAGGCAGCTGCAGGCTCTTTTTTAGTGAGCGCGAGCCGGCGCGGTTAGCAATCGGAGTGTAAGTGGCCTTAAGCGTGATGGCCGGTCTTTGGCCATTGCGCTTAAGGTCCTTACACGCAGATTGCTGCGCCGGGGAGCGCGTTATAGAAAGCGAGCGTGAACCAGCGCGGTTAGCAATCGGAGTGTAAGCGGCCTTAAGCGTGATGGCCGGGCTTTGGCCATTGCGCCCAAGGTCCTTACACGCAGATTGCTGCGCCGGGGAGCGCGTTATGATAATCGCGCGCAAGACAGTTTTAACGTGCGAGCTTACCGTTTTTGATAACGTGCCCGATGAAAAGCAGTCAGTATCGGTGTGCCAAAAGTGGTGGCTATTGCTAACGGCCAAGGAACGGGGTGCTCCGTGGTCGCCAACAATGTTTGCAGCCATTGCGCAGTCGGCAGTAGTTTTATCAGCCGATGACTGGAGAATTGGGTAAATAACAGATTCTCACTATAAAATAGGATCAGGTGCCGCTGTAGAAGCGGGTCATGGATTGGCAACAGCAGATCGTTGCTATTATTGCGATCACCCAAAAACAGTGGCAGTCTCGCGAAGTCGCGTTGTAAATCAAATGTCCGGTTTTTATGAGCACTGGCCATTGCTGGCGTGAGTCGTAACATGAAAACCAATTTATGTGCTGCTGCCCATAACAACATATTTGCGATGGCGGCATCGGTTGCCGTGAAATTGAAAGCAAGCTGCTGTGCTGCAGGACTGGCGAATGCTTGGCGTAGCTTTGACTGGAGCTCAGTAGCGGTTTGTTTATCTGAATAAAGCACCTGCAGCTGCCGAACACCGCGCAGCCAATGAAGGTGGGTTGCCAAGCGTAGGGTCAGCCATTCGTCTTGGTGGTGAAGCAGCCAATAGGTACTACCGCTTGAATGGGCAATGTTAATACCGGCAACTTGCATCGTTTGCGGCAAACTGGCAGCTACGAGGGTTGTTAATTTTGGCAAAAGAACACCTCCCACCTGAAATGCAAAGCACGCATGGCGCTCGTTTTCTTAGGGTTTTCGTAAAGAATTCCCGGTTCAATTTTGGTACAATGGACAGTGATGTTACAGTCCCTAACGATTGCCGTGTAAATGGAGTCAAAATTATGAAGATATTAATTGTAGACGATGATAAAGAAATCGTTGAACTATTGAGCATTTATGTTAAAAACGAAGGCTATGAACCAATTCAAGCATACTCGGGTAAAGAAGCGATTACCAAGCTCGTGACCAATCCCGATATTGCGTTAATGATTTTGGATATTATGATGCCGAATATGTCAGGCATGGATGTGGTTAAGGAAGTGCGTAAGGATTCGCAAATTCCGATTATCATTGTGTCAGCCAAAACAGCAGATATGGATAAGATTCAAGGGCTGATCACGGGCGCCGACGATTACGTTACGAAGCCATTTAATCCACTTGAGGTGATGGCGCGAGTCAAGAGTCTTTTGCGTCGGAGTCAAAATGAGGTGACCAATTCGGAGCCGGATGTGCTGGAAGTCGGGCCTTTGACGATTAAAAAGGATAGCCATGAGGTCACAACTTTGACCGGCAAACAGATTCAGTTAACGGCTTTGGAGTTTGGAATTCTCTACTTGCTTGCCAGTCACCCGAATCGCGTCTTTTCCGCTGACGAGATTTTTGAGCGGGTTTGGCAACAGGAGTCAATTGTATCCGCCAAGACCGTGATGGTGCATGTCTCACACCTGCGTGACAAGATTGAAGAGGCAACAGATGGTGAGAAAGTCATCGAAACAGTCTGGGGCGTTGGCTACAAGGTCGAGGCCTAGTTCATGAGCGAAAAGGTCAAACTCACTGGTAAGGAAAAGTCCGAGTTGTGGATTGAAGGCATTGTGACAGTTATTTTGTTACTGATGCTGAACTTTGCGTTGTTAGTGCTGATTAATCAGATGATTGCGCATAATCCCGGGTTGGAGAATGCAATCTGGGGTGTGAAGACGAATTTGACTTTTGGCCGCGGCGGTTTTCATCTGTGGAGCTGGTCGAATCTTTTCCTTACCTTGATGGGCATTGCAGACGTCATTGTGGTGTACTGGCGATTGGCACGGCGATATCGGCAGATGCAGATGCGCCACGTGATTGCAGAGTTGCATTATATTGCGGATGGCCACTTGGATCACCGAATTAAATTTGAGGTGAATACCGAGCTGCAAAAAGTGGTTAGCAGCATTAATGCGCTGGTTGATTCTACCGTGAACTCTATGGAAGAGGAACGACGAATCGAACAGAGTAAAGATGAGCTGATTACCAATGTCAGTCATGATATCCGCACACCGTTGACCTCGATCATTGGCTACTTAGGCTTGATTGAGGATCATCAATACCGAAGTGAAGCAGAGCTACTCAAGTACACGCACACAGCGTATTTGAAAGCAAAGCAGATGAAGGTTTTGGTTGAAGATTTGTTTGAGTATACCAAGGTTAAATCAACCACGACCAAGCTGAATCCGGTCCGGTTCAATATGATTGCGATGTTGGAACAGCTTGCCGCGAGCTTTGAGTTGGAAGCCCATAAGAAACACATGCGGATCCTGGTCAGCGGCGAACCGAACCCATTAATGATGGAAGCTGACACTGAAAAGCTGGGTCGCGTTTTCAATAATCTGATCGTCAATGCGTTGAAATATGGGCAAGGCGGACGGCACATTTTCCTTGACGCCCAGCGGATTGGCAGCGAAGTCGTCGTGAAGGTTTCAAATGATGGGGCTCAGATTCCCAACGATGCCTTAAGCCAGTTGTTTGATCGCTTTTACCGGGTGGAAGAAAGCCGCTCCCAAGAAACCGGGGGCACAGGACTAGGGTTGGCCATTGCGCAAAGCATCATTGCGTTGCATGGCGGGTATATTTACGCAGATTCCAGTCCTGAATTAACCAGTTTTGTGATTCATTTACCATTAAAAGTTGGCGCCTCGCTGACGGATAAACAAACTAAATCTAATGAGGAAGCAGGAAAGACGAAATGAAGAAGTTGTTACGTGGGTTGGTTGCCGCAATGGTCGCGGTATTAATGATAGGCGGTGCTGCTCCAGCGGCGTCCGTTGCAGCTGCCGAAAGCAGTGATACAAATCTGGTTAATGCCAAAGCCGCGGTTGCAATTGAGCCCACAACTGGCAAGGTTTTGTATGCTAAGAATGCAAGTACGGTTTTGCCGATTGCATCCATGACCAAGATGATCAGTATTGAGTTAGTTCTCGATGCCATTAAATCAGGCAAGATCAAGTGGGACGACAAGGTGACGTTGGATCAGTCGATATGGACAATTAGTCAAGATCGTGATCTCAGCAATGTGCCGCTGCGACGTGATGGCTCATACTCAGTGCGCGAGTTATATGATGCCTCGCTCATCTACTCAGCCAATGCAGCCATGATGTTGCTTGCAAAGGCAGTAGCCGGCAGTCAGGAGAAGTTTGTTAATCAAATGGATGCCAAACTCAAGAGCTGGGGCATTACAGACGCCAAGATTGTCAATGTGACAGGACTGAATAATAGTCAGCTGAAAGATGCCAAAGTGCCAGGCACTGGCGACAACGCGGAAAACGAAATGTCAGCCAAAGATATGGCACAAGTCGCGCAACACTTAATTAAGGATCATCCGGAAGTTTTAAAAACAACCAGTATTGCCAAGCAGACCTTCCGTAAAGGGACCGATGATGCGATCAATATGGAAAACTGGGATTGGATGCTCAAAGGTTTGGTTTCCTACGATAAGAACCTGCCAGTTGACGGGCTAAAAACCGGGACTTCCGATGCGGCTGGCGACTGCTTTACCGGGACGGTTGAAAAGAATGGCATGCGGATTATCACCGTGGTGTTACACGCGAACGGCGATGCCAAGACACGGCGATTTGATGAAACCAAAAAGCTGATGACCCATGTTCTGGAAAACTGGAAGACCATAACGCTTGCGAATGCCGGACAAAGTATCAAGGGCTACAGTAAGGTCAACGTCAACCGTGGCGCATCACGGACAACACCGATTGCACCAAGCGCAAAAGCCGTTGCCGTTGTTCCCACTGATGCAAGTAAAAAGACACTTAAGTATACTTACACACCGGCTAAGGGTGTCAAAAAGAACACAATTGAAGCCCCCGTCAAGAAAGGTACCACGATCGGTAATTTGAAGGTAACCGCAAAAGACGATCAACTTGGCTTTGTTGGTGATAACGCACAAGAAGGTATCACCCTTAAAACGACCAAGTCCAATCAGAAAGCTAATTTCTTTGTCCTGATTTTCCGTGGTATTGGTGATTTCTTCAGTCACATTTTTTAGTCGGCACTGCTGACATCATGAGGTGAATGTTTTGGACTCCCGATTGGAGGTCAACGCGTTCGCCTTTTTTGTGAGCGCGAGCCAGCCCGTTTAGAAACCGGAGTGTAAGTGGCCTCAACCGTGATGGCCGGGCTTTGGCCATTGCGGTTGAGGTCCTTACACGCAGGTTTCTGGGCTAAAAAACGCGTTATGATGGAACAGGATCACGAAGCACTGAATTTCATGGGAGGCGAGTAACATGGTAACGTATCATGAAATTACCCCGGCTGGTTTGGCTAATCTTAAACAAGAAGTTGCGGATCTTAAGGCGATTCGGCCAGCTAAGATTAAGAACCTGGCTGAAGCAGCGGCTTTGGGTGATCGTTCAGAGAATGCAGAATACAGCGCCGCTAAACGCGAATTACGGCAATTAGAGGGTCGCTTGCGATATTTGGACAAGTTGATTCGGTATGCCAAAGTGACGACGCCGGCCGCGGCCAACCTTGCTGATATCGGTAATTGGGTGACACTTGAATTTGACGATGATCAGGATGAGGACACTTATGAGTTGGTCGGGCCAGCAGAAGCGGGGATGGGGGCAGCTAAACTTGCCATCAACTCACCACTGGGAGCAGCCGTTCGTCGCCATCATGTTGGCGATAAGGTCACCGTCACGGCACCGAGTGGCACTTATCAGGTAACGGTTATGGCCATTAGTCCGCATGCGCCCGGTAAGTCCGTCGAGCAGCACGACTGAAGCAAACTCCTCGATTTATGGACGGAAACTTTCAATGCTGATGCGAGAATCATGTTGGCCATAACCGAATGTCAGAAGAGCAAGCACCTGAGGCGTGTTTTTCATCATGGTTTCAAATAGATCAAGATGAAAGCTGCCACAGTGCTTATGCTATAATGAAGCTTGAATTCACGGCATATAAAAAGGAGTAGCAGCCCAATGGCACTATCACTTAGAGCTTGTATTTTATTATTGAAGGAACATCACTTATTAAAAAGTGCGGCAATTCAGACCACTGAAGATGTCGATATGACCGGCATTGCCTATGATTCACGAAAAGTTTCCGGGCCGACTTTGTTTTTCTGCAAAGGGGACAAATTTCGGCCGATTTATCTGTCCATGGCCAAAGATAACGGCGCCAGAACCTATGTTGCCGAAAAGCCTTACGTGGAAGGTAATGGTTTAAATGCCTTAATCGTCCGGAACATCACGAAAGCAATGGCGATTCTCAGTGCGGCCTTTTTCGATTATCCGCAAGATGATTTGTTTGTAATTGCTTATACCGGTACTAAGGGCAAAACAACCGCCGCTTATTTCACCGAGGCGATTTTGAATGAGGCTCGGCCACGGCACATCGCCTTGTTCTCCACCATTGATACGGTGGTTGGCCCTGAGCCGGATCAGCGGTTTAAATCGAACTTAACCACCCCGGAAAGTTTGGACTTGTTCCGGGATATGCGCGAAGCAGTTGAAAATGGTATGACGCATTTGGTGATGGAAGTTTCCAGTCAGGCTTATTTACGTAATCGCGTCTTTGGGCTGACTTATGATGTAGGCTTCTTCTTAAACATTACCCCCGATCACATCGGACCAAACGAACATCCGACTTTTGCCAATTATCTGCATAATAAGCTGCAGTTGTTGGTCAATGCGCGCAAAGTAGTGATTAACGCGGAAACCGAGCATTTTGATCAGGTCTATGCGGCAGCGACTACCACGACTTATCCGGAGAGCATTTATTTGTTCGCCAGCGCTGGATTCAAGCCTAAGCGCGATGACATTGATATTGATTTCCGATTTGATAGTCAAGAAGCTGATGTCGCCGAAAGCCGCTTTACACTCGTGCCGGTAACGGAAAAAGCAGCGGCACTTAATATTGGCGGGCATTATTCGCTGGCTTTAATCGGCGACTTCAATGAAAGTAATGCGACAGCAGCGATTATCGGCGCCGGCCTGGCAGGTGTGGATGCATCCGCTGCGGTGCCTGGCATCGCCAAAGTCAAAATTCCGGGACGGATGGAACATTTTCAGGTTCCGGGCCATGGTACGGTTTATGTGGATTATGCCCACAATTATGCTAGCATGAAGGCTTTGTTATCGTTCCTAAAACGCTCCTACAAAGATCCGCGCTTGCTGGTCGTTGTCGGCTCGCCTGGTGATAAAGGGGTCTCACGACGCCCGGGCTTTGCCAAAGTATTAACTGAGTTGGCAACAGAAGCCTTTTTAACAACAGATGATCCCGGCTATGAGGATCCAGCCAATATTATCAATGAAATCGACCTTAAGATTGATCACACCAAAGTTAAGGTTCACAAGGTGCTTGATCGTAAAGAAGCGATCACGGAAGCGATTAAGGCCAGTGGTCCCAAAGATGTTGTGGTTGTTGCCGGTAAAGGCGCAGATCCGTATCAAAAAATTCGGGGCGTCAATACACCTTGGCCGACTGATATGGCCGTTGTCAAGGAAGTCGCCCAATCGTTACAGGAAGGCTGATTTGAATGCGTCAATTTTTCACCGTTATTGGTGGCATGGGGACACCGGCAACCGAGAGTTATGTGCGCTTGCTGAATCAACGCACGCATGCCCATAGCGATCAGGAATATCTCAATTATATTTTGGTCAATGATGCCACAGTGCCGGATCGAACCGATTATATTCTGGATCACAGTAAACCGAGCTTCTTCCCGGATTTACTAGAAGACGTTCGGGCACAAAGTCTGTTGCAGCCTGAATTCATCGTAATCGTCTGCAACACGGCGCACTACTTTTATGATCAATTAGCTGCTGCATCGTCTGTGCCACTGTTACACATGCCGCGGCTGGCCATTCGCGATATGTGCGAGCGATTCCCGAATGAGGAGCGGATCGGTCTTATTGCCACCCAAGGTACGATCAAAGATGGCATTTACAGTCATGAAATCGAAAATACAGGGCGCAAGGTTATTTTAGGAGATCAGGCGTTGCAGGACATGGTGACAGAGCTCATTTATAAGTACGTCAAAGAAAAGGGCGAAGTCAATGCCGAGTTATATCATCGCATTTTGAAACGGATGCACGATGATTTTCAGGTTAACGTTATTGTTCTTGGCTGTACCGAGCTTTCGTTTGCCCAGGAAAAAGCCGGTGATCATCCATATCATGTGATTGATGCCCAAAGTATTATCGTGGACAAGACTATTGCACTCGGTAAGGCTTTTCGGAAAAGTGAGGCAACGGGTAAGGCATTGTTGAATCAAATGATGGTGCGTTAGTGTGCCGGAAAAAGGCGTCGGAAGTAGCTGGTTCATACCAGTAACTTTCGGCGCCTTTTTATGGCTATAGGCAGCGAGCGGGTCATGCAAAATAATACTTACTTGTGGTAAGCTTTAAATAGTACCCAATAAAGGAGATGGCATATTTTGGCACATTTAACCAAATTAACTGACACATATACCTTGAGCAACGGGGTCAAGATTCCAATCGTTGGTTTTGGAACTTGGCAGACACCGGATGGGGAAGTTGCCAAGCATAGTGTGGAAGCTGCGTTGGCTGTCGGTTACCGTCACATTGATACCGCAGCTGCCTATGGTAACGAAGAAAGCGTGGGTGCCGGGATTAAGGCGTCGGGCGTTGCACGTGATCAAATTTTCTTGACCACGAAGCTTTGGAATGCTGATCACGGTTATGACGCAACTAAGGCAGCGATTGACCGCTCGCTTCAAAAATTAGGCGTAGATTACGTTGATTTATATTTGATTCACTGGCCAAATCCAGTTAAGTTCCGTGACAACTGGGAAGAGGCCAATGCCGGCTCTTGGAGAGCGATGGAAGAAGCTTATAAAGACGGCAAGTTGCGGGCGATTGGGGTTTCAAACTTCCGCGCCAAGCATTTGGATGCATTGCTGAAAACCGCTAATGTCAAGCCGATGGTGAATCAGATCTTCTTAAATCCTAGTGATTTGCAGCCGGAAGTGGTTGCTTATAATGATGCCCATGATATTTTGAGTGAAGCATACAGTCCACTGGGTACAGGCAAGATTTTCCAAGTTGACGCACTTAAGAAGATTGCCGCACGGTATAACAAGAGTGTGGCTCAAGTCGTCCTTCGTTGGTCGCTGCAGCATGGCTTCCTGCCGCTGCCAAAATCGGTACACGATGACCGCATCAAGGAAAATACCCAACTCTTTGACTTTGAGTTGAGTCATCATGATATGACGTTAATTGATGCTTTACATGGTGAAGCAGGTTTAGCGACAGACCCGGATACCACGAATTTCTAGCGTTAAGGCGTCAACCATGATTTTTGGCGATTAAGTAAACGATAGCTGTCAGGTCGATAACAATTAAATAATCCAGCATCAAAAAATTCCCGCAAACGATCATTGCGGGAATTTTTTTGCCAAATAAGTGCGTGCGGCTGGCGATGGCGAACTGTATTAAGGTAGGGCCTTGGTGCCGGTTTTGGCATTAATTAACTGGATGTTGTTTTCGGTTAAAAATTCGTGGTACTTGGCAGCGATATCGCCATAAGTGACAATCGCATCAATATCTTGCACGGTACCATATGTGAGCAACGATACCCGGCCAAATTTCGATTGATCAATCAACAGAATTTTGCGATGCGCCTTCTTGAAGATCTCGGATTTAATTAAATATTCGTTGTACTCCGAGTTGGATAATCCGCGGGTGAGTGAAATTCCGGTTGCTGCCATAAAGGCTTTACCGATATTGAACCGGCTGAAAATATTCATGTTATCAATGCCGGTAAACGATTGGGTACGGCGATCAAAGTTCATGCCGATGATGACAAGCTTAATATTGGCAAGCGGCGCGGCTTGGTTGATGATTTGAAGATTGTTGGTTACCAACGTAAAAGGAAAATCGGTCGGCAGAAATTCGCCCATCTCCGCAGTCGTTGTGCCAGAGTCAATAAAAATTAAATCTTCAGGTTCAATCAACTGTGCAGCAGCCCGGCCAATTTGTCGTTTTTCGCTAGGTGCGGCTAATTGACGCTCGCTGTAAACGGTGAGCGGATTGTCCTTTGTGCTATCAGGAGTGGTTGTGACCCCACCATAGACTTTCTTTACCGTACCGTTTGCAATTAAGGTTGCTAAGTCACGCCGCAAAGTGCTTGGCGCTATCGAGAACTTATCTTCGAGCTCTTTCATAGACGCGGTTTTAACTTCGCTGATATAAGCCTGCATCGCATCAATTCGTTCTTTTCTAAGCATGAATGTCACCTTCTTTAAGCCGTCTTCGCTATTCTGATTATAGCACGTTATGAATATGTTTTGGACATATTATGACCATGTTTTAAGCTCGATGCTGAAGTATATAGCAGTAACGCTGATTTCCGTAGACTCGTTGATAAGTTGGAACGTCATCCAAAGCGAGTCATTTGGGGAGCTCGTGAAAAAATAGACATCGCTCGTTAGGCTAACAAGTACCTGACTAGTTACTTTTATCATATCATTTTGCTACATGCCACTTCATTTATTTTGATGAAGTCGCTCACAAGTGAACATCTAATGATTAAATTATGGACACTTTTTAGTTGACTTTGACCATATCCGCTTATATGATGACAATGTAATCGAAAAGTAAGCGCTTAACCGATACGTGGAAAGACTCTTGAAAGTTTGGAGGTTAATAGCATGCGTAAAGCAGGGGTTGTTAGTAACAAAGGCGATGCTGCACTGGCTCCCCAGCCGGATTTGGGGGTTAAATCCGAAAAATTGCCAAAATCGGCTCGTCGTCGTTTGCGGGTTATCTCGATTATCGCAACATTTGGCGGGATGCTTTTTGGATATGACACTGGGGTTATCAACGGCGCGTTACCGTTTATGACCAGAGCAGGCGAACTGAATATGTCGCCTTCCATGGAGGGCTTAGTGGCCAGCTCGTTAACATTGGGGGCGGCCTTTGGTGCTGTTTTGACCGGGCGCATTTCGGATCGGCGTGGGCGGCACAAGGTCATTACCGGACTTGCTATCTTGTTCATCGTTTCGACCATCGCCTCGGCATTATCACCGACCGCACCAATCTTGGCGTCCGTGCGCTTCGTCTTGGGCTTAGCGGTGGGCGGTGCTTCGGTTATTGTGCCAACATTTCTAGCCGAAGTCGCACCCTCGAATCTTCGCGGACGAATCGTCACACAAAACGAGTTCATGATTGTTTCTGGGCAGTTGTTGGCGTTTGTGTTTAACGCGATTTTGGGGACAACGTTAGGTCACATTCCCGGCATTTGGCGGTGGATGCTTGTTTTGGCAACGGTGCCCGCAGTTATTTTGTGGATTGGGATGAATTTTGTTCCGGAATCGCCGCGCTGGTTAGCCGCTAATGGCAAATTGGATCAGGCGTTAACGGTGTTGCGGCAAATTCGGACAGAAGACCAAGCGCAAGACGAAATGGAAAAAATTCGAATTTCCTTAAAATCGGAACAAGAAGTGCAAAGTGCCTCGATTAAGGATTTAAAGATTAGGTGGATTAGACGACTTGTTTTAATCGGCATTGGCTTGGGGATTATGCAGCAGATCGTCGGTATCAACGTCATGATGTATTATGGCACCACAATCTTACAGACAACCGGATTTGGCCAAAATGCCGCTTTGATTGCCAATATTTTAAACGGTGTAACTTCAGTGGTCGCAACGATTGTGACGATGCATCTCATGGGTAAGTACAAACGCCGGCCAATGTTGCTGACTGGGATTATGGGGACCTTATTCTCGTTAATCGGCATCACGTTGACGAGTCATTTTCTCGCTGGCAGTCCAATGTTACCGTACTTCACGATATTATTGACCGTCATCTATCTGGCTTTCTTCCAAGGAGCATTGGGTCCGCTCACCTGGTTACTGCTGTCCGAAATTTATCCAGCACGTATTCGCGGCTTAGGTATGGGTTTTGCCACCTTCTTCTTGTGGATCGGTAATTTCTTTGTTGGATACTTCTTCCCAGTCATGTTAGCAAGTATAGGCATGTCGAACACGTTCCTTGTATTTGTCGGAGCCAATATTATTTCACTGATTTTTGCTTGGAAGTTTGCACCGGAAACAGCAGGCAGAACGTTGGAGGAAATCGAATTGGACAATAAGTTTGACGATAAGTTCCCTGAAAAGAGCAAGATTAATAAGAATTAAGTTTCCTAAGTCAATTTATTTGAAAATGTAAGCGCTTCATACCATTCTTGAATTGGACAGGGGCGTGTGTAAACGGGTGATGAAACCGGCGTGAGGACTTTGGACGCAATGGCCAAAGGGCGGCCATCACGTCTGAGGCCACTTACACTCCGACTTCTAACCGCGCCGGCTCGCGCTCACTATACGAAAGGGGTTTGTTTTCATGACAACGCAACAAGCAGTTAAGACCTTGAAGAATTTTATTAATGGTCAATGGGTTGATGCTAAGACCGGTACTTTTGAAGATGTTTATAATCCGGCGACGGGTGAGGTTTTGGCACGGGTACCGCATTCGACTAGCGAGGATGTGGCAGATGCAGTTGCAGCGGCCAAAGCAGCGTTTGAAACGTGGAAACGGGTGTCGATTCCTAAACGTGCCAAGATTCTCTTCAAATATCAACAGCTGTTGGTGGAGCATCAAGAAGAGTTGGGACGTATTGTCACGCAGGAAAATGGTAAGAGTCTCAGTGAAGCGATTGCCGAAGTTGGTCGCGGGATTGAAAATGTTGAGTTCGCGGCAGGCGTGCCGACTCTGATGATGGGGGATTCGCTCTCGGCGGTTGCGACTGATGTTGAGGCCACGAATTATCGTTATCCAATCGGTGTTGTTGGCGGGATTACCCCGTTTAATTTTCCGATGATGGTTCCGTGTTGGATGTTCCCGATGGCGGTTGCAACAGGTAATACGTTTGTGTTGAAACCGTCAGAAAAGACACCGCTTACCAGCCAGCGTCTTGTTGAGTTATTCCAAGAAGCTGGTCTGCCCGATGGTGTTTTGAACATCGTCAACGGGGCGGTTGATGTCGTCAACGGTCTGTTGGATCATCCCGATGTCAAGGCAATTAGTTTCGTGGGATCCGAACGGGTTGGCGAATATGTTTATAAGCGCGGCAGTGACCATTTGAAGCGCGTTCAGGCATTAACGGGCGCTAAGAATCACACGATCGTTTTAGCCGATGCTGATCTCGATGCTGCAGTTAAAGGCATTATCAGTTCGTCATTTGGATCCGCCGGCGAGCGCTGCATGGCGACATCGGTTTTGGTACTGGAAGAAAGCATCGCTGACAAGTTTATGGCGAAATTTACGCAGGCAGCTAAAGACATCAAAATCGGTAATGGTCTGGATAAAGATGTTTTCCTTGGACCAGTGATTCGTCAGGAGAATCAGGAACGGACGTTGAACTATATCAAGACCGGGGTTAAGGAAGGCGCCAAGCTGGTCTTAGACGGGTCAGCAGAAGCCGAGAAGCGTGATGGTTATTTCGTTGGGCCAACTATTTTTGAAGATGTCAAAACCGACATGACCATTTGGCACGATGAGATGTTTGCTCCGGTATTGTCCGTGATGCGTGCAAAAGATTTACCGGAAGCGGTTGCCATTGCCAATCAGTCCGAGCTAGCCAATGGCGCTTGTCTGTTTACGGATTCGGCCGCATCTATTCGCTACTTCAGAGAAAATATTGATGCGGGGATGCTGGGCATTAACTTGGGCGTTCCGGCACCGATTGCTGTCTTCCCATTTTCTGGCTGGAAACATTCATTCTTTGGCACCTTACATGCTAACGGCAAGGATAGTGTGGACTTCTACACGCATAAGAAGGTTGTGACGGCAAGATATGACCAGCATCGTTTTAATTAGAAATTCCAGATGTTTGACGAGGAGGCATTAACGATGAGCTTGTTGTATCCAAAGCAAAATCAGGAAATACAGCCGGGCGTTCATTTGATTCAAGACGTCAATGCAACGAATTCTCCCATGAAATACACCGCAGTGAAAGTCTTGGAGCTTGATGCGCAACGTTCATTTGCCGAGACTTTAGGTAACTTCGAGGCCGGTATTGTTATTCTGGCGGGTAAGGTGACCGTCACTGCCGGTGATCAGCGTTTTGAAGGTATCGGTCAACGGCAATCAGTCTTTGACAAAATTCCGACAGACAGTGTTTATGTTGGAACGGGCTTATCCTTTAAGCTTGCCGCACAAACTACCGCGAAGGTTCTGATTGCATACTCGCCGACCACGACTTCATTTCCGGTTCGGTTGATTAAGGGCGATATTCATCAAATCGAACATCGCGGCAGGTATCAAAATAAGCGTCTGGTTCAAAACATCTTGCCGGATGATCTCCCATTTGCGGATAAGTTATTGCTGGTCGAGGTTTACACGGACTCCGGAAACTGGTCCAGTTACCCGCCACATCGACATGATCACGATAATTTACCGACAGAATCGCTGTTGGAAGAAATCTATTATCACGAAATGCAGCCGAAGCAAGGATTTGTTTTTCAGCGCGTGTATACTGATGATTTATCGCTTAACGAGACGATGACAGTGCAAAACCAAGACGTTGTGATTGTTCCCAAAGGCTATCATCCTGTTGGTGTACCGGATGGGTATGACAGTTATTACCTCAACATTATGGCGGGACCGACACGAGTTTGGCATTTTCACAATGCGCCAGAACATGCCTGGATTATTGATCGAAAGTAATGAAAAAGGATAACTTTGCAGCTAAGTTGACGAGGGGGGAACATTTCAAATGTCACAAAAATTCGATTTGATTGCTATTGGTCGAGCAGCAGTTGATTTAAATGCGGTTGAATATAATCGACCTTTAGAAGAAACCAAGAGCTTTGCAAAATTTGTTGGCGGATCGCCGGCAAATATTGCAATCGGGTCAGCCAAATTAGGCCAAAAAGTAGGATTCATCGGGAAGGTGTCCGATGATCAGCTGGGTCATTATGTGACGCAATACATGGCAGACGTTGGCATTGACACAACGCAAATGGTCAAGGATGATGCGGGCCACAAAATTGGCTTAACGTTTACTGAAATCATTAGTCCTGAAGAAAGCGATATTTTGATGTATCGAAATGAAGCCGCCGATTTATATCTGACAACGGCTGATGTTTCAGAAGAATATTTAGCGCAAGCCAAGATGTTGGTGATTTCCGGGACCGGATTAGCCCAAAGCCCGTCGCGAGAGGCGATTTTAAAGGCACTCACAGTTGCAAAATCACTTGGGGTTGAAGTGGTGTTTGAACTGGATTATCGCCCGTATACCTGGAAAAATGCCGAAGAAACGAGTCTTTATTATCAATTAGTTGCCCAGCGTGCAGATGTGATTATTGGCACGCGTGACGAATTTGATGTTCTGGAAAATCATCACGGCAACACGGACGAGCAGACAATTGCGACACTTTTCAAATATGATCCTAAGCTAATTGTCATCAAAAGCGGCGTTCAAGGGTCAAATGCGTATACAAAAGCCGGCGATCATTATCACTTTGGAGTTTTCAAGACGAAGGTTCTTAAGAGTTTCGGCGCTGGCGATTCATTTGCTGCCGGGTTCCTTTATGCTTACAGTCACGACTTGGGAATAGAAACTGCCTTGAAGTATGGCAGTGCTGCAGCGTCTATTGTGATTAGTCAATTAAGTTCTTCAGAAGCGATGCCGGATTTGGCGAAACTCACGGCATTTATTCACGAAGCAGAGAGGCAGGAGGTGCATTAGGATGAGCGCAATGGAGTTGAAGTCGCAAGGACGAGAAGTAAAACCGGCCCCGGCCGATACCGTTCGATTGACAACCGCGCAGGCCCTCGTGCGCTTTTTAAACCAACAATATCTTGATGTTGATGGTGAGGTCACCCCGTTTGTCGAAGGGATCTTTGCAATTTTTGGCCATGGCAATGTGCTGGGTTTGGGGGAAGCCCTGCAGGAAGACCCGGGACATTTAAAGGTTTATCAAGGGCATAACGAACAAGGGATGGCCAGCACTGCGATTGCCTATAGCCGTCAGTTGTATCGCCATAAGATTTTTGCGGTGACTGCTTCGGCAGGTCCGGGTTCGGCTAGCTTTGTCACGGCGGCGGGAAATGCATACGTGAACAACATTCCGATTCTCTTTTTGCCCGCGGATACATTTGCCACACGTCAGCCGGATCCGGTTTTGCAGCAAATTGAAGTGGACAGCAGCGCAACTACTACCACGAACGATGCGTTGAAGCCGGTGTCGCGGTACTGGGATCGCATCGAACGGCCCGAGCAGCTGATGAGCGCACTTTTAAAAGCCTTTGAAGTGCTGACAAATCCTGAAACAGCAGGCCCGGTCACGATTGCGTTGCCACAAGATACCGAGGGTGAAGCTTATGATTATCCGCGTAGTTTCTTCAATAAGCGCGTGCATGTGATCAAGCGGATTCAACCGAGTGCGGCGGAATTAACGGAAGCGGTTCAACTCATTAAGGCCAGTCGCTATCCTGTCTTAATTGTGGGTGGTGGCGCCAAGTTCAGTGAAGCCGGTTCGGCAATTGAAGCTTTCTCGGATAAGCTAAATATTCCGATTGTTGAAACACCAACTGGCAAGTCCACTATTTCGGCAACGTTTGCCAATAATATGGGCGGTACCGGGATTCTAGGAACAGCAGCGGCTAATGAAGTGGTCGCTAAAGCTGATCTCATTATTGGCGCTGGAACTCGCTACACAGACTTTACAACAGCTTCCAAGACGGCTATCCATCCGGAGAAAACCCGCGTGCTTAACATTAACTTGAATCGCATGCAGTCGTATAAGTTTGATGGCTTTCCGATTGTGGCAGATGTCCGGGATACACTGACCCAACTGACTAGTGAATTGTCCGGATATCAAAGTGACTTTACCAACCTCGCAGACCTCAAAGCTGCTTGGCAACAGGAACGGCAGCGTTTGGCCCATACAAACTATGATGCGCCAGATTATACGCCTGAGGTTAAGGGTCAATTCAGTGCGGCGACATTAGCTGAGTATGCCGAGAAGTTACAAACCCATTTCACTCAGACGGAAGCGGTTATTGCCGTGAATGACACGATTGCACCGGATAGCATTATTGTTGCTGCAGCGGGATCGTTACCAGGGGATGTTCAACGAATCTGGGATCCAATTGTGCCCAATACCTATCACATGGAATATGGGTATTCCATGATGGGTTACGAGGTTCCGGCAGCATTGGGGATTAAGTTGGCACAACCGGATAAAGAAAGTTATGCCTTGGTTGGTGACGGCAGCTTCATCATGTTGCATTCAGAACTTGTCACCGCGCTGCAATATCATAAGAAGATCAACATTTTAGTCTTTGATAATTCCGGATTTGCTTCCATCAATAACTTACAAATGGCTCAAGGCAGCAACAGCTATCGAACCGAATTTAGAACTGCCGACCATGATATCTTAACAATCGATTTTGCCAAAATTGCGGAAGGATATGGGGCTAAAACTTATCACGTCAATGATCGTGACAGTTTAGTCGCTGCCTTGGAGGATGCCAAGAAGCAAACAGTTTCGACATTAATTGATATCAAAGTGCTGCCTAAAACGATGACACAAGGATACGGCCAAAGTTGGTGGCGAGTCGGGGTTTCCGAAGTATCCGACAATCCAAACGTCCAAAAAGCGTATCAAGACATTCAGACAGGTATTGATCAGGCATTTAAATACTGAGGAAAACAACAATACAAAGGAGCGATTGACATGGTTGTCAAAGTTGGGGTTATCGGTACGGGCGCAATGGGACGCGCACACATTGATCGGCTAACCAATGTTTTAACCGGAGCCGAAGTCATTGCCGTCACGGATATTGATCAAGAAGCTGCCCAAGCCGCTGTTCGGGATTTTAAGCTTAACGCAAAGGTTTATCCGGATGACACGAGTTTGTTAAAGGATCCGGACATTGATGCCGTTTTTGTTGTTAGTTTTGGCGGTGCACATGAGGCGACTATTCTCAAAACCTTAGACACCGATAAATTCATTTTCACCGAAAAACCGTTGGCAACGACACTTGAGGGAGCTAAACGGATCGTGGATAAGGAAATAGGCAAACCGCGAAAAGTCATTCAAGTAGGCTTTATGCGCCGGTATGATGAGGGCATCCATGCCTTGAAGACTAAGCTGGATTCGGGCATCATCGGAACGCCGTTGGTTGTGCGCGCCAGTCATATTAATCCTAATGTTGCTGCCAATTATTCAAATGAAATGGCCATTACGGATACATTGATTCATGAAATCGATGAAATGCATTGGTTACTTGATGATGATTATGCATCGATTCAAATCACCTATCCGCGCCAGTCAAGTCAGGTGACCAATGAAGGGTTGCGGGATCCGCAATTAGCCACATTGACCACCAAAAAAGGAACGATCATTCAAGTGTTGGTTCATGTAACGGCGCAGTATGGTTATGAAGTCAAACTCGAAGTTGTCGGCGAAACCGGAGAATTAAAGCTACCGGATTACGGATTCGAGCCAATCGTTCGCACCCAAGCAACTCAGCAAACCGCCATGGAAACAAGTTGGGTAAACCGCTTCTTGCAAGCATACAACACCGAAGTTCAGGAATTTATCGATCACGTGGCTAAGGATCAATCACCGGTCGGCCCGAGTGCCTGGGATGGGTATGTTGCAGCGGTGACGGCCGAGGCCGCGATTCGTTCCCAAAAGGATCAAGAACCGGTTTTGATCAATGTTGCCGAGACGCCAACATTTTATCAAACGAATCAACCGGTAAAGGCTTAGCCATCTAGTCAAGCAATGTAAAAAAGAGGGGGAAAACGCGATGGTTCAAAGGGAAGTTAAAATTGGCATTGTGGGGTTAGGACGACTTGGTAAAATCCATGCAACCAATCTAGCCACGAAGATTCCACATGCTAAGTTGCAAGCGGCAACGAGTGTGGTACCGGAGGAGTTAGCCTGGGCACGTCAAGAACTCGGAGTTGAAGAAACCTATGAAGACTTTGATGACATGGTTCAACATGCCGATATTGACGCCGTCTTTATCGTGTCACCGTCTGGGTTTCATTTGCCGCAAATAGAAAGTGCCATGCAAGCAGGCAAGCATGTTTTCAGTGAAAAGCCGATTGGGTTAGATCTGGATGCCATTAAACACACTCAGGCAGTGATTGCCGATCACCCGGAGTTAAAATTCCAACTTGGATTTATGCGGCGCTTTGATGATTCATATGTTTATGCCAAGCAATTAGTTGATGCAGGCAAAATTGGTGATATCACCCTTATTCGCAGTTACAGTATTGACCCTGCAGCCGGGATGGAAAGTTTTGTCAAGTTCGCAACTTCAGCCAATAGCGGTGGCTTGTTCCTGGATATGTCGATTCATGATATTGACGTTATTCGCTGGTTGACCGGTAAGGAAATTGATAAAGTCTGGGCTATCGGCTTAAATCGCGCCTATCCGGTTTTGGATCAGGCAGGCGAGCTTGAGACAGGTGCTGCACTGATGCAACTTGAGGATAAGACGATGGCGATCTTAGTAGCCGGACGCAACGCTGCTCATGGCTATCATGTCGAAACGGAGATTATCGGAACCAAGGGCATGCTGCGGGTTGCGCAAGTGCCTGAGAAGAATCTGGTGACGGTCATGAATGAAGAAGGCATCATTCGGCCAACCTCACAAAACTTCCCAGAGCGTTTTGCCCAGGCATTCTTAAGTGAAGAACAGGCTTTTGTCGACAGTATTTTGACTGGTGAGACAGTCGGCATTACGGCGGAAGATGGCCTTCAAGGGACCAAAGCCGCGCTGGCACTGCAACGCGCGTACGAAAAGAACGATATTGTCAAGGTGACCGATGTTGATAAAAAGGTAGGTGCTTAAAGTGACGATTGCATTAGGAATTGCCCCGATTGGCTGGACGAATGATGACATGCCTGACTTGGGCAAAGAAGTGACGTTCGAACAGGCCATTGATGAGATGGCGCTGGCAGGGTATCAAGGAACGGAAGTCGGGAATAAATATCCTAAAGATCCAGTGGTTTTAAAACATTACTTGGACCTGCGACATCTGAAAATTGCCAGTGCCTGGTTTAGCGCCTTTTTAACGACCAAGCCCTATGAAGAAACCGAAGCAGCGTTTATCAAGCATCGTGATTTTCTACACGCCATGGGAGCCAAGGTAATCGTGGTAGCAGAACAAGGCCATAGTGTTCAAGGCATGTTGGATAAGTCGGTCTTTGATGATAAACCGCATTTTACCGATGAAGAGTGGCAACGCTTGGCCACTGGTTTGGAACGGTTGGGGGATCGCGCCCATGAAGTCGGGATGCAGATTGTTTACCATCATCATATGGGTACTGGGGTTCAAACAACGGCAGAAATTGATAAATTAATGGCCATGACGGATCCGGATAAAGTGTCGCTTTTGTTTGATACCGGACATTTGGTTCTATCCGGTGAGGACCCATTAACAATTTTTGATCGCTACCATGATCGGATTAAGCATATTCACTTCAAGGATGTTCGTCCTGAACAAGCCCAGCAAGAACGTACTGACCACTTAAGCTTCCTTCAAGGCGTTAAAAATGGCATGTTTACCGTGCCTGGCGATGGCATGATTGACTTCAAGCCGATTTGGGAAGCCATTCAAAAGCAACACTATGACGGCTGGATTGTGGTTGAAGCTGAACAAGATCCAGCAAAGGCAAATCCGTTTGAATATGCGCTAAAGGCTAAGCATTATCTAGATACGATCATGACGATTCCCCAAGCAGTTTAAGGGTTCTGTTTGAGAAGGGATATGGTTTTATGGCGTTGATACCGGCAACAAAACTGATTCAAGCTGCACTGGCAGATCACGCAGCAATCGGTCACTTTAATATTAATGGTGCCGATTGGTTGGAAACGTATCTTAAAGTTGCGCAGAAAACCGGAACGCCGATTATTGTTGCTACCTCTGATCGAATTATTGATTTTCTTGGCGGATTCGATTTCATTGCCGGCTATGTACGCTTTATGGTGCAGGCATTGCACATCACCGTACCGGTCGTATTGCATCTGGACCACGGCTTGTCAGTTGAACATGTTTATCAAGCTATTGATGCGGGATATACCTCCGTTATGTTTGATGGCTCTAAGCTGCCCATTGAAGAAAACGTGGCTTTAACCGACGAAGTAGTTCGTTATGCGCACCGGCATCATGTTTCGGTTGAAGCAGAAGTCGGCAGTGTCGGTGGCAATGAAAATGGCTTAATCAATGGTATCCGTTATGCTAGTGTCACCGATGCCGTTAAAATGGCCGCAACCGGGATCGATGCCCTAGCTGCAGCACTGGGATCGGTTCATGGCGATTATGTGGGCCGTCCGAATCTGAACTTTGAACGGATGGCTGCTATTGCCGCCGCTACCAAGTTACCACTCGTTTTGCATGGTGCATCTGGCATTCCTGATGATCAGATTCAACAGGCGATCCAAACCGGAACGGCTAAGATCAATATCAATACAGAAGTGAACACGGTGTGGACTGCAGCTATCACAAAAGCGGTGCAAGCCAAACGTTCCGGGCATGATCCGCAACCGATTCTTTTGGCAGGCAAAAAGGCGATTGCGCAATTAGTTGAAAGTAAAATGAAGGCATTTCATATTCTGGGAAAGAGTAAACGCTCAGTGACCTTTGAATAATTGTCCGGTCGCATGGCGATTGAACTGGCTCATGTCGGTCATAGTCTAATAAGAATACTGATTGTCAGTTACCGCTGCGTATGAGGAGGGGAAACGATGCCATTAGTTCGATTTGACATGTTAAAAGGGCGGTCACCCGAGACTATTAAAGCTATTTTGCAAATCACCCATGAAGTGATGGTTGCAGCGTTTGAGGTACCCGAGCGTGATCGTTATCAAATTGTCCACCAACATGAGCCATATGAAATGGTGGTTGAGGATACCGGATTGGGCATACCACGAACGGATCAGGTGGTTGTGATTTCGCTGGTGAGTCGTGTTCGTACGGTCCACCAATTAGAGCAGTTTTATAAAAATTTGGCAAGGCGTTTATCCGAAGCAGGATTAGTGGATAAGAACGATCTCATGGTCAATGTTTCGTTTAATCATGATCAAGGCTGGAGTTTTGGCCAAGGCAAAGCCCAATTTTTGGATGGCAGTTTATAAAGAGAATATCAAGTAAAGCAGGATGCCTTGGCCGCTTCTGGAACTTTGCCAGAGGAATCGACCAAGGCATTTTTGTGAACGCGAGTCGGTGTGGTCAGAAACGGGAGCATAAAGGCGTTTGGTCATGGTGCTCAAAGTTCGTATATGTGCAGGTTGCTGCACCGAGGCGTCTGTATCGGTGGCGGGCAACTGCTTTAGTTGACGCCATAATTGCGATCACACTAAGTCGCAGATTGTTTGGGGTAGGCGAAGAGAAGTGGGGGAGTCGTGATGGGGATAGAACTGACACAAATGGCTTTGAATCGAAAAATTGCTCAGCAGCGGCCACTGGCGAAATTTTTTCAATTAGCCGAAGCTGCTGGCATTCATCAAGTCGAGTTACGCAATGATATGACCACTTCTGATGGCTCAGAGACTGTCATTGATGGCATGCAGGTTGCAGAGCTTCAGACTTTAAAGCAAAAATACGACATGCAGATTTTAACGATTAATGCGATTCAGCAATTCAATAATCCAGCCAAATTAAGTAAAAATCGCGATCTTTTGACCAAACTGGCGGAATTGTCGGCGCAAATCGGCAATCAGGCGATTATCTTTGTACCGGAAGTTAACGCACAGGATAAGCGAACCGAGCAACAGCGACTTGATGATGCCGTTAGCAGTTTACAGGTGTTTGGGGACATTCTGGCTGCTTACCATTTGACGGGATTCATTGAACCGTTGGGCTTTAGGGCCAGCACAATGCGGTATCCGTGGACAGCGCTGGATGCCATTAATTTATCTGGCCGGACCGAGTTTAAGCTGACGATTGATACGTTTCATTTCTTCTTGGCACATCTAACAGCCGAACAATTCAAAGCAGGTGTTGATATTAACCGCGTGGGATTAATTCATCTGTCGGGAATTGAGCCGATTCACGCATTGCGAGAAGTTGTGGATGAAGATCGGATTCTGATTACCGAGCGCGATATCATGCAAAATATTGAGCAGGTTCATTTGTTTGAGGCAATGGGTTTATCGGGGCCATTATTCATTTGAGCCATTTTCAAGCCGGTTGGCAGCCGAAACCAACCAGCAACTTACTCAGCAGATATTAGCAAGTATTGAACGGTTGAATCAGCCAACTGCAGCGTTTAGTACGGAGGTGACACAACCATGAAGTTAGCCTATGATCCTTCTATGTTCCGCGACTCAATGACCTTAAAGCAAATGTTTGATGAGGTTGCGCGGTTAGGGTATGAGTATGTTGAATTGTCGCCACGCCGCGATTTTATTTGGTTCTATGAGCACCCAGTAGCCGATCACACGCTAATTAAGCAGGTAAAAAAGTACGCTAAGGATGCCGGCGTGAAAATTTCGTCGGTACTGCCGGTACAGCAATGGTCTTCTCCTGATGAACAGGAGCGCGAGTTTGCGGTTCGCAATTTGAAGCGTACGATTGAAATTACCGCAGAGCTTGAGGTGCCGGTTTTGAATACTGAATTTGCTGGCGATAAGTTTCAGCCGCTTGTTTCTCAGGGACAGTGGTATAAGTCCATGGCAGAATTAGCGCCGGTGTTTGAAAAAAATAATATCGAGCTGGAAATTCAACCGCATCCCAATGACTTCATCGAATCTAATCTTGCTGCCACACGCTTGATTCGTTCGTTGGATTTGGATTGGGTGCATCAGGTTTGGTGTAGCGCGCACGTATTTTATATGGACGACGGGCGTGGAGATATTCGTCAGCAGTTTGCTGAGTCGGGGGAGCGGATTACCCATGTTTTAATCGCGGATACATTTAACCACAAAGGTAATTTCGGCTTGCGGTATATCATCAATCCGCCTGGGGCTCCGGTAACGATTCACCAACACTTGAACCCAGGGGAAGGAGAAGTCGATTTTACAACGCTTTATCAGGTGTTGAACGAGCGCCATTTTGACGGGATCATCACCAACAATGTGTTTGCTTGGCCTGATCGCGTTGATTGGTCAAATGATGTCACCTTACAATCAATTCAGTCTGGTTTGCATTTGTTGAAAACGTGACAAGCCAGTTGCGGTAATTGAATCAGGTTTAGCTTTTTTCTGAAAAACGGCACCTCGAAAAAGAAATCCGAGCTGCCGTTTTTGTATACTTGGGATGACGTCTTTGGGTAATACGATGTGTCCTATTGTTACTGCCGGGTTGCGTCAATGGTGGATCTGACGCGACGGAAAAGCGGTGCAGTTTGACTGTTGGTTTGAATCGCGCTGATCATGAACAAAGTGTCCATAAGACTGAGCTCAGCGATCAAGGCGTGAAGGGCTTCGGTGCGATAGCGGGATTCTTCAGCCACGGCAACAAAGGCGGCATCGGCCATTTTGGCTAAGTGTGAGCCGGGAGCGCCGGTGATGACGATTAAGGGAACGTTTTGCTTTTTTGCTAGTTCGGCCAAAGCGATTGCATCTTTGTCTTTGCCGGAGTGGGAAGTCAAAATCATCGCATCGGCAGCAGTAAGATGTGTTGCAGCCATCAGTTGCATATGGTAATCCGCCGCGTAAACGACCGGAATAGCGGTTCGTAAAAACTTGTGATAACCATCCAAGGCCACGAGATTGCTGGCGCCCAATCCAAAAAGGCCTAACTGATTTGCATGGGTGATCCAGTCGACCGCTTTGGTTAAAGCAGCCGAATCTAAATTTGTCAGCGTGGTACGTAATGCATCTATATTGGAGGTGAAGATCTTATGAGCCAGCGTTTCGACTGAATCATCGGGACTAAGCTCAGCAAACAGCGTGTGATCTGGTTCAGGTGTTGATTGAACCAGTGCCATTTTCAAGGCTTGAAAACTTGGATACCCTAGCGCCTTGGCAAAGCGCGAAATTGTGGCCGTACTGACACCGGTGATGGCGCTTAGTTCCGCAATATTCGCGTGGCTCGCACGATCAGGGTGCTGCTGCAAATAATCAGCCAGTTTTTTTTCTTGGCGACTTAGATTCGGTTTATAAATCTGCAATTGGACCAGAAAGTCGTGCATGTTGCCCCCTCCATTTCAAGATTATTATAGCATCATTCGTTTGAATTGAAAATTATTTACGAACAAATTACTTGATTTTTGTAATTATTTTACATACAATGACACCGTAATCAAGAAAGATGGCTTCCAGGAAGAATGATTCGTTGTTGCTATTAAGATGAATCGGCGGTGTCTTGAAGATGCATAGAAGTTAAATAATGGTAGATTCACTGGTGCAGAAATTGATTGATGCTCGCGTGGTAGCCACGTCGGTTCACGCGCACGCACAGGAGGTTGCAAACATGCAAGTAGGTATGGTTGGTTTAGGCAAAATGGGAATGAATCTGGTTGCAAATATGCGCGATCATGATATTGAGGTTGTGGCGTTTGATTTGAATGATCAGGCGCGCACGGCAGTTGGTAAGTATCAGGTTAAGGCGGTTGCAAGTCTGGATGCCTTGGTAATGAGCTTGGCCTCACCGCGAATTATTTGGAGTATGGTACCAGCTGGCAAACCAACCGCGGCAACGATTCAGCAGCTGGCTAAGCTACTGAGTCCCGGCGATGTGGTCATTGATGGCGGGAATTCTTATTATCAGAATTCAATTGCGCATGGTAAGTTGTTAGCGGCGGAAGGCATTCACTTTTTCGATGTCGGCACTTCAGGCGGCATGGCTGGAGCCCGCGCAAATGGTAACTTCATGATCGGTGGTAATGAAGACCAGTTTGCTCAGATCGAGCCGCTTTTTAAAGCCATCGCAGCTCCAGGCGGGTATCTCTACACCGGTCCGATTGGCTCAGGTCATTATTTGAAAATGGTGCATAACGGGATTGAATATGGAATGATGCAGGCAATCGGCGAAGGCTTTGATGTCTTAGCCCACAGTCCCTATGCCTATGACAATGCGGCGGTTGCCAAAATGTGGAATCATGGTTCCGTGATTCGCAGCTGGTTGATGGAACTGGCCGGTGACGCCTTTAGTGAAGATGCTGACTTGGCGAAGATTCAAGGGATTATGCATAGTTCCGGTGAAGGTGCCTGGACAGTCGAAGAAGCTTTACGTCTGCACGTTGCTACACCGGTTATTGCCAGCGCGCTCATGATGCGTTATCGATCGGAAGAGGCCGATACAATGACCGGTAAAGTCGTAGCCGCATTGCGTAATCAGTTTGGTGGGCATGCAGTTGATCTCACAACTCAACGTCACTGAGCCGATCTATGCGTTATGGTGCTGGATGAGAGCAACGTTTTGGAGAATGGACGGCTACGATCATTGCCGCTGAAACTTCATGTCGCGAAAACGGATCAGGTAAAAGTTGTTCGAAGTGATTTCAGCATGTGACGCTGGCGGATACAGATTGAAAAAGGAGAAGATGATGATGACGGTCAAATACATGATCGGGGTTGATTTAGGCACCACCAGCACTAAAGTTGTTTTATTTGATCTAAAAGGCAACGCAATTGCGACTGCTAATAACCCATATCCGTTGTATCAGGATACGCCGGACATGGCGGAGGAAGACCCAGAAGAAATTTTTGCCGCAACGGTCGGTGGTTTAACCGAGGTCATGCATCGTGGCAATGTTCAGCCTGGTGAACTAGGTGGTGTCTCTTTTTCTGCGGCCATGCATAGTTTAATCTTGATGGATGAACATGATAAGCCGATGACGCGGGTCATTACCTGGGCGGATAATCGGGCTGCGGCGTATGCGACCAAACTGAAACAAAGTGATTTAGGGATGACGTTGTTTAAGGCTACCGGCGTACCGACTCACCCGATGTCGCCGTTGGTTAAGTTATTGTGGTTGAATGATGCGCATCCGGGGTTAATGGCACGGGCGACCCATTTTATTGGCATTAAAGATTATATTTTATTCCGTTTCTTTGGCCGCTATGTTCAGGATTACTCGCTTGCTAATGCGACTGGGCTGTTTAATATTCATACGATGGACTGGGACGATCAGGCGTTGAGTGTTGCTAAAGTTCGTCGCGATCAGTTACCTGAGCTTGTGGATACCAGCTATCAACTAACCGGTTTGAATGCCAATTATGCTGCGGTGACCGGTATTGACGATCAGACGCCGTTTATTCTCGGCGCAAGTGATGGTACCTTGAGCAATCTGGGTGTCGGTGCCATTGATCCAGGCGTCCTTGCAGTGACAATTGGGACCTCAGGCGCAGTGCGGGTTGTGACGGACAAACCTGTTGTTGATCCACAAGGGCGTTTGTTCACGTATTACCTAGCGCCTAACCAGTGGGTCGTTGGGGGTCCCGTTAATAATGGTGGGATTGTATTTCGGTGGGTTCGCGATCAGCTTTTTGCTCCGGAAAAGTTGACCGCCGAACAATTGAAGGTTGATTCTTATGAGATCTTGACGGAAATCGCGAGCAAGATTCCTGCCGGGGCAGATGGCTTATTATTCCACCCGTACCTTGGCGGCGAACGTGCACCGATTTGGGATGCAAACGCCCGCGGGAGCTTCTTCGGCTTAACCCGTCAGCATACGCGCGCACACATGGTTCGGGCAGCACTGGAAGGCATTGTTTATAACCTGTATATGGTCATGCTCATGATTGAAGGCATCACTGGAAAACCCCGGGCAATTCAGGCAACAGGCGGGTTTGCCCGCAGCGCGTTGTGGCGCCAAATGCTTGCCGATGTCTTTGAGCAGGAAGTCAATATCCCTGAAAGTTTCGAAAGCTCAGCGCTAGGGGCGGTCGTCATCGGGATGAAGTCGTTGGGTTTGATTGATGACCTTAGTGCAGTTAAGGATATGATCGGGGTGACGAATACCCATGAACCTAACGAAGCGAATTTCGCGGCGTATCGAGCGTTATTGCCAATTTGGATTCGTTTGACACGCAAATTGGGTAGCGAATATCAAGCCATTGCGGATTATCAGCGGGCGCATCCTGATCCGGCGGCACGCAATCAGGCGCAGGATTAGGCTTTAAGTTTAAAGAGTGGACAGTTTGTGTTTATGTCTTGCAATTATTAGGTGACCGGTTTTAAAACACTAACTGATGAACGGTTAGGTCGACAGACGCATTTTGAGTTTAGACGCGGCTGCCGTTTTTTATAAATAATATTGTAAGCGGTTTCGACTGCCGTGATGCGAGAGTTTGGCTGGCTCGTGCTCATAACGCGCTCCCCGGCGCAAAAGTCTGCGTGTAAGGACCTCAGTCGCAATGGCCAAAGCCCGGCCATCACGCCTGAGGCCACTTACACTCCGACTTCTAACCGCGCCGGCTCGCGCTCACTAAATCCTGAGGAGGAAATTAAATGGACTTACTTGTCTTGATACTAGGTATTTTGTTGTTATTGGTACTCATCATCAAATTTAAGTTTAATACGTATGTTTCCCTGATTATTACCGCAGTTGTTGTCGCACTTGGTTTGGGGATGGCGCCGGCTAAGATTGCTATGAGTATACAAACCGGCATTGGGTCACAGCTTGGCGAGTTGGCACTTGTCTTTGGGTTTGGGGCAATGCTTGGCCGGTTGGTGGCTGATGCCGGGGGTGCGTATCGGATTGCCCATACCCTGATTAACGCATTTGGTCGGCGGGGGTTACAATTGGCCGTTGTTTTGGCGTCATTCATTATCGGGATCGCGTTATTCTTTGAAGTGGGGATTGTCTTGTTAGTGCCGATCGTGTTTGCGATTGCGGCTGAAGCAGGAGTCCCGATTCTGACACTTGGCATTCCGATGGCGGCGGCGTTATCGGTTACCCACGGATTCTTGCCGCCACATCCAGCGCCAACAGCAATTTCCACAGCACTAGGAGCGTCTGCCGGTTTGGTGCTGGCATATGGGGTTATCGTAGCGATTCCGACTGTTTACATTGCTGGTCCATTATTTTCAAAACTCGCGCATCGGTTTGTTCCTGATGCGTTTGAACGGCGCGGTAATTTAAAAGCATTAGGCCCGCAAAAGACCTTTAAACTGGAAGAAACCCCAGGCTTTGGGATCTCGGTTTTGACCTCGTTGTTTCCAGTCATTTTAATGGCAATTGCAACGATTTATGAATTAGTGATTCACGGTGGCAAAATGCCAAAGACCCCGTCAGGCATGGATAATGTAATTGCTTTTATTGGGTCACCAAGCATTGCCATGTTGATTTCGCTTCTGTTTGCGATGTGGGCAATGGGTTATGCACGTCAGTTACCGGCTAAGGACATCATGACCACACTTGAAGAGGCAGTGAAGTCGATTGCGATGTTGCTACTGGTCATTGGTGGTGGCGGTGCCTTCAAACAGGTTCTGATAGATGGTGGCGTTGGTGATTCCGTGAAAAATCTTTTTGTCGGGTCATCAATTTCGCCATTAATACTCGGATGGCTAATTGCAGTTGTACTTCGGATTGCCCTTGGCTCGGCAACCGTAGCTGCAATGACCGCTTCCGGACTAGTGCTGCCGCTGATGCAAAGCGCAGGCATTCAACCGGCATTAATGGTGTTAGCAATCGGTGCCGGTTCGTTAGCTGCCAGTCACGTGAATGATGCCGGATTCTGGATGTTCCGTGAATATTTTGATCTGACTATCAAGCAAACGTTGTTGACATGGACATTGCTGGAAACGATTATCTCCGTAGTCGGTCTCGGCGGGGTGTTGTTGTTAAGCTTGTTTGTTTAAATAATAGGGAGTAGAAGGTCGGCATAGAGTCGGCCTTTTTGCGTGAATATAATGGTGGTAGTGGTCGCGATGATTCGTTCAATATGATAAACTTACGCCATCTATAGATACAGAAACGGAGATTATAAAATTATGTACGAACCAACCAAAAAACGGCGCGTTGCCGAAGATGTTGCCAAGATTTTTCCTGAAGAAGTGACAAATCAGATTTTTGATGTGATTGCGGTGATGCGTAAGGCCAAACAGATTGTGACGGCGCCGGTTGCGATTGCTTTTTCCGATGATTATACCGATGACGAAATGTATGCGATGATTATTCAAGGCAATTTGGCACCGGCGCAGGAGTTTCCGCTCACTTACAAAGGCGACAAGCCATTCTTAGGTCATGGCTATATCTTAGTGGTCAAGGACAAGCCTAAAACGATCCGAATTGACTTCAGTGCGGCCAATCCATTCAAAGCTGCGGAAAAGGACTGATCTGCGGGTGGCCACAGAGGCGTGACTTCACACTCATGGCTGCTCGTATACCGATCATCCACGGATACCGGCTTTCGTGTGATCTAAATAGCACTGGTCTTTTCATGAAAACTTCGGTACAATAGTAAATCGTAATCGTTACCGTTTGCTATTGGGAGGCAGCTATGAGTGAACCAATTTTGACCGTGGACCATCTTCGTTTCGGGTTCCGGGATCAGCAGCTTTATCAGGATTTGAGTTTTCATTTGGATGTTGGCTCCATGACGAGCTTGGTCGGGCCGAACGGGGTGGGTAAGACGACCTTGATTCGCCTGTTGATGGGCCAGTTGAAGCCGCAAGCCGGGACCATCCGTTTTCGTAAGCAACCTTCAGTTCGATTGGGATATGTGCCGCAGTTTCGAAATGTGGATGCCGAGTATCCGCTGTCGATTCGTAGTTTTATTCAGTTGCGCCAGTTGGATCACCTTTTTTTCTGGCATACTGCCAAGGAAAAGGCGGCTTTAGCTCGGGTGATTGAGGCGACACATTTAACTCAAATCGCGAATACACGGCTGGGCATGGCGAGTGGTGGCGAAAAGCAAAAGGCGTACTTAGCTCAGGCGCTGTTAGATGAGCCTAATTTTCTGATTCTTGATGAATCGACTGCTAGCTTAGATGTTAATACGAAGCACGAGTTAATGGACTTGGTACAAGAGCTTAACCAAACCCAAAAATTAACGGTCCTGTTTGTCACCCATGATCTCAGTTTAGCCAAGCAATATACCAACCAGTATTTATTGCTGACGGGGGACAGTTACGAAATGAAGCCGACTGCGGAAATGAATTTGGCTTCAATGCCGGAAGAGTTACGCAACGATGCCGAGAATCGCGGGGTGATCGCATGAATCTATTTGCCTACGCTTTTATGCAAAACGCCTTTATGGCCAGCACCTTTATTGCGATTACAACGGGCATTGTCGGGGTCTTTGTGGTGGCGCGTAACATGTCCTTTTTGGCGCATACCTTGTCTGAGGTTGGTTTTGCCGGGGCGGCGTTTGCGGTGTTTGCCGGCATTAGGCCATTGGACGGGATGTTGCTCTTTACCGCGATCAGCAGTATCAGCGTTGGGCGCATGTCGGTTCAAGCCTCGCGTCGGGAAGCATCGATCAGTGCGGTTTCTAGCTTGTTTATCGGTTTAGGCATTCTGTTTTTATCACTTTCGAGTGCAAATGCCAGTTATGCCACAACGATTTTATTCGGCAGTATTATTGGTATTTCCCAGGGTGACGTGTGGCAACTGGTTGCATTAGCCGCTGGGGTGTTGTTCACCTTGTATTTTGGCTATCGGCGGTTGGCGTTTGATTCGTTCGATTCAGTCGGTTCTGCCGCACAGGGATTGAAGAGTAAGTATATCTCGATTTATTTCCTACTTATTCTGGCAGTTTCCGTGTCAATTGGTGCCCAAATTGTCGGCAGCTTGCTTGTGTTCATCCTTTTGACCTTACCGCCAAATGTTGCCAAGTATCTGGGCAAAACATTGCCACAGATGATTGTTATCTCGGTTGTGACCGCATTGATCGGTGTCTGGAGCGGCCTTTACCTTGGCTTTTTGACAAACTGGTCGGTTACGTTCTTCATTGCTGCGATTGAGTTTGGTTTTTACTTTTTGGCATTGTGGTATCACCAAAAGACAAACTAAGAGCTGCTTGTTTGTCTTCAAATCAAAATGGCCCTAGAGAAACGAGAATCTCGTTGCTCTAGGGCTATTTTGATATCTGAAGCTGTAAAGAACCGTTGTTGGCACCAGTGGATTATCGATGCGGTTTAAGTTGACGCAAAAAAGTCGTTACTTCTGCGCGATAATCGTGCTTTTGCTCGAATTGTGCCAGATAAGGAGCATTGTGGGTGCTAGTGGCTCCGGTATGCCGCAGCTTCGTATATACCTCTAAGTAAGGCAAGGCAGCTTGTTTGGCTTCGGCTAATTCGGCCGCAGCGTCATATGGAACCTGACGTAAATCCAGATCCGTCATTGCCCCATGATGAAGGCTCAGCAAAGCATAGTCTGCATAAGTCGTGGTTTGTAGATGTGGTCGCGGTGAATACGCTTGACCAATTGAACCGGGATTCAGTATCACCTGACCACTGCTGGTGTAGCGCAGTAATTGCTGATGGGTATGCCCGTAAATGGCAATGTCGATTTTGGGGTCAGGCGCGATCTGGTCGAAATTGCTTTGTGGTTGATCCGGATAGAGTCGATGGCCGTGGTTGCTAGTCGGCAAGTTGTGGGTGAGACTGATCGTCAGACCGTCTTGTTCAAAGACTTCATGTAATGGCCAGTGGCGAATGGCGGTCAGTATGTCGGCATTTAGCTGCGGCCATAAATAAGCAACGAGCCGACTAAAGTAAACATCGGTGGGCTGGTTTAAGTCTACCGGGCCGTCCAATACCCAGAATAGGTCATCATCCCAGTTACCCTTAACCAGATGCGTCAACGGCAGTGCATGCAGTCGGTCCCAAAGCTTGGCTGCTCCCGGTCCCGGTAGGAATAAGTCGCCAAGGAACCAGTATTCGTCAGCGTGATGTGCCTGTGCGTCTTTAAGCACTGCTGAAAAGGCGGTCATATTGCCGTGAATATCTGATAAAATGGCGATTTTTGTCATGCGTTCCTCCAGTGATCGTTCATTGTGACTAAGCCTTGCGTTCCTAGATCGCCTTTACCGGCTGCCGCCATGTTAGCGTATAGCTGTTCAGCCAGTTGGGTTGCCGGTAACTGCAGATGCATTTTTTTGGCTTCGTCTAGGGCAATTCGGAGATCCTTGAGAAAATGTTTTGCGAAAAAACCGGGGGTATAATCGCCCTGCAACATGCGAGGACCGTAATTGCTTAAGCTCCAGTTGGCGCCGGCACCACTGCCGACCACAGTGAGGATTTCATTTAAATCAAGTCCGGCCGCTTTGCCATAAACCAGCATTTCAGTAAGCCCGGTCATGGTTCCAGCAATCATAATCTGATTGGCCATCTTAGCATGTTGGCCAGATCCAGCTGGGCCAAAATAGTTAACCGACGTTGCGATCGGTGCAAACAAATCCTTCAATCGGGGCAACAGAGATTTTTCGCCGCCTACCATGATCGTCAACGTGCCGTTCTTAGCGCCAATGTCGCCTCCCGAAACCGGCGCATCAATGGCATGAACCCCTTTGTCTGCAGCTTTGGAAGCAATGCTTTTGGCTAGTGTTGGCGTACTCGTGGTCATGTCAATGATTAAATCACCGGCGTGGGTGCCAGCAAGAACTCCGTCACAGCCATAATAAACGGTTTCGACATCTTGAGGAAAACCGACCATGGACATGACAACATGACACTGTGCCGCCACCGCATGCGGAGATTCCGCCCAAGTGGCCCCGGCATCTAGCACTGTTTGCGCGTGGGCTTTTGTGCGGTTGTAAACGATGACCTCGTGACCGGCATTAAGAAAATTTTTAACGATCCCGGTACCCATAACACCGGTACCAATAAATCCGAGTTTCAAACGACTCATCCTTTCTGCAAGATTTTTTCCAATTCCGTCAAGCGCTGTTCAAATACTGAAAAGGCGGCTTCAAGATAATCGGGTTTGGTCATATCAACGCCAGCTGTTTTCATGGTGTCAATGGCATACTTAGAACTCCCTGACTTCAAATAGTCTAAGTAACGGGCAGCCGCGTCAGGTTCACCGCTGCTGATGCCCGCTGCTAAGGTTGAGGCAGCAGCAAAGCCGGTTGCATACTGGTAAACATAGTAATTGTAATAGAAGTGCGGAATGCGGGCCCATTCAAACGCAATTTCCGGATCGCGTGCCACTTCCGGTCCATAATACCGGGCATTGAGATCGGCGTAATATTGTGACATGCTGGTGGCCGTTAACGGTTCGCCTTGCTGATCCTGTTGGTGAATCCAATGCTCGAACTCGGCAAATTGTGTCTGACGGAAAACAGTTCCTTTAAAACCATCGAGATAGTAATTCAAAATGTAGGCTCGTACTTTGGGATCATCCGAATGTGTCAGGAAATAATCAGTTAACAGGTTTTCGTTGGTTGTTGAAGCAATTTCGGCAACAAAGATCGGATAATCACCATAGACATACGGCTGATTGTGACGCGTGTACCAACTGTGGACGCTGTGACCGGTTTCGTGAACCAACGTATAGAGTTCATCAACGGCATCGTGCCAGTTCAATAAGATGAACGGATTGGTATCATAAGCACCACCGGAATAGGCGCCTGAACGTTTGCCTTTATTTTCGACAACATCAATATAGCGATTGTCAAAAATTTCGCGAACATGCTCAAGATAATCATCGCCTAGTGGGGCTAAAGCTTTTAAGGCCTCTGCTTTGGCTTGTTCAAGCGTATAAGTCAACGGCGGCTGGCCAGTCAGTGGTGTGTAAATGTCATACATGTGTAACTGATCGACTGCCAACACCTTTTTACGCAAGGCGACATAACGATGTAAAAGCGGCAGGTGGGTGTTAACCTGGTCGATAAGCGTCGTGTACACACTTTCCGGAATGTGATTACTTGCCATAGCGGCAGCACGCGCATTTTTGTAATGATGAGCCGTCGCGTTGAAATTATGGGCTTTCACTTGACCACTTAACGTTTGCGCAAACGTATTTTTCAAACTTTCGTAAGCACGCAGAAGGGCCTCGAAAGCCTCCTTGCGTAATTTACGGTTAGTCGAGCGAATCAACTGACCGTACAAACCGTTACTAAGCTGGACGGTTTCGCCATCTTCATTTTCAACAAACCCGAATTGCAGATCAGAGTTGTTTAATACATTGAAGGTCGCGTGACTGGCATTTAATGCATCGCCTGCACTTGCAATCAAAGCCTCGGCAGCGGTTGTCAAGACGTGTTCTCGATTTACCGTGATGGCATCAATAAAATGTCCGAATGGCTTCAAGCTTTCAGTGTCACGCCATGCCGTTAATTTGTCGCTTGGGATCGCCAGAATTTCCGGATCCAAAAAAGCTAACTGACTGGCTAATTCAGCACCCAGGCTTTCAGCTTTGGCATTCATCGCCTGATAAGTGGCATTACCGGTATCTTGATCGCTTTTTAAGCTTGAATAGACATAAACCTTTTCGAAACGTCGAAAAACCGCAAGTACAGCTTTAATGCCGGTAACAAGGGCGTCTGCCGAGTTGCCTAACGTTCCTTTCAGTGCGACGGCCGCCTTGGCTTGGGCACGGACAGCTTTAAAGTCGGTTTCCCAAGCTGAATCATCTGGATAAATCGTTGTCAGGTCCCAGGTCAATTGCGTTGGGACATCCTCTCGTGCTGGTAAATGTTGCATCTAATCAGCTCCAATTTCTAATATTTCTTTAATGTTACCATATCAAGCCGATTTTTGAGCTAATTCCCTTTTTTCTTCATAATTATCTGATACACTACCGTGGAAACTAAAACTGGAGTGAAGCACATATGTCCAAGCAACAAAAATCTGATCTACGAATCAAAAATCGCAAACCCAAACGGCGCCATCCGATTTTACGTGCGGTGGTTCTCATTGTGCTCGTGGCCCTTTTTCTGGCGGGTGGCTATGCAGCCAGGTTCTACTCACAAGCAAAAAAAGCAGTTGCGAAGACTTATGACCCGGTTAGCACGAAAACAGTCAATTCCGACCTCAATGGCAAAAAGCCAATTAGTATTCTTTTGATGGGTACCGATACCGGTGCTTTTGGCCGCACGGATACAGGTCGTTCCGACACGTTGATGCTTGTGATCATCAACCCTAAAGAAAAGAAAACAACGATGCTCAGTATTCCCCGCGATACGTTAGCAGAAATGGTGGGGACAGGCGATCAATCACCTACCTATGAAAAAATCAATGCGGCATACTCGTATGGCAAGTCAGACGCGGCGATCAAAACCGTTGAAAAATTATTGAATGTTCCGATTAACTATTATGTGACCGTCAACATGGAAGGACTACAAAAGATTGTCGATGCTGTCGGTGGGGTGGACGTTAACGTGCCGTTCACGTGGACCGATGCGAATACAGGCGGACAAACCTTTAAGAAGGGTAAGGCGCATCTTAACGGTGAACTCGCCCTTGCCTATGCCCGGATGCGTGATGAAGATCCAGAAGGCGATTATGGCCGGCAAAAACGTCAGCAGGAAGTCATCAATCAGATTGTTAAACACCTGATGTCAGTTAAATCACTGACGAACTATCAGAAGGTTATGGACTCGCTGTCATCTAGCATGCGAACCAATCTTACTTTTGATGACATGATGGCAATCGCCCAAAATTATCGCAGTTCGGCTTCAACGATTGAGCGCAAACAGCTGCAAGGCATTGGTGTTTATATTGATAACGCGGCTTATCAGGTTATGAAGACTGATACGCTTCAAAAAGCATCTGATGAAATGCGTGCTCAGCTAGGCTTGTCAAAGAAGACATTGAATAATTTCAATACCCACCAAAACGAAATTAACAATTCGCTTGGGTTCGATTGGACTGGTAATAATCCGGTTTATACGGTTTCACTTGATGGTGTGACCACAGGACCTTGAAGCGTTTGATAAAGTTAGTGTCAAAAAGCATGGCCACTTCGGTATTTGAAGGCGACCATGCTTTTTTGTGTCTTATGGAAATGATGATGAAGGTGGCATTTAAAATGGTTACTCTGGATCAGGTAAATCAGGTGCCAATTTTGCGCCGCTTAATTTAGCAGCAGCAAGACCACTTAAGAAGCCAATGATAAGGAACGGTACAAAGTCCATGCCAACTGAGAACCAAGGAATAAAGGTGGTAGCAAAGTGCTGAATGGCTGCGAAGAATGGCAGTTGCGCTAAGCTCGTCGGCAGGGCATGAATCGCATCAAGCAATGCGGGAACCAGCGTGAAACCGATCGTCGTTTTATAAATCCGGGTATTCTTGCCAATCCAAGGATGAAGCAAGCCTAACATAATCAGTGCAATGGCTAATGGATAAAGCAGCATCAAGATCGGCGTGGAATAGGCGATAATTTGATCGAGCCCAAAATTGGCAATCAGAAAAGCACCAATAGTTGTGATCGGAAGAAAGAAATGATAGCCCAGTTTCGGAAAGCGATGTCCCAAATCCTGTGAAAAAGAGGTGACCAGACCAATGGCAGTGGTTAAGCAAGCCAGCAGCGTCATCGCTCCGAGCAAGGCAGTACCTATAAGGCCGGTGTAATGCGTCATAATTTGATTAAACGCGGTGCCGCCATTTGCGGTGATCTTAGAAAAGCCGAGGCTAATGGCACCTAACATAATCAGCAGGATATAGATGAGTGCTTCAAGTCCCATTGCCAATGAGCCAACCTTGGCAACGGCTTTAGCCCGACTGGAAGCATGATGTAATCCCATCAATTTCAGCGCGGTAATGATGGTAACGCCAAAGCCCAATCCGGCAAGTGCGTCCATCGTGTTGTAGCCTTGTAAGAAACCATTGGTGAGATTGCCGGTGATAAGCTTTGCGTTGGCAGTGAAGCTAATAGCTCGAATGTCGCCTTTAATTAACAAGGCCCAGAAGAAAATAATGGCCAGTAAAAGCAACAATAGCGGATTCAGCAGCTTACCGATGTAGGTCGTGATTTTACTTTCATTGCGGGCAAGCAGAAATGTTATCAAAAAGAAAATAAACGAAAAAATCAACAAACCGATTTGCTGCTGCCCCTTGTTTAGAAAGGGTGCGATACCAATAGCGTAAGTAACAGTGGCGGTTCTTGGCGAAGCAATTAGCAAGCCGAGACTGGCATGGGTGGCAAGCAGGAAGAATAAGGCGAATCCATGGCCTGCTGGACGAGCGAGATCGTACATACTACTCGCACGGGTAAGACTAATGGCCATGATGGATAGCAGCGGCAGTAAAACGGCCGATAGTAAGAACCCGATGGCAGCCGGTAGCCAAGCCGCTCCGGCTAGCTGCCCCATATGAATCGGGAAGATTAAATTTCCGGCTCCAAAGAACATGCCGAATAACAAAGAACCGAGTGTGAGGTATTGACGTTTGGTGAGCTTAGCTTGAGTTGACATTGTAGATCCCTCCATGTTTATAAAATCACTGCGACACTGAATGCTGACTGTCGGGTATTTTTTCCATAAGAAAAGCCCTTAACAGTCAGAACTGTTAAGGGCGCGGATCACGCTGTACCACCTTACTTTACCGCCAACGTCACCGAAAGCGGTCTCGCCGCGTACGGCCTGATTCGGCGATACGCGATTGCTGTAATGGGCGCAATCCCAGCCATTACTTCCGAAGTCGCAATGGCAACTCGTAGACTACTTTCCACTAGATAATCAGAGGTCTCTTCCCACCAACCGAGACTCGCTGACACTGACAATCTAGGTACTCTTCTACTCATCGTTTTTGAAAATCTGTTGAATTGACCTTTATTTTACGAAGAAGTGGGGAAAAGTCAAATACTTTTTTAAAAATATGAGTTAGTTTGATGAGAAATGTGAGGGCTAATGGGGAAGCGGTACCCGTTAAAATGTCCATATAAAGGCAATGGTGCTGCTGAAATCCATAACCAATGAACAGAAAAAAAGCCCTCTCGCTCACACATAGCGAAAGGACTTTCTGATTTTAGCTAATAAATTAGCCAACAACTTCAACTGTGGCTGTCATGACGCCAGCTGAAGGAATCTGTGAGTTAGGCATCGCGACATCCAGCTGATTAGGATTGCCGTTAGCAAAACTACCGGTGTCATTAACGGTTCGATACCAAACCGTGCCATCGGATAATGTAATCTTCAGGCGAGTCCCCTTTGGAAAGACGGAGAGATTAGCTGCGACACCATCGTAACCCATGTTTGAACCCAAGACGGCCGGATCATAGAAGCTTAACTTAAAGGTCCCTTTGTTGGTCGTGGTTTGGGTTGTGGTTGCACTAGCCGCAGCTGCACTTGCGCTAGCCGCCTGCTGGGCTGCTTGTGCCTGAGCCTGTTCCTGGGCAGCTTGTTGAGCAGCTGCCTGTTCTGCTGCAGCTTTTTCGGCTGCGGCTTTTTCAGCTGCAGCCTGTTCCTCGGCAGCCTTAGCAGCGGCCGCTTTTTGCTCAGCAATTTGATGCGCTGCTTCGGCGATATCGTTTGTGCCGACTGTGATGGTATTTTCTTTCTTCGGGTTGATCAGTGAATAAGTATCCGCTTGGTCAGCCTTTACGTCATTCTTTGCCTCGTTGCTTACCACAATTGACTTAGCTCTAACTTGACTATTGTCACTATCGTTATTGGCGTGATCAGCGATGGCTTCTACTTTTTGTGAATGATTACTTGTCATTCCTAATAGAGGCGCCACACTGAGTAACGCGATGATGGATAATTTGATTTGCTTAGTAAAGATAAAAATTCACTCCTATATTTTGAATAGTCGTCATTTTGTTCCCCCGAGAACACAAACGAAGTATATAGGGATGGTGTGTCAATAAAATACCAGCATCATTACAAAAACATCTAAATTGGTAATGTTGTTACGTGGATGTAACAAACGGAATGTTAAAAATTTTCGTAACAATCACTGAACTTTTTCGGAAAAAGTGGGCTCAACCCTTGAAGTTTCTGTGATTTGCGGCATTTTTCTACCACAATTTGTGAATTTTTGGAAAATTTTTGGGTGCCTAAACTTTCGTAAGTGGGAAAATGTTATGCTAACTTTACGTCTTCAAGTCAGCATTTGCGGACATGAAGAATGGGTGGTCAAGACCAAAGCTTGGTATTTGGTGGCTTGAGATGGATGGATTATTATTGATATTTTTTATTCACTATAATGTGTTCCCAGGTGCAGAAGTCAGCGTGTAAGAACCTTGGACGCAATGGCCAAAAGCAGGTCATCACGTCCGAGGCCGCTTACACTCCGGTTTCTAACCGCGCCGGCTCGCGCTCACCATAACGCGCTCCCCGGCGCAGAAGTCTGCGTGTAAGGACCTAAAACGCAATGGCCAAAGCCCAGCCATCACGTTTTAGGCCGCTTACACTCCGACTTCTAACCGCGCCGGCTCGCTTCACCATAACGCGCTCCCCGGCGCAGAAACCTGCGTGTAAGGACCTCGAACGCAATGGCCAAAAGCGGGCCATCACGTCCGAGGCCGCTTACACTCCGGTTTCTAACCGCGCCGGCTCGCGCTCACCTTTAGTTAACGAGTTTTTCCATAATCAGGTATAATGAGACAAGACAGACGTGATCTATTATTTGTAGGAACTTACATGAATTTAAATGGTGGAAGCGTCTATTTAAGGGAGGACTTGAATCGGTGGCAATGTATCGGGAGAAGCGGTTTGAAGAAATCAAGAAGCTGTTGGCAGCGCGTAATGAGCTCAGCATCGAAGATATTATGAAGGCTGTTGGCGTTTCTCGTGACACTGCTCGGCGCGATATCGTTGCCTTAGATGCTCAAGGTGTTGCCAGACGTACCCGTGGCGGTTTGGTGTCGTTGAATTTCGGCCACACGATTCCCAGTTATTCGACCCGGTTGAAGCGCTTTTCTACCCAGAAAACCAAAATGGCCAAAGCCGCGTTATCGTTGATTAAGGCGGGCGGCGTCTACTTTATTGATGACTCAACCACGCTTTTGAAATTGTCACAATCGATTCATCATCCGGTCACGGTATATACGCATAGCTTGGACAACGCCATTGCCCTTTCAGTCGAAGAACGGGTTAATCTGCATTTGTTTGGTGGTAAGCTCGATCATCATGCACGGTTTTTCTTTGAACCCACGATGCTGGAGACTTTGCGGCGAATTGCCTTTGATGCTGCATTTATAGGCGCCACGGCGATTGCCGAAGATGGCGTGTATTTTTCTTATATGGAAGATGCTCAGGTCAAACAAGCGGCGGCGTTATCGGCACGGCAGGTGGTTGTAGTTTCCGAAACCGAAAAATTCCAGATACAGGCACCGTATCGCGGGTTGGAACTTGGACAGATTGATACACTGATTACTGATAAGAAATTAGCGCAAACGCAAAAGCAGTGGTTCCCGACTAAGACGGACTTCTTAATCGGTGATTGATACCAACTTAAGTAAAAAGGATTGATATGTATTCAATTTCAGCAAATAGGCTATCAACAGCGGACACGTCAGGAGGTGTCGCCATGGTAACGCCACTTGTGACGATCATTGTGCCGGTTTATAACCTTGAAAGCTATGTGGCGCATGGTTTAAAAAGCCTTTTAGCACAAACTTACTCCCACTTACAGATTATTGTGATCGATGATGCGTCAAGTGATCGCTCGCCGCAGATTGTGACCCGGTTTGCGCAACAGGATCGGCGCATTCAAGCCATCTTAAAGCCGGTGAACCAAGGTGTTTCGGCGGCACGTAATAGCGGACTGGAACAAGCCCGGGGTGAGTTGGTTGCGTTTATGGACGGAGATGACTGGTATGAACCGGACTTCATTGCCCATGCCGTTGATGTGATGACTCAGGGATGGGATCTCATTGCCATGCCGTTTTTCCGTGACGATCCCAATCCACGTCCGGTTCAAGAACATCTGCGTAAGGCGAAGCAATTGACGAGAAAAGGGCTCATCCGGCAGATGCTGCACCCCATTGGTTATATTCGCGGCTATTTATGGAACAAAGTGTTTCGGCGGGATGTGATTGAACGCCTGCAATTACGCTTTGATGAACAGATGTCCATTATGGAAGACGAGCTTTTTACCGCCACATATGTGATGGCAACGCGGCATTTTTTGTATACCGGACATCCGGCATATCATCATGTCGTGCGACGGGATTCGGCCACCCAATCGTTAGGTGTTCTGGGGGCAATCCCGCAGCAGCTCTATGCGTTGTGGCGCATTCATCATGTGTTGCGCCATGCCCACCGCTACGAAAAGGGTACTAAAAAAGAAGCAATTAAAATTGACCATTAAAACAAAGGAGTATGGATGTTGACCGAGAATTTAATGACTTACCGAGAGCTCAAGCATAAGGCCAAAGAACAACTAAAGACCGGGACGAATCGCCGCGATTTGATGCTGGCTTATCTACTGCCGAGTTTGTTGCAGGCTGCAGCCTCGATTGTTGCTTATTTGGCGATTTTGGCGGTGATTCAGAGCTTCGGGGTAGAAAAAACACTGACAGATCCAAATGGCTTTCAAGCGTATTATATGCAAAGCGGCAACAACACCGGGACACTCAATACCATTCAAAGTCTGGTGAATACCATGCTGGTGCAAGGGGTTAACTTTGCGGTGCTGGATCTTGTCCGGCATCAGACGCGTGTTCATCCATTTCGTGCGGTATTGGGTCTTTTTAACGGCAAGTGGTTCTGGGGTTCGATTTCGCTATGGATCTTTACCTATTTCCTGACGCTTATCGGCTTTTCCTTCCTCGTTATTCCAGGTGTTTTGCTGATACTGGGATGGCGGCAGGCTTTTTGGGTTTTCAAAGATGGACATGAAGCAGATCAACGTTTCTCATCGATTTCGGCATTGATCGGCTCATGGCGGCTCATGCGCGGCTTTAAAGCTAATTTGCTCGGGTTGTACGTCTCGTTAATTGGCTGGTACTTGCTGGAAAATCTGACGTTCCACCTTTTTGACTGGGCGATTAATCCCTATCTTCAACTCGTGCACGCTAATTACTATGAGGATCGGCGTGCTTATAAAATGGCGGCGCAAGCGTAGTCCTTTTGGCGTGTCTTTTTAACCGCAGCGGCGTATACTGGCGGCGTCTAAGTTTATGAAGGAATCGGACAAGTGAGAAGGATGGGTGCTTTTACCATGGAAACAGAAGCATACATGACCTTGGCTGAAGTCAAAAGCCGGCAGTTGGCATTAAAACGGCAGGTACCACTTGATCAAGCGATTGCAGAGAATATTCAGAACTGGGCGCAGTGGTTGTTGGACGAAGGTTTTGAAGGCAGTTATTTTACTGCCAAGCTAGAGGGGGCAGCTATTTTGATTCGTGATCTTAATGGACAGCTAGTTGCAACCATGACGACTGATGCGCCTAGTTATGTGGCGGCGTTCAAGCAGGCTGATCGGATGACGATGCTCGCCATTCAAACGAAGCTTCGGCGTTTAATTGATCAGCACGGGCTAACCCTGTCGTGAGTGAGCGCAGGTTGGCTGACGACTATGGCTGAAAAATTTCATGACAGAAAAGTAGCGATCAAAACAAAATACCATCCGCCGTTACTGAAGTGAGTAACAACGGATGGTATTTTTCGTGTATCTTATAAATTAAAAAATCTTCAAGCGATTTAGCGGCCAATAGCGCCAAACGACGACTGACTGAATTTTGGATTTATCAACGAATCCAAAGTCACGACTGTCATGCGAAACCAACCGATTATCTCCCATGACGAAATACTTGCCAGCAGGTACTTTTGCCGACTTAGTTGAAGACAGGGTTTTGATATTGAAATCGTTGGTGAATTTAATCGTGGAGGAATCCAGCCCTTGTTGACTGGCCCATTGATTAATTTCCGTCCGTGCAAATTTGTGATTCAAGTAAGGCTCGGCAATGGCCTTTCCGTTGACGTAAAGCTTATCGTTTTTAGCGCTCACGGTGTCACCTGGCATGCCAATCACACGTTTAATATAGAGGGATTTTGGTCGATCAGGTGCGTTTATCACGACAATATCGTTGCGTTTGGGCTGCATGACGCGAACGGAATAAAGCCGTTCGCCGTTTTCCAATGTCGGTTGCATTGACGTGCCTTGGACAACATCTTTGCTGACGACATATTTCATGAGCAGCTGGGTCGCAAAAAAGATGACGATGAAGAGCACAAGAAATTCGAGAATCGTTCTTAAGACGGAATGACTGTTATTTTTCACGATGGCACCTTCCGGTAGAGATTTACTTAAGTCTACCACAAGCCTTGTCACCACGACTAAAAAGTTCGCTTGTCAATCAATCATATTTCGGGAAAAAGCCGCTTTTTTCTGCTTGCCGGCAGAGATCGACAATCTGGGCGTATTCTGCCAGTGTCAAACACCAACGATGCGGTAAGCTTGTGTACCCATAGGCTAACCCAGCCAAGCCACCGGTTAATGCCGCAGCGGTGTCGGTTGCCCCGCCAAGTGCAAGTGCGTGTAAGACGGCGTCGTGATAATCCGGCCAAGTCGAAAGCGCGTGCAACACCCGAACGAGCAGGCTTAAAGGATCGGTTGCTGTAGTATCAAGTGAGGTGGGTGCCGCGAGCAGCGATTGAAATGAGTCAAAAACCGGTTGTTCCGCCTGCTTATTGGCAAAATAGTCGCCAGCCTTGGTGATACCGGTAGCGATGGCAGTTGGCAGGTCCGGGGCATCCGCGAGTAATTCGATGGCGATTTGGGTGTAAATAGCCGTTGCTACCATATTCTCCGGATCGGTGTTGGTGAGGGTGACAAAGTTTTGAAAGAGACGACTACCCTCTGCTTTTTTGAATAGATCTGTGTCAAATGTTTGATAAGCAAAAAAAGCAAATGGTAAAGCGCGGATCAATGCTCCTGGTTCGTTAGGCGCCGCCGCAGCTTTTCCAGTGGTCAAAGCAGTTGCCACACTAGGCCAAATATCGGGATTGCGTTTTCCATAAGGTGCGTGTTTTCCATTTTTAAACCACGCTTGGTAAGCAGCGATTAGCTTTGCCTGATCAAAGCCGGATTGTAAGGCGTCTAGGCCGGCAAGTGTGAGGCCGGTTTCATCGGAATACGTGCCGGCTGGTTGGTTGAAGGTGCCATAACCCTTCATGGTCGTGACTGGCGCAGCAGCCAGATCGGCCTGCGACTGCCCCTTAACCGGTAATCCCAAAGCGTCACCGATTGCAAACCCAACCGTTCCGTGAATCAAACGAGATTCCATGATCCCCATTTCTGCCATCTCCTTATCAAAATACTGGTTCATGCATGTCGTATTTCAAGCAGTTATCACCACAAAAATCGCGATGAGGTAGTAAATACCACCATCTATTTAATCGGCTGATGCAGTCATTATTTCTCCGGAGAAGCAGAAAATGCAAAAAATTTGCCTCGTTGTCAAACATCAACCGCTGTGATAGCCTAGCTAGCAGTAGCTATTTTCAGAAAGCTGCCGTGTTGAATGCGGTGACGGCCGGTTATGATTCGGTCTGAAAAGCAAACTGGCAGCGAGATAACGGGCATCGTGGGGCATCATAACAGTATGCGGATGGTTTGAAAAGCCAAAACCGCGGCGAATGAGAGTGCAAGCTTTTTTAAGATAGGCTTCAAATGATGGTGTCAGTAATGCTTGGCGGTTTTTATAGAAGGAGAATGAAATGAGTGTTTTAACCGTAACCGGGTTATCACAGCGGTTTTTAGACAAGGTGTTGTATCAAGATGCCAGTTTTCAGGTGAATATTGAAGATCATCTCGGTGTGATTGGCCAAAATGGCGTCGGGAAAAGTACCTTAATCAAGATTTTGACTGGGGCCTTAACACCGGATGCGGGGAAGATTATCTGGCAAAAGCATCTTCATGTCGGCTATTTGGACCAGTATGCCAATTTGGTGCCGGGACAAACAGTTATTGAGTTTCTGCGGACCGCTTTCGATGAGCTTTATCGTAAAGAGGCCAAGATGAACCAAATCTATGCCGATTATGCGGCTCACCCGGATGATGAGCTTTTAGCGAAGGCTGGTGAATTACAGCAAGAGCTTGAAGCTGGTGACTTTTATGAGCTCGAAACCACGATCCAGACAGTGGCAGAAGGCTTGGGCATCACGGCGATGGGGATGGATCATCCGGTTGATGCTTTGTCTGGCGGCCAACGCTCGAAACTAATCCTGGCGAAACTGTTATTGGAAAAGCCGGATATGTTATTACTGGATGAACCGACGAATTATCTGGATGTTTCGCACATCGCCTGGTTGACTGATTGGCTCCAGAACTTTGAAGGAGCCTTTATTGTGATCTCCCATGATTTTGACTTTCTCGAAAATGTGACCAATGCGGTATTGGATATTGAGTTTGGCCAAATCACCAAATATACAGGGACTTTAAAACAGGCTATGCGTCAAAAAGAAGCTGACCACGAGACGTATCTGAAGGCTTTTGCTAAACAGCAGGAGACGATCAAGAAAACCGAGGCCTTTATCCGCAAGTTCAAAGCCGGCACCCGCGCGACCATGGCTAAAAGTCGGGAAAAGCAATTAGCCCGTATGGATAAATTGACACCCCCGGGTACGCGAGCCAAGGCGCATTTAGCCTTTCCGTATATGCCGGTTAACCGCCAAATGCTAGTGGACGTTAACGATCTAGTCGTCGGATATGATAAGCCTTTGTTGCAGCCGATTAATTTTTCGGTGGCTAAGGATCAGGTGATTGCATTTGAAGGCTTTAACGGTGTTGGTAAGTCAACCTTATTGAAGACGATTCTCGGTTTGTTGCCAGCACTGGGTGGCAGTGTCGAGATTGCCGACAATGTCACTTTTGGCTATTACGAACAAGAACTGCACTGGGATCAGCCCAAGCAGAGTCCGGTTCAGTATTTGCAACAACGCTTTCCGGCCTTGACCCAAAAGACGGTACGCCAAGTGTTGTCACGAACCGCGTTGACAAGTGAAGAAGCCAATAATCCGCTAACGATGCTGTCAGGTGGCGAGCAAGCTAAAGTCAAACTGGCTGATCTTATGTTACAGACAACCAATATTCTGGTGATGGATGAACCAACGAATCATCTAGATGACGATACTAAAAATGCGCTACGATCCGGACTGCAACAGTATCCTGGGGCCGTTTTACTCGTGTCTCATGAAGCAGGCTTCTATGATCAGTCCTGGGTCGACACAGTTGTCAATGTCGAACAATTGCAAGTCAAAGAATGATAGTGGACAAAGGCTAGTTACGATGATTAATGGCGGTGCAACAAGCTAGGGCACCAAAATCAGACGACACCAGAGCGAATGCGATGGTGTCTTTTTATATACGTGCAACAAATAACCGAACGGCGGGTACGCTTAATTCTTGGGATGCCACATTAATTGCGTATATGCATAGGTAAGGTGATCGGTTACCGGCATGTGCGGATTTTCATGACCGGTCAATGCTTTAGCCAGACGTTCAGCCGCCTTGACGCCCACAGGTAAACCAAGTTCGGGCAGCATATCACTGACAGTTGTTTGCTCCTCTAGGTGGTAAGTCAGCGTGTGCGTTTCAAATGGGATTTGATGTAAGCTTAACCAATTTTGATAGCCGGCAATGCGATTTGGATCGGCTTGGTAAGCGATTGGCATATCGTGATCTAAAAGGGCTAAAGCGTGTCGAACCAAAGCATCATCTTGCTGTGTTTGAAAGTTCAGGATGACTGTTTTTCGCGCCAGAGCGTTTAAAAGTGATAACTCTTCCGGCAATAGCGTTGGTAGTTGACTGACAAAGACAAGATCGGCATTTGTCGATGAAACAAGTTGATGCCAATCATCAGTGAGATAAGTCATGCTTGTTTTTTTGTTGGCTTTCAATCGGGTTTTTGCATATGTAAGCATCGCCGAAGACCAGTCAATTAAGGTGAGGTGGCGGACATACGGGGCCAACCGGATAGCAAAACGGCCGGTACCGGCAGCAAGGTCTATCAATGAGTCGGTTGGGAGCAACTCATTAGCGATCATCCAGGTAGTCACATCATGGGCAAGCGGTAGCCGGGAATCTTGTTCAGCGGCAGCATAGTCTGCGGCGAAGTGATTCCAAAAAGCACGATCTTCCTGCATAAGAAAAGAGGTCTCCTTTTTTGAAAAACTTTTTTTAAAAAAGTTGTTGACTTGGGATGGGAAACTGCGTAGTATAGTACGAGTTGTCAGTCATCAAACATTTTAAGCCGCTCAGCGATTTAAAAAAAGATGTTGACAAAGAGTTGCCAATTTGATATTCTAATTAAGTTGTCGCTTGGCAACAAAGTAGTCCTTTGAAAACTGAACAAAGTTTCGTTTAAATGTGCAGGGTCCTTGATAC